>Ga0308158_10000026_pt1 | contig 428124 bp, 327 predicted proteins | sample PhyBR2_FD_201038 | JGI IMG/M metagenome (GOLD analysis project Ga0308158, IMG submission 201038) | Phyllosphere microbial communities from UC Gill Tract Community Farm, Albany, California, United States - DLSLB.R2 | ecosystem: Host-associated > Plants > Phyllosphere > Unclassified | place...
CACATCGAGCTCGAGCCAGTACTGACCTAGACGGACAACACCTGAAGCGTATCGGCGGACGCGTGTTGAAGACGACAACCTGACAGATCACACAGAGCTCAAGGAGCGTAATCATGAACCTGAATCAGCAACCTACCGTTGACCAACTTGCTCGTATCCTGGCAGCCGGCCGTGACACGCTGGACGACCACATTCTTTGGGTGTGCAAGCGTGGCGACGTGCATATAGATGCCTTGGCCAACGACGCCGACGGCGAAGCATTCGAGCGCAATCACCCAGAACTGCGTGCACGCATGCCTATCTACCGGCGTGGCAAAGGCTACGTTGGCAAGAAAGCTGCGGCTGACCGACAGTTCGTCAACGATGTATTCCAGACACTCAACCGGGAATGGAGCCTGAGCCAGGGCCAAGGCCAGGTTCGACGGATCGCGAGCTATTGCTGAACTCGATCGGGGTGAACCTGAACCACTGCGTCAACCCGGACGCGGCTCGCGCCGCTGCTACAGAGAGTGATGCCATCCTGTAGCAGCGGCGCAAGCCGCATCGGCGGACACTGCGGTATGCCTGGACCACCGCATCAATCAAAACGCGGGTTGCAACCTCCTGTAGCAGCGGCGCAAGCCGCGTCGGCGGACACCGCGGTATGCCTGGACCACCGCATCAATCAAAACGCGGATTGCAACCTCCTGTAGCAGCGGCGCAAGCCGCGTCGGCGGACACCGCGGTATGCCCGGACCACCGCATCAATCACAACGCGGATGGCAACCTCCTGTAGCAGCGGCGCAAGCCGCGTCGGCGGACACCGCAGTGTGTCTGGATCACCGCACAGATTTGACGTCGAGTGTGGGTTTATCCAAAGTAGCCGCCTCTTCCCGCTATCAGGATGCGTTGCGTGACCCATTTCCGTTTTCCCTGGCGGCGCCTGCTCATCGGCGTCGTGCCCGCTCTGGCGCTGTTGTCCGCCTGCGACAGCGACAACAAGCCTGTCGAAACCACCCACCCCGTCGCCACTTACGCACCCGCCACATGGGATGACCTGCCCAAGGTCAGCGACAGCGACCTGCAGGCCGGTTTTGCGGCCTGGCGCTCGGCCTGCCAGCGTCTGGCCAAGGACCCGATCTGGGGCGCTACCTGCGCCGGCGCGCAATCGGTGGACACCTCCCCTGCCGCGATCCGCGCTTTCCTCCAGGCGCAATTGCAGGTCTATGGACTGCGTTCCGCCGAGAAAGGTGAACACGGCCTGATTACCGGCTACTACGAACCCGTCTATTCGGGCAGCCTCAAGGCCGACGCGCAACATCCGGTACCCGTCTACGGCGTGCCAACCGACATGATCAGCGTGCAATTGGACAGCCTTTACCCCGAGCTCAAGGGCAAGCGCCTGCGCGGTCGGCTCGATGGTCAGGTACTGCGCCCTTATGACGACGCCGCCACGATCCAGCGCCAAGGCATCAATGCCCCCGTGGTCGCCTGGATGCGCGACCCCATGGACCTGCAGTTCCTGCAGATCCAGGGCTCGGGCCGCCTGCAACTGTACAGCGGCCGGCAGCTGCGTGTTGGCTACGCCGACCAGAACGGCCATCCGTATCGCCCGGTCGGCCGCTGGCTGGTCGAGCAAGGCCTGCTCAAGAAGGAAGAAGTCAGCATGGGCCGTATCCGCGAGTGGGCTGTGGCCAATCCGCAGCGGGTACCGGAACTGCTCGCCAGCAACCCCAGCTACGTGTTCTTCAGCCTGCGCCCGGACAGCAACGAAGGCCCCCGCGGCTCACTCAACGTGCCGTTGACCGCTGGCTACAGTGTGGCAATCGATCGCAAAGTGATACCGCTGGGCAGTCTGTTGTGGCTGTCCACTACACGCCCTGACGGCAGCCCCGTGGTGCGCCCGGTCGCGGCTCAGGACACCGGTGGCGCCATTGCCGGCGAAGTACGTGCGGATCTGTTCTGGGGGACGGGGGACGAAGCCGGGGAACTGGCCGGCAACATGAAGCAGGAAGGTCAGGTGTGGCTGCTCTGGCCCAAAGGTGCAGCGCTGCCGACGCCCTGAAGCAGATAGCGCCTCGATGAACAGGGTGCCTGACCGCCAGGCACCCTGCTCTTTCACGCCAGCAACTTCTCAATCTGCTGATGCAGCGTGTCCAGGTCGAATGGCTTGGCCAGGATCGGCGCCTTGCGCGCGATCGGGCTGTTGGTTTCTTCGATCTCTGCCGGATAGCCACTGATGAAGATGACTTTGAGGTCTGGTCGCAACAGCACTGCCGGTTCGGCGATCTTCACCCCGGAAATCCCGCCAGGCAAACGGTAGTCCGTCACCATCAGGTCAAGGTGCGGCTTGGTCGAAAGGATCTCCAGCGCCTGCTCGCCGTTTTCGGCTTTCAGGACGCGATACCCCTGACCCTCCAGGTAATCCGCCAGTACCATCAATATCAGCGGTTCGTCCTCGACGATGAGAACGACATCTTGTGCATCTTCACTCATGGGGAAGCCTATGTACGTGTGTGTTTCGCTGCCATTACGACCATGACCTGCGACAGAGGTTGCGTGTGATTGCGCTTATTCCTACAGCGGCAGGCTGACTCGGAACGTCGCGCCGTCGCCCAGCGCACTCTCGACTTCGATACGTCCACCATGAGCGGCCACGATCTGCTCGGAAATGAACAACCCCAGGCCCAGTCCGGCCACCACGTTGCTACCGGAAACACGCTCGAACTGCTGAAAGATACGCAGCTGGTTTTCCTTGCTGATGCCGATGCCGTGGTCGCGCACTTCCACGCGCGCCCAACCGTTGTGTCCATATACGGTGACCTCCACCGGGCCTTTGCCACCGTAGCGCAAGGCATTGGAAATCAGGTTGCTGACCACCTGCTCAATGCGGAACTCGTCCCAGATACCCAGCACCGGCTCATCGGCCTGCAGGCTGATCGTGCAATCGGCGGCATCCACCTGGGGTGCGAAACTGTCGACCAGGTTGCGCACCAATTGCGCGAGGTCGAACTGGGCAGGTCGGATGGACAGCTTGCCGGTACGGATCCGCGACACATCGAGCATGTCCTCGATCAGACGAATCAGGCTCTGGATCTGGCGCTCGTCGCGTTCGACCATGGCGCGCATCTTGTCGAGGGTGAAGGCGTCGGCGTTATCGCGTGCCAGGTGCAACTTGCGCAGTTGGGTTTCCAGGATCAGACCGTTGAGCGGCGTGCGCACCTCGTGGGAGACGATCGACATGAAGTCGTCACGCATGCGCACCGCATGTTCCAGCTCGCTTTGAGTCACCTGCAGACGCTTGAGCAGGACCTCCTGCTCCTGGCGCGAGCGCTCCAGCGCATCGAGCTGCTCCTTGAGGGTCTTGCGCTGACGGTACAGGTCGACGAACACGCTGACCTTGCTCTTCACCGCCTGCATGTCCAGCGGCTTGTGCAGAAAGTCGACCGCGCCGCTCTCGTAGCCCTTGAAGGCATAGTTGAGCTCGCGCCCGGCGGCGCTGACAAAGACGATCGGAATGTTCTTGGTCTTCTCGGTGCTGCGCATCAGCTCTGCCAGCTCGAAGCCGTTCATGCCCGGCATCTGCACGTCGAGAATGGCCATGGCGAATTCGTGCTGCAGCAACAATGAAAGGGCTTCATCGGCCGACAACGCCTTGTGCACCTCACGGCCGGGACTGGCGATCAACGCCTCCAGGGCCAGCAGGTTTTCCGGCAGGTCATCGACGATCAACAGTTTTGCTTGGACGTTGCTTAGCATGTGCTTCGTTCCAGCTCGGCAAGCAGACAGCCAATGCCGTGGAGTGAAAGAATATGGTCAGGCGTCTGCAGGCGGATGGCCGCCTGCGGCATGACCGCAACCCGCGCCTCGGCGGGGTCTTGGACGATGGTCAAGCCACCCTTGCGTTTGATGCTGGCCAGGCCGCGCGCACCGTCTTCGTTGGCACCGGTCAGCAGAACGCCGATCAGGCCGGCGCCATAGGCATCGGCTGCCGAATCGAAGAGGAAGTCGATGGCGGGACGGGAATAATGCACCCGTTCCTCCTGGCTCAACGAGAGGCTGAAATCGCGCTCCACCGACAGGTGGTAGCTGGGCCCGGCGAAATAGAACATACCCGCCTCGATCGGCTCCTTGTCCCGGGCCTGGCGCACCGGCCGATTCAAGCGCCGCTCGAACACTTCCGCCAGCTGGCTGTGACGCTCGTCGGGCAGGTGCAGTACCGTCAGCACCGGCAGCTTGAAATTCGTCGGCAACTGGCCGTAGATGCCCAGCAACGCTTCCACGCCGCCGGCCGAAGCCCCCACCACCACCGCTTGAAAACGACTCATGACTTGCGATAGATCCGTTCCGGGCGCGTCAGGGTTTCGAAACGCGAACTGTAGGCCGAGAAATCCAGGGTTTCCTTGCTGCCCAGCATGAGAAAGCCACGCCGGCTCAGGGACTCGTGAAACAGCCCGAAGGCACGGTCCTGCAAGCCCTTGTTGAAATAGATGAGCACATTGCGACACGACACCAGTTGCGTCTCGGAAAACACGCTGTCGGTGGCCAGGCTGTGGTCGGCGAAGGTCACGTTGGCGCGCAGGCTGCTGTCGAAGATCGCGTTGCCGTAGGCCGCCGTATAATAGTCGGAGAACGAACGAGTGCCACCGGCGCGCTGGTAGTTCTGCGTGTAGGCGCGCACGCTTTCCATGGAATAGATGCCTTGCTTGGCCTTTTCCAGGGAGGTGGGGTTGATGTCGGTGGCGTAGATGATGGTACGTTCGAGCAGACCTTCCTCGCGCAACAGGATGGCCATCGAATAAACCTCCTCCCCGGTGCTGCAGCCGGCGATCCAGACCTTGACCGACGGATAGGTCTTGAGCAGCGGCACCACTTCGCGGCGCAAGGCCAGGAAGTGCTCGGGATCGCGGAACATCTCGCTGACCGGAATCGTCAGGTACTGCAGCAGCTCCATGAACGCCGTGGGCTCGTGCAGCACCCGCGCCTGCAGCGACGAGACGCTGCCGCACTCCATCTGCCGCAGGGCGTGCAGAATGCGGCGCTTCACCGAAGCGCCGGAATAGTCACGGAAATCGTAGCTGTAGGTGAGGTAGATCGCCTCGATCAACAGCCGGATCTCGATATCGATATGGCGTTCGGCAGCCGGTTGCAACGACTGATCGGCCGGGGAATTACTCACTACATGCGCTCCAGTTGCGGCAACCAGACGCGGATCAGGGAGAAAAGGCGGTCCAGGTCGATGGGCTTGGCCAGGTAATCATTGGAGCCGGCCTGCAGGCAGCGCTCCTGATCGTCCTTCATGGCCTTGGCGGTCACCGCAATGATCGGCAGCTTGCGCCAGCGTGGATCCTTGCGGATCTCGCGGGTCGCTTCGTAGCCGTCCATCTCGGGCATCATCACATCCATCAACACCAGATCGATGTCCTCGACCTGATTCAACTTGTCGATCGCCTCACGGCCGTTACGGCCCACTTCAACGATGGCGCCCTTGTGTTCCAGGGCGCTGGTCAAGGCGAAGATATTGCGCACGTCGTCGTCGACCACGAGGATCTTGCGGCCCTCGAAGACCTTGTCGCGACTGCGGGCGGTTTTCAACATCTTCTGCCGCTCATGGGACAACTGCGATTCGACTTTGTGCAGAAACAGGGTCACTTCGTCGAGCAGACGTTCGGGCGAGCGCGCGCCCTTGATGATGATCGAGCGCGAGTACTTGAGCAGCTCGGTTTCTTCGTCGCGGGTCAGGTTGCGTCCGGTGTAGACGATCACCGGCGGGAACGAGCGGATCTCCTCGTTGGACATGCGCTTGAGCAGGTCGCCGCCGAGCATGTCAGGCAACTTGAGGTCGATGATCATGCAGTCGTAGACGTTGTCGCGCAGCAGGTCGAGCGCTTCCTGGGCAAAGCCCACGGCGGTGATCTCGACGTCGTCGTCGCCGATCAGCAGGGAAATGCTTTCGCGCTGCAGGTCGTCGTCTTCCACCAGCAGAATGCGCTTGAGCTTCTGGGTGAGCTTGGCTTCCAGGCGGCCGAAGACTTCCTTGAGTTCATCACGCGTGGTCGGCTTGACCGCATAGCCGATGGCGCCCATGTGCATGGCCGCCTCGACCCGGTCCTCGACCGAGATCACGTGCACCGGGATGTGTCGGGTGGTGGCCAGTTCCTTCAGGCGCTGCAGTACGGTCAGCCCGGAATGGTCGGGCAGGCGCATGTCGAGCAGCACCGCATCGGGCACGAAGGTCGCTGCCAGATCGAAACCCTCGTCGGCACCGTGTGCGACCAGACAGTGGTAGCCCAGCTCGTGGGCCAGGTCGTAGAGAATGCGGGCGAAATTGGGTTCGTCTTCGACGACCAGAATGCAGCGCTTGGTGAACGGCCCCTTGTCACGGTCGTCGGCGAAGCGCGCCACGGTCAGCGGTGCTTCGATCACCGCCGGAGTGTTGGATACCGGCTGCGGCGCGATGACCATGGGCTGCGGTGCGTGTCGCGGTGCCTCGATGATCTCTTCGTAACGCTGCGGCAGAACCAGGGTGAAGGTGCTGCCCTTGCCCAGCTCGCTGGTGACGGTGATGTAGCCACCGAGCATGTTGGCCAGGTCGCGGGAAATCGACAGACCCAGGCCGGTGCCACCGTAGCGCCGGTTGGTGGTGCCGTCGGCCTGGCGGAACGCTTCGAAAATGGCTTGCTGCTGGTCGACGGCAATGCCGATGCCGGTGTCGCGAATCTGGAAGGCGATGCCGTCATTGGCGTGGCCGGAAACCAGCAGCTCGACCATGCCGTGTTCGGTGAACTTGAGGGCGTTGGCCAACAGGTTCTTGAGAATCTGCTCGACGCGCTGGCGATCGGTGTAGAGCATCGCCGGGGCATCGGGAAGAATCTGTACCGAGAGCTCGAGGTGCTTCTGTCCGGCCAGCGGCTCGAAGGTCATGCGCAGACTGTCCACCAGCCGCGGCACGCTGCTGTTTTCCGGGCGCAGGTCGAGCTTGCCGGCCTCGACCTTGGAAATGTCCAGAATGTCGTTGATCAGGTTGAGCAGATCGTTGCCCGCCGAATAGATCGACTCGGCGAACTTGACCTGATCGGCCGTGAGGTTCTCCTGGGGGTTTTCCGCCAGCAACTTGGCCAGGATCAGCGAGCTGTTGAGCGGCGTGCGCAGCTCGTGGGACATGTTGGCGAGGAACTCGGACTTGTAGCGGCTTGAACGCTGCAACTCGTCGGCGCGCTCTTCGAGCTGCACCTGGGCCTGGTTCAACTCCAGGTTCTTGCGATCCAGCGCATCGCGCTGCTCGCCGAGGGCTTCGGTCCGTTCGGCCAGCTGCTCGTTGGTCTGCTCCAGCTCGGCCTGCTGGGTTTCCAGGTACGCCTGGGACTCCTTGAGCACCCGTGACTGCTCTTCGAGCTCTTCGTTGGCGGTCTTGAGCTCTTCCTGCTGCACTTGCAGTTCTTCATTGAGCTGCTGGGTTTCGGCGAGCACTTCCTGCAGACGCTGGCGATAGCGCGCCGCTTCGATGGCGGTGCCGATGTTGTCGGCCAGCAATTCGACGATTTCCAGGTCGCGGTCGGTCAAGGGGCGCAGGAAGCCCAGCTCGACCACGGCATTGATGTGGTCGTTGTCGCTGGTCGGTATGACCAGTACGCTGCGCGCCGCGCCCTCGCCCAGGCCGGAGCTCAGGCGCAGGTAATCGGCCGGCACGTCGTCCAGACGAATGACCCGGTTGCGCTGCACGGCCTGGCCGGCGATGCCCTCGCCATTGATCAGCACCTGATCCATCACCTCACGCTCGCGGGAGAATCCGTACGAAGCGATGCGGCGCAGGTTGCCGTGTTCTTCGCGGATGTACACCGCGGCGACTACCGTGCCCAGGTATTGGGCGAAGAATTGCAGCATGTTGCGGCCCAGCATCTGCAACGTCTGCTGGCCCAGCAACTGCTCGGCCAGTTGCGTCTGACCGGTGCGCAACCAGGCCTGGTCCTGCAGGCGCTTGGCACCCTTCTGCAAGGCGGCCAGATTGCCACCGTAGGAGGTCGACAGCTCGGTCATGTCGCGTCGGCCGAAATAGGCGAGCAAGGCGCTGACCACGAAAACGAACAGCACATAGAGGCTGACCGAGGTCCAGATGGTGCGCGACACGTTCTCGCTGCGCTCCACCCGCAGTTGCTGCTCCATGGCGATGAAGCCTTCATATTCCTTGCGGATCGCATCGGTCAGGCGCTTGCCGCGGCCGGTCTGGACCACGCTGGAATAGTCGCCGGTGGAGCGCTTGAGCGCGATCAGCTCTTCACCATAGTCGAGCCAGTCCTTCTGCAGGGCCATGATGCGAGTCAGCCGATCGACCTGGCGCGGGTTGTCGCTGACCAACGCCTGCAACGCCGGCAGCTCGGCAGCCAGACGCGGCTTGGCCAGCTCATAGGGATCCAGGTAGCCTTCGGCGCCCGACAACAGGTAACCGCGCATGCCGGTTTCCATGTCGATGGACAGCTTGGTCGCCTCGTTGGCGTTGTTGATCACGCGGTCGGTGTGCTCGACCCAGTCGATCACGGACAGCAGGTAGACGATGATGCCGATGAACACGGCGGCGCTGAGCACGCCGACGCCCAGCGGCAGGCCGACGTTGCGACTGAGCAGCCGACGGAAGCTTTGTTCGTCGATCGAAGAGGGTTTGTTCATGTCCTTGGACCCGGATCCTGTAATCGAGGCGGGGGATTTTGCCGCAATTCGATCAAAGAGTTAGGTTTTTTCCGTACGTCTTGTAAGAATTTTCATATCTAAACGTGGGAACAGTCTCGTTTAATGGCTCCGCAGGCATGGTCTGACCCCGACCCATGCTTTATGATGGCGCCCTGCCTCCCAGGTGCTCGTCGCCCCGAGGCGCATCGATATCTGCGAAATGACGGCTCGGCGCCGTCTGCGCCCTTTGCCGACCAGGATCCGAACGATGTCCGATACCGCCAAAACCATTCTTGTCGTCGAAGACGACGCGATCGTCCGCATGCTGATCGTGGACGTGCTGGAGGAATTCGAGTTCGAGGTACTGGAAGCCGAGGACGGACCGGGCGCCCTGAAATTTCTCGAAGATGCCGCCAAGACCATCGACCTGATGATGACCGACATGGGTCTGCCCGGCATGGATGGCAAGGAATTGGCCCAAAAGGCGCGCGCTCTGCGCCCGGTGCTGCCAGTACTGTTTGCCAGCGGCTATGCCGAAGCCCTCGACGTGCCGGCGGGCATGAGCAGTATCGGCAAGCCGTTTTCCATCGACCAGTTGCGCGACAAGGTCAAGAGCATGCTGGCGGCCTGAAGCCTGCCTGCCGCTACACCGCGGCGCGTAATCATGGCCTAATACGCGCCCGGTTTTTCCCCGAGTCTCGTTCATGCCCTTTCAACGCGTTCTGGTCATCGGCTATGTCTGGCCCGAGCCCACTTCATCGGCGGCCGGCGGGCACATGATGCAGCTGCTGCACTGCTTCGTGGCCCAGGGCTGGCAGGTCACCTTCGCCAGCCCCGCCAAGGTCGGCGAACACAAGGCCGATCTGGCGGCGCTGGGCATCGCCGAGCAGACCATCGAACTCAACAACGACAGCTTCGACCGTTTCGTCGGCGCCTTGCAGCCGGACATGGTGCTGTTCGACCGTTTCATGATGGAAGAACAGTTCGGCTGGCGCGTGGAGTTGCACTGTCCGCAAGCCGTGCGTGTGCTCGAAACCTGTGACCTGCAAAGCCTGCGCGACGCCCGCCAGGGCCTGCTCAAGGAGCGTCTGCAAGCCAGTGGCGATGATAACGACTTCACCGCGTTGTTCGACGTATCGCCCGACATCCTCTACCAGCACATGAGCGAGGCCGACGTCACCCAGCGCGAAGTCGCGGCTATCTTCCGCTGCGACCTGAGCCTGATGATCTCGCCCTTCGAATCGCAGTTGCTGGTGGAGCGTTTCGGCGTGCCGCCCGATCTGCTCCACGACTGTCCTTTGATGGTCGAGCCATTGCCCACGCCTCCTCTGGATTTCGAGCAGCGCGCGAACTTCGTGTGCATCGGCAACTTTCGTCACGCGCCCAATTGGGACGCCGTGCTGTGGCTGAAAAATCAAGTGTGGCCACGCATCCGCAAGCGACTGCCGCGGGCCGAGCTGCATGTGTACGGCGCCTACACACCGCCCAAGGCCACAGCCCTGCACAACCCTGCACACGGTTTTCTGGTCAAGGGCTGGGCAGCGGACGCCCTGCAGGTAGTCGGTCAGGCGCGGGTGGCCCTGGCACCCCTGCGCTTTGGCGCCGGCATCAAGGGCAAGCTGCTCGATGCCATGCTTTGCGGTACCCCCAGCGTGACCACCCCGTGGGGCGCCGAAGGCATGCGCACGGGTGACCGCTGGCCAGGCGAAATCGGCCGCAGCGCCGACGAATTGGCGGAGGCCGCGGTGCTGTTGTACGACCACAAAGAGCGATGGCACGCGGCCCAGATACAGTGCCGGGAGCATCTGCTTGCCGCCTATGCAATGGAGCACCATGCACAAGCACTGGCTCGGCGTCTGCAGCAGCTTCACGCGAACCTCCCGCAGCATCGGCGTGCCAATTTCATCGGTGCCATGCTTCGCCATCACCTGCACAAGAGTACTAAATATTTTTCGCAGTGGATCCAATCCAAGAACCAATCGATCTAAGCATGTACTGGACGCAAGTAGTCGGACAACTAAACTCTAGTCCTCAAGCAGCGTTTCCATGCTCATTCAGGACGAACGACAATGGCGCCCATGACCAGCACCAAGGTGTACGACTCCGATCTGATGCGTAAGCTACGCATCCAGCATGCCGATCTCCGCCCGGCGCTGAAGAAAGTCTCGACGTTTCTGCAAGCCAATCCCTACCGCAGCGCAACGCTCAACATAGAAGAACTGGCCGCCGCGACCGGCACTTCCACCGCTGCCGTCAACCGTCTGGCCAATGCGATAGGGTTCAACGGCTTCACCGGATTGCGCTTCGCCCTGATGGAAAATCTGCTCGCCGTGGTTTCTTCGGCCGATGTCATCGAGGACAGGCTGAAGCAATCACCCGATACCGGCTTTCATCTGGGCCAGCAGATCGACCTGAGCAGGCACCACCTGGAAAACGTCGCACGCATGAACGACAGCCAGACCTTCGAGGACATGGCCCGGCAGTTGGCACGCTCGCAAAATGTCTTCGTGGTCGGTTTGGGCAACAGTTTTCATATCGCCCAGATCGCAGCGGCCGGGCTCAATCCGTTCTGTGTCGGGGCGCACTGCGTGACACTGGATGGGGGTATGGAAGGCTCGGCCTACCGACTGAGCAACATCACCAGCAACGATGCACTGCTGGCGATCGCCCTGCCCGCCTACACCGGTGAAACCATACGCATGGCCGAGTTCGCTCAATCGCGCAACGCCTGCGTCATGAGCATCACCGACTGCCCGGCATCGCCCTTGGCAGAACTGTCCCACATGAGCCTCTTCATCCCCGCCACACATCCGGTATTGCCTAACTCCAAAGTCGGACTGATGGCCGCCGTCGAGGCGCTGTTGGCGCAGCTACAGCTCCTGAAACCAACGCTCAGCGAGGCCCAGCCGTCGCTGGCCGACTGGAAACCGCAGCGCAGCAGCGTGCGTCCTACCTGGCCAGATCTGCTGCGCCCCTCAACACCCCGCAAGCACGACGACTCCTGCTGAGCCTGGTCATCTCAGCCTTGGACGCGCAGCACCGAACGCCGTTATGCTTGAGTGCGCATTCCCGATCGGCACAATCATAAAAGCAGCCACGGCATGACTCGACCCACGCGAATCACCGACCCTTCCTATGAATTGATGGACGACCACGAAGGTCGCTCGATCATCTACCGCCAGCACGGCTTCCCGTGTCCGCTGGTGCGCTGGCATTTCCACAAGGAATACGAACTGCACCTGCTGGTCGCGACGTCGGGCAAAGTGTTCGTGGGTGACTACATCGGCAATTTCAATCCGGGCAGCCTGTTTCTGACCGGACCCAACCTGCCGCACAACTGGATCAGCCAGATGCAAAGCGGCCAATCGGTGAACAAGCGCGACATGCTGGTCAATTTCACCGACGAGCTGTTCGACCAGGGCCATCAGGTGTTCAGCGAACTGCGCAGCCTCGCCCCGCTGCTGGAGCGGGCACGCTATGGCATCGAATTTCGCTGCCCGCAGACCATCGCTCAAGCCAGCGTGTCGATGCAGCGTATTGCCGACAGCCAGGGCATCAGTCGCCTCGGCCATTTCCTGATTCTCATGGAATCGCTGGCCGCCTGTGACGATTACCAACTGCTGTCAGGCACCGCCGCCGTCCAGGACGCCGACGAGCACGCGGTCGAACGGACCAACCGCGCCGTCGACTACATCTTCGCTCACTACGCCCGTGAGTTGTCCCTGGAAGAAGTCGCGGCCTACCTGGGCATGAAACCCACCTACTTCTCCAGGGTGTTCAAGCAAGCCACCGGCCGCTGCTTCGTCGAATTCGTCAACCGTCTGCGCATCAGCAAGTCCTGCGAGCTGCTGGCCGATGGCGATCGCCCAGTGACGGACGTGTGCTTCGAATCGGGCTTCAACAATATCTCCAATTTCAACCGTCGCTTTCAGCAGCTCAAGGGCATGACGCCGTCGCACTATCGTCGTCTGGCCATGCAACGGCTGAGTTCCTGAAACCTGTACGAAACCTCACAGCGCCTGCCTGTATCCCTCTGGCACGCCGCGCATATGGCGCGGCCAGTGCAAATTAGTATCAGTGCAGGTGCACCCAGGGATTTGTCAGAACGGCTGCGGGGGTCTGTAATCACAGCCAGTGCTTCACCTCGACGAAGACACAAGAATAATAACCAAGGCCGCCTCCCGGCGTGCCGAAGAGGAATGCGAGATGACCATCGACCGCAAACATCTGCTCGTTGCCGGCGCCCTGTGCGGTGCACTGTCCCTCAGCGGCTACAGCTACGCTGACACCACCCTGACCATCGCCACCGTCAACAACAGCGACATGATTCGCATGCAGCGCCTGGCCAAGACCTTCGAGACCGAGCATCCCGACATCAAGCTCAACTGGGTCGTACTGGAAGAAAACGTGCTGCGCCAGCGCCTGACCACCGATATCGCGACCCAGGGCGGCCAGTTCGACGTGCTGACCATCGGCATGTACGAAGCCTCGCTGTGGGGCGCCAAGGGCTGGCTGTCACCGATGAAGGACCTGCCCGCCAGCTACGACATCGACGATGTCTTCCCTTCGGTACGCGACGGCCTGTCGGTGAAGGGTCAGTTGTACGCCCTGCCGTTCTACGCCGAAAGCTCGATGACCTACTACCGCACCGACCTGTTCAAGGCGGCCGGGCTGGAAATGCCGGAGAAACCCACCTGGACACAGATCGCCGACTTCGCCGGCAAACTCACCGACAAGAGCAAGGACCAATACGGCCTGTGCCTTCGTGGCAAGGCCGGCTGGGGCGAGAACATGGCCTTGATCACCACCGTGGCCAACAGCTTCGGCGGCAGCTGGTTCAACAATGAGTGGAAGCCGCAGTTCGACAGCGAGGCGTGGAAGAAGGCCCTCAACTTCTACGTCGACAACATGAAGAAATCCGGCCCGCCGGGCGCATCGAGCAACGGCTTCAACGAGAACCTGGCCTTGTTCAACAGCGGCAAGTGCGCCATCTGGGTCGACGCCAGCGTGGCCGGCTCCTTCACCATGGACAAGACCCAGAGCAAGGTCGCCGACAGCGTCGGCTTCACCTTCGCCCCCCACGAAACCACCGACAAGGGCTCCGCCTGGTTGTACTCCTGGGCCCTGGCCATTCCGACCAGCTCGAAGAACCAGCAAGCCGCGCAGCAATTCTCGGCCTGGGCGACCTCCAAGGAGTACGCCGCGCTGGTGGCCAAGACCGACGGCGTGGCCAACGTGCCGCCGGGTACGCGCAAATCCACCTACACCGATGAGTACCTGAAGGCGGCGCCGTTCGCGCACATCACCCTCGAATCGCTGAAGGTGGCCGATCCCAAGCAGACCGATACCAAGCCGTATGTGGGTATCCAACTGGTGACGATCCCCGAGTTCCAGGCCATCGGCACCGAGGTCGGCAAGGCATTTTCTGCCGCGCTGACCGGCCAGAGCACGGCCGATCAGGCTTTGGTCGTCGCGCAGACAGCCACCGAGCGGGCCATGAAGCGCGCCGGCTACCCCAAGCAGTAACACGTCTGCCCTGCTGCCCGCCGATTGCGGCGGGCAGCGCTGCTCACCAGGTGCGCACTCATGAATACTACGACTGCCAAGCCCCAGCCAGACACGGCTGAGGTGACGGGCAAGCGCCGCTTGTCCAACCCCGGCTGGTTTCTGGTCACCCCTTCGGTCGCCTTGCTGCTGCTGTGGATGATCGTGCCGCTGGGCATGACCGTGTACTTCTCGCTGATCCGCTACAACCTGCTGTACCCCGGCGAAAACGAATTCGTGGGGCTCGAGAATTTCAGCTTTTTTCTCACCGACGCAGGCTTCATGCCGGGCGCCACCAATACCTTGTTGCTGGTGGGCAGCGTGCTGCTGATCAGCGTGGTGTTCGGCGTATTGATCGCCGCGCTGCTGGAAGCCAGCGAGTTTCTCGGCCGCGGGATCGTGCGGGTGATGCTGATCTCGCCATTCTTCATCATGCCTACCGTGGGCGCACTGATCTTCAAGAACCTGATCTTCCACCCGGTTTCGGGCATTCTCGCCGCGGTGTGGAAGTTCTTCGGCGCCGAACCGGTCGACTGGCTCGCTCATTACCCATTGTTCTCGATCATCGTCATCGTCAGTTGGCAATGGCTGCCGTTCGCCATCCTCTTGCTGATGACCGCCATGCAGTCCCTGGACCAGGAGCAGAAGGAAGCCGCGCGGCTGGACGGTGCCGGTGCTCTGGCGATCTTCTGGCACCTGACGCTGCCACACCTGGCGCGACCCATCGCGGTGGTGGTCATGATCGAAACGATCTTCCTGCTCTCGGTGTTCGCTGAAATCTTCACCACGACCAACGGCGGACCGGGCTTTGCGTCCACCAACCTCGCCTACCTGATCTACAACCAGGCGCTGGTGCAGTTCGACGTGGGCATGGCCTCGGCCGGTGGCTTGATCGCCGTGGTCATCGCCAACATCGCCGCGATCATCCTGGTGCGGATGATCGGCAAAAACCTCACCGACAAGAACTGAAGGCCTGCGCCATGACACTTCAACAATCGCGTCGCCTGCAAAGTCTGGTCCTGGGCTGCCTGGCCTGGGCTATAGCCATCGTGGTGTTCTTTCCGATCTTCTGGATGGTGCTGACCAGCTTCAAGACCGAGATCGACGCTTTCGCCACGCCACCGCAGTTCATTTTCACGCCCACGCTGGAAAACTACCTGCACATCCAGGAACGCAGCGACTACCTGCACTTCGCCTGGAACTCGGTGCTGATTTCGTTCAGCGCCACGGCTCTGTGCATGTTGATCGCCGTGCCGGCCGCCTACTCGATGGCGTTCTACGAGACCAAGCGCACCAAGCAGACCCTGCTGTGGATGCTCTCCACCAAGATGCTGCCACCGGTGGGCGTGCTGATGCCCATCTACCTGCTGGCCAAGGGTGCCGGCCTGCTCGATTCGCGCATCGCCTTGATCGTCATCTACACCCTGATCAACCTGCCGATCGTGGTCTGGATGGTGTACACCTACTTCAAGGACATTCCGCGGGAAATCCTCGAAGCGGCACGCCTGGACGGTGCCACCCTGGGTCAGGAAATGCTCCGGGTGCTGTTGCCGATCAGCAAAGGCGGCCTGGCGTCGACCGTGCTGCTGTCACTGATTCTGTGCTGGAACGAAGCGTTCTGGTCGCTGAACCTGACTAGTTCCGGCGCCGCTCCGTTGACTGCGCTGATCGCCTCCTACTCCAGCCCCGAAGGGCTGTTCTGGGCCAAGCTGTCGGCCGTCTCGACCCTGGCCTGCGCACCGATTCTCATATTCGGCTGGATCAGCCAGAAGCAGCTGGTGCGCGGCCTTTCCTTCGGGGCAGTCAAGTGAGCCAATCACGTTTGCTTCACGCAACCCTGTGGGAGCGGGTTCTACCCGCGAAGACGCCCGCCCGAACACCACCTCCTTCCAAAGGACCCAACCCATGGCCACTCTGAAAATAAAAAACCTGAAAAAGGGCTTCGAAGGTCTGCAGATCATCAAGGGCATCGACCTGGAAGTGCACGACCGCGAATTCGTGGTGTTCGTCGGCCCGTCGGGCTGCGGCAAATCGACCCTGCTGCGCCTGATCGCCGGGCTCGAAGAAGTGAGCAGCGGCACCATCGAACTGGACGGCCGCGACATCACCGAAGTGACGCCTGCCAAACGCGACCTGGCCATGGTGTTCCAGACCTACGCCCTGTATCCGCACATGACCGTGCGCAAGAACCTCTCCTTCGCCCTGGACCTGGCCGGCAAACCCAAGGCCGAGGTCGAAAGCAAGGTGGCGGAAGCGGCGCGCATCCTCGAACTTGGCGCCCTGCTCGACCGCAAGCCCAAGCAATTGTCCGGTGGCCAGCGCCAGCGTGTGGCGATCGGGCGGGCCATCGTGCGCCATCCGAAAATTTTCCTGTTCGACGAACCGCTGTCCAACCTCGACGCCGCCCTGCGCGTGCAGACCCGCCTGGAACTGTCGCGCCTGCACAAGGAGCTGCAGGCCACCATGATCTACGTGACCCATGACCAGGTCGAGGCCATGACCCTGGCCGACAAGGTGGTGGTACTCAACGGCGGCCGTGTCGAGCAGGTCGGTTCACCTCTCGAGCTTTATCACCACCCGGCCAACCTGTTCGTCGCCGGTTTTCTCGGCACGCCCAAGATGGGTTTCCTCAAAGGCAAGCTCAGCCGCGTCGACGGCCAGGGCTGCGAAGTCGCTCTGGACGCCGGCACCCATATCTACCTGCCACGTGTCAGCCAGACGTTGAGCGTGGGCGACACGGTGACCCTGGGCATCCGCCCCGAGCACCTCGACCTTGCCCAACCGGGGCAATGCCAACTGGCGGTGACCGCCGACGTCAGCGAGCGCCTGGGCAGCGACACTTTCTGCCATGTGATCACCGACTCCCAGGAGCCGCTCACCCTGCGCATTCGCGGTGATCTGCGCAGCCAGTATGGCGAACGCCTGAGCCTGCTGCTGGATCCCCAGTACTGCCACCTTTTCGACGCCCAGGGCATTGCCGTGGCCAAACCGCTCCAGGCCGCTGCCTGATACAGGACCGATGATGAAACTCAATCGACAGAATCTGCACCAGCTCGCCGAACACATCCAGTTGCCGACCTACGATCCTGCGACCCGTGCGCATGGCATCGTCCACATCGGTGTGGGCGGTTTTCATCGCGCACACCAGGCGTTCTATACCGATGCCTTGATGAACACGGGAGAGGCCGAACAGTGGGCGATCTGTGGCGCCGGCCTGCGCAGCGAAGACCGCAAGGTCCGCGACGCCCTGGCCGAGCAGGACTTCTACTACACCCTGGTCGAGCTGGGCGACACCCCGGACACCGAAGTGCGCGTGATCGGCGCGATCACCGGCATGCTCCTGGCCGAAGACGGCGCCCAGGCCTTGATCGATAAACTGGCCGAGCCTACGGTGCGCATCGTCTCGCTGACCATCACCGAGGGCGGCTATTGCATCGATGACAGCAACGGCGAGTTCATGGCCCACTTGCCACAGATCCAGCACGACCTGGCGCATCCGCAGGCACCCGGCACGGTGTTCGGCTTTCTCTGCGCAGCGTTGAGGCAACGTCGCGATGCCGGTATCGAAGCATTCACCGTGATGTCTTGTGACAACCTCCCGCACAACGGCGCGGTCGCCCGCAAGGCCCTGCTGGCGTTCGCCACGCTGCATGATCCAGCGCTGCATGACTGGATCGCCAGGCATGTGCAGTTCCCCAATGCCATGGTCGACCGCATCACGCCCATGACCAGCGATGCCCACCGCGCGCAGTTGCACGAGCGCCATGGTGTCGACGATAGCTGGCCTGTGGTCTGCGAGCCGTTCGTACAGTGGGTGCTGGAAGACAAGTTCGGCGCCGGTCGGCCCGCGTGGGAAAAGGTCGGCGTGCAGTTCACCGACGACGTCACGCCCTATGAAGAAATGAAGATCAAGCTGCTCAACGGCAGTCACCTGGCCCTGACCTACCTAGGCTTCCTCAAGGGCTACCGTTTCGTTCACGAAACCATGAACGATCCATTGTTCGTGCGCTATATCCGCGCCTATATGGACCACGACGTCACCCCGCAACTGGCGTCCGTTCCCGGTATCGACCTGGAGGGCTACAAGGACACCCTGATCGAGCGTTTCTCCAACCAGGCCATCGCCGATCAACTGGAGCGCGTCTGCTCGGATGGTTCTTCGAAGTTTCCCAAGTTCACCGTACCGACCATCAACCGGCTGATCGCCGACGGGCAGAGCACCGAACGCGCGGCACTGGTGGTGGCGGCCTGGGCGCTCTACCTGGGCGGCGTTGACGAAAACGGCACCCACTACAGCATTCCCGACCCGCGCGCTGCGTTCTGCCAGGCACTGGTTGCCGACCCGGCCTCGCTCACCGAGCGGCTGCTGGGCGTCGAGGAAATCTTCGGCACCCGGATCCCCCAGTCGGCGGAGTTCGTGGCCGCCTTCGAACGCAATCTGCACAGCCTGCGTACCCAGGGCGTGCAGGCCACCCTGGAACATATGCTGGACGGCAAGGAGTAAGCGGCCATGTTTCTCGGGATCGACTGCGGCACCCAAGGGACCAAGGCGCTGATCCTTGACGCGGACAGCGGCCAGGTCATGGGCCAGGGCTCGGCTTCCCATCACATGATCAGCGGCGAAAACGGCCGTCGCGAACAGGAGACGGGCGACTGGCTCACTGCTTTCGAGCAGGCCACTGCCCAGGCGCTGGCCCAGGCGCTGGCCCAGGCCGGCATCGATGGTCAGCAGATTCTGGGTATCGGTGTGTCCGGGCAGCAGCACGGGCTGGTGTTGCTCGACGCCGATGGTCAGGCGCTGCGGCCGGCGAAGCTGTGGTGCGACACCGAAAGCACGCCGCAGAACGAGCGCCTGCTGGCCGAGCTAGGCGGTGAGCAGGGCTCGCTCGACCGCTTGGGGCTGGTGATCGCGCCGGGCTATACCCTGTCCAAGCTGCTTTGGACGCGGGAGCACCATCCGGAGATCTTCGAACGGATCGCCCATGTGCTGCTGCCCCATGACTACCTGAATTTCTGGCTCACCGGGCAGGCCCGCGCCGAGTACGGGGATGCCTCGGGCACCGGTTATTTCAACGTACGCGAACGCCAGTGGGATCTGGCCCTGCTGCGGCAGATCGATCCGAGCGGCCGCCTGGAAGCCGCGTTGCCGCGGTTGATCGAGGCGCACCAGCCGGTGGGCACCATTCGCCCGGGCATTGCTGCGCGCCTGGGCATCAATCCACTGGCAGTGGTCGCCAGTGGTGGTGGCGACAACATGATGGGCGCCATCGGCACGGACAACATTCACCCTGGGGTCATCACCATGAGCCTGGGGTCTTCAGGCACGGTGTACGCCTACAGTGACCGTCCCACCGTGCTGGAGGAACCGGCGGTGGCAAGCTTCTGCTCGTCGTCGGGAGGGTGGTTGCCGCTGATCTGCACCATGAACCTGACCAACGTCACCACGGCGGTGCGCGAGCTGCTGCAGTTGGACATCAGCGGATTCAACCAGGCGGTGGCGCAGGCGCCTATCGGCGCGGAAGGCATCGTGATGCTGCCGTTCCTGAACGGTGAACGGGTGCCTGCCCTGCCCCACGCCACCGGGTCCGTGCTGGGCTTGACCACCAACAACCTGAACGCTGCGAACCTGTGTCGCGCGGCCGTGGAAGGCACCACCTTCGGCCTGCGCTATGGCCTGGATCTGCTGCGGGCCGGGGGCCTGCAGACTCATGCCATACGCTTGATCGGCGGCGGTTCGAAGAGCCCGGTGTGGCGCCAGTTGGTGGCCGACGTCATGGACGCGCCCGTCGTGTGTACCGAACAACCGGAAGCGGCGGCCCTGGGCGCAGCCATTCAGGCCGCCTGGTGTGCCGGTCAGGATCCTCAGGGATTGGCCGCGTTATGCAAACGCTGTGTGCGGCTGGACGACACCAGCCACACCCAACCCATCCCTGCCAATGTCCTCGCCTACCACGGTGCCTATCAGCGTTACCGCCAGCACATTCCGGTATAACCTGCCCCGCCGCTACACGGTCTTGCGTCACCCCTGTAGCAGCGGCGCGAGCCGCGTCTGAGACACCGCGGTGGGTCATGTTCACCACGCCGTCCCTGACGCGGCTTGCGCCGCTGCTACAGAGGGAGTGGTTACAGGTCGGGCTGGATGATTTCGACCCAGTAACCGTCCGGGTCCTTGATGAAGGCGATGCTCTTCATCCGGCCATCGGTCAGACGCTTCTGGAAATCCACGCCCAATGTTTCGAAGCGCTCACAGGCAGCGTGGATATCTGGCACCGACACACAGATGTGCCCGAAGCCACGAGGATCGCTGTTGCCGTCATGGTAGGCGAAATCGGCGTCATTCTCGGTGCCATGGTTATGGGTCAGTTCCAGAATGCCCGGCATGGATTTCATCCAGGTGGTACGCGCCTTGTCATCCACGGGGATAGTCGACTTGTCCACCAGCGCCAGGAAATACAGGCTGAACTGCGCCTCGGCGAAGTCACGCTTTTCAACCAGACTGAAACCCAGTACGCGAGTATAGAAGTCCAGCGACTTCTCGATGTTCTTGACCCGCAACATAGTGTGGTTGAAGACGAACTGGGATGTGGCGGCTTCAGGTTGCGCGGTAACACCGGGCACATTGTTCAAATGATCGAGGCTCATGAAAGCTCCCTTGAATGAATGGGCAGTAGCTGCGGTTGATGATACGGAACGGTGCGGATGATGCCAAACCAGATACGGCATCGAACGCGCGACACGGAGACGCGGGGGGATTGAAAAATGGAGGAAAAAGTAAAACGCGGGCAATAAGAAGCCCGCCGAAGCGGGCATTTGGGGCGCTGTTCCATCAGCGGATTTCATAGTGGAACAGTGGCTGTGAAAAGGATGTGAAAACTTCGAAGAGCATCCGCTGTTTTTTGTGGCGCTGCCGAACGGTCACATCCGACTGTATAAAAGCATGCAACTCCAGTGCGATATAACTGTGGCAACCGTAGTTGCGTAAGTGCTATCCAGGAAGTGTATAAGTCAAAATCGACGCGGCTCGCGCCGCTGCTACAGAGCCCGCGATCCCCCGTAGCAGCGGCGCAAGCCGCGTCAGCGGTACACGCAATCCCCCTGTAGCAGCGGCGCAAGCCGCGTCGGCGGTACACGCGGTGCGCCTGGGTGAACGCGTTGGAGCCTGACGCGGCTCGCGCCGCTGCTACAGGGGCTTTGCCGGGCGTATCAGGCCGGGGCGGACGTGCGGATCAGGTGATCGAATGCCGACAGCGAAGCCTTGGCGCCTTCGCCGACCGCGATGACGATCTGCTTGTACGGCACGGTGGTCACGTCACCGGCGGCAAAGATACCCGGCAGGTCGGTTTCGCCGCGAGCGTCGACCATGATCTCGCCACGGTTCGACAGCTCGATGGTGCCCTTGAGCCAGTCGGTGTTGGGCAGCAGGCCGATTTGCACGAAGATGCCTTCCAGCGCGATTTCGTGATGTTCGCTGCTCTGGCGATCCTTGTAGCGCAGGCCGTTCACGCGCTGTCCATCACCGGTCACTTCAGTGGTCAGCGCACTGGTGATGACCTTGACGTTGGGCAGGCTGTGCAGCTTGCGCTGCAACACGGCGTCGGCACGCAATTGTGTGTCGAACTCGATCAGGGTTACATGGGCGACGATACCGGCCAGGTCGATGGCCGCTTCTACACCCGAGTTGCCACCGCCGATCACCGCAACGCGCTTGCCCTTGAACAGCGGACCGTCACAATGCGGGCAGTAGGCCACGCCACGGTTACGGTATTCCTGCTCGCCCGGCACGTTCATTTCACGCCAGCGCGCGCCGGTCGCCAGGATCAGCGTCTTGGCCTTGAGCGACGCGCCGCTGGCGAAGATCACCTCGTGAGGCGCACCGTCCTTGCCCGGCACCAGTTTCTCGGCGCGCTGCAGGTTCATGATGTCCACGTCGTACTGCTTGACGTGCTCTTCCAGGGCGACAGCCAGCTTCGGACCTTCGGTCTCCTGCACGGAAATGAAGTTCTCGATGGCCATGGTGTCCAGCACTTGCCCGCCGAAACGCTCGGCCGCAACACCGGTACGAATACCCTTACGCGCCGCATAGATGGCCGCCGATGCACCGGCAGGGCCGCCGCCGATCACCAGCATGTCGAACGCCTGCTTGGCGTTGAGCTTTTCCGCCTGACGATCACTGGCGCTGGTGTCGATCTTGGCCAGAATCTCTTCCAGACCCATGCGGCCCTGGCCGAAGTTCTTACCGTTGAGGTAAATGCTTGGCACAGCCATCACCTGACGCTCTTCGACTTCGGCCTGGAACAGGGCGCCGTCGATGGCCACGTGACGAATGTTGGGGTTGAGCACCGCCATCAGGTTCAGTGCCTGGACCACGTCCGGGCAGTTCTGGCACGACAGCGAGAAATAGCTTTCGAATAGGAACTCGCCTTTCAGGGCAGCGATCTGTTCGATGACCTCGGCACTGGCCTTGGACGGGTGGCCGCCAACCTGCAGCAGCGCCAGTACCAGCGAGGTGAATTCGTGACCCATGGGGATACCGGCAAAACGCAGGCCGATGTCCGCTCCGGGGCGATTGATGGAGAACGACGGCTTGCGCGCATCGTTACCGTTGTCCAGCAGCGTGATCTTGTCCGACAGTGCATCGATGTCACGCAGCAGACCGAGCAATTCCTGGGATTTCGCGCCGTCATCAAGGGACGCGACGATCTCGATCGGTTGGGTGACCCGTTCCAGATAGGCTTTCAACTGGGCTTTAAGATTGGCGTCCAACATGAGGGCGATTTCCGTTTTGAGTGTTTCGAAGACGACAGTTGCCCGCCAGGGCGCTGAGCCCCGCGTGAGCGAGATACTTTTGGAAACGATGATACGAAAGCGGTCCGTTACGCAGGTGTCGCCATCACGTAACGGATTTCGCGATCCCGCGGGAGGTGACCCGCGGGACACAGCTCGGGAAGCTGCTTAGATCTTGCCAACCAGGTCCAACGATGGAGCCAGGGTGGCTTCGCCTTCTTTCCACTTGGCTGGGCAGACTTCGCCTGGGTGGGCAGCAACGTACTGGGCAGCTTTGACCTTGCGCAGCAGCTCGGAAGCGTCACGGCCTACACCACCGTCGTTCAGTTCGACGATCTTGATCTGACCTTCCGGGTTGATCACGAAGGTGCCACGATCAGCAATACCGTCGGCTTCGATCAGCACGTCGAAGTTCTTCGAGATGACGTGGGTCGGGTCACCGATCAGCGGGTACTGGATCTTGCCGATGGTATCGGAAGTGTCGTGCCAGGCTTTGTGGGTGAAGTGGGTGTCGGTCGACACGCCGTAGATTTCCACGCCCAGTTGCTTGAACGCTTCGTAGTTGTCGGCCAGGTCGCCCAGTTCGGTCGGGCAGACGAAGGTGAAGTCGGCTGGGTAGAAGAATACGACAGACCATTTGCCTTTCAGATCGGCGTCGCTGACCGGCACGAAAGCGCCGTTGTGGTAAGCGGTGGCGTTGAATGGCTTGACTTGGCTGTTGATGATCGGCATCGGTGACTCTCCTTCAGGGGGTTGAAATCGTGTTTGAATTCGATAGGGAGCATCCTAAACACATGCTCGAGCGATAGCTCATTGGCAAACTGGATGCTACCGATTGGTTTTGCCTATCGAGGTTACCCATAATAAAGAAGAATTGTGAACAGAGGGCGATGCCGCCGCTTTTTGTCGACTTTTCTCACGCCTGCACCAACGCCTTCCTGACAGCCATGCCCCCACCTGACAGCTAGCATGGGGCCCGCTTTCGCAGATGAGATCAACCAGGTGACTATCAAAACCATCGTGGCCGACGACCACTCGGCCGTTCGACTCGGGCTGCGCATCGCTCTGGAGCGTGCACCGCGATCGCGCTTCAGCGTCATCGACGAAGCCGAGAGCGCCAGCCAGGTCCTCGAATGCCTGCAGCAGCACGCCTGTGATCTGCTGATCACCGACTACCGGATGCCTCAGGAGCAAGGTGGCGATGGCTTGGCCCTGTTGCGTCAGGTACGTCTTCTCTACCCACGCCTGCCCGTGCTGGTGTTGACTACGCTGGACAACCCCATGGTGCTGCGTGCCATTCTCGACAGCGGTGCGCGGGGCCTGTACGACAAGCAGGAATGCCTGAGCAACCTGAGCACGGCGGCTTACACCCTGATGCGCGGCAGCCACTACCTCAGCGCCCGCTTCACCCGGCGCCTGGCCGAACACGAAGTCGAACCCCGGGGCGCCCATGAGCGCCTCTCGACCCGTGAACTGGAAGTGCTGAAATTGCTGGTAGGCGGCATGAGCGGACGTGACGTGGCTGCCCATCTGGATCGCAGCGAGAAGACCATCAGCCGCCAAAAACGCTGCGCCATGGAAAAGCTGGGCATCAGCCACGACGCCGCGCTGCAGGAATACGCCGCCGTGGTTGGCCTGCCGGACTGACCGGCAGGCCCAGGACTCAGGCGTCCACCGGTGTGCGCATGGTGACGAACTCTTCGGCGGCCGTGGGATGCACGCCGATGGTTTCGTCGAACACCTGCTTGGTCGCGCCCGCCTTCAAGGCGATGGCCAGGCCCTGAACGATCTCGCCGGCATCCGGACCGACCATGTGGCAACCCAGCACCTTGTCGGTATCGGCATCGACTACCAGCTTCATCAGGGTGCGCTCCTGGGTGTGGGTCAGGCTGAACTGCATGGGCCGGAACCGGCTTTCGAAAATCTGCACCGAATGGCCCTGCTCGCGCGCTTCTTCCTCGGTCAAGCCGACGGTACCGATGTTCGGCAGGCTGAACACCGCCGTCGGAATGTGCTTGTAATCCACCGGGCGATACTGCTCGGGCTTGAACAGCCGACGCGCCACGGCCATACCCTCGGCCAAGGCCACGGGCGTGAGCTGTACCCGTCCGATCACGTCACCCAGCGCCAGGATCGACGGCTCGGTGGTCTGGAACTGCTCGTCGACCTGGATGAACCCCTTGTCGTCCAGCTTCACACCGGTGTTCTCCAGCCCCAGGTTGTCCAGCATCGGCCGGCGTCCGGTGGCGTAGAACACGCAATCGGCCGCCAACTCGCGGCCGTCCTTGAGGGTGACGTTGAGGCTGCCGTCATCGAGCTTGTCGATGCGGGCAATGTCGGCATTGAACTGCAGGTTCATGCCGCGCTTGGTCAGCTCTTCGCTCAAGTGCTTGCGCACCGAACCATCGAAGCCACGCAGGAACATCTCGCCGCGGTACAGCAAGGTGGTTTCGCTGCCCAGGCCATTGAAGATCCCGGCGAATTCGACGGCGATGTAGCCGCCCCCTACCACGATCACTCGCTTGGGCAACTGCTCGAGGAAAAACGCCTCGTTCGACGTGATGGCATGCTCGCGCCCCGGTACGTCGGGGATCTGCGGCCAGCCACCGGTTGCCACGAGGATGTGCTCGGCACTGAAGCGCTGGCCGTCCACTTCGACCGTGTGCGGGTCGACCAGGCGTGCATGGCCTTCGACCAGCTTGACGCCGCTGTTCACCAGCAGATTGCGGTAGATGCCATTGAGCCGTTCGATTTCCTTGTTCTTGTTGGCGATCAGCGTCGACCAATCGAACGAGGGTTTCTCCAGGCTCCATCCAAAGCCGCTGGCATGGTCGAAGTCGTCGGCAAAGTGCGCGCCGTAAACCAGCAGTTTCTTCGGTACGCAGCCCACGTTGACGCAGGTCCCGCCCAGGTAGCGGCTCTCGGCCACCGCCACTTTCGCGCCGAAACCTGCGGCAAAACGCGCGGCGCGCACACCGCCGGAACCGGCGCCAATCACGAATAAATCGAAGTCATAGCTCATGTTGCTCTCCTGGCACCTGCACGACCCGCCAACGGGCCGTAGCCATAAACAAGAACGCCGCTGTCCGAAGATCAGCGGCGTCGATCATGCAAGCCGGTGAGGCGTCAGATGAACGCCTTGCCGGTTTTGTAGAAGTTTTCGAAACAGAAGTTGGTGGCGTCGATGTAGCCTTCCGCGCCGCCGCAGTCGAAACGCTCGCCCTTGAATTTGTAGGCCAGTACGCAACCGTTCTGGGCCTGCTTCATCAGGGCATCGGTGATCTGGATCTCGCCACTCTTGCCTGGCTCGGTCTGTTCGATGAGGTCGAAGATGTCCGGGGTCAGGATGTAGCGGCCGATGATGGCGAGGTTCGATGGGGCATCTTCAGGCTTTGGCTTTTCAACCATGCTGGTCACGCGATAGATGTCTTCACGAATCATGTCACCGGCGATCACGCCGTACTTGTTCGTTTCCTGAGGATCGACTTCCTGAATGGCGACGATCGAGCAGCGGAACTGGTTGTACAGCTTGACCATCTGCTGCAGCACGCCGTCGCCTTCCAGATTCACGCACATGTCGTCCGCCAGTACCACGGCGAACGCCTCGTCGCCGATCAGTGGACGACCGCTGAGGATAGCGTGGCCCAAGCCCTTCATCTGCACCTGGCGGGTATAGGAGAAGGTGCACTGGTCGATCAGCTTGCGGATGCCGACCAGGTACTTCTCTTTCTCGGTGCCCTTGATCTGGGTTTCCAGCTCATAGCTGATGTCGAAGTGGTCTTCGATCGCGCGCTTGCCGCGACCGGTGACGATGGAGATTTGGCTCAGGCCAGCTTCCAGGGCTTCTTCGACGCCGTACTGGATCAGTGGCTTGTTGACGATCGGCAGCATTTCCTTGGGCATTGCTTTGGTCGCTGGAAGGAAGCGAGTACCGTAGCCGGCCGCTGGAAACAAGCATTTCTTGATCATGTGAGTCCTTACAAAAGAGCAATGCTGACGAGGTACGGCACAGTCGGTTTCAGGCGTCGACTACTTCACAATGTCTGCCGCTGGCCAATTGATTGGTTGATAGAGAAATCCTGGTGAAGATAGTTCCACTGCGGAGTAAATATTGCTACACCGCTTGAGCAACGGAAAATTTCCGCGAACAACTACCCTTGCCGCTTGCCAGTGTATAGCATTGGGCCACCGCATAGCGGCCCCCTTGTCTACCTGAAGAATCCCGCCTCATGAACACCCTCCTGCGCACTACCCTGTCCTGCATCGCCGTGCTCGCCGTTTCGGCCTGCGCGAGCACTTCCCCCACCATTTTGAAGAACGGCCAACAGGGCTTGAACATCGACTGTTCGGGCCAGGCCATGTCCTGGGACAAGTGCGACGAGCAGGCAAGACTCGAGTGCCCCGGCGGCTACCAGACGGTAGCGACTCAGGGCGTGCCGAGACGTACTAACGAGGCTGGGCTGGCGGATGCCGACCTTGGCAACTACCAGACCCGCAGCCTGGTGGTGATCTGCAAATAGCGCCGGCTCAGCCGGAGATGCATTTCTCGGCCGCCTGGCGTACATCGGCCGGGCGCAGCGGTACGTTGGACAGGCGCTCGTGCACCTTGATGCTGCTGCCACCGGAACGATCGTCGACGATCAGCACGGCGGCCGGGTCCTTGGAAAGCTTCTGCGGAACGATGATGCGATAGCCGTCGTGTTTCTGTTCGATCAGCGACGGTCCGCGGCTGTCGCTCAGCTGAGCGACGACACAGGTGGAATATTCCTTGGGGGTCTTGCCGGAAATTACACTCATGGTCTCGGGGCTTTTCTCGATGTCCGTCACGGTGGCACAACCACCGAGCATTACCACTGCCGTCAACCAGGCCCACTTCATGATGCATCTCCGTCATTAAATACCCTGTGACCGCAAGGTCATGAATTTGCTCCATGCATCGGCAGAATTTATCCGCACGGCGATGCGCATGATATCGTTGCGCTTTTTTGCGCACCTGCAACTGTGGAGAGTCCATGAAATTCGTTCACCAGCGCGAGCACCTCAACGAAGATGATCTGGTCGTCATCGAGTGCTCCCAGCGCTGCAACATCCGCCTGATGAGCGACGCCAACTTCCGCAGCTTCAAGAACGGTGGGCGACATACTTATCACGGCGGCGCGTTCGACACCTTCCCGGCCAAGATCACGGCGCCCAGCACCGGTTTCTGGAACATCACCATCGACACCGCCGGCACCAAGCTGTCGAGCGTCACGCGCAAAAGCACGTTCACCCACAAGATCAAGATCGTGCGCCGCACGGCTTCGAAATTCACCTGATGCAGGGGCACCCATGATCAAGTACGTGATCCGCTACAACCTCGACGGGCAGCGTCGCTGGGACTTCGCGCACCTGGAAACGGGCTCGCTGGAAGAAGCCAAGGCGGCGTTGGTCGCCCTGCATGGCGACGCCGCGGCGAACATCAGCGACATCCATATCAGCAAGGCGCTCTGATACACCTAGATCCGTGGTGTGCCCCTTCGCGGGCAGAGGGCTCGCCGCCCGCCCCGCTCCCACAAGGCGATCGCGAATCCTGTGGGAGCGGGCTCTGCCCGCGAAAAGATCGCTGGGGTTCCGCAGGCACTGCGCGGTGTAGCCTTCGCGGGCAGAGCCCGCTCCCACAGTATGACCGCTCCCACAGGGTGAAGACTCCCACGTGCATATGCATTCTGGTTCGGTGCATATACTCAAACGTCACTTTTACGTCTATTTACAAACTGTTATCTTCCGTCGGCTCTGCTAAGAGTGCGCGACCGTGCGCGTGCTTTTTCTGATGATGCGAAAGACAGCCTGAGAACAGGATCACCATGTACGTTTATGACGAGTACGATCAACGGATCATCGAGGACCGCGTCAAGCAGTTCCGGGATCAGACCCGCCGCTACCTGGCTGGCGAACTGAGCGAAGAAGAATTTCGCCCGCTGCGCCTGCAGAACGGCCTGTACATCCAGCGTTTTGCCCCGATGCTGCGCGTCGCCGTGCCCTACGGCCAGCTGACATCGCGCCAGACGCGCATGATGGCCAAGATCGCTCGCGATTACGACAAAGGCTACGCCCACATCAGCACCCGGCAGAACGTGCAGTTCAACTGGCCGGCCGTGGAAGACATTCCGGACATCCTCGCCGAACTGGCCACCGTGCAGATGCACGCGATCCAGACCAGCGGCAACTGCCTGCGCAACGTCACCACCGACCAATTCGCCGGCGTTGCCGCCGACGAGGTGATCGACCCGCGCCCTTGGTGCGAGATCGTTCGCCAATGGACTACCTTCCATCCCGAATTCGCCTACCTGCCGCGCAAGTTCAAGATTGCCGTCAACGGCGCCAGCACCGACCGTGCCGCCATCGAGGTGCACGACATCGGCCTTGAGCCCGTGCACAACGACGCCAGCGAGCTGGGCTTCCGCGTCCTGGTCGGTGGCGGCCTGGGCCGCACGCCGGTGGTGGGCGCGTTCATCAACGAGTTCCTGCCGTGGCAGGACCTGCTCAGCTACCTGGACGCCATCCTGCGCGTGTACAACCGCTATGGCCGTCGTGACAACAAGTACAAGGCGCGCATCAAGATCCTGGTCAAGGCGCTGACGCCGGAAGTCTTCGCCCAGAAAGTCGATGCCGAGATGGAGCACCTGCGTGGCGGCAGCACGACCTTGACCGAGGCCGAACTGCACCGCGTGGCCAAGCACTTCGTCGATCCGGACTACAAGGCACTGCCTGATTTCGCGGCCGACCTGGCCCAGCTCGACAGCGAGCACCCCGGCTTCGCCCGCTGGCGTTCGCGCAACACCCTGGCGCACAAGAAGCCCGGCTACGTGGCGGTAACCCTGTCGCTCAAGCCGACCGGCGTGGCCCCCGGCGACCTGACCGACAAGCAGCTCGACGCCGTTGCCGATCTGGCCGACAAGTACAGCTTCGGCCAGCTGCGCACCTCCCATGAGCAGAACATCATTCTGGCCGACGTCGAACAGGCCCAGCTGTTCAGCCTGTGGAACGAGCTGCGCGAAGGCGGTTTCGCCACGCCGAACATCGGTCTGCTGACCGATATCATCTGCTGCCCAGGGGGTGATTTCTGCTCCCTGGCCAACGCCAAGTCGATTCCGATCGCCGAATCCATCCAGCGTCGTTTCGACGATCTGGACTACCTGTTCGACATCGGCGAGCTGGATCTCAACATCTCCGGTTGCATGAACGCCTGCGGTCACCATCACGTTGGCCACATCGGCATTCTGGGCGTGGACAAGAAAGGCGAAGAGTTCTACCAGGTGTCCCTGGGTGGCAGCGCCAGCCGCGACGCCAGCCTGGGCAAGATCCTGGGCCCCTCCTTCGCCCAGGAAGCCATGCCCGATGTCATTTCCAAGCTGATCGACGTGTACGTGGAAAAACGCACCGAAGACGAGCGTTTCATCGATACCTACCAGCGGATCGGCATCGACCCCTTCAAGGAGCGCGTCTATGCAGCGAATCATTAAGAACAACGAAGTCGTCGACGAAACCTGGCACCTGCTGCCCAAGGACACCCCGTTCGACGGCATCAGCAACTGCGATGACCTGATCGTGCCCCTGGCCCTGTGGCGCGAACACGGTCCGGCGCTCCAGGCCCGCGATGGCGGCCTGGGCGTGTGGCTGGACAGTGACGAGGAAGCCGAAGAGATCGGCGAGGTGGCCAACCAGTTCGAGGTCATCGCCCTGAACTTCCCGGCATTCACCGATGGCCGCAACTACTCGAACGCACGCCTGTTGCGCGATCGCTATGGCTTCAAGGGTGAACTGCGCGCCATCGGCGACGTGCTACGTGACCAGCTGTTCTACCTGCACCGTTGCGGCTTCGATGCCTTCGCCTTGCGCGCCGACAAGGATCCGTACGAAGCACTGGAAAGCCTCAAGGACTTCTCCGTGAGCTACCAGGCAGCCACCGACGAACCGCTGCCGCTGTTCCGTCGTCGCTGAACGTAAAAAGGCTGGCGCGATTTACATCGCGCCAGCCTTTTCATTGCACCGCCTCGTTACGCAACGTTCGCTGCGGTCACCTCCTCTGACAAGGTTCTGATCAGCCGTTGAGTCGCCTTGGTACGGCCCGTACTGATCGAGGCGTACATCTCCAACGCCGCCTGATCCGTCATGACGACACGCAATGGCTCCCCTTGCGCCCCGGCCCACAGGGTTTCCGGCGCCAAGTCGCTCAGCGCCTTGAGTACGGTGGCCAAAGTGTCCTGCTCGACGCTGAACGGGTCCAGCGTCCTGGCTTCTTCGAAATGAATCAGCACGTTCCCCCACAAGCTCTCGACCGCTTCGAACCGCTGCGGGTACACCCGCCGCAGGTACAGGCTCCAGAACGGCTGTTCGGCCAGCCAATCCAACATGCCGCTGGCGGTTTCATCCGTGAGCACGGCATTGCCCACTTGCCGGGTGGTCTCGGTAGAGAGGATTTCGCTGTACAGCATCGATGGCTGCGCGCGCAGCGCCAGGCGAGCCTGCAGACGGTTGCGCAGCAGCAGACGGATCTCGACCTCATCGGGGTTGCCATCGAGCAGCTGGGCGTCCGTTATCTGATCCATGGGATGCAGCGCAGGTATTTCCAGGGCTTCCAGAATCAGCGCGGTACGCCGATTCAAGCGTCCCTGGGTGATGGCTGCGGCATACTCATCCACCAGTGCCGCGCGGTACAGCTGACGCCCCAAGCCCAGCAACGGACGCAGCATCGCCTCGCCACCGGCCATGGCCGAGGACGCAGCCTGCCAGGCCAGCGTTCGCGTTTCGAAATAATCCAGCACGATGCTCATGCCATCCCCGCAGCTGCCGTCGACCAAAGTGGCGTGCTCGAACAGTTGCTCACGCAAGTCGCCCGTCCCCAGCCCGTCGCCGGGTGCCTGGGCATCGGCAACCACCGCGCGCATCACCGACCACATGCGCGCCTTGAAGGGCTCGGGGTGGCGTTTGTAGGCGTCCGTGGACGTCAGGCGCGCCATGACCCGATAGAAGGCGGCCGCTTCCGGCGTGTTCTGGTCCGCCTCGATACTGGCACGCAAGTCATGGGGACAATCGGTAAGCCAGGCGTTGCTGGTCTGATTCTGCGCACTGCTTGCGGTGTTCCGGTCGCCGGCCTGGAAATCGATGCGTGCCCGCCGCAAGCGCCGCCGTGAGAGCTCCGACAGTGGGTTGCGGTCGAGGTTGATGTGGAACTGCTCACGCAGTATGAAGGAGCGCATCATGGTGACATAGGTGGTTTCAGCCAGGTCGGGCAGCTCGGTCAGGTTGTTGTCGCTCAGGTTGATCCAGCGTAACGGCGTGGCGTGACGATTCATCAGGAAGCTCAAACCCTCTGACCATTGAGTGAGGCCGGTGGATTGCAGGATCAGCTTTTCCAGCATGCGCATGCGGGCCACATCCGGCGCCTGCCCCAGTTCATTGAAGCTCAGGTTCAGTGATCGTAGACGTGTCAGGCGGCTGAGTGCCTGGCGCCCCTGATCGGTCAGGCTCATCAAGGTGTTTTTCAACGACAGTTCTTCCAGCTGATTCATGCGCCCCAGGATCGCCATGCCCCGGTCGTCGAGGCTGAACGCGTTGTTGGCCAGAATCAGAGAGCGCAGCTGCTTGAGGCGTGAAAGGCTGGTCATAGCCCGCTCGCCGAGCAACAGCGGCTGCTCGCGGCCGTCGACGATGGTCGAAACACATGCGCGGTCCATATTGAGGACTCGGATGACGCTGCTGTCGTCCTTGGCCAGCTCGGCGAACACGTCCGGCACCGGTTCCATCACATTGAGCTGCAGGTCCAGGTGCGTCAGTGCGGTGAGCTCCTTGATCTGCGACGGGATGGCCCGCAGGAAATTCTGGCCCAGGGACAACTTTTGAAGCCTCGGGAATCGCGAAAGAAAGAAGGACGGGTCTGCCGACAGCTGCATGCGCTCCATCTTGAGCTCGACGATATGGCTGAAATCGGCGGTGATCAGCGGCAACTCACCGAGGGTCCGGCCGCTGAGGTTGACTCGGCGTGTTTCGCCCCGCCAGGCCCTGAGCAGGCGGTTACGCACTTCGGCGCGGGCGGCGGCGAACTCGGGCAGTGCCCGGCTCCACTGCTCCAGCGAACTGTCCAATACCTTGTACTCTTGCTCCAGACGCTGAATCGCCAATTCGAAGCTTTCACCCGGACGGCGCAGCACGTCGCGTAGCGCGGCCATGTCCCTGTAACTGAGGCTGGGGTACAACGCACGCAAGCGCCGCCGCTGGCCCCAGGAGGCCTCTGCCCGACCGCTCAGGGTGTAACCGGTCCCCTGCTCGGTGAGCTGGGGCAGTTTGAACCACGGCTGTATCACCCTCTGCCCGAGTAGTAGACCCGCGCGCGTTCGGTCGCTTGCGGCCTGTGCCGACAGGCGCGTGCGCAGCCCTTGGCTGTCGTGGCGCGAGAGCGACAGTGCCTTCAGTTCGACATCCGGCAAGGCACTGCACAGCGCCGCGAACACGTCCTGCTGGCCGCCCAGCGCCTGCTCCAGCGCGTCGAACGCCTGGTATTGCCCGTCTTCACTGACCAGATACTTCACCTCGCTGGCCGCTTCACTGCCCACCGTTGCCAACGTGCGACCCTGCAGGTACCCGGCATGCAGCTCGATTCGAGTATGACCGGTCCAGCCGGGCAGTTGGGCAAGCAGGCCGAGGGCCAGGGTGTCGCGATCTTCGGAAGTGAAAGCTGGATCGATCAGCCCCTCGCACGCCCGATTCAGCCGCTGTTCGCGCAGGTACAGACGTGCTTGCTCGGTCAGGCGCACGGACAGCCGTCCGCTACCACGTAACTGGCTCAGCTCCCAGTCCAGCGCCTGCGCGGCCAGGTCGTTGGCTGCTCGCCCGGACAATCCGGGGAACAGGCGTTTGATCGGCGCCGCTTCCTTGGTCAGCTCAGGCTCCTGGTGAGCATAGAGTTTGTCGGCAATGTCCGCGCTGGCCGCCTGCACCTGATTGGCCAGGGCCTGGGCCAATGCCGAGGATTGCCCCTGTACGGTGTTCTCGACGCTGTCCGGAAACAGACGCTGCTTCTGCGTGTCGTCGAGCTGCTCGACGATGCGTTCGCACAGCTTGCCCGCCAGCCAGTCGCTGCGCTGGACCACGATCGGCTCGGCGTGCCCGGCGCCGTACTGCACGGCATGACTGTCGTCGGCGACCACGCGCAGGGTCCAGCTTTGCGGCCAGCCGGCAACACGCTGCAGCAGTGGCAGACAGTAGGCAGCGCCCTCCCCGGGCGGCTGCGCCTGCCGAACCTGCGTAACCAGGCGCTCGACATCGCGCCGGGCGCGGTAACGCAACAACGCGTCCTGCAACAGCACAGGGGCTTGCTGTCGGTTAACGTGGGCTTCGCGCAATTGCTCGGGGGAAATCCCACAGGCGTCGTTGACCTGCAGCAGTTCGCCATCGCTCAGACGATCGGTGATGGCGCCAAACCGGCGCAACAGTTGCGCACCTTGCCACTGCAGTGGCTGCTCGTGAACGTGCTGCCACGCCCCAGCCCTGTTATGGGTCAGCACCGGGCGATAGGCGTCGCGCAGCCTGGGATGGTCGATGACCCATTGCCCGCTCGTTTCATCCTGCACGTGCTGGTAGTAGTGCTGGTCGATGCGCACATAGGTACGGTCGTTGAACCGATACTGGCCCATAGCATTGGGCATAGCGTCGGCGGGCAGGCTGATGTCGGTGGCATACGCCGTCAGGTCCGGATTCAGCAGGCGTGGCTTGCCTGCGTTGTCGATGACCGGGACAAGCGCCTCCATGAACGGTGAGTGCGCCAGAGCGATGCTGGCTGCGGCACCGCTGGCCAGCAATGCTACGTTCTGTGCCACGGCGCCGAACTGGCTGATCGCTTCCACCGTTTGCCCGTGTTTCCAGTCATCGACGCCCAGGCACAGGTCCTTGACCAGTTCGACAGCGCCGACCGCCAGTGCCAGTTCCCCAGCCCCAGGCACGACGAACGTGGCGATATCGAATGCGCTGGCCAACACCCCTTCCCACCACGCCACACGCTGCTCTCGCGCCAATTGATCCTCGTCATCGGTGGGTACCACCGCCAGGCGCACCGTTTCTCCCAACTTGATCAGTTGCTGGCTATACAGCAGGTGCACCAGCTTGCCCTCGACCGGATACACACGCAGGCCGATGTCCGCGTCAGGGTCGGGGACCGGTGGTTTGACGAATTGGCCAGGCACGATCCAGGGTACCGGCGACAAGGTATTGACCAGACACTCGGTAAACGCCGCCTGGCTGCGCTGAGCGACGAAGCGCCCGAAATAATCACGGTAAGGGACCTTGCGCAATTTCTCGCGCAGGGAATCGGCAAACGCCTGCCGTGAGGCGTACTCCCTGAGTGCATGGGTCGGCTCGCCGGGCATGTAGGCCAGGCAGGCCGAACCATTCACCTGTTCGATCAGCACCATGCCCAACAGGCTGTACCCCGTGGTCAGCGGCGTATGCAACAACCCCAGCTGGCAGAACCGCAGCGACTTGCCCTCCCAGCTAGCGTGCTGCAAGTCCCTGGGTTGCGTGATCTGCTTGACGGCCCGATAGGCCGCTTCGCTGATGTGTCCACGGATCCGCGCGGTCACGGCCGCGGCATCCAGATGGTCGCGAATGGCCAGGTTGAAGCGGCCGGCAGTCTCGGCCTGTTCGAGATCTTCGCTGGGCGCCTGACCGAGTGGGCGGAACACCGCCTTGAAGTGCGCCTGGTACTGACGGCCCAGATCCAGCTTGCGGACCAGGGCTGCGAAATCATGCACCTCAAGCTTGACCCGCGCGCTGTCCGGGTAGCGATACACCAGGCTGCCGTCGTCGTTGAGGGTAAAACCGAAGACGCCGACCGGCAGGATGACCGTACCCTCCTCCAGCCCCCCGGGCCTCGCTTCGGCAGGCAGGAAGTTCTGCAAGGCCGCTTCGAGCAGGGTTTGGTGCCTGGGCGTCAGTTGGGTGGTCAGCCCGTCACGGGTGCGCACCATGCGAATCAGTTCGTGCTTGTTCACGTCCAGCGCAAGCGTCGGGTAGGCCTTTTGCAGCGCTGCCTGCAACAACGGCGCGCAGAACGCGGCAGGAGTCTGCAAGCGCGCGCTGACCTGGGCGGCATCCGCACTGGACCGCACACTGAGCAACGAACTGGCGAAATAAGCCTCGCGCAACGCCGGTGCCGCCGCCGTCAACCACGACGGCAACACCGCTTCGATCAGGGCCTGGTGGGAAGCCGCTTCGCCGGTCACGGCAGAATCAAGGGTCATGCTTGTGCTCCATGGCAATGCCCGCCACGGGGTGTAGCGGGCAGAGCGCCAGTGGAACAAAGCCCCACGCTGTGGTTGAGGTAGATAGGTGTGTGCCCGCTCAGCCGTCCATGGCGTGTTCGGTCAGTGCCCTCAACAGACTCGCTTCGGCGGCGTGTCGCTCCACTTGCAGCGCCACCAGTCGCTCGTCGTATCCGTCATCGTAGGGTGCCGCTTCCAGCGCCTGCTGCCGTGCGACGAAAGGCGCCAGGGTCTGGCTCAGCCGCTCGGCGAACGCACGGCGCAGGTAGCCCAGCCAGTAGTCCTGCACCATGTGCCACTCCAGCAAAGCCTCCCGCGTTTCGGCCTGATGAACCTGCTGCGCCGCGGCATCGAGCTGCTGCGCCGTCACCGGCTCGATATTGGCGAACAGCATGCCATGGGGTTGGTTGGGCAGCTCCAGGCGTTGCGCCAGACCAATGCGGTAGGCCAGCAGCACCTCGACCTCCTCGAACTCGTCCGGCTCGATCTGCCGCGCTTGCACACGCCGCTGCGCCTCGGCACGGGCCAGTGATTCGACCTGGTTGAGCCGGAACAGGCTGCGCGAAGTCGCGAGCAGCTCGGTGGCCCGCTGCGGGCCGTCCAAGGTGGCATCGTTGGCCCTGGCGAACAGCAGCTGCGCCTCCAGATCATTGAACAGCGCGATGACTTGATCGCCACAGGCGTCCGGGCGCTGGGCGAGCAGGAACAACTCGTCACGCAACACGGGCGACTGGGCGGCGGCATCGATCACAGCCCAGGCGCGACTGGCCAGATTGTCCGGCACGAGCACTTGGTCGGCGGTTTCGCCGAGGCGGTCGAGCAACTGGATGAAGCGCGTCGACCCAGGGTGTGCGCGAAGATCACGGAGTCGCTGCAGTCTCTCGGGACTGGCTGCGGCGGCCAGTATGTCCAGGTACTTGAAGGAAACGCCCACCGCCTGCAGCCGCCGGACACTGAGCTCGCTGAGCCCGGCATAGGAGATGATCAAGGGCGTTGCCACCTGCGGTTCTTCCTGAAAGAAGGCAAGTTCGGTCAGTGACGGCACGTCGACGATAGCGTTGTTGTCGAGCGCTACGCGGCGCAGCGTCAAAGGCTCACGGGACATCAGCTGCGTCAGCCCCCGAGGCCACTGCGTCAGGCCGCAGGCCCGCAGGTTGAGGGCACCGATCACGGGCAGCCCCGCCAGGTCCAGGTGCTCGCCCAACGGATTGCCGGACAGGTCGAGGTAGTCCAGCAGCGGCAGCGAACACAACGCCTGCATGGCGGCCGGCGTCAGTCGTAGATTGTTGTCGCTCAGCCAGAGGTTTTCCAGCTGGGTCAGCCGAGCCAAGGTGGGCAGGTGCTCGGCCATGGCAACAGTGTCGGTGCCGCTGAGCACCAGGTAGCGCAGCGACGTCAGATCGCTCAATGCCTGTACCGCCGGTGCCGGAAGACGCATCGGATTGTTGCGCAGCACCAGCGCTTGCAGTCGATCGAGCCCGCGCAGGGCATCGAACATCGTCGGCGACGCCCTCAGCCGGTTGTTCTCCAGCGTCAGGGATTCCAGATACGGCAACGCGGCCACCTCGGCCGGGATTTCGCTGAGCAGATTGCCTTGCAGGTCAAGTACGGTGAGAGTGGGAAAATTCAGCAGAAAGCCCGTCGGCAAGCTTTCGAGTCCAGCGCCTTCCAGCGTGATGTAGGACACATGACTGAAATCGACCGTCAATGCTGGCAAAGCGCCGACCCGCAGCTCCGACAGGTCGAGGAAATACTGCGGCGGATCGCCTGCCAGCCCCTCCGCCAGCGGCGCCTGACGATGCCAGGCATCGCGCAGGCGCTGTGCGGCCAGGGTGCGATGCGCCGGGTCCACGGGCACCGGGTTGCCATTTTCGTCCGCTACGGTCGCCGGCTGCAGGGCCCACTGGTTCAAGGCAGCCTCCAGTCGTGCGCCCTCCGCCTCGTGGCGAGCCTGCTCGAGGTCTGCCGCCATATGAGGCAACGCTGGCGCCTGTGCAGGACGGCCGCGGCCGCTGAGGCGATAGCCGATCCTGCCGTCGTCCAACCGCTCGGGCCCGTTGAAAGCGTGTATCCGACGCTGGCCGATGAGGCGCGCGGCACGCTCGCGGTCGGCCAGCGCAAGTTGGATGATGCGTTGAGCGGTGGCGGCTGCACGTTCGCGTTCAGGCAGCAGATCGAGCAGTCCCTGGCGTAGCCTGGCGGTGGCAGGGTTGGCCATGGACGGCCACACCAGCCCGCCGATGGCACGGTTCAGGTTGGCCTCGCGTATGCCCTCATGGGCCTTCAGCGCCAACCGCAGGGGGACTCGCTGGCGCTGCGTCAGTTGCAGGCGCTCCTGCGCGTTGGCCTGACGATACAGCGCTTCGCCCAGCCCCCAGGGCAAGCGCGGAAAGTCGCGACGCAGCGCGGCGGCGGCATGCTCGGCGGGCCACTCATGAGGTTGCGACTTCAACCCCTGAGCGGCGCGAACGTCAGCGGCGACCAGGCGCAGGGTTGCCGGAAGTGGCAAACCCTGGACGTGGATCTGACGGATCTGCGCGGCGGAGATCCCCGTGACTTGGCGGATGCGCTGCAGCGTGCCCGGCGTAAACCCCTCGAACACCGGCCCCAATCGGCTCATGGCCTGTTCGACGTTCCATTTGGTCGGGTCTTCATGGGCCGCCCGCCAGGCGCCTTCGCCATTGTGCTGGAGCGCCACCCGCAATCCCCCTTGGGGGTCGGGATGTTCCAGGTACCACCGGCCGAGCTCGACGTCCTCGCTCTGCCGGTACGCAATGCCGTCCAGTTTGATATAGCGGTCAGCGCCCTGCCGATACTGGCCAGCAGGGTCCGGTTGCAGATGCACGGGCAAGGGTTCCGGGCTGGCAAAATCGGTCAGTTTCAGGTTGCACAACCGTGTCGCGCCGTGGCGGTCGACCACCGGCAGCATCCCCTCAACGAAGGGCGAGCGTGCCAAGGTGATCTCGGCCGCCGAGGTGGCGGCGATCAAGGCCGCATTTTCGGCCACACTGAACAAGTGATCCAGGGCCTCCTGGGTCTGCCCATGCTCCCAATCGTCGATGCCCACGAACACCTCGCCCAGCAACTGGGCGGTGCCAACGGCGGCCATCAATACACCGATGCCAGGAACGAAGAACGCCGACGCATTGAGCAGCGTGGTACCCCATTCCAGGTACTTGAGCAGATGCGCCTCACGGGCAGCCCGGTCGACCTCGGCAGTGGGCACCACGAAGGTCCGCGCGTTGGCGACAAGCATGCCCAGCGCATCTTCGTACAGGCGCTCGACCACACCACCGACACGGGGCTCGAGTCGCACGCCGATATCGGCGTTCGGGTCATCGACCCGGCCTTTGGGCGTCCACAGGGAAAACGCTTCGGGCCGCAACGTGTCGTTCAAACGCTCGAAGAAGCCATGGCGCTCCGCCTCGCAGATGAACCGCGCAAAATAGTCGGCATAACCGGGGCGCCGCAGCTTTTCGCGCAATGCGTCGGCGAACGCCTGCACGCTGGTGTATTGCTTGAGTGGCGAGTCCGGATCACCTGGCAGATAGACCACACACGCCGCATCGGCGCTGGCAGATGCCTGAACCACGAACATGCCCGACAACACCGTGCCGCTCCTGAACCAGGTGACCAAGGCGCGCACCCCGGAAACCAAGACCGGCGTGCCGTTCCAACTGACGTCGCTGGAAGGCCCGCGCAACAATTGCTGCAGCACCTGTTCACACTGGGCCGTGATGTCACCGCGCAGCAGCGAACGGGCCATCTGTGCTTTCAGATCACTGCGAAAGCTCGCTTCCAGCCGTTCGCGTGCACTGCCAGCGTTCGACTCGTCGGTGTGAAAGACCTGCTGCACATGCTCTTGATAGGCCTGGCCCAAATCGATTTCCCGGCAGGCGCGCGCAAACTGTTCAGGTGTGATGGACAGCACCTGGCTACGGTCCAGACGCCAGGCCAACCGGGGTCCCACCTCCAACTTGAGGGCGCGGGCCGGCACCAGCAGGGTATCGCTGTCATAGGCCCCCGGTTCACTTTCCTCGGGTCCGAAGTTGGCCATGGCCACTTCGAGCAAGGTCTGACGGCGCACGGAGGTCACGCGGCGGTCGATGCCGTAGCTGTACTCGAACCGGACCCATTGCGTGTCGTTCAGGTCCACGTCCTGATTGAAGCGCGAACGCAAGGCCGGAGCCAGGCGCTCGGCGGCGAAGGTGGCGGGCGGCTTGACGGTGTTCATCAAGCTTCGCACCCGGGCCTGGGCGGCATGACCGAGGGTCAGTGCCTGCTGGTACTCGGCACGGCCCTGGACGCTGGCACGGGTCAGCCAGGCGGGCAGCAGGCGAGCGACAAGATCATGGTTCGCAGGCACAGTGCCTGGACTCGGAGAGGGGGTTTGCGGGGTCACGACACGGCTCCAGAAAGATTGCCCGGCAGCGAAAGACTCCCGGGCAATCAGTGGAGCAAGGTTTACATCGGGTTCTGCACTACATAAGGCTGACCGTTACCAGAAGCGCTGCTGGGTGAGCTTGCCCCAGGCCTTGCTCGCCACGTGCTCGAGCGAACTGCTGGCCGCCAGACCGACCCGTTCCTGCAGGCTTTTGCTCTTGGCGTAATGCAGGTGGAAGACTTCGGCCTGCTTGGCGCGCTCGGCCAAGTACTCATCGCTGGTCTTGAGCTCATCCACCAGTTGCTTGTCCAGCGCCGCCACGCCCAGCCAGACTTCACCGGTGGCGACGTCATCGATGGACAACTGCGGCCGGTAATGGGCCACGAAGCTCTTGAACAGCTTGTGAGTGACGTCCAGGTCTTCCTGGAATTTTTCCCGGCCTTTCTCGGTGTTCTCGCCGAACACGGTCAAGGTGCGTTTGTACTCACCGGCCGTCAGCACTTCGAAATCGATGTCGTGCTTCTTCAGCAGCTTGTTGACGTTGGGCAGCTGCGCCACCACGCCGATGGAGCCGAGGATGGCGAACGGTGCGCTGATGATCTTCTCGCCGATGCAGGCCATCATGTAGCCGCCACTGGCCGCGACCTTGTCGATGCACACGGTCAGCGGCACACCGGCCTGGCGGATGCGCGCCAGTTGCGAGGACGCCAGGCCATAGCTGTGAACCATGCCGCCGCCGCTTTCCAGGCGCAGCACGACTTCGTCGTTGGGCGTCGCGAGGGTCAGCACGGCGGTGATCTCATGACGCAGGTTCTCGGTGGCCGAGGCCTTGATGTCACCATCGAAGTCCAGGACGAACACCCGGTGCTTGCTGTCGGGCTTTTTCTTCCTGGCTTTCTTGTCGGTCCTGGCCTGTTCCTTGCGCAAGGCCTTGAGCTTGTCCTTGTCGAACAGCCCGGCTTCGAGCCGCTCGCGCAGGCCCTTGTAGAAGTCGTTGAGCTTGCTGACCTGCAACTGGCCGGCCGGTTTGCGCCGGCCCTTGGCACGCAGCGAGGCAATCGCGGCCAGCACCACCAGAATGGCAACGACCAGGGTGACGGTCCGGATCAGAAAACCGGCGTAATCGGCAAGAAACTCCACGGTGACTCCTTACATGCATGACGCCCGCCAAACCAGGGGGCGATTGAATGGGCCCAGCATACCGGGGGGCAAAGCCTTGGGCCAGCCGTGAAACGATCGGCATCAAACAAGCCTTTCAAACGCACGTATGATTTTTCGTTGACAGCTGTCGATGCCCCCCCTACCCTCGGAAGACTTTCACCGTCACATCGAGCCTTGGCCCTCCCAAGATTGCGCGATCGCCGCACCCTTCCAACAAAAGGAACGCACCATGACCTCCGTAGCCGACGCCGTACAAGCCATGAAAGCCAAGTTCAATCCAGCCGCCGCCCAAGGTCTGGACCTGGTCTTCGGTTTCAACATCACCGACGAAGACAAGCACTACGCGCTGCACGTGAAGGACGGCACCTGCGAACTGGAGGAAGGTGAAAATCCGGACGCCAACGTCACTCTGGTCATGGACAGCGAAACCCTCAAGGGCATCGTCAGCGGCGAAACCGACGGCATGCAGGCCTTCATGGGCGGCAAGCTGCGCGCCGAAGGCGACATGATGCTGGCCATGAAGCTGAGCGAACTGTTCCCGGTCTGATCGATAGCGGTGAGACCAGACGCCTCGGCCAGTGCCGGGGCGTTTTTGTATCTGCACGGGCCCAGGCGGCGATCCCAGGTCACACATATCTACAGCTTCCCCGGACCGGACAGGTTCTAGCGTAGGCGCTCCGCGAGCTGGCACGGACCGGCTCGCACCACAAGGAGTCCGCCCGATGTCCAACACCCTGCCCTGGTTCCATGCCCGATCGCTGGCGCAGCGCATGTCCCGCCAACTGCTGCAAGCGCTGCAGGATGAACGCTTGAGCGTCATCGAGCACGACTGGCTGCGGCGGTTGCCCGAACAGCCCAGTCTGCCCAGTGACATGCGCATCAGCCTGTTGACCAATGCGGCGCCCGGTATCTTCAGCGGTCTGATGATCGCACATGCCGACATCACCAACCCGGCCGTCTATTTCTACTCCCCGATGGCCGGGATATTGCCCTTTTTCACTCGCCATGAACTCGAAGCGGCCCTGCTCGAGCCTGGTACCGGACCCGACCTGGAGGGGGTTTACGCGCGCTGGCTGTCGGTGTCCAGGACGCCGTTTCAACGCTGGATGGACGCGATCATCCAGGCCCATGCCAAGCGGCTCAAGCCCCTGGTGGCGTGCCTGCAGAGCGTACCGGCGTTACGCACCGTGCTGGATCAGGAGTTGACCCGCGCCCTGCGCACTGCCCTGCCGGCAAGCGACCCGATCGTCCCGGCCCTGCACCGCATACAGCGCCGGGTGGGCACCCCTGGAACCGTCGAGACCACCCAGAACCTGATCGATGTCGGCTTGGACAGGCTGACCGGTCGTGGCAGCCCGTCCGTGGAGCATCACTTCATCGGCGTGTACGGCCAGGCCCTCAGCGCCACTGAAACGGCCACCTACAACGCGACCATCGCGAGCACCGTGGCGAAACTTCCAGGGGCTTTCGATCAAGCGCTGGTCGGTTTCTGGGCTACCACGCCGTCGTCTTCGGCGTCGACCTACCGCACGTTACTGGCCCGACACCTGAAGCACAGCTACCTGAACGCGGTGCTGGAGATCCAGGCACATCTGGGCTACACCCCGGCGCAGCGAGCGCTGCTGATGGACGCAGCGCAAGACAAGCCGCGTGCGGACATCGTGCTGCAAAGCCTGAGCTTCGCCGCCGATCCGGTTAAAACCGACCGTGCAGTGCCCTGGCCTGGGGTGCTGGTGATCAGCGATAGAAACGACGCCGCACTGGGACACTGGCTGTACAGCTGCGACCAGGGCTTCACGCTGTGCAGCGACTTCGGGGCCTTGAGCCGGCATTTCGACACCTTGATCGCCCAAGCCCCCAGCAGTCCAAGAATCATTGCCAGCCAACGCCAGCTGTTCAACGCCACCATCGTTCCCAGGGCGCAGCTGACGCCCCTCACCAGCAGCCCGTGGCAAGCCCTCGCCGATGGCTTCATCGATCTGCAGCGCCGCCGCGTTCAGGACTGCTTCAACACGCCAGCCCAGCTGCGCGGCAATCCGTTGTCCGCCATGGCCCAGGCCACGGCACTCCATGATCTGCTCCAGCCCAATCTGGCCTGGCTGGGCGAGACAGTGGAGCACGCCGCCCCCGCTACCCCGGCGGTCGACGAGCCGAGCGGGCCGCCCAGTCAGACCTGGCTGCGGGAACTGCACGCCATGCAACGTCAACTAGATGGGCAGCGCAAGCGCTCACTGAGCCTGGTCAAGGGAGTGCAACAGTTGCTGGCGCCCGGCTTGCTGGCGATCCAGTCGACGCTGCCCGTTGATCAACTGCACTTGCGTATCGCCGGCTCGCCGCAGTTGTCGTCGATCAGCCTGGTGGACTACTTTCTGGAGCGCTGCAGCGGCGCTATCGTTCAGGCACTGTCCAGTGTCGACGCGGTGCTGGACGCCCGTGGCAACACCCTGCAATGGCCCGATATCCTGCAGATGGAACGCCTGATCGGCGAGCAACGCCGACACGTGCCTCGTGCATTTGCGCGCCTGGCCGCTCGCCATGACACCACCCCCTACGGGCATTACCGCGGCACCTACGACCTGCAGGGGCAGCGGCGAGCCATCACCGAACGCTGCCTGCGCATCGGTCTGGCGTCGGCGCGGCGTGAAGGGCGAATCGACGAGAAGATGCTCGACTGGCTGGCTGTTGCGCTGGATCGACCGACGGCGGCATTGCGCAATGCACTGGACGTGGAGGTGCAAAGCCTGTGCCTGCGCGCGCGCAGCGATGGCAATGAGGTCGTGCTGAGCAATCTGGTGCTCATTCACCAGCGCTCGCAACCCGAAGGCCCGGTGCTGATGTGGTCGACCCACGATGGCCTGCGGGCGTTCAGCTCTGCCCAGCAGATGAAGGAGACCGTCGCCACCGTCGTGACTCACCCGTCAAGATCGCGAAATCTGGGCAGCGGTCGCTACTTCCGGGACCGCGCAGGCCCTATTCAGGACAACGCCAGCCTGGGGGGCGCGCCCGACCTGACGACCCATGCCCTGCGCGGCGATTTCATCGCCGAGTTGTGTGCCCTGGAATTCAATCGACGCCTGGTTTACTTGAGGAGCAACCTGCAGCTTGGCATCGACTGCCACTTTTCCACCCAACTCATGCAGGGTAATACCGATTTCGAGCACAGCGACGACACTCTGGCAGCGGCGCTTGAATGGCTGGGCACCGAAATCGCCAATAGCCAACTGGTGGAACTGCTGCCTGGCTGGCTGAAATACGCCTCCAAAGAACAGATCACGCGCTACACCGAAATCTTGCGACGCTGCGCATCGACCACCGATGCTCAGGGCAACTACCTGGCCAACATACCCTATATCCTGGATTTCTCCCGAGACCGCCTCAAAGAGGCCATGCTCAAGGCCTGGCCGCAAGGGCCCTACAATCCCGATCGGGTACAGATCACGCTGACCGATACCAGCGGCGGGGGCTTGAGTGCCGGTGGCGGTATCGCGCTGGGCAGTGCCGCCGGTGTCACTCAGTCGCTGACGCAGTGGGCAGTCGACCAGTTCGGCGGCTCGTTGAGCAGTGCGATGACCATCGTGCTGGACCCACCCAGCCAAACCATTGCCACCCCAAGCACACACCAGATCCGCACGTTGGTGGACCAAGCCGACATCGGTGGTGCCTATCGCAGCATGCTTGCCGAACGGCTCGCTCCCACGAATGCCGACTATGCCGAACGCCGCCGCCTGTTCGCCCGCGGGGTACCGCCGCAGATGTTGCGCTACGCCGCCGAACGGCAGATGCAGGGCAAGCTGAGCAACGAGGCCGTCAACCTGATCGAGCAGGTCATGGAGATGCCCGACGGGCTGGCGCGTGAACCGCTGCACCGTCACAACGTCATCATTGCGCCATTTGGCTTGATCCCGGACACCGACGTTGCCGCCGACATGGCCTGTGCGATGTTCCTGTTCGCGCCCGACGACAAGGCGGCAGGGCCGGTCGTGTTGTACAGCGCCTACGGTGGGGAACAGACGTTGCTCGAGTACGCCGACCGCGCCAGCCTGCTCGCTCAGGTCAAAACCGACGCCAGCCTGCAGGCGCTGATCATGTCGCGCCTTCCGGAACAGGCCAAGGAACGCTACCAGCACGGCGGTTTCCGGGAACCCCATATTCCATGGACCACCGAAGTCAGCGATGGCCAACGCCCGGGCCGCCCGCCTTCGATTACCTTGTCGGACAAACCCTACACCGGCAATGCGCTGTTTCTGATTTTCGAAGACACCCTGAAATTGATCCAGCTGGCCGCCAAGGAGCAAACCTTGTCGGCTGGCGAGGCCACCTGGAACGCGTTCTGCCGTCCGCTGGAACTGGGTTTGCAGCAAGGCTCGGTCATGCTGCCCAGTGCCGTGGCCTCGCTGGTGGCGCTGTATCAGGGCATTGTGCTGGTCCGCGATTCGGTGGAAGCCGCCAAGGAACAGAAATGGGGAGAAGCGGTAGCCGACCTCGTGGCGGCCTTGGCGTCTGTCGTGGGTTCGCGGCAAGCCCTGGACGACCTGGAGTGGCGTGAGCCGTCCAAGCGCCGGCCTTCCGACGAGATAGCGGCATCCCAGCAAGGCGTGCTGGGGACATCCGGGCTGACCGCCTTGAAAAATGCCCAGGCCACCGATGTGGTGCTCTCCGAGCTGCACTTCGACCCGCTGCTCAACCTTTACAAGAGTACCGACGGCAAACACCGCTATGCCGTCGTCAGTGGTCGAGTGTACGAGGTGGCGGACGCCGACGTTGGCTTGAAGATCATCAGCTCTCAAGGCGACGGCCCGAACCTTGAGCTCGATGAACAGCAGAAGTGGCGAGTGGATGCCGAAGTGGTGCGGATGGGCGGCGGCTATTCCATCGTCGAGCACTATGACATATGGGTGGCCGAGCAGAACCTGACGGATCTGTTCGTGACCCAGGCCGAAGGCGCTCTGCAGATTCGCCGGCAGTATCCTCGGCGGCATCGGCAGCTGGTGGAGGCCCACGCCCACAGCGTGGAATGCCTGCGCAACGCCTTGGCCAACCTGAATCAAACCGCGCCCCATGTACCGCTCGCCGCTGAAACCAACGCCGTGCTCACCGACATATTCGAGGTCGATGTGACACCGGCCATGCTGCATCAGATTCGCAGCAGTTGCCTGCGCCTGCTCAGCGAGTTCACGACCCCCGGTCTGGACCCGCAATCCTCGCCCCGCTACTGGGTGGGGCTGAACAAGCAACGGCACAACGGCACCCATGCTTTCGTCTGGGAAACCGATCCGCAGAAGCGCATCTTCCTTACCGAAGAGTTTTACGTCCTGCCGCCGGAAACCATCCTCTACTCGGACCTCCACCGCAGCCAGAACGACATGTTCCTGCATCACCAGGCCTCTTCACTGCTGCATGAAGTCAGCCATCAGGTACTCAAGACCGTGGACATCGCCTACATGGACAGTTTCAGGCCACTGCTCGAACAACACGACACGCTGGGCGGGCCTCACAGCCAGGCACAGCTCTACGCCCATAGCCTGAACCGGGTACGGCACGAGGCATTGTCCTTGAGCACCCCGGACACGAAACTGTTCACCCGGCGCGGTACCAACGGCCGACGCGATTTTCGCCACTACGATGGGCGTCAGCGGGAAATGATCCTCAAGTTGTCCGGCCAGTCGACCTTGGCCGAAGCCAGGGTGGCCTTTCGAGGCAATCCAGAGGTGCGCGCGAAGATCATCCTGGCGAACGCGGATTCATTGACGCTGCTGGTACTGCGCTTGGGCCAGGAGGTGTACGGCACCACGGGTTGATGCCTCGATGGCGGCGCGGGCCAAAGGTTCGCCCCGCCATCCTGAAGATTTGTTCAGCTTCCGCTCGGCGCAAAGATCAAGCGCTCTGTTCAATAATGAGTATCATTATGTTACAAGTTAGCATCCTTATTACTCCTCGAACGGTGCGAAGTGCTGGTTCCATTCTTGATCATGCTGCGCGAAGGGATTGAAGCCGCGCTTATCGTTGGCATCATCGCCAGCTACCTGCAACAAACCGGCCGTGGTCAATGGATGCCAGCGGTCTGGATCGGCGTCTTCCTGGCCGCAGCCGTGGCCCTGCTGGTGGGCGGTGGTCTGGAATTGATGAGCGCGGAATTTCCGCAGAAACAACAGGAATTGTTCGAAGCGCTCATCGGCCTGGTGGCCGTGGTCATCCTCACCTCCATGGTGTTCTGGATGCGCAAGGTCGCCCGTTCCGTGAAGCATTCGTTGCAGGCCGCGCTGGACCAGGCCCTGACCGGCTCTCGCCATCAGGTTGCCGCGCTCATTGCCATGGTGTTCTTTGCGGTCGCCCGTGAAGGCCTGGAAACCGTGTTTTTCCTACTCGCGGTTTTTCAACAGAGCGAAGGGCCTGGCGCGCCCATCGGCGCCCTGCTTGGCCTGCTGGTCGCGGTGGCGGTCGGCTTCGCCATCTATTCGGGCAGCATGCGCCTGAACCTGTCGCTGTTCTTTCGCTGGACGGGTCTGTTCATCCTGGTGGTAGCGGCCGGGATTCTCGCCAATTCCGTGATGGCCCTGCACGAAGCCGGGGTCTGGAACAGCTTGCAGACCGTGGTCTTCGACATCAGCGCCACGCTGCCCATGGACGGTCCGACCGGATCGGTGCTGGCCGGCATGTTCGGCTATCAGGATGCTCCCACCGTCAGCACGTTGGGCGCGTACCTGATCTATCTGGTCGTGGCACTGGTGGTGTTCTTCATGCCCCATGCCGCGCCGACGCCGGTTCCCTCCTCCCCTGCCACTCATCAGTAAGGCCTCCATGTCCAATCCAGTCAATGGCGCGCCGCCGCGCCTGATGCGTCTGGCGCTCGCCGGGTCGGTGGTCGTGATGATCGCCGCCGGCGGCCTGTTCTACTACGCCTCGCAAGTCGCTTCGAACAAACGTCAGGCCAGTGCCCAGAACGAAATCGTGGTGAACATCCATCCACACAACTGTGAGCCGGCCTCACTGACCGTGGCTGCCGGGCGCAACAGCTTTCGCATCGTCAACCGTTCCGAGCGCGCCGTGGAATGGGAAATCCTCCACGGCGTGCTGGTGGTCGAGGAGCGCGAGAACATCGCGCCCGGCCTGAGCCAGGTGATCAACGCCAACCTGCAGCCGGGTGACTATCAGATCACCTGCGGTCTGCTCAGCAACCCTCGCGGCACGTTGAAGGTGACGCCTACGGCCGAATCCGATGCAGCCGCCAAGGCGCGGCCGTCGATGGTGGCCTTCGTCGGCCCGCTGTCGGAATACCGGGTGTACCTGGCGACCCAGGGCAGTGGCCTAATCCGTGCCGTGGATGCGTTGAACCAGGCCATCGTTGCCGGTGATCTGGCACAGGCGCGCCATTTGTATGCACCGGCGCGCGCCGCCTATCAACGCATCGCGCCCGCCGCGCAGCGTCTGGCCGAGCTGGACAATGCCATCAACGCCCGCGCGGACTACTACGAAAAGCGTGAGCAGGACGCAGCCTTCGGCGGCTTCCATCGCCTGGAATACGGCCTGTTCAAACAGAACACCCTGGATGGCCTGGCACCGGTAGCGAAGAAACTGGCGGCCGACGTCACCGAATTGAAACGCCAACTGCTGGCTCAACCGCTGCCGCCCGAACAACTGGTGAACATCGTCTCGCGCAACCTGCGTGGGCTGGCGGACATTCGCACCAACGGTGAGGAAGAGCGCTACAGCCATACCGATTTGAATGGCTTCGCCGCCAACCTGGAAGGCGCGCGCAAGGTCATCGACCTGCTGCGTCCGCTGTTGGCCAAGTCGGCGGCCGAGTTGCTGCCGGGCATCGATGCCGCAGCGGACGAACTGGCCATGCAGTTGGCGAGCCTGCGCAGCGGCGATGGTTACCAGAGCTACGAAACGGTCAGCGCCGAACAACGCCAGCAGATTGCCGCGCAAGCCAAGGCCCTGGCCGATGCCCTCGACGGCATCGACCCCGCCCTTGGCCTCTCCACCCTGTAGCAGCGGCGCGAGCCGCGTTGGCGGCCTCCGTGGTGTGATTGCCTGGCCGCAGTGAAGCCCGACGCGGCTCGCGCCGCCGCCACACGTGCGGCGAATGGAAAAGATACGAGGTCAACGATCATGAGCAACACCGACAACCCGAATTCACCGGTCGACGCCCAGCGTCGGCGCGTGCTGCTGGGCCTGGGCGCTGCCGGCGCGGCACTGGCCGGCGCGGGGCTCAGCTGTCCGGCGATGGCGGCCCCCGCCGCCAAGGTCACCGAAGCACCGAAAAGTGAAAAGACCCAGGACCGCCACGACTACGAGGGCCAGCACCAGGCCGGCATCGTCACGCCACGACCGGCCGCCGGCATGATGGTCGCTTTCGATGTCCTGGCCAGTGACCGCGCAGACCTGGAGCGCCTGTTCCGCACCCTGGACGAGCGCATCCGCTTTCTGATGACCGGCGGCCCCGTCGCTCAGGTCGACCCCAAGCTGCCTCCCCTGGATTCGGGCATCCTCGGCCCGGTGGTGGTGCCGGACAACCTGACCATCACCGTGTCGGTGGGCGAGTCGCTGTTCGACGAGCGCTTCGGCCTCACCGACGTCAAGCCCAAGCGCCTGTCGCGCATGGTCGGCTTTCCCAACGACGCACTGGAAGCCGATCAGTGCCACGGCGACCTGACCCTGCAGTTCTGTGCCAACACGCCGGACAGCAACATTCACGCCCTGCGCGACATCGTCAAGAATCTGCCCGACCTGCTGTTCGTGCGCTGGAAGCAGGAAGGCACCGTACCGCCGCAAGCGCCCGCCAAACCGGGCGAAGCCGAGCAGAGCGCGCGCAATTTCCTCGGCTTTCGTGACGGCTCGGCCAACCCGGATTCCAACGATAACCGGCTGATGAACACCCTGGTGTGGGTGCAGCCCGACAGCGACGAACCCGCCTGGGCCGCCCACGGCAGCTATCAGGCGGTGCGCATCATCCGCAACTTCGTCGAACGCTGGGACCGCACCCCGCTGCAGGAGCAGGAAAACATCTTCGGCCGGGTGAAGACCACCGGCGCACCCATGGATGGCCGACTCGAAAGCGATGTGCCGGACTACGCCAAGGACCCCGAAGGCAAGATCACCAAGCTGGACGCACACATCCGCCTGGCCAATCCGCGCACGGCAGCGTCGCAGCAGAACCTGATCCTGCGCCGCCCGTTCAACTACTCGAACGGAGTGAACAAGAACGGCCAGCTGGACATGGGCCTGCTGTTCATCTGCTACCAGGCGGATCTGGAAAAAGGCTTCATCACCGTGCAGACCCGCCTCAACGGCGAACCGCTCGAGGAATACCTCAAGCCCGTCGGCGGCGGCTATTTCTTCACCTTGCCGGGGGTGACCGGCGCCCAGGACTTCATCGGCCGCAGCCTGCTCGACGCGACCAGAACCACCACGACCAACGCTTGACCACTTGAGACCACCGGGGAACCCCTCATGACAAAGACGCCACTCGCTCTGCTGCTGACCCTAGGCCTGTTGAACGCGCCGCTCTCGGCCTTTGCCGCGACCCAGTCACCCCTGGACCTGGTGGGCCCGGTTTCGGACTACAAGATCTACGTGACCGAAAAGGTCGACCAACTGGCCGTGGAAACCGCCAAATTCACCGACGCGATCAAGAAGGGCGACCTGGCCACCGCCAAGAAGCTGTACGCACCGACCCGCGTTCACTACGAAGCCATCGAGCCGATCGCCGAGCTGTTCAGCGATCTGGATGCGTCGATCGACTCCCGGGTCGACGATCATGAAGCCGGTGTGAAGGCAGAAGATTTCACCGGGTTCCATCGCCTGGAATACAGCCTGTACTCGGAAAACACCACCAAGGGTCTGGATGCCCTGGCCGATGGCCTGCTCAAGGACGTGAAGGACCTGCAGAACCGCATTGCCGAGCTGACCTTCCCGCCGGAAAAAGTGGTCGGCGGCGCTGCCGCGCTGCTGGAAGAAGTGGCGGCGACCAAGGTGTCGGGCGAGGAAGATCGCTACAGCCACACCGACCTGTATGACTTCCAGGGCAACATCGACGGCGCGAAGAAGATCGTCGACTTGTTCCGCCCGCAGATCGAAAGCCAGGACAAGGCGTTCGCCGCCAAAGTCGACAAGAACTTCGCCACCGTGGACAAGATCCTGGCCAAGTACAAGACCCAGGACGGCGGTTTCGAAACCTACGACAAGGTCAAGGAAAACGACCGCAAAGCCCTGATCGGCCCGGTCAACACCCTCGCTGAAGACCTCTCCACCCTGCGCGGCAAACTCGGCCTGAACTGACCGCCCGCTGTTTCCCGCATGCGCTCATGAGGCCCCTCCTGTCAGGGGCCTTTCTTGTGCACAGACCCCGCCCCCACAAACACCCCAATCCCCTGTAGCAGCGGCGCAAGCCGCGTCGGCGGTGTATGCGGTGGGCCTGATGCACCGCAAGGCCCCTTCGCGGGCAGAGCCCGCTCCCACACCCGCCCGCCCCTCTCCCACAGACACACCCCCATGTAGCAGCGGCGCAAGCCGCGTCGGCGATGTATACGGTGGGCCTGATGCACCGCAAGGCCCCTTCGCGGGCAGAGCCCACTCCCACACCCGCCCGCCCCTCTCCCACAGACACACCCCCATGTAGCAGCGGCGCAAGCCGCGTCGGCGGTGTATACGGTGGGCCTGATGCAAATGACTGGCGGCTAGGGCTGCGGTTTGGCGCCCAGCTCGGCGCAGACGGCCTGGGCGGCTTTCTGCACCACTGGCACCAAGCTATGCATCTTTTCCAGCGGCATGTACGGCACCGTACTGGCGACACTGATTGCAGCCACGATCTGTCCGCTGGCGTCGCGGATCGGCGCGGCGACGCAGCGGATCGAGGGTTCGTTGTCTTCCAGATCGAAGGCATAGCGTCCCGCGACGTACGTTCGCATACGGGCCTGAAACTGCGGCCAAGTCAATTGCGGGTGGTCGGGCCAGAGCGCCGACTTCGCCGCCAGCGCCTCTCCCTGCTCGAACAACCGCTGCCATTCGGCTTCACTGGCATCGAGCATCAACGCCTTGCCGATGCCGGTGCGCGCCAGCGGCATGCGATGCCCGACCCGCGAACGCATCTCCGGGCCATTGCGCCCCGGGGTCTTGTGCAGGTACAGCACCTCATCGCCGTCGCGAATCGCCAGGTGAATGGTATCGCCGGTCAGCGCCGACAGCTCATCGAGCCAAGGGGTCGCCAGCATCACCAACGGCACCTCCTCCCGCGCCTGGAAGCCCAACTCGATCAGCCGCGGCCCCAACAGATACCCCACCTGAGGCAGCACCCGCAGGTAGCGCTCGTCCACTAGGCAGCTGGCTAGTCTGTGGGTTGTGCTGCGGGTGGTGCCAATGCGCCGCGCAATCTCCTTTAGATCGCGGGCGCCGCCGGCCACGGCCTGGATCACCGCCAGGCCGCGCAGCAGGGTCTGTGTGCCGGTCGGTGCGGCGGGGGGCATGTCGTCCTGCATGGTCAACCTTCACGTCGAGAAAAAGCAGGCGCATTATGTTCGCCTGCTTGCAAAGCGGTCAAAGCTCGATCCGCTCGACCTTGCCCACCAGCAAGATGTAGGACAGCGCTCCAACCAACGCCGTGACCGCGATGTAGGTAATCGCCGGCGCGAACGAGTCGCCGGTCGCCAGGAAACCGATGGCGATCGGCGTGGTGATCGCCGACAGGTTGCCGATGAAGTTGAACACCCCGCCTGTCAGACCCAGCAGACGCGCCGGCGCCAAGGTCGAGACCAGGGACCAGGTGATCGAGGCCAATCCGTTGCCGAAGAACGCCAGCGCCAGGCAGGCAATCACCAAGGCCGTCGAATCCACATAGTTGGCGCCGATGATGCAGGTCGAGATCAGCAGGCCACCGATGATCGGCAGTTTGCGCGCCAAGCCGATGCTCGCGCCGCGACGGATCAGCCAGTCGGAAAAGAATCCGGAGCACAGCACGCCGACGAAAGCCGCCAGGAACGGCAGCGAGGCGAGCATGCCCGACTTGATGAAATCCATCCCGCGGTATTTGACCAGATAGGTCGGGAACCAGGTGAGGAAGAACCACAGGGTCGAGTTCAGGCAATACTGGCCCAGATAGATGCCCCACAGCTTGCGCTTGCTCAGCACGATACCCAGGTCGGTCCAGCTGAAGCCGGCCTTGGCCTGACGTGCCGATTTCTGCATGTCGACCAGACCGCCGCCGTCGCTGATGAGCTGGATTTCGGCAGCGTTGGCGCCTTTGAAATCACGCGGCTCGCGGTACACGGCGTACCAGATCACCGCCCAGACGATACCGACCAGACCGGTACTGACGAACACCATGTGCCAACCGAATTCGTGTTGCAGCCAGGCCAGCACCGGGGTCAGGAAGGCCAGGCCGACGAACTGGCCCGAAGTGTAGAAACCGATGGCAGTGGCGCGTTCGCGCTCGGGGAACCAAGTCGTCACCACGCGGCTGTTGATGGGGTACGCCGGGGCTTCCAGCGCGCCCACCGCCATGCGCAGCACGAACAGGGCGATGAAGCTGCCAGCGAACCCAAGCATGACCGTGGCGATGGACCACAGCGCCAGGGCCACACTGTAGAGAATGCGCGGCGGCACGCGGTCCACCAGCCAGCCGCCGGGGATCTGCATGGCCGCGTAGGTCCAGCCGAAGGCCGAGAAGATCAGGCCGACGTGCACCGGATCGATACCCAGATCGCTGGTCAGTGCAGGTGCGGCGATGGACAGGTTGCTGCGGTCCAGGTAGTTGATGACCACGGTGATGAACAGCAGCACCATGATGAAGAAACGCTTGCGGCTGGGCGTCGCCAGCGCCGGAGCGGAGGTTGCGGTTTGCGTGTGCATGGGGTGCCTCTTATTGTAGTTGTAGAGGGTGATGCGGCGCCCTGGCGGACGCTTTCGTAGGCAGATGGCTCACCGCCGGCCCCGCCCTCACAAAGGTGTCGATATCCGTGTGGGAGCGGGCTCTGCCCGCGAAGGCCGCGCCGCAATATCAGCGTCTTCTCACCACTCGGCAAAGCTGCCATCGGCATGGCGCCAGATCGGGTTGCGCCAGCGATGGCCGATTTCGGCCCGCTCCCGCACGTACTCCTCGTTGATCTCGATGCCCAGCCCCGGCCCATTGGGGATCTTCACGAACCCGTTGTCGTAGTCGAACACCTCGGGATGGGCGACGTAATCGAGCAGATCGTTGCTTTCGTTGTAGTGAATGCCCAGGCTCTGCTCTTGAATGAACGCGTTGTAGCAAACCGCATCCAGCTGCAGGCAAGCCGCCAGCGCGATCGGACCCAGCGGACAATGCAGCGCCAGCGCCACGTCATAGGCTTCGGCCATGTTGGCGATCTTGCGGGTCTCGGTGATCCCGCCGGCGTGGGACGCATCGGGCTGGATGATGTCCACATAGCCTTCACTGAGGATCCGCTTGAAATCCCAGCGCGAATACAGACGCTCACCCAACGCGATCGGCGTGCTGGTCAGAGGCGCCAGTTCCTTGAGCGCTTCGTAGTTCTCGCTCAGCACCGGTTCTTCGATGAACATCAGCTTGAACTGATCCAGCTCCTTCATCAGCACCTTGGCCATGGGCTTGTGCACCCGGCCATGGAAGTCGACGCCGATGCCTACGTTCGGCCCGACCGCATCACGCACGGCCGCCACACTGGCGAGGGCGCGATCGACCTTGTCGAAGGTGTCGAGGAACTGCAGCTCTTCGGTGCCATTCATCTTCACCGCCGTGAAACCACGGGCGACGGCTTCACTGGCCGCCCGCGCTGTATCGGCCGGCCGATCCCCGCCGATCCACGAGTACACGCGGATGCGATCACGCACCTGACCGCCCAGCAGGTCGCTGACCGAAACACCCAGGGCCTTGCCCTTGATGTCCCACAGCGCCTGGTCGATACCGGCCAGCGCACTCATGTGGATCGCACCGCCGCGGTAGAAGCCGCCGCGGTACAGCACTGTCCAGATGTCTTCGATGTTGCGTGGGTCCTTGCCGATCAGGTAGTCCGACAATTCGTCGACCGCGGCAGCCACGGTATGCGCGCGGCCTTCGACCACCGGCTCGCCCCAGCCGACCACGCCCTCGTCGGTTTCGACTTTCAGGAAGCACCAGCGCGGCGGAACGATGAATGTAGTGAGTTTGGTGATTTTCATCTGTTGTCTCTCTTGTTCGATGGACGCTCAAGCGCCTGTAATAAATTCGCGACTTCCACCTCTGTAGCAGCGGTGCAAGCCGCGTCAGCCCGCACCCTGAGCCGGGCACCTCTCAGCCCGTCAGCGATCGCCATGCCTGCGCATACGCCTTGGCGTTGTCCGCCACCTGCTGCACCGTCATGCCCGGCTTGAACAGACCCGAGCCCAGGCCGAAGCCCGCCACGCCCGCGTCGAAAAACGGCTGCATGTTGTCCGGGCTGATCCCGCCCACCGGCACCAGCGCCGTGCCCTTGGGCAACACCGCCAGCAGCGCCTTGACCACCGCAGGGGTCAGCGACTCGGCCGGGAACAGTTTCAGCACATCGGCGCCGGCAGCGAGGGCGGCGAAGGCTTCGGTTGGCGTCACCACGCCCGGCGCCAGGTACAGGTCCGCTTCCTTGGCCGCCTTGAGCACCGCTGGATCGCTGTGGGGCATGACGATCAATTGCCCGCCTGCGGCTTTCACCTGCTGCACCTGTTCGGCCGACAGCACCGTTCCGGCGCCGATCAGGCAGTCGGCGGGCAGGCTGTTGCGCAGCAGCCGAATGCTGTCGAAAGGCTGAGGGGAATTGAGCGGCACCTCGATGATGCGAAAACCGGCGTCATACAGCACTTCACCGATGGCCACCGATTCCTCGGGGCGCAGGCCGCGCAAAATGGCGATCAGCCCGTTCTGGGCCATTGCTTGCTTGAGCATGTCAAACCTCTTGGGGCTGTTGAGCGACGAGCCCGGCGGCCAGCGCCAGGCTCCAGAGACCGCGTTCGGTAGCCTGTTCGGCCTGGCTGACGCTGGAAAAACCGCAAAGGGCCAGGGCTTGGCTGTAGCGCTGGCACAAGGCCCCGTTACCGATCAGGACCACCGCCGGCAGCGCCGCCAGACCACTGCGCTGGCGCAGCATTTCCGCCAGCGCCCGCAGTTCGTGCCCGATCATCAGGCCAGACAGGTAGTCAGCCTGCTCGCTGCTGGCCAACTGGCCGGTCAAGCCGAGGCTGCGCGCGCTGAACATGGTCGAGAGCACACCAATGCTGCCCTCGGGCGACATCGCCACGGCCACACCGCGCTCGAAGGCCACACTGTCGAACGACGCACTGCGCTTTTGCGTGCGGCCGAGAATGGTATGGGCACTGGCAGCGGCGAACAGCTCGCCGGTCATGAAGGTGTCGAAATGGTCGATGCGCTGCTCGACCACCCTCGCCCACTTCGAGTGGCTGCCGGGAAGACCGACCAGCAGGGTCTGGTCACGCTCGGTCGGGGGCAGCGACTGCAACAGACCGAAGATCTGGGTTTCCTCGCCGCGCATCACGTTGGGTAGCGCCGAGCGTTGCAGAACGCCGGGCACGAGGTGCACATGGATGCCGCGCAGGGTGCGTACCCGTGCCATGCCGGCGGCCACGTCGGCGGCCTGGGCAGGGCTTGGGCAATAGGGGACTTCCTGCCAGCCCTGGGCGCTGCCGACCATGCCGCAGGCGATCACGGCAGCATCGGGGTAGGCGTCGAGCCAGTCGCCACAGGCTTCGTCGAACGTCAGTTCGAAGCCATCATTGGTGGATTCGCCGCAGATGGTACGGGGGATGGTAGACAGCTGCATGATGCCGCGATCCAGCGAGCGCTGGTCGAGTACATGGCCTTCAGGGCCGAGCAGATAGGCTCGCAGGGAACTGGTCCCCCAATCGAGTGCAACGAGTTGCGGCTGCATCGCTTCACCTTGTTTGTTTTTGGTAGTGAATGGCGGTGTGTGATGGCCGACTATAAATCCATTCGGATGAAAATCTCAATATATAATTATCGATCCCATATATAGGGAATTGCCATAAGACAGGCTCTGCCCTGCGGGGTACCTGCCACATCCCTGTGGGAGCGGGCTCTGCCCTGTGGGGCACCTGCCACATCCCTGTGGGAGCGGGCCCTGCCCTGTGGGGTACCTGCCACATCCCTGTGGGAGCGGGCTCTGCCCGCGAAGAATTCACCGAGGTGTACCTGGCAGATCGCGGTGCTCCATTCGCGGGCAGAGCCCGCTCCCACAGTTCTGTTCCCCACAGTTCTGCTTCTCTCAGTTCTGTTGCCACAGTTCTGCTCCCACAGACCTACCTCACCAGTTCTGCCTCAACAGCTCTGCTACCTGAAGCCGGCCATAAAAAAACCGGCCTGAGGAGGCCGGTTCGTTTGGAGTCAGGCGTACGCCTGCAAGGGGCGGCGTCTGCCGAAGACCCATGCGGTACCGATGCCGACCGCGCCCATCACCAGGCAATAGCCCACGCACACCCATGGGCTCCAGGGCATCAGGGCGATCAGCAACAACGGCGTGGTGCTGGCCCACAGTGCATAGGCGATGTTGTAGGTAAACGAAATCCCCGACACCCGAACTTTCGCCGGGAACAGGCTGACCATCAGCGAAGGCACCACCCCCACCACCCCGCACCCCAGGCCTGCCAACGCATAAGCCAGTGAGAGGCTACCTACACCTGCGACCAGGCTGGCGTACAGCGCTGTGATGCCCAGCGGCAGCAACACACTGTAAAGAACCAGCGCACGCCAGGCGCCGATGCGATCGACCAGCAAGCCCGCCAGTACGCAGCCGATGTTCAGGAACACGATGCCCAGACTGCTCAACGCGAAGGTGTACCGGGCATCGAGGCCGAAACGCTGCTGCATCACTGTGGGGGTGATCACCACCAACACCACTACGGCGGAGGTCAGCACGCACGTCAGCAACACCGCCGGAATCAACGACGCGCGATGTTCGCGCAACACGGTACGCAGGGAAAACTCGCTGACCTGCTCGCTGCGTGCGCGCATGGCCAGAAACACCGGCGTTTCGCTGAGCAGACGACGCAGCCACACCCCGACCACGCCGAACACGCCGCCGAGCAGAAACGGCAGACGCCAGGCCCAATCGAGAATTTCCTGTGGCGTGTACACCCGCGCCAGCACGGTCGCGGTCAGCGCGCCCAGCAGATAGCCGAAAGTCAGTCCAGCCTGGAGAAAACCCAGCGCATAACCGCGTCGCCGCAGCGGCACGTGTTCGGCAACGAACACCCAGGCACTCGGCACCTCGCCCCCTACGGCAGCGCCTTGCAGAATTCGCAAGGCCAGCAACAGCAGCGGCGCGAAATAGCCGATCTGCGCGTAGGTGGGCATCACTCCGATCAGCAGGCAGGGCACCGCCATCATCAGGATGCTCAGACTGAAGACCCGCTTGCGCCCCAGACGGTCGGCAAAATGCGCCATCAGAATGCCGCCCAATGGACGAGCCAGATAACCGGTCACGAAGATGCCGAAGCTTTGCAGCAAGCGCAGCCATTCCGGCATCTGTGGAGGGAAGAACAGCTGACTCAGGGTCAGCGCGAAGAAAACGAAAATGATGAAATCGTAGATTTCCAGCGCGCCACCAAGGGCCGCCAGACCGAGGGTCTTGTGGTCGCTGCGGTTGAGCAGCAGGGGCTGGGCTGAGCTATCGGCAGGCATGGGCAAATCCGCAGGTGACCGACGGCGCGTATCCTCGCGCCTGTCAAAGGCGCGCAGGATAGCAAAAAGCGTCGGACGTGGCAGGCGCGAACGGCTACAGCGAAGGGGAGCTCAGAGACTTACGCGTGCGAACACCGTCGCCGATCACGCGTACGCGATGCTCCAGTGGCGCTTTGGGCGATTCGACGATGGCCATGAATGTCTTCAGGGCTTCAAGGTCAGGCAACTGCATCACGCTGGTACGCAACCGCTCACCGCTGGCGTCGGTCAGCTCCGTTTCGATCTGCTTCTGGCTTTCATACAGCAACGCATGGCGGACATGCTCGGTGTTCTTGCAGAATCGTGGCAAATCAACACCTGAGCGCACCGCCATGTCGGTGTTGGCAATCAACAGATCGAATGGCTGGTAAGCGCTTTGGACCATGACCAGCAATTCGTCGAGCGTGTGCACCGCCACGACCCTGAAATAGCCCAGATGGTTGAGCGTTCGCTCGATCTGCACCGCTTGCTGGCCCAACTCGTCGGCAATCAGAATACGCAATGTCTTGTCAGCCATCATCCACTTCCCAGGCACGAGCGCAGGACGGTCCCTTACCCGCCGCGCCAAGCCACTACGGCGGGTGCAATGCGACCCGCGCTTTCCAATAAATATCACCCTCGACGGGTGGCCCGCTGGCAAGCTTACTCTCCAATACAGCCGTTCGGAATGAAAAACGTCGAGCATTTGACGACAAATCAAAAACTACATTCAGCTTTGATCGCAAACTATTGTTTTACAAGCATTTCTAATCTGTTGCTAGACGTATATCGAGCACTTTTCCGACGATCAGCACGTCCACAGCGCACAAACCCCCGGTTCATATGGAACGAGCGTCACAGATCCAGGCTCATAGCTTCAAATATGATACTCGTGCAAAATCGCAGTACGAGTGCCCGGCTCGCCCAAACTGCCGTTGATACAGGAGTTCACGCACTTTGATCACCGGACCCTGCGGGAGTCAGCCATGATTCGCTTCGCCATCATCGCTCAACCCCTCTCAAGTCATTTCCAGCCGCTCGAGAACCTTGCCATCGAGCTGATCGAGCGTGGCCACAGCGTGACGTTCTTTCATCAGCCTGACGCTCGACGTCTGCTGCATTTCGAGCGGATCAAGTTCCACGCCGTTGGCCAACAACGTCTGCCCACCGGAAAACGTTCGAAAAACCTGCCACTGCCGCCCTACTTCGACACCTTGCTGGGCCAGTGGCGCAGCTACGCGGACATGGCGCAGGTTACGCAAATGCTCTGCGGGGAACTGCCGGCGGCATTGCGCGAAGATCGCATCGATGCACTGATCTGCGATCAGATGGAGGCAGCCGGTGGGCTGGTGGCGGAATCGCTCGGCCTGCCCTTCGTTTCCATTGCCTGTGCACTGCCGGTAAACCGCGAAGACACCACGGTGCCATTGGCCGTGCTGCCCTATTCCTACGAGCGCAGCGACGGTGCGCATAAGCGTTACGCACGGGGCGCACGTCTTCACGACTGGGTAATGAAGCCGCTGCGCAAGGTCATCGCGCGCCAGAGCGTAGCGCTGGGTCTGCCCGCTCGCGAGAAATTGCATGAATGCCTGTCGCCGCTGGCGCAGATCAGTCAGACGGTGCTGGAGTTCGATTTCCCCCGCCCCAACCTGCCACCCTGGTTCCATGAAGTGGGTCCATTGCGCCGGGTTTCGGATGAGACCAACCACCTGCCCTACACCCTGGATAACAGTCGGCCCTTCGTGGTCGCTACCTTCGGCAGCCAACATGGCAACCGGATGAATCTGTTCAAGCGCATTGCCCAAGCCTGCAAGATGCTCGAGGCGCAATTGCTGGTGGTGCATTGCGGCGGCCTTAGCCATCGCCAAAGCGACCAGCTTTTGCGTCATGGCGCGACCTGGGTCACGGACTTCGCCGACCAGGCCATGGTGTTGCAGTACGCCGACGTCCTGGTGACCCACGGCGACCTAGACATCGTGCTCGAGGCCGTCGTGGCGGAAACCCCCATATTGGCCCTGCCCATCGCAGCCGACCAGCCAGGTGTTGCGGCGCGCGTGGCCTATAGTGGTTCCGGCGTGCACGCCAGCCGGCACAGCAGCAGTCGGGATCTGGCAGAGCACTTGCGTCATTTGCTGGAGAACCAATGGCCGGAGCTCGAGAACCTGGCCGATGCCATCCATCTGATGGGTGGCACCGAGCGGGCGGCGGATATCGTCGAGTCGGTCATTCCTGATAGATCCAAGCTCTACCTCGTCAGCTCTCGCTGACGGTGACCCCCGATAGAGGGCTCACAATGCAAGTTTCTCGCGATTACGCTCGAACAAGGTCTTGCCTATGCCTTTCACTTCGAGCAACTCGTCTATGGAATCGAACGGTCCGTAAGCCTCGCGGTGTTTCACGATAGCTTCGGCCTTGGTGCGCCCTATTCCCGAAAGCTCGCGCTTCAATGTCTCTGCATCGGCAGTATTCAAGTGAACCCGGTTTGGCACCGGCATCTGCCTTGCCGCAAGCGTCGATGCTTCCACTCTGGAGGCTGACGCGGCATGAACCAGTCCTGGAGAACTTGCCAGGATGGCCAATAGTAAATAGGAGAAAAACGCTCTAAGCACTGTGTACGCTCCATGATTGACGTGAGGTAAGCGGCATTCCAAAGCCGCTCGCACACATTAGCCAATGAAGCCAGACAGTCCACCCGCACGGTGTTAGGGAACATGTCGCAGCGCGCGTCCTGCGTGCATTCCGACCCCTGACGCCCCATCCGAGCAAGTGTAAGAAAATATGGGTCAGCCCTTGAGCCGCCCAGTTCCTTTCACGAAGCCAACCTATGATGACCTGCGCCGGGCATCGAACCATGTCCGCCAGTACGCAACGGGATGCAGGTAGCGGTTTTCGCGCTTGCCCATGCCATGCTTGCCGGTGAAATCCTCTTCCGCATATTCCCCGTTGATGCGGACACGTGAAGCCGTGGTCGCCAGCAGGCAGATCTTGGCATTGGCCTGTTGAAGGGCGAACTTGAGCAGACGCTCGGAGTGCAACTTGCGACCCGTGGCCTTGGAAAAGTCGAAAATGCGCTCTATTCGGCGCCCATAGGCCTGGTAAACGTCACGCCCGCAAATCGCGAATCGATCGTTCAAGCCTCCCCACCACTGCCAATTGGGAATGTAGGCATTCAAATGACGAGCATCAGGCTGATCGAATACATAGCTGGGCAGAGGATCGTGATACTTGAGATCCGGCCGAACGAAGATGACGAAGTCCGGATCGAACGCCTCCACCCTTGCAGTCACGCTATGCAGGGAGTGCAGTTGCAGGAGCAGGTTGCGGACCGATGCGTGCTCATCCCCCCAGGTATCGCCCAGTGCCTTGATCCGTTCGAACTCCCACCGCTCCAGCACACCGGTGTCTCGTTCGAGCGCTCCGGTCATGGTCAGGAACGGATCATAATTGGAAGCGCTCAGGGAGCCGTCCTCGCCCGAGCGTCGGTTCGAAACGGTGTCAGTCTGGTACAGATGATAAAAGCACTGCACGTTCGCCCCTTGCGGGATCTGTGCAAGCACCTGCTTCTGGATCGACGGGAAGCATATTGCGGAATTTCTGGGGATGCCAAAGAACGCGACGGCCACTTTCAACACGTGATCTTTCCTGAACGGAGGTAGTTACACTTTTTATCGGCGTTTCAACAAGCGCTGCCACCAGCTTGGCTGGCGCTGCAGAGCCAGGGTTTCAACGTCGGCGTTGGCCAGCCAGGCCCGCTCGTAGTCCCAGGCATGCCCACTCCAGAGCTTGCCGCCATCATTGGAGTAGCCGAGGGTCAGCAGACGGAAGTCCATGCCCTGGTCACGGCGCAGCCAGTCGAACAGTACCAGCGCATTGAACCCCGTCGACGGACCGACGAATCGTTTGCCGTTGGCGTGGGCACTGGGATAATTCCACAGCGCAGGCAGCGGAATGCGTTCGCGAAACAGCGAAACACCTTTGACGGGTGACATGGGATGGGCAACACCCACCAGTATCGTAAAGCAGCGAGCCTCGGGAGCTTGCCACAACGCGTGCACTTCAGGCCTGTAAGGCAGACCGAAGAAATACTGGTCAGGCGCATTGTAACCATGGATGAAGATATTCGCGCTCAGGCTACTGAGCAGCGGCCACTTCAGGCAGGTATTGAAACTGACCACTGCATCACGGGGCCCCAGCGACAGTGCGTCGACGTCGACCTGGCCAATGGCAGGGTTATTGGCCACCAGCACCACTCGCTCGGCACGGCGAAGGCAATCGAGCAAACCTTCGTCGAAAGCACCGAGGATATTCTGATCACCCCCTGGCAAAGCGGCCAGATTCATATCGCCGTGGTTCACTGGTTCGGCACCTTCAGCCCGAAACGCATCTTCACCCACCACTGCGTCAGCGGCCCGGGCGCTTGCCAGCGACGCATCGGCGCCTGGATCGCCGCAGCCAGATCCCGTCCGACCCGCGCGAAACTGTAGTTGTCACGGGCGAATGCCTGGCCATTTTCAGCAATCCGAGCCGCGAGCACGGGGTCGCTCTCAAGCAAGGCAATTTTTTCCAATGCCTCGGCCTCTGAACGGTAGAACACCACGTTGTGCATGTCCTGAAATCCCAGCAAACGGTCCTCCTCGCCCTGACTCCAGGCCAGCAGCACGCAACCACAAGCCAGCGCTTCGAAGTTCTTGATCATGAACTCGCCCATACCGATATCGGCACTGACGAATACCTTGATGCGGTTGAGTGTCTGCAGATACTCCTCGCCCGACGCGGTCTTGGCGATCAGCATCCCCGTCTTGCTGGCCAGGGACTCGAGGATGGCCCGGCGTTGCGCATATTCCTTGCTTTTCAGACTGCCGAGAAAGCCCAGGGGAATGTCACGCGTTCCGCCCAGGTTGGTCAGCATGGCATCGTCATAGCCCTTGGAAATGAACAGTGCGTCTATGCCTTCGGCCTGCATGCGCTGTGCGACCACCGCACCGGACACCAAGGCCCGGCAAGCAGGCAGGCGAGCATACAGACGGGAATACATGTGACGGTACTTACTGTTGGGCATGTAGTTCTGATAGGCGTCATGCTCCAGAAAGATCAATCCGGGCACGCACTTCAGGACTCGCCACTGAGGCGCTAGACGCTTGACGCGGGAGAAAACCACCACGCGATCGAAGTCCTGGTGATTCACCGACGCGAGAAACGGACCCAGGTTCATCTGCTGCGCCTTGGTGAGCCGCATGATCACGCAGTCATCACAATGCTGGCGAATGATGTCGTACAGGCGGTCAAGCAGCACGCGCTGCTCGTCCATCACCAACAGCAAGACTTTCATACCTCTACCTCAGTACACGAATGCATCGACGCCACCTGCCTGCGCAGTGATCCAAATGGATGTGACATCAGCGTCCAACCACCGTCACGGTCTTGCCTTTTCGCTGGGGGAAGCTGGCCAGAACCCTCATGTGATGTTCGGCCATCCACGCCTGCAGCCAGGGCTCGCTTTCAGCGGCTTCGAAAACGAAGTACTGGTAACGCTCGAGACTGCCAGGAGCAATTGCGGTTTCGCGAGGTAGTGTCGGCTGCGGATACCCGCGCCCGGCATAGTAGGAAATGCGCCCATCTTCATAGAACACCGGCGTCTGTTCTTCGATGTGCTGCGCAACCCACTGGCCAGCGGCGACGAAGTTGGTTTTCTTCCCACCCAGGGAGATGACATTCGCCAGCATCATCAGCACACCGAGCACCAGCATCGCCCTGCCCAGTTTCGGATACGCCTGGGCCAACCGTGCCAGCGCAACCGCCAGCAACGGCAGAAGCAGCACATCGAGGAAGCTCAGATAGCGGCCGATCATGAACTGTGAATGGATGAAGAACAGCATCATGACGACCAGATAGGCCGCAGCAACGTAGGCGAATGGGCGGAAGGACTTCCAGTACAGCTGCCAAAGGCTCCAGGACCGCGGCCACAGAAACGGCAGGGCGAACGGGCCCATCATGCTGACTGTCTTGATCAGAAGTGACGCCAGCAGACCGAAAAAGATGATGCGTCCGGCTTCATCCACAGAGTATTTGTTGATCAGCGAACTACCGAACTGATGCGCCAGCGTATTGAAGTTGGTCAATATTGATTGCGGGCTGATCAGCGCCATCATCAGTTCGATACGACTGGACTGCCAGTCCACATACATCGCCAACACGGCCAGGACTGGAACGAGCAGCACCAGCGGCAGGCAGAAAAACTCCAGGAATTGCCGGCGCCGTCCGCTGATGAACAGATTGGGCAGTTGCCATGCACCCAATGCAACCAGGAGCGTCAAGGCTTCAAGCCGGAACAGCACGGCGGCAGCGACGGCCAGGTAGATAGCCGAGGCGCGCAACCAGCCACCGTAGGTTTCCCAGCGCAGCGTGAGCCATAGCGCCAGCGTACAGAAGAACCAGAAGCCATCCTCGCGGATGATGTCCCAGCGAAACTGGTTGATCGCCGGCATGGCGAGCACGACAAGGCACGCCCACCACGTTGCCTCTGGCACACGCTGGCGGATGCAGTCGACCAGCAGCGTACAGGTCCCGGCCATGAACAGCGCGCAATACAGGTGGGCGCACCACTCCAGTGGCAGGCCGGTCACCGAATGCGTGCCCGCGATCAGCAGCGCGAACCAGGGCCAGTTGAACATCTCCAGCGCAATGCCTGAACCGTGGAGGCTCGCCTGGTACGCGATATCCATGTAGAACGCGGCATCACGGGCCAGGATGTCGGTGCCTGCCATCGCTATGAGCGACAACACCAGGCTGCCGATGAAGGTCAGCCACAGAGGCGAAAGCTTGTTGAATACCGAGGACGGTGAGTTATGTCTCGCCGCTGAAACCGCTGACCACATGCAGGCTAATCCTTGAAGAACAAATTGATGGCCTTGCGCAGGTAAACCCAGCGCAACGCCTGCGGCCCACTGAGGTACAGGGCTCGTCGGTAGTAATGGAGCGCTTTGGAGCGTTCCTTCTGGCGCAGTGCTGCACGAAACAGAGAAAGGTAGCGTTGCGCCTGGTAACGTCGGCGCAGCGGCTGGCATTCTGCCGGTAGCGTTGAAAACACTTCCGTAGTCATTGCCAAAGCCAACGACTCTTCATCCCGTCGGTCGTTGCGCAGGCTGTCAGGGTGTTTGTGGATGCGGGCGATCACCTGGTCCGTGATCATGATCTTCTGCGCGGCCACCAACAGATACGCGAACACGGGAATGTCTTCGCCGGAGCGCAGTTGCTCCGCGTAAGGTCGCTTGATCAGGAGTTCGCGGGTGATCAGGATGCTGCTGGGCGCAAATGAAATACGCTTTTGCAGCAGATACCGGCAGATCTTGGCCTTGGCACTCAAGTCGGGCACCGGGGCGGGAAGCCGAGTGCGTTCGCGGCCATCCGGATGGACCGATACGTGGGCACCGATGATCACGTCGGTGCCGGGTGTGGCTTTCACCATCGCGCGTAGGACGGCGATTGCACCCGGAATCAGCTCGTCATCGGCATCGACGGGCAGGATGAAGCGCCCTCTCGCCACGCGGATGCCATGATTGCGCGCCGCCGCCGCGCCGGCGTTGGCTTGATAGAGATACTGAACAGATGCAAAGCGCGGCAGGTAGCCATCTACGACCTGAGCGGTGTCATCGGTAGAACCATCGTCCACGATGATCAGTTCCAGATCATCCGACCACTGATCAAGAATCGAGTCCAGGACGCGATGAAGGTATCGACCGTAGTTATAGGTGGGCACGACAACGCTGATCAATGTCGTAGGCAGCGTCATACGGTGGCCGTCGTCTGCAAAGGTTTACCCAGATCGTGGCAATCGGAGTCGCATCGGCGCTCGAGCGTTGAGGCGCAGCACATGCCGAAGAGGGTCGAAACCAAGGACATAACCTCTATCAATCTAGGCGCCGCGATGCATTTGGAGGGCCCTAGGACATAAAAAAACCGAGTATAACCCAAACCTACCGCTCGTCGCTGATGGCTGCGCAGGAGCGGTTATCGGCATCGGAAAGGCCGGCGCGGCAGGTCAATCCTTGCCGCCACGGTGCTGCTGCAGGTGCAGCCAGTCGACGATCTCGCCTTCGGGCGCGTACCCGCTGACCGCTTCCTGCAGGATCTCGCGAACCCGGTCGAAATCGGCTTCATCCAGTGCGCGCAGCAACGCGGCCAGTTCGGTCTTGAGGCCTTCCCATGACAAATGATCCTCATGGGCGCTCATGATCATCGGGTGTCGGGTGGCAACCACGTTGTTGCCGATCAGCAGCTCTTCGTACAACTTCTCGCCCGGCCGCAAACCTGTGAACTCGATGCCGATATCACCCTGCGGGTTCTGTTCGGAACGGATACTCAAACCCGACAGATGAATCATCTTCTGTGCCAGGTCGATGATTTTCACCGGCTCGCCCATGTCCAGCACGAACACCTCGCCACCGCGGCCCATGGAACCGGCCTGGATCACCAGTTGCGCGGCCTCGGGTATGGTCATGAAATAGCGGGTGATGTTCGGGTGGGTCACCGTCACCGGGCCACCGGACTTGATCTGCTTGTGAAACAGCGGGATCACCGAGCCGGACGACCCCAGCACATTGCCGAAACGCACCATGGTGAAGCGCGTCTTGTTGACCCGCGCCACATTGGCCGGGTCGCCGAACAGCACCGGTGCCACCTCGCGGCTGAGCGCCTGCAGGGTCATCTCCGCCAGGCGCTTGGTGCTGCCCATCACATTGGTCGGGCGCACGGCTTTGTCGGTGGAGATCAATACGAAGTTGGCCACTCCGGCCTGCAGCGCTGCCTGGGCGCAATTCAGCGTGCCCAGTACGTTGTTGCGGACGCCCTCGGCGATGTTGTGCTCAACCATCGGCACATGCTTGTAGGCGGCCGCGTGGTACACCGTGTCCACCTTCCAGGTGGTCATCACTTCGAGCAGCTTGGCCTGGTCACGCACCGTGCCCAAGGTCGGCAGCATTTGTACGTTCAGCCCTTCGCGAGTCGCGCGTTGCTCCAGCTCGCCGCTGATGGTGTAGAGATTGAATTCGCCGTGGTCCAGCAGAATCAGCAGCGCCGGCTCCAGGCCCAGAATCTGTCGGCACAGTTCGGAGCCGATCGACCCCCCTGCCCCGGTGACCAACACCGACTTGCCGGCAATGCAGTGCTCCAGCAGGTCATCCTGCGCAGGGACCGAATCGCGCCCCAGCAGGTCAGCGATGTCCACTTCCTGAATGTCGTCGACCTTGACCTCGCCGCTGGCCAGCGCGGTGAAATTCGGCACGCTGCGTACATGCAGCGGAAAGCCTTCCAGAAAGCTGAGAATCTGGCGTCGACGCGAACGCGAGGTCGACGGCAGCGCCAGCAGCAGTTCTTCGGCGCCGGTCATGTCGATCATGCGTTGGATATGCTTGGGCTTGAACACCTGAAGACCGGCGATCACCCGGTCGGAAATGCTGGGATCGTCATCGATGAACGCCACCGGACGCATCACTCGGCCCATGCGCAGCGCGGCAACCAGTTGATTGCCCGCCACACCTGCACCGTACACCGCCACCTTGGTCAGGCGATCGTCACGCCCGGCGAACGGCACGTTGTGCACCGCGTTGAACCAGTCGCCCATGAAGTACTGACGCATCGCCAGGCGCAGGCCGCCGATGATGACCAGGCTGATCCACCAGTAGTTGAAGATGATCGAACGCGGCACCACGGTCTGATGGTTGCTGTACCAATACACCACCAAAGCCAGGATCAACGACGAGAGGCTGACCGCCTTGACGATGGCTACCAGTGCATCGTTGCCGAAGTAGCGCATCACCGCTCGATACATCCCGAAACGAATGAACAGCGGTATCGCCACCAGCGGCGCGGCCATGAACAGCCAATCGTGCGCACGAATCGGGTTGTACATGTCCTCGACGCCCAGGCGCACCAGGAATGCCATCCACAGCGCGACCCAGACCAGCACAATGTCCGTGACCACCTGCAGCATGCGCTTCTGGCGACGTGGCAAACCCAGCAAGCGTGTACGTAACTTATCCATCGACATTCGACCCAATTGGCCCCTGACCCTGACGGTCGGTTGCAGCAACTACGTAACCATAAGTGCGATCAGTGGATTGCACCAGCGCGCGGACGCAATTTCATATGCGTTCCAATTCGCCCGCATGATAACGAAAAGCAAGCCACAACAAAGGGATGTATGCAATGACGGTGCCCAGCACAGAGTTTAGACCGAAAACCGTCACACACAGGGCGATGGGTAACAGCCACCCCAAGGTGATCAACGCCGTTGCAACGGTGATCGGCAGGTGCCTGCCGTAAACCCGTGAAGCGTACTGATAGGCATGGCTTCGGTGGGCCTGGTACACCTTGTCGCCGCGCAGCAGGCGGCGCAGCAGGGTGAACGTCGCATCGACGACGAACACCCCCAGCAAGATGACCCAGGCCCAGAAATAATTCGGCTCGACCCACGCGGCCTGGACCGAAAGGATGGCCAGGACCAGCCCGAGAAACCCGCTGCCCGCATCGCCCATGAAAATCTTCGCCGGCGGCCAGTTCCACAGCAGAAAGCCCGCCACCGCTGCAGCGAGCAAGGCCGGCAGCCACATCAACTGAGGGTGCCCGCCCACGGCATAGATCACGCAGGCCCCGGCGCACACGCAGATGGCCTCGACACTGGCGATGCCGTCGATACCGTCCATGAAGTTGTAGAGGTTGAGCATCCACACCAGATACAAAAGGCCGAACGCCCACCACACCGGCGCAAGGCCATCGACTGCACCGAGCACACCGGGCATGCCGCCCAGCCACATCAAAGCCCATGCGCCCGCACCGAAATGCCCAAGCAGACGCCAACGCGCGGCAATGTGATTATGGTCGTCGAGAAAACCCACAACCGCCACCAGCGCACCACTGCCGAACAGCGCCAGCCAGGAGCGGCTGTCCAGCGTTCCATTCAGGGTCAGCAGCGTTATGGCCGCGAGGAACACCAGCACGATGGCAACCCCGCCGCCGCGCGGTGTCGGCACCGTGTGGGAGCTGCGCGCATTGGGTACGTCCATCAGGCTGCGCGCCAGCGCATAGCGGCGCAATGCGTAGGTCAGCCCGTAGGCCATCACCAGAACGATTACCAACCACACCAGCATGCTCATCGACGACGCGCTTCCACGTAGGGCCGCGCGGTGGCGAGCAATGCATCGGCCATTCGGGTGGAGGGTTCCCAACCCAACAGCTGGCGATTCTTGTCGATGTCCACTTCCAGCGACTCGAACAGACGCTGCGTGACTGCGCCCTGCCCCAGGGCTTCCGCCACGCGGCTCATCCACGGCAGCGGCACATCGAGCAGACGCGGCTTCTTGCCCAGCGCCGTTGCCATGGCTTGCACCAGACCTGCGGTCGACACCGCTTCGCCGTCACTGACCAGGAAGGTTTGATGGGCGGCCGCTGGATGCTCCAGGCAAGTGCACACCAGATCTACCAGGTTATCCAAAGCGACCAGACTACGGCGATTGCTGGTTCTGCCGAATGGCAACGGTACGCCTTTGTTGACCAGGCTCATCAGCGCCTGGAAGTTTGCCCGTACGCCCGGCCCATACACCAGCACCGGACGAATGATCACCACTTCCATGCCCGTGGTCTCAGCCAGCGCACGCAGGCCCACTTCCGCTTCCAGCTTGGACACCCCGTAGGCGTCCTGGGGTGCCGGCTCGTCGTCGGCACGAAACGGCCTGCCTAGCTCGGTGGCTTCGCCATTGACCTTGATCGAGCTGATGAACACGAAGCGTCGAACCCCGGCCTGAGCGGCCTGACGGGCGAGGTTCAAAGTGCCTTCGACGTTCACCCGGCGGAACGCGTCCAAGGGGTCGGTTGCGGACTCGCGCATCACATGCACCCGCGCAGCGGCGTGGACCACACTGTCGATGCCGGCCAGGGCGCTGGTCCAATCGGTGTCGGTGGCCAGGGTCGGAACCACGCATCCTTCAACGCCCAGAGGCAGTTGCGTGTAGGCACGGCGAACTGCCGCCCGCGTGTTGGGGCAGCCCAGCTGCACCAGACGCGCCGCTACGGCGGCGCCGACGAAACCCGACGCGCCAGTGACCAAAACAGGTTTCGAGATCATGAGCCAGTACCTTGGTCGAGTGGGTTAACGCTGCAATACATCGTGATACAACTGCACATAACTGTCCGCCATTCCTTGTGCGGTAAATAACTGCTGGAAACGCCGGGCCGCGGCGGCGCCCATGGCACTGGCCATGGCCTCGTCGTTCCACAGGGTCTGCATGGCCGCTGCCAGCGCCTGCGGATCGCGGGGTGGAATCACCAGCCCGGTTTCCCCGGCACGATTGATGTAGCTCATGCCGCTGCCGATGTCGCACGAGATCATCGGCTTGCCGTACATCGCGCCTTCAAGCAGCGAAATACCGAACGACTCGGAGCGCAGGTGCGAAGGAAAGACAAAGGCGTGGCACAAGGTGAGCAGCGCCGCCTTGTCTTCATCCGGCAGGCCGCCGAGAAAATGCACGTTGCTCACGTCCAACTGCTGGGCGTAAGCCTTGAGTTCGGCCTCCAGATGACCACCGCCGAGAATCACCACCGGTAGCCCAGTGGCTTTGGCTGCGTCCAGCAGGTAGTTCAAACCCTTGTAGTAACGCAGCGCGCCAACGAACAGAAAGAACTTACCGGGGAAGCGACCACGCCAGTGTGCCAGGCGCTCGGCGGAGGGTATGGGATAGGTCGCCGGATCGAGACCGAAGGGAATGACCGACAGCTTCTCGGGAAAGCGCTGCAGAACCGGGCTGCTCGCCGCGTAATCGGGCGATGACACGACGATGCGGTCCATAGCCCCCAGAAAGCGGTTCATCAGCGGCTGGTACAGCTTGAGCAAAGTCTTCTGCTTGATGATGTCGGAGTGATAACTGACCACCGACGGCTTGCCCGTTCGGCTGGCAAAATGCACCAGGTCCATGAACGGCCATGGAAAGTGGTAGTGGATCAGGTCCGCTTTGCTGGCCAATTCCTTGAAATCACCCAGTGCCGACCAGGAAAAACCGGTGGAAGCCACATGCAGATCCAGTTTCGAGCGATGGGCGATGTGGCGCCCTACCTGCTCGTTGCGCGCGGCGCCGCGATCACTGAGGTACAAGACTTCGGACTGCACACCGCCAGCCGCACAGCCTTCAGCCAGCTGGAAGATGACCTGCTCGACGCCGCCCATGGAATCGGGAAAGTAGGTCTTGAAAAAATGCAGCACCTTGATCATCGGCTGTCCAACGTCTTGCGATAGGCGATCAGCGTTTGCGCGGTGCAGCGGTCCCACGAGAAGCCGTCGTTGTGGGCCAGGCCCCGTTCACGTGCGTCTGTGCGCCATTGAACGTCTTCCAGTGCCTGAGCCATATGCTTTGCCAAGGTCTCGACGTCCATCGCTTCGCACATCAGCGCCGCATCACCCGCCACCTCGAGCAGCGACGAGTTATCGGAACACACCACCGGCACGCCCGAACTCATCGACTCCAGCACCGGCAGCCCGAACCCTTCGTACAGTGACGGGAAGGCGAACAACCGCGCGCCCGCGAACAGGATCGGCAGGTCCTCGGCGGGCACGAACCCCAGATAGCGCGCCCAGCCCTGGCGCTGCGCGGATTCGATGCGCGCGAAGATGGCTTCATTGCGCCAGCCTCGATAGCCGGCCAGGATCAACGGCCAGCGCTGACGCGTAGCCAGCGGCAGCCTTTCGTAGGCCGTGAGCAGCGTTTCGATGTTCTTGCGCGGTTCGATGGTGCCGGCGAACAGGCTGTATCCCTCGTGGATCAGCCCGTAGCGGCCCAGCACTTCACTGGTTTCAGCGGCGCTGCGCGGATGAAATTCCGGGGAACTGGCCAGCGGTACGGCATCGATCCGCTCGATGGGCCAGTCGAAATACTCAGCCAGTTCGCGCCGCGTGAATTCGGAATCGGTGATCAGGCGATCGGCCCGCTTCAAGGTCAGCCGTAGCTCTTTCTGCAGATAGCGCGCCAGTTGCGGCGCATGACACTGGGACCAGGTGAACGGCGACAAGTCGTGAAACGTCGCAATGCGACGCCCTTTGAACGGCGGCAGATAATAATTGGGGCTGTGATACAGGTAGTCGCCATGAGCCTTCAAGGCTCGGGCCTTGAGCAGCGGCATCAACAGGCGATAGGCCTCGATGGCGAGAAAGTTCTTCTGCACCGCGCGCTTGAGGCTGTAGCCACTGCCAGATGCATCGGCTGCACTGGGCAACCCTGGCAGGAAACTGCGACCGGCGAAGAACTGCAGGTCGGTGATCTCGGGGCTGTTCTGCAGGCGCCGCGCCAATTCATAGGTGTAACGACCGATGCCCGTCAGCGGAAAGCGGACAGGCTCGACGGAAAGGACGACCTTCATTTATTGGGCAGCCAACATCCATTGCAGGGTGTCGCGTAAGGGCGGGGTCTGCCAGTCGCCGACCAGCGAGCGCAGGCGAGTATTGTCTCCGCACAGCGTCTTCACTTCGTTTGCCCGCACGAACGCGGGGTTCACTTCCACGCGCATGCGGTGGCCAGTGATGCTTTCGCACAACTCGATCACTTCGCGCAGGGAATGGGTGACACCCGAGCTGACATTGACGGTCTGCCCCAGGGGCTTGTTTTCCAACAGCCCGCGGTAGGCGGCCACCAGCGCACGAACGTCGCTGAAGTCGCGCCATACATCGAGGTTGCCCAGTTCGATGACTTCGGCCTTGCGGCGGAAGTGCGAAACGATCTTCGGCAACAGGAAATTGTCCGCCTGCCCCACCCCGGTGTAGTTGAACGGCCGGGTAATGACAATCGGCAAGCGGGTTTGCCACAGGCTGGCCATGTATTCCATGGCCAGCTTGCTGACGGCGTAATCGTTGGCCGGCGCGGGCGCCGTGCCTTCATCCAGCATGCCTTCGGATGCATTGCCATACACATTGGCGCTACTGGCCAGCAATACACATTCAGGCACCTTGCCCGAAGCAGCGAGCGCCTCGAGCAGGTTGCGCGTCCCGATCAGGTTGACCTGATAGAACGCATCAGCCACACCATGGCCCACGAACGCCAGCGCGGCGAGGTGGACCACATAGTCAGGCTGCAGCTCTGCCAGCAAGGCGGCGAGCCTGGGCGCATCGTTCAGGTCGGCCTGGTAGTAACCAGGCTCCTCTGACGGCTGACTGCCCAGGCCGATGACTTCATACCCATGGGCCGTCAACTCGGCCGCCATGTAGCGACCGGTGAAACCCTGGATACCAGTGATCAATGCACGCTTGCCGACATTAGCCATCAGAACGAGAACCCTTGCTCATTGCGGCGCAGGTCGGCCTCGACCATCATGCGGCACAGCTCTTCCAGCGACGTTTTCGGCGCCCAGCCCAGCACTTCCTTGGCCTTGGCCGGGTTGCCGATCAGCAGGTCGACTTCGGTCGGACGGTAGAACTTCGGATTGACCGACACCAGGACCTTACCGGTCTTGGCGCACAGGCCCTGCTCGGCTTCGGCTTCGCCCTGCCACTTGATCTCGATGTCCGCGGCCTTGAATGCCATGGTGACGAAGTCACGCACGGTTTCGGTACGGTTGGTGGCCAGCACAAAGGTGTCCGGCTCGTCGGCCTGCAGCATGCGCCACATACCTTCGACGTATTCCTTGGCGAAACCCCAGTCGCGCTTGGCGTCCATGTTGCCCAGCTCCAGGGTTTCCTGCAGGCCCAGCTTGATCTTGGCGACGGTGTCGGTGATCTTGCGGGTCACGAACTCACGGCCGCGCAGTGGCGATTCGTGGTTGAACAGGATGCCGCTGGTGGCGAAGATACCGTACGACTCGCGGTAGTTGATGGTCATCCAGTGGGCGTAAAGCTTGGCCACACCGTAAGGGCTGCGCGGGTAGAACGGGGTTTCCTCGATCTGAGGAATGGCCTGCACCTTGCCGAACATCTCGGAGGTCGAGGCCTGGTAGAAGCGCGCTTTCGGGTTGACGATGCGGATGGCTTCCAGCAGGTTCACAGCGCCCAGACCGGTAATTTCGGCGGTGGTCAGCGGCTGCTCGAAGGAAACACCCACGAAGCTCTGCGCAGCGAGGTTGTACACCTCGGTGGCTTCGGTGGTCTGCAGCAAGCGGATGCTGGCGGACAGATCGGTCAGGTCGTACTCAACCAGGTGCAGGTTGGGGTTGTTCTGGATACCCAGCTCTTCGATACGCCAGAAGTTGACGGAGCTGGTGCGGCGGTAGGTGCCGTAAACGGTGTAGCCCTTTTCCAGCAGCAGTTCCGCCAGGTAGGCGCCATCTTGACCAGTGATACCAGTGACAATAGCTTTCATGCGAATTAACCAACTCCATTTAGTGCCGACGAGGCAGCGAAAGAGAAACCGAACCACGCTTGCGGCTGTGCAAAGCACCGGCGCTCGAATATGCAAAGCGCGGAGTATACATATACCCGCCAGCTCAGCCCAGTCTCCCCGCGCCTGGCGCCTGTCACCCGTAGGAGCGGTCATCGGCCGCGAAAAGAACACCGCGGACTTACTGATGTGTCGCCGTGTGCCGTTCGCGGCCGATGACCGCTCCTACGAGGTTGTTACGTCGGCGATCCAGCATCTATCAGGGTTTGGTTTTCACCTTGGCAACGTCGCCGCCGGGCAGGCCTTGCTCTGGCTCTGGACTGAGCCAGACGTTGACACTGTCGACACTCTCTTGGTTCAACTGCCCGCTCCAACGATTCAACATGAAAAGGTTGGTAATGAAGTCATATTGGGATTTGAGCAAATCCCTGCGCGCCTTGAACTCATTCTGCACGCTGGTCAAAACGTCCACCGCATTAACCACGCCATAGGCAAAGGCTTTCTGAGCTGCAACGCTGGACTGCTGAGCCGAAGACAAGGCGTTCTTGTTCGCACGGATCTTCTCGACGCTGGCCTGCGCGGTCAGATAGGCCGTGGTCGTCTCCTTGACGACCTGACGCCGGATGCCTTCGAGATCCTGCTCTGCGGCCAGCTGATCATCATAGAGACCGCGCACCCGCGCAGAAGTAGACCCACCGCTATAGATGGGAACCCTTACGCCCAACGTCGCAACATAACTATCACTGCGCGGCGTCAAGGTATTGTCGTAACCCACGTCACTCTGCTGAGCACTCAGACTTACACTCAGTTGCGGATAGTGCCCACCCTTCCCTTCACGCACGGCGGCATCTGCGGCTTCGGCACCACTCTGGTAGGCCTTGAGCAACGGGTTGGCCTCCATCGCCTGAGACACGAAGTTAGCCAGCGGCGCGACCGGCGCCTGTAATGCCACGTCGTTACGCACCCTGCTCAAACGCTCATCAATGCGCCGCCCGACGATCTCCGACAACGCTTCGCGACTGACCTGCACCTGGTTACGCGCATCCACTTCCTGAGCTGCCAGTGCATCGACCCGCGCCTTGAGATCCAGCTGATCGGTGATCTTGGCCATCTGCCGTTCATACAGCATGTTCACTCGATCAAGGTTCTTCTGCGTTGCTCGGCGTTCGGCCTGCACCAGTTCCAACTCGTCGTCGGCAGCCAAGGCAATGAAATAGCGCTTGGCCAAGTCAACTGTTGCCTCGGCATGGGCGTCCTCAGCCTGCGCGCCTTTCTGCGCAGTGACGCTCTTGGACTTCTGCCAGCCCTCCCAGGCCGTCTTGTTATAGAGGTATTGGGTCAGGCTCAGGGAATAGCTCTTGTTGTCATAGATTTCCCGCGCGGCGTCGTCCTTGCGCAGAATCCGGTTGACGTTGCTCTGCGCCGACAACTGCGGCAGCAAACCACCAAGCGCCTCGCGCTGTTGCTCAGAGGCAGCACGGGCCCGCGCATAGGCCGCTAGTACCCGTGGATCCTCCAGGCGCGCCTCGCGATACAATCCAGCCAGGTCGAGCGCGTAGGTCAACGCCGACACAGGCGGTTTGGGAGGCAAATCCTTGGGCACCACCGGTTCCGCGCCCACTGCCTGCAAAACGAACATGCTCAACATCACACCAGGTAGCAAACGCAGCACAGTCATTCCTCGATCATCGACGTGGCGAACATGTTCTGGGCAGGTTTGAGCAAGTATTCGAGCATAGTGCGGTCGCCCGCATTGATTAGCACCTCAGCTGGCATCCCCGGTTGCAACTTGCGATCCCCAAGCTTTTTCATGCCATCATCGGAAACCTTCACGCGCACCAGATAATAGGGGTCACCTGAGCGTTCGTCTTTCAAGGCGTCCGCCGAAATACGCGTCACCTCGCCCTCGATCACTGGGGTAGTGGTGCTGTTGAACGCACTGAAGCGGATATCGGCTTTCTTGCCCAAGGACAGACGATCAATATCGTTGGGTGCAACATGCGCCTCGACAATCAGCTCTGCGGAGGCAGGTACGATATCCAGCAGTGGCGTAGCAGCACTGACCACACCGCCTACCGTGTGCACTTTCATATCCAGCACCATGCCGCTTTCCGGCGCGCGAATGACCACACGTGACAGACGATCGCTCAAGGCACTCTCTTTCTCCTGCAGATCAAACACCTGAGCCTGCACATCGGAAAGCTCATTAGCCACGTCCGAGCTGAATTTCTTGTTCAACTGCACGATCTGCATTTCTGTCTCGCTGATCTGCAGGCGGGTTTTCACAATGGTGGATTGATGATCGGCCACTTCCGTCTTGAGCATGTCCAAACGGCGCTGCTGTTCCAGCAAACGCTGGTTGTCGACAAACCCCTGAGACAGCAGATCCTTGAGCTGAACGATTTCACCGGTATAGGACTTTTCCAGATTCTGCTTGGTCTTGATCATGTCCTGCAGGCCTAGAATCTGCTGCTTCAACTGACTGATGCGCTCGCGCTGGACAGATATCTCGCTCAACCGTGAGTCATGACGCGCACTGAAGACCTGCTGCTCGCCGGCCAATGCCTCTTGTGCACGCTCCGAGTCGGTGCCGGACAAGACCACGGGCGGAATGGCCTGCAACCCATCGCGCTCGGCACGCAAACGAGCTTCTTTGTAGCGGGCAACGATCAACTGGTTGCGCGTGGACTCATACTCGGCACTTAGTTGGCCTTCATCCAGCACGATCAGCGGATCACCCTTCTTGACCATGTCGCCATCGCGGGCAAGTAGCTCTTTAACGATCCCGCCCTCGAGGTGCTGAACTGTTTTACGGTAGCTCTGCACCGTAACATTACCGGTGCCGTGGACCGCGTTGCCGAGCGGTGCTAGCGCAGCCCAAGTCCCGAAGATACCGAAAGTGACAAATACAATGGTCATGCCAATGCGCCGAATGCCTCGATCGGAGGTGGGCATATCGTCAAAGTTGTGGTCGAACGTGGTAATAGCCTTGCTGGTCACTGATGAATTCCTTTCAAGCGCCGTTGGGTGCAGAAGCAGCAGGTGCTGGCGCAGCGGGGCCTGCCGGAGGCGCTGGAGGCTTCGGTGCTGCTGGAGCTACGGCGCCGGGAGCGGCGGCCCCGGGCTGAGCAACACGGGCCTGACCTTTGGCCTGCTGAGCGGCAAGCTCGGCGATGACCTTGTCTCGTTCGCCGTAGAGGGAAATCGTCCCGTTCGACATCACCAGGATGCGGTCCAACCGTGAAAGTATGTTGGGGCGGTGGGAAACGATGAACACGGTGGCGCCTGTTTCCTTGATCTTCTGCAGGGCCACGCTCAATGCACGCTCACCCACTTCGTCAAGGTTCGAGTTGGGCTCGTCCAGTACGATCAATCGAGGGTTGCCGTAGATGGCACGGGCCAAGCCAATTCGTTGACGCTGACCACCCGAGAGGTTGACTCCGTCGCTACCGATCACGGTGTCATAGCCGTCGGGAAGCATTAGGACCATCTCATGTACACCGGCTGTCTGGGCCGCCTGCACGACCTTATCGGGGTCGATTTTCTCGAAACGCGCAATGTTATCGCTGATAGTGCCTTCGAAAAGCTCTATGTCCTGAGGCAGGTAACCAACGTGGGGCCCGAGTTCATGCTTGTCCCAACTGCTGATGTCCGCGCCGTCGAGACGCACCACACCATGCTGCGTGGGCCAGATACCCATCAAGGCGCGGACCAAAGTCGACTTGCCTGCCGCGCTAGGCCCGACAATTCCCACGACGGAGCCTGCGGGTGTGATGAAGCTGATATTGCGGATTACCGGAGCCTTGGCGCCAGGAGGTGCGACCACCAGGTTCTCGACCTGAATGTGCCCTTGTGGCGCTGGAAGCGGCATGCGTTCCGGCTCAGCGTTCAGCTTGTTCAGCACTTCGCTCAGCCGACCGTATTGAACCTTAGCGGCGATGAAACCCTTCCAGCTACCAATCATCTGGTCGATGGGGGACAGCGCGCGACCCAACAGCAGCGAGCCCGCCATCATCAAACCCGGTGTCACCTGATGGGTGATCACCAGATAGGCGCCGATGCCCAGCATGATGGACTGGGCCCAGTTGCGGAACGTTTTGGAAATCGACGTGATGGTGCCGCCCTTGTCACTCGCCTCGGACTGAAGCATGAGTACCTTGCGCTGACGCACCGCCCACCGATTCATGAGGGTTTCCAGCATACCCATCGACTCGATGACTTCAGCATTGCGCAAGGTCTTGTTGGTGGTGACGTTGGAGCTGACGCTTTCCTTGTTTGCGGCGGCGAGCGTGTTCGCCGTATAGCGGTGGTTGATGAACGCCAGCACCACCAAGACCACGCCCGATGCGACCGTCATCCAGCCAAACCAGGGATGGAAGAGAAACATCACTGCCGTATAGATCGGGAACCAGGGAGCATCGAAGAAGGCAAACAGGCCGGGACCTGTCAAAAATTGCCGCAGCGACGTCAAATCGTTCAAGGACTGCGCCGTGGCATCCATGCCCCCGCTGCTGAGTGCGCGCTTGAAGCTTGCTCGGTACACGTCACGACTGAGAAGGACGTCAAGCCGGTTGCTGATGCGCACCATGATTCGGGAACGAACCCACTCGAGGGAGCCCATGGTGATCATGAGGACGGTAAGAATCAGGGTGAGCATTACCAGCGTTGACGTGCTGCTGGCAGGTACGACCCTGCCGGATACTTGGATCATGTAGAAGGTTGGTACCAACATCAACGCGTTGACGAAGAAGCTGAAAAAGCCTACCGAAAGGAAGCTGGTTTTACAGGCCTTTAAAGCCGCTTGAAGATTATTCTCGTGTGACCGACTCATAGTATCCGTACTGAAAAATTGGCGAAAACGACGCGCAGTGTACCACTGGCTTGCGACTGAAAGGAGCCACGGCTGCAACTAGTGATGTTGCCGTCAATCCGTAGCGTCATTCAAACGGCATGCAGCCTATGAGATCGAATGTTCCTAAACGATGAATTCTTCCTTATTTTTTATTCAGCTTGGGTGTAGCCAGACCGGGCTCGACACAGGACGAACGGTAAGCCTGGAATGTAAATCGCGCTCCAAACGTCACTTGCGACAACTATTTTCGCAACGTCAATAGGAAGATCCCTACCGCCTTGTAAGCAATGGCTTAACGCCATCAAATTACGACCAAAAATTGTCGCAAATATTTATGACAATTGACTAGTTACCATAGATCATTGATTTATAAGGCTTTTATAAATATTCAAAAATAGGATTCTATTTGCTCATGGGCTTCGGCCTAGCCTCCGTAGACTGTATGACCATTCCAGCCGCCACCGTGAACCAGCAGGGATAGGCGTGTAAGATTTTTTTCACGCAGCGATTGACAACCTTACCCTTCTGGCTCAATCATTCTCGCTCGAAGGGACGCCTCCACTGGCCACGTTACTGTTTTGGGCTTGTCATTTCTAAATGGCACAGTGTGTTTAAGCCAATAGGAAATCGGAATTTCATGTCACTGCCTTCGCATACACTAGACGGCCTTAAGATCAGCTCGCGGGTAACCCTGCTTGAGCCAGGAATGTACATCTTTCGGTATGCATCGCAGCCGCCCGCTGACAAGCCTGTTTGCATCGCACTCCAACAGGCTCCGCTTGGTAAAGGCTCTATCGATTTCTTCCCCGCTGAAGGCGTAAGCAAGAACATGCTTACCCATCTGGGCGACACCATAGTTGCCCGCGTTAAAAGCGGCGTCGCCACTGTCCTTATCACCGAATACCACATGTTCGACGCAGAGATCGATCCGATCGACCTGCGTATCGACCGTATCGACACCTCCCCCGCCATCATGCGTAATTTCGCTGTGGTGGCCACGCCCGAGCCTAGCCCTGTGCTAGCTGCAGCAGCCTCGCCCGCGACCTTGAGACTCATCGCACATCTTCAAGGTGCAGGCGATGTGGAATCTACCAAGGGTTGGGTTGGCGAACACGATGGCACAAAACGATTGGAAGGCTTTTGCGTTATCTGGGAGAACAAGCCTGCAGGCGTTGATCTGGTCTACACGTCGACCGTTGCAGGCTCTGGCCCTAGCCCAAATGTTGCAGCCGGAACGTTCACGGGTACACGCGGCAAAGCTTCCCCGCTTATCTCAGCAGGTTTCAGCCTGGTTGGTCCCAACCGCTCTCTCTACGAATTGTCAGGTCACATCGTGTTTTCCGGCTCCTCGCCGCAACTCGTCGTGCCTAACCAGATGATGTATGGCCCCACTGGCACCGAGCCTCTGGTGGCGCTGCATCTCTCAATAGATCCCGTTACGAAGATGAACGCTCCCCGCTATAAGTCTCCGTGGGAAAACTCTGCATTGAAGCAGAAAATCAGCAGCACGGGCCAGATGGCCTGAAGTAACAGGAATTACACATGCAATACGACAGCCCTATTTCGTCCGAATCGTTCCAGTCCTCTCTGACTGGTTCCAACTTCTCGTCGGCTACCGCCGCTGCGATCAGCACTCTGCTGAGCTTGGACACCGCCGCCACCGTTAACCTGGCTAGCTGGGATGGCGTTTCTGCACCTCAGACTCCAACTGGTCAGACTGCCGCTGCTGAAGTCGTAACCGGCACCATCGCTGGCCGCACTGGCGACACCGTGACTCTGGCCATTCCTGACTCGCTGGCTTCGGCCAAAGCGTTCGTACTGGACAGCAATGCCAACCTGAACGTCACTTTCAACCCTGTTGCCGCTGCTCCTGCCGCTCAGGCAGACGAAGCATCGACTTTCAGCGCATTCAGCATCGCAGCTGCCGCTGTCGCCGCTGATCCTGCTACTGCTGCTGAATTCCTGGTCAAAACCGGTAATGGCGACGACATCATCACCGTGACTGGCAATCAAAACACCTACATCGACGGCGGCTTCGGTAATGACGTCATCACAGCCACTGGCAGCGGCAACAACACCGTAGTCGCTGGCCTGGGCAACAACGTCATCACCACCGGTACTGGTAACGACACTATCGTCCTGAGCGGTGTAAACCACTCCGACGTCGTCAATACCGGCGCTGGCTACGACGTGGTCCAATTGGACGGCACCCGTGACGACTACAACTTCGCTACTGGCAACAACTTCAACGTCAACCTGACATCCTCGGGTGCAGGTGTTGGTCAAGCCGCCGCCATCACCGGCGCCGAGTTCCTGACCTTCGTAAGCGACGCCGGCGTCGAAACCGTCGCTCTGGCTCAAAGCGAAGCTGAAGCCGCAGCACTGCGCCTGTACCAAGGCGTTCTGGGTCGCGACGCAGACCTGGAAGGTGCCAAAGCTTTCACTGGCTTGGTTGCTGCTGGGAACTCGCTGACCGACATCGCCAACGACTTCATCAACTCGGCTGAGTTTGGTGGCGCACGTACCGAAGACTACATCAACACTCTGTACACCACGCTGCTGAACCGTGCTGCTGATGAAGCTGGTTCCGATAGCTGGGTTGCAGTGCTGAACAATGGTGGTTCACTGGCGGATGTTGCTGCTGGCATCGCTGGGTCGGCTGAAGCACAAGCCTTTGATCAGAGCAACAAGACTTTCGTAAGCGAGCTTTACTCGGACGTTCTGGGTCGCGATGCTGATGAAGCTGGTCTGCAGGCATGGGTATCTCAGCTGTTCAACGGCACCAGCCGTGGCGAAGTAGCTGCAAACATCGTTGGTTCGGCTGAAGGTGCTGCGAAAATCAACAGTGACTTCATCGATAGCCTGTACCAGAACGCTCTCGATCGTCCGGCTGATGAGGCTGGTAAAGCTGCTTGGCTGGCGGTGTTGGACAACGGTGGCACTCAGGCTGACGTTGCCATCGGCATCGTTGGTTCGCAAGAAGCTATCGCCCACATCGACAACGTTGTTGTGCTGCACGGCGCGGTGTAATTCACCCTGCTGAGTTGAAAAATACGCTCGACTGAAAGGCCGAGCGTATGTTGAAAAAAGGGGCGACTTTAGGGTCGCCCTTCTTTTTATTTTGAAAAGCGAATCGATCAGCCCATGTCCAGAACCATTGATCGTGAGCGAGAAACGCTCATGGACATTTTTCACCGCCACCGTCAGGCCAATGAGCATGACCTAGCCGCTGCAGCGCTGGAACGCGCTATGCAAACGTCCGAATACCGACCGGAGGCTCTGATCTGGAAAGGTATCGATGCGTTGTCGCATGACCCTCAGCTGGCATTTATTTTTCTGAACAACGCAGCCCATCTCCTACCCCATCGACCCGACGTACACGCCTTGTTGGGTCGAAGCATGCTCCTGCAAAACCAACCCGAAACCGCCGTGGACTACCTGAGTGCGGTCTGGCAGAAAAACCCCAAAGAAGCTTCGTTGCGGATGACGTTATGGCAAGCACGCAGCCAATCGGACTCTTCGGAAAATCTACGCAAGTCCATCCTCGCTCATCTTCCCGACATTACCGAAGCGGCCGAGCTCTCTTTCGTGCTCAAACTGCTACTTGCTCAATCCGGTGCTGGGTCCACCATCGGTGTGGTTCGGTTCAATCCAGATGAAAAGGAGATTCAAGGTTGGGCCATAGATCTGCGTGATCTACATACCCCTCCTGCACTACAGCTCCAAGCGAACGGGCAAACCATGACGGTCACAGCAAACCTGCCACATCCGCTGCTGACCGCTGTAGGCTTACCTGCTACGCATGGGGGCATCCGAGTCAAGGTCCCCAACCCTACGCCGGCGGTACACGTGCATTTCGCAGCGGGCGTCCACCTTCTGGGCAGTCCGGTATCCGCGATGCCGACATTCGTCCCTCCTCTAGCGCTTGCAGGAGCAGGGGCAAACCAGCCGGTAGATGTGCTTGTTCCGGTCTATGATGGTCTCGAAGAAACGCTTGAATGCATCAATAGCGCGATTGCGGCTCGCAAACTGAATCGGACACCGCACAGAATCGTCGTCCTGGATGACGCAACCCCTATCCCAGCATTGCAGAAAGCCCTCAAGATTCTGGCCAGCAAAGGCAAGATCAAGCTCATTCAAAATCCGGTCAATCTGGGTTTCATCCGCAACATGAATCGCGCCATGGCGCTTGGTGGTTTGCAGGATGTGGTTTGGCTGAATGCGGACACGCGCGTGCATGGCGATTGGCTGGATCGCCTTCGTGAGAAGGCCTATGCGTCTAGCGATATCGCATCGGTTACCCCTTTCACAAACAATGGCGAGCTGATGAGCTTTCCGGTTAGCCGTGTCAGCGCACCTATGCCGAGTGCCACCGAGCACGCCGAGATCGATAACCTCGCTCGCGAGGCGGATAGCCCTGCTGTGGAGTTGGAAACCGGCTGCGGTTTTTGTCTCTATATCAAGCGCACGGCGCTGGATACCGTAGGCTATTTGGACGAGGTGCACCTAAGCCGTGGTTACGGCGAAGAAACCGACTGGTGCCTACGAGCGCGTCAGCACGGCTTCCGGCATGTAGGAGCACCTAACGTGTTCGTGGCTCACAAGGGTGGAGTCTCTTTCAAGGAAGAGAAAACGCTACGGGTGGCTTACAATAACGCCATATTGCGCACTCGTTTTCCTACGGCCGAGGCCGACTACGAAGCGTTCTGCAAACGTGATCCACTTAGGCCAGCACGCAACGCTCTGCAAAGTGCGCATCTACCCAGGGTTTACCAATGGCTCGAAAGCGAAGTATTCAGCCGCGGGCCTTCGGCTCCACTGTGCCTGCATTCGCAAGCTGGCGACGACACTCCTTTCATGCTCACCTACCGCCAAGGCGATGCAGGTGTCATGGTCGCGATCAGGGCTTCGACAAAGCCCCTAATGACCTTGCTCGAATATAGTTTGCCAAATGATACGGAAGCGCTGCGTCAAACCATGACAGCACTTGCTACAGGCGGCTTGGGCGAACTGGTTTGCAAGGGCAGCGCTGAGGTGCCTGCGGTACTACAGCGTGTTCTGTCCGATGTGGGCATCCGCACATGCGTCGAGGAAGTACGCTCTATCAATGTGGTCGACGCGACAACCGCCGTTCTGAATCAGCGTGCGCTGATCGCCGACGATTTGTCTCACCCTGAAATACTCCATAAGTGGCTCGATTTGGCACGCAAACTTCGCAAGAGCTCCGCACCCAACGTACTATGCGTTGACGGTGACAGCCCCGCATTGGGAACGCTGCGTTCCACCGGCACGGTGCTTGGCCTGGTCGTACCAAAAGACATGGACGCCGCACAGTGGGTAGCGTTGAGCGGATGCCACTGCATGGTCAGCTTGAATACTGGAGCCGACACCGACCCTCATTATCGAACCCTGATAGAGCGCTACGGTTTGCCGCTCTACCTGCTGCTCTCAGACACTACAAACGAAGCCGATGCGCGCGCATCCGTGCAAACGGATAATTCAAGGACAGAGGCTTCGAGCCTGACAGAACTATGAACGATCAAAACACAACTTCCAGTACCTGCGGCCGAATCACAGGGTTGTACGGCGATGTGCTCCAGGGGTGGGCTTTAGACCCTGCAAAGCCCGATCTGCGTCTTGTGGTCGAGATTTACATCGATGGCAGCAGCGTAGCCTTCGCACGCGCCAACGAATTCTACCCAGGCGTGAACTCAGGCGACGATTTCAACGGCTTCGCCGTCCAGCTGCGTGAAAGTTGGCTGGCCGGTGGCAAGACCATTTCGGCACGCATCGCCAATCAGGAAGAATGGATGGAAGGAACGATCCAGCTTCCTGCCCCCGCTCCTATCGATCCGGCCCCGGCTGCCTCTCAGGTATGGCACACCGGCGGTCTGAAAGTCAGTGGATGGACGTTCGATGCTACCGATCCAAATCGCGTTGTTACAATCACCATCCGCGAAGACACCAACGTGCTGGTAACAGCCAAGGCAGATCGATTGCACCATGCTTTGGAATACAAAGCCAGCCGCAACCATGGTTTCGATCTGGATCTACCTTGGCACCTTGCCGATGGCAAGACGCATACACTGCATGTACAAAACGATTTGGGTGAGGCCCTATCGGGAAGCCCATTGACCTTGTGCTGCTGGCCGGAAGGTGTGGAATCCTTACTTCGCAGCAACGCTGCAACAGTCGGCGATGAAACCAAAGTTGCGCTGGTGGCCGAAGTTGCCCGCTATCAGGAACTGATTCTGCCAAAGAGCGCTGGCTTCAATCACTATCCGAAATGGTTCGAAGTCTTTCAGAACCCGGAGCCTGTAAGCGCTGAATCGAAGAACACCTGTGGCGTGCTCATCATCAGCCACCCAGACGCACAACTGGAGGCGCTCTCTCGACTCAGCGCCAGCGAGCAGCGCCATCCTCCTAAAGCCATCGAGGTCGTTGCCCCCACTGATGTGCTGCCTGGAATCAAGCGCCTTATTAAGCAAGGCTGTGACAGCATCATTCCGGTAAACGCAGGTGACCGACTGGCAACGCATGCACTGGACCATCTCACCCCATTGCTGAACGATGGAGCCGCGTGGGCCTATGCAGATTGTGACTGCGACGGCCCAGACGGCATGCGCTCCTCCCCGTGGCTGAAGCCTGTATGGGATCTCGACTTGTTTATAGGGGCCGATGTGTTTTCCGAGGGTGCAATCTTCACTGCCACTCTGCTCGAACAGGCAATGAATACCGCTACTGGAGGCTCGACAAAAGCATCGCTGGGCTGGCACGCATTGCTCGCCAGCGTGGCGCTAGTCACCGAGCGCGCCGCACTCAAAGTCATACACCTGCCCAAAGTGATCTACCACCGCCACCCTACCCGCCCGACAACACCTGCAAACGCACCGCGCTGCGAGCAGCGAGAGGCTGCGATGGCTTGGCTGGTCGATTCTATGAGCAAAGGCGCAACGGTCGAATCGATTGCCAACTTTCCCGGCCTACTCAGAGTGCGGTGGCCGCTACCGGACCAACTACCCAAGGTTTCCATCATGATCCCTACCCGGGATCAGGTGAAGTTGCTGCGTACCTGCGTGGAAGGCGTATTGTGCCAGACCGACTACTGCAACCTGGAAGTCATCATCATCGACAACGAGTCGAGTGACCCTGAAACCTTGACGTACTTGGCAGAGTTGAAGCAACGCGGCGTGGTGATATTGCCGCATCCTTTCCCCTTCAACTACCCGGCAGTGAACAACCGCGCCGCAGAAATCGCCACGGGCGAATTTGTCTGCTTGCTCAACAATGATATTGAGATTCTTGGAGACGACTGGCTGAAAGAGCTGGTTAGCGTGGTAATGCGACCAAGTGTCGATGTGGTGGGGGCAAAGCTATTGTGGGCTAACGGAATGGTACAGCATGGCGGCGTCATCATCGGAATTAACGGGCTAGCTGCGCATGCAGGAAATTACCTCAACACTGCGGATGCCGGCTATCTTGGACTCAATCAATTATCTCACCAGGCTAGCAGCGTAACCGGCGCATGCATGCTCATGGCCACCAGCTTGTACCTTGAACATTGCGGAATGGAAGAAAAAACCTTTCCCATCGCATTCAATGATGTGGATTTATGCCTGCGCATACAGGCATCCGGTCGCAAGCTGATCTGGGATGCGTTCGCCGTGCTGATACACGCAGAATCGGCGAGCCGAGGTAAAGACATATCCGTAGACCGCCGCGCACGTGCCAAGCGTGAACAGGACAATTTCGTAATCCGATGGACTGCAGGAGGTTCTGTGGATCCCGCATATCATCCAGCGATGTCGCACGACTATCTTGCAGGACCTTATGGGGGGTTGGCATTGCCACCTAGGAATGTGAGGGCACGAAGTCTACGATAGTGTCCGCTAACGGACATTGAGGCCGAAATATCCGTCGCATTAAGCGGCGATATCATGAACCAGTCATCAAGGTAGCGACGTGGCTTCCATCTCAAACACGCGAAATCACTGGAATCTAACTCAGGGACAAAACCCTGGAAGTTTAGGCATCGCCGAATACGCGCTTGCCATCCCAGACCTCGAGATTGAGAACATAGTGAGCTTTCGTAGGCTGCACCTTGCAATCTGGCAGATGCGCGCTCACGATCTTCAAGCTATTTTTGACATTCAAACCGTTCATGGGAGAGCGAGCTTTCTCGCGTGGTGTGTTTCGGCAGGTATGGCTGAGTACAGAGCTCTGGTCGAGCTAACTTCTTTCTCCGACGAGTTAAGCTCAATCGCAGACATACCGGTGACTAAGTGGTCAGGAGGTGTCTCACGCTTGATACAACTGGCAATTTTTACAACTCCGCATCTCAATATTAGCCATGAGCTAAAGACAGAACAAGAGCAGCTAGACGCGCTGACTTGGTATTTCTGCGATAACGGCTTCAAGTCTTTCCCCACTCCTAACGGCGTCCCCAACTGGCAGAAAGAATTTCTGATAGACAATACGGATTTTCTCGCATCGAAATTAGGCCAATTGGTCTATAGAAGTCGACCGGACGTAAGAGCCTCGTTCAGTCTTGATTCCGTGTCAGGAGTGGAAGGATTCAGAAAATGGATGTCGACTTATGGCCTTGCCGAGACCGGATTGAACAGTGCCCAGCCTAATCAGGAGAGCTGTCCATCGTCCTTGAGCGACGCGTGCTTAGCAACCAAACCACTGGGCATCAACTTAATTGGTTATGCATATGGGGAATTAGGAATTGGTGAAGACGTGAGAATGGCCGCCAAATCTCTACACGCTGCGGGAGTGCCTTTCACCGTACTAAATTTTGAGCCCGGAAATGGTATCAGACAGGCTGATCGGAGCATTGAACAATGGGTTTCTGATAAACCTAGGTACAGCATCAACATATTTTGCTTGACCGCCATGGAACATTTCCGATTCTATGCTGAAAATGGCAAGGAATATATTGAAAATCGATATAATATAGGCTATTGGCCTTGGGAGTTAGAATCGTGGCCCAATAACTGGAACCATTGCTTTGCACTGATAGCTGAAATGTGGGCATCGAGCCGACACATATTAAGCGCGATTGAAAGAACAGGTTTCGTTCAGACTCAATTAATGCCGATGGCGGTGAGCGTCGAGCTTCCCAAGTTATCAAGGTCAGAACTACGCGCAAAATTTGAAATTGCACAACAAAGCACAGCGTTCGTCTTTTCATTTGACGGAAACTCCTCATACAATCGGAAAAACCCATTAGCAATTCTCAGGGCATTCAATCTGGCATTTAGAAAGCAAAATGAAAATGTCTCCCTAGTTATCAAATGCATGCGGACAAATAAAAAAGATTTAGCCTGGCAAAAAATACTGAAAAACGCAGAAACAGATAATCGAATAATAATTATTGATGAAGTATTGAGCAAAGAAGATGTTACAGGCTTATACGCAGCTTGCGATTGCTTCGTTTCTCTCCATCGCGCTGAGGGGTTCGGCAGGGGAATTGCCGAAGCTTTTTTATTAGGGATGCACGTTATTGCGACTGCTTATAGTGGCAATCTAGATTATTGTGAGCAGCTTGGGGCAAATTTGGTTTCGTACACTCTAGTTGAAACTATCGAAACTGATTACGTAGAGGGATTAGGCAACCACTGGGCGGAACCCAGTATCACTGAAGCTGCGCTGCAAATGGCTAAGATACATGAATTGTTATCAAATAGAAGCTTCTCTAGATCTATTTCGTCACCTAGCAAAGCATTAGAATTATTTTCGCTAAAAAATGTTGGGCATGCATACCTAAATAGAATTACTAAATTGGCTTCGCATAAAAGAATCTAAGCAAAGTACAGCCCGACAAGATACGTCAATGCTCTAAAAATCTCAATCGCAGACTTACGTCTTAGAATATGAATCTATAGGTTTAGAAATGATAAAGTATTGTTTTGATGGATATATCCGAAACCAGGCGTGCGGATGGATCGTAGACCTTTCTGTACCAGGAAAGAAGTTTCATATCGCATTAGTAATAGCCGGACAGATTACGAGCGTGACTGAAGCATCTGAATATCGCAAAGACCTGGAGGACGCGGGCTTGGCAGACGGAAAGTCAGGCTTTACAATTTCACTTCCGGAACTCATTGAAGGAGAGTGCTATCTACAGGTCGTGGAGCTTCAAAAACCTATCCAAGAATCTGTGATGCTCATCAAGACAGTAGATGTGGCTGCATCAATAATTTTCAATGGGAAAGATTTTTCGAAATACGAACAAATCCGAAACGCGCATAAGCCTCGCCCGGCCCTTCAGTTAAACAATAAGTCATCACGAATGAAAGGCATTCTTTCTCAATGCGTGGATTCGATTGAAGGCACTCCAGTTCCGAGATACGCAACATGGGCTATAGAGAGACATCGAAATGGCGGTGTAGATTTCTTCACTCGAGGACTAGATAAAGGATGGGCAGATTTAGCGTGGTATCTATTCGAGTACGAAAGTTCTGATAAAGAGCTTGTTAAAATTGAAATAGATAACCCGCTAGTTAAACCATTGGGGATTGCTCCGCTACAAAAGATGTCTCCACTATACGTAGCCTGGTTGCTTAGGAAAGGAGATAAGGATTTTCACTCGTCCACTATCGCTGACAAACAGAAATGTGAATTTCTTGCATCACTTTTAAGCGCAAAAACGGACGTACCATTTTTGTCCGAACTTGAGTCACTGAAGCTGCCAGCTTCTAAAAAGCCCAGAAGTGTTAGACTCAAGCGCGTACCTAGGCTCTCGAAATACCTGCTATGGAAACATGAAGTTAGTTATGCTAACGCTTATGATCTCCAAACCGAGAAAGGCTACCTGACTTTCCTGTTCGACATGGTCATTCACTCCAACAAGATCGAACTCGATTATTTCGGTCAAGAGGTGACAAACTTTCTGAAACAGCCCATTCAGATAAATAAATCATACGTGACAAGATTCGAGTTAGTTACGTGGCTATTTAGCAAACGGGTCGACACACCAAACTTTACCATCTCGGAAGATATCGATCCTGATGAAATTATTGAATACTACAATTCTAAGTGGCTGGCCACACACCCCCAACATGCCTTGTTGGGATCTGAATTTCATATTCAGCGCGTAACGATACCGCCATCTATACGAATCGTGGCACATTGGGATTCTGGATCGGGATTGACACAAAACGCTATAATGAGCGTCAAAGCGCTACGTAGCGCCGGCGTACCTGTAACACTCTTGTACCCGACCGGTGAAATGTATACAGATTTATCAATAGAATCACCGACCCAGAACCCTAAGGTAGAAGTCAAACAGGATGCAATCCTGCTTCATTTGAACGCAGACGAGGCTCCAGATTCGTTGATTAAGCTGTCACGTAATATAGATCTAGATTCTACGTATATCATCGGATTTTATTTGTGGGAGATCGAAGAGGTACCAAGAGCGCATATACTTGGACTTGAGCTCGTCGATGAGGTGTGGGCGCCTAGCGAATTTGTATATGAGGCATATAAGCAGATCTGCGGCAAGAAAATAAAGCCTGTTACCAAGGCATTGCAAGTACCAAGCAAGGTAAAAAGAAATCGGGAACGATTCGGGATACCTGAAAAAAACTTTGCTGTCTTGTTGAGCTTTGATTATCACTCATGTGTAGAGCGGAAGAACCCCGTAGTCGCGGTCCAAGGCTTTCTACAAGCATTTGACAAAGACCCTGATGTAACTCTTGTAGTCAAAACTACCGAATACTCACCGAATCACTGGGGCGATCCATTTTTACAATGGAATGCTGTCAAAAGTTTGGCTGAGACTGATGACAGGATTATAATTATTGAAGACTTTCTTCCAAATGATGAGTTTTTCGAGCTCATAAATAGTTGTGATGCTATTGTTTCGACCCATAGAGCAGAAGGATTCGGATATCTGCCTGCCTATGCTATCTGGCTTGGGAAGTCTGTAATTTGCACTGCGTATTCAGGCACCAATGACTATTGCACGAAAGAAAACAGCTATCTGGTAGATTACTCGCTAGTTCCCATTCCAGCCTCGAAATTTATCTATCCAATGCTACGACCAATGTGGGCAGAAGTAAGTATGGAGTCGCTGATTCAACAGTACAAAGAATGTCGTAAGTCAATGAATATGGACAGGACTGAACATAGTAATTCTATCAGGCAGCGTTATAGCTTCGATCAACTAGCCTCAACTTATTGCAACTACTTCAAAGCCGCTGGTATTATCTAATACCGCAAAGATAACTAAAGCGGATAGCTTAATTGCAACACCTTTAGCGGCTTCCCGAACACCTAACTCGTGAAGCCCAAAGATTATTATTCAACCATCAAGTAGAGGACCACATGATAAAAGGTAGTTACAACATCAATCTTGCTTATGCATCTAGTATACCTGAGCGGCCTTGGGCAAATTTTGGGGATTCATTAAATCCTATACTAATGCATTTGCTCACCGGTGCCGAAATCACTCATACAGACTTCGACCAAGACGTTCCTAGGCTATCCGCTATTGGAACGATTTTGCAAGACTTTTCAAACGGCCAATTAGATGTTTGGGGGACTGGACTGGACGTTACGTATACACGAAGCGCCCCGTGGGCTAATTGTTTTAATCCTTCGCTAACTGGGATAGATTACAAAATCCATGCCGTGAGGGGAATGATAACAAACTCTGTAATAAAAGCCGCTGGAATCCCTACGAATGATATTTACGGCGATCCAGCCATTTTATTAAAAGAAATGCTTAAAACTTACGTTGGCCAGCATAAAACTGGAAAGATAGGAGTGGTGTGCCATTTATCCGAGCTAGCGAGCTATGATGACTCAGGAATTCCCAAGCCAGAAATTGCAAGATATCACTTTGACTCTGACGACATAGTATTAATATCCACCATTGTAAAACCTGACCCCATGGCCATTTTAGAAAAAATAAAAGAAATAGCATCATGCTCTTACATACTATCTACAAGCCTTCACGGCCTTATAATAGCTGATATATTTGAAACTCCATGTGCTCAAATTTCTGATGAAGACCTTGCTCACGGCAATTATAATATATACGACTACAGATCAATCGTGGATCACAGGTTCCGAGACTATTACTCTGGGATGCGGCAACATAGCCTTCCAATATTTTTCGCACCTCAGTCTCATTCAATGAACACTTCAGCAATCAAGAACTTTTTAGAATCGGCATGGAAGCCATTGAAATATCTTGACGAAATAGCAGAAGAGCTAGTTCACGCGCTGCCAGTGCGTGCTTCTGGGTATCATGACCATAAGACTTTCGGAGAGTATCTTAGTAAGCTTAAGCTATAACTTTCAGAATGATTGCGTTACTAAATAGATAAGTGTCGCATTGTCTGACCACCTCATCAGACCTAGACCTACCTGATCAACAGATCTGATCGCTTAGGCCAGGCACAACCGTAGATAGCCCAATTCACTTTTTTTGGCCTGCTGCTGAATATTTAAATCTAACTCTTCAACGCGGCCGGCCTTTCCCGCTTGATATCTAAAATGCTGCATTCGTCGCTTTCATATTTGCTATTGGTTTGGTCTCACATACACACATGCTAACCCCAAAATACGAATCTAGTGAATTAGATCTATTTAGGCCCGCTCCTAATTTATTATAAAAACACTCTATGCGTCCGACATCCAAATCGCTGTTTGATTCCAGATGGTGTAATCCCGATTCATCCTGGAGCTGACTGAAATAGTGTAATCCAAAGCTAGCATTGACAATGTTTTATATATATCCCAACTCTGTGGACATTTGGAAGCCCATTGATAGTGGCGCAGCTTTGGTCGAGTTATACATCAACATCGCTGTCTTTGATCTCGTGCTTTCCACGTTATCGAACAATCTCATGATTATTTTGAACGCGCCTGAACCCCGATGGCCACATCTGACTTCAGATCAGTAATAATGAAGCCTGCTGTTATTGACTCGATCAAATCCCCGGATCGGAAAGATGCACTCGCACGTCAACGCTCAAGACTTCCTAGGAAAATCCATCAGTTACCTTGCAAGCGTCTTAATCAAGCTCGAAAGAGACGTAAATTAAGACTATCACTCGATTAATGACAACACCGCCAGACGAGTAGTACGCGAATTTGTGATTGGAAGGAAGAACCGGTCGTTCTACGATATGCCCGAAGGCGCAAGGGTGGGTGCTTAACTTTACAACTCGGTCTAGACTACCAAAGCCAATGCTCAGGAGTCTTATGCTCGAAATTGCCATGCATTCGAACGTATCCCAGCAGCGAGAGTTGACAGTCTTAGAACGTTGTTACTTTGGAACTGCTCGCCGCTATCAGCTAGCTAAAACGCATCACACACCTCACGTCTGGTGAGGTTTATAACATGCTTGGGAAACGCTTTACTTACCAGTCAACTAGCGTTGCACAGCACATCTGAGGCGACTCGCAAACAAACGTGCGTGCTATGCAATTGCCACCATCTCCGTAACAGCAGTGATCAATTGATGCCTAGCTTAGGAAGAGGTAGGTGCAAAAGCCCACATCTTCATGACCAAATAGTTAAGTACTGGAACAATGAAGATTACCAGCATCAAGCCAAATCCATAATGTAGTCCCAAGTATTCCCCCAGTGATGTGATTACCAATGTGAGCGCAAGCGACAGCAGCGACACCAGCAGGAATCTCCTGTACCCCTTAAAGCTGATCGGGGTGCGGAAGGTAAAGCGGCTGTTGATGCAATAGGACATCACGTTAGCGAACATAAAGGCTATACCATTGGCAAGATAGGCCGGCGGCGCTAATGTTTCCATGAGTGCGATGACGATGCCAGCGTGAACTCCTGTATTGACGACACCCACAAGCCCGAAACGGATGAATTCGCGGTATTTACTAGGGATTCTCAACATATGTTACTTAATCACGTCACGAACGATATAGACGGGACGTTTCTTCGATTCGGCGAAAATCCGGCCCACGTATTCACCCAATACGCCGATACCGATCAATTGCACCCCACTGGCGAATAACACTGTGATCATAATCGAGGCGTAGCCAGGTGTATCAGCACCGAAGAACAGGGTCTTAATCAGCAGATACGCAGCGTAGATGAAAGAAAGTGCTGAGACAGCACAGCCCAAGTAGGTCCATATGCGTAAAGGTGCGGAGCTGAAGCTGGTGATGCCCTCTAAGGCGAAGTTCCATAGCTTCCAGGTATTGAAGCTAGTGGCTCCATGCTCGCGGGGGGCGACCTTGTACTCTACAGTGGTAGTCCGAAAACCGACCCAGGCAAAAAGCCCTTTCATGAAACGACGTGTTTCAGGCAACGTCTTGAGCGCGTCCACGACTTTGCGATCCATGAGCCGGAAGTCGCCTACATCTGCTGGGATATCGATATCCGAAATGCGATTGTGCAATTTATAGAAATAGTTCGCCGTGAGCTTCTGGATTGGCCGGTCGGTCTCGCGACTTACACGCTTGGCCAAGACCACTTCGGCTCCCTCTTCCCACTTCTGCAGCAGCTCGACCACTAGTTCAGGTGGGTGCTGCAGATCGGAATCGATAGGAATGATTGCATCTCCGGTAGCGAAGTCGAGGCCGGCAGAGATGGCCGCCTCCTTGCCGAAATTACGCGATAGGTCAACCACGGTTAGGTAGTCGTTCGATGCTTTGGCCTTTACCAGCTCTTGATAGGTTCGGTCACGGCTGCCGTCATTGATAGCCACAACTTCCAGCTCGTATCGATCTGCCAGTGGAGCGAAGACTTCATTGATTCGATCGAAAAACGCCTGAACGCCTTTCTCTTCGTTATAGAAGGGCGATACCAGGGAAACTTTGCTTTTGATTCGCGTGGTCATTCGGATACGCCCTCTGATTGGGTTATACGGCAGACATGGGCGAAGTCGATATCATTGCACACAGGCTGTCTATCCGCAGGGAACATTGCCTTGGCTTGTTCGACCTCAGGAAAATCTCCTTTGACGAACACGTAAAGTGTGTTTGCCTGCGGCGAGCTAGCAATTTCTGCCTGCGTGCTTTCTATAGCGCAGATGGAGTTAGCGCGAGCTACGTATCCCGTATTGATCTTAAGGCCATGAATCACGGCGTAGCGCATGGTTGGCATGAGCGTATTCAACACCAGGTCGGCACGACCACATCTGAATTTTGGAAAAAAGTACAGGTACTTGACGTGCTCGTCCAACTGCTGGTCCCAGGCCTTCTGATTCAAAACAGCTGCAGCGGGACGTTTCGCCGTGTCGACAAGCCGATGCCGCAGGCTCGACAAGTCGTTGATTTGAACGACGATCAGCACCGCCATGCAGGCGGCGAACGCCCATGTGCCAAATTTCCTATACAACATCACTATGGCGAAGATCACCACACAATAACCGACTGGCCAGAAAAAACGTCCTGAGGCACGAAATTGCGAGGTGATGCCCTCCATGAAAGCAGGGTACGTGATCGTAATGACTTCGTGGGTACCATAGTAGATGACGTTAGACAGCGCATAGGCCGTGAACAGCACCATCAAACCAAGAAGGCTCACATGCCGGCTAAATATGTGCGCGCTCATTTTCAAGTTGATTGCCAACGCGGCAACGAACGTGAGCAGCACGCCAAGACCAAGATAGTTGAAGCCTTCATATTGGCCTGGCATTTCCCAGACACCGGAGGCCAGAAGCTTACCACCGGTGAACGGTGAGAGAAGATTCATCGAGTAGATGCCGAAGCCGGTTTCAGGGGCGACTGCGACACGTTCCATGGGAAAAATGGTAATAAACAGACTGAGTCCGATGATGACGAACGGAATCAGCGCTCTTGCAATTTCTGCAGGCTTGAACCTATTGGGGTTACCCAAACAACTCACAATATAAATAGCGCTAGCCATTACGAATAGGTAGATATTTATATAAAAGGCGGATGCCAGCAGCAGCGACCAGCCGAGCCGTTGCGCATCAGCGTATCGCCGCGAGCGGATATACAAAGCTAACGCCGATAGCAGTATCCAATGCGACATTAGTGAAATATGGCCCAGTCGAGTCGTTAGCGCTGGGAAGGTCAACAGGCACACGGTAAGCGCCAACAACGCCATCCACGATTTAACCTGTAGCTCACGGAGGATCCACCAGCCGCAGATCGCCTGGCCGATGAACGACAATGCTACCCATACACCGAATGGATTGAACGGGGCAAAGCTGGAAGGTACAAGTATCTTTAGCAGCAATGCATACAATGGGATCGCGTCGACGAACGTCGCACGCGTGCCTTGTGGGTAGTTGATACTGTCGAATGCAAGGAGCGGATAGCTGAAAGGTGCCTGGAAGAAGGCATTGAACCCAGCGAAATACTGAGTGACGTCGTCAACTTCCGTTAGCCAATATGAAGAGGTACCCGCCACAAAACCTGGCGGAAAGTAGCGCCACACGAACAACAGGCCAATGGCGAAAGCCACCGTAAGGCCGGCTCTCCCTGTTGATTCAAGCTTGAAACCCATCATCAAAACGCCCCGAAAAATGCTGTGTGTTGTGGCTGGCGCGTTGAACCGCGCACTTCTCGATCACCAAGGAGCTGTTCCGCACGCTCCTCCCCTCTAGGTCACGCTATCTAATCGAATGACAGATGAAGACCTTACTCATGCAGTTCCAGCCATTGCTCCAAGCTGTGAGCACCGTTTTAGGCACCAGCGCCCGCCAGCGTGCAGGCATACGCCTATGCGCAACCCTTCGTCGCGGCGGTATATTCGCCCTCACCAAGCCCCACTTTTCTCATCTTTAGCTACGTGAGAGGCACAGATTACCATCGTATAGGCCGGGTGTGCTTACCCTCTCGCTCTTAGCAGAATCATAGCCTTGCGTTACACCACCTCCAGTCACTGCGTGGCATTGGCAGTCGACTCTCCCATCTCCCCTCCTCTTTTGCATAGCGCTATGGCCACCTTTTCACCCCTGTCATTACAGTCGGACATGAAGGTAAGGGAAGCTGGTCGTGCGCCAACCCGACCTGTATCCTCCGCGGTTACCTTCGTGTGCTGCACTCTACGAAACGATTGCACATGGAGAATTTGCCCGATCCGGGACAAAACGTCCTACCAATAACCCGCACCTGATGTGAATCGAGCATGCACAGGACAACGAATGCTCTACTTGGGCTCCTAATGGGGCCTGACTGCGTATGGGCAGATCTAGCTAAGGGCCTGCTACCGTCGCACCGGAGGGCTTGAATACCCTTCCTGCACACTGCCTGCCTGATACCTATGATGCAGGCCCATCCACCTCTACCCTGATTGAGCACAACCCAAAGGAAAGTTTAGGGATGCAAACACCAAACAGCTCACGCGTGAGCGCAGCCGCCATAGTACTGGCCATTATGGTTATCGCTTTTGTGCTGCTGATGCTGCGATCAAGCGGTATCTACCCAACGGTGCTAGGTGACGAGTACACCTACAGCTCCATGGCAAGGCTGCTGCCGTTTTCCAGAGCTTCCATTCCGAATTATCTGTACCTGCTAGTCTTCAAGTCCACGTTAGTGTGTGGCGACGGATTCATGGCGTGCGCCAAGCTCTATAACACACTGTTTTTTGTCGCTGCTGGGCCTTTCATCTACGTGACGGCACGCCGGTTTTGTAGTACCAAAGTCTCTGTTCTGATCGTCGCCCTGAGCATGCTTGGACCGATCAATAGCTACACCGCGTATTTCATGCCGGAAGCGATGTTTTTTTTCTCGTTCTGGGTGAGCATTGCTTACTTCCTGAGTCTGGATGCCCATTCGCCTCTGAAAAGCTGGGCAATCTTTGGCTTCATCGTCGGCTGCTCTTCCTTGGTGAAGCCTCATGCTCTGTTCGCGGTACCCGCATTCTGCGTCTGCATCCTGTTTTTTGCGTATAAAGGTCGTGAGGACTGGCTCAAACATGGCCTCGTCTCAACGAGTTTGTTTATGGCAAGCTTGTTCGCAACAAAATTCATCATCAGCTATGGGCTAGCAGGCAAGGAAGGACTAACGCTTTTCGGCAACTTCTACAGCTCAACGCTAGAGTCCAATGCAACTACACTGCAGCGCTATGTCGATATTTTTCTTGCCGCACCTCATATCGTCGTGGGGCATCTGCTTGCCAACATTCTAATGTTCGGCTGCGCAGTTGTGATCGTTTTGGTTGGCGCGCTCAAAGCCTTTTCCAACAAGACGCTGCAAATGGAGGACCGCGTAACCTTCTGTACCCTGATGCTTTTCATGAATCTCATTGCAATCGTCGCCCTCTTTTCGGCTTCGGTAGCGGGTAGCAACGCTATTGAAACAGCATTGCGCTTGCATATGCGCTACTACGATTTCCTGTTGCCCCTTCTGTTCATTGCGGCGGGTTCTCAGATAGGTGCAACCAGCCTCACAAAGTTCAGCTATTTCAGGTGGGCACTCGTAGCAATCATTGTCGGAGTGATCGTCTATGCTGCGGTTAAACAGATGGCGCCTTTCACTGTCAGCGCGATCGATAACCCTGAGCTGCGCGGCTATACCAAAAAGGATGCTTCCCTTACGATCTTTGCGCTCATGTCCGCTATCGCCGTGATTGCCTGGTATAAAGCCCCCGGCCGTGCAGCTCACTTCTTTGTTTTCTGGTACCTTCCTTTGTCGATCCTCGGCACTACGGTGTTCAACAACAAGGAGATCCGTAACCGCACCGAGCCGGACGCCTTTGACAAGGCAGGGTTATTTGCTCGCAGCTATCTACCTCGATCGGAATTCCCGCATCTGCTGGTCGTCGGAGACAACCCGGCAGCTATCTTGCGTACGCTTTTTTTCGTCGAAGACTTGAATGCAGGTCCCGATCTCTCCTATAAGCCAGGTGTAACCTATACCGCTGCCCAGACACCGCCCGACAAGAAATGGATCTTGATAGTAGGGAACGTTGACATCGCCAAAGGTGATTTTGAAGTTATGAAATTCAATGGCTATGCATTGGCTAAGAAAATTCCTCCGTTGTATCCACTCGCTATCGACCTGCGTACAGACGTGTTGCCTAACTCGGTGGATGACGTAATCGGGCTATCACAGCCAGAGCCCTGGGGCGCGTGGTCCGATGAATCTGAAGTAAAAATCACCTTCAAGAAATCACTTCCGCGGGCTTTCGAGCTGACGCTCGCAGCAAAAGCCTTTGGTCCTAATGCTAACCAGTCGTTTGATATCGAAATAGAGGGTCGCCACTATCCAGTGCAGATAGGCGAAAGCCTGACTAGCCAAACGCTCAAAATCGAAAACTCGACCAGAGCTGATCAGCTTATCATCAAGGTCCCCGCACCGACGTCGCCTAAGCAACTAGCGTTAAGCGAAGACGGTCGTACATTGGGTATAGGTCTGGAGCAGTTGATCATTCGACCGGTCGAATAGTAGCGTCTGATGTGGCGGGCGAAAGGTTCCGATTGCGCTGACCGGGCCTTTTGCAGAACATACCACCTCGCGCACGATGTCAAGGCCATCTAGTCAACCGCCTGATTGGTTGCGTCCGTTGGCTTGCGCAATCGCCGAGTTGGATCTGAGGAGGGTTCCCCAGATCCTTTGGCATCAACCTTTCAAAGCGACGACGATACCCGCCATGATCAAGGCTACACCGATGAAGTACTGAACACTGAAGCGTTCGCCAAACACGAAATGGCTACCGATAGGCACCAAGATGAAGGCCATAGCCATCAGGGGATAAGCCTTGCCTAGATCGATCTTCTGCAGGACCCAAACCCAGGCGATGGTTGTGATGCCATACAACGCAAAGGCGGTGAAAAGCGTCATCAAGGTGTGCGTATCGAAAATGCTGCCCGAGCGATGCAACGATGCGGCACTCAACTTGAACAGAATCTGGCCACCCGCAATGCCCAATACGCACAGTATGGCTACGAAGTAGATCATTGAAGCTCATCCCGCGCTTTGACCTTCACTTTTTTGCGAGTCCGATGGAATGGGTGCTTCGGTCCTGAGGCGATGTCATGACCGATGAAGGCGAGCAGTAGTTGCACTCCGATGATCACCGGCAGCGCCGACAGCATTACCGTACCTGCTGGCGTCGGGATATCGGTGTTCATGGATTCGATCCAGTGCGATATGCCAAAACCACCGCCCCAAACCAGAAGTACCAAGGCGATCGGGAGCTCCAGCGAAGCCAGCGACATTCCTCGCAAGTAGTAATTATAGAAAATGCGCTTTCCAAAGTTACGGATGTGCTTGAACAAAAACTCGCCGACCACTTTTGATATCTTGAGGTTGCTGACTTCGTCTTCATACTTGGCATCCATAGGGATATCGACGACGACAGCCCTCAGAGTATTGAGCCGGAAAAGCATGTCAGTTTCGAAGAAGTATCGACGGCTGATTCTGTTGAACGGCAAATGACGCACCACATCGGTATGAATGGCCGTGAACCCATTGGTAGGATCAAACAGATCCCAATAACCAGACGAAAGTTTGGTCATGAACGAGAGAACGGCATTTCCGAACAGCCGCATTTTCGGCATGGCCGAAATCTTTTCCAGATCATAAAAGCGATTGCCCTTGGTATAGTCGGCATCACCCAGCAGGATCGGAGAAATGAAGCTTTCGATCAGCGTTGGGTCCATTTGCCCGTCACCATCGATCTTCACAACGATGTCTACGCCGTCGGCCAGGGCGGCCTGATAGCCAGTCATCACCGCGCCGCCAACGCCTTGGTTCTCAGGATTACGCAGGACTACGACGCGCGGATCCTGATTGTGCAGCTCAACGAAATCGCCGGACCCTTCCGGGCAGCAGTCGTCCACCACATAGATGGTCTGAATCTCGGACCCGATGCTCTTGATGACACCTAGAATGTGTGCCTTCACCTTGTAGCTCGGGATGACGACGGCCACCTTCACATCATTTACTACCATTTCCAACTCCATTCAGTGTCATCGGCAATCACTCCATCTTTGCAGGTGATAGCTGCCCGGCTTACGCGAGAAGCCGGGTTAAAAAACGTCTCGTCGGATGTCGATAGGAACCGGACCCGACCAAAAAAGCCTTTTACTAACCTTTAGCGCGTGGCCACAACGCTCAAGCAAGGCTTGAACCAGCGCGCAAGAATACCTTGATACGACTGGTTTGGGGAGGTCATGCCCTCAGTCGCGGACACCGCGGCTCTTGCGCCGTTTTTCCCTGCCCCGCCCCCGCCATTATCGGCTCACTGATCCGCGTCAAGGGTTGGGTCTTCCGCCCTTACTCAAGACTCACCGCTCAGCTACGCGGTCCAGTTCATCGATCAGCTGCTGAGCGCTTTGTTTCCACGTCAGCCATGGCATTTCATCGGAACGCGGATGCTTGTTCTCCTGATACAGGGCCAACCAGTCAGCCAGACTATCTGCGATCTCCTGAGTCTCGGTCCCTTCGAAGTAGTACGCATACTCCCCCGCCACTTCGCGAAACACCGGCAGATCTCGCGCGAAAATCGGCAGGTTGTACTGAGCTGCCTCGATCAGGGGCAAGCCGAAGCCTTCGCCGTAGGAAGCAGCCACCAAACAGTCGGCCTCGTTGTAGAGGTGCTCGAGGTATTCATCGCTCACACCTTCCAGCCACAGCAAACGTTTACCCAATTCCGCATGCCCGGTCAGGCGCGCCGCCAGCTCGTCGACCAGCCAGCCATGCTTGCCTACGATGATCAAGTTCGCGTTATGACCTGCCTTCCATAGCAGTTCGAAGGCGTCCAGAGCCTGTGCATGACCTTTACGGGGCTCAAGCGTGCCCACCATGAGAAAGCTGGGGGAAGGACTGAGGGATTCGATACGCAACCCCGGACTTTCAGGCACGCCAGTGGACGGCATCGATTGATCGATGTCAGCCCCCAGGTGGAATGCGCCTATATGGAAAGGCCGGCTGCGCTCTGGCGCATTCTCGACCAACCACTCGCGCAGCTCGTCGGCCACCGCGTGGGAAATACACATCGCACCGTCGTAATGCGCGACGGCGTTAATCCACTTGATGTAGTGCGCCTGCAGGCTTTCCACGAAGCAATGCGGCAATTGCAGGATAAGCAGGTCGTAGACCACGAAGAAGATGCTGACGCCATGCGCACGCATCGTATCGAGGTAGGACTGTTTGTGAGGCAGTACATCCATCAGCAGGTCCAGGCAGATGTAGACGTCGCCCGCGCGGTAGCTTATCGCTTCGTCGACTTCAGCTTCGCTGGCTTCTTTGCCCAGGAACATCGTGGTGAACTTGGCCGCATAGCGGTAGAACGGCTCACCGGCTTTTGTGTACACGGGTTTGACTACGTAGCCTGCTGGGGCGTTGGTCAGCCATTCCAGAAGAATGCTGCGCACCACGCGCTGGATGCCGCTCTTGCCGTCGTGCTTGCACAGCTCAGAGATATCAACGAACAGGGTTGGTTTCTCGCTGACGCCCTGAATCGAATAGTCGATGGCCTTGGCAAGGAGCGAAACGTCCACTGCCCTGTTGCTCAGGTGCCCGGTCGCCGCCAAAGCATCTACCAATGCCTGAGTGGCGTCGATCTGTGTGGTTGCCGTTGCTGCAGGTTTGTCCGAGCGCTCCAACGCCATCTCGAACGCCGCTATGGCCGCCTTGCCGCTGAGATCCCACGAGAATGCCTGAGAACGTTCCAGGCCATGCGCGGCCAGTGCTGCGCGGAACTCATCGTCCACCAGCGCCTGACGCAGCTTTCTGGCGATGGCCGAAATGTCGAATGGATCGAACATCGCTTCCTTCCAGCCGATCACTTCGGGAACGCTGGAAGTGTTCGCGCCGATTACTGGTGCTCCGCACTTCATGGCTTCCAGAGGAGGCAGACCGAAACCCTCGTGCCAGGAAGGAAACACGTAAAGTCGGCACATGCTGTAAAGCGCCACCAGCTCTTCGTCGGTTATGTAACCGGTGAAGATCAGATCCGAATTACCCAGGCCCTGTGCGCGCGCCAGCGTCTTGTAGCTGTTGATGTGGTACTCGGGCATCTTCCCGGCGAACACCAGCTGGATATCGCCCAGCTCCGCCTTGATGTTGGCGAACGCCTTGATCAGTTGCGGCAAGTTCTTACGATCGTCGGCGCCGCCGGAATAGAGTACGAACTTGTCATGCAGAGCAAACTTCTTCACGACGGCCGCGCGCTCGTCGAGACTCAGTGAAATAGGTCGGAACACATCGTCGGCCGCAGTCGATACGTTGACGATGTCAGACTCGTTCAGCGGCAACAGTGATAGCGCTTCATCCCGAGCGAACTCGGAAATCGACAACAGCAGATCGTATTGTTTGAACGCTTCTACCTTTTCCAGATAGTGCCGCTTGTAGCCGGGGTTGGGATCCAGATACTGCTTGGTGCTGACCAGAGGGATGAGGTCGTACAGCGTCGCACTTACCACTGCACCGGTATCCAGTGTTGGACTGCCAATGGCGGCATCGTCGATATAACCCTCTACGGCGCTGGTCACGTGAACGACGTCGGGTTGCAGATCATCGATGCAGGCCTGGCGGATCAATTCTGCCACTTGCCGCCGCGCGGTATTGCCAGGGTCACGATCGCTCACCGGACCTTCTGCGTACCATACGCGGATATGACTCTGCGCCAACAACCCGACGAAGGCGGCGCGGATATTCTCGATGCTCTCGCTGAGCATGCCGTTAAGTACCAGAAACACTTCGTGCTCACCGCGGTTGCGGGCGATGCCCTGCGCGAGTGACAGACTGTAACGTCCAATACCTCTGAAACGACTTTCAGTTTGCGCACCTTGCATGTCAATTACGATACGCATTCAGTTCTGGTCCTTCGTCATGGCTTGCATCAGGGCGCACTCGATATGGCGGCCCCGCTCTGTCAACGGCGCGTGATCGATGACGCCGTGTTGTGGATCGCTGGCATTGCTAGCAGCATCTGCATGCAGGGCGTTTTGGTGCAACTGCCGTAGTTTGGCTGCCAGCCAGGGAGTACGGTTGAGTACGGCCAGTACCGGGCGTTGCACGGCCGGTCGGCGACCCACCCACAAGCGTGCATGAGGGACCACTTTGCGCAGGGTATTGCCTGCCGCAACCTTACCGGACCGAAACGGCCACGAGACTGCATGCACGATCGCACGCAGCGGTGCGGTGATGCGCCACGAGGTGCTGCGATGCACTGCCTGCAGCTGCTGCTCGTACGCCATGGCTCGAAGGTACCAGTGGTGTGCGTTGCCCAGCGATGCGTTAAGTTCGTGGCGAACATGCTCGGTCTGAGCAAGGGCTTCACTATGGCTTTTTTGCACATTGGTCAGGCTTGTCTGCAGGCCCGAGCAGTGCTGTTGCAGACTCAGGATGCTTTGATTGAAACGCTGCTGCTGAGCATCCACTTCCTGACTGAAGCGCTGTTGCTGGGCTTCGGTAGCATCCGTGAAACGATCCTGCAAAAGCGTCAGCTGTTCGGTGTGTTGCCCATGCATACGATCCATCAGGTCCTGCAACCCATCACGGGTTACGAATTCCTCCCGAGCGGTGGCGAACCCACCTTCTATACCCTTCAATCGTCGCTCCAGCGCCTGGTCATAACGAACTGCTAATTGGTCCAACGAGACGCCGTAGGCAGCGTCGAATGCAGATGCAAAGTTTTCAAGCTGTTCAGGCGCGGCCTGCTTCTGGCCTACGACTGCGTAGTCTGGACTGGTACCGGCCAGAACTTCCCACAAGCCAAGGCTGGTGCTTTCATCACGCAGATCAGGGCGCTCTTGCAGCCGCACGATTTTGGACTTGGCAAACCCAGCGTGCTCGGCGAGAAACGACAGCAGCAAGTTGGGCAAAGGCCGCTCGTGGGTCGGGTCCAGGTAGAAGGAGTTGGTACCCACGACCAGGCTTTCGGCGTTCGGCGTTTCCAGAATCAGCAAACCGGCTGGGCGCAGAACTCGCAGCGCTTCGGCGACCAGCTCCTGCAATACCGGGAACGGAATGTGCTCGGCGATGTGGAAGCCAGTCACCGCGATCAAGCTGTTGTCGGGAAGCTCTTTCAGGGCGGTCAGAGCATCGGCTTTACGCGCAGGCAGGTTCAGTGCCTGACACGCTTCGAGCATGCCTTCGTCCAGATCCACACCTGTTGGTGCATAGCCCTCTGCCGTGAGCAATTCCAGCCATTCGCCGCGGCCGCAGCCGAGGTCCAGCACAGGATGATCCTGGTACAGGGCTTTGAGCGGAGAAAGGAACGGCAGATAGGCTTTGAGTCGCTCGGTGATCAGTTCGCGCGAGCCACGATAGCGGTCTTCGAACGCACGGTAGAAACCGTCATCCATTACTTGCACTCCACAGTCGGCGGCATCCAGGCCAGGCCTACAAAAGTACTTTTCGACATATTGACTACGTTGAATACGAGAGCGAGATCGCGCCACTCATAGTTATCAGCGATATGGCTATCGGTAGCGTGCAGGGCAACCGCCACCGAATAAGAGCCCACGCCGAGGCTTGCCTTGAAGCGGAACTGGTACGAAAGCATGTCGCCATTGCGCAGGCCCGTACGGACGCATTCGAGGTGGTGGGTGTTGGTGCCGAACACATCTTGGCCAAGGCGGTCCTTGATCACGTAGCCGACGACCAACTCCGGCAACTCGGCGTTGACCTTGACGTTGATGGTCAGGCAAACATCGTCGCCCACGGCAACGTACTCGACCGGGGCACCTTCGCTGTTGTACAGGGCCACACTGTCGATCAGGGCCTTGCCGCTGCCGGAGCGGGTCTGCACACCACCATCGGCCAAGGTGTGCACCTCGACGGTCGAGTTTTCCTTCTGAGCGATGATGGCGTTGTAGTAGTCCATCACCTCCTCTGGCGAGCCGTCCTTGATGACGGTGCCGCCCTCCAGCAGGATCGCCCGGTTGCACAGCGCCTGGATGGCACCGCGATCGTGGGAAACGATCAGCAGCGTCGTGCCGGCTTTCTGGAACTCCTTGATGCGCCCGAAGCTCTTGTGCTGGAAATAGCTATCGCCTACCGACAAGGCCTCATCGATGATCAGGATCTCGGGGCGGAACGCGGTGGCCACGGAAAACGCCACGCGCATCTGCATGCCGCTGGAGTACATGCGCACGGCCTGGTCGAAGTACTCGCCGATCTCGGCGAAGGCTTCGATGTCTTCAATGACGCTATCGATCTGGGCTGTGTTGAAACCCATCAAACCGGCTGCGTGGTAAACGTTCTGCCTACCGGTGAGTTCGGCATTGAAGCCCATGCCCAACTCGAGAATCGCGGCAATGCGCCCGTTCACCTGCACCTTGCCTTCGGTCGGTTGCAGCGTACCGGTGATCATCTTCAACAGCGTGGACTTGCCAGCACCGTTCTGGCCGACGATGCCGATCGCTTCACCCGCCTCGATATTGAAGCTGATGTGCTTGAGTACCCAGTGTTCCTGGCTCGCGCTAACCGGCAGATAGAACCAGCGCGCCAGGCGCTGCCATTCCGAACGATAGGTGCGGTAGGCCTTGCCTACGTTGGTGACTGCAAGAAGGGTCATAGCGAGTCCACCATTTCTGCGGATGCCCGGCGGAACAGGAACAGCCCCAGCAGCATCAGGCCGACGGCAATCAGGAACGTCACGCCGATCTGCTGAAGATCAGGCGAAACCTTGTAGACCAGCACATTGTGGTAGGCGGTGACGATGGGATACATCGGGTTGATGTCCAGCGTGCCTTTCAGGTAGTCCGGCACGATGTTGACCGAATAGACGATGGGCGTGAACCAGAACCACACCTGCAAGATGATCGGAACCACTTGCCCGATGTCGCGCAGGAACACGTTCAATACGCCCAGCACCAGACCAATACCAACGGCCAGTGCCACCACGGCAAACGTCAGAGGGATGAGCCAGAACATCTGGATATTGGGCGAGTGCCCCAACACCGCGAAGATGATCAGCACTGCGCCAAACAGCAGCAGGTTGTTCAGCAGGCACGAGCCCACGACGATAACGGGCAACGCGATACGCGGAAAGCGCATCTTCTTCATCAGGTTGCCCTGCTCGATGAACACCGTCAGGCAGCGCCCGACGATTTCCGCGAACAGGTTCCAGGCCAGGATGCCAGCGATGAGGTACAGCGCGTAGGCGTACTTGTTGTCGATGCCCGGCAAGCGGGCACCGAGCACGTTCGACAGGATGAGCGCGTAGATAGCGACCTGGGCCAGCGGATGAATGATCATCCAGAGGCCACCGAGCTTGCTGCGTGCAAAGCGCGCAACGAACTCGTTCTTGATGGAGGTGACGATGAAGCCTCTGTAGTCCCAGATGCCTCTTAACATGCCAAACATAATTATCCTTTGATCAAACGCTCAATCTCAGCAACACGCTGAGCCACCAATTCTACGCTGCCGCGGCTTTCCACGTTCAAACGCAGCAATGGCTCGGTGTTCGAACCCCGCAGGCTGAAACGCCAATCGGCGAACTCGACGCTGATGCCGTCGGTGCGATCGACGCTGGGGTTCTGGGCGGTGTAGAACGCCAGGATCTTCTCGATGGAGCCTTTAACGTCGGCGACTTCGTAGTTGATCTCGCCGCTGCACGGGAACGCTGCGATGCGCTCGTCCACCAGTTGGGCCAAGGTCTTGCCGGTGACGCTCATCAACTCGGCCACCAGCAGCCACGGGATGTTACCGCTGTCGCAGTAGGCGAAGTCGCGGAAATAGTGGTGGGCGCTCATCTCGCCGCCATACACGGCGTCTTCGGCGCGCATGCGCTCCTTGATGAAGGCGTGGCCGGTCTTGCTCTGGATGGCGACGCCACCTGCGGCTTCGACCTGTTCGATGGTGTTCCAGGTCAGGCGCGGGTCGTGGATGATCTTGCTGCCGGGGTGCTTCTTCAGCAGCATTTCAGCCAACAGACCGACCAGGTAATAGCCCTCGATGAAGCGGCCCTTGTCGTCGAAGAAGAAGCAGCGGTCGAAGTCGCCGTCCCAGGCGATACCCATGTCGGCGCCGTTTTCCAGCAAGGCCTTGCGGGTCAGCTCGCGGTTTTCCGGCAACAGCGGGTTGGGCACGCCGTTGGGGAAGTTGCCGTCTGGCTCGCCGTTGATGACGATCAATTCCAGGGGCAGCTTGGTCTTGAGCAGTTCGATGGTCGGGCCCACCGCGCCATTGCCGGGATCGGCCAGGACCTTGAGGGGCTTGAGCGAGTTGACGTCGATGTAGGTCAGCAGGTGCTCGATGTAGGCGCTCTTGTCGAACACTTCGCGAACGTGGCCTGAAGTGGCTGCCTTGTCGTCGAAGTTGCCGGCCTCTACGCGGGCACGGATGGCGTCCAGGCCGGTGTCGCCACTGATCGGCTTGGAGTGCTCGCGCACCAGTTTCATGCCGTTGTAACCCTTGGGGTTATGGCTGGCGGTGATCATGATGCCGCCGTCGGCCTTGAGGTGGCTGGTGGCGAAATAGACTTCTTCGGTACCGCACAGGCCCAGGTCGAGCACGTCGGCGCCGGCCTCGGTCAGGCCCTTGATCAGGGCAGCGGCCAGGCCTGGGCTTTCCAGGCGCATGTCGCGCCCGACGACATAGGCCTTGCCGTGCAGCTCGGAGACCAGCGCGCGACCGATGCGGTAAGCGATGTCGTCATTGAGGTCGGCGGGAACCTGGCCGCGGATATCGTAGGCCTTGAAGCAACGGGTCTGAAGAGGGGGATACATGGCAATCGCTCGCTCTATGGGGCCGACGCGCAATCGGTGCGGACGTCGGTAGATTGGACGGTCGCTGACGAACGACCAGCACGATTCGGCCCCTGCGCATGTTTTTCGAACATGGGCAGAGGCCGAGGCGGAAGATGTCGGTCAGGCCTTGTCAACGCGGCCGTAGACGTCTTCGAAACGGACGATGTCGTCCTCACCGAGGTAGTCGCCGCTCTGCACTTCGATCAGGACCAGATCGATCACGCCCGGGTTTTTCAGGCGATGCTGGTGGCCGGCACGAATGAAGGTCGACTCGTTGGTGTTGAGCATCAGTTCACGGTCGTCGTTGACCACGACGGCCATGCCGCTGACCACGATCCAGTGCTCGCTGCGGTGGTGGTGCATCTGCAGCGACAACGACGCCTGGGGCTTGACCACGATGCGCTTGATCTTGAAGCGCTCGCCCTCTTCCAGGGTGGTGTAGGTACCCCATGGACGGTGCACGGTGCGGTGCAGCTTGTGCAGGTGGTGACCGTTGGCCTTGAGCTGGCCGACGATGTGCTTGACGTCCTGGCAGTGATCCTTGTGGCTGATCATCAGCGCGTCCGGGGTGTCGATGACCAGCAGGTCTTCGACGCCGACCAGCGCGGTCAGGCGGTCTTCGCTATGGACGAAGTTGTTGCGGGCATTGTGCGACAGCACTTCGCCTTCGAAACGGTTGCCCTGTGCGTCTGCGTCAGTCAGTTCGCTGACCGCGTTCCACGAGCCGATGTCGCTCCAGCCGATGTCGCACGGCACGGTGGCGACCTTGTCCGAACGCTCCATCAGCGCGTAGTCGACCGAGATGTCCGGGACCTGGGCGAACGCATCGGCGTCCAGGGCCAGGCAGCGGTAGTTCGGCGCTTCGGTCAGGCGCGAGGCGTCCTTGACGACCGCGGCGGCGGCGAGCACGTCCGGTGCATGCTTTTTCAGCTCTTCCAGGACGGTGCCGACCTTGAAGCAGAACATGCCCGAGTTCCAGAAGTAGTTGCCAGCGGCCACATAGCCCCTGGCGGTTTCCAGGTCGGGCTTCTCGACGAAGCGGGCGACTTTCAAGGTGCCGTCCAGGCCGGTGCCGACGCCGGCTTCGATGTAGCCGAAGCCGGTTTCAGGGTACTGCGGCTGAATGCCGAAGGTGACCAGCCAGCCATCAGCCGACAGCTTGACGGCCTTGGCGACGGCCGCGGCGAATGCGGCTTCGTTCTGGATCAGGTGGTCGGCTGCCAGCACCAGCATGTGTGCGTCGGGGCCGTGGGAATCATTGAGTTGCAGTGCGGCCATGGCGACGGCAGCTGCGGTGTTGCGGCCGAAGGGCTCAAGGATGAAGCCCTGGGCGTGGCCAGTCTTGTTGACGGTGCGGTATTCGTCTTCGGTCTTGAACAGCAGTTCGCGGTTGGTGACGGTCAGCACTTCGGACACGCCTTCGAGCTTGGCGGCGCGCAGGAAGGTTTTTTGAATCAGGTTCTGGCCGTCGGGCAGCGCCATGAATGGCTTGGGATGGGCCTCGCGGGACACGGGCCACAACCGGCTGCCAACGCCGCCGGAAAGAATAACGGGGATCAGGTTCATGCGTATTGGATCCTTTGTTTGCCGGTGTAGCGGCACTGTGAAATCGATCTGTAGACCGTCTGTACATGGGGTAGATCACCCCTGCGCATCGAAGATCTGGCGGCTCCCTGCGCCGCAGACAACATATACGTCAAACCCCTAAAACCGCTCGCTGCTGATGAGTCAAGGAAGTGGCGGCTAGAATATCAGGAAATCCGGGACCAAGCGCAAATCGTTCGCGCTTGGACAGCTGACCTGGCACGGTAGTTCAGCGACGATCACCTGGCGCTGATTTCTGCCAGCATGCGCTTAACTCCAAGCTCCCAATGAGGCAGCTCCAGGCCGAAACGCTCGGTCAGTTTGCTGGTATCGAGGCGCGAGTTCAGTGGACGTCGGGCGGGCGTCGGGTAGGCGCTGGTAGGAATGGCTTCGACCGTTTCCACGGCCAGCTTGGTACCTTGGCTGCGGGCGTATTCGATGACCAGCTTGGCGAAAGCATGCCAGGATGTTTCGCCACTGGCCGCCAGGTGATAGGTACCTGCCAGGTCGGGTTGGGCGAGCGCCTTGGGAATCGCATGGGCCACGACGTCGGCCAGGAGCTCGGCGCCGGTGGGTGCGCCGATCTGATCGCTGATGACGCTCATGCTCTTGCGGTCTTTGGCCAGGCGCAGCATGGTCTTGGCAAAATTGTTGCCCCGTGGGGCATAGACCCAACTGGTGCGGAAGATCAGGTGCTTGCAGCCGGACTGGCGAATGGCTTCTTCGCCGGCCAGTTTGCTGGCACCGTAGTAGTTGACCGGCGCCGTGGTGTCGCTTTCGCGCCATGGCCGGTCGCCGCTGCCATCGAACACGTAGTCGGTGGAGTAATGCACCAGCCAGGCGTCCAGCTCGAGTGCTTCACGGGAAAGCACGGCACTGGCCTGGTGGTTGATCAGGTCAGCGGTCTGCTTCTCACTTTCGGCCTTGTCTACCGCGGTGTACGCCGCGGCGTTGACGATGACGTTCGGCGCGATGCGTCGTACCGTTTCAGCCAGCCCGTCGAGTGCCGCCAGGTCTCCGCAGAGGCCGGCCTCATCGATGTTCCTGCCCAGCGCCACAACCTTGCCCAGCGGCGCCAGCGCACGCTGCAGCTCCCAACCCACCTGACCGTTCTTACCCAGGAGCAATATTTTCACAGTTCACGCCCTTGATAATTCGTATCGATCCATTGCTGGTAGGCGCCGCTCTTCACGCGGTTCACCCATTCGGGATTATCCAGATACCACTGCACGGTCTTGCGGATACCCGACTCGAACGTTTCTACCGGCGTCCAGCCCAGCTCGCGCTGGATCTTGCTGGCGTCGATGGCGTAGCGAACGTCATGGCCGGGGCGATCTTGTACGTGGGTGATCAATTGCGCATGCGGACGATGGGGTGACTGCGGGCAGAGCTCGTCGAGCAAGGCGCAGACCGTGTGCACGACTTCGATGTTCTGTTTCTCGTTGTGACCGCCGATGTTGTAGGTCTCCCCTACTTCACCTTCGGTCACCACTTGATACAGAGCCCGTGCGTGGTCTTCGACATACAGCCAGTCGCGAATTTGATTACCTTTGCCATAAATGGGCAGCGCTTTGCCTTCCAGGGCATTGAGGATGATCAGCGGAATGAGTTTTTCCGGGAAATGGCACGGCCCATAGTTGTTTGAACAGTTGGTGACCAGCGTCGGCAGGCCGTAGGTGCGCTGCCAGGCGCGGACCAGGTGATCGGAGCTGGCCTTGCTCGCCGAATATGGCGAGCTCGGCTGGTACGGCGTGGTTTCGGTGAACAGGTCTTCGGGCCCTTCCAGGTCGCCATAGACTTCATCGGTGGAGATGTGGTGGAAGCGAAACGCTGCCTGCTGTTCGGCATCGAGCTGCGACCAGTACTGGCGCGCGGCTTCGAGCAGCGTGTAGGTACCGATGACGTTGGTTTCGACGAAAGCCGCAGGCCCGGTGATCGAGCGATCGACATGGGATTCGGCGGCCAGGTGCATGACGCGGTCGGGGCGATGCTCGGCGAACACCCGATCCATTTGCGCCCGGTCGCAGATATCGACGTGCTCGAAGGCGTAGCGCGGTGTGCGCTCGCTGCCCATGAGGGAATCCAGGTTGCCGGCGTAGGTCAGTTTATCGACATTGACCACCGCGTCGTCGGTATTCGCCAGGATATGGCGAATAACTGCCGAGCCAATGAAGCCTGCACCACCGGTTACAAGGATTTTCACGTTAAACAACACCATCGAGTGGAAGAAGGGACGCGCTGTATCGATTCAGAACGCGTTTGTCGTAGGCAAAACCGCGCGAAGCCAGATGATACCAAACCACCCAAGGCGTGTCCGCACGGGACGTGCGGGCCGCGAGGCAGGTCTGTAACGCCGCTTGAACACACTGGCGGAAAAGATGTTACTGGAGGTAACCAGCATAGCTTGTAACGAGCAATGTGGCTCTGCGGTCGGATTTCGCGAGGCTATGGACAACGTCTTTTGCACTTTCGTAAATGATCGTTCCATTCATCTGACGAAAGGCACCTTTCGGGCATCGGTAAACGGTTCGAAAGGAACGGTTATAGTGCGGGCCTCACACAAGGAGTGACAGGTATGAAAGCGGTAGCAGGCATGGTTTTAGGGGCTTTGCTCGCGGGTTGCGGCACCATCAATACGGTGTTTCGCGACGACGTTGTGACCAGTGACAAACTCAAGGAAGCGAAGTCGTTCTGCGGCGCGGTGCCGCGCGTCTACAGCGGCGTGATGTACGACTTCTGCTTGCTCAACGGCGAGGCACCAACGCCCAGCCGACCTGGCAGCGGGCCGGAGATTGGTTTCGTGGGGATAGACATGGCCATTTCGGCCGTCACCGATACCTTGATGCTGCCCTATACGCTGTACCGGCAGCACACCGATGGCAGCATTGAAGTGGTGGGTGGCTGACGGCCTTTCGAACAGCGTTCAAGGATCAAGAGAGCCGTCGAGGCAAGTGACGCAGGCACCGGTGACCTTGATCGACTGGTCAGTGATCGAGAGGTGCAGCTTGCCGGCGCGCCCCAGCGCCGCGCCTTGGGCGACGCGCAGTTGTGAACCCAGCGAGGTGGTTTGACCTGTGGCACGAATGAAGGCGGCGACCGCCCCGCTGCCGCTGCCACAGGCGGCGTCTTCAGTGATGCCGCAGGTGGGCGCGAACGTCCGGACTTCGATGTGCTCGTTGCTGCCTTCGGGGTGCGGGCCGAAGATCACCACACCGGTGGTACTGGTGCGGTGATCGTTGATGGCCATGCGCGCCAGGTCGGGTATGACGGCCAGCACGGTTTGCGCATCGCGCAGTTGCACCACCAGCCAGCGCGGGCCCACGGTCACGAAACAAGGCCGGCGATCGCGCACCACGCTCACGCCGAGCACGGCCTGCAATTCGCGATGGTCGCTGTCGTTGACCGGCTGGATGGTGGCCGGTGGCAGTTCGAAGGTGATCAGTTGCGAGCCGTCGGTGCCCCGTGCGATGTCGACATCGATCAGGCCTGCAACGCATTCCTGCACCAGCTTGCCGTTGCGAGGCTCGATGAGTCCGGCTTCGATCAACGCGTGGGCACTGCCGATAGTGGCGTGGCCTGCGAATGGCAGCTCGCAATTGGGCGTGAAGATGCGCAGACGGTAGTCCGCATCGGAACGTGTGGCGGGCAATACGAAGGCGGTTTCGGACAGGTTGTTCCAGTGGGCGATCTGCTGCATCTGCTCGCGCGTCAGGCTTTCGGCCTGGAGGACGACCGCCAGAGGGTTGCCCTTGAATCGCTGGGTGGTGAAGACGTCGACTTGCTTGAACGCTAAGCGGTGCATGGTCGGCCCTGCAGATGGGTGTGTGGAGGCAGTGATAAGGCGATTTTCTGTAGCAGCGGCGCGAGCCGCGTCAGGCGACGGCGCGTTTGTTCAGGCCCACCGCGTGTGCCGCCGACGCGGCTTGCGCCGCTGCTACAGGTTACCGGTTACAAGGTGATTGGTCTGCGGCCAGAGAAAGAATGGGCCAGGGTACCGCCGTCTACCAACTCCAATTCGCCACCCAATGGAACACCGTGAGCGATGCGTGATGCGACCAGACCTTTTTTCGCCAACAGCTGAGCGATGTAGTGAGCGGTGGCTTCGCCTTCGACGGTTGGATTGGTGGCCAGGATGACTTCGGCGAAGGTGCCCTGCTCGTCTATGCGTGCCATCAGTTGCGGAATGCCGATCGCTTCCGGCCCGAGCCCATCCAGAGGCGACAGATGCCCCTTGAGCACGAAGTAGCGGCCGCGGTAGCCCGTCTGCTCTACAGCATAGACGTCCATCGGCCCTTCCACCACACACAGCAGCGTGTCGTCGCGCCGGGGGTCGGCGCATTGCGGGCAGAGTTCTTCTTCGGTGAGGGTACGGCACTGGCGGCAATGGCCAACGCCTTCCATGGCCTGACTCAGCGCCTGGGCCAGTCGACTGCCGCCGCTGCGGTCGCGCTCGAGCAGCTGCAAGGCCATGCGCTGGGCGGATTTCTGACCGACGCCAGGCAAGGTGCGCAGGCTATCGATCAGTTGGCGGATCAGTGGACTGAAGCTCATGGAAGGCGGCCTGAGGTGACGACGAGACGCGGTTTATACCCGCGCCTCTGGACCACGTCAAATGATCAAGCGTCGGAAACCTTGACCACCAGCTTGCCGAAGTTGTGCCCTTGCAGCAGGCCGATGAAGGCCTCCGGTGCGCGCTCCAGGCCGTCGACCACGTCTTCGCGGAATTTGATCTTGCCGTCACGAACCCACGGCACCATGGCCGAGAAGAATTCGGCATGACGATCGCCGAAGTCGTCGAAGACGATGAAGCCCTGCATGCGGATGCGCTTGGTCAGCAGCATGCGCGGCAGCAGCGCGAAGCGATCCGGGCCTTCGGGCAGGTCGGTGGCGTTGTAACCGGCGATCAGGCCGCACACCGGAATGCGCGCGCGGGCGTTGAGCAGCGGCATGACGGCATCAAAGACTTTGCCGCCGACGTTTTCGAAGTAGATGTCGATGCCTTTGTCGCAGGCCTTGACCAGGTCATCGGCGAAGGTGTCGCTCTTGTGGTCGACGCAGGCGTCGAAGCCCAGTTCCTCAACGACGTAGCGGCATTTTTCCGGGCCGCCGGCGATGCCGACGACCTTGAGGCCTTTGATCTTGCCGACCTGCCCTACTACCGAGCCGACAGCGCCGGAAGCTGCGGCTACGACGAGGGTTTCGCCTTCCTTGGGCTGGCCGATGTGGGTCAGGCCCATGTAGGCGGTCATGCCGGGCATCCCGAGGACGCCGAGCGCCATGGACGGGGTGGGGATGCCGGCAGGCAGCGGCGTGAGGTTGCTGCCGTCAGAGATGCAGTGGGTCTGCCAGCCAGTCATACCGACGACCAGATCGCCTTCACGGAATTTGGGGTGCTTGGACGTTTCCACGCGGCTGACGGTGCCACCCGTCATGACGTCGTCAATTTCGACGGGAGCGGCGTAGGAAGGCGCGTCGCTCATGCGGCCACGCATGTAGGGGTCCAGGGACAGATACAGGGTGCGTAGCAGAACTTGGCCGTCTTCGAGATCCGGCAAGGCTTCGCGCTCCAGGCGGAAATTTTCCGGCGTGGGTACACCGGTAGGGCGGGAAGCAAGGACGAAGCGCTGGTTGAGGGTCAGGTCTTGGGACATTGCGGGGTATTCCTTGAGCAAGTGGCTATAGGAAAAGGACAGCGAGGGGTGCCGGGATGTTCAAACGGGTGATGGTTGGAGCAAAAGATGGGGTGGTTGTAGGTGAGTAGATTGTGTGGGGCAAGTGAGTTGCGGAAGCAGATGAATTGTGGAAGCAGATGAATTGTGGGAGCAGATGGATTGTGGGAGCGGGCTCTGCCCGCGAAGCGAACGCCGCGGTATGCCTGCTAAACCTCGGCGCGGCCTTCGCGGGCAGAGCCCGCTCCCACAGGGATCGCGGTACCCTTGTAGCAGCGGCGCAAGCCGCGTTGGCGGTGCATGCGGTCTGTCGGATGCACTACAGCACGGCCTTCGCGGGCAGAGCCCGCTCCCACAGGGATCGCGCTGCCTGTGTAGCAGCGGCGCGAGCCCCACAGTGACCCGGATACAAAAATGCCAGGCTTGGTGCCTGGCATTTTGTTTTAGAACGGCATCTTGAAGCCTGGCGGCAGCTGCATGCCGGAGGTCATGCCGGACATCTTGTCCTGACTGTTGGCCTCGATCTTGCGCACGGCGTCGTTGACGGCGGCAGCGATGAGGTCTTCCAGCACGTCCTTGTCTTCCTGCATCAGGCTGTCGTCCAGGCTGACGCGCTTGACGTCATGGCGGCCGGTCATCACCACGCTCACCAGGCCTGCGCCCGATTGGCCAGTCACTTCGGCCTTGGCCAGCTCTTCCTGCATCTGAGCCATTTTTTCCTGCATCTGCTGGGCCTGCTTCATCAGGCCGGCCATGCCACCTTTCATCATGGGATTCACCTCAAAGGTCAATGGGTATGACCGCGCAGTGCCAGAAGCATCCTGCGCGGGTTCGGGTAGGTTGCTTAACGCGTTGGGCTCGCCACCGCTTCGACTGGTTCAATCGTATCGTTGCGAATGATGGCACCGAACTGTTGCAGCATTTGTTGAATGTACGGGTCCTGCTGAATCGACTGCTCGGCATCGGCCTGGCGATTGGCGCGCCAGCGTGCCGCCGCCTGGGCTGGGGTTTCCTGTTCCGGGCGGATCAGCTCGATGGTCAGGCTGATCGTGCGCTCGTGATACTGGTTCAGCGCATCGTTCAGCCGGCGCTGCTGGGTGCTGTTGAACAAGGCGCTGTGGGCCGGATCCAGGTGCAGCAGCCAGTCGTCACCTTCGACGGCGATCAATGTGCAGTTGGCGGCGATGCTGCCGGTCATGCCCGAAATCGGCAGTTTCGGGAACAGTTCGAGCCATTGCAGGGCTAGACCGGTGGCAGGCTGCGCGGCGGGCAGTACCTCGGGTTCCGCTTCGACTGGCGCGTCGTGAACGGTTTCGCTGGCCAGTTCGTCGAGGTAGCTGTAGGCGGCGCCATCGGTTTCCGGGGCGTAGTAGTCTTCGTCGAGCGTTGGCTCGTCGTCGCGTTCCATGCCGGCGGGGATGTAGTCGACTGGGTCGGTGTCGTCAGCGGGCGGTGTTGCTTCGGTTTCCGGGGCATCGGGCACGGCGCTGGCGGGCGTGGGGGCCGGTATGGGCGTGAGTGCCGGTTGCTCGCCGACGACGTCGAGGATCGGCTCTGGCGCCGGGGCGGCGACTGGCGTTACAGGGTCGTTCCAGGGGAGGTCGATGGGTTCTGCGGTTGTCGCTTGAACCGGGGTGGATTCTTCGCGGGCAGAGCCCGCTCCCACAGGGGGGGGCGCTGGTGCGGCGCGGTCGTTCTGGTGGACCGCGGGGGTTTCTTCGCGGGCAGAGCCCGCTCCCACAGGGGGGGGCGCTGGTGCGGCGCGGTCGTTCTGGGGGGCCGCGGTGGGTTCTTCGCGGGCAGAGCCCGCTCCCACAGCGGGGGGCGCCGGGGCGGCGCGGTCGTTCTGGTGGACCGCGGTGGGTTCTTCGCGGGCAGAGCCCGCTCCCACAGGGTCCGGGTCCGCGGGGACCACGCTTGGAGATTGTGGCTCCACAGGAGACGAGACTGCCACGGGTTGGGTGGAATCAACTGTGGCCTGGCTGATCCCCACTGTCTTTAGGGGTTGATCGGACCCATCGCTGGTGCCTGCCGGGCGGAACGCGAGCATGCGCAGGAGGACCATTTCGAAGCCGCCTCTCAGCTCCGGGGCCAAAGGCAGGTCGCGGCGGCCGATCAGACCCATCTGGTAATAGAACTGCACATCTTCGGCCGGCAGCGCCTGGGCCAGGGCCAGCACGCGATCGCGATCACCCTGGCCGTTGTCGACCGCTTCGGGCAGCGCCTGGGCGATGGCCACGCGGTGCAGCACGTTGAGCATTTCGGCCAGCACGCCGTTCCAGTCGGGCCCCTGCTCCGCCAGATGGCGCACGGCCTCGAGCAGCGCACGCGCATCGCCATCGAGCAGTGCCTGCAACACGCCATACACCTGACCGTGGTCCAGGGTGCCGAGCATCGCTCGCACATCGGCTGCCAGCACCTTCCCTTCGCCGAAGGCAATGGCCTGGTCGGTCAGGCTCATGGCGTCACGCATCGAGCCATCGGCAGCGCGGCCCAGCAGCCACAGGGCGTCATCCTCGAACGGTACGTTCTCCACCCCGAGCACATGACTCAAGTGCTCGACCACGCGCTCTGGGGTCATGTTCTTCAGCGAGAACTGCAGGCAGCGCGAAAGAATGGTCGCAGGCAGTTTCTGCGGATCGGTGGTGGCGAGGATGAACTTGACGTAGGGCGGCGGCTCTTCCAGCGTCTTCAGCAGCGCGTTGAAGGAGTGGCTGGACAGCATGTGCACTTCGTCGATCAGGTAGACCTTGAAGCGCCCGCGGCTGGGGGCGTACTGGACGTTGTCGAGCAGCTCGCGGGTGTCTTCGACCTTGGTCCGGCTCGCGGCGTCGATCTCGATCAGATCGACGAAACGACCCTCGTCGATCTCGCGGCAGACCGAGCACTCACCACAGGGCGTGGACGTGATGCCCGTCTCGCAGTTGACGCATTTGGCGATGATCCGCGCGATGGTGGTCTTGCCCACCCCCCGGGTGCCGGTGAACAGGTAGGCGTGATGCAGACGCTGGTTGTCCAGCGCATTGATCAATGCCTTGAGCACATGGGTCTGGCCGACCATTTCGCGGAACGAGCGTGGACGCCATTTACGTGCAAGAACCTGATAACTCATCGAAAACCGTCGCGACATGAAAGCGGAAGACCGCCAATGCTAATGGAGCAGGGCCAAAATTGCATCCGTGCCCTGCTCTATTGCTGCGTCCGGTCGTAAAAACCCAGGCGAAAGCTGGCGAAGACGATTGATCGCACGAGACGAGTAGATGGATGGTGACTTGATTGGGCGTTGCGATGAACCCGTGCGACGACGAATTCAGAAAGAGGTGGCGACCCTACCAGCCACACCCCGGCACACAATGTTCCCGCTGTGGCTGCTTCCTTCCGGATCTGACCAGGTCGCATGCAAGCATGCTCGGGTATCGTTGCAGGCCATACAGAATAAGGGTTTCAGGCCGATAAGGTTGCCAGATTTCTACCGTGCGGAAGCGGTGCACGGGCGCTCAAGAACGAGAGGTGTGGCCAGCATTGTTCCACTTAGCTGTTCCACTTTGGTGTTCCACTCATGGCCTACGTCGTACGTCGTCAATCGGTTTACTACCTGAATCTTCGATTGCCCAAGCACTTGTTTCCGCAACGCCACACACTCCGCATAAGTCTCGGCCTGCGAGAGCGTAGGGCCGCACTATGCCTAGCTGCCTCGCTTGCCCAGCAAGTCCACGCACATTTGAACGAGCACCCCCTTGCGGATCTCGCGACCCTCCAGGCGCTTTGTTATCACTGGCGCGAGGTGTCACCTGCCCCTTCGCTTCGGCACATCTCTACGAGGCCCATAGAGAGCGACACGTATCCCTGTCGCGATAGCCTATCTCTTGCCCACCTCACCAAAATATATATAGAAGAAGGGAAACGCGGCAACACATGGCGGGAGGGCAGCATCAGAGAGGTCGAGCGTGCTTTATGCGATCTGCTCGAACTGATGGGTGACATGCCCGTAGCAGTGTTCGACGCTCATCAGGCCCGCCTGTTGAAAGAACGGCTAAGCCGCTGCCCTCAGTACTTTGGTCTGCGTCCTGAATTCAAGGGGCGAACACTTAGAGAGGTGGTCGATTCTACCGCTCACTACAAAGCCATCACGGCTGTGACCGTGAACAACAGACTACGCAAGCTTTCGGCTTTCTTAAATTGGTGCAAGTTGAACGGCCATCTAGCGAGCAACCCGCTGAGTGGCATGAAAGTAATGACGGGCTCTGCTAAAGAAGCTCGGCTATCTTTTGATGAGCATGAATTGGTAGCCCTGCTCAATCACGAATCCTTAATCAAAGAGGCTCGAAAGTATCCGTGGCGATATTGGCTACCTTTACTTGGACGAGTTACTGGAGCAAGACTGGAAGAGCTATGCCAATTGCGTGTAGATGACTTTATCGAGCAGCAGGGCATCGTATGCGTCCGCATCGATGATTCTTGCGAAGGCCAAAACCTGAAAAGCCGCAACAGTCGTCGCATTCTTCCGATACACCCTCTTTTGATTGATTTAGGACTGTTACGGCACGTGGCAACTGTCAAGCTTACTGGCGGTGATCGCCTATTTCCTGACCTGAAGGCCGTGCGTGGAAAGCTGGGACATGGTCCGTCCAAATGGTTTGGCCGATATAAGTTGAAAATTGGCATCACAAATCCCAAGAAAACCTTTCATAGCTTTCGTCACACTCTGATTGATGATCTACGGGAAGCTGGTGTACAGGACTCGTTGATAAAAAGAATGGTTGGACATGAAGACGCGGCTGTTACATTTAGCATCTACGGCAGCCGCAATCCTTTGAAAGCGATGCTAGAGGCACTACGAAAAATCAAGATAGCAAGCTAGCAAACACGAGGATTGCCTTCCTGCACTACACACAGAACCCGGATATACATAAGAGTCTGAAGCGTCAACAGCTTATCAACATGGCGAACCATGCAGTCTCGCCCCATGCATCGAACACCTAGATATACAGCAGCATAAATACTGTATAACACCCAGATATACAGCAGCATAACTACTGTAGAACACCCCGATATACAGCAGCATAACTACTGTAGAACACTGGCATGGTTGCAATTTTTTTAGAAAACATATTGACAGGCTTGATAATCCTGCGATCATGGCGACAAAAATACATACGATCACCATTCAGGACTAATTCATGAAAGAGCAACTATTCGTGTTGGCAAATCGGCAGACAGGGACATTGGTCGGGCTCACCAGAGACGAATACACAGAGTCTACACAGCTTGAAACCTGGCCGCTGGATGACGAATGTGCATATTTCCTGGAGGCTCTTCAAGCCTATGTCCCTCGTCATGTTCTTACGATGGATGACATAAAAAAATACTACGCCATTATGGAGTCTAGAGTAGCTTTAGACTGGACATTGCTATCTGAGCAAGCAGCCATGCAATACAAAAGCACGTCTAAAAACAAACTTCGATTCACTAAAGCTCTATAGCAGGCATAGGTTTTCGGCTGAAAGCTAAATAGGCACCATACCTCGGCCTTCAGCCGGACTAATGTTCACCTACCCATAATCCAGGCATGCGGGGGCGCCGAGCTAACTCGCAGATAGAGACAATCAAATGGTACAGCTTGGACCTAATAAAACAATTCACACTGCTGTCGGACCACCTGGTGCCGGGAAGACGGAAGCTTTCCTATCCAATATCAATACATCACTTGCTGCCGGCAAACGGATAGTTCTGGCCGTACCTACACTGGCTTTGATCGATGAGGTATCCGACCGTGCTCATAAAAAGAAAATAGCTCACACGCAAATTGATCATCGAGCCGGCAACGCAGTAGCTTATAATCTAGAGAAAGCTTTAGCCGATGAAGCTAATACATTTATAATTTGCACACAAGAGTCTATACGCGGAATACGAAGCAAACTGATCAAAACCTGGGTTATGGTAATCGATGAGCTCCCAAAAATCGTCGACTATCCTGATTACTCTACGAATCCAGTAGAATTAAAGCGGATTCTTGAATACACAGAAGAGCGAGACGGTCAGCTATGGATACCAGCAGAGCATGTAGAAGTAGTAAAAACGCAGATCAATACTCATAAAGGTGAGTCACAGAAAATCAATACATCTACGCTAGGCCCTTCAGCCGCCCATGTATTCCGATTGTTGCTATCAAAGGTTGAAGTCTTCATCGATGCACCTGTCTCCGATGGGCGGCGTCATATCCGGGCTGTTGAGGAATATACTGCCTGGTGGGAGTTGATTTCAGAAGCCACTGAGGTGCATGTCCTCACAGCCAGTATCAAGAGCAGCGAATTCGAAATCTTTGCAGAGGTATATGGATTCCACTTCATACCATCTGAATTTACACCTGTACAACGACACCCAGCGAGAGATATTACAATACTACCTATCATGCCCAATGGCCAGTACTTTACTAAATCCATGATGACTGCACCATATGGAGAAGGTCGCTATATTGATACTATACTTTTTCATATAAAATCAGTTATGACATCAACACCACTGTTATTTGCAAACAAGTGGGCGAAGCTTGAATCCGCAAAAGGCTTTAGATATGTAGGTCTTGACTGTAGGGGGCTCAATGCTTATTCAGATGCAACAGAGGCTATACTACTTTTTGGAGGAAACCCCAGCCCCTCAGAGCAATTGGGCCTAAAGCAACTAGCAGTTAAATACCATCGCGACTTTTACAATGCTTTCATTACTACAAGACTTCTTCAACCTTCATTACAGGCTGTAGGTCGCACGGCAGTGCGCAACTTTGGCAACTCGCACCCGATCAGGCTTTACGTTCAAGATAATCGCGTTGCGGAGTATTTAATTTTGACATACTTCTCTGATGCTTCGCTTGATTGGTCATTAGCAGTAACGGTGCCTACCAAGCGTGATGCAAGGTTGTTGAGTCTAGAGGATATAGCTAAGGTAAAGCAGCTAATCGCGTCAAATCTGAAAGACCTGCCAATCCACAAAATAACGGGCATTTCCCGCGCAAAAATTCGTCAAATCAGAAAGTCAACTCAGCCTCCTACCAGATGATGGAAACTGGCATGCACCCTAGAAGATTCTTTAGGATAGGTTCCACCTGTGACTATCTCATGGCGTCAGATATACTTGCCCTTCGTGGCATTATAATATTGCCCAGCCATAGCAATTGACCACGTTAGGAGTAAAAGCATATCGTGCTCTTCCCCTACTTCAGATTTAAGTGGTTGTAAATAGGGAGCTCAAGCTTCGCACCCCTTTTAGCTCAAGGCTTGTCCTTTTGATAGATCTAGCATCCGCTGTAAATTCTGGTTAAAATTACAGTATGCTACTGGTGCAAAATAGAAACCGCTGGCCGAACTATCGAAGCTTGCGACAAGCTATAGGGGGAACAAAACCATCAACCCTATAATCAAGGGTTGGCTGAGGCGCTTGGGACAAGCGTCTCAGCATTGAGTAAAGAACTGCAAGCAGCGTACTTGGATTCAAGTTTTTACCAATACCGGTATTTGTAGGGAGCTGATCACAATCTAGACAGGCCTGTTAAGTTTTGCTACAGATTACTATAGTTCAGGTAAATCCCGATTAAGGCGTTATTGGAAGTGGTCGCATCATGCTGTTCGTCCCACTCACTGACTTACTCAGGACGTGTACAAATGCTTATCCTTGGGTGTCAGACTCATAAGCTTTCTTCGTCCGTCCAGACGAAGTTTGGTCCGCTCTCTCTTGCCGTTCAGCTATGCAACGGTCCTTTTGGTTTTGTTTGCCTTCGGCAGTCAGGGCCGGCCTGACCACCGTGCCAGGCGGAGCAGGGATGATCATGACAAAAGGTTCGTTCTGATCATCAACAAGTGCCCAGCGACTCCCGTCAGCGTCAAATGGCACCAGCTGAATTTTCGCACCGTAGAACTTGCCTCCCGGCCGGGTTGATGACCACGTCCTGGATGCGTCAGCGACGGCTTCAGCCACCCGCTCTGGTGTAATTTCACCTTCAATCTTCAATTTCATGCTGCGAGTTCCTCGGTGTCTGATAACTGATGCTGTTGCCTCTTCCAAGCCCCGTCTCTGCATCGAACCTATCGATACGAAGAGGTGCTGTGGCGAGACAGCCCCCCCTTTTGCAAGTCGATCACTGCACTTGCCGACGGTCGTAGCCCTTTGCAGTCATGCATGCCAGGTACACCTGCTGTTGCTTGGATTTGATATTGGCACCTTCCATGATCGTGCCTCTGTATTCCCAGTCCGCCATCTGCACGCTGGATGTCTGGACTCCACAAGCTGCGTCGTCCTGGGAAAATTCTCGTTGCGTGCTGCCATCCTTGAAGAACTGGTACCGAGGTTGAACACAACCGGCTACAAGAAGCACAACACCTGCCACCACCAAACCCTTCGATCTGACCTTCACTCGTACTTCTCCTATGCCTCACGCTCGCTCTCCGAGCGGTCGATGATGATGGAGGCGTGTTTTCTCACCTCCAGGGAAGGCAATCATGCCACGAACCCTTGGATATTCACAGTATACTGTGAAGACGCGGCTTGCCGATCCATCGACAGTTCACCCTCACGTAGAGGATGTGCGGTTTGGACGAAGGGTTGGCATTTGGGAAGGTTCTCCGCGATAGGCGAAAGTGCGCATGTCTCACGCAAGAGCAGCTGGCGCTCGAAGCTGGTGTGCAACGGAACTATGTCAGCCTGATCGAGAGGGGAATTCATCAGCCAAGCCTGCCCATGATCTTCAAGCTGGCGGCGGCATTAAAGTGCAAGCCTTCTGTACTGGTTGCTGAAGTGGAGGATCTTGTGAGTCGTCCCACCGGCTGATCTTTATCAACTGGTAGGTACGAAAACCTATTGCCTATCCAATTCGGTGCCTTCACACGATCATCGTAGCGGCAGTGTGTAGCACCTCTTTTCCCCTGTTTTGCCGGGATACAGCGGTGGAAGGGGCAAGCTGATTACGACGCAGAGCGTTTCTTCATACGAGTTCAGCACACTGGCTCGACTTCCGCTTGCAAGGTCTCATACACGTAGCTCCATCCGCTCTCATCAGGGTCTATGCTATCTGGCAGCACGCGAGCTGCACTACAGTGCACGTACGCCACAATCTCGGTGAGCGTTGAGGCCAGACGGGAACCTGGGTTAGCTTGCAGAACTGTGTGTGTACAACCTATCACCGAAGTACAGAGCACCCCGGACCTGAACCGACACTGTCATGGAGACTAATGTGAACTTTCAAGTACCTCACACCCCCGCTTTACTTCAGCTCGCGAGCGAAGGTAAACCTCTCCCGCTCCATGGCGAATGTCTATTGCTGGTACAAACGCTACTGAAGGCTGGTTACGTACGAGCCAAGATAGTGCCGAGCGAGGACGCTACGGAGTTGGTATGTGTTCTGACTCCTGAAGGAGAAGCCTTTTTGAAGTGGATGAGCGAGTAGACACCGTTCGTATGTTCACAGCTTGCCCACCTGGACCGCTGAACCCTTGCATGACCTGGACCGCACCGCCTGAGTGGTCGGCCCCTCATCCGTTGGATAGCGCAATGAACCCGATGCAGAAGCCAAATGCGGTCACCCCAATGAATAAGCACGCAACGATCAGCTTATGAAACGGCCCAATTTCTAACTTTTCGCACTGGGATGGCTTGAAGCGCTTTGAGAGAGCACCACAACTCGGGCAAGCCAGAGCGGCGTCGCTGATCTGCTTTCCGCACTCGTAGCAATCAATCAGAGCCATATCCGCAACTCGGTACGTGGTTGTGATCAGCAGGTTGCCATCGCCGCTATCACTCTCGCAACTGCGGCTCACCCAAATCACACGATGTGAAAAGCATCGGTGGCATAGACCTGGCCAATTTGCGTCCACCAGCAATCGGCTGAACCTATCAAAAGACTAGAGTCTGACGAATCCGTTTCTGAATGAACGCCAGACGTCACGTCAACCGTGGCTTCCAGAGGCTCTAAAGGACAAAGAAGAAGGGAGGAAGGAGCAACAGGGATCGTTTTTCAAACTGGCCAGCCACCTGACTTTCCAAAATCGCCTCTTGTCCTGGTCGAATACTGGTAGCGAATCCCTGGCGCGAATATCTGAGGGGCACCCTCGGCAAATCGCCTAATTGCTGCTCTGTGTGGGTCGGTGCTTAACCCGTATTACAAGCTCAGCGAAGGCCGGCAGGCATAAAGTAGAAATATCTAGTAGCCTATAAGGGCGGCTTGTAGAACGTCTCTCAGGCGGCCTCCTGGGAGGCTACAGGGGCGAAGATTTGTTCCAGTGACGCTTAACGGTGGCAATACCAATGTCCAGCTCCCTGGCCACCTCGGCCTGAGTCATATCTTTCGCCTTGAGACGCCACACATTGTAAGTGGTGGCCTTGGCTTCTGGCCTGCCCAGCTTCTTACCTTCGGCCTTGGCACGTTGCAGGCCGGACTGGGTACGCTCGATCAGCAAATCACGTTCAAACTCGGCTACGGCGGTAAGGACCTGCATGGTCATCTTTCCTGCTGGGCTGGTGAGATCCATGCCGCCAAGAGCCAGGCAGTGAACACGGATACCAGCAGAGGCTAAATGTGCAACCGTCTGCCGCACGTCCATCGCGTTGCGTCCTAGCCGGTCCAGCTTCGTGACGATCAGCACGTCACCTGATTCCATCCGCTCCAGCAGCTTCTGAAAGCCAGGGCGTTCCTTGGCGGGGATGCTACCTGAGATGGTTTCCTCGATCACACGACTCGCCTGTACTTCAAAACCAGCCGTTCTCACGTCTTGCACCTGGTTCTCATTGACCTGATTCGAGGTGCTGACGCGGGCGTACAGGAAGGTGCGGCTCATGGTGGTTGTCTCTGGTATCGCCTAAGGTGGTATCAGTCTACTGAGGTATCAACAAATTCGAAAGGCTATTTTGACGAGCACCAATACCGCTCGTCCAGAGCGTATCGTCTAACGGTCGATTGCTGATCCGCATTAAGGCCAGGTTGGCACTGAAAAGTGATAGCGCATAACAGCCAGCCTTGACTATGCTCTTCCGTAACCTTCAAGGGGCTACAGCCGTAGGTTACTCGACAATCCTTGTTAAAAAAAATGGATGCTTCGACTTGAAATTTGGAAATGAGAAAAGATTTGTATACGAGGCATTGTCACGCCACAACTACTTCCCCAATCAGAAGGCAAATATCGGTGAAATCCCTCCCATATTCAGCTCTCGACGGTTCACACCTGAAATAATCGAAAAGATTATAGCCGAAGGAGATATACCAGACGAACGCGGACGAATGGGTTACGACTTAGTAGAGTATTCTTCAACACGTTATAATAATGTACCAAGGACATTGGGGATTCCACATCCAATGGCTCATAGCAAATTAACAAAAGGTATAGTAGACAAGTGGCCAGAAATTTCTCGCTCGACTTCAAATCCTCGCAGCAAGATTAAGCCTGATTATCATGAGGATGGTCGCCTTATGATAATGAACTATGAAGGATTTCGTGAAAAGGTAATAGAAAAATGTGATATGGCTTTCGGAAAAAGATTTTTGGTAAGCACTGATATTTCAGGCTGCTTCAACACCGTATATACACATGCAATCGAATGGGCAGTGCTAGGCTTTGCCGAATCAAAAGAAAGACTAAAACTCGGTAATAAAGCACCAAAGGTATGGCCAGCTGATCTGGACACGAAGCAACGCCAAACAAGGCGGGGCGAGACACAAGGTATAACTATCGGCCCAGCGACATCCAATGTGATACTAGAGCTAATACTAACGAAAGTTGATGCTCAGTTATCTGGGTTTGAGTTTAGCCGTTACATCGATGACTACATATGCTACTGTTCGAGTTCCGACGAAGCCGATGACTTCTTGCAGAAACTATCTATCGAATTGAGAAAATACAAGCTGCATTTAAACCTGTCAAAGACCCAAGTCCAGCCACTCCCTGCTGCCATCCAGTCTGACTGGGTGTCAAAGCTGCATGCTGCTTTACCGCAACCGGACGCTGAAGAAGCCAGGTACTCAGCGGATACAGCAATTCACTTCATTGAGTATGCAATAAACTTAAATCACCAAACGCCAGATGGAAGCGTATTGAAGTATGCAATCCAGCAGATCATATACCGAATTGAAAGCAGCTCCGTTGACATAATTACGGACTACTTAATAAATCTGAGCTGGCACTATCCTTCACTCCTTCCATTTCTTGACGTAGTTTTTCCGCTTTATTCAGGAAGTATCGAGATATTCCAGGTCCGCCTCAATAAGATCATAGAGGAAAATGCCCGATGCGGTAGATCAGATGGTATGTGCTGGCCATTATACTACATTGACAAATTCAAATTGTCCGTAGACCCGGAAACATCTCAAGCAGTACTAAAGACAGTTGATTGTTTATCGCTATGCTTGCTATTTAAGGTAACGGGATGGAATGAAAGCTTTGACCGTTTGGCGAATGAAATCAGCCAAGGAACTTTATATGAAAAAGATCAAATGTGGCTCTTCATGTATCAAGCTTTCATTAATGGCCATATTGAAAATCCTTACATGTCTAATACGTTCCATATAATGAGAGCCGAGGATGTTGACTTCATGATTGTTGGGGAAGCCACAAGCCAAGCAGAACAGTACTCTTCATACTTATTGGGAAATGAGATATTCGATCCGGAAAAAATACCGATGACGTATACAGAATTTACAAAAGAAGCTCATTCAAATACTCCTGCTGTCGCCTCAAGCAATAACGGGAGCGAGGATAAATAGATTCATAAACACAGCAATCGGTTTGGGGCGTCCGAAATGCTCCAATTTCAAAACTCATGTATAGTTCCATAGTTTAGACAACGAAGCGCCTCTTGCTTAACTCCAACGTCGTCAAATCCAGCAAATAAGGGGGAGTTAACGACTTAGATACCGGTACAATGACGAAAAAAGCTTCTTGTGTATTAGATGTTAGATTAGTTCTGTATTACTTTTACATGCGGCTGCGGCTGCGGCTGCGGCTGCGGCTGCAACCATAGCTCTAGTGTATTCAAGGTGGACTGGGGCTCCGTTAAATCCCCGGTCCGTGTCGTACTTACCCCGACCGTCCATTTGAGACGATCCTGATTACTATAGCGGGCCCGCCCTGTAGTGATTGCACTCTGGAATTTCGCTAGCAGATGCGTACGACCAACTCCCACATCATCCGCATCGCAGACGCCTAGTCCCAGCGATGCCTGCAAGTTCAGCAAGCTTTGCGTACAAGCGAGCAATGTACGCATCCCGTGATGCTGAAAGCCTTGAGCACGAATGCGTTTCTCCCATGTACCATAGGGAACAATGAAGCAACATCAATCCGTTTCAACCGCCATTGCACGCACTAGTCCATCAAGTAATCTATGAAAACCTTGATTTTGTTATCCACAAAATTATCGTTCAAAAACTTAAACACGCTATCTTGATATTCGTCTGAAACAACGTAAAATTTGTCTATATTTTTAACGACGGCCAATTTAACTATATTCATCCTGACCAAGGAATCGAAATTACGCTTGGTAAGCTTTTCAATCTTCCCAGAAAACTGCATATACATGAGCTTTTGATCAATGAAGGACGAACCCTTATAGAAACTTCTAAAAAATTTCTTCACTTCGGACTCACATAGAATCCTATTGCTTTTAGCTGTACTCTCAATCAACGCAAGCGTATCAGTGAGGTCTCCTAATTTGCATGTACTATCAAACGTCGCAGCTTCAAAGGTATCTGATGCGTACGACCCGCCACTATTTGAGAATTCAGAATAATAAAATTTGGCACCACGGAATCGTGAAGTGATGAAGTTATCATAATTATAAAAGCCACTATTCCAAACCTGTAGATTTGAAAAGTCTAATGACGGATAATCGCCATAGATAAACATGCCCTCTATTTTTGAATCTCGATCCAAATCAGGAATAGCTTGATAAAGATCTCTGATCTTTCGGGATAACTCTGATCTACTATAAGATCTGCACTTGGAATATATCGAAAGTAATGCCCCGATGGCTTTCTTGACCGTTTCCGACTCTCGAACATCCATCTTTCCTTGTGCGAGGAGAGCTCTTGCATTCTTGAGCATTTCTTTGACTGAGTCGTGTAGTACTTCAGAGTTCTGCTTTGAAAAATACAAAATCACATCAGAGAGCGACTCTTTATCCGCTACCTGGGCATTGGCTAAGCACTTCAGCAGTTCCTTACCAGTAGATCGGCGAAGAATCCCGGCAATCACGAATAGCGACTTGAAATAATCTTTCAAAAATTGGTATCTGAACCTTAACTGCTCTCCCTCTCTCAGCAACAAGGGGTTAATTTCAATTTTGGAATAAAGCTCCAGCGCTTGAGCATCATAGTAAATCGAAAGCTTTTCTTTTAATTTCTCAATCGGTACAATTTCACCATACTCAACTGCCAGTTCTGAAAACAATTCAATGAATGAACTCGTATCCAATTCAATTTCGTGGCGAGTTTTTTCCCGCCTGAGCACCGAATAAATTATCAAGTCTATTAGCGTCGTATTGCATTCATAATCTCTATCTTCAGAAGAAATATCAAATGCGATTTGATCACTCTCACCAAGCTGCTCTTCAAAAATCGTTGACACCATATCAACGAAAAAAGGTATTATCCTTTTGTCTTGATCGCCAAACTGCTCCAATTGATTCAGGTACTTATCAAATAGATTATTCACTTCATCATTTTTACTATATTTGGAAAACCGCTTCTTGATGTATTTTTTACGCGAAACCTCATCGAAGCCCAGTAGCTCATGGCAGTCTATGCCAAACTCATCGAGTGCAATATTCTCAAGGAATGACATATTTCGCGAAGTAAGAATAACTTGACTGCGTCCCATTTGTTGATGAGTCTCGCTAATGGAAGCGAGGAAAGAAGGCAGGTCAAACCGCTCCTGAAGTATAGATACAAACTCATCAAGACCGTCAACAATTACAACAACTCGCCCACAAAGCAAACACAGTTCAAATTGATTTCGATCATACACATGCTCAATCTTATTAATCTGGGCATGCAAATCATACAAGTCGTAAACCGACTTCACCTCAACATTACCTAAAAACTCATTAGAATAGTTATTTCTAAGTGATTCAGCCTTAATTAACACTACAGCACTCTGCCCTGCAGCTTTCTGCTGAAGCGAAATAGCCAATTCGTGACAGAGCGTACTTTTGCCCATCCCACCTGTTGCTGTTATGAGCTGACCAGACGACGCGGTATCTGAGTACAACTTATCAACAATATATTTATTAGCAGACTCGGACTTTCCACCTTCCTGACCAAGATGCAAGAGAGCTTGATTTGTGTAAAACTTGTTCTCCCTAACCGCTGTTGATGTACGCAACCCTTCGTCAATACAATATTCCCATATAAACTCGGAATACGTTAAATCGGCAACCTCAATGTCATAACCGTTCTCAGCCATAATCCGCTTTACAAGTGACTCATCACCATTGGAGGGGCGAAGGATTGTAAGATTCTTCAAATCCACACCCTTACCTGAAAGCTGACGGCAAAATCTATTAATCGTTTGAGAAATAGTTATATTCGGGTATAGTATCAAAAAATAAGAAGGGAATGGTGTACGCACTTCCCAGAACTCAAACTTAATCCTATTAGATCCCGAGCGATCAGTACCCGAGGCTGCATCAATTACTGCTGAACGTTTTGAGTACTTTAGCTTAAGAATATCTTCAACCCGAGTGAAGTCATAGTGTGCAACTCCATTCTCCAAACTTTTCCTTTTCTCAGGGCGACTAAGCTTCGCTTTTCTGCTCAGGTGCTTAATAAGAAACGTCAAACTCTTTGCGTACAAATCGTCATCATGAAAGTCTGCACGAAACTTCCCCCGCAGGTAGAATGGGGTACTATACCGCTCACGAGACACTACCAAGATATTACTAGGCGCTCCTTTTTCGGATTCTTCCCAGTGGCGAATTGCTGTTAGATAAGTTTCGATACCAACGCCACCACTTCGACCTTCCGCTTTGGCTTTATACTTTTCAGTACAAACCACCAATATTATGTCTGAGTCACGCACAGCCTCTTCCATGAATAGATTCTTATCGCTAAAACTATCCATATCAAACATATCAAAGGTTACGTGAAATTCTTCATATTCATCTAAGTCAGCAGCAAGCCGCTGCACCCAGTTCTGATGTTCTTCGCCATCCCAGCTATAGCTAATGAAAATTTTCGTAGGCTTCATTTTAGTCCTTTGAGCGTCACCGACCGGAACCAACCCAGACGAATATGCAGAATATCAACCATAGAAAAAGTCATGTACTTTCCGTCATGACCATAATTTAAAAACACTAGCAGCAACTAGAAATCTGAAACTAACCAAAGATAAGATTCTTGAGGGGCATGACAAAGACAACCGTAGTCGGCTCTTTGATATGGATAACGGCTCCACGCTGACGAATTTCGTCTGACAAGCGCGATCGATTTTTTCATGAATTCCATTTCTAGCTCCTCGCTCAGATGCGGTATCCTAATAGCACTGCGCCATGCTGGCAATTGCCAGTCACGTGAAAATGGTGGAAGCGACGCTCGCCTATCGGCGATTTGTGTAGATCGTTTACCCAATGCTGTTGAAGATGCAGTTCGGCGGCTATTTGGCGGGAATAGGTTGCGCCTATATGACTGCCGGAGCCTATGCCCTTGCTGGACCGCGAGCATCTGAATTGCGCATTGCCAGAGAGCTTCGTTCGCTAGTCCCTCCTGATTCGCTAAACTCACACGCTACTGCAGCAGGCATCCACGCTAGGCTTCGCCCCTAAGGCCAGCACTATGTATCATCTCTGGTCGCGATCTGGGCAGTATTAGATTCGCGGTTGCGAATGCTGGGGGCTGAGAAGGAGGGGCGTCGCTGCGAGAGCCTTAATGATCGGAATCCCGGTGACCAAGCGAGCTTGGCCGCCCCAGCATGTTTGGAATTCCTAACCGATCCGACAGCAGCCCAGCGTAGGCGGCATCGCTGCCTTGCACTTGAAGGCAACTCATCGATTCATGGAGGATGTGACGGAGGTCATTACTCAGCTGTAAACTGCTGCGAAGTCATCTGCACATCACTGCTCATCTTTTCGCCTCAATTAGAGGGTCAACCGCTAGTATCAGTCTGCAGGGCTAGCATCCAGCGGATGATTTCCGCCAATACTGGTTGCAGAAAATCATGAAGATAGATGGTAGGGGCCGAGCTGAAGATGAGCTAACATGCCAGCTGTGGCGCACCACTTAGGTGTACCCATACGCTGTCACACTTCGAGGTTTTTAGGTGCGAAATCCTTGGTAGAACAAGGACTTAGAAATAGGTGGCAACCCTACCAGCCACACCCCGGCACACAATGTTCCCGCTGTGGCTGCTTCCTTCCGGATCTGACCAGGTTCACGGGTAATCGTTGCGGGGGGACCGGCAGGGTCACCATAACGACACTCGCTGGGTAGCGAGCGGGGGCCATTGTACCGGTCCTGACGGAAGTTACAACCCGTGGCGCAAGATAAAATTTCGAGGGCCTTCAGGGACTTGGCGTGGCGTGCATGTTGAGGATCATCTTCGCAGGCGTTTGTTTGCGCGCAAGTGAAGCGACAGACGGCATGTGAATTGGTAACGTCGCCACATGTCCCTTGCCTGGTTGTCTGCGATGAATGTTCTGATGCCCTACCCCGACTTGTCTCCAGATCAGATGCACCAGTTGATGGAGATCGAGATTCGTCCTGAGCAGAAGAGGTATTCGGGCGATGTGGACATGGCGCTGTATACGCTGCTGGGCTGCCTGGACGGTGAAATCCGGGGCTTTGCCCTGCTGGTGGATGAAGTACCCAAAGCGTTTCTATTGCTCAAGCACGGGCGATACGTGCCGGAGTGGGCTGACCCGCAAGCGGTAACGTTGCATGCGCTGCAGGTGGATTGGCGGATGCAGGGGCGCGGGCTGGGTCGGGCGTGCCTGGAGGGTTTGCCGGAGGCCGCGAGGGGCGCGTGGCCTGGGGTCAAGCAGCTGGAGTTGTCGGTGGATGCCGATAATGTGGCGGGTATTGGTTTGTATAAGGCGTTGGGGTGGGTGGACCGTGGTGAGGCTTATCGTGGCCGGATTGGTTTCGAGCGCAGGTTTGTGCTGGAGCTTTAGGGGGACGCTGTTGGTTTTGAAGTGAATCTGAGCAAGGGCCGGTGATTGTGGGAGCGGGCTCTGCCCGCGAAGGCGTTCGGATGGGCGATGCACAGTTTGGGAAAATGCTGTGATCTGGAGGACGTCTTCGCGGGCAGAGCCAGCTCCCACAGGGTGGAGGGCAATCCCACAGGTTGGGGTCCACTCTCACAGGGAGGGGCTCACGCTTGAGGGGGTGGGCTTGCCGGGTTCAGACCTGCAGGACGTCATCCGCGCGGCCGCCGGCTTCCTGGACGACGACGTGGATGAAGTGCAGCTTGGCGATCACGGCCGGTGGCAGCACGAAAGGGTAGAAATCGGGCTGACCCATGGCGCGTGACAGTTCGTTGAGCATGCCGGCCAGTTCGATCCAGGCGTTGACGAACGCGAGGAATGCCGGGCCGCTGGTGTGGTCCGGATCGTACAGAGTCGTCAGAGGGAACGGGGTGTAGTCGAGGTCCATTTCCTTGGCGCTCATGCCGAAGCCCAATGCCGTGTCGACGGCGTCCATCATGTGCAGGTAATGCGCCCAGGTTTCGGCCCAGTCTTCCCATGGATGCATGGTGGCGTAGGCGCTGACGAAGTTCTGCTGCCAGTCGGCCGGGGCACCCTGGTCATAGTGACGCTGCAGTGCATCGGCGTAGCTTTGGCTTTCATCGCCGAACAGACGGCGGTAGTCGGCGACCCAATGGGTATCGGCGATCAGACGATCCCAGTAGTAGTGCCCTACTTCGTGTCGGAAGTGTCCGAGCAGCGTGCGGTACGGTTCGCGCATCTGCACGCGGACCTTTTCCCGATGGGCATCGTCCGCTTCCTTGATATCCAAGGTCACCAGGCCATTGGCGTGACCGGTGGTGGGTGCGTTGCCGTTCATGTCGGTGCCGATGAAGTCGAACGCCAGGCCGGTGTCTTCGTCCTCGGTCTTGGCGATCACCGGCAGGCCCAGGTTGATCAGTTGAGCGATCAGACGGCGCTTGGCGGTTTCGACCTTGCGCCAGTGTTCGGGGTTTTCCGGGACACTGAGGTCAGGGATGGTGCGGTTCAGGCTGCACGCGGTGCACAGGGCGGCGGCGCCCTTCTCTGCCGGGACTACCCAGTTGCAAGCTGCCGGCGTGTCGAGGTTGGCGCAGCGGCGGAAGAGTCCGGCGTCCGGCGCGGCGTGCAGGCGCCAGGTGCCCGCTTCGGGGCCGGCGTCGAGTGTAGATAGCACGTTCTTTTCCGGCCAGAAACCGAGCAGTCCGTGGCAGGCCAGGCACTGGCTGTTGCGGAAGAAGATCGACTGCCCGCAGGTGCATTCCCAGACCTTGCTGTGGCGGTTGTCCGGCTTGGTGAACGGGGCGGTTATTCGGGTGCTGAGTTGTTCGAAAAAACGATACATGGCGATCTCCAGTGGCCTGCCATGACTAGAGCTTGCGGCTGCGAGAAAGGTTTCATCTGCGATGTTGGTGAAACGCGAAATGCGGATGAGAGGTTGAAAACGGACCGTGTAGCAGCGGCGCAAGCCGCGTCCGGTTGCACCGCGTTTATCCTGATGCACCGCGTGCGCCGCCGACGCGGCTCGCGCCGCTGCTACAGGGGGCGTGGGGGTTGTTGACGTGGCGCAAGCCGCGTCGGCGGTATGTGCGTTGCGTCAGGATAAACGCGTCGTGGTCGGACGCGGCTTGCGCCGCTGCTACAGGGCGGCGGGTTTTGGGTTGATCACTTGGGGGTACATCGTGGGGGGGGGCGGGTTTCGGCTGAGCGTGTCATGATGTTACATATTTAGGGTCAAGGTCAGGCGCGCTGGGGTGGCAGCGCGCTATCTTGTCATGATGTTACATCTCGGTCAGGAACGTCAGGAATTGCTCTTCGTCGAGGATCTCGATGCCCAGTTCGTTGGCCTTGGCCAACTTGGAGCCGGCGCCGGGGCCGGCGACGACGGTGTGGGTTTTGGCCGAGACCGAGCCTGACACCTTGGCGCCGAGAGCTTCGAGCTTCTGCTTGGCTTCGTCGCGGCTCATCTGTTCGAGCGAGCCGGTCAGCACCCAGGTCTGCCCTGCCAGCGGCAGGCCTTCGACGACTTTCCTTTCACTGGCCCAATGCATACCGAATGCCTGCAGCTGCGCTTCTACCGCCCTCGCCGTCTCGGCGTTGTGCGGTTCCTTGAAGTACTCGCGCACCGCCTCCGCCTGCCGAGCATTGAGCGCCTGGCGCAGGTCGATGCCGTCGGCAGCGATGATCTTGTCCAGGCTGCCCAGCTTGGCCACCAGTTTCTCGGCGCCGGTTGGCCCCACCGAGTTGATGTCCAGTTTGGCGATCATCCCGGCCAGCGTGGTACTGGCGGCGTACTCGGGATGCACCTCGCCCTCCTCCTGCAACTGCAGGCCGCGCTCGAGCAGTTGCTGGATCACGCTGCGGTTGTGCGGGTCTTCGAAAAAGCTGTGGATTTCAAAGGCGACTTCCAGGCCGATGTCCGGCAGGTAGGTCAACACCTGGGGCAGCGCTTCGCTGACGCGTTGAAGCGAACCCAGGGAGCGTGCCAGCACTTTGGCCGTCTCCTCACCCACGTCCGGGATGCCCAGGGCATAGATGAATCGCGCCAGGGTCGGCTGTTTGCTGTTTTCGATGGCCGTAAGCAGGTTGTTGCTGGACACCTCGGCAAACCCTTCCAGCTTGACCACGTCGTCGAACTGCAGGGTGTAGAGGTCGGCTGGCGAGGCCACCAGGCCTTCGTCGACCAGTTGCTCGACGCTTTTCTCACCCAGCCCGTCGATGTCCATGGCGCGCCGCGAGACGAAATGGATGATCGCCTGCTTGAGTTGCGCACCGCAGGCCAGCCGCCCGACGCAGCGATAGACCGCGCCCTCGCTGACGGTCTGCTTGCCCTTGCTGCGCTTGATCAGCTGGGTGCGCTCGACGTGGGAACCGCACACCGGGCAGGTTTCCGGGACGTGCACTGGACGTGCGTTTTCCGGACGACGCTCGGTCACCACTTGCATGACTTGGGGAATCACGTCCCCCGCGCGGCGGATGATCACGGTGTCGCCGATCATCAGGCCCAAGCGTGCCACCTCGTCCATGTTGTGCAGGGTGGCGTTCGCCACCGTCACGCCGGCCACTTTGACCGGCTTGAGCCGAGCCACGGGTGTGACCGCGCCGGTGCGGCCGACCTGGAATTCCACGTCGAGCAGTTCGGTGAGTTCTTCCATCGCTGGAAACTTGTGGGCAATGGCCCAGCGCGGCTCGCGGGCTCGGAAACCCAGCTCGCGCTGCGCCGCCAGGCTGTTGACCTTGAACACTACGCCATCGATTTCGTACGGCAGCTGGGTCCGCCGTGCGCCGATGTCGTGGTAGTACTCCAGGCACTGCTCGATGTTCTCGGCGACCTTAAGTTCGCGACTGATCGGCATGCCCCACTGCTTGAGCTGTTCGAGATTGCCGGTATGGGTGGTGGCGATGTCCTGGGTGACCTGGCCGATGCCGTAGCAGCAGAATTCCAGGGGGCGGCTGGCGGTGATTTTCGAATCCAGCTGGCGCAGGCTGCCGGCTGCGGCGTTGCGCGGGTTGGCGAAGGTCTTGCCACCGACTTCCATCTGGCCGGCGTTGAGCCGTTCGAACCCGGCCTTGGACATGAACACCTCGCCGCGCACTTCCAGCACCGGCGGCCAACCGCTGCCGTGCAGCTTGAGCGGGACGTTGCGGATGGTGCGCACATTGACGCTGATGTCTTCGCCGGTGGTGCCATCGCCGCGGGTCGCGCCACGGACCAGGGCGCCGTCCTGGTAAAGCAGCGACACGGCCAGGCCGTCGAGCTTGGGTTCGCAGCTGTAGTGAATCGCAGCGCCGCTACCAAAGAGGTCACCGGTGGGCAGGTCGAGGCCTTCGGTGACGCGGCGGTCGAACTCGCGCAGGTCGACTTCTTCGAAGGCGTTGCCAAGGCTGAGCATGGGGATTTCGTGGCGAACGTGGGTGAACGCGGTCAGGGCCGCGTTGCCGACGCGCTGGGTGGGCGAGTCGGGGGTGATCAGGTTCGGGTGGTCGGCTTCAAGGGCCTTGAGTTCGCGGAACAGACGGTCGTATTCGGCATCGGGGATGCTGGGTTCGTCGAGCACGTGGTAGCGGTAGTTGTGCTGGTCGAGTTCGGCACGCAGTTCGAGGATACGGTTGGCGTCGTTCATGATTGGTTCTCGCTTGAAGCAAAAGAGCAGCCTTGGCTGCTCTTGGGTTGAATCTGGGGTTTTGGCGGTGGGGCTTTCGCGGGCAGAGCCCGCTCCCACAGATGGGAGCGCGATGTCTGTGGGAGCGGGGCGGGCGGCGAGCCCTCTGCCCGCGAAGGGGGCGCCGCGGTTTGTAGCCTAGCGCTTGTGGGTCAAGGCGCGGCGTTCGAATTCGACGATGCGCTGGCGATAATGCTCGATGGTCTGCGCGGTCAGCACGCTGCGCTGGTCATCCTTGAGCTCGCCGTCCAGTTCGTGGGCGAGCTTGCGGGCGGCGGCCACCATCACGTCGAAGGCCTGCTTGGGATGACGCGGGCCGGGCAGGCCGAGGAAGAAGCTCACCGCACGGGTACTGAAGTGGTCGATGTCGTCCAGATCGAAAATACCCGGCTTGACCGCGTTGGCCATGGAAAACAGGATCTCGCCATTGCCCGCCATGCTTTCGTGACGATGGAAGATGTCCATCTCGCCGAAACGCAGACCGCTCTCCAGAATGTTCTGCAGCAGCGCCGGGCCACGGAAGCCGCTTTCGCTGCGGGAAATCACGCTGATGACCAGGACTTCCTCGACAGGCGGCAGATCCTTCTCCACAGCCGGAGCACCGGTGCTGGAGAAGCCTTTGGCATCGCTGGCAAAGTCTTCGTTGCTGTCACGCGCGGCTTTCATCGGCGGCTGCGGCTTAACCGGCTTGGGCTCGCGTGGGGGTTTGGGTGGGCGCGGCTCGCGAGGCTCCTTGATTTCGTCCGGCTCCACGGCCAGGTTCAAGTCGGCATGATCAGCCACGGGCTCGCGCTTGGCGCGCTTGCTGCCGCCGTCGCGTTGGGCGCTCATGGACGGCAGGTCGTGCTCGTCCAGTTGCGGCTCCTTGTGATCGTCCAGCACCCGGGGCGGACCCAGCACTTCGGCGCCGGTGTCTTCGTCGGGCAGGTTGGAAAGGTTGCGATCCAGACGAAACTTGAGTTTGCCCTTGCCACCGCGCATCCGGCGCCAGCCATCGAAAAGAATACCGGCAATGACAATGATGCCGATGAGGATCAGCCACTCGCGCAGACCGATTTCCATGTAATCCCGTGCCTCTAATAAAAATGCTGAAAAATAAAGGGCTTGAACCCTCTTTAAGACGTGGCGCCAACTCTATGTTCTGACAGGCGTTTTCTCCACGCGTAAATACGATGTCGGTAAAACTAGCACGACCAGAAACAACTTTACACCGTCTGTCGCACATGGCTCGATTTTAACGTCGGTTTGAGGGTTTTTCAGGCCTCGACCATGGCCAGGGCCTCCTCCACATCCACCGCCACCAGACGCGAACAGCCCGGTTCATGCATGGTCACCCCCATCAATTGATCGGCCATTTCCATGGCGATCTTGTTGTGGGTGATATAGATGAATTGCACCGTCTGCGACATCTCTTTCACCAACCGCGCGTAACGACCGACGTTGGCATCGTCCAACGGTGCATCGACTTCGTCGAGCATGCAGAACGGGGCCGGATTCAATTTGAAGATGGCGAAAACCAGGGCCAGTGCGGTCAGGGCTTTCTCTCCACCGGAGAGCAAATGAATGGTGCTGTTCTTCTTGCCGGGCGGACGCGCCATGATCGTTACCCCTGTATCGAGTAAATCTTCGCCCGTCAGTTCCAGATAAGCACTGCCGCCACCGAAAACTTTTGGAAAAAGAGCCTGCAAACCGGCGTTGATCTGGTCGAAGGTGTCCTTGAAACGGCTGCGGGTTTCCTTGTCGATCTTGCGGATGACGTTTTCCAGCGTGTCCAGCGCTTCGGCCAGGTCGGCATCCTGGGCGTCGAGGTAGCGTTTGCGCTCGGATTGCTGCTGGTACTCGTCGATGGCGGCCAGGTTGATCGCCCCCAGGCGCTGGATGCGGCCATCGATGCGCTGCAGTTCTTCCTCGGCTTCCTGTTCGCTGGTCAGCACGTCGAGGGTGGCGAGCACACCGTGCAGGTCGTAGCCATCGGCGTGCAGTTGTTCCTGCAGGGTCTTGCGGCGCACGCTCAGCCCTTGCCATTCCAGGCGGTGCTGTTCCAGCTGACCGCGCAACAGCTGGCTCTGCTGCTCGGCCTGGGTACGGCGTTTCTCAACCTCGCGCAGGTCACGATCGGCGTCGTCCAGCGCCAGCCGCGCGTGGCGCATCTCGTCGTCCACGGCCATGCGTTGTTCGAGCAGACCCTCCAGGCTCAGGCGCAGCTCTTCCAGGGGCGCTTCGCCCTCCTCCAGGCCCAGAGTCAGTTGTTCACGCTTTTCCGTCAGGCGTTCGGCCTGCAGTTGCAGGCGTTCCAGTGCCTGGCGCGTGGAATCGTGCTGGGCGCGCAGCGAACCCAGACGGACTGCCAACTGGTGAGCCCGGTCCTTGTGCTGACGCGCGTCCTGGCGAATGCGCTCCAGGCCCTCGCGCAGCTCGTCGCGCTGCGCCATCAATCGTTCACGCTGTTCGGTGTCGCTGGCCATGGCGTCGAGCGCATCCTGCAACTGCAGGCGCGATTCACCGACCTGCTCGTGCTCCAACGCGCGCTGCTCGGACAACTCACTTAATTCTTCGTCGAGCCGGCGGCGGCGCAGCGACAGTTGCTCGGCCTTGGCCCGGCTGGCCGAGAGCTTGGCCTTGAGCTCGCCCTGCTGGCGGTTTTCATCCTGGATGCGCCGACGCAGCTGCTCGCGCAGTTGTTCCTGGGCTTGCTGCTGCTCGCGGCAGGTGAGCAATTGTTCCTGCCAGTGCGCCAGGGTCGCCTCGTGGGTCTGCACGTCCGCCTGAAGGGCTTGCAGCTCCTGGCCACGGGCCAGGACGCCGCGACTGGCGTCGTTGCCACGGCTGACCCGCAGGAAATGCCGTCCCAGCCAGTAGCCGTCCTGGCTGACCAGGCTCTCGCCTTCGGCCAACTGGCTGCGCAAGGCCAGCGCAGTGTCGAGGTCAGCGACGCCGCGCACGCCGGCGAGCCAAGGGCTGAGGTCGACGTCGCTGTGGACCTTGTGCAGCAGGCTGTCTGCCGAGGCTGGAGCGCCCTTGGCAGGGCTGACCAGACGCAGCTCGCCCTGATCGAAGCCGGCCAGGTCCAGCCCCGCCAGATCATCGACCAGCACCGCTTGCAGGTCGGCGCCCAGAACGGTTTCCACGGCCAGCTCCCAGCCCGCATCGACCCGCAGGCCTTCGGCCAGGCGCGGATGTTGGGCAAGGCCCTGGCGGTCCAGCCACTGCGCGGTTCCCGTGCCCGGGTCCAGCGCAGCCTGTTGCAGCGCTTCCAGGGAGGCCAGGCGGCCGTTGAGTCGCTGCAACTCGCCCTGAGCCTGCTGCTGGGCCTGGGTGGCCTCTTGCAGTTGCTGACGGGTGGTTTCCAACTGCTCGGCCTGCTGCTGTTCCTGCGCGGTCCACTCTTCGATGAGCATTTCGCTGCTGGCCAGTTGTTCGTCCAGCTCGAGGATGGCGGCATCTTCCGGATCGGCCGCCAGCAGTTCGCGCTCTTCGCTGTGGCGCCGCTGCCGCTCGGCCAGGCGCTGCATCGACTGTTCCAGCTGAGCAATGCGCGCCTGCTGGACTTCGGCCTGGCGCCGCGGCTCGGCCGAGCGTGTGTTGAACCGGTCCCATTGTTCCTGCCAGCCGTGCATGCGGGTTTCCGCTTCTTCCAGGGCTGCGGCGGCCTCCTCGGCGGCTTCCGTGCTGATGGCCTGCTCGGGCTCGAGCATTTCCAGCTCCTCGCCCAAGGTGGCCAGCAGCGTGCGGTCGTGGCCCAGGTGCGATTCGGTTTCCAGGCGCGCGCGTTCGGCTTCCTTGAAGTCGTCCTGCAATTGGCGCAGACGCTGCTGGCCGTGCTGGATGTTCTGCTCGACCCGGGCGATGTCGCCGCCCACGGAATAGAAGCGTCCCTGCACGGTATTGAACCGCTCGGACAGCTCGTGATGACCATCGCGCAGGCGCTCGATGCTGGCATCGGCGTTGCGCTGTTCGGCGACCAGCGCCTCGAAGGCCACTTCCTGATCGGCGATGACCGCTTCGCGCTGGCCGACCTGCTCGTTCAAGGTCTGCCAGCGCAGGGCCGACAGCTGCGCCTTGAGCTGGCGCTCCTCGGCCTTGTACTGCTGGTATTTTTCCGCGGCCTGGGCCTGGCGGTGCAGGCGTTCGAGCTGGCGTTCCAGCTCCTCGCGCAGGTCGGTCAGGCGCGCCAGGTTCTCGTGGGTACGACGGATGCGGCTCTCGGTTTCACGACGGCGCTCCTTGTACTTGGAGATGCCCGCCGCTTCTTCGATGAAGTTGCGCAGGTCTTCGGGCTTGGCCTCGATGAGCTTGGAGATCATGCCCTGCTCGATGATCGAGTAGCTGCGCGGGCCCAGGCCGGTGCCGAGGAAGATGTCGGTGATGTCGCGCCGACGGCACTTGGTGCCGTTCAGGTAATAGGTGTTCTGGCTCTCGCGGGTGACCTTGCGGCGGATCGAGATTTCCGCGTAGGCGGCGTACTCGCCGACCAGGGTGCTGTCACTGTTGTCGAACACCAGTTCGATGCTGGCCTGGCTGACCGGCTTGCGGCTGGTGGAGCCGTTGAAGATGACGTCGGTCATCGACTCGCCGCGCAGGTTCTTCGCCGAGCTTTCGCCCATGACCCAGCGCACGGCGTCGATGATGTTGGACTTGCCGCAGCCATTGGGCCCGACCACGGCGGCCATGTTGCTGGGGAAATTGACCGTGGTTGGGTCGACGAACGACTTGAACCCGGCCAGACGAATGCACTTGAGGCGCATGCTCAGCGGGCCGCCAAGGCGCTGAGCACCAGTTCGCAGCTGCGTTGGCAGTATTCGCCCAGCACCTTGCGGATGAGCGGCAGGTCGCGCGCAGACACCGCTTCGAGCAAGCGCCCGAACAAGGCCAGGTATTCGCTCATCGACGCCTTGCGTTGTTCCAGCGCCAGGTAGTAGGTGCGGTTCATGGCTGGTTGCAGGTTCTCGACGGTTTCTTGCAGGTACGGGTTGTTGGCGAAGGGATAGGCGGCGCGCATGACGTTGAAGCTGTCCTCGACGAAGGCATTGATGTCCTGGCGCTCGAAGCTGGTGTGCAGCCGCCGCTGGATGACCAGAAACGGCGCCAGGTCGGTTTCGCTCTGCCAGCGCTGGGCCACGGCCTCGCCGAGCATGATGTACATCTCGCCCATCAGGGCGCACAGGCTGCGCACCTTGTGTTCGCTGAGTTCGCTGACCTGGGCGCCGCGCCGCGGCAGTATGTCGACCAGATGACGCCGTTCCAGAATCAGCAGGGCCTCGCGCACCGAGCCACGGCTGACGTTCAGCGCCTGGGTGACCTTGAGTTCCTGGATGCGCTCAGCCGGCTTGAGCTCACCGCTGATGATGCGCTCGGCCAGATGATGGGCAATTTGCTCGGCGAGGCTGTCCGGCGCCTTGAACGTCATGGTTTTCCTTCGACAATCGGGAATCGGTGATCGGCTGTCTGTGATCGCAGCATGGCGCGCAGTGTACCCCAATTGCCGGGCAAAGGCGGCAGGTTGGCACGGATGTGGCTTGGCAAAGGGCATGACTGCCGGGGTGCAGGAAACGGGCTCGCTCAACTTCTTGACCCGCAGGTCAACTAATCGTTGACCGCTCCCCGGCCGCCGCATAGATTCTGCTTGAGGCAGACCCAAGAATCAGGTGTCGTGAGGCCATCCGTGATCCAGTTCCTTTTGAATCAAACGCTGCACACCGAGCATGCCCTGGACCCGAATCTGACCGTGCTCGAGTACCTGCGCACCGATTTGGCGCGTCCGGGCACCAAAGAGGGCTGTGCCAGCGGCGATTGTGGTGCCTGCACCGTGGTGATCGGCGAGCTGGTCGAAGACCAGGGCCAATCACACATTCGTTATCGCAGCAGCAACGCCTGCCTGACGTTCGTTTCCAGCCTGCACGGCAAGCAATTGCTCAGCGTCGAGGACCTCAAGCATCAGGGTCGCCTGCACAGCGTGCAGCAGGCCATGGTCGACTGCCACGGCTCGCAGTGCGGGTTTTGCACCCCAGGTTTCGTCATGTCGCTGTTCGCCTTGCAGAAGAACCAGCCGCAGGCCAACCGTGAGCAAGCCTGTGAGGCGCTGTCCGGCAACCTCTGCCGCTGCACCGGTTACCGCCCGATTCTCGACGCCGCAGCCCAGGCCTGCGGCGGACCTGCCTTGCCCGATCAGTTCGATCGCCAGCAGGCGCAGACCGTCGCTCGGCTGAAAACCATCGCGCCGGCGCAGACCGACGAGCTCCACGGTGGCAACAACCGCTGCCTGGTGCCCTTGACCGTGGCCGATCTGGCCGAGTTGTACAGCGAACAGCCCGAGGCGCGACTGCTGGCTGGCGGTACCGACCTGGCACTGGAGGTGACCCAGGCGCATCGGGTCTTGCCGGTGATGATCTACGTGGGCCATGTGGCCGAGATGAAACGCATCGAGACCTTCGACGACCGCCTGGAGATCGGCGCAGCCACGCCGCTGACCGATTGCTATCAGGCCTTGGCGAACGAGTACGCGGATTTCGGCCATCTGTTGCACCGTTTCGCCTCGTTGCAGATTCGCAACCAGGCCACCCTGGGCGGCAACATCGGCAACGCCTCGCCGATCGGCGACAGCCCGCCCCTGCTCCTGGCCCTGGGCGCGCAACTGGTCCTGCGCAAGGGCGAACGCAGCCGCACCCTGCCCTTGCAGGACTACTTCATCGACTACCGGGTCACCGCCCGCGAAGACGGCGAGTTCATCGAAAAGGTCATCGTGCCCCGCGCCGACGCTCGCCGCGTGTTTCGCGCCTACAAGGTCTCCAAACGGCTGGACGATGACATTTCCGCGGTCTGCGCCGCGTTCAACCTGCTGATCGAAGACGGCCGCGTTCTTGATGTGCGCATCGCCTACGGCGGCATGGCGGCCATTCCCAAGCGCGCCGCCGCTTGCGAGGCCGCATTGCTCGGCAGGCCTTGGACAAAGGCGAACGTTGAAACCGCTTGCGCCGCCCTGGCCGATGACTTCACACCGCTGTCGGATTTTCGCGCGAGCAAGCAGTACCGCTTGCTGACCGCGCAGAACCTGCTGCGCAAGTGCTTCATCGAATTGCAGTCGCCCCACCTCCAAACGCGGGTGATCGCCCATGTCTGAACATCAAGCGCCCGACAGCCAGGCACGTATGGCTGAACTGTTCGCCCAGGGCCTGACCACCGGCGTCGGCCGGGGCATCAAGCACGACAGCGCCGACAAGCACGTCACCGGTGAGGCGGTGTACATCGACGATCGGCTGGAATTCCCCAACCAGCTGCACGTGTACGCCCGGCTTTCCGACCGGGCCCATGCGCGCATCCTGCGCATCGACACGTCGGCCTGCTACAACATCCCCGGTGTGCGCCTGGCGATCACCCACGAGGACATTCCGGGCCTCAAGGACATCGGTCCACTGCTGCCGGGCGACCCGCTGCTGGCGATCGACAAGGTCGAGTTCGTCGGCCAGCCGGTGCTGGCCGTGGCCGCCCGCGATCTGGACAGCGCCCGCCGCGCAGCGATGGCCGCCGTGATCGAGTACGAGGACCTGCCGCCGGTGCTGGACGTGGTCCAGGCGCTGCGCCAGCAGCATTTCGTGCTCGACAGCCACACCCACCAGCGCGGTGATTCGGCTGCGGCACTGGCCAGTGCACCGCATCGCCTGCAGGGCAGCCTGCACATCGGCGGTCAGGAACATTTCTACCTGGAAACCCAGATCAGCTCGGTGATGCCCACCGAGGACGGCGGGATGATCGTCTACTGCTCGACGCAGAACCCCACCGAGGTGCAGAAACTGGTGGCCGAGGTGCTGGACGTGCCCATGAGCCAGGTGGTGGTGGACATGCGGCGCATGGGCGGCGGTTTCGGCGGCAAGGAAACCCAGGCCGCCAGCCCGGCCTGCCTGTGCGCCGTGGTCGCGCACCTGACCGGGCAGCCGACCAAGATGCGCCTGCCGCGGGTCGAAGACATGCTCATGACCGGCAAGCGCCACCCCTTCTACATCGAGTACAACGTCGGCTTTGACGACAACGGGCGGCTGCACGGGATCGATCTGGACCTGGCCGGCAACTGCGGCTATTCACCTGATCTGTCGGCGTCGATCGTCGACCGGGCGATGTTCCATGCCGACAACGCCTACTACCTGGGCGACGCCACCATCAACGGCCACCGCTGCAAGACCCACACCGCGTCCAACACCGCCTACCGCGGCTTCGGCGGCCCTCAGGGCATGGTGGCCATCGAGGAAGTGATGGACCGCATCGCGCGCCACCTGGCCCTCGACCCGCTGGCGGTGCGCAAGGCCAACTACTACGGCAAGACCGAGCGCAATGTCACCCATTACTACCAGACGGTGGAGCACAACCTGCTCGAAGAGATCACTGCCGAGCTCGAAGCCAGCTGCGACTACGAACAGCGCCGCGAGGCGATCCGCGCGTTCAACGCCGACAGCCCGGTGTTGAAGAAGGGCCTGGCGCTGACGCCGGTCAAGTTCGGTATCTCGTTCACGGCCAGCTTTCTCAACCAGGCTGGCGCGCTGATCCATATCTACACCGACGGCAGCATTCACCTGAACCACGGCGGCACCGAGATGGGCCAGGGCCTGAACGTCAAGGTCGCGCAGGTGGTGGCCGAAGTGTTCCAGGTCGACATCGCGCGCATCCAGATCACCGCCACCAACACCGACAAGGTGCCCAACACCTCGCCCACTGCGGCGTCCAGCGGTGCCGACCTGAACGGCAAGGCGGCGCAGAACGCCGCGCTGATTCTCAAGCAGCGGCTGGTCGAGTTCGCCGCGCGGCACTACCGGGTCAGTGAAGAAGACGTGGAATTCAGCAACGGCCATGTCCGCGTGCGCGACCAGTTGCTGACCTTCCAGAGCCTGGTGCAGCAGGCGTGGATGGGCCAGGTGTCGCTGTCCAGCACCGGCTACTACAAGACGCCGAAGATTCATTACGACCGCAGCCTGGCCCGTGGTCGACCGTTCTATTATTTCGCCTATGGCGCGGCCTGCTGCGAAGTGTTGATCGACACCCTGACCGGCGAGTACAAGCTGCTGCGCACCGATATCCTCCACGACGTTGGCGCCTCGCTGAACCCGGCCATCGACCTGGGTCAGGTGGAAGGCGGTTTCCTGCAGGGTGTAGGCTGGCTGACGTGCGAGGAGCTGGTGTGGAGCGATCAGGGCAAGCTGCTGACCAGCGGCCCGGCGTCGTACAAGATTCCGGCGGTGGCCGACATGCCCCAGGACCTGCGCGTGCGGTTGGTGGAAAACCGCAAGAACCCGGAAGACACCGTGTTCCATTCCAAAGCCGTGGGCGAGCCGCCGTTCATGCTGGGCATCGCTGCCTGGTGCGCGATCAAGGATGCCGTGGCCAGCCTGGGTGACTACCGGCTGCAACCCAGCATCGATGCCCCTGCTACGCCCGAACGGGTGCTGTGGGGCTGCGAGCAGATGCGCCAGGGGGCGCCGGGGAGCGTGCGCCATGACTGACTGGATCAGTGCCCTGGCCGAACACCAGGCCCGAGGCGAAGCCTGCGTGCTGGTGACCATCATCGAAGAGAAAGGCTCCACGCCGCGCAATGCCGGGGCGAAGATGGTGGTCAGCGCCACGGCGCTGTTCGACACCATTGGCGGCGGTCACCTGGAATACAAGGCGCTGCACATCGCCCGCGAAATGCTGGCCGACGGCACCGGCGCCACACGCCTTGAGCGTTTCAGTCTGGGCGCCAGCCTGGGGCAATGCTGCGGCGGTGCCACGGTGCTGCTGTTCGAGCCGGTGGCGCAAACGCAGGCGCAGGTGGTGGTGTTCGGTGCCGGCCATGTCGGCCGTGCGCTGGTGCCGCTGCTGGCGAGCCTGCCGTGCCGGGTGCGCTGGGTCGACTCGCGGCCCGAGGAGTTTCCGGCCAGCATGCCCGACGGTGTCTGCCAGGTGATCACCGACGAGCCGGTGGACGAGGTCGCGAGCCTGCCGGTGGGCAGCTACTGCATCGTCATGACCCATGACCACTCACTGGATCTGGAGCTGACCCGAGCCATCCTCGAGCGCAACGACTTCACCTGGTTCGGCCTGATCGGCTCCGCCACCAAGCGCGCGCGATTCGAGCACCGCCTGCGTGACCGCGGCATCGCGCCCGCAGTGGTGCAGCGCATGCGCTGCCCCATGGGCCTGGCGGCGGTGAAGGGCAAGCTGCCCATGGAAATCGCCGTTTCCATCGCCGCCGAGATCATCGCCACCTACAATGCGCACTTTGGCGCCCGCGCCGAGCCGGGGACAGCCAGCTCGCCGGCGGTCGCCCAACTGCTGCCGCGCTCGCGCCGCAGCCCCGTTCCCCTGAGAGATGCACCATGAGCCTTACCCGCAAAGCCTATCGCGCCGCGATCCTGCACAGCCTCGACGACCCTGCCCTGGTCGGTGTCCAGGCCTCCTACGAATACTTCGCCGATGGCGTGCTGGTGGTCGAGGACGGGCGGATCAGTGCGTTGGGCGCCGCCAGCGAGGTGCTGCCGACGCTAGCAGACGACGTCGAGGTGACCCATTACCCCGATGCCCTCATCACCCCCGGCTTCATCGACACCCACATCCACTTCCCCCAGACCGGCATGGTCGGCTCCTATGGCGAGCAACTGCTGGACTGGCTGAACGAGTACACCTTCCCCTGTGAAGGCCAGTTCGCCGACAAGGCACATGCCGACAGTGTCGCCCAGATCTTCCTCAAGGAACTGCTGCGCAACGGCACCACCACCGCGCTGGTGTTCGGCAGCGTGCACCCCGAATCGGTCGACGCCCTGTTCGAGGCCGCCCAGGCCCTGGACCTGCGCCTGATTGCCGGCAAGGTGATGATGGATCGCAATGCGCCGGACTACCTGACCGACACCGCCCGGAGCAGCTACGCCCAGAGCAAGGCGCTGATCGAACGCTGGCACGGCAAGGGCCGCCTGCACTACGCGGTGACGCCGCGCTTCGCGCCCACCAGCAGCGAGGCCCAGCTGACCCTGGCCGGGCAACTGCTACGCGAGTACCCGGACGTCTACCTGCAGACCCACCTGAGCGAGAACCTTCAGGAAATCGAATGGGTCAAGGCGCTGTTCCCCGAGCGCAGCAACTACCTGGACGTGTACGACCACTACAAGTTGCTCGGGGAGCGCTCGGTGCTGGCCCACGGCGTCCACCTGTGCGACGCCGAGTGCGCGCGCCTGGCCGAAACCGGCTCGGCCATCGCCTTCTGCCCCACCTCCAACCTGTTCCTGGGCAGCGGCCTGTTCAACCTGCCCCAGGCCGAGCGCTTCAAGGTCAACGTCGGCCTGGGCACCGACGTCGGCGCTGGCACCAGCTTCTCGCTGTTGCATACCCTGAACGAGGCCTACAAGGTCATGCAGTTGCAGGGTGAGAAGCTCAATCCGTTCAAGTCACTGTACCTGGCGACCCTGGGCGGCGCCCGCGCGCTGCGCCTGGAGGACCGCGTCGGCACGCTGCAGCCGGGCACCGATGCCGACTTCGTGGTGCTCGACTACCATGCCACGCCGTTGCTCAGCTACCGCATCGCGCAAGCCAAGACCTTCGAAGAAGTACTGTTCGTACTGATGACCCTGGGCGACGACCGCGCGGTCTTGCAGACCTACGCCGCTGGCCGTCGGGTGCACAACCGCGACTGACCCGGCGTACAGATTCGTATGGAACTTTTGCAGGAAAACCGCCCCTCAATCGGGTACCCTGCCCACTTTTTCAGAAAGGAGAATCATCATGGCTAAAGCCACTGCCCGCCACATCCTGGTTGCCGACGAAGCCAAGTGCAACGACCTCAAGGCCCAGATCGAAGGCGGCGCCGATTTCGCGGAAATCGCCAAGGCCAATTCCACCTGCCCATCCAGCCGTCAAGGCGGCGACCTGGGTTCGTTCGGTCCAGGCCAGATGGTCAAGGAATTCGACACCGTCGTATTCAGCGCGCCGATCAACGTCGTGCAAGGTCCGGTGAAGACCCAGTTCGGTTACCACCTGCTGGAAGTCACCAGCCGTCAGGACTGATTCGTCCGCGGTCTGCGTTACACCCGAACGGCCCGTCTATCGCGGGCCGTTCTGCGTTTGCAATACCACCGGGCCATGATGTTAGGCTGCACCCTTCGCTTTTCGACCCAGGCAGACAATGCGCGCAGTTTTCCTCTCTTTCGTTCTTTGTGCCCTGTTCACCACGGCGGCCAACGCCCAGGCCGCAGCGCAGCATGCGCTGACCGTCTACGGTGAAGCACCGCGCTACCCCGCCGACTTCCAGCATTTCGACTACGTGAACCCCGACGCGCCCAAGGGCGGCAGCCTGCGCCGCTCGGCCATCGAGATCGGCCAGTACGACCATATTCTGCCGTACATCGACAAGGGCATCGGCGTCAGCCAGGTCGACGGCCTGCTCTACTCGCCCTTGGCCGTGCGCTCGCTGGACGAGCCCTACACCGTCTACGGATTGGTGGCCGAGCGCATGGAGCGCGGCGATGATGGCCTGTGGCTGCGCTTCTACCTCAACCCCAAGGCAGTGTTCGCCGACGGTCAGCCGATCACCGCCGAGGACGTGCGCTACACCTTCGAGCTGCTCATGCGCGAAGGCAGCCTGGGCTATCGGACTCAATTCGCCAACGTTGCCGATGTGCAGGTCGAGGGTCCGCGACAGGTGCGTTTCAATTTCAAGAACGCCGAAAGCCGTACCCTGCCGCTGGACCTGGCCACCCTGCCGGTGCTGCCCGAGCATTGGTGGAAGACCCGCGACTTCGCCAACGGCGGCGGTTTCGAAGCTCCTCTGGGCAGCGGCCCCTATTCGATCGAGAAAATCGACAACGGCCGCAGCATCACCTTCAAGCGCAACCCCGACTGGTGGGGCAAGGACCTGCCCGAAGCGCGCGGCATGTACAACTTCGACCATTTCAGCATCGAGTACTTCGGCGACACCGACGTCGCGCGCCAGGTGCTGCGCGGCGGCGGTTACGACTACAACCGCGAGTTCTCGGCGACGGCCTACACCATCGGCTACAACGGCCCGGCGCTCGACGACGGCCGTCTGCAACGTGCGCACCTGGCCAAGGAGGGTCTGCAGTCAGCCCAGGGCTTTGTCTTCAATCTGCAAAGGCCGGTGTTCCAGGACCGACGCGTGCGCCAGGCGCTGGCCATGCTCTGGGATTTCGAATGGAGCAATCGGCAGATGATGCGCGGCATGTACATCCGCCAGCAGAGCTTCTTCTCCAACAGCCCGCTGGCCGCTCGGGAACTGCCCAGCGACGGCGAACTGAAGATTCTGGAAAAACTGCGCGGCCAGGTGCCGGATGAAGTGTTCACCCAGGTGTTTCACGCACCGGTCAGCGACGGCTCAGGGCTGATCCGCGACAAGCAGTTGCAGGCGCTGCGGCTGCTCCAGCTAGCCGGTTGGCATGCCGACGGCGACCGTTTGGTGAATGCCGAAGGCAAACCGCTGAGCTTCACCTTCCTCAACACCCAGAACGGCCTGGAGCGCCTGCTGCTGCCGTGGAAGCGCAACCTGGCGCAGATCGGCATCACCATGGAGATCCGCCGCATCGATTCGTCGCAATACGTCAACCGGCTGATGGCCCGCGACTACGACATGATCATCACCGGCTACCCGGTCACGCCGACGCCGGGCATCGAGCTGTATGGTTTCTTCGGTTCCGGCGTGGCCACCGACCCGGGTTCCAACAACCTGATGGTGCTCAAGGATCCGGCCGTGGACGCGCTGATCAACGGCCTGGGCGCAGCCAGCACGCAGACGCAGATGCGCGACTACGCCCACGCCCTGGACCGGGTGCTGCAGTGGAACTACTACTGGGTGCCCAACTACTACCCGCCGGGCACCTCGACGGTGTGGTGGAACCGCTTCGGCATGCCCGCCTCGCCAGCGCCCAATGACCCGGCGATCGAAACCTGGTGGGAGGTCAGCCCCACGGCGCTGACCACCGAACAGATGCGCGACCGCCTGACAGGGAAGACTCACTGATGCTGGGTTACACACTACGTCGCCTTTTGCTGATCGTGCCGACCCTGCTGGCGATCCTGCTGGTCAACTTCGTTATCGTCCAGGCTGCGCCGGGCGGCCCGGTGGAACAGGCCATCGCGCGCTTGCAGGGTGTGGGCGGCGGCAGCGTCACCGGCGGTGGCGGCGACACCTTGCAAGGCGGTTCGCGCGCCAGCCGTGGCCTGGACCCCAAGCTGATCAAGGACATCGAGCGCCAGTATGGTTTCGACAAACCGGCCCATGAACGCCTGTGGCTGATGATCAAGAGCTATGCGGTGCTGGATTTCGGCAACAGTTTCTTTCGTGGTGCCAAGGTCACCGACCTGATCCTGGACAAGATGCCGGTGACCCTCTCGCTGGGGTTCTGGGCGACGCTGATCACCTACCTGGTGTCGATTCCGCTGGGCATCCGCAAGGCGGTGCACCATGGCAGCCGCTTCGATGTGTGGAGCAGCAGCCTGATCATCATCGGCTACGCCATGCCAGCATTCCTGTTCGCCATGCTGCTGATCGTGGTGTTCGCCGGCGGCACCTCGTTGAACTGGTTTCCGGTGCGGGGCCTGGTCTCGGACAACTTCGCCGAGCTCAGCCTGCTGGGCAAGATCGCCGACTACTTCTGGCACCTGGTGCTGCCGGTGACCTCGCTGGTGATCGGCGGTTTCGCCACCCTGACCATCCTCACCAAGAACTCGTTTCTCAACGAGATCACCCGACAGTACGTGGTGACGGCGCGGGCCAAGGGCCTGAGCGAGCGACGGGTGCTGTACGGCCATGTGTTTCGCAATGCCATGCTGTTGGTGGTGGCCGGCTTGCCCCAGGCGTTCATCAGCGTGTTCTTCGCCGGTTCGTTGCTGATCGAGGTGATTTTCTCCCTCGACGGACTGGGCCGCCTGAGCTATGAAGCGGCAGTGTCGCGGGACTATCCGGTGGTGTTCGGCTCGCTGTTCATCTTTACCCTGCTGGGGCTGCTGATCAAACTGATCGGCGACCTGTGCTACACCCTGGTCGATCCACGCATCGACTTCAGCGCGAGGAATGCCTGATGCGTCTGTCGCCCCTGGCCCGTCGTCGCCTGGACCGCTTCAAGCAGAACCGCCGTGGCTGGTGGTCGCTGTGGTTGTTCCTGGCCCTGTTCGCCCTGACCCTGGGCGGCGAACTGGTCGCCAATGACAAGCCGCTGGTGCTCAAGTACGACGGCGAGTTGTACTTCCCGGTGTTCAAACGTCACACCGAGCAGGAGTTCGGCGGGCAGTTGCCGTTCCAGGCCGACTACCGCAGTGACTACGTGCGCCAGTTGATCGCCTCGCGTGGCGGCTGGATGCTGTTTCCGCCGATCCCGTTCAGCGCCGACACGCCCAACTACGACCTGACCCAGCCTGCCCCCAGCCCACCGTCGACGACCAACTGGCTGGGGACCGACGATCAGTCCCGCGACGTGCTGGCACGGGTGATCTTCGGTGCGCGGGTGTCGATTCTGTTTGCCTTGGCGCTGACCTTGATCAGCTCGCTGATCGGCATCGCTGCCGGAGCGTTGCAGGGCTACTACGGGGGTTGGGTGGATTTGTTCGGCCAGCGCCTGCTGGAGGTCTGGTCGGGGCTGCCGGTGCTTTACCTGCTGATCATTCTGTCGGGGTTCGTGGAGCCCAATTTCTGGTGGCTGCTGGGCATCATGGCGCTGTTTTCCTGGCTGGCGCTAGTGGACGTGGTGCGTGCCGAGTTCCTGCGCGGGCGCAATCTGGAATACGTGAAGGCCGCACGGGCGCTGGGTTTGTCGGACCGTAAGATCATCCTGCGGCACATCCTGCCCAATGCCATGAACGCGACCTTGAGCTTTCTGCCGTTCATTCTGACCGGGGCGATCTCGACCCTCACGGCGCTGGATTTCCTGGGCTTCGGCATGCCGGCCGGCAGTGCTTCGCTGGGCGAGTTGATCGCGCAGGGCAAGCAGAACCTACAGGCGCCATGGCTGGGCTTCACGGCGTTTTTCACGCTGGCGCTGATACTGTCGCTGCTGGTGTTCATTGGAGAGGGGCTGCGCGATGCGTTTGATCCGCGTGCTTGAGTTGAGATTGGCAGGGCGCCCTTCGCGGGCAGAGCCCGCTCCCACAAGGGCGTGTTGGGAGCTGAATCTGTGGGAGCGGGTTCTACCCGCGAAGAGGCCCTCCCTGTCACCCCACAAGGCCCCTGCCCATGACCGCTGAAAACCTCATCGAAATCCGCCACCTCACCGTGGCCTTCAATGGCCAAACAATGGTCAAGGATGTCGGTTTCGACATTCCTGCCGGCCAGTGCGTGGCGCTGGTCGGCGAGTCGGGTTCGGGCAAGTCGGTGACCGCCCACTCCATCCTGCAACTGCTGCCAGTGAGCGGCTGCCAGAGCAGCGGCAGTGTCCGCTATCAGGGTCAGGAACTGCTGGGCGCCGATGCGGCCATCTTGCGCCGCATGCGCGGCGATCGCATCGCCATGATCTTTCAGGAGCCCATGACCTCGCTGAACCCTTTGCACACGGTGCAGAAGCAGATCGGTGAAACCCTGCTGGTGCACAAGGGCATGGGCGGCAAGCAGGCCGAGGCGCGCATTCTGGAGTTGCTGCAGATGGTGGGCATCCAGGAGCCGCAAAAGCGCTTGAAAGCCTACCCGCACCAGTTGTCCGGTGGCCAGCGCCAGCGCGTGATGATCGCCATGGCATTGGCCTGCGAACCGCAGTTGCTGATCGCCGATGAGCCCACCACCGCACTCGACGTCACGGTGCAGCGGCGCATCCTGCTGCTGCTCAAGTCGTTGCAGGAGCGCCTGGGCATGTCGCTGCTGTTGATCAGCCACGACCTCAATCTGGTGCGCAGCATCGCCCAGCACGTGTGCGTGATGCGCGCCGGGGAAATCGTCGAGCAGGCGCCTTGCGAACAGCTGTTCAGCGCACCGCAACACCCCTACAGCCAACTGCTGCTGGATGCCGAACCCGCTGGTGTGACGCTGTCCCACGAGGCTCGGCCCGAGCTTTTGCAGGTCGAGCAGTTGAAGGTGTGGTACCCGTTGAACGGCGGGCTGTTCCGCAAGCCACGCGAGTTCGTCAAGGCGGTGGATGGCATCAGCCTGAGCGTGCAGCAAGGCAAGACCCTGGGCATCGTCGGCGAGTCCGGCTCGGGCAAGTCGACGCTGGGTCAGGCGATCCTGCGCCTGGTCGATTCGCAAGGGGGTATTCGTTTCCAAGGCCAGGCGCTCGATGGCCTGGATCAGAAGCAGATGCGGCCGTGGCGCAAGCAGATGCAGGTGGTGTTTCAGGATCCGTTCGGCAGCCTCAGCCCGCGCATGTCGGTGGCGCAGATCATCAGTGAAGGTCTGGAAGTGCACAGCGGCGCCAACGCCCGCGCGTGCGATGAACAGGTGATCCAGGTGCTGCGCGAGGTGGGCCTGGACCCCGAGGCGCGGCACCGCTACCCCCACGAGTTCTCCGGCGGCCAGCGTCAGCGCATCGCCATCGCCCGCGCACTGGTATTGCGCCCGGCCTTGATGCTGCTGGACGAACCGACCTCGGCCCTCGACCGCACGGTGCAGAAGCAGGTGGTGCAACTGTTGCAGCAGTTGCAGGAGCGCCATGGCCTGACCTATCTGTTCATCAGCCACGACCTGGCGGTGGTGCGGGCGCTGGCCCATGATGTGATCGTGGTCAAGGATGGCAAGGTGGTGGAGCATGGCCCCACCGATCAGCTGTTCAGCGACCCACGGCACCCCTACACCCAGGAACTGCTGCAGGCAGCGATGGTGTAGCCTGGTATAGCGTGCATAACAACCATAAGGACATCGTACATGGCACTCCACGGCAAGACGGCTTTGGTTACCGGTTCCACCAGTGGCATCGGCCTGGGCATTGCCTCGGTGCTTGCCGCCCACGGCGCGAACGTCGTGCTCAACGGCTTCGGCGATCCGACGGCGGCGCTGGCCGAAGTCCGTCGGCACGGCACTCAGGTTGCCCACCATGGCGCTGATGTCAGCGATCCAGCGCAATTGGCTGAGTTGTTCGAGTACGCCCGAGCGAGCCTTGGCGGTGTCGACATTCTGGTCAACAACGCCGGCATCCAGCACGTGGAAGCGGTCGAGGCCTTCCCGGTGGAGCGCTGGGACGCGATCATCGCGATCAACCTGTCTTCGGTGTTTCACGGCATTCGCCTGGCGCTGCCCGGCATGCGCGAAAAGGGCTGGGGGCGGATCGTCAATATCGCCTCGGTGCATGGCCAGGTCGGGTCGGTCGGCAAGTCGGCGTATGTGGCGGCCAAGCATGGGGTGATCGGTCTGACCAAGGTGGTGGGCCTGGAAACGGCCACCACGCAGATCACTTGCAATGCCATCTGTCCCGGCTTTGTCCTGACCCCACTGGTGCAAAAGCAGATCGACGACCGCGCGGCCAAGGGCGGTGATCCGGCGGCCGCCCAGCGCGAACTGCTGGCTGAAAAGCAGCCGTCTCTGGAGTTCGTCACGCCCGAGCATCTGGGCGAGCTGGTCCTGTTCCTGTGCAGCGAAGCCGGTAGCCAGGTGCGTGGCGCGGCCTGGAACATCGACGGTGGCTGGCTGGCGCAATGAGGCGGGGAACCGCCCAGTGCCGGCAAAGTCGGAGTAAGGACATTCTCATGTGCAAGGAGCTTCTGTGACCATCGCTCCCCCCAGCGACCCCCTCGGCCCGCAAACGTCGGACCAGCCTCGTGAAGTGCATCGCCTGCGGGTGCTGACGGTGAACACCCACAAGGGTTTCACCGCCTTCAACCGCCGTTTCATCCTGCCCGAGTTGCGCGAGGCGGTGCGCAGCACCAGCGCCGATCTGGTGTTCCTGCAGGAAGTGCTGGGCGGCCACGATGGCCATGCGTCGAAGTTCTCCAACTGGCCACAGATGTCGCAGTACGAATTCCTCGCCGACAGCATGTGGAGCGATTTCGCCTACGGGCGCAATGCGGTGTATCCGGACGGCCATCATGGCAATGCGGTGCTGTCCAAGTACCCGATCCTGCGTTACACCAACCTCGACATCTCGATCACCGGGCCCGAGCGCCGCGGCTTGCTGCACTGCGTTCTGCAGGTGCCGGGGCATGATGAGGTGCATGCGATCTGCGTGCACCTGTCGTTGCTGGAAAGTCATCGGCAACTGCAGTTGAAGCTGTTGGGTCAATTGCTTGATTCGCTGCCTGAAGACGCGCCTGTGATCATCGCCGGGGATTTCAACGACTGGCAGCTGCGCGGCAACGCGACGCTGGCCAAGCGCCAGGACCTGCACGAAGCGTTCGAGCGGCACAACGGGCAGCTGGCCAAGACCTACCCGGCACGCTTCCCGCTGCTGCGCCTGGACCGGATTTACGTCAGAAACGCGACCAGTCATGGGCCGATCATCCTCGGCAACAAGCCGTGGACGCACCTATCCGACCATTTGCCCCTGGCAGTGGAAATCCACCTGTAGCGGCGGTGCAAGCCGCCTCGGCGGCATACGCGGTGTGCCTGGGTGAACGCGGTGTGCCCGGACGCGGCTTGCACCGCTGCTACAGGGGGTCGCGTTCCATCAACAGCGTCTGCGGTGCATCTGGAACACCGAGGCCTTGCGCAGTTCCTGTAGCAGCGGCGCAAGCTGCGTCGGCGGCATACGCGGTGTGCCTGGGTGAACGCGGTGTACCCGGACGCGGCTTGCACCGCTGCTACAGGGGACCGCGTTCCATCAACAGCGTCTGCGGTGCAGCTGGAACACCGTGGCCTTGCGCATTTCCTGTAGCAGCTGCGCAAGCTGCGTCGGCGGCGTATGCGGTGTGTCTGGATGAACGCGGTGTAGCCGGACGCGGCTTGCACCGCTGCTACAGGGGCGGTGGTGGGTCAGTGCGGGGTTTCTGGGTCATCTGCCACCAGGCCCCAATCTGCGCTTTTGCGGTCGGGGGCTGGTGTGGGTGGGGCTGGTGCGGTGGTGTGTTGCACGCCTTCTTCGCCTTGCAGTTTCAAGCGCAGGCGCAGGTTGTTCACCGAATCGGCGTTCTTCAACGCCTCTTCTTCACTGATCGCCCCTTCCACTGCCAGCTCGTAGAGCGCATGGTCGAACGTCTGCATGCCCAGGTTCACGGATTTCTCCATGATGCCCTTGAGCTCGGAAAACTCGTTGCGGTGAATGAAGTCGCGGATGGTCGGGGTGCCCAGCATCACTTCCACCGCCGCGCGGCGCTTGCCGTCGGTGGTGCGCACCAGGCGCTGGGAGACGAACGCCTGCAGGTTGTTGCCCAGGTCGTTGAGCAGCTGCGGACGGCGGTCTTCGGGGAAGAAGTTGATGATGCGGTCCAGCGCCTGGTTGGCGTTGTTGGCGTGCAGAGTTGAAATGGCCAGGTGGCCGGTGTCGGCGAACGCCAGCGCGTGCTCCATGGTTTCGCGATCGCGGATCTCGCCGATCAGGATGACGTCCGGCGCCTGGCGCAGGGTGTTCTTCAAGGCCGCCTGGAAGCTGCGCGTATCGACGCCCACTTCGCGCTGGTTGATGATCGATTTCTTGTGCCGGTGGATGAACTCCACCGGGTCCTCGATGGTGATGATATGCCCGCTGCTGTTGCGGTTACGGTAGTCGATCAGCGCTGCCAGCGACGTCGACTTGCCCGAACCGGTCGCGCCGACGAACAGCACCAGGCCGCGTTTTTCCATGATCACGTCGAGCAGCTTGCGCGGCAGCTTGAGGTCTTCGAAGCTGGGAATGTCGAGCTTGATGTTGCGTGCGACAATGGACACTTCGTTGCGCTGCTTGAAGATGTTGACGCGAAAGCGCCCTACCCCGTGGATCGACAGCGCCAGATTCATTTCCAGCTCGCGCTCGAAATCGATACGCTGCTCGGCGTCCATGATGCCGGCTGCGATCTCGGCGATGTCGCCGGGCTTCAACGCCTCGGCGCTCAAGGGTTTGAGCACGCCGTTGAACTTGGCGCAGGGCGGCGCACCGGTGGACAGGTAGAGGTCGGAGCCGTCCTGACTGGCCAGGAGTTTGAGCAATGCTTGAATTTCCATGTGCTGGGGTCCTGCGAAGGCCGTCGATAGTAAGTACGCTATAGCTTGGCTGCATCTGCAGCCGCGGTAAATCAAAGGATAACGCAATGAATGCCTCACCTGTGGGCGGCAAGGTCGCGACATTGATCGCAAGCATGGACTGGGCCGACAGTCCCCTGCCCGCCCCCGATGCCTGGCCGCAGAGCCTGCGCACCGCCGTGGACATCGTCACACACTCGCCCATGCCGATGCTGCTGCTGTGGGGCACGCAGCTGTGCCAGCTGTACAACGATGCCTTCGCGCTGCTGGTGGGCAGCAACCACCCGCGCGCCCTCGGCCAGCCGGTGGACAGCATCTGGCCGGAACTCAAGGCATTCACCGACCCGATCTACGCCGCCGTGTTGCAGGGTGAGGTGCGCACCTTCAGCGAAAAGGACTTCAATCTGCCGCGCGAGGGCGATTCCGAACAAGTCTGGCTGGACCTCACCTACAGCCCGATCCGTGACGAAAACGAGCGGGTGGCCGGCATTCTGGTGACCGCCATCGAGGCCAACGAGCGGCGTGAAGTCAGCGCGTTGGGCCGTCGCGCCGAGCAGGAGCTGCGCGACCGGGAAGCGCATTTTCGCATGGCCATCGAGCTATCACCCGCCGTGCACTGGACGGCCGAGGCCAATGGCCGGACCGACGGCAAGAGCCAGACCGAGCGCTGGCGACAACTGACCGGGATTCGCGGCCTGCAGCCGGACGAAGACTGGGCACAGCTGATGCACCCGGATGACCACCTGCCGACCCTGGACACCTGGCAACTGGCAGTGAGCACCGGCCGCCCCTACGACGCCGAGTACCGCTTGCGCATGGCCGACGGCAACTATCACTGGATGCATGCCCGCGCACTGCCCGAGCGCGATGCCGATGGCGTGATCCGGCAGTGGTTCGGCATGACGGAGGACGTGCAGAATCGCCGTCAGGTCGAGCAGGCCCTGCGCGAGCTCAACGAACATCTGGAAACCCGGGTCAGCGAGCGTACCCAGGCGCTGGCCGAGGTCAACCTGCGGCTGCAGAACGAAATGCAGGAGCGCGAACGCGCCGAAGAGGCCTTGCGCCACGCGCAGAAAATGGAAGCGCTCGGCCAGTTGACCGGCGGTATCGCCCACGATTTCAACAACATGCTCACCGGCATCATCGGCAGCCTGGACCTGATGCAGCGCTACATCGACGCCGGGCGCAGCAGCGAGATCAAGCGCTTCAGCGAGGCGGCGATCAGTTCGGCGCATCGCGCGGCGGGCCTGACCCACCGGCTACTGGCGTTTTCGCGACGCCAGTCGCTGGACCGCAAGCGCCTGGCGCCCAACGAGCTGGTGCATTCACTGGAAGAGCTGTTCAGCCGCACGTTGGGCGAGCACCTGCAACTGCGGCTGCAATTGGCGGACGATGTGTGGCCGGTGAACACCGATGCCAGCCAGTTGGAAAATGCTCTGCTCAACCTGGTCATCAATGCCCGCGACGCCATGCCCGAGAGCGGCGTGCTGACCATCGAGACTGCCAACTGCGAACTCGACGCCTCGCCAGAGGGCGCGACTCTGGAACCGGTCAAGCCGGGCGCCTATGTGATGTTCCGGGTCAGCGACAACGGCAGCGGCATGAGCGCGCCGGTGCTGGCCAAGGCGTTCGACCCCTTCTTCACCACCAAGCCCATCGGCCAGGGCACCGGCTTGGGGCTGTCGATGATCTATGGCTTCGCCCAGCAATCGGGCGGCCAGGTCACGTTGCAGAGCCGGCCTGGCGAGGGTACCTGCGTGCGCCTGTACCTGCCGCGCCACAGTGAACCGTTCGGCGAGACCGCCGAGCAACGCATTCCAGCCGTGGCACCGATGGCCCAGGCCGGAGAAAGCGTGCTGGTGGTCGAAGACGATCCGGCGGTGCGCATGCTGGTGCTGGATGTGCTGGATGAACTGGGCTATGCCGCGCATTCGGCGGCCGACGCCAGCGCCGCATTGGCGCTGCTCGAAGCAGGTTTGCACATCGACCTGCTGGTTACCGATGTGGGTCTGCCAGGGCTCAACGGCCGACAATTGGCAGAGATTGCGCGCCAGCAGCGGCCAGGCCTGAAGGTGCTGTTCATCACCGGCTACGCCGAAAAGGCCGCCGAGCGTTACGGATTCCTGGCCGAAGGCATGGACATGATCACCAAACCGTTTTCCATCGAACGACTGGGCAGCAAGATCCGCGACATGATCAACCTGTCCTGATTTGCGGCATAATCAGCGGCTTTTTCAGCGAGCATCGGGTAATGAAGGCACAAGCAAGGCACATTCTGGTCAAGACTGCCGAGGAAGCGGAAGCACTGCGCCTGCGCATCGCCAAGGGCGAAGCGTTCGATGTGCTGGCGAAGAAGTATTCGACCTGCCCGTCCGGCAAGCGCGGCGGCGATCTGGGCGAGGTCCGCCCTGGACAGATGGTGGGAGCGATCGATCAGATCATCTTCAAGAAACCGCTGCGTACGGTGCATGGCCCAGTGAAGAGCAAATTCGGTTACCACCTGGTGCAAGTGTTCTACCGCGACTGACACCACATCGGCAGACACCGCGCTCCATCAGAGCCACCGCCCACTTGCGATGCCCCATGGACGAACGCCGTGGTCCCTGAAAACGACCACCCCTGTAGCAGCGGCGCAAGCCGCGTCGGCGGCACACGCGGTTCGTTGAAATGAACACGGCACAGTCGTTGCTGATTCAGAGGTACTCGCCGACAGCCCTCGGCATCTGATGCTGGCGCTTGAGGTCGGTGCGCATACCTGCAATCAGATTGGAAATCGCTCGGCTGCTGGTCAACTGCTCGGTGCGGATACCGCTGAGTGTGTAGTCGACCTTATGCGTCGCCTGATCGAACACACGCACGGTCAAGGAACGATCGGTGGCTTGGGTGCACTGGCAGCGCTGGGGCAGGAAACTGCTTTCAATGATGTTGCGCAGTTCAAGGGTGGACAACATGATGACACTCCATTCTTGGTCTTATCCCTGAAGTCGGGCTTGCCCGAAGACAGTGCACCTTTCATGCCCTCTGCACCAAAGCGTACTTCATATATCAATCAAAGAGTTAGCATTCAGACCTGATCAACGCGTCGTGCATTGTGCAAGATCACGGTGCACAGCCGTTGCAATTTGCATAACACCAGGCCATTGAAACTTTGCCGATCCCCGTAGGGTCCCCTGCAGACACACCGCTCAGGGGCAATTCTCACCATGGCAAGAGCAATCTGGAAAGGCGCGATCAGTTTCGGTCTGGTGCACATCCCCGTGGCCCTGGTTTCGGCCACTGCCTCACAGGGCGTCGACTTCGATTGGCTGGATAAACGCAGCATGGACCCGGTCGGCTACAAGCGCATCAACAAGAAGACCGGCAAGGAGATGGACAAGGAAAACATCGTCAAGGGCGTCCAGTACGAGAAAGGACGCTACGTTGTCCTGAGCGAAGACGAAATCCGAGCGGCCCACCCTGTGTCGACACAAACCATCGATATCTTCTCGTTCGTCGATCGCACTCAGATTCCCCTGCCCAATATAGACACGCCCTACTTCCTGGCCCCGGATCGCCGTGGCGAAAAAGTGTATGCACTGTTGCGCGAAACATTGATCAGCACCAAAAAAGTTGCACTGGCGCTGGTGGTATTGCACACCCGCCAATATTTGGCTGCGCTGATGCCGCTGGACGGTGCACTGGTGATGGTGAAGTTGCGCTGGCCTTCCGAAGTGCGTGACCTGGATATTCTGGAGCTGGGCAAGGACGTGAAAAAGCCCGAACTGACCAAGAAAGAACTGGACATGGCCAAGCGTCTGGTCGAAGACATGAGTGGCGATTGGCAGCCCGAAGAATATGTCGACAAGTTCGAGCAGAAGATCATGGCGCTGGTCGAGAAGAAGGCCAATAAAGGTGAAATCGAAGACGTGGAAACCGAAGCCGGCCAAGCGTCACGGCAGACCGCCGACGTCATCGACCTGACCGAGCTGCTCAAGCGCAGCCTTGCCGGCAAGCCATCCGCTGCTGCCAAGCCCAAGCCGGCCAGGGCGAAAACCGCCACAAAAAAAGCCCCGGCCAGACGCAGTCCGCGCAAGGCTTCTTGAGCACGAACAGCCAGGAACACCTTGGCAACTAATAGCGGCATCGATGAATAACTTTTTTCATCCATGCCGCTATTGAATAACTTCATACCGTTCTGTCTTTTAAAGCAACTTCCAACATTCGTCGACTACACTCGTTGCACTATTTGATTCCATTAACCACTTGATCGCTCACCGCGCCTTGTTTCGCGGCGAACGCGTGTGTGGGAGTTGTCGATGAACACCAACGAGTTGTTTAGACACCGCTGCTTATTGACCGCGTCGTTGTTGACCAGTTGGGCCGCCTCCGACATGGCGTCGGCCGACTGCACGTTCGCTCCCGGCCTGGGCAATGACGCCTACGTGTGCGACAGCGGAACGGCTCCCTCGCTGAGCGATCTGCTGGGCAACAACAGCCTCACCCTGCCCCCAGGCGGCACCGGAACCATCACTGGAGCGGTAGAGTTCGGCCCTGGCCAGGACAGCGTGTCGCTGGGCTCGGGCAGCATCGAAGGCGTGCTGAACACTGGTGCAGGCGCGGATACGGTGTTCGTCAGCGGAGGGCGATTGTCTTCCCTGGTCCAGGGCGATGGCGCCGATACGCTCGAAGTGCTGGGCGGTACGGTCAGTGGCGCGGTCAGCCAGGGCAGCGGCATCGACAGCTTCATCATGCGCGGCGGGCAGATCCAGTCGCTCAGCCAAGGTGACGGGCTGGACACCTTTTCGATGACCGACGGCACCATCGTTGGCGCCTTCGAGGACGGCGACATCGCGCGGATGAGCGGCGGCACCATTGGCCGAGTCGACATGAAGCTGGACAACAACCTGTTCGAGCTGTCTGGAGGCCGCATCAACGGCAACCTGGTCGCAGGCTTCGGCAACGATACCATCGCCGTCTCCGGTGGCAGTATCGGCGGCAGCATCAGCGTCAGCGGCGGCACCGACCAAGTGACCGTGAGCGGGGGCGATATCGGCGCCAACGTCCTGATGAGCTTCGGCGACGATCGCTTCATCTGGCGCGACGCGGGCCTGATTCACGGCGCGATCAGCCTGGGCCCGGGCAACGACACCGCGCTGTTGAGCAATCTGAATGAGACTCGGCTGGCATCGCCCAGCCTCATCTACGGCGACGCCGGAGTCGACACCCTGACCTTCGACAACAGTCGCAGCGTAGGGGGCGCACGCTACAGCTACTGGGAGACGATCAACCTGAGCAACGGATCTGTGTTGGACCTGCCCGATCGCCTGACGCTGGCCGATGACTCGACACCCGCGAACAGCGGCCTGCTGACCCTCGACCGCAGCAGTACCCTGGGCGCCACCCAAGGCTCGGTGGGCCCGATCGTCGCCGGTCAGACGATCACGCTGAACAATGCCGGATTGATCGACCTGACCCGCAGCGGCACCCAGGCCGGTGATCGACTGACCGTCATCGGCCACTATGTGGGCGATGATGCCCGGCTGAAACTGCAGACGGTGCTGGCCGGAGACGACGCCCCTTCCGATCGGCTGGTCGTGGCCCAAGGCACGCTCAGTGGCCGCACTGCCATCACGGTGGAGAATCTCGATGGCCAAGGTGCGCAGACCGCCGCCAACGGCATCGCCCTGGTCGAAGCCACGCAAGGCGCGACCAGCACCGACGGTGCCTTTACCCTGGCCAACGACCTGTCGGTCGGCGCGTATCAGTATTACCTGTTCAAGGGTGGGATCACCGCGGGCAGCGAGAACAGCTGGTTCCTGCGTTCATCCGTGGTGGCGCCGCCAGTGGTGGCACCGCCGGTCACTGAGCCGCCGGTGATTGAACCGCCTGTGGTCCAGCCTCCCACGATCGAACCGCCTGTGATCGAACCGCCTGTCATCGAGCCGCCAGTGGTCGACCCCCCTGTAGTCGAGCCGGAACCACCGGCAGTCGAACCGCCCGCAGTCGAGCCACCCGTCATCGAGCCGCCGGTCCAGCCGCCGCCTCCTGAACCCGAGCCAACGCCACCCGCCCCTGCGCCGAGCGCTCAGGAACCCATCGCGGCGATCGGCACACCAAACCTGCCACGCCCGGCCCCCGGTCAGAGCATCGTGCTGTATCGCATCGAAGTACCCGCCTACAGCGTCGTACCGCCTGCTGCCGCCTTGCTGGCGCTGGACAGCCTGGGGAGCTTCCATGAGCGTCAGGGCGAGCAAAGTCTGCTCAGGGAACGCGGCGTCCTGCCTGCCGGGTGGGCCCGAACCTTCGGCAGTCACGGGCGACAGCAGTGGGCCGGCGCAGCGACTCCCAAGTTGAGCAGCAATGTCAGTGGCTACCAGGTAGGTCATGATCTGTTCGCCACCCTTGGCGACAGTGGCTACCGCCAGCACGCCGGGCTGTTCGTCGGGAATGCTCGACTGAATGGCAAGGTGCGCGGCTTCGCTCTGGGCTTCGATGACACCCCTTCGGGCAACATCCGCCTGCGCGCCGACAACCTCGGCGCCTATTGGACGGTGGTCAGCCCCACAGGGGCCTACCTTGACCTGGTCGCGATGAGCACTCGATTCGAGGGGCGCAGCCGCTCCGAACGCGGCTATACGCTCGACCTCGACGGACACGGAGTGGCTGTTTCCCTGGAAGCCGGTTACCCGCTAAGACTCACCGAGCAATGGCTGCTGGAGCCGCAGGTGCAGGTGGTCGGACAGAAGATCAAGCTGGACACGGCGCGTGATCCCGTGTCGAAAGTGGCATTCCACAGCGAGCACTATTGGCGGACACGCCTGGGAGTGCGTTTGAAAGGTGAGTATCGGGTGGGCGGTACGCCGGTCGAACCCCATGTTCAGGCCAACCTTTGGCACACGCTTGACGGCGAAGACGCAGTGACCTTCGACGAGGTCGATACACTGCGCAGCCAGCACCGGGCGACCCAAGCCACACTGGGCGTGGGCCTGGCCGCGCGGCTCAGCGACGACGTCAGCCTGTACCTGAACGCCGACTACGCCCGCAGCCTGGATTCACAACCTCAGGAAAGCCTGCAGGGCAGCCTGGGGTTGCGAATCAGCTGGTAGGCTCAGGCCGGATCGTCCGGGCTCATGTCGGCGTCGCCGGTCTGGGTGCGCACCTGGCGCGGGTCCAACTCAGGGTCGCGGTCCATCGGCACGGGCGACAGGCCTTCGTCGCCAGGCCGCACGTCCTCGTCGAGCTTGCCCTCGGCGAAGGGTTCGGGCGCGACCGGGTCGTTGGGACGGTCCAGAGGGTCGGGAATCTGCGTCGAACTGCTGGGTGCCATATCATCCTCACAAAGCACAGTGATTTTGTTGTATCGATGAAGTCATGGCATCAGACGCGACGGCAGCGCAGGGGTGCAGATTATTTTGACGCAGAATCAGGACGTTTCGCGCTTAAAGGCAGGTGGCCAGCGATGCCAGTCGGCGCGTGGCGACCTCGCCCTGCTCGCGTGCATAGAAGCTGACCTGACTACCGGCACCGCGTGGGCGGATGTCGGCGAAGTACGTGGCTGCGGGAGTGAACACGGTGTAACCGCCCTCGTTGGCTTCACTGGACGCATCGGTCATCACGCCGAACATGGCTTCGTCCTGCCAGCTGAACTGCACGCAGTGGGCGATCTTCTGCGCCGGTTTCTCCGACGTCATGGTCTGCGCCGGCGCACTGCTGCGCGCCTGTTTCATGTTGAGGCTGGTGCAACCGGTGAGTACGCACAGGCCAAGTACTGCAGCGATGATTCGCATCGTCGTTTCCATTCCGGATTCAGATAAACCGCGAATGTAGCATCGACGCGAACAGGCAGCATCAGCGACGAAACATCATTGGCAAAGGTGCATGGCGGTGAGCAGCAGGAAGAAGGCACCGAGCACCTCGAAATGGCCCAGCAGCCAGGTGCCGAGGCGCGAGCGCCCGACTGTCCCGGAGCGGCCACACCATTGCGGCCATAGAGCGGCCGAAGTCGCCAGCACGGCGCCTGCCAACAGCAACAACACGTAGGCCATCGCAAGGTCCTGCGGTGATGAATGAAGATAGGCCTTAGTGCTCGCCAGACACGGCGCGTTCCACTGGGTTACGTGCTGTTCGTCACAAAACCTGCCGCACCCGGCATTGCCTGCATCGACGGGGGCCTGCACAATCGTGCCCTTTCCCACACCGATCGAAGGCCCCATGGCAGAACCCGATTCGCGTCACCAGGCCGCACTGGACCGTTTCCTCGAGATGAGTCCCGAGCTGCAAACGGAACTGGATACCCTCAACCCCCTGGCCGCACGTGCGGCAGGGCTGAGCATCGAGGAATACCGCGCCGAACGCCTGCACGAGGCCTTCGAAGAAGCTGCCAATGGCCAGGACCTGTTCGCCTGGGAGCTGACCCTCAAGCTCACCGCCGACACCCCGGATGACTTTCAGGCGCAACGGCTGGAGGTTCACAGGGAAGTGGCCGAGATGGCTGGCATGCCGTGGGAGGAGTACATGCAGCTCAATGGCCTGAAGGACGCCTCGGGCTCGGCGTAGAACGCAAGCACCCTGCGCAAGGCAGGGTGCAGGTTCACTGGGCAGGCCGGGCTCTTATCTAGAGGATATTAGCTAGAGGCTGTTGCCGGGCGAAGGCTCTTCGTCTTCGTCGACGGGTGGATTGGCCTCGGTATCAGGTTCTTCCACCGCCTTGTTGCCAGGCGAGCCGTCCTGTTCGTCATCATGCTCGTCGTGGATATCAGGGTAGCCCTCTTCCCCGCTACCTGGCTCGGCGGGCCCTGGATACGGATTCTGCGGGTGGTTGTTGTCTTCGACCATGATATGTCTCCTTTCGTGGCGCGGTTCATCCGCACCTGATAGTGGGAGATCACCGCAACCCGGGAAGTGCCACTGACGTGACGAGCGGTTTACCCTTCCCTGCAAACCAGCCACTGCCTTGTGTTCTGAGGTTTCTTTGCTATAGCTAAAGGCCTCTCTGATCATTCAGGCAATGGAGTGGCCGTCATGAAGAAGATGAGTGTGAGTCAGCTGACCATGCTGACAGCCGTCAACATGCTGGGATCCGGCATCGTTCTGTTACCCACCAAGCTCGCCGAAGTCGGCGGCATCTCGATCCTCTCCTGGCTGATCACGGCTACCGGCTCCCTGGCCCTGGCCTATGCCTTCGCCCGCTGCGGCATGCTCAGCCGCAAGACCGGCGGCATGGGCGGCTACGCTGAATACACCTTCGGCAAGTCGGGCAACTACATCACCAACTACACCTACGGACTGTCCCTGCTGATCGCCAACGTGGCGATCAGCATCACGGCGGTCGGATACATTCAGACGCTGTTCGATATCAGACTCGATTCGCTGCAAGTGGGCCTGGCGACCATCGCGCTGTTATGGCTGACCACCTTCGCCAACTTCGGTGGGGCAAGCGTTACCGGCAAGATCGGTTCGATCACGGTGTGGGGCGTGATCGCACCCGTGGTGCTGGTGTCGACGATCGGCTGGTTCTGGTTCGACAGCGGCACCTATGCGGCCGGCTGGAACCCCCACGACATGCCCTGGTACGAAGCGGCCGGTGCCTCGGTGGCAATCACCCTGTGGGCGTTTCTTGGCCTGGAATCGGCGTGTGCCAACGGCGACGCCGTGGAAAACCCGGAAAAAAACGTACCCATCGCCGTGCTCGGCGGCACGCTGGGTGCGGCGGTGATCTACATCCTGTCCACCAATGTGATTGCCGGCATCGTCGACAATGCCGAGCTGGTTTCCTCCACCGCGCCGTTCGGCCTGGTGTTCGCCAAGATGTTCACGCCGATGATCGGCAACCTGGTCATGGGCCTGATGGTGCTCGCCTGCATCGGTTCGCTGCTGGGTTGGCAGTTCACCGTGGCCCAGGTGTTCAAGAGCTCGGCCGACACCGGCTACTTTCTGCCGATCTTCGCCAAAGTCAACAAGCACGGGGTGCCGATCATCAGCATGCTGATCCTGCTCGCCATCCAGACCGCGATGGCCTTGCTGACCATCAGCCCTGACCTGGCCAAGCAGTTCGACACCCTGGTGAACCTGGCGGTGGTCACCAACCTGGTGCCGTACATTCTGTCGATGGCCACCTTGATGACCTTGCAGAAGGTGTCGAATGTCCCGGCCAACAAGGCCTTGATAACCAACGTCGTCGCCGCGGTCGCGACGGCCTACAGCTACCTGGCGCTGTACAGCTCGGGAGCCCAGGCCCTGATGCTGGGTGGCGTCGCGACCATCGTCGGCTACACGCTGTTCGGCTTCGTCAACAATCGGCTGATCCGCCTGGAAGCCGTCAATAACAGCGTCCCGACCCAGACGGTGGCGGCACAACATATCGTCGGTGAGGCGGTCCCCGTGAACGCTCTGCCCACACTCAAGACCCCAGCCCTGGAGGCGCGACCATGATGGACCATAGAAACCTGCTCGGCATGCTGGCGTTGTTGATCAGCGACCAGCCGGACAAGCGCACCGTGTTCGGGCGGGCGCTGATCCAGCTGATCACCGACGTGGAAGAGCGATCCATCAGCGTGATCACCTCCGAGCGTCTGGACGATGCCAAGTCGATCCTGAGCACCGACCCGGCGATCCAGTGCGTATTGCTCAGTTGGGAAATGGACAGGAGTGCCGACCACCAGCAATGCATCGACCTGCTCACCACACTGCGCGAGCGCAACACGCGGGTCCCGGTATTCCTGATCAGCGACCGCAGCACCGCATCCAACGTGCCGTTGATCGTCATGCAGCACGCCGACGATTTCATCTGGCTGCCCGAGGACACCAGTCGTTTTCTCAGTGGGCGGATCCTGGCGGCCATGGAACGCTATCGCCAGGCGGTGCTGCCGCCCATGTTCGGCGCCCTGCTCAAGTTCGCCCGCAGTTATGAATACTCCTGGCACACCCCGGGCCATGCCGGCGGCACGGCCTTTCTGAAAAGCACGGCTGGCCGGGCGTTCTATGAGTTCTTCGGGGAAAACCTGCTGCGCTCCGACCTGTCCATTTCGGTCGGCGAACTGGGCTCGCTGCTCGACCACAGTGGTCCTATCGGCCAGGGCGAGCGGTATGCGGCCAAGGTGTTCGGCGCCCATCGCACCTATTACGTCACCAACGGCTCGTCGATGTCGAACCGGGTGATCCTGATGGCCAGCGTCACCCGCGATCAGATCGCGCTGTGCGACCGTAACTGCCACAAGTCTGCCGAGCACGCGATGACCCTGTCCGGGGCGATTCCGACCTACCTGGTGCCGACGCGCAATCGCTTCGGCATCATCGGCCCGATCCTGCCGCAGACGTTGAGCGCGGCCGCGGTGCGTGCGGCGATTGCGAGCAACCCGCTGGTCGGGCCGCACATCGATCCCACGCCGGTACACGCCATCGTCACCAACTCCACCTATGACGGCTTGACCTACAACGTCACGCGGGTCGAGGAATTGCTCGGGCAAAGCGTCGACCGGCTGCACTTCGACGAGGCATGGTATGGCTACGCGCGGTTCAATCCGTTGTACAAGGATCGCTTCGCGATGCACGGCAGCCCCGATGACCACGACGCCTCCAAGCCGACGGTGTTCGCCACCCAGTCCACCCACAAGCTGCTGGCCGCGCTGTCCCAGGCATCGATGATCCATGTGCGCAACGGGCGCAATCCTATTCCTCACGCTCGCTTCAACGAGTCGTACATGATGCACGCCTCGACCTCGCCCAACTACGCGATCATGGCTTCCTGCGACGTCAGTTCGGCCATGATGGAGGCGCCGAGCGGGCAGATCCTGACCAATGAATCCATCGAGGAAGCCATCGCGTTTCGCCAGGTGATTTCACGAATGCACGCCGACATGCGGGCCAACGACGACTGGTTCGTGTCCTGCTGGCAGCCGCCGTCGATAGACATCGGCGGGACCGCCATCGACTTCCATGAAGTCGACCCTCTCAGGCTCAAGTCCGACCCGAACTGCTGGGTGCTGCACCCCGGCGAGATCTGGCACGGTTTCGGCGACATCGAAGACGGTTACTGCATGCTCGACCCGATCAAGGTGTCGATTCTGACCCCTGGCATGGGCGACGACGGGCAGTTGCTGGACTTCGGCATTCCAGCCTGCGTGGTGAGTGCGTATCTGGGCCGGCAAGGGATCGTGGTCGAGAAAACCACCGACTTCACCCTGCTCTTCCTGTTCTCCATCGGTATCACCAAGGGCAAGTGGGGCACCCTGGTGAACGCACTGCTGGATTTCAAGCGCGACTACGACGCCAACCTTGAGCTGGAACTGTGCCTGCCCGACCTGCTCGCCGTCACGCAGCAGCGCTACAACGGCATGGGCCTGCGCGATCTGGCCGAAGAGATCTTCACGGCGATGAAGGCCAACCGCACCACTGCCGCCATGGCTGCAGCCTTCGGTACGCTGCCACAGGCCGAGTTCAGCCCGGTGCAGACCTACGAGAAACTGGTGCGCAACGAGGTCGAACTGGTGACGCTGGACGATGCGGCCGGACGGGTCGTGGCGACGGGTATCGTGCCCTACCCGCCCGGCATTCCGCTGCTGATGCCCGGCGAGAACGCCGGGGCTGCGGACGGTCCGCTGCTCGCCTACCTCAAAGCGCTGGAGAGTTTCGACCGCGCGTTTCCCGGCTTCGCCCACGATACCCATGGCATCGAGAACGATGGCGGTGTGTATCGACTGTCGGTGCTCAGGTAGGGAGACCAACGGCAGTTTTCAGCTTTACGGCCGTGCTATCGGCTCGGCCGCATTTCTGAGAAACTGGACCGTCGGGCACCTCGCCCGGTACCTCTCTCATCCATCGGAGCTCCGCTTGCACATCGTACCCAAGGGTCTGGACAGTGATGAACGACTGTCCCACGTGTTGCAGGCCAGCGAACGGCTGGCCATGGCCGAGTCCATCGACGAGGTGGTGAGCGTCCTTCGCGACACGGTTCGGGCGACGGTGGGTGCCGAGGGCATCGCGATCGTCATCGAAAACGGTGGGCACTGCACCTACGTGGCCGAGGACGCGGTTTCCCCGCTGTGGAGCGGCAAGACGTTTCCGATCGATCGCTGCGTGTCCGGCTGGGCGATGCTCGACAACAAGACCTACGTCATCCCGGACGTGCGGCTGGACCCGCGCATCCCGCGGGAAGCCTACGACCCGACGTTCGTGCGCAGCCTGGTCATGGTCCCGATCGGCAAACCGCTGGCGCTGGCCGCGCTCGGCGCGTACTGGTCGCAGGTGCGCCCCCATAACCGCGACACGATCGAGCGCCTGGAAAGCCTGGCGCGCCTGGCCACCATTGCCATCGAAAACGCGCGCCTGACCCAGGCGCGCAACCACGCGGCCGCCATCGGCGCTGCGCAGAACCGCATGCTGGCGCTGGCAGTGGCCGAAGGCAGCCTGGACGTCACGCTGGAAGCGATCGTGCGCGAGGTCGAGACTCTGTCCACGTCCGGTCTGCTGGGAAACGTCCTGCTGCTGGACGAACAGGGGCGGCACGTGCAGCGCTGCGTGGGCCCCAGCCTTCCTAGTCACTACACCGGAGCGGTCGAAGGCCTCTGCGTGGATTTGGACGCCGGCAAGACGAACGCCGGCGACAGCTCGAACGACGCTTTGGCAAACCAGTTGGCAGGGCTGGCCAACGAGCATGGCCTGCAGGTGTGCTGGTCGACTCCGATCCGTTCGACGCAGGGCGCCGTGATGGGTGTCTTCGTGCTGTATCACCCAGAGGTACGGCAGGCCGTTCCGGCGGACGTCGAGATCATCGATTTCGTCGTGCAGACCATCGGCCTCATGGTGCACCGCGTGCAAGTCGATGTCGCCGTGCGCACCAGCGAGGCCCGGTTGCGTCTGGCGGTGGACCACGCCGATGTCGGGTTCTGGGACGTGGACCTGGTGCAGAACACGCTGGTGTGGCCACCGCAGACCAAGGCGATGTTCGGCATCTCGGCCGATGTGTCGGTCACCCTGGAAGATTTTTATCAGGGTCTTCACCCTCACGATCGCAGGGCGACCATAGAGGCCTTCACAGCGGCCATGGATCCTGAGCGCCGGGCTCTCTACGACGTGGACTACCGCACCATCGGTCGCGAGGACGGCGTGGTTCGCTGGGTGGCGGCCAAGGGACGGGCCGTGTTCGATGAGCACGGACGCTGTCTGCGCGTCACTGGCACGGCGATGGACATCACCGCCCGCAAGAATGCCGATGAAAAACTGCGCGAGCTCAATGCCACCCTCGAAGGGCGCGTGGCCCAAGCCGTCGCCGAGCGTGAAGAAGTCCAATTGGCTTTGCGGCAGAGCCAGAAGATGGAAGCCATGGGGCAACTCACCGGTGGCGTGGCTCATGACTTCAACAACCTGCTCACCCCGATCGTCGGCACGCTGGACATGCTCCAGCGCCGAGGCGTGGGCGGCGAGCGGGAACAACGGCTGATCTCAGGCGCCGTGCAATCGGCGGACCGCGCCAAGACGCTGGTACAGCGGCTACTGGCCTTTGCCCGGCGCCAGCCGCTGCAGGCGGTTGCCGTCAACGTCGGCAAGCTGGTCAGCGACATGGGCGACCTGCTGGCCAGCACCACCGGCCCGCAGATCAAGGTCGTCGTCGATGCGCCGGAGCATCTGCCCGCGGCAATCGCCGACGTCAACCAACTGGAGATGGCGCTGCTCAACCTCTCCGTCAACGCCCGAGACGCAATGCTCGAGGGTGGAACACTGCGCATATCCGCCTGCACGGAATCGATCGAGGCAGGGCATCGGTCGGGGCTTGCCGTGGGCAACTACCTCTGCCTGTCCGTCGCGGACACCGGCTCGGGCATGGACGCTGCCACGCTGGCGCGTGCGGTGGAACCGTTCTTCTCAACCAAGGGTGTCGGCCAGGGCACCGGTCTGGGGCTGTCGATGGTGCACGGGCTGGCTTCGCAGTTGAACGGCGCGCTGACCATTCAAAGCTCACCGGGCCTGGGCACCAACGTCGAGCTGTGGCTGCCGCGCAGCGTTGCCCTTCCCGCCGAAGCCCTGCGCTTGGTCGACACGCCGGAGCTGTCCTCCAGCCGTGGCGTCGCGTTGCTGGTGGATGATGAAGAACTGGTACGGGCGAGTACCTCGTACATGCTGGCCGAGCTGGGCTATTGCGTCATCGAGGCCGCGTCCGGCGAGGAAGCCATCGCCCTGATGGACACCGGCGAGGCCTTCGACCTGCTGATCACCGACCACCTCATGCCAGGCATCAGCGGCACCGATCTGGCCAGGCAGGTCCGCTGCTCCCGGCCGGGGACCGCGATCCTGCTGGTTTCGGGCTATGCCGAGCGCGAAGGCCTCGACCCGGACCTGCCGCGGTTGAGCAAGCCGTTTCGGAAAAATGAATTGGCGATGAGTCTGGCGCGGTTGGGGCGTGAGGGCTGACAGTGGAGACACGGTCCGTCACACGGCCATGGCCTTGCGATGGACCAGGCTTTCGCCGAACCGAGAGTACGTCGGGCAGACGTACAACTACCGCCGTACCTATGCGACAATAGCCGCACTGTCCGGTCTGCATCCCGCCTTTATTGCCCGGCTCCAGCGTGGTATCGCGTCGGCCTCGAATCGGTATCACCTGAACCCAACGCTCCCCCAGTTATTGATAGGTAAGCTCCTTGATCTCCACAGCTAACATCACCATGCAGTTTGGCGCCAAGCCGCTGTTCGAGAACGTTTCCGTGAAATTCGGCAACGGCAACCGCTACGGCCTGATCGGCGCCAATGGATGTGGCAAGTCGACGTTCATGAAGATTCTGGGCGGCGACCTGGAGCCCTCGGGTGGGCAGGTCATGCTCGAACCGAACGTGCGCCTGGGCAAGCTGCGTCAGGATCAGTTCGCCTACGAGCAGTTCAGCGTGATCGACACGGTCATCATGGGCCACGAGGAGCTGTGGAAGGTCAAGGCCGAGCGCGACCGCATCTACTCGCTGCCGGAAATGAGCGAAGAGGACGGCATGGCCGTCGCCGAGCTGGAGACCGAGTTCGCGGAAATGGACGGCTACACCGCCGAGTCCCGTGCCGGCGAGCTGTTGCTGGGTCTAGGCATTCCGCTGGAACAGCATTTCGGCCCGATGACCGAAGTCGCGCCGGGCTGGAAGCTGCGGGTGCTGCTGGCACAGGCGTTGTTTTCCGATCCTGAAGTGCTGTTGCTCGACGAACCGACCAACCACCTGGACATCAACACCATTCGCTGGCTGGAAAACATCCTCACGGCGCGTAACAGCACCATGATCATCATTTCCCACGACCGGCACTTCCTCAACAGCGTCTGCACTCACATGGCCGACCTGGATTATGGCGAGCTGCGTCTGTTCCCGGGCAACTACGACGAGTACATGACCGCGGCGACCCAATCGCGCGAGCAGCTGCTGTCGGACAACGCCAAGAAGAAAGCCCAGATCGCCGAACTGCAAACCTTCGTTTCGCGCTTCTCGGCCAACGCTTCGAAAGCCAAGCAGGCGACGTCGCGGGCCAAGCAGATCGACAAGATCCAGCTGGCCGAGGTCAAGCCTTCGAGCCGTGTGAGCCCGTTCATCCGCTTCGAGCAGAACAAGAAGCTGCACCGCCAGGCGGTCACCGTCGAGCGCATGTCCAAGGGTTTCGACGGCAAGCCGTTGTTCGAGAACTTCAGTTTCGTGGTCGAGGCTGGCGAGCGTGTGGCGATCATCGGCCCGAACGGGATCGGCAAGACCACCCTGCTGCGTACACTGGTCGGCGAGCTGACCCCGGACGCGGGCGCGGTGAAGTGGACCGAGAGCGCCGAGCTGGGCTATTACGCCCAGGACCACGCTCACGATTTCGAAGACGACATGAACCTGTTCGACTGGATGGGCCAGTGGACTCAGGGCGAGCAGATGGTGCGTGGCACCCTGGGCCGCATGCTGTTCTCCAACGACGAGATTCTCAAGTCGGTGAAGGTGATTTCCGGTGGTGAGCAGGGGCGCATGCTGTTCGGCAAGCTGACCTTGCAGAAGCCCAACGTGCTGATCATGGACGAGCCGACCAACCACTTGGACATGGAGTCGATCGAGGCGCTGAACCTGGCGCTGGAGAACTACCCTGGCACGCTGGTCTTCGTCAGCCACGACCGCGAGTTCGTCTCCTCCCTGGCCACCCGCATCATCGAGCTGAGCGCCAGCGGCGTGGTCGACTTCAGCGGCACGTACGACGACTACCTGCGCAGCCAAGGCGTGGTTTTCTAAACCCCAAGTCCCTGTAGCAGCGGCGCGAGCCGCGTCCGGGGGCGCCGCGTCTGCCCTGACCCTCCGCGTGCGCCGCCGACGCGGCTTGCGCGGTCCGTGTAGCAGCGGCGCGAGCCGCGTCCGAGGGCGCCGCGTTTGTTCTGGTTCTCCGCGTGTGCCGCCGACGCGGCTTGCGCCGCTGCTACAGGGGTATGCGAACGTTTCCAGAAATGGTGCGGGCGCGGTCCCTGTAGCAGCGGCGCGAGCCGCGTGCGGGGGCGCCGCGTTTGTTCTGACCCTCCGCGTGTGCCGCCGACGCGGCTTGCGCCGCTGCTACAGGGGTATGCGAACGTTTCCAGAAATGGTGCGGGCGCGGTCCCTGTAGCAGCGGCGCGAGCCGCGTCCGGGGGCGCTGCGTTTGTTCTGACCCTCCGCTTGTGCCGCTGCTACAGGGGTTAGCGAACGTTCCCAGAGATGGTGCGGGCGCGGTCCGTGTAGCAGCGGCGCGAGCCGCGTCTGGGGGCGCTGCGTTTGTTCTGACCCTCCGCGTGTGCCGGCCGACGCGGCTTGCGCCGCTGCTACAGGGGTATGCGAACGTTTCCAGAAATGGTGCGGGCGCGGTCCCTGTAGCAGCGGCGCGAGCCGCGTCCGGGGCGCTGCTGCTACAGGGGTTCGGGGCGGCCGAGGAGGAAGCCTTGGGCGTTGGCGGCGCCCAGGCGTTTGAGTTGCGCCAGTTCGGCTTCGGTTTCCACGCCTTCGGCGACGATCACGCTGCCGGTCTCTCGGGCGAAGGCGATCAAGGCCGACGCCATGGCGCGTCGTTGGAAATCCTGATCGATACCACGGGTCAGGCTCATGTCGAGCTTGATGATGTCCGGGCGCACCTGAAGGATGTGGCGCATGCTGGCATACCCGGCGCCCGCGTCATCGATCGCCACGCGTACGCCTCGCACCCGCAATGGCTGCAACGCCACCTGCAACGATGCGTAATCCTGCACCACGGCATGTTCGGTCAGCTCCAGCACCAGGCGCTCGGCAGGATACTCCTGGAGAACCCCCAGCAAGACGCCGCTGAGCACCAGCTCCGGCGAGCAGTTGATGCTCAGGTAGGTATCCGGCGCCAGTCGTGACAGCCCGGCCAGCGCTTCGCGGATGGCGAGGCATTCCAGCTCCGTTCCCAACCCGACTTCGGCGGCTTCCTTGAACCACACGTCCGGAGTGCGTGCCGGTACGCCGCTGAAACGGGAGAGGCACTCCCACCCCGCCACACGCATGGTGTGCAGGTCGAAGATCGGCTGATAGACCACCCGCGGCTGACGCGACTCGATGACTTCCAGCACTCGCGAGGTTTTGATGTCATGGTCGCGGGCCCTCTGCAGATCGGTCTCGAGCCGCTCGGCGATCAGTTCGGCGAAGACGTTCATCATCTTCAGATCGCGCTCGCTCAGTCCCGGATCGGGCGTGTGGCTGAAGCAGCAAAAGGTCCCGTATAGTCGGCCGTCGCTCAAGTGGATGGGCACGCTCATGTGCGCACCGACCGGCAGGCCTGGGGTCTGGGGCACGGCCATGGCGGCCGGCAATTGACCGGTGTCACGAATCAATCCGGGCAGTTCGCCGCTGACAACGCCGCGACAGTAGCCGGCGCTCATCTCGAGCACATCCCCTGGGCTGAGCGGCACCGGGCTGGCGGCATCGACGTGAGTGAACACGCGGTCGCTGTCGCGAAAATGGGAAACGAACGCTACATCCATGCCTAGATGTGTGCGCATGGCGCGCAACACACGATCCACGCAGCCCGCCTCGGTGGCAGACAACGGCTTCAGCGCAACCAGGTCCATCAGGTTATCGGCTGTCATGACGCACTATCGCCTCCTAATGTGATAGTGCCATCAGTGTAGATGGACCTCCCCCCCTCCCTTCAAGTAAAAAACGACGAGACGCCCAACGGTAGGCTCGAATCGCTCCGCAACCGGCGGCGGCGAACGGGCGTGCCGTCCACCGTGGCACTGCTACACTTCGGCATCCAACCGTGCAAAGGACACCGTGCCCGATGCTTGCAATCTTCAACGTCGCCTTTCCAGTGTTCGGCTTGATTCTGGTGGGTTTCGTCTGCCGTCGGCGCAACGTCCTGGGGCCCAATGCCTCCATCGAGCTCAACCGATTCGTGATCTACCTGGGCCTCCCTGCCCTGCTGTTCGAAGCCATGGCGCGGCTGGGTACCTTGCAGGGTCTGAACCTTGGCTACGTGCTGGCTTTCGGCCTGGGCATGGGCATCGTTTTTCTGCTGACCCTGTGGCTGCGGTTGCGCGCCCACGCGCACTTTCTCGACGCCACCATCGACGCGCTGGGCGCCGGCTATCCCAACTCGGGATTTCTAGGCATTCCCCTGTGCCTGCTGACCTTTGGCGACCCCGGCATCGCTCCGGCAGTGATCGGCGCGGTGATGACCGCCTGCCTGCTGTTCGCCGTGGCCATCATCATGATCGAGACCTTCCAGCAGACCGAGAAACACTTGGGGCGAACGCTGCTCAAGGTCGGCCAGTCGCTGCTGCGCAATCCGATCATGGTGGCTCCGGTGCTGGGCTCGCTGGTCGCCTACAGCGGCCTGGTGCTCCCGGTGGGCGTTCGCCAGTTGTTCCAGTTTCTGGGTGCGGCGGCGGGGCCCTGCGCGCTGGTGTCGATCGGGCTGTTCCTGGCGGCGGAAAAATCGCAGAAAGCCGACAGCAAGACCTTGGCCATGCTGGTGGCGATGAAACTGCTGCTGCAACCGGCGCTGACGGCGTGGCTGGCGTTCTGGGTGTTTGACATCCCGGCGATGTGGGCCTGGGCAGCGCTGCTGGTGAGTGCCCTGCCCATCGGTAACGGGCCGTTCATGCTGGCTGCGCTGTATGGACGCGAGGCCGATACCATGTCCCGTGCGATTCTGGTATCGACCCTGTTGTCGCTGGTCACGGTATCGCTGATCCTGGCTTTGATACCGGCTGCGGTGCAGCGCTAGTCGCGCATGTAGCCGCCGTCGACGTCCATGATCTCGCCGGTGACGAAGCTGGCCGCATCGCTGGCAAGGAAGCACACGGCTGCGGCGATGTCCCGCGGTGAGCCGGCACGGCCCAGGGGCATGTCGGCGAGCACGCGGGCGCGTGCTTCGGGCGCCAGAGCTCGGGTCATCTCGGTGTCGGTCAAGGCCGGGGTGATGGCGTTGGCGGTGATGTTGAACGGCCCGGCCTCGCGGGCCAGTCCCTTGGTCAAGGCGATCACGCCGCCCTTGGCCGCTGCGTAGCAACTGTTGCCCAACAGACCACCGCCGCGTTTGCCGGCCACCGAGGCGATATTGATGATGCGCCCGGCGCGCCGCGCCATCATGCCGGGCAGCACGGCCTTGGCACAGAAAAACACGCTGGTGAGGTCGATGGCCAGGACCCGGTTCCATTCGGCGGCGCTGACGTCCAGCAACGGCCCGGTCGAGACGATCCCGGCATTGTTGACCAGAATGTCGATACCGCCCAGCGCTCGTTCGATGGTCTCGACCATGACCTGCACCTGGCCTTCGTCGGCCACGTCCACGGCGACGCCGATGGCGTCGATACCCAGTTCACACAATTGCCCGGCAGCGGCGCTGGCGGCCGCGCCGTCGAGATCGGCGATCGCGACCCGCGCACCGCATTGACCCAGCGCCTGAGCGATGGCAAAGCCGATACCGCGCGCGGCACCGGTCACCACCGCCACCTGGCCGGTGATGGCAAGACTGATAGGGGCATTCATTATTGTTGTTCCCTTGGTTGAAGAGCCTGCAGCGCAAAGCGGGTCGTCAGGCCGGCTGGTAAACGCCCTGGGCGAGTTGGTCCTTGAGCGGCGGGATACCCAGCCGGCGCAACACCCGGTAAAGCGACGGCCGACAGATGCCCAGAGCACGGGCTGCCGCGGACATGTTCCAGCGGCAGGCGTTGAGCACATCCAGCACGTCGGCGCGCTCGTCGACCGGCGTGGCCAGGGTGGCCGGGCGGCGGATCGGCGTGACGTTGGCAGGCGCTGCCTGGGTGGACGTAACCTGTTGCGCAACAAAATCCGCGGGTAGATCGCTGCGCTGGATGCGGCTGCCCTCCATCACCGCGCAGGCATAGCGTATCACTGCACGCATCTGCCGCAGATTGCCTGGCCAAGGGTGATTGAGCAGCAGCGGCCAGACATCCGAAGCGATGACCTGCCGCGGGTCGCAGCCGGGCAGTTCGCTGGCCACCATCCGGCAGACCAGTTCGGCGCGGTCGGTACGCTCGCGCAGCGGCGGCAACTGCACGACGCCGGTGGCGATGCGATAGAACAGGTCTTCGCGAAAGGCGCCCTGCTCGACCAGGCCGGTGAGGTTCTGGTGGGTGGCGCAGATCAGCGCGAAGTCGACCTTGACGCTGCGCTCGGCACCCAGAGGGCTGACTTCGCGTTCGGCGATGACCCGCAGCAGGCGGGTTTGCTGTTCGAAGGGCATGTCGCCAATTTCATCGAGAAACAAGGTGCCGCCGTCGGCCTGCTGAACCTTGCCTTTCTTGCCGCAGGGCAACGCGCCGGAAAAGGCGCCGCGCGAATAGCCGAACAGCTCGCTCTCGATCAGGCTTTCCGGAATGGAGGCGCAATTGAGCGCCACGCACTGGGCCCGATGGCGTTGACTGTGGGCATGCAGCGCGCGGGCCAGCACTTCCTTGCCGGTGCCGGTTTCGCCCTGAACGAGCACGGCGATGCCGCGTTCCATCAGGCGCAGGGCGCGGCGGAAGGCCTGGCGCACCTGTGGGTCGCTGTCGTTGGCGATATCGGATTCGGGCAGTGCCGCGCAGGACAGTGCGGGCGAAGTGGTACGTGCAGTGTGTTCGCGAACGGAAGACATCGGCGTCACCTTTTATTGTTTTATAGCTCGTGACTATCTCGAGGTCTGGCGCTCGTGACGCAAGCCTCGACGCTGTGGCCATTTCACAATACGGCAGGCGGAGTTATGTTTTCCAATCCATAATCAGGTACCCACTGATACCTTTGCGAGCATCATGATCGAGCTCAGGCATTTGCAGTATTTTCGTGCGTTGGCTGAAACCCTGCACTTTGGCCGCGCCGCCGAGCGCCTGCACATCTCCCAGCCACCGCTGTCGCGACAGATTGCGCTGCTGGAGCAAGAGCTGGGCGTGAAGCTGTTCGATCGCTCGCGGCGCCACGTGGAGCTGACCGATGCCGGCCAGCGGTTCTATCTGGACACCGGCACGGTGTTCGCCGCATTCGAGCAGGCCAAGCGCAATGCGCTGGCGGCGGCGCGGGGGGCGGCGGGTGAGTTGTCGGTGGGGTTCATGATGTCGACGGCCTACAGCGTCACCCCGGCCATCACCCGGCGTTACGCGGCGCAGTACCCGCAGGTGAACCTGAAGCTGACCGAAACCCTGCCCATGGACCTGGCCCAGGACATCAGCAGTGGCAGCAAGGACGTGGCGATCATGTACCGGCCGCAGGATTGCAGTGGGCTGGAAACGGTGACCATCTACCGTGAAGAGATGACGGTGGTGCTGCCGCCGGGGCATCGGTTGCTCGAACAGCCGCTGATCGATCCGCGCGACCTGGCGGCGGAAACCTTCATCATCGTGCCACGCCGCATTGCCCCGGCGCTGCATGACATGATCGTCAATTACTGCCTGCTGCATGGCGTAACGCCCAATGTCGGGCTGGAAATCAACATGCAGCAGACCATCGTCAACCTGGTCGGCGAAGGCCTGGGCATCGCCATCGTGCCGCGCTCGATGCGCAACATGCGCCTGACCACCACCACCTTCCGCCCGCTGGTGGCGCCGCCAGTGGTCGAGGTGGTCGCGGTGTGGAAGGCTGACAATTACAATCCCTGCATTGCCACTTTCGTGGAAAGCGCCATGCGCGCGGGTGAAGAGGCGACGCTGCAAGATCAGTGAGTGTCCGGTATATCGCAGTGCCCCTTTCGCGGCCGATGACCGCTCCTACAGTGGGATGGTGATCGACCGCAGTGTGTGACCAGCCGTAGGATCGGTCTGTGGCCGCGAAGGGTTGACGGGGTATGCCTGACACACCGCGTTGTTTATGGCTGGGCGCTCAGATTTCCAGAATGCCGGACGCCATGTAGCCGCCATCCACAGGAATCACATGACCGCTGATGTAGGAAGCATCGTCGGAGGCGAGGAAGGCCACCGCGCCGGCCATTTCCGCCGGGGTGCCGTAGCGGCGCATGGGTACGGCGCGGGCGTAGGAGTCGCGGGTGGCGCTGGAGTGCAGGCGCTGGGTCAGGGGTGTATCCACCGGCCCCGGCGCGATGCCATTGACGGTGATGCCGTACTCGGCCAGTTCGACCGCCATCTGCCGGGTCAGACCGATCACTGCGGCCTTCGACGTGCCATAGGCCGTGCGCCCCGTGCTCGCCCGCATGCCACTGATTGACGCGACGTTGATGATCCGCCCCCAGCCCTGCTCCTTCATTAGCCGCGCCGCCTGCTGACCGCACAGCAGCGCGCCGGTCACATTGATGTTCAACACCCGCTGCCAATCGGCCAGGTCGCAGTCCAGAAAAGCCTGGGTCCTGGCGATGCCGGCATTGTTCACCAGCACGTCGCAGCGCGACAGACCGGCGAACACCTCGGCGATCGACTGCGCATCACCGATATCGATCACCACCGCCCGCGCCTCGATACCCTGGGCGTGCAAACCGGCGACCATTTCCTCGGCGGCGCCGCGGTTGATGTCGGCCACCACCACACTGTGGCCGTCCTCGCCCAGGCGCTGGGCGATCGCCGCGCCAATGCCCATGGCCGCGCCGGTGATGAAGGCCACCCGGCCCTCGCCGCTCTTGCTGGGAAGCTGTCTGACTGCTTGGCTCATGACCAGGACTCTCTTAAAGGAAACCAATGGAAATCCACGGAAAACAGGCAACGATGACCAGCGCCACCACCAATGCTGCCAGGTAACCCCAGACGCGGCGGATGACATGGTCGGACGGCGTCTTGCTGATCGCACAGGCGGCGTAGAAACCCACGCCCAGGGGCGGCGCGAACAGGCCGATGCCCATGGCCAGGATCACCACCATGGCGTAGTGCACCGGATGAATGCCGAGCATTTCGGCGAGCGGGAACATCAATGGGCCGAACAGCACGATGGCTGGAATGCCTTCGAGCACGCTGCCCAGAATCAGGAAAGTCACGATGGTGACGAACATAAAGCCGATGGCGCCGCCGGGGATTTCGCTGATCAGGTCGACCAGATTGGCCGAGAACCCCGACTGGGTCAGCGCCCAGGCCATGGCCGAAGCCATGCCGATGATCAACAGGATCGCCCCGGACAACGCCGCGGCCTCGATCATCATCGGGTAGACCTTGCGGAACTCGATGTGGCGCATGAACAGGTGCATCACCAAGCCCACCAGCACCACATAGGCCACGCCGATGGTCGAGACTTCGGTAGCCGTGGCCGCACCTTCGAGCACCGCCACACGGATCAGCAATGGCAAGGCCAGGGCCGGCAGCGCGACCATGAAGGTCTTCGCCACCACCGACATCGGTGCCCGCTTGACGGTGGGCATGGCTTCCTTGCGCGAGCGCCACCAGCAGACGATGGCGATGACCACGGTGGCCACCACTGCCGGCATCAGGCCGCCGATGAACAGCGCGGTGATCGAGACACTGCACACGGCGCCGATGGTGATCAGCACCAGGCTCGGCGGAATGGTTTCGGTCATCGCCCCGGTGGCCGCCAGCAGGGCGGCCAGCTCTTCGGGCTCGGAGCCGCGTTTCTTCATCTCCGGAAATAGTGCCGGCGCAACCGCTGCCATGTCGGCCACCTTGGAGCCGGAAATCCCCGACACCAGGAACATGGCGCCAAGCAGCACGTATTGCAGACCGCCGCGGACATGACCCAGCAGCGAGGCCATGAAGTCGATCAGCGTGCGGGCCATGCCCGATAGCTGCAGCACCACGCCCAGCAGGACGAACAGCGGCACGGCGAGCAGCACCATGTGCGACATGCCTTCGTCCATGCGCCCGACGACGATGGACAACGGGGCATGGGTCGCCAGCGCCAGATAGGCCATGGTGGCGGTGCCGAAGGCGAACGCGATCGGGATGCCCCCGAACACGCAGGCGCCCAGCAGTACCAGGAAGAACACCACCAGGTTGTAGTTGCCGATCTCGGCGAGCAGCGGCTGGGCTAACCACAGCGTACCACCCACCACGGCGACCACGGCCACCCCGGCCACGAACTGGCGCAGGGTGGAATAGCGCGCCATGCGCGCGACCGCCGCCAGCAGCATGAGCATGGCGCCGACCGGCAGCGCGGCGGCGCGCACGCCGTCGGGAATGCCCAGGGCCGGCGTGGTGATCGCCATCTGTTCGTGGGAGTGGACCATCGCCGGGGTGATGATCATGGCCACGAACAGCACCACGATCAGCGCCGACAGGGTTTCGCTGAAACCGCGCCAGGCCGCTGGCAGCTTGTTGACCAGCGCCGACATGCGCATGTGCTCGCCCCGATCGAGCGCCAGCACGGCGCCGAACATCGCCAGCCAGATGAACAGCGACGAGGCCAGCTCGTCGGTCCACACCAGCGGGTTGTGAAACACGTAGCGCGAGACGACGCCGGCGAGCAGCACGCAGGTTTCCACCAGCATCAAGGCCACGGCAAGCACCTCGACCACGCGCATGGCGCAGCGGTTGAGGCAGGTCAGCGCCCGGGCCGGCAGGCGCATGGCAACGGTTTCGGCCGGCATCGCCTCGGCGCTCATCATGCCAGCTTCCCGGAGTATTTTTCGAGGATGGCCCAGGCGGCCTCACCAAACTTCTCGTGCCAGTCGGCGTAATAGTTGGCGCTGCGCAGCTTCTCGCGGAACGCCTGCGGCTCGGTGTCGGCCAGCTCCAGGCCTTTTTCCTTGAGGGTGTCGCGGATGCTGCCCTGCAAGGCGGCCAGGTCGGCGCGCTGGCCCATGACCGCAGCATCGATGTGCTTGCGCACCACCGCCTGCACGTCGGCCGGCAGGCGGGCGAACGACTTGCTGTTGCCGAGCATCCAGAAGCCGTCCCACACATGGTTGGTCAACGAGCAGTACTTCTGCACTTCGTAGAGCTTGGCCGACGACACCAGGGTCAGCGGGTTTTCCTGACCTTCGACGATGCGCGTCTGCAGGGCCGAATACACCTCGGCGAAATTGATGCTGGTGGGCGCCGCCTCGAATGCCTTGAAGATCGACATGATGATCGGACTGGGTGGCACGCGCAGCTTCATGCCCACCAGATCTTCGGGCTTGAGCACCGGGCGGGTGCTGGTGGTGGTGACGCGAAAGCCGTTGTCCCACATCTTGTCGAAGGCGAACAGGGTGTCGGTCTTGGCGATCTCGCTGCGCACGTGGGCGCCCAGGTCACCGTCCATCGCGCTCCAGACCTGATCGTAGTCCTTGAAGGCAAAACCCACGGCGCTGATCTGCACCGAAGGCACCAGGGTACCGAGGATGACCGGCGACAACGCGAACAGGTCCACCGCGCCGGAACGCACCTGGGCCAGGGTGTCGGTGTCGCTGCCCAGCTGGCTGCTGGGGAACACCTGGATCTGCACCGCACCGTTGGTTTCTTCCTTGATGGCCTTGGCCATTTCCCGCGCCCGCACGTTCATCGGGTGAATCATGGGCAGGTTGTTGGCGAACTTGAGCCTGAAATCCGCCGCCTCGCTGCGTGGGCTGAACAAGCCCAGCCCCGTGGCGGCGACGGCCGCCGATGCGAGGGTGGCGGTCTTGATGAAACGGCGGCGCGAGAAATCACTCATGTAGCTCTCCTGACCTTCTTGTTTTTATTGACCAGCTTTCATTCACCGGGCTGCCGGGGCAGGCGCTGGGGTACCGGTGAGAAAGCAAATCGGGTGCCACCCCTGCCCGACCCGCTGAAAAACCGTGCCCATCAACGTGAAGCGAATAGCAAGCTGCTGTTTTGTCTGAACAAACTCGTACCGATGTGAATGTATCCGCAGATGTCAGGCGCCAAGCCCTGCCCGGCTCGATGTAACAGGTGTCTCCCTCAGGTGTCGCCCAGCACCGACGAAGCGACACCTGGGGCGACACCCGACGTCTGCGGGGTAACAGCCAGCCCGCCGCCGGCCGGCGTTTCAAGGCCTTGGCACCGCTCTTGCTATCGCCCTTGGCAAACAACATCAACAAGCCTTCAATCGAGGACACACCTCATGGGTTCGCCAGTCATCAGCGGTTGGTACCACTCTCCCTTCGGCAAATTCGACCAGCTCGATCCCGAGCAGATGATGGCCGATGCGGCCGTGGGTGCGCTCGAACATGCCGGGCTGGACGCCGAGCAGATCGATTCGGTCCACGTCGGCCATTTCAATGCCGGCTTCCTGTATCAGGACTTTCCTTCCGCGCTGCTCGCCAATCACATTCCGGCGCTGCGCTTCACCCCGTCGGTGCGCCTGGAAAACGCCTGTTCCACCGGCTCGGCAGCCATCCACTCGGCGCTGCAGGCGGTGCTCTCGGGGCAGGCTCGGCACGCCTTGGTGGTGGGCTTCGAGAAGATGAACACGCTGCCCACCGACGAGGTCGGCAAGATCCTGCTCAAGTGCTGCTACGCCAAGGAGGAAGCGCAGATCGAAGGTGGCTTCGCCGGGGTGTTCGGCACCATCGCCCAGACCTACTTCGAGCGCTACGGCGACCAGTCCGATGCGCTGGCGATGATCGCCGCGAAAAACCACGCCAACGGCGCACTGAACCCCTACGCGCACATGCGTCGCGACCTGGGCTATGACTTCTGTCGCGAGCCGTCGGCGAAGAACCCGTTCGTGGCCGGACCGCTCAAGCGCACCGACTGCTCGCTGATCACCGACGGCGCTGCCGCGCTGGTCATCAGCCGCGACGACCACGCGCCTGGCCGGGGCCAGGCGATCAGCTTCAGGGCGGCGGTGCAGGTCAACGACTACCTGCCGCTGTCGCGCCGCGACCCGACGGTGTTCGAAGGCGCCGCGCGGGCCTGGCAACAGGCGCTGGACACCGCAGGGCTGAGCCTGGCTGATCTGTCGCTGGTGGAAACCCATGACTGCTTCACCATTGCCGAGTTGCTGGAATACGAGGCCATGGGCCTGGCCGAGCGCGGCCAGGGCGCGCGGGTGATTGCCGAAGGCATCAGCCGCAAGGACGGCCGCCTGCCGGTCAACCCGTCCGGCGGGCTCAAGTCCAAGGGCCATCCGATCGGTGCCACCGGGGTGTCGATGCACGTGATGGCGGCCATGCAGCTCAGCGGCCAGGCGGGCGACATGCAATTGGCCAAGGCCCATCGCGCCGGCGTCTTCAACATGGGCGGCGCGGCGGTGACCAACTACGTGAGCATTCTGGAGCGCGTGCAATGACCGGCATCGACAACGTGATGAACCTGGGCGAACTGCTCAACCAGATCGCCCGGCGCTACCCCGACGCGCCGGGTTTCATTCGCGGCGAGCAGGTGCACACCTGGCGCAGCATTTCGCAACGGGTCGACAGCGTCGCCGCGGCGCTGCGCGCGCGGGGGGTGGGCAAGGGCGACAAGCTGCTGGTGCATTCGCGCAACAACCTGCCGCTGTTCGAGAGCGCCTGGGTGGCGTTCCGCCTGGGCGCGGTGTGGGTGCCGACCAACGTGCGCATTACCCCGCCGGAGGCCGCCTACCTGGGCAGTTCCAGCGGTGCGGTGGCAATGCTCTACGACGAGGGGCTGGCGCATTACGTGGATGCGGTGCGCGCCGAGTCGCCGGCGCTGGCGCAGGTGATCGCCATCGGCGAGCCGCGCGCGGGCGAACTGAGCTACGGGCAATTGCTCGACGAAGGCGCACCACACGCCAGCACGTTCCGCGCCGCCGACGTCAATTACCATGACCCGCTGTGGTTCTTCTACACCTCCGGCACCACCGGTCATCCCAAGGCCGGTGTGCTCACCCACGGGCAGATGGCCTTCGTCATCAACAACCACATCGCCGACCTGATGCCGGGGCTCTCCCAGCATTCGCGCTCGCTGGTGCTGGCGCCGCTGTCTCACGGGGCCGGCATCCACGCGCTGGTCAACGTGGCGCGTGGCGCCGCCTGCGTGCTGCCGGCCAGCGACCGGCTGGACTGCGACGAAGCCTGGCGCCTTGTACAGGAACACCGCGTCGACAACCTGTTCACCGTGCCGACCATCGTCAAGATGCTCACCGAAGACCCTGCCGTCGACCGCTACGACCACAGCAGCCTGCGCCATGTGATCTACGCCGGCGCGCCGATGTACCGCGCCGATCAATGCCACGCCCTGCGCAAGCTGGGCAAGGTGCTGGTGCAGTATTACGGCCTGGGCGAGGTCACCGGCAACATCACCGTGCTGCCCGCCGATTGCCACGACGCCGAAGACTCGCCCGCCGCCAAGGTCGGCAGTTGCGGCTATCCGCGCACGGGCATGCAGGTGGCCATTCTGGACGACGCCGGCAACGAGTTGGCCACCGGTGAGGACGGCGAGATCTGCGTACGCGGACCGGCCGTGTTCAGCGGGTACTACAACAACCCGACGGCCAACGCCAGTTGCTTCAAGCACGGCTGGTTCCACACCGGCGACCTGGGTCATGTCGACGAACAGGGGTATCTGTTCATCACCGGCCGCGCCTCGGACATGTACATCTCTGGCGGCTCCAACGTGTACCCGCGCGAGGTCGAGGAAGCGCTGCTGACGCATCCGGCGGTCAACGAGGTGGCGGTGCTGGGCATGCCGGACGAGAAATGGGGCGAGTGCGGCTGCGCCGTGATCGTCACCACCGGCCAGGTCAGCGACGAGCAGTTGCTGGCGCACCTGGAACCACGCCTGGCCCGCTACAAGTGGCCCAAGCGCTTCGTGCGCTGGGACGCCATGCCCAAGTCCGGCTACGGCAAGATCGTCAAGAAGCAGATCCGCACCCTGCTGCAGGAACGCGAGGAGGTGGCCTGATGAATCCCCATTTCGAGGAGCGCGACGGCGTACGGGTTTTCGTTCACGGCGGGCCGGCCCAGCAGCCGCGTCGGCTGGACCGCAGTGTGGCACAGGGTGAAGAACTGCGCCTGGTGCTGCCGCTGGCGTGCAACGTCGGCGCAGGCGTGCTGCAAGCCCTGCAGGGGCGTCGGTACGGCAGCGCCGTGGGCCGCATCCTGTGTGGTGGCGCGGCGCACCTGAGCTACCACCGCATGGTGGTCACCGACAAGCCGGAGCGGCCCTACGACTACGGCGCCCCGGTGGTGCTGGACGGCTACATCACCTTCATCAGCGGTGCCATCACCGTGGGCCGGGATGCGCAGAACAGGCCATTGCTGCACTGCCACGCCGGCTTTCTGGATCGCGACGGCCAGCAGCACGGCGGCCATCTGCTGCTCGACAGGCTGGTGGTCGGCAGTGAAAACCTGGTGATCCGCCTGTGCCTGTTCGACCAGGTGGCCTATCAGGCCCAGCCCGACGCGGAAACCCATTTCAGCCTGTTGCACCCGATCGATCAGGAGGCCTCATGAACGCCAGCGCCGTACTCGAACCCGACCTGTCCCCTTCAACCGTCCAGACCGGCCGCCTGGGGCGTCTGGTAGTGGCGCGGCTCAAGCCCAACGAAGACATCGTCGAAAGCGCCGAAGCCCTGTGTGCCAGTCACGGCATCGAGCTGGCCGTGATTCGCGGCGGGTTGGGCAGCCTGATCGACGCACAGCTGGGCTATCTGGGCCGGCCGGGCCTGAAGACCCTGACCGTGCCCGGGCCTGGCGTGGAGATTCTGAGCATCAGCGGCGAGATCGTCATCGGTGAGAGCCGACTGCAAGCCGTGGTGGCCGACGCCGACGGCAACATCTTCGCCGGACGCCTGGAGCGCGGCCGCAACCTGTCGTTCATCACCGTGGAACTGACCCTGCAGGAATGGCTGCCCGACTGAATCGGCAGCAACCCCCTGGCCAAGACACAGCCCCGTGCAAGAAGCAGTGGAAACCTGTGGGAGCGGGTTCTACCCGCGAAGGCTACGCCGCGGTCTACCAGGTGCACCGCGTCGAATCCTTCGCGGGCAGAGCCCGCTCCCACAAGAAACGGTGGCAACCCCGTAGCAACAAACAACGGTGACCCTGTGGGAGCGGGTTCTACCCGCGAAAGGGGCGCCGCGGTCTACCGGATGCACCGCGTCGAGCCCTTCGCGGGCAGAGCCCGCTCCCACAGGAAACGGCGGTGGCCTTGTGGACAAGAAACGGTGGTGACCTGTGGGAGCGGGTTCTACCCGCGAAAGGGACGCCGCGGTCTACCAGATGCACCGCGTCGAGCCCTTCGCGGGCAGAGCCCGCTCCCACAGGAAACGGCGGCAACCCCGTAGCAACAAACAATGGTGACCCTGTGGGAGCGGGTTCTACCCGCGAAAGGGGCGCCGCGGTCTACCAGATGCACCGCGTCGAGGCCTTCGCGGGCAGAGCCCGCTCCCACGGGAAGCGGCGGTGGCCTTGTGGACAAGAAACTGTGGTGACCCTGTGGGAGCGGGTTCTACCCGCGAAGGGGGCGCTGCGGTCTACCGGATGCACCGCGTCGAGGCCTTCGCGGGCAGAGCCCGCTCCCACAGGAAACGGCGGTGGCCTTGTGGACAAGAAACGGTGGTGACCTGTGGGAGCGGGTTCTACCCGCGAAGGCTACGCCGCGGTCTACCAGATGCACCGCGTCGAGCCCTTCGCGGGCAGAGCCCGCTCCCACAGGAAACGGCGGTGGCCTTGTGGACAAGAAACGGTCGTGACCTGTGGGAGCGGGTTCTACCCGCGAAAGGGGCGCCGCGGTCATTCGTGCCAGTGGCGGCACTTCGAGGTCTGGCCGACGCCCGGATTGAAGGCGTTGCACGGGTCCAGTTGCTGATAGAAGGCCTTGAGCGCGGGCTTGGCCGGGTACAGATGGCCGACGTTGTGCTCGGCCGGATACTCTGCGCCGCGTTCGTCGAGCAGGGCCCACATGCGATGCTCGACCGCCAGACAATCGCTGCCCTTGCGCAGGATGTAGTCCTGGTGGAACACGTGGCAGAAGAAATGCCCGTAGTAGAGTTTGACGATCATCTGCTGATCGATGTCTGCGGGCAGCGTCTCGAACCATTGCCGATCATTGCGCGCCAAGGCGATGTCCAGTGCCACGATGTCCTCCACCTCCCGATCGTGCACGGCGCGGTAGCGCACCGCAGCACCGGCGGCGGCGAAACGATGCAGGAAGGCCTTGCTGCCCTCCTCCGCAGTGCACCGGAAGAAATCACCGTCACGTCCGGCGAACAGCTCTTCCAGCAGCTTCTGGGTCGGCGCCACCGAGCCGGCGGACACCTTGAGCATCAAGTAGTGTTCATAGCGCTGACGGAACTCGCGAATGCGCGGCGGCAAGTGCTCGGGAAAGCAGCGCGCCGCCAGTTGCAGGACACGGTCGGCGAGGTTGGCACGCAGCCAGGGAAAGCGCTTGAGAAAAGTATCGGCGCGGCTCTTCAAAGCGAACAGCTTGGGCAGGCGCTGGGTGCCCAGGTGGTGGATCATCAGAAACGTGTCCTTGCCGTATTCGGCGGCCACGTCGTAGGCGTCGCGGTGCATGTACTCGCCGGCGATCGGCAGCTCGTCGAACCGTTCGAGCATGTGCCGGCGAATCTGGGTGAGGTCAGCGGTGTCGTTGCTGCCGATGTAGAACACCGCGGTGTCGCGCTCGGCGGCGAAGGTGTCCAGGCGTACGGCGAACACCGCCAGCTTGCCGGCACTGCCGCTGGCCTCGTACAGGCGCTGGTGGTCGGCATTGAAGCGTGCGGGCGTGGGCGCGTCGACCTCGCGCACATAGGCGGCGTAGCCATGGTCGGAGCCCAGCCCGGCGTCGGCCTTGATATCGGCGGCGGTGTAGCGCTGGGCGTCCAGGTTGCCGAGGATCTGCTCGGGCGTATCGCCCAGTTCGACGCCCAGGTGATTGACCAGTTGCAAGGTGCCATCGGCGCCGAGCTGGGCGTACACCGCCATCTGCGTGTAGGCCGGTCCGCGACGCACCAGCGAGCCGCCTGAATTGTTGCAGACGCCGCCGAACACCGACGCGCCGATGCACGAGGAACCGATCACCGAATGGGGCTCGCGACCCAAAGGCTTGAGGACCTTCTCCAACTGATCGAGGGTCGAGCCGGGGAAGCAGATGACCTGACGGCCCTCCTCGATCACGTGCACCGTGCGCATGCGCAAGGTGCTGATGATCACCACTTCACGGTCGTAACCGCCGTCGGGGGTGGAACCTCCGGTCAGGCCGGTGTTGGCCGCCTGCATGATGACGATCACATCGGCCGCCACGCAGGCCTTGACCACCTGCCACTGCTCCAGCAGCGAGCCGGGGCGGACCACGGCCAGCGCGTTGCCACTGCCGAAGCGGAAACCCTGCCGAAAGCGTTCGGTCTCGGCCGAATCGGTGAGCACATGGCTGGCGCCGACGATATTTCGGAGTGCGCTGATCAATTCGCTCATTGCGGCATCACCGCCACCGCATCGACTTCGATGAGCATGCCGTCCAGCGCCAGACGTGGCACTGGGATCAAGGTGCAGGCCGGGGTCATGGCATCGCCCCACGCCTCGCGCAGGGTGTCGCTCCAGATGGCCAGGCGCTCATGGTCGTGGTCGACGATCAATACGGTCAGCTTGGCGACGTGGGCGTAGTCGGCACCGGCTGCACCGAGGGCGGTGCGCAGGTTGGCCAGGGCCTGCCCGGCCTGCAACTGAAAGTCCGCGGAAATGCTGCTGTCCAGGCTTTCACCGCCTTGCCCGGCGATGAACAACAACTTGCTGCCACCGGCGACCTCGGCCACATGGGAGTAACCATAGGGCGCCGGGTCGAACAGGCCGGGCGGATTGCTGAGCTTGAGCGGGACGTGGTCGGGCATGGGCAGGCTCCTGTTGGCTGACAGACCTTACCCTAGCACGGCTTGCCGGGCGCATCGCGGCTTCTTTAGGCGTCTTTCGGCCAGCCGCCGCCGAGTGCCCGATACAGACGCACGCGGTCGATCGCCGCAGCGGTGGCGCTGTCCACCAGCTGGCTTTGCGTGGCCAGCAGCGCGCGCTGCACACCCAGGACGTTGATGAAGTCGGTCGCGCCCTGATTGTAGCGGTCGCGGGCCGTACCCAGGGCCACCGTGTTCTGCCGCACCGCCTCGCTCAGCGCAGCATGGTGCTGCTGTTCGGCGGCGTAGTCGCTCATGGCATCGTCGACCTCGTGCCAGGCGGCCAGCACCACCCGTTGGTAGTCCAGCGCCGCTTCCTGCTGCTGATGTTCGCGCAGCTCCAGTGTGCCGGTCAGCCGTCCGCCCTGGAAGATCGGCAGGTACAGGCTGGGGCCGAACGACCAGCTGCGCGAATCCCAGCCGCCCAGGTCGGAACCATTCAGGGCCTGAAAGCCGAAGCTGGCGCCCAGGCTCACCCGTGGATAGAAATCGGCCTTGGCCACGCCGATGGCGGCCGTGGCCCGATGCAATGCCGCCTCGCTGCGCTGGATGTCGGGCCGGCGCTGGGCCAATTCCGAGGGCAGACCCATGGGCACGTCCGGCGCCGGGTCGGGAATGGCGCGCGGGGTGCGCAGTTCGTTGGCCAGGGCGCGCGGCGGTTCGGCCAGCAGGTAGCTCAGCGCGTTGATCAAACGGTCCTGCTGCGCCTGCAGCACAGGCAGCGAGGCTTCGATGGTGGCTACGAGCGCGGCGGCGTTGGCGGTGTCCAGGTTGGTGGTGACACCGTTCTCGTAGCGGGTCTGGGTCAGGCGCTGGCTCTGCCGGGCGATCTCCAGGTTCTCCCGCGCCACGGCCAGGCGCGCCTGCACGCCACGCAGGCGGATGTAGTCGGTGGCCGTACGCGCGGCGATGCTCAGGCCGACCGCGTCGCGCTGGGCCTGGCTGAACTGGACGTCGGCCTCGGCCATCTCGACGCTGCGCTGGACGTGGCCCCACAGGTCGACCTCCCAGCTGGCGTCGAGCGCCCCGCTCCACAGCTCGAACGGTGCTCGGCCGCTCTGCCCTGACGGGTCGTTGAGGCCTTCGGCGCTGTTGCGCTCGCGCTGGTAGCCACCGCGCGCGCTGAGCCCCGGCAACTGCTCGCTGCCGCTGACCTGACGCAGGGCCTGGCTCTGCTGCACGCGGTTGGCCGCCGAACGGATGTCCAGGTTGGCCTTGGCAGCCCGGGTGACCAGCGCGGTCAATTGCGGGTCGCCCAGCTGTTGCCACCAGGCGCGGTCCAGCGCTGCGTCGCCGCGGGTACCGGCGCTGTCCTGCCACTGCGCGGGCAGCGCCGCTGCGGGGCGTTGGAAGTCCGGCCCGACGCTGCAGGCAGCCAGGCCACTCAGGGTCAGGGCAAGCAATGCACGTTTCATCTCAGGGCTCCTGGGTGGTATCGACCGACGCAACCACCGACAGGCCGACGCGCAGCCGATCCAGATGGGGCTGATCGGTTTCGAACACTACCTTGACCGGAATGCGCTGGACTACTTTGGTGAAGTTGCCGGTGGCGTTGTCCGGGCTGATCTGCGCGAACGACAGACCCGTAGCCGGCGCCACGCTGTCGATGTGGCCGTGGAAGACCTGGTCGGGAATGCTGTCGACATGAATGTCCACGCGCTGATTGGCATGCATGTGCGCCAGTTGCGTCTCGCGGAAGTTGGCCACCACGAACGCCTGATGCAGCGGCACCACGGCCAGCAGGGGTCGACCGGGGGCGACATAGGCACCGACGCGCACCGAGCGCTGACCGATCATGCCGTCGGCCGGTGCCAGAATCTGCGTGTAGGACAGGTTCAGCTCGGCCTGTTCCAGCGCCGAACGATCCTTGTCCACCGCCGCCTCGGCCACTTCCAGTTCGGCCTTGAGCACATCCAGGGTGCGCTGGGCGGCGACCCGTGAGGCGCCATCACGGTCGCGCGACGCTTCCCAACCCTGCAACTCGGCCTCGGCCTTCTGCCGCTCTTCCTGAGTGCCGGCGCCGGCCTGGGACAGGTTGCGGTAACGCTGAGCATTGGCCTGGGCGAACTTCAGAGAAGCGGCGGTGGCGCGCGTGGCCGCGCTGGCCTGGTCGATCACCGCCCCCTGCCGCTCGATGCTGGCGCGCAGGTTCTTCACCTGCGCCTGCGCGGCATCGACGTTGGCACGGGCCGCCGCCACCGAGGCCGTGTAGTCGCGCGGGTCCAGGCGCGCCAGCAGCTGCCCGGCCTTGACCGACTGGTTGTCCTGCACCAGTACCTCGGTGACCACCCCGGCCACCCGCGGCGCCACCAGCACCGAGTCGGCGCGGATGTAGGCGTCGTCCGTGCTCTGTACGCCGCTGCGGTGCAGCACCTGGTAGAGGCCATAGGCGGCGCAGACGAGGATGGCAGCAACGATGAGAAAGACAGCGGTGCGATGTTTGATGACAGATTTCATGACGGTACCGGGGGTTGCGGTGGATAGGCGCGTTTGGGCAGGGTCAGCAACACCACCAGCAGCACGGCGATGAAGGCCAGCAGCGCCAGGAACGCGTCGCTGTAGCTGAGCACGAAAGCCTGGGCGCGAACGCGGCCGGCCAGTTCGGCAGCCGGCTCGCCGTAGAGCGGCAACAGGCTCTGGTAGCTGTTGCCGACCTGATCGAGCAAGGTGTTGGAATGCAGGTGCTCACGGGCGGTGACGAAGTTTTCCAGCACCACGCCGGCGACCACCGACGACAAGCCGCGCAGGGTATTGACCATGGACGAGGCGAACGGCCCCTCCAGCGGATGGATGACCCCGGTGGCGATCATGAGCAGCGGCACCACCACCATCGGCTGGCCGAAGGTGTGCAGCGCCTGCAACAGATAGAAGTCGTCGCGAATCCATTCGCCGGTGAGCTGCGAGCCGCCCAGCAGCGCCAGGGTCAGCAGGCCGAAACCTGCGGCCATCACGTAGCGCGAGTCGACCCAGTTGCGGTTGATGACGAACGCCACCAGCGGCGCGATGAGCAACTGCGGGATCGCAATGCACAACGCGGTGGGCATGGTCTGCAACGGCCGATAGCCCTGAATGTGAGTCAGGTAGCCCGCCGGAATCGCGCTGCCGGCCATGCCGACGAACAGGAACAGGCACAGCGTGGTAATGCCGAAGGCGAAGTTGCGCCGCCCCAGCAACTGCAGTTTGAACAGCGGCAGTGGATGAAACCATTCGTTGAGCAGAAACAGCGGCAGGCAGACACCGGCACCGATCAGCAGCAAGGCAATCAAGGGCGACTCCAGCCAGTCCAGCCGTTCGCCCTGGGTCAGGCCGATGATCAGCATGCTCAGGCCGGCCGTGCCCAGCAGTGCACCGCGCCAGTCGGCCTGCTTGAAGCGCTCCAGCCGCAGTGGGTCCTGCGGCAGACCGAAAGCGATGCACGCGGCGCCGATCAGGCACGCCGGGATGATCTGCCAGAACACCATGCGCCAGTCGCTGCCCTCGGTCCACAGCGCGGCAAGGGGCATGGCCAGGTTCGGTCCGAAGGTTGCGGTGAGGGCGTAGGCCGACAGCCCGTACAATTTGATGTGCCACGGCAGGAAGCGCAGTGCGGCGGTCATCAGCAGTGGCGGCAGCGCGCCTCCGGCCAGACCCTGAAGCACACGCAACAGCAGCAGGCTTTCCAGGTTGGGGGCGAACGGGCACAGTGCACCGAAGCCGGCGAAGGCCACGGTCACCACAATGGCGAAGCGCCGCAACGAAAAGGTCACGGCCAACCAGGGCGCCAGGAGCATCGCCGAGACTTCGGCCGCCGCGTAGGCAGAGCTGATCCAGCTGCCTTCGTCGTGGCCGAAGCCATAGATCCCCAGCAGGTCAGCCAAGGTGATGTCGGTGACGCGGTCGTTTATGCCGGAGGTCAAGGCGGCGATCAGCACGCCGACCAGCCCGATGGCCAGACGCCAGCCAAAGGGTGCCGGGACAGGAGGTGAAGGTGGAGGCACGAATGGAACCTGCTTGCTGCAAACGACGATGAACTAATAATTGCGGTACACTGTACCGATCAGCGATACAAAAGGCAAATTGCATGAGCAGCGACAACGACCGTAGCGGCATACAAGTCATCTCTCGGGCAGCGGCGATCCTGCGCTGCCTGGAAAGCGAGCCCGACGGCCTGAGCCTGGGCGCGATCGCCAAGCGCATCAATCTGCCCCGCTCCACGGTGCAACGGCTGGTCGATGCGCTGGCCCATGAGGAGCTGCTCAAGGTCCAAGGCGCCGGTGGGGTGTGCCTTGGCCCGGCATTGATGCGCCTGGCGTCGAACAGCCATGTCGACCTGATTACTCAGGTGCGTCCTTATATGGAGGCACTGACCGAACGCACCGGAGAGACGGCAGTGCTGGTCAACCGCAACGGTACCCACCTGATGCTGCTGCATTCGGTGGTGTCGCCGCAGCCCTTGCGAGTAGCGCCCTCCTCCGGCAGTTTCCTCAGCGTCTACGCGACTTCGGGCGGCAAGGCATTGCTGGCCAAGATGAGCGACGAGGCCGTGGTGCAACTGCTCGGCCCGGTGCTGGAACCGCTGACCCCGAGCACGCCCGACTTGCCACGGTTGCTCGAACAACTGGCCGAGGTCCGCGAGCGGGGTTATGCCTGCGACGCCAACGAGCACATGATGGGTGTGGGCGCCATGGCCGTGGCCCTGCAGACCTCGCAAGGTCAGTACGCGCTGGCACTGGTGGGTCCGGTATGGCGGGTCGAGGCGCAGCATGCGTTCTTCCGTGAAGCGCTGTTCGACACTCGCGAGGCCCTGGCCGGTGTCCTCAGCGCGGGCTTGCGCGCCAGCGAGCCATCGTCAATTTGAAACAAAATGCTATTACTTTGATCAGCGCGAACCGTGAACAAACGGGCAACATGACACTCAGAGAGTCGTCCCTGCCACTGGATAATGGGCAGGAAAAACAAAGACAGGGAGAACCCAGGCGCCAGCGCGCGGCCGTCGGGCGTGTCAGCTAACCCAAGAGAGTTGAAGACCCTTCCTATGAAAATCCTGAGCAACTGTGTCCGACAGTTGAAACGCTCCTCCTACGCCTTGCCTGCCCTGCTGCTGGCGGGTACCTGCTCCTTCCTCGCCCTGGAAATCAGCGACAGCCGCGCCGAGTCGGTCGATGGCACGCAGACCCTGGTGTTCCTGCGTCACGCCGAGAAGCCCGCCGGCGGCCTTGGCCAGCTCAATTGCCAAGGCCTCAACCGCGCGCTGAACCTGGCCGAATTGCTGCCGGAGCGGTTCGGCAATGCCGATTACGTGTTCGCGGCCGACCCCGGCCGGCACGTCGAGGAAGGCGAGAACGACGAATCCTACAGCTACCTGCGTCCGCTCATGACCATCAGCCCCAGCGCCATCAAGCTCGGCCTGCCGGTGAACATCGACTATGGCGCCAACGATACCCAGGACCTGGCCCGTGAGCTGATGCGCGACAAGTACCACAACGCGGTGATCTACACCGCCTGGTCCCATGGCTACCTGCCCGAGCTGATCAACGAAGTGGCCGGCCGCGCGGTGGGCCAGGAGATGAACATCACCGAAGACTGGGCCGCCAACGACTTCGATTCGGTCTACGTGCTCACGCTGACCTGGCACGATGGCAAGGCCAGCCTGCTCTCGCGCAACGTCAAGCAGGGCCTGGACAACGGCCACACCGCTTGCCCGGCCTAGCGGCGGGCCTGGGTTCACACGCAGCACCAAGCGTTGCAAGGGAGGCTCGGGTATACTGCCGCTCCCTTTCAACGTGCTGCCCCGGAGCCACCATGCCTGCCAATCAACATCCCGATGCCGAGCCGATCGTTCAGGACGCCGAAGTCGATGGCCAGGCAGCGATCCCGGCCTTCACGTTCCCGTTCAAGCCCGGCGCGTTCGCGACCAAGCAAGCGGCCAGCTACCCCGGCGCCGGCAAGTCGAACCACGACAAGACCCCGGGCCGCGCCCCGAACGGCACTCGCCGCTCCATGGGCAAGCGCTGATACCTTTCGTCAGGACGCCAGAATGACAAAGCCACCCGAAGGTGGCTTTGTCGTTTTCAGGGTGTACCAGGTTCAGGGCTTGTCGCGCTGCTGCGCATATTGCCGCTGCTGCGAACGCTGGCGCAGGATGATCGGCAGGATGCGCCGTCCGTCGTTCCAATAGCGTCCGGCCAGGCGGCTCGGCTCGCTGAGAATACGGTGCAGCCATTCCAGTGAGAGCTTCTGTACCCACATCGGCGCACGCTGGACCTTACCCGACAGGAAGTTCAGCGCCGCACCGGTGCAAAGGCCCACGCCATGGGTGCGACCGCGATCGGCGATCAGCTTGCACAGCATTTCCTGGCGCGGCGAGCCGACCGACATGATCAACAGCTGCGCCCGATGCTGCTCGACGAACTGCAAGGTGGCCTCCACTTCGGCAGGGTTGTCGATGAAGCCCATCGGCGGGTTGTAGTGCAGGAACGTCACCGCCGGATAGCGCTGGGTCAGGATTTCCACCACATCGGTGGTGGAGCCGACGACCGTCACGGTCCAGCCTTCGCGCTGGGCTTCGTCCATCACCGACACAGTCAGGGTGCTGCCGGGGATGGCCTCGGGCACGCCGGCGTCGAACTTGCGCAACACCGGCATCAATACCCGGCTGTCGCAGACCCGGTAGGCCGCAGCGTCGTAGGCACTGCGGAAGACCGAGTCGTTTTCAAGCAGCACAACGTGGTTGACGTTGGCGGTCACTACGTAACCAAAAGGCTTGTTCACGTCGCCCTTGATGGCACGGATCAGGTCCCTTTGGTCACCTTTGTAGAAATCTATCCCAAAAACTTTCATCCAGGCCGTCCTATCAGTTCTAGAATGCGTTAATGCAGCGCCGTAGAAAGGCTGCGGGAGCTTGGACGATTCGGCTTATTCGTCTGAAGCGTGGTAATCGATTGTCTTCTATCCATAGGCTTAGCCCATGAACATCAAAAGGTTGTATTCACGTGCAGTGTCCGGGCGCGCAGTACCTTTCGTGCCAAAACTCGATGCCTCACGCCCTCGCCGCACACTGCTGAGTGCGGCGATGGCGTTGGTGCTGGGCTCTGGCGCCGCATTCGCGGATGTGCCGATGACACAGGTCAACGTATCGGGGGCCGAGTTCTCCGAAAATGTGTTTCCGGGCGTGGAAGGTACGCACTATTTCTTCCCGCGCGAAGGCTTCTTTGCCAACTGGAAGCGTCGTGGCGTTCAAAGCGTGCGCTTCCCGTTCAAATGGGAGCGACTGCAGCCTACGCTGGGGGGGCCGCTGGACCCTGTCTACGCCAAGCTGATCGACAAGATGCTGGTGCAGGCCGCACAGGCCAACATGCAGGTGATCCTGGACGTGCACAACTACGGGCGCTACCGCGGCAAGATCATCGGGACCCGGGACGTCACGGTGGATCACTACAAGAACCTCATGAGTCAGATAGCGCGCCGCTGGAGTGGTTACAGCGCCCTGGCCGGCTACGACCTGATGAACGAGCCCCACGACGAATCCGATGCCATCTGGCCGACGGCCGCCCAGGCGGGCATCGACGCCATTCGGGCGATCGACAAGAACCGTCCGATCTACGTCGAGGGTCGTTCGTGGGCCAGTGCCGAGCGCTGGCCGAACTACAACAATGATCTGCTCAAGCTCAAGGACCCGTCCAACAAGCTGATCTTTTCCGCGCATATCTACCTCGATCCTGACGGCAGTGGTAACTACAAGAATCGAATTTCCGGCACATGGAATCCGGATATCGCCGTGAACCGGGTCAAACCCTTCGTCGAGTGGCTCAAGCGCAACGGCAAGAAAGGCCACATCGGCGAGTTCGGCATCCCTGACAACGATCCCCGCTGGCTGGACGCGGCCGAGCGCCTGCAAAAGTACCTGGCCCAGCAGTGCATGCCCCTCACCTACTGGTCGAGCGGCCCCTACTGGGGTGGTTACTTCATGGCGGTCGAGCCGATCAACGGCCAGCCTCGTCCTCAATGGACAGTCATGGGCCGGTACCTCAAAGAGCCGAAGTGCAAGGCTATCGGCCCGACGTAACGGCAAGGCCCGCAGTATCGGCCGGTCGTCCCAGCGGACGATCGGCCGGTTGCGAAGCCGGCACCCTCACCTGCCCGTAATACACGAATGCCGCAACCGCGAGCGCTGCGATGTTGCCGTCATACATCATGGCCGGCGACAAGAACAGGTTGATCAGGTTGAAGCACATGTCGAGAACAAAGGCAGCGAGCAAGTCACCTTTGTTCCGGCACTGGCGACTGATTCTCCAGAATCCGACGAAATACACCAGGATGATCAGCGGCATGATGAAGCCGTAGCGGTACATCACGCCCAGCACACCCACGTCGGACAGGTAGAAGTAGGAGCTGTACAGGCGCGAGAAACCGCCCTGCCACTGCAGCGACAGTGCGCCCATCCCCACGTACCAGTTCGCGGCCGTATCGCGCAGGATGATCGCCGTTGTATCGGCACGCACCCCACCCGGCTCGGTCGCTTCCTGCACCAGGGCCATCAAACGCTCGTACTGGGCTTCGAACGGCGCTGGCATCACCATGTAGGCCACCCCGCCCACGACGATGATCGCCAGGCCAAGCTTGACCAGCACGTGCAGGTGCGCGCGGAAGATCCACAACGCGGCCAGGGTCCACACCAGCATGGTGTTCCGCGTCTGCAGCACCAGCCACAGGTAGGCGGCGAACAGGCCCAGCAACAGCACCGGTACCAGCTCGATACGGCGACGCAGGCGGTACATCAGCATCATGGCGCACAGCGAGACGTAGGAGCCGCCAATGCTGAAGCGGTCCGGACGCAACGGGTTGAGGCCGTAGTCCTTCTCGTCGACGTTGAAGGCGACCGCAGCGTTTTCCGGGACGATCTTGAAGTAGTAGAGAAAGCCGACCGCCACACACGCCAGGCCGCCGATCAGGAAGCAGCGCTCGAGCTGCTCCTGAGTCGGCTGCGCCTTGAGCATCAGGTACAGCGCCGGAAAGAACAGCAGGTACAGGAAGTTGCGGCGCTCTTCGAGCAGGCCGTAGAACACCGGCTGCTCGAAGTGATACCAGGAGAACAGTGCCGACATCACCGGCAGGGCCACGCCCATGAACAGGATCCACATACTGGCCCGCGACTGCCACGGGCGTTGCCACATGGCCAGCAGCAGCACGGCCGCGCCTACCACGCCGGCCAGGTACAGTTCGCGCAGGTACGGCAAGCCTGCCAGCTTGTTGTCGGTCAGGAAAAGAAAGCCGGAGTTGACCACCACCAGCAGGCACAGCAACGTGCGCGGATTGAACAAAGCCTGGAGCATGTCCGTTACCTCGTGGACGATAGATCACTCAGCGCCATTTGAACGCCAAGCCCTCGGTGATGCCCTTGATGCCGAACTTGATGTTCTTGGCACTGCCGCGGTTCTGCAACACGGTGATCGCGCCCAGGGCGATCGCCGAGAAGAAGGTGCATGCGGTCGAATGGAAGCGCTTGTTGTACATGATCGCGGCGCGGTTGCGGTAGAAATGAAACATGTGGCTGCGGCCTTTGGTGCTGCCGCTGTCGCCATGTCGGGCGAAGCTGTCGAGGGCCACGCGGCCATGCCAGCCCACGGCGGCGGCGCGACGTTCCCAGTCCACTTCTTCGGAGTACATGAAGTAGCGGTGGTCCATCATGCCGACCTCTTCGATCACCTCGCGGCGTATCATGAGGCTCGCGCCCATCAGGTAGTCGGGCTCGGGCAGGCCGGCCGTGGGCAGCTGCGCGCGGTCCATGTTCTTGCCCATCAGCTTGGTCTTGCCCAGCCAGGGGAACAAGGTACCGCCGCCGACGCACTGGACCACCTGAGGGCGGTCCGAGTACACCAGCACGGAAGCCGAAAAGCCACACTTGGGCGACTGTTCCAGGGTGTCACGCAGTGCTTCCAGGGCGCCGGGCTCGACGGTGACGTCGTTGTTGAGCAGCCAGATGTAGCGATAGCCTGCGCGCACGGCGTAGTCGATGCCGACGTTGTTGCCGCCGGCGTAGCCGTGGTTGCCTTCGTTGATGATCAATACCCGCTCGTGCGGTGTGTCATAACTGCCGGCTGCGCGCTCGTCGATGACTTGAACGTCCGGGCCGGTCGAGTCGTTGAGAAACTGCTTGAGGCGCGACACGCTGTCGTCCTTGGAATCGTTGTCGATCACCACCACCGGGACGCGGCAATGGGCATCCAGGGCACGGATGCAGTCAATGGTGGTATCGGCGCCATTCCAGTTGAGGATGATCGCGCACACATCGTTGTTGGATCGGGTCATGCTTGAGCCTCCTGTAGAGTGCCACTCTGGCGGTTCTGCCAGGCACGCGCCTTGAATACGACGATCGACATCATCGCCAGATAGATGAAAATGTTTGCTGCCGCGATAGCGATCACCACCGCCAGGGCCGAGCCGCCCCACAGAGCGCCGATGGCCACGGCGCCGAAGCGCAAGGAGGTGGCGAAGACTTCGAAGCCCAGGAAGTAGGCCTGCAGGCGCAACGCCGGGATGGCGACTTCGCACGGCATCGCTGCGAACCGGGCCAGTTCTGCCAGAGCCAGCCAGCGCGCGTATTCGCCCGCTTCGTGCCACTGGGCGCCGAAGGCCAGGGTGAACAGCCACGGCCCGGCGATGACCAGAATCAGAAAGCCTGATGCGCCGATCGCGGTCATCGCGCCGACGCCCTTGAGCAGCAGGCCGACCACCGCCTCACGAGCGTGCACCGCGGCGGCGATACGCGGGTAGAAAACGCTGCCCATGGCCTTGCCGATGAAATTGCTGGGCATGGCCAGCACTTGCAGGCACAGGGCGAAATAGCCCGCCGGTATGGCACCGAACAGCGAGGCCAATACCAGTGTGGGCATGTGCACCGACAGCGCGTTGATCAACACCTGCGGGGCACGGAAAAGGGGGAAGTCGCGGTATTCGCTGGCCAGTTGGCGCAGGGTCTTGCGCGGGGCCTCGTCGACCTCGGTCGCGTCGGCCGGTGCCGGCTTGCTCATGGCCATGCCGATCAGGATCAGCAGGCTGTGCACCACGTAGTACAGCGCGCTGGTGACCACCAGCATGGTCGCGCTGTTGTTGAACAGGCCGCCGACACTGCGCATGCCGTTGTAGACCAGGGCATGGCTGGTGGCCGCGCGGGCGGTCAGGCGATAGCGGCCATGGCGATACAGCCACTGCTGCAGCACTTCGAGGACCGCCGAGCTGAACATGACCAGCGGCAGCAGCATCAGGTACGGCGTGAGCAATTCCAGGTTCCAGCGCTCGGCCAGCATCGGCCCCCACAACAACAGCACGACCGCCACCAGCAGGGACACCAGCAAGGCGACCACGGTCGCCAGCTTGGCCAGGCCGCTGGCGTCGCGATGGCGTTGCGGCAGGACGATGGCCATCGACCAGGTCAGGCTGCAGGCCGGAATCAGGATGATCGTCAGGCTGAGGAAGGTACCCACCACCCCGAACGCTTCGGGGCCGTAGATACGCATGATCACCGGGATCAGCGCCAGGTTGATCAGCTGCGCGCCGGCCGAGCCGCCGAGCGCTGTCGCCAGGTTTCGCACCATGCGGTTCTGGCGCAGCTGCTGGATCAGGCCGAGGGCCGCTGCCGGCCCCTGGCTCAAGTCGTGTTCCATCCCAGCCTCCGGGCTCAATAGATGTTCCGTGAGAACAAGGTGAACGGGGTCTTGATCAGGATCTTGATGTCCAGCCACAACGACCAGTGATTGATGTAGGCCAGGTCACGCTCCAGGCGACCCTGCATCTTGTCCAGGGTATCGGTTTCGCCGCGGAAACCGCTGACCTGGGCCAGACCGGTGATGCCCGGCTTGATGCGATGACGCGCCATGTAGGCCATCAGCTTGTCGCAGTAGTAATGGTTGTGGGCGATCGCGTGGGGACGCGGACCGACCAGGGCCATTTCGCCACGCAACACGTTGATCAGTTGCGGCAGTTCGTCCAGCGACGAGCGACGCAGGAATGCACCCACGCGGGTCACTCGCGAGTCGTTGCGGGTGGCCTGCTTGACTTCCTGGTCGTCGTGCATGCGCATCGAGCGGAACTTGAAGACGTGGATCACGGTGCCGTTGCAACCGTCGCGCCCCTGGCGGAAGAACACCGGGCCTGGCGAGGACAGCTTCACCGCCACCGCGCAGGTGATCAGCACCGGTGCCAGGACCACGATCGCCAGCAGTGCCAGGCTGCGGTCGATCAGATCCTTGGCCATTGCGGCGGCCGGGTGCGAACTCAACGGGGTTTCGTTGAGGTAGATGGCCGGGAACTGTTCGATCTGCGAGATCGACTGGTTGAGCAGCATCATGCTGCCGAAGTCCGGCACCCAGACCACGTCCACTGCCAGGTCGAGCAGGTCGACGTAGATCGATTCGATCTGCACCATGCGATCCAGTGGCAAGGCGATGTACACCCGGCGTACCTGTTCGCGCTGGACGATGTCGCGCAGTTCGTCGAAACCACCCAGGTGCGGTACACCCGGCACCGGCACCCAGTCGGCATCGACTTCGGCGTCGGGAGCAATCACGCCCAGCACCGGAACGCGCGGCTTGAGCTGACGAGCCAGCTTGCCGGCCAGTTCCCCGGCGCCGATGATCACGGCCTTGCGCTCGTTCTTGAGCCGCTGGTTATGGCGGTTGAGCAGGAAGCGCAAGGGAATAAACGTCGCCGCCTGGGCCAGGAAGCCGTAGACGATCAGCTTGACGGCCATGCCGGGCGCCAGGCTCTGCGGACTGCCGCTGAGGTAGATGACCACGGCCAGCGCGGCGACCAGGGTCAGCCAGCCGCCGAGCAGGCGCAGCAGGCCGCTGAGGTAGTTCAGGCGTTTGTGGTAGACGTGCAGGAAGCTGTAGACCGGAACCGAGGCAAGCACCCCGATCATCATCAGCACGCGGTACTGCGGCGGGAATTCATTGAAGTGTGCGTAGAGCACACTGAATGTGAGCGCGCATGCCAGAGCGGCACCCGCGAGCCACATGGTCCAGAACGTCAGGCCCCGGCGGTTTACCATCGGGTGCAAGCGAGGCGCAATCATGGAAGTTTCCTCAGCAGACAAATGCGGCGTGGATTGGCATTTTCCGTAACGCGGCCAGCCGGGCGCACTGCTCGCCCCAAGGGGTGAGCGGCGCGGCTGCAAGGTCGGAAAGGTTTATTGGGCCGGGGCTGCCGGCAGGTAATCGTAGTAGTGGTCGCGACGCTGACCGGGCTCGGGACGCGAGACCTGGTTGAGCACCACGCCGGTGATCGGCGCGCCGGTCTGCAACAGCTGACCGATGCTCTTGCGTACCAGCGGCATGCTCGTGGCCTCGGACTTGATCACGTAGATCACCGAATCGGCCATGCCGCACAGCAGTGCCGCATCGCTCACCGACTGGCTGGCCGGGGTGTCGAGGATCACGCGGTCGTAGCGGTGACGTGCCCACTCCAGAAAGGTCTGCATGCGCGTGCTGGCCAGCAGTTCCTGCGGGTTGTAGGGCATTTCACCGGCGCAGATCACGTCCAGGCTACCGATGCTCTGCAGGCAGTCATCGACGCCCGCCTTGCCGGCCAGCAACTCGGCCAGGCCGATGTGGTGAGCGTCCAGGCCCAGGTTGGTGGCCACTTTCGGACGGCGCAGGTCGGCTTCGACCAGCAGCACGCGTTCGACACGAGCCATGGCACCGGCCAGGTTGATGGCCAGGGTGGTCTTGCCTTCGCCCGGCGTGGTCGAAGTCAGTACCAGAGTCTTGCGACGGACATCGTCGTCGTTGAGCATCACACCGGTGCGCAGGGTACGTACGGCTTCGGCGAAAGCCGCGTCGTCATTGCGCTCGAACTGGCGATGGATGCGCGAACGGTTGCGGCGCTTGAGCATCGGTACCACGCTGAGAACCGGCAGGTGCAGATTGCGTTCGACGTCGGCGCTGTTCTTGAAGCTGTTGTTCCAGGCTTCACGCAGCAGGGCAATGGCGCAACCGGCAATCAGCGACAGCAGTGCAGCCAGGACCACCAGGATGGCCTTGCGTGGCGTGGTCGGGAACAGCGGTGCGATGGCCGGATCGACCACGCGGGCATTGCCCGAGACCAGGTCGGCGGTCGCCATGGTTTCGCGCAGCTTGGTCATGAAGGTGTTGTACACATCACGGTTGCTGTCGACGTCGCGCTGCAGTTCACGCAGGGCGAACTCCTTGCGGGAGATGTCCTGGATTTCCTGCTTGTTGCTGTTGAACGAGGAGCGCAATGCGTTCTCGTTGTCCTGCGCCAACTGATAGTTGTGCTGCAGGCCGGCGACGACCTGGCTCACTTGGCTGCGCAAGCTGGCCTGAGCGGCTTGCAGTTCCGAACGGGCGGCAACCATCTGCGGGTGCTTGTCGCCGTAGCGCTGGCTGTATTCGTCGACACGCGCCTGGGCGGTGGCGGCGACGGCCTGGAACTGCTGGATCACCGGGTTGTTGATGACCGCAGGCACGCTGGACAGGTCCAGGTTGCCGCCGCGGGCCAACAGACCCTGCACCTGACGGTACTGGCTCTGGGCATCGGCACGTTCACGGCGCGCATCGACCAGACGGTCGCTGGTGCGAGCCAGCTCGTTGGCGGTGATGGTGGCAACGCCGCCGACGTCGACCAGGCCCTGGCCATCGCGGTAGGCCTGCAGCTTGCTTTCAGCCTGCTGCAGTTGGGTACGCAGTTCCACCATGCGGGTGTTCATCCAGCGGCTGGCGTTCAGCGATTCCTGCTGCTGCGAAGACTGGCGGCTGGCGAGGTAGCCCTGGGCCAGGGCGTTGGCGGTGGCCGCGCCGGTTTCGGCGTCGGCCATGGTCACGCCGATGCTGACCAGATGGCTCTTGCCCACGACCGTCACGCTGGTGCGCTGACGCAATTCCATCACCGCGCTGTTGAAGGCCTGCTCGTCGGTGTAGTTCAGCTCCTGGTGCCAGCTTTGTGGGAACCAGTCGGCATGCCAGTTGGACAGTTGTGCCTTGATCTTGGACAGACGTGAGGCTTTCTGCCGTGGGTCCAGTTCTTCATGGTGCGACAGGTCCAGCTCACGCACGGCGCGCTCGGCCACTTCGCGGCTCTGGATCAGGCCCATCTGGGTCTGCAGGTAGTCGCTGTTGGGATCCGGACGGTCCGGCGTCTGCTGGAACGTGATGACCTGGTTGCCACTGGGCTCGATCACCAGGGTGGCGACGGAGCGGTAGGTCGGCGTCATGTTCAGCGCGTAGATCACGGCGGCAGCGGTGCCTACGGCGAAGACGCCGAGGATCATGCCGCGGCGACGCCACAGCGTGCGCCACAGTTTACGCGAGTCCAGTGCGTCGCGATCTTCCGGCGCGGGCGAGGCCTGCCATGGGGCCATGCCCTGGCTGTTTCTTACGGCAATCTGGCTCATCTTAGAAGAACCCCTGATCAATAGTGATGGTGTCGCCCGGTTCTACCGGTGTTGCCAACTGGGCCGGCTTGGCGCTGCCGCCGCGGTTGATGTTGATGCGGTTGACCGAAGCACGCTCGGTCAGACCGCCCGCCAGAGCGATGGCGCGGTCCATGGTCAGGCCCGGCTTGTAGGGATACCCACCCGGCGCCTTGACTTCACCGCCGATGTAGAAAGGACGGTATTCGACGACGCTCACGGTCACTTTCGGATCCTTGAGGTAGTCACCGCTCAGGCCCTTGGTGATGACCCGCTCGATCTCGTCGGTGGTCTTGCCGAGCGCTTTCACGTTGCCCAGAAAGGGGTACGAAAAGGTCCCGGAGTCGTTGAGGTGGACTTCTTCGTTGGTCAGGTCAGGTTCACCCAGGACGGAGACCCGGATGACGTCGCCCGAAGCGAGTTTGTAGGCATCGGCCTGGGCTCCCAGGCTGAACAGTGCCAGTACGACGATCAATGCTTGCTTGAACATGGTGGCTTCTCCCCTTTGGGTCAGGTTCACAGGGACAGCTTGAGGCTGAGCAGGTAGATGTTGCGAACGTAGTCTTCGCTGTCCACGTTCGAGTTGTTGTCCACGCGGTTGTAGCCCAGGGAGACCTCGGCCCAACGGCTGGCGGTGTAGATGATCTCGGCACCGGCGGCGTTCTGGGTGTCGTCGCGACCGCCCGTGCCCAGGTACTCGCGCTGTGCGTGGCGATAGTTGACGTCGGTGGCGAAGAACGACGACCAGCTGTGGCGCCAGCCCAGGCGGCTGCTGGTCACGTGCACGGTGTTGGCACCGTCGTCACCTTCGTCGAAGGCGCGGCGCATGTTCACCGAGATGGTGGAATAGGTGCGTGGCTTGTAGTCCATGCCCACTTCCCAGGTGCCGCTGCCGTAGTCGTTGCTCTGCGAGCTTTCGAAATCCTTGCGCTCGTAACCGGCGCGGGCGGTACCGCTGAGTTTGGCGGTGACGTCGCGGTCGATACCGAACAGCACGCGGTTGCCCTTGCTGTTGCGGCGGTCGAAGTCCAGGTAGTCGTAGTCGACGTGGTCCAGCTGGACCAGGGCGCGGGTGCTGCCGCCCAGACGATGGAACCAGGTACCACTGACGCTGGTGGCGTCGTATTCCTTGTCGTCGTTGATGCCATCGGCGTTGCGATAGCGCTGTTGACGGTAGCCGCCACCCAGCTCGATCTGGTTCATGGCGCTGAGGGCGCCGAAGGTGTACTTCAAGCGACCGCCCTGGCGGGTGTACTTGTCGTTCTCACGCTCGTCGGCGGAGTCGACGGTTTCTTCGCCGCGCTTGTAATCGAGCGTGGCGTCCAGACGGTTGCGCGAATCGAAGGCCCAGATACCGCTGAGTTCGGCATCGTGGTCGATGTGGCTGGCGTCGGCGTGGTCCAGATAGGTCTGGCTGTCGGCCGAGTACTGGAACTTGTAGCCGGTGTTGCGGGTTTCGCGGGTAAACAACAGGGTCGGCTTGACCGAGGTGATCCACGACGCGTCCTCATTGCGATCCACGGCACGAAAGTTGTCGTCGTAGCGTTCGCTTATCTCCAGTGTCGGAGTGAAGTTCACGGGGCCCAACTCGACCTTTGCCGGTTCCAACGCCCAAGCGCTCAAGGGCCAGGGCGCCAGCGCCAGGCATGCCATCCACTGTTGTTTATTCATATCCATTCCCACTGCGTAATTCGGGTAGACGCCAGAGGCGACTAGAAAGAAAAGCCGATTTCATTGCGTCGCAGATCGGCCTCGACCATCATCCGGCACAGCTCTTCGAGGCTGGTCTGCGGCTGCCAACCCAGCACTTCACGCGCCTTGGCAGGGTCACCGATCAAGAGATCGACTTCGGCCGGACGGTGGAACATCGGGTTGACCTTGACCAGCACCTTGCCGGTCGCGCGGCAGGTGCCGCATTCCGAATCGTCCTTGCCCGACCAGTCCAGGCTGATGTCGACGGCCTTGAACGCCATGCTGACGAAGTCGCGCACGGTTTCGGTACGGTTGGTGGCCAGCACGAAAGTGTCCGGCTCATCGGCTTGCAGCATGCGCCACATGCCTTCCACGTATTCTTTGGCGAAACCCCAGTCGCGCTTGGCGTCCAGGTTGCCCAGTTCGAGCACGTCGAGCTTGCCCAGCTTGATCTTGGCTACGCTGTCGGTGATCTTGCGGGTCACGAACTCACGGCCGCGCAGGGGCGACTCGTGGTTGAACAGGATGCCGCTGGTCGCGAAGATGCCGTACGACTCGCGGTAGTTGATGGTCATCCAGTGGGCGTACAGCTTGGCGACTCCGTAGGGGCTGCGCGGGTAGAACGGCGTGCTCTCGATCTGCGGAATCGCCTGCACCTTGCCGAACATCTCGGAGGTGGACGCCTGGTAGAAGCGGATCTTGGGGTTGACGATGCGGATCGCTTCAAGCAGGTTCACCACCCCTACCCCGGTGATCTCGGCCGTGGTCAACGGCTGCTCGAAGGACACGCCGACGAAGCTCTGCGCCGCGAGGTTGTAGACCTCGGTGGCCTCGGTGTTCTGCAGCAGGCGAATACTGGCCGACAGGTCGGTGAGGTCGTACTCGACCAGGTGCAGGTTGGCATGGGTCGCTACACCGAGCTCTTCCAGGCGCCAGAAGTTCACCGAACTGGTACGGCGGTAGGTCCCGTAGACGGTATAGCCTTTTTCCAACAACAGCTGCGTCAGATACGCCCCATCCTGGCCGGTTACACCGGTGACAATCGCTTTCATGCAAATCTCCAGAGTCTTTGGTAAGCAATAACAACCAGTGCAACGCCCGACGGTTCATCCTGAGGAGCTGACCTTGGACAAGCTATTGCAGCAAGGTTCAGTGCGGACATCGTATAAGCGTGGCATTGGAGCAAAATAAATCAGGTACACGTCCTGCCCAGCACTGTGAGGCGCTGCAACTGTGGTGTACCCATGGCATTGGCGATCGTGTGCGTCCTGTTCGGTCGCTCTTTGTCAGTGCCGACTCTGGGGCGGCATCGGTAAGGCGAGGTGATACTAGGTGTCGAAACTCCGGCAGTGCAAGCTGAGTGCTATTACTGGCATCCAAATAAATAATCGAAAGCCTGAATTTTTATAAATCCCTTTAAAATCATAGACTTGTATATTCTGAAATGATGGCGCCAAATATCTGCAGGCTAATGGCGCTCTTTTTATTGGCGCCAATAAAGGTTTCCCTGTCGGCGCAAGACGAAAGTCCGTCAACCGGCGACGGTTCATTGGCGAAAGCCTGGCAAAGTCTCACCACTGGGTTGCGCAACCCACGGTTCGCGAGGGTTCAGCCGATTGCAGCCGAATAGGATGTGCAACGCCTGCGAAACAGGTTTGTTAAGAAAAAGCGTCACCGGCACTGCCGCCGCTGCGCATCAACGCCAGTAAACCGACTTACCAACCGATTTGTCGTCAGGCGTTGCAAAGCACCGCCGCTTGCTTCGCAACCGATGACATGCTGGTATCTGCACCCGTTTGGCCCCGTTATATAAAACAAGGAAGTCCCGTGTCATCGTCTGAATCTGTAAAACGCTGGTGGGTGCTGGTCGCGGTCATGATGGTGTTTCTGCCGGTGGTGCTGGACGTGACCATCCTGCACGTGGCCGTTCCATCGCTGACCCTGGCGTTGCAGGCCAGCGGCACCGAAGTGCTGTGGATCATCGACATCTATCCGCTGCTCATGGCCAGCCTGTTGATCCCCATGGGCACCCTCGCCGACCGGATCGGTCATCGCCAACTCCTGATCACCGGGCTGTGCATCTTCAGCCTCGGTTCGGTACTGGCCGCCTTTTCGCCCAGTGTCGCGGCGCTGATTGCCGCGCGGGCGTTCATGGCGTTTGGCTCGGCGATGATCATTCCCTGCACCTTGGCCATCATCCGCCAGACCTTCGACGACGAGCGCGAGCGCGCGCTGGCGCTGGGTATCTGGGGTGCGACGGGTTCGGCAGGCGCGGCCATCGGTCCGCTGGCGGGCGGTGCCTTGCTGGAGCATTTCTGGTGGGGCGCGGTGTTTCTGGTCAATGTGCCGGTGATGATGATCGTGATGCCGCTGGTCCTCAGGCACGTACCGCGCACCGCCATCACCGGCGACGGCAACTGGACCATTGGTCAGGCCTTGATCCTCATGCTGGGCATCATGGCCTCGGTCTATGCGCTCAAGTCGGGGTTCAAGCCTGGCAGCTCGGCGCCGCTCACCACGGTGTCGGCAGTTTTGGGCCTGGGCATGCTGGGCTGGTTCGGGCACAAACAGTTGCACGCCGCGCGGCCGATGCTGGACCTGAGCCTGTTCCGCTCGCCGGCGATCAGCGCCGGGGTGGTCATGGCGCTGGTGGTGATGGGCGCCCTGGCGGGGGTGGAATTGATGCTGGCGCAGGAACTGCAATTCGTCCTCGGACAGACGCCGTTGCAGGCCGGGATGTTCCTGTTGCCATTGATGGTCGCCTCGGCGGTCGGCGGCCCCATGGCCGGGTTGCTGCTGCGGGCCATCGGTCTGCGCTGGGTCGGCAGTCTGTCGCTGGGTGCAGCCAGCGCCAGCCTGGCGGGCCTGGCCATGGCTGATCTGCACCACAGCGGATGGGCGGTGGTCGGGCTGCTGGTGGTGCTGGGCCTGTCCCTGAGCATCGGCCTGACCGCTTCCTCGGTGGCGATCATGAGCAGCACCCCGCCGCACAAGGCCGGCTCGGCCGGCGCACTGGAAGCCACCAGCTATGACCTGGGCACGGGCCTGGGGATCACCGGTTTCGGCCTCGTGCTGGGCAGCGGCTATACCCGTTCGATCCGATTGCCCGATGGCTTGCCGCCAGAAATCGCCGACAGCGCCCGGCAGTCGATCGGCGAAACCATGAGTGCGGCGAAGACGCTGGAAGGACCGCAGGCGGCCGACCTGGTCGCTGCCGGTCAAGCAGCGTTCAGTACCTCGCACAGCCTGGTCCTGATGTCCGCCGCGACCTTGATCGGCATCTTGGCCGTGATAATCTGGGTAGCCTTGCAGCGCCATGGCCACAGCCACAGCCAGACTCCCTGACCCTAAGGCACGCCCATCTACCGCGATCCCTGTAGCAGCGGCGCAAGCCGCGTCCGGCCTCACCGCGCTGCATCAGGCACACCGCCACCACCGCCAACGCGGCTCACGCCGCTGGGGGGAAGCTTTCTCTGCGTTGCAGATCCGGGTTCATCGGCGGATCGAAAACCGTCTTCGCGGGCAGAGGGGCCTGGCCTGCCTGCCACCTCTACTCAGACCCACACAGCATCCCAGAGCGGATAGTCGCCCAAACGCTCGACCAGTCCAGCGCGCAGCGGATTGGCCACCACATACCGTGCAGCGGCCACGACGTTCTCTTCGCGACGTAATGCACGGTCATGGAAACTCGTTTGCCAGAGTGGTCCGGTACGGCCGGTGTGCCGGTTGAAAGACTTCGCAGAACGGGATTTCACCTCGCGGATCACATTCGCCAGCGAACTGGAGTGCAACTCGATCAGCCAGTGCAAGTGGTCGGGCATCAGTACCCATGCCAGCGAAGTTACACGCCCACTGGCCTGTGCCCGCCGTAGTTCGGTGACGACGTGCCGACCCAATGACCAGTCGAGGAAAACAGGCTGGCGTGCGAGCACGACGGTGGTGAGAAGATACGGACGTCCAGGCTCGGAATATCGGCCAAGACGCAGGCTTTTCGAGGTGTAGTTCGGCATGCCGGGCTCTTTGATGAAAAGCAGCAATGTATAGGGTCAGTGATGCTCGGGAACGGGTTGATGATCACTGGATGTGTCGTGGCCGAGGACGCTTTCGCGGGCAGAGACCCGCTCCCACATGGGCCAGGGGCGATCCGGGCGGTATGGCTGTGGGAGGTAGGGTAATGGCTACTGGATGTGTCGTGGCCCCAGGGCGCTTTCGCGGGCAGAGACCCGCTCCCACATGGGCCAGGGGCGATCCGGGCGGTGTGGCTGTGGGAGGCAGGGTAACGGCTACTGGATGTGTCGTGGCCGAGGGCGCTTTTGCGGGCAGAGACCCGCTCCCACATGGGCCAGGCGTGATCCGGGCGGTATGGCTGTGGGAGGTAGGGTAATGGCTACTGGATGTGTCGTGGCCGAGGGCGCTTTCGCGGGCAGAGACCCGCTCCCACAGGGATGACTCCGCCGCACCAATGTGGGAGCGGGTCTCTGCCCGCGAAGGGGCCTGGCCTGCTTGACGCGTTTCCACCGGACTACGCCAACGCCAGCTCCTCGTCGTACGAGTTCTGGGCCTGGCGGCTCCAGAGACGGAAGTACTGGCCTTGTTGGGCCAGCAGCTCGTCGTGGGAGCCGTCTTCGATGATGCGGCCGTCTTCGAACACCAGGATGCGGTCGAGGTGGGCGACCGTCGATAGCCGATGGGCGACGACGATCACGGTCTTGTCCTGCATGATTTCGTCGAGTTTCTCCTGGATGAACCGTTCGGTGATCGAGTCCAGCGCCGAAGTCGCCTCGTCCATCACCAGAATGGGCGCGTTCTTGAGCAACACCCGGGCGATGGCAATGCGTTGCCGTTGGCCCCCGGAAAGCTTCACGCCACGTTCACCCACCAGCGACTCGGCGCCCTGGTCCATGCCGTCGATGAACGCGCTCGCACCGGCGCGGTGGATGGCCTGGGCCAGTTCCTGGGGGCTGGCATCCAGCCGACCGTAGTTGATGTTTTCAGCAATACTGCGGTGAAACAGCCCAGGCTCCTGAGGGATCAGGCCGATCTGCTGGTGCAGTGAATGCTGGGTCACCCTGCGCACATCCTGGCCGTCGATCAATACCTGACCCTGATTGACGTCGTACAGTCGCAACAGCAGGTTGAGCAGCGACGACTTGCCCGAGCCGGAAGTGCCGACCAGGCCAACCCGCTGTCCTGCCGGGATGGACAACTGCAGGTGCTCGAAGACCGGCTTCTGCGGCGAGTAGCCAAAGCTCACATCGCGAAACTCGATGGCCCCGCGCACCGCGGCGAGCGGCTGCGCGTCGGGTTCGTCCACCACTTCATGGGGGCGGATCAAGGTGCGCACACCGTTGGCGATGTTGCCGGTGGCTTCGAAGAAATCCAGGAAGCGCCGCGACAGGTTGGCGACGTCGGTGATGATCAACAGCGACAGGCTGGTGGCCATCACGAAAGTCGCGATGTCGATGCTGCCCAGGCGCCAGAGGTACAGGGCGATCAGCAGCATGCCGACCTTGAGCGACATTCCGCAGATCGACTGGAACCAGCGGATTTTCTCCATGTAGCCGAACGAGCGGCCGGCGGCCTTCAGCTCGCGGTCCAGGTAATCGCCCAGGTAGCGATGTTCGAACGAATGCCGGGCGAACAGGCGGATGTTGGTCAGGTTGGACACCGCATCCACCACCTTGCCGTTGCTGGTGCTGCGCGCCGCCGAGTATTGCTGGGACAGCGGGTGACTGCGTTTGGCCAGGAAATAGCAGACGGTGATGAAGGCCACCGACCAGCCGAGCATGAACAGCGCCAGCCAGACCGACGCCGTGGCCAATACCGCCACGGCCAGGGTCAGGGTGACCAGCAGGGGAATCAGGTCGAAAAGCAACAACGCCAGCGCCTGGCCCACGCCCATGGAGACTTCGGAGATCTTGTGCGCCAGAGCGCCGGCGAATTCGCTGCTGACGAAGCGATGGGAATGCCGCTGCAGGTAGGCGTAGACCGCGTGGGTCACGGTGCGCCGTTGCAGTGGCAAGACCCGGATGTGCGCGCCGGTGGCGCCGCGGGTACACAGCACTTCGAGCACCAGCAGGCCGGCGAACAGTAGCAGCGGCTTGCTCAAGGTCTGCCAGTTGAGGTTGTCCGCGCTGGCGGTGCTGACCACGCGGGTGATCTGCCCCAGCACCCAGGGCACCAGCACCGTGCAGGTGACCGCCACCACCTGCAACAGCAGGATCGCCAGGTACCAACCGCGGAAATGGCCGACGAAGAAACGGGCGAAGGCGAAAGGTGTCTCCGGCAGCGAGTGGATGTTCCAGCTGCGCAGGGCGTGTTGACGTTCCTTGTACGAGGGTTTCAAACGGTAGTCTCCAAGTGTCAGCGGCGCGGGCCGCGTTTGGGGTGTTGCGTTTCTACTGGTGCACCGCGTATACCGCCGACGCGGCTCGCGCCGCTGCTACAGAGGAACGCGTGGACCGTGCGTCCGGTGTCGCGAACGGACCCTGTAGCAGCGGCGCAAGCCGCGTCCGGTGTGCCGAACGGACCCTGTAGCAGCGGCGCAAGCCGCGTCCGGTGTGCCGAGCGGACCGTGTAGCAGCGGCGCAAGCCGCGTCCGGTGTACCGAGCGGACCCTGTAGCAGCGGCGCAAGCCGCGTCCGGTGTGCCGAGCGGACCAAGTAGCAGCGGCGCGAGCCGCGTCCGGTGTCGCGAACGGACCCTGTAGCAGCGGCGCGAACCGCGTCCAATGTGCCGAGCGGACCCTGTAGGGCTCGGCTCAGATCGCCAGGGGCAGATAGGTGAGCGCACGCAGGGCGCCGGTCTGCAGGGTCGGTACGGCGCTGAGCAAGGCTTGGGTGTACGGGTGTTGCGGGCGGTCGAGGACCTGTCGCACCGCGCCCGCCTCCACCACCTCGCCATCCTTCATCACCAGTACATGGTCACTGACGTGGTTGATCACCCCCAGGTCGTGGGAAATGAACAGGCACGCCAGCCCCAGCCGATTCTTGAGGTCGTCGAGCAATTCCAGAATCTGCGCCTGCACCGACACGTCCAGCGCCGACACCGGCTCGTCGCACACCAGAATCTGCGGTTCGGCCGCCAGCGCGCGGGCAATCGCGATGCGCTGGCGTTGCCCTCCGGACAACTCGATAGGCCGCCGATCGAGTACCGCAGCGTCCATCTTCACCAGCGCCAGCAAGTGCTGGGCCCGGCTCTCCCACGTCGCGCGGGGATGACCCGCCACCTGCAACGCCTCGAACAGCACCTTTTGCACCGTGTAGCGCGGATCGAACGAGCTGAGCGGATCCTGGAACACCACCTGAATGCTGTGCCGAGCCTTCGCCTGCTGCGCCTTGTCGAGATCGGACCAGCGCTGGCCGTTGATCCACACCTGGCCGCTGTCGGGACGCTCCAGCCCCAGGATCATGCGCGTGAGTGTGGTCTTGCCCGAGCCGGATTCGCCGACGACACCCAAGGTCCGACCACGCTCCAGGCGCAGGGATACATCCGCGACCACCCTGCGCACCCGCCCGTCCGGACCTGGGAACGACTTGCTCAGGTGTTCGGCACGAAGCAGGACTTCGCCAGTTTGAGGTATCTCGGCAACGATCGGCGCGTCACCGTAGGCGCGGCGAAAATGCACCGCGGTACCGGCTGACAGCAGGCTCTGGGTATAGGGATGGCGAGGATCGCGCAGAATCTGGTCGACACTGCCCTGCTCCACGATCACCCCCTGATGCATCACCGCAATCCGGGTGGCCAGGCGTGCGACCACCGCCAGGTCATGGCTGACGATGAGCATGGCCGTGTCTGCGCCGCGCAGTGATTCGAGCAGGCTCATGACCTGCGCCTGAACGGTGGCGTCCAGCGCCGTGGTGGGTTCGTCGGCGATCAGCAGGCGCGGGTTGCAGGCGATGGCCGAGGCGATCAGGGCACGCTGGCGCAAGCCTCCTGACAACTGGCCTGGGTGCTGGCGCGCACGCAGTTCCGGCTCGGGAACACCCACCGAACGCAACAGCTCGATGACCCGCGCATCGCGCTGCTGGCGCTTCAGGTCGGTGTGCAGGCGCAGCGGCTCGGCGATCTCCTGGCCGACCCGCCGCAGCGGGTCCAGGGAACCCAACGCATCCTGCATGACGAAGCCCAACTGAGCGCCGCGCAATTGCAGCCAGTCCTTCTCGCGCAGCGTGCGCAGATCCTGGCCGGCGAACGACAGGCGCTCGGCGCGGACCTGAGCGTGTGCCCCTGTCAGCCCGGCCAGGGTACGCGAGGTCACGCTCTTGCCCGAACCGGATTCGCCCACCAGCGCCAGGCATTCACCGGCGCGCAACTGGAAGCTGATGCCGCGGATCACCGGCTGCGCCTGGCCGGCGAAGGCGACATGCAGATCCTGTAAATCGAGCACCGGCGGCGTTGGCTGGACAATGGCATTCATAAGCGTTTTCCTTCGCTGCGACGCAGCAGTTCACGGCCGATGGCGGTGATCGAAATGACGGTGAAGGTGATCGCCAGCGCCGGCCAGGCGACCAGCCACCAGGCGTTGGCGAGGAAGTTGCGGCCGATGGCGAGCATGGTCCCCCACTCCGGCGCAGGCGGCGGCGCACCGAAGCCGAGGAAGCTCAACGCCGCGCCTGCGGTGATGTTGCTGCCAATGCCGATGGTGGCCAGGATCAACACCGGCTTGATCGCATTGGGCAGCACGTGTCGCCCGATCACCGCAGCGCGCCCCAGGCCCAGGGTGGTGGCGGCTTCCACGTAGCCTGCGCCGCGCACCACCTGGGTCTGCGCACGCACGAGGCGAGCGTAGCGCGGCACGCTGGCGATGCCGACGGCGATGATCAGGTTCAGGGTGCCCTGGCCGAAGAAGGTGATGATCACCAGCGCCAGCAGCAGATCGGGGAACGCCAGCAGCACGTCCACGCTGCGCATGACCGCAGCGTCCAGCCAGCGTGGACCCAAGCCTGCGACCACGCCCAGCAGGGTTCCCAGTGCCAGCCCCATGGCCGTGGCCGCCAGGCCCAGCAGCAGCGAGGGTCGCACGCCATGGATCAGACGGCTGAGCACGTCGCGGCCATTCTCGTCGGTGCCCAGCCAGTGCAACGCGTCGGGCGCGCGATACGCCTGGCGCGCCACGGCATCGAGCGGGTCGATCGACGTCAACAGGCCTGGGGCGATGGCCGCCACCACCAGCAGCAGCACGAAGGCGCCGGCCAGCACCAGGCCTGGGCGCAACCAGGTGCGGGAGCGCCGACGGCCGATGCCGGCGTCCAGTGTGCCCGCCGGGACCGGGCCCAGCATCGTGGGCGATGAGCTGATTGCCATGGACGATTCTCCGTACGGCAGGCGCCGATCAAGGCGCTGGGTTGGGGATCGCGCGATGGATCTCGGCGATCTTGTCCAGCAGGGTTGGGGTGAACTCGATATCCAGCGCGCTGAAGTTCTCCTGCTCACTGTTCTGATGACTCCACGTCATGGTGCCCAGGCCGAGCAGGCTGACGTTGAGATCGGTGTTGCCGAGGGTGCGATAGTTCATGGTTCGAATCGGTCCGTTTCGGGCAAGAGAGGTTCAGGCACTGCGTGCGTACTGGCTGGCCGGATACGGCAGGCCCAGGTGATCGCGCAGGGTGTGGCCGCTGTATTCGTGGCGGAACACGCCGCGCTGGCGCAGCAGCGGCACCACTTCATCGACGAAGATCTCGACGCCGGAGGGAAACATGTCCGGCATGATGTTGAAGCCGTCGGCGGCACCAGCCAGAAACCAGTGCTCCAGGGTGTCGGCGACCTGCTCCGGGGTGCCGACCAGCAGGCGATGGCCGACCAGAATGCGCCGCGACAGTTGGCGGATGCTGAGGTTTTCCCGACGCGCCAGGTTCAGCTGGGCTTCGAGAAACCCGTGCGAGCCGCGTTCGAACGAGGCCACCGGGCCGATCTTGTCCCAAGGCAAGGGTGCGTCGGGGTCCAGCTCGGCCACGCTCAGGCCGACGCGGGCCGCCACCTGATACAGCAAGCCTTCTTCGCCGTGGAAATCGTTGAGCCGATCGAAGCGCGCGTGGGCTTCAGCCTCGGTACTGCCGATCACCGTCGACAGGCCCGGCATGATCTTCAGGTGCGCCGGATTGCGCCCCCACTGCCGGGCGCGGTGTTTCATTTCCTGATAGAAGCCCTGGCCGTCTTCCAAGGTGGTCTGGGTGGTGAAGATCGCATCGGCGTAACGCGAGCCCAGCGCCTTGCCGCCTTCGGAGGAGCCGGCCTGCACCAGCACCGGTCGGCCCTGGGGCGAGCGCGGCAGGTTAAGCGGGCCCTTCACCGAAAAGTGCTCGCCGACGAAGTTGGGGGTGTGCACCTTGGCCGGGTCGGCGAAACGGCCGCTGACGGCATCACCGATGATCGCGTCGTCTTCCCAGCTGTCCCACAGCTTGAGGGTGATGTCGATGAATTCGTCGGCGCGGGCGTAGCGGTCCACGTGCAGCGGCGCGCCGGCCAGGCCGAAGTTCTGCGCGGCGGCATCGCCAGCGTTGGTCACCACGTTCCAGGCCGCCCGACCGCCGCTGATGTGGTCCAGCGAAGAGAAGCGCCGCGCCAGGTTGAACGGATCGTTGTAGGTGCTGGACGCGGTGGCGATCACCCCGATGCGTTGCGTGGCCAGCGCCACGGCGGTCAGCAGTACCGTGGGCTCCAGGCGACCGGCCGGGTGCTGCGCCACGTCGCCGCCCAGCGCCGGACCGTCGGCGAGGAAGATCGCATCCAGCATGCCGCGTTCGGAGATGCGCGCGATGTTGCAGTAATACTCGGCGTCCAGATAGGCATTGGCCGGCACCTCCTCCGCCCGCCAGGCGGCTGCGTGGGCACCGAAGCCGAGGATGTTCATGCCGATGCTCATTTGCGGTTTGGGGCTCATGACGGTTCCTTGGAAACGGTTCAGACGGCGCTGGCTTCGTCGTGTAGCGCAGCGGCGGGTTCGGACTGGGCGGCGTCGTGCGCAGCCTGCGAGGCGCGCCAGGCGGCATTCGGGCTGATGCCGTTGAGGTAGTAGTTGCCCAGCGCCCGCTCGCGGTAGATCGCCGGGTTGTGCGAGGCCAGCGTGCGCGCGTTGCGCCAGTGCCGGTCCAGGCGCCGCGACTGGCTGGTGGCCGAGGCACCGCCGACTTCGAACAACAGCGTGGTGGCCTCCAGCACCTGCTCCAGGACGATCTGCTGGGCCTGAAAGGCGCGCACTTCGGCCTCGGTGTAATGGGCTTCACTGGCCTGCCCGGCACGTTCGGCCTCGTAGACGTTCTGCAACACCTGGGCGACCGCCAGCACCTGGGTCTGCGCGGCATAGGCCAGGCTCGACAGGCGACCGACGACGCGCTGCACCAGCGGATCTTCCTTGGGGCTGGACTGACCCGGCACGCCAAAGGCGCGGGTCCGGCCCTGAACGAACTCGCTGGCATCGCGCAGCACCGCCCTGGCGATCCCGGCCAGGGTCGCCAGGTGAAACAGCTGATAGAACGCTGAAATGTAGGACTCGGGACGCTGCTCGCCGGCTGCATAGCGACGCAACACGTACTCGGACGGCACCGGGACATTGTCGAAACGCGTGGTGCCGCTGCCCGACAGGCGCTGGCCGAAGCCGTCCCAGTCGTCGTCGCGGCTCACGCCGGGCGCGCTGGTCGGCACCGATACGCTGACGAAGTCCTCACCGGTCAGCGCCGACACGGCAATCCAGTCGGCGTACAGGGTGCCGGTGCAGTAGAACTTCTTGCCGTCCAGACGCCAGCGCTGCTCACCTTCGGGCGTCAGGGTCACGCTCTGCTTGCTGGTGTCGGTACGCTCAGCCATGGCGGCGCCCCACAGGTCACCGGCGACCACCTTGGCCAGCCAGTACGCCTGGGACTCGGCTTCGTCGCGGGACAGACGGCCTTCGACGAAGCCGAAATGCGCGCGCAGGATGTGCGGCAGGTTGGAATCAGCCTCGGCCAGCTCGATCAGCAGCTCGAACAATTGCGGCAGGCTGGCGCCACCGCCGCCCCGCTCGCGAGGCACGCGCAGTGCACCGAAGCCAGCCTCGCGCAGCCAGTTCACCGCATCGAAGGCCAGCTCGCGCTGCTGCTCGCGGGCCAGCGCAGTGTCCTCGATGCGCGCGAAGATCCCGGCAAAGGGGGCCCGCAGACGGGCGTAGTCGGAAGCCAGCGGAAAACCGCCGGTATGCTGTTCAACACTCATGATCATTCCTTGCGTCATCGGGCTGCCGGGCAGCCATGAAAATTCGGGTCATGCGGACTTCACTCGCGGGTCGACCCAGTGGTTGATCAGGTCCACCACCAGGTTCACCGCCACATAGATCGCCGCCGCCAACAGGGTGATGCCCAAGACCATGGGCACGTCCTTGGCATTGGCGGCATCGAGCATCAGCCGGCCGATGCCTTGGCGGGAAAACAGCAACTCCACGATCACCGCCCCGCCCAGCAGGCTGGCGAACACGAAACCGGCCAGGGTCACCAGTGGCACAAGCGCATGGCGCAGGGCATGGCGCAAGCGCACGCCGGTTTCGGACATGCCCCGGGCGCGCGCCATGGCGATGAAGGGTTGGTCGAGGATGTCTTCCAGCTCCTGACGCAGCACCTGGGTCAGTACGGCGGCGAGTGGTAGGGCCAGGGCCAGGGTCGGCAGAATCAGCGACTGCCAACTGCCTGACCCGGAAGGCGGCAGTACATGCCAGTGAAAGGCGAACACCAGCAGCAACAGGATGCCGATGACGAACGAAGGCGCCGACGACAGCACCAGCTCGGTTCCCGACACCAGCGAGCGCACCCACGGGCTGCGCTTGGCCGTGGTGATCGCGCTGATGACCGACAGCAGCACGGCCACCAGCGCCGCGCAGATCGACAGCTGCACCGTGGCGCCGATCTGTGCGCCAATCGCCTGGGCGACCGGAATGCGCAGGCGATAGGACTCGCCCAGATCGCCCTGGGCCAGGCGAGCGATGTAGTGGCCGTACTGCACGATCAGCGGCTGATCGAGGCCGTACTCGGCCCGTACCCGCACGATCATCTCCGGGGTCGGCATGGATTCCGGGCCGCCGAGAATGGCCAGTGCGGGGTCGCCGCTGCTGAGGTTGATGGCCAGAAAGGTCAGGCTGGCCGCGCCCCACAGCACCCCGACACCGGCCAGCAGCCGCCAGAAAATCCTGATCGCGATACTGTTCATTCAGCCTCCGGTTGCAGCCACAGGCTGGGCAGGAAAACGGTGTTGTGGGAGGTGTCGAAGATCACCCCGGCAAGGCGTTTGGAATACGCCACCAGTACATGGCTCTCGAACGACGGCACCACCGGCACTAACTCCGCCAAACGCTGCTGTGCCTTGCTGTACAGCGGTTGCAACTGCGCCGGATCGTGACTGCGCCGTGCCGCGGCCAACAGTCGATCCAGCTCGGCATCGCGAAAGCGCCCACCGTTCTGGCCGATGCGTTTTTCCGAGGTGATGGAGTCGCTGTGGTAGAGGATGTACAGGCCGTCCGGCGTATTGGTGTGCCAGTAACCGCCGCCGATGATCTGGAAATCGCCGGCATAGCGGCGGTCGGTCGCCTGCGCCACCGGCAACAGTTCGATGCGCAGCTGGAAACCGAGCTTTTTCAGGTCCGCCTGAATCGCCACCGCCACAGCGCTGGAGAAGCTTGGGCTCTCGGTGGCCAACAGCGTCGCCCCCAGCCGCTGCCCATTGCGGGTGCGATACCCCTCAGCGTCGCGCGCAGACCAGCCCGCCTCATCGAGCGCGGCGTTGGCCGCCTTGGGATCGTAGGCCAGCACATCTTTGTAGGCCGGGTCGTAATAGCGCGTATTGGCGGCGAGAAAATCAGCCTTGGGCCGGAACTCGCCGAAACCGATGATCCAGGCCAGGCCCTCGCGGTCGATCCCCTTGGCCACCGCACGACGCACGCGCACATCGTCGAACGGTGCCTTTTCCACGTTGAAGGTCAGGCTGCGAAACGGATTGCCCTTGCGAATGCGGCTGCGCAGGGTCAGCGCCGTCGACTCGCGAATGCCCTTGGCATTCTGCGGCGGCGCATCCAGGGTCAGGTCGGACTGTCCGGCCTCCAGTGAGGTGAAGCGGATCATCGCCTAGGGCACGAAACTCAGCTCGATGCGGTCGAGGTAGGCTTCGCCGCGGTGGCGCGTGACCGGCGGCGACCAGTCATAGCCTTCGCGGCGCACGAACACCGCGCCCTGGTCGCGGGTGTAGCTGTGCAGCACGAACGGTCCGGAGCCGACTGGATGCTCGGCGATCGATTTCGGCGCCTCGAGAATCTGCTTCGGCGAGATCATCCCCAGCCAGGACTGCGCGAGCACGTCGAGAAACGGCGAGTAGGGTTCGCGCAAGGTGGCCTCGAAGGTGTATTCGTCGAGCACACGCCCCTGCACGTAGGGCGCAATGTAAGCCGCAGCCAGCGGTGATTTGGTGGCCGGATCGCGCATGTGCTCAAGGTTGATCTTCACCGCCTGGGCGTTGAAGGGCTCGCCATCGCTGAAGGTCACGCCCTCGCGCAGGTGGAAGGTGTAGGTCAGGCCGTCGTCCGACACCTCCCACGACTTGGCCAGCCAGGGCGAGACGTTGCCCTGTTCGTCCTGATAGACCAGGCAGTCGTAGAGCACCCGCCCCAGCCACTGCACGTTGCCATGGGAAATGGAATGCACGTCGAAGGTGCCGGTGTCGGCCGCCGTGGTCACCCGCAGGGTACCGCCGCGCTTGCCCGGCCCGGCTTCGTGATAGTCGCTGGCGGGATAGCTGATCAGGTCGCCGTCGACGATACCATCGGTGCTGGGCGCGCGGGTGACCGGCGCACTGGGGGCTTCGGTGCCGGGTGAGCACGCCGAAAGCACGAGTATGGTGCCGACCAGTGCTGTTCTGAGAAACACGAAAGTCATGAGCGGGCAGCCATCAGAAGTTGTAGGTCACACCGGTGAACGCGCCGAAGCCATCCCCCGGATAGAGCGCGGCCGTGTCCTGCCCCTGCGCGTTGTAGCCGGGCACGATGGCGGTCACGTAGTCCTTGTCACCCAGGTTCTTCAGGTCCACGTAGGCCTGCCACTGCTTGCTCGGTGCGTCGTAGCCCAGGCGTGCGCCAAAAATCGTGTAGGCCGGCGCGTTGAAGGTATTGGCATAGTCCACCGCCGTGCTGGACACGGACCGAACGTTGACGCCTGCGTAGAAGCCGTTGGCGTACTGGTATTGCAGCTCGGCCTGGTAGATATGCTTGGGCAAACCGGGGAGTTCGTTCCTGCTGAACGAGGGGTCGTGGCGATAGTGGAAGTCGTTCAGCGTGTAAGCCTGGCGCCAGCTCAGGACGTCGCCATTGCTGCCCTGCCAGAGCCGCGTGGTCAGCCCCGCTTCGATGCCCTGGTGAATGGTCGGGGTGGCGTTTGAGGTCGTGACGATCGCCGCAGTGTTGCCAGTGGCGGCGGCAATCTGGGTCGTCAGCAGTTCGTTCTTGATCCAGGAGCGGTACAGCACCAGGCTGCCGTCGAAGCGCTCGGACTGGCCGCGGATACCGAACTCCACGGTGTTGGCGGTCTGCGGCACCAATGGCTTGATGTAGTTGTTGGTCACCCCGGAATTGGAGATCGACCACGAGCTGGGCGGGTCGATGGAGCGGCTGACGTTGCCGAACACCTGCAGGTTCGGGGTCAGCTCGTAACGCAGCCCCGCCCGCGGCGCCAGGGACCAATCGTCATAGTCGTAGCGCGTGGGGAAGCCGCTGGTGTTGGCGCGGTCGCTGAACGTCACGTCGATGTCGCGCTTGATCTGAATCGCCGAAACGCCGGTGCTCAGGTACAACCGGTCGGTCAGCCCCAAGTCGTTGCCCACGGTGAAGACACGGTCGGATGAGCCGTCGTACTTGACGTTCTTCTGCAGGATGCCGAGGTCCTTATCACCGCGGTAGGTCTTGGCGCCCGCATTCAGGTGCTCGGTGCTGGTGAAGCCCAGCGTGGTGGTGCTGTCGAGCCCGAACAGTTGATCGTTGCGGGTGTATTTTAGCGAGGCGTTGAGGTCGCTCCAGTCCCAGTAATTCGGGTTGACCGGGCTGCGCCGATTGAGGATCTGCGGGTAGTCGTGGTAGCCGATGCCGAATTCCAGGGTCGCGTCGTCGTCGAAGGTGTAGGTGGTCTTGCTCGCCACCCAGGTCGACCCGCGTTTGGTGGAATCGCCGCGGCTGGTGCGGGTGGCCGCATTGGTCTGGGTGCTGTCGTGTTTGAGCTGGGCGCGGGTCAAGGCCCCGGCATTCTCGTGGAATTCCTCGCGGTAGCGCACGATCAGGCGGGTCTGCAGCTTCGGGCTGAAGCGGTAGCCGAAATTGCCCACTACGCCCTGGGACTTGCTGAAGGTGTAATCCTGATAGCCATCGCGTCGAGCGTTGTCGACGCTGACGAAGTAATCCGCGTCGCCCACCACACCACCGGTGCGCAGGGTCTGTTTCTGCCAGCCGAAGCTACCGCCTTCGAGCTTGATCTGGCTGCCCGGCGCGCTGTAGCCGGTGTGGGTGATGAAGTTGATGCCACCGCCCAACGACAAGGCGCCGTACTCGAACGCATTGGCGCCGCGCAGGATCTCGGTGTACTGCAGGCCCTGCCCGTCCAGCAGTTCGTACGGCGTGCCTCCGGCGCCACTCAGGGCCAAGCCGTCGAAGAGAAACTTGGTACCTTCGCGAAAGTAGCCAGGCGAAGCATTCGCGCCGGAACCACGGATGGAAATCTTGATCGCGTCATTGCCCCCCGCCGACTGCGCGTACACGCCAGGCTGATAGGCCAGGGTGTCTTCGAGGCTGGCCGAACGGCCCTTGTTGACCTCGGTCTGGTCGACTAGGCTGGTGCTACCGGGCACTTCCGCAAGCCTGGCCCGCGCCTGCTCGACCGGTGTCGCCTTGGCCGCCTGCACGGTGACCGTTTGCAAGCGTTGCTCGGCCGTATCGGCCAGCGCCGGCGTGACGTTGAACAACAGGCAGGCACCCAGGCCTGAGGCAAGTTCGGTATAGCGAAAAGCGCTGCTGCGCCGATTGTTCAATGACGGCGTAAAGGCATGTAACTTCAACGGTGTTGCTCCCACCCAATGAATATAAGGCGAGCTTCTATTGGTATAGTCGGACTCGGGTGATGACGTCTGCGACGTCATCGATAAAGTTGGAGATTGCAGTGTTCGTGCCAATCGCCAAGTGCCCTGAACAGGGAACTTTTTTGATATCAGGTAGCGGCTGGATGTTTGAAATGGCCGCAACTGCTTAGTGACTGCTGCCCCAGCAACACTTTTGAGAATTAGCCCCCCGCAGGAGCGGTCCGTGGCCGCGAAGCGCGTGATTCGGTATGCCTGATATACCACAGCGCCCTTTTCGCGGCCGATGACCGCTCCTACGGTAGGCATTGAATTACCGGAAGCTGTACTGCACCCCCGCATATGCACCTATACCATCCCCCGGAATGATCGCCCGGACATCGTTGCCGTTGGCATTGAACGTCGGGCTGATGGAGGCGGCGTACTTCTCGTCGGTCAAATTGCGCAGGTCCAGATAGACATTCCAATCCTTCTTCGGCGAATCCCAGCCCAGTATCGCGCCCCACAGGTTGTAAGAACCGGCGTCCTTGGTGTTGGCAAAATCCACGGGTGTCTTGGACGCATAGTAAGTGTTCACGCCCACATAAACGCCATTGCTGAAGTCATAACGCAGTTCAGCCTGGTAATTGTGTTTGGGAATGCCGGGCAACCGATTGCTGCCAAACTGCTCGTCATCGCGGTAGAAGAAGTCGCTGTAGGTATAGGACTGACGCAGGTGCAACGAATCGCCATTGTTCTGGTACAGCAGAGAATCCAGACCCAGCTCCACACCCTGGTGAATGGTCTTGCTGGCGTTGTATTCGGAGGTCAGCGCATCGGCGGTGGACGTGGCCTCTCTGATGATTACCGAGAGCAGCTCATCCTGCACGTGGGACCGATAGAACGTCAGGTCCCAGTTGTTGTTGCCGAACTGCCCACGGGTGCCGAATTCCAACGTATCGGCAATCTGCGGTTCAAGTTTCTGTCCGCCGGAGTTGAGCCCGGTGGCGGGCCCGGACGTGAATACCTGCGCACCGGACACATAAGCCCACGATTGCTGGGCCTCGACCGTGCGACTGAGGTTACCGAACAGCTGCCAGTTGGGGTTGATCTGGTAACGCACGCCCACCCTGGGCGCAAACTCCCAGTCGTTCTTTTCGATAGGGTTGTTGGGGTTGTCGGCCTCGCCGCCCACCGGATACGACACCTTGGCCTTGCGCTGGAACTCCACGGCGGAAAGTCCTGCGCTGAGCCACAGCGTGTTGTCGATCCACTCGGTTTCATTGCTGGCGCTCAACACGGTGTCGGAGCCTTCGTACTCAGCCTTGCGCACCAATGCCCCGGACGGCAGGTTGGCGGTGATACCGGAAGGAATCCGCACCTTGGTCTTGGCGTATGCATTCAAATGCTCGGTCCGCAGGGCATTGAATCGGGTGATGCTGTTCTTGCCGAACAAGGTATCCAGGCGGTCGTACTTCAAACTGGCGGAATAATCGCTGAAGCCCCAGGTCGTGCGGTTGACGCCCTGTCGCGCATCGATTGGATAGTCGTGGTAGCCCAATCCCACTTCCAGGTTGGAATCGTCATCGAAGGTGTATTGGGTCTTGCTCGCTACCCAGGTCGAACCTGGCTGTTTGCGATGCGCGCGCACGTTCACACTGGCCGGGTTGGCCTGCTCGGGATCGTCCTTGAGTTGCGCGCGGGTGATGTAACCAGGCGTCTCGTTATCGGTGGTGCGGTAGCGGTAGTAGAGACGAGATTTCAACTGCGGCGAAAACTGGTAACCGACGTTGCCGGCGAAACCGGCGCTCTTGCCTTGGGTTTGATCCTGAAAGCCGTCCGACGCCGAGTCCGTGAGGCTGACGTAATAGTCGAGCGGGCCCAGCACTTGCCCTGAACTGATCTGACGCTTTTGATAGCCGTAACTACCGGCCTCATAGCGCACTTGCAAGGGCGCGGAATTGTAGCCGGTCTTGGTCACGTAGTTGATCGCACCGCCGAGATACAACGAGCCGATATCGAAAGCATTGCCGCCGCGCAGCACTTCGGTATGACTCAGGCCCAGCGGCTCGAACAGTTCGTAGGGGGTACCGCCGGGCCCGGACACCGGCAGGCCGTCGAACAGGTAGAAGATGCCGGCGCGGAAATAACCCACGCCCTTGTTGATACCCGACCCACGAATGGAAATCCGTGTGCCGTCGTTGCTGCCGCCGCCCTGCGTGGCGATGACACCGGGCTGCAGAGCGAAGATATCGGTACTGGTCGACACCCGCCCCTTTTCAACGGCCGCTGAATCGACATAGTTGACCCCGCCTGCCACTTCCTTCAAAGCCGTTTCGGCGCGTTGGTTCTCGTCCAGCCTGGCACCCTGAACAACTACGGTACTGAGTTGACTGGTCGGCTTCTGCTCGGCCGATTCGGTGACGGGTGCGGCATGAAGTTGGCCGATAAACAGCAATGTCGCCCCAGCGCCCAGCGCCGACGGCAAGCGACTGCGTGCCGTCGTTGTTGCAATGACTTCCCCGTTCATTCCCTGCTCCTGCTTGACTCATATAACACCGCCCTGAAAAAAGACGATGCTTATTTATTGGCAACAGGGTGATAGCAGAGAGCGTGCCAGCTATGGGGCGGCTGAAACTTGTTAAAACCGTACATTGGAGCGGCCAAGTGGCCGCCAGCACACACTTGGTGATGAACGACTGCCTTGATTCGAACACTTGAAACTTCACTACAGCCCTGTCAACAAACACCTGATATCAATCATCCGTGGGAGCGGTCATCGGCCGCGAAGGCTTTACCGCAACTTACCCGACACACCGCAGCGATCCTTTCGCGGCCGGGGACCGCTCCTACAAAAAATACGATCGCACTCATTGGTGGGCGTGATCATCGTCCGCGAAGAATTCTTCACCTATTTATCGTGAACAATAAGCGCCTGGAGTCGTCAGCATGCCTATCGTCAATTTGGAACCCGACGCCAACGACGGCGGGTTCCACCCTTACCAAGGAGGTCAACCATGCTCACCGATTGGGAAATGTGTATCCGCCTGCTGTTGGCTGCCCTGCTCGGCAGCCTGATCGGGCTCGAACGCGAGCGGCTGCTGTGGGCCGCAGGTCTGCGTACTCACATGCTGGTGTGCGTGGGCTCGTGCCTGCTCATGATCGTATCGTCGTTCGGCTTTCAGGATGCCCTGGCCATGGCGCACACCGAACTCGACCCCTCGCGGGTGGCGGCGCAGGTGGTTTCAGGTATTGGTTTCCTGGGCGCCGGCTCGATCCTGCTGCGCGGCGAAGTGATTCGCGGACTCACCACGGCGGCCAGCCTCTGGACGGTCGCCGCCATCGGCCTGTCGGTGGGCGGTGGGCTGTACGTGGTCAGCACCGCCGCCACTTTCATCATTCTGGTGATCCTGATCGCCATAAAACCCATGGAACGGGTCTACCGCAACCGCGTGCAGGTCCACGTCATCAAACTGATCGCCCCGTCGCAGACGCTTTCCCTGAAAAAGGTCAACGAAGTGATGGGCAACCGCGCCGGCAAGGTGCGGCAGTTCATCGTCGAAAAAGGCAATCGTGACGACACCGACAGCATCACCATCGAACTCAAACGCACTTCAGGCGCGCAGGCCAAGCAGATACTGGAGCAACTGCTGACCATCGACGGGGTTCAGGAGGATGCTTCCAGCCAATGATGTTCCTGGTCGTCAAGTTGCAACGGCGTGAACTCCATACCGATGCTCGGCATTGGCCCATGTTTCGCCATGACGAACGACATACAACTGCATGAAACCTACCCCGCTCAGTCAAAGACGGCCGCTGTACCGGACTTCTTGCAATTTCATTCCGCCGCGTTCGAGCGTCCGTCGTGTTTCCGGCTCCTCGGCAAGTCCAGCGGCTTGATAAAACCTGATCGCCCGTACGTTTTCGACCAGTACCCACAGCGTGACTTTTTCATAGCCCTGCTCGGCCAGCCAGGCAAGGGCTGCCAGCCATAATCGTCGCCCTACTCCGGAGCCCCAGTGTTCGGCCAGTACATACACAGCCATCACTTCGCCTACCTGCTGAGGGTCTGCATCGTGGTCGCGGCTGGGCCCGAACGATATCCAGCCGACGACAGCGTCCGCCAACGAGGCGACCTGCACTTGCGAATCGTGCCCCGTGATGCTCTGTTCCCAGTTTGCCTGTCTCTGCAGCAAGGTCTGCTCCAGTCCGTCCAGATAAGCTTGATCCATCAAATCACGATACGCCTGCTGCCAACTGCGGATATGCACATCGGCGATCTGCGCCGCATCTTCGAATGCTGCAGGCCGCACTACGGGCCAGTTGAACACCAGCGTGTCACACACCCCGAAGACATTGGAGCGACGATCGCCGACCAAGGTACGAACCAGACGAAACCCGACCGACTCCGCGAGCTGGCGGCTGGCGGTATTGGCCGAAGACGTCGTCAGGTACAAACGTGTTCCAGGCAGCTGGGCGATCAGTGCCGTCAATGCTTCGTGCATCAAACCCCGGCCCTGCAACGATTGGTTCGCCCAGTAGCCTATTTCGTGGGAGCCATCGGCCTTGGGGGTGAAGCCGATACATCCCATCAGTTGCTGCGGGTGCTCGCGAGTCAGCAGGAAGCACTTTTTCTCCGCATCGTGGCGGACGAAATCGCTCTGCGCTCGCTGGAGGGTGTCCAGCGTATCGGTCAGCTCCCAGCGGGGCCTACTCCAAACCAGAAACAGACGATGGGTTTCGTAACTCGCGTTCAAGGCATCCGCCAAGAGCTGTGCCAGGGCAACATTCGGGGCGACTATTTCAAGACGAGGCGTCAGCAGCGGCGTCTGCACCAGAGGCGGGATCAACTGTGTGCGATAACGCACCAGCGACAGAGATTCCCCATCCTCAACCACCGTTCGCTCGCTGCCAGGTTCGCGGACGAACCCAATGGCCTGATAGAACCCGATTGCCCGCTCGTTCCCCGCCAATACCCACGCGGTCACGTCGGTGTAGCCGTCGCGCGTGAGGTTTTCTTGGATGACCTGCCACAACTGGCGACCCAGACCTTGCGACCAGACCTCGGGCAGCAGATTGATAGCGCGCAGTTCGGCCGTAGCCGAACCCGCCTCAGCATCCCTGCTGGGCCCGAAAGAGGCCCAACCCAGGGCTTGCCCGCTTCGCTCGATTATCCACAACGACATTGTCCGCTGAAGGATCGCCTCGTGCAGCACGTTTGCCCGCTGCTCCAGCTTGTTTTCAAGCGCCAGCAGGTAGGACGGTGAAAGAAGGTCTTGGTAGGCCGCCTGCCAGGCGGCCAGATGAACGCTGGCCAAGGCGCGTGCATCCGTGCTGGCCGCAACGCGAATCACCACAGGCGAGGCCGCGCTGTCGGACTTCGAAAGCAACTCTTTCAGGTTCTCGGGCCACACGGTTTCTTGCGTAGACTGGAGTTCGTCAGCAGACCACCAGCGACACTCGGCGACGACTTCAACTTCCTGCGGGGTCCACCCTTCACGAGACAGCTCCTGCAGTGGGACGCGTACGGCAAAATACTGCTCCAAGCCAAGTACATATTCTCCATCAGGCATCTGCATCACAAAATCCCGCTCGGCGACAACAGGACCTGCCGTCGCAACGTGAATTCCGGTTTCCTCGTGTAGCTCCCGTATTGCCGCCGACGTGAAGGATTCACCTTCCTCGACGCCACCGCCTGGCGTGGCCCAATAGTCCTGCCCCGCCAACGGTCCTCCCGTATGGTGAAACCTGAAAAGAAGAACCCTCCCTTCTGGATCTATCACCAACCAGCGCGCTGCCTTGCGCTCTCGCATGTCATCCTCTCTCTCTCTGCTGTAACTGCGTTAAATCCTGCAGACGGTGTGTGCTGCGCCTACAGATCCCAGAAATCATTCGCGACAGGTTTCGACCGCCAACCGGCTACGCAAGAAATGCAGTGCGTCTCTGAAAGTCTTATGCCATCGCTCATCGGGCTGGCTGGCAAGCCGGTGCCAGAAAAAACGAAAACGATGTCCTTGGTCGTCCTGACAATAATGCACCCAGTGATCCGCAAGTTCACCAATGGCTTCGCATTGATGAAACATCCATATCTCACCGGTGCCTGTGTACTGCCAAGTACCCAAGTCAAGCACCACCCTTGCTCGAATGCCCGCCTCTTCGAACAATTCGCGACCAGCCGCCGCGGCCGAAGTCTCACCCTCCTCCACGGTCCCTTTCACCAACTGCAGCCCTGCTAGAGGGTGCTCGAAGGCGAGAACCTCCAAGCCTTCTCTATAGCGGATGACCACCGGGCAAGCCTTCATTCGAGTCCCTCATGCATCGTCAAAGCAGGGCCCTATCAAAACCGAAACGCAACGCCAGTGGTGACATTGAACGCATCCCCCGGATAGAAGTTGGCCGAATCCAGCCCGCGGGCGTCGTAGGTGGTGTTGGCTGCGGTGGCATAGCGTTCGTCGGTCAGGTTGCGCATGTCCAAGAACACGTCCCAGCGTTTGCTTGGGGCTTCGAAGCCTACGCGGGCGCCGAGGATGGTGTAGGACGGCGCGCTGAAACTGTTGGCGTAGTCGATGAAGTAACTGGAGGCCGAACGCAGGTTGAGTTGGGCGTAGAAGCCTCCGGCTTGCTGGTACTGAAGCTCGGCTTGGTACACGTGACGTGGCAGGCTGGGCAGTTCGTTGCCGCCGAAGGTGTTGTCGTGGCGATAGTAGAAATCGTTGAAGGTGTAGGCCTGGCGCAGGTTCAGCGTGTCGCCGTTGTCGCCTTCCCACAGCAGCGCATTCAAGCCCGCCTCGACCCCTTGATGAATGGTCGGGCTGGCGTTGGACGACGCCACCAACTGGTCCTGGCTGGCCGAGGCCTGACGCACCACCACGGACAAAATCTCGTCATCGATCCAGGAGCGATAGAACGTCAGGCTGCCATCGAAAATCCCGGCACTGGCGCGTACGCCCAGCTCGGCCGTGGTGGCCTTCTGGGGTTTCACGTCGCGTATGAAAGGCACTAAAAGCCGAGATCGGTACAGCAAGCATCATCAAAGCAGGCAGGGTCGTTTTCAACGTAGCAGGCAACAAGTATCGCTTGGTCGTAGCGATCGACTACAACCACCAGATTGCATGGGTTAAGTTCATTGGCACTCATGCCCAGTATGACCAGATCGACGTGGAGACCATCTGATGAATCTCAAACCCATCCGTAACGAGACGGACCTTCAGAACGCATTCGCTCGCATGGAGGAGCTGTGGGGTGCGCAGCCTGGTACTGCTCGTGCCGATGAATTGGAAGTTCTCGCGATACTCATCGAGAAGTATGAAGACCAGTATTACCCTATCGGTCCGTCCGATCCTATCGAGGCGATAAAATTTCGAATGGACCAGCGAGGCCTGAGCATGCGCGATCTTGAGCCCTTCATCGGCTCAAGTGGGCGTGTGTCTGAGGTATTGAACGCCAAACGCTCGTTGAGTCTTGCGATGATCAAGCGCCTGCATGTCGGGATGAACATTCCCTACGAAAGCCTATTGGGCTGAGCCTTACTTCAGTCGAATGTCATTGATCTCGAACCGCACAATCGTAGCCAAAGAAAAAGCCCACGCTGACCTGATCAGCGTGAGCTTTTCTACAACCGTGTTGCGTGTGCGGATCGATTAGACCGCAGCAACGACCTTGGCAGGTGGCTGAGTACGACGACCCAGTACACCGGCACCGGCGGCTACCAGACCCGAGATCACCAGAGTGATCAGCAGGATCCAGGCGCCTTGCGAAACGCGCTTGGCGGCCACTTCGGCAGCTTCACGGGCTTTCTGCTCGGCTTGGGCTTTCAGTTCCTGATACTTGGCATAGGCCTGACGGTAGCTGGCCTGGGCCTGATCAACGATCTGGTTGGCTTCAGCATCGGTCTTGTTGCCACGTGCCTTGATCAGATTGACCAGTGCTTCGCGGTCAGCAGCATCCCAAGCCTGGTCGCCCTTGGCTTTGATACGATCCATCAGGCCAGCCAGCTGGTTGTCGGCTTGCTGAGGGTTCTCGGCGCTGCGCTGAGCAGTGTTCTGCGCATCTTGCTGAGTCGCCTGAGCTTCCTGCTTGACGTTGTCGGGGTTCAGTTCAGGCTTGCCGGTCTGACGCATGGCCAATTCGATCTCGCCCTGGATATCGTCCAGGTTGAAGTCGATGCCTTGCTGACGCAGCTGATCCTGAATCTTGTCGCCCAGTGCAGGAGCGACTTGAGCGATGCCACTGCCCAGTGCGGATACGCCGCTGCCAGCCAGATTCAGGCCGCCACGGACAACGCCGGTGACTGCGCTGGATACCAGGTAGACAGTGATCAGCGAAACACTCGCCCAGACCAGCAGACCGTGGAAAGCGCCTTCGCGCTGTGCCAGACGGCCAGCAGCCCAACCGCCCACGAACAATGAGATGACCGCGCTGACCACGACCCAGATACCGGCACCGGTGCCGATGCCCGACAGCGGGTTGGCTTCTTGCATTGGATCGATGGTGGCTGTACCGATGGCGGTACCCAACAGGTTGAGCAACAACGAAACCACCATGGCAAGTACCACACCGGCGAGAATCGCACTCCACGAAATTCGCTTGAGCAACGGCGCGGTTGTGGCGTGGTCATGGTAGACCGGTGTGGTGTAGCCGTCTGGAGCGATACGGTCATCGCGGATCATGATTGTAGTCCTTTGGGTCAGTGGCAGAACGAGCAGGTGAACTCGCTTACAGCAATGACCAAGGGCTTCGCGAAAAAGTTTTAAAAAAACATTGAATATCTTTTATCGCCAGCGTGGACAGGCTGATAGTCGCGACTGGCCGCACTGACCTTCGCTGGTTACTATGCGCCTACAAGCCTTTGAATCTTTCACGCATTGCAGCCATGAGCACACGATGAGTACAGACCTGGACACGCTGTTCGACCGCACCGGCACGGGCAGTACCAAATGGAGCCGCTACCCCGAAGATGTATTGCCGATGTGGGTTGCCGACATGGATTTCGCCGCACCGCCTGCGGTCATCGAACGCTTGCAGACGCGTCTGACCCATCCGGTCCTGGGCTACAGCGTGCCCTCGGACGAACTGCGTCAGGTGCTGGTCGATTACCTGCGCGAGCACTATGACTGGCAGGTGCAGAAGCAGGACATCGTGGTCCTGCCGGGTGTGGTGCCTGGGGTCAACATGGCGCTGCACGGTCTGGTGGCCGAAGGTGATGGCGTGGTGGTGCATACCCCCAACTATCCGCCGCTGCGCCAGGCGGCCGGCCACTGGAAAATGCGCAGCATCGAAGTGCCGTTGCAGGCCAACGCGCAAGGTCAGTGGGCGTGTGACCCGCAGCGGCTGCAACAGGCATTGGGCGACAGTTCGGCGTACCTGCTGAGCAATCCGCACAACCCGATCGGCAAGACCTATAGCCGCGACGAACTGCGCACGATCGCCGAAATTTGCGTGGCGCAGGATGTGTTGATCATCAGTGACGAGATCCACGCGGACCTGCAGTTCGATGGACGTCGGCATATCCCTGTTGCGTCGCTGTCGTCGGAAGTGGCCCAGCGCACCATTACCCTGATGTCCGCGAGCAAGACCTACAACGTGGCGGGGCTCAAGACAGCCTTTGCAGTGATCCAGAATCCCTCGTTGCGCGCCCGCTTCGACGCAGCACGGGTGGGCATGGTGGACAGCGTCAATCCGCTGGGGATGGAGGCCACCCATGCCGCCTATGCGCAGCCGGGCGAGTGGTTGGAACAGCTGAAAACCTATTTGCAAGGCAATCGCGACTATCTGCTGGAAACGATTCGTACGCGGCTGCCCGGCATCGTGGTCCATGCGCCACAAAGCACTTACCTGGCCTGGCTGGACTGCTCGGCTTTGGGTCTGGACAATCCGCAGCGGTTTTTTCTTGAAGAGGCTCGAGTGGGCCTGAGCGCCGGCCCGGAGTTCGGCGAGGGCCTTGAACAGTTCGTCCGCCTGAATTTTGGCTGCCCGCGCGCGCTGTTGACCGAGGGCCTCGCCCGCCTCGAACGCAGCCTGCAACACCGCACCCTGTAGCAGCGGCGCGAGCCGCGTCCGGGTTCAGCGCGTGTATCCAGATACAACGCGGGTACCGCCGACGCAGCTTGCGCAGCTGCTACAGGGATTGCGACCGCATCCGGCCTCACCGCATTCCCCTGTAGCAGCGGCGCGAGCCGCGTCCGGGTTCAACGCGGTTATCCAGACACACCGCGGGCACCGCCGACGCAGCTTGCGCATCTGCTACAGGGATTGCGACCACATCCGGCCTCACCGGCCTCACCGCATTCCCCTGTAGCAGCGGCGCGAGCCGCGTCCGGGTTCAACGTGTTTATCCAGATACACCGCGGGTGCCGCCGACGCAGCTTGCGCAGCTGCTACAGGGGTGGATTTTCTGAGGGCGTGGTGGTGCGCAGCGCGTCTCCGGTTGCGGCGCCGGAGGCGGTGTTGTCGAATATGCACCATACCTCGGCGTCGGTGGCGGCTTCGGCCAGGAGCAGGCGCAGGTGTGCCAGATATTCAGCACTGTACGCGTCGTGATAGATGCGCGGTGAACCGTGCAACCGCCAATAACGAAAGCCGCGCCAGCCTCCAGGGGTGGTATCGGTGGCGATGCGTGAAGGATCGACAGCCGCCTGGGCAATACGGTGTGCCCGCAGGATCGGCACGGCCTCGACCCAGGAAGCATGGCGCGGTTCGAGCACCACATGACCTGCGAATCGCTCGCGCAAACAACGGAAAAAATCCTCGGCAACCTGCACTTCGAAGGCGAGAGACGGCGGCAATTGCACCAGCAGGCAACCGAGCTTGTCGCCCAGTTCACCGCATTGCGAAAGGAATTCATCAAGGGCCATTGCGCAGTCACGCAGGCGCTGCACATGGGTGATCTGTTTCGGCACCTTGACCGAGAAGCGGAAGTCGTCCGGCACCGACGCGGCCCAGCGGGCATAGGTCTGTGGGCGATGCGGACGGTAGAACGAACTGTTGATTTCCACGCAACGCAACCGCGAGGCATAGCGCTGCAAATGGGTGCCGTCGCCCGTGAAGTCCTCAGCGTACTCGCGCGGCAAGCTCCAACCGGCGCAGCCCACGCGTACCCGGTCCATACTCAAAACAAGGCTCCACCGGCTTCGCGCATGAAGATCTCCACGGTTTTGGGCCCTACCCCATCGAACTGTGCCAACCTGCGTTCAAAATCCTTGCGATCGGCACTGGCCTCGCGCATCTGGCTGACACTGCCGCCGTACTCTGCAGCCAATGTCTTGGCCAACGCGCTCAGCCGCGTCGCCGTGCTTTCGTCATAGCGCACGTAATGCGCCTCGCCCAGCATGGCCACCAACTCGCGATGCGTGCAGTGGCCCAGCTTGCGCGGCGTATCGCGACCGTGTTTTTCGACCAGCACCCGATAGGCCTGAACGGCGATATCGGCCTGAATGCGCTTACCCATCAGAAAGCTGGCCAGCAACCACTTGAACAAACCGTGCTGCTCGGTGATGTCGATGCCCAGATCCTGGGCGGTGATGGACTTGCTCATGGGCGGTATCCCTGATTGGCTGCGGCACGCACGTTGCCCGGTAGACGCCAACCCCACTCGGCGGTTCGATCCGTCTTCCCGCACCAGACAGCACTGCGACGCGCGGGCCGTGCCGTTGCGGTCATTCGCCGCTACAATGGCAACCTTGACCGTGATGACTCAGACCAGAAAAACATGTCCCTGCCCAAGCACCACCTCGAACTGCTCAGCCCCGCACGCGACGTTGCCATCGCCCGTGAGGCCATCCTGCATGGCGCCGACGCCATCTACATCGGCGGGCCCAGCTTCGGCGCGCGTCACAACGCCAGCAACGAGCTGAGCGACATCGCCGAGTTGGTGACCTTCGCTCGCCGCTATCACGCGAGGGTGTTCACCACGCTCAACACCATCCTGCACGACAACGAACTGGAACCGGCGCGCAAGCTGATCCACCAGTTGTACGACGCTGGCGTGGATGCCTTGATCGTGCAGGACCTGGGGGTCATGGAGCTGGATATTCCACCGATCGAGCTGCACGCCAGCACCCAGACCGACATCCGCACCCTGGCACGGGCCAAATTCCTCGACCAGGCCGGCTTCTCCCAGCTGGTGCTGGCGCGGGAGCTGGATCTGGGCGAGATCCGCGCCATTGCCGCAGAAACCGATGCAGCCATCGAGTTCTTCATTCACGGTGCGTTGTGCGTGGCGTTTTCCGGGCAGTGCAACATCTCCCACGCGCAGACCGGGCGCAGTGCCAACCGCGGCGACTGCTCCCAGGCCTGCCGCCTGCCCTACACCCTCAAGGATGACCAGGGCCGCGTGGTGGCCTATGAGAAACACCTGCTGTCCATGAAGGACAACAACCAGAGCGCCAACATTCGTGCGCTGGTCGAGGCCGGCGTGCGTTCGTTCAAGATCGAAGGCCGCTACAAAGACATGGGCTATGTGAAGAACATCACCGCCTACTACCGCCAGCGCCTGGACGACGTGCTGGAAGACCGTCCGGATCTGGCCCGGGCTTCCAGCGGTCGCACCGCACACTTCTTCGTGCCGGACCCGGACAAGACCTTCCACCGCGGCAGCACCGACTATTTCGTCAGCGAGCGCAAGATCGACATCGGCGCGTTCGATTCGCCCACCTTCACCGGCCTGCCGGTCGGACGCGTCGAGAAAGTCGCCAAGCGTGACATGCTGGTCGTCAGCGAGCAGCCGCTGTCCAACGGCGATGGCCTGAACGTGCTGGTCAAGCGCGAAGTCGTGGGTTTCCGCGCCAACATCGCCGAGCTGAAGGGCGAGTTCGACGAAGACGGTCAGAAGCGCTATCGCTATCGCGTCGAACCCAACGAGATGCCGGCCGGGCTGTTCCAGTTACGCCCCAACCACCCGCTCAATCGCAACCTGGACCACAACTGGCAGCAGGCGCTGCAGAAGACCTCCGCCGAGCGACGCGTGGGCGTTGCCTGGCACGTGCAGTTGAGCGAGCAACGCTTGCAACTGACCGCCACCAGCGAAGAAGGCGTGCGCGTGGATGTGGCGCTGGAAGGTCCGTTCGGGCCGGCCAACAAACCCGAGCAGGCGCTGGATCAACTGCGTGACCTGCTGGGTCAGTTGGGCACCACTCAGTACCATGCAACGGCCATCGATCTGGATGCACCGCAGGCGTTTTTCATTCCCAACTCGCAGCTCAAGGCCATGCGTCGCGAAGCGATCGAAGCGCTGACCACCGCGCGCGTGCAGGCCCATCCGCGTGGCAGCCGCAAGGCCGAGACGACGCCACCGCCGGTGTATCCGGAATCGCACCTGTCGTTCCTGGCCAACGTGTACAACCAGAAGGCTCGCGATTTCTATCATCGCCATGGGGTCAAGCTGATCGATGCCGCGTACGAGGCCCATGAAGAGCCGGGCGAAGTGCCAGTGATGATCACCAAGCATTGCCTGCGTTTCTCGTTCAACCTGTGCCCCAAGCAGGCCAAGGGCGTAACCGGGGTGAAAACCAAGGTCGCGCCCATGCAATTGATTCATGGCGATGAAGTGCTGACCCTGAAGTTCGACTGCAAGCCGTGCGAGATGCATGTGATCGGCAAGATGAAGGGACATATCCTGGACCTGCCGCAGCCGGGCAGTGGCGTCAATGTGGTGGGTCAGATCAGCCCGCAGGATCTGATGAAGACCATCCGCCGCGCGCCTCATTGATGCGGTGGGTTGATCGCGCCGTGTCAGGTCTGTCGCATTGGCGCCCGACGCGGCCACCCAATACCTGTAGCAGCTGCGCAAGCTGCGTCGGCGGCACCTACGGTGTGTCTGACTGAACGCGTCGGACCCTGACGCGGCTCGCGCCGCTGCTACAGGGGAATGTAAGGCCGGATACTGATGCCGGCCCTGTTTCACAGCCGGAACTCAAACACCTGCAATGGATATCTTCACCCGCCTCTGGCCGACCCGCCAACCGATCAATGCCCGGGAAAAATGGCGTGCCTGCATCGGTGCCGCCCTCGGCGTGCTGGTGGTCGGCGTGCTTGCAGCGCTGGGCCTGCAGGGGCACTGGGCCGCCGAGCACGGCGCCCTGGGCCTGGCCATCGTGGCGCCCATTGGCGCCAGCGCCGTTCTGGTGTTCGCCCTGCCCGCCAGCCCTTTGGCCCAACCCTGGGCAGTAACCGGTGGCAATACCCTGAGCGCGCTGGTCGGCATTGCCTGCGCCAAATGGATTCCTGATCCGACCCTGGCTGCCGCCCTCGCCGTAGGCCTGGCAATCGCAGTGATGCTCGCCGCCCGCTGCCTGCACCCACCCGGTGGCGCGGCGGCACTGCTGATGGTCGTGATGGGTTGCGAACACTTCGCCTATGCCGTGAATCCGGTCCTGCTCGATTCGCTGCTGCTGGTGGCCGCCGGCCTGCTCTACAACAACTTGACGCGTCGGCCCTGGCCCCATGTGCCTGCCACGCCCCAACCATCGGCCACAGGACGATTCAGCCGCGCTGACCTGGACGCCGCGCTGGTGCACTACAACCAGGTGCTCGACGTCGATCGCAACGACCTGCAGGCATTGCTCGAACTGGCCGAAGCATCGGCCTACCAGCGCAACATGGGCGAGCTGCGCTGTGCCGAAGTCATGAGTCGGAAACCGATTACCGCACGCCAAGAGATGCCGCTTCGCGAGGCCTGGGCACTGATGCGCAAGCACAAGATCAAGGCCCTGCCGGTAATCGACCGCCAGCGCCATCTGATAGGCATCGTCACCGTGGCCGATTTCATGCGGCAACTGGATCTGGACGCACACGACGGCGTGGCCTGGCACCTGCGCGCCTTGCTGCGACCGGGACGCAATCCGCCGACGACCAGCAGCGTCGGGCAGATCATGACTCGCTCGGTCCGCGTCGCCAGCGCCGATCGGCTGCTGACCGAGTTGGTGCCGGTGTTTTCGGAGAACGGCCATCGGCACATTCCAATCATCGACAGCGAGCGCCGTCTGGTGGGCATCATCACTCAGTCCGACCTGATCCGCGCGCTGTACCGGGCGGTCAGCGCCTAGTTGGCGGGAGCACCGGGAAGCTGGATATCGGTCAGCCCCATCCGTGCCGCCTGCTCCAGAACCTGCTCATCGCTGTCCTCGGCGGTGGGCATAACCAGGCTGTTTTCGCCGTCGCCGAAGTGCAATTGCAGCAGGTGCATCACCACAGCGTGGAGGCCTGGCTCGATCCGAGCCGGCGGCGTCCAGATGCGCGGCTCACCGTTGAAGCGGTATTGAACGGATGCGGGTGCCATGGGACATCTCCTCTTGGTAGCGGACGGGTGGGCGCGCTCGGCCCTGCAGCAACTGACTGGAGTGATCCGCCAGCGTTCCTTCGGTTCGGCGCGAGAGGCGCCGGGGGATTGTCTTGAACGTCTGCGTGCAGGTGCTTTCTGAACACTGTGCTTTATGAAGACTGTGCTTTCTGAACACTTTGCTTTCTGAACATGGAACCGGGCAATGCCGTGCATTGCATCCCCACACCCGCAGGAGAAATGTGCATGAAGATCTTGATGGTTCTCACGTCCCACGATCAGTTGGGCGATACCGGCAAGAAAACCGGCTTCTGGCTGGAAGAATTCGCCGCCCCCTACTATGCCTTCATCGACGCCGGCGCCGATGTGACCCTGGTGTCGCCCAAGGGCGGCCAGCCACCACTGGACCCCAAGAGCGACGAGCCGGATGCGCAGACCGACGCCACCCGCCGCTTCGCCGATGACGCAGAGGCCAAATCTGCGCTCGCCGACACCTTTCCGCTGAGCGAAGTCGACCCCTACGATTTCGATGCCGTGTTCTATCCTGGTGGGCACGGTCCGCTGTGGGACCTGGCTGAAGACACGGATTCGAAGACCGTCATTGAAGCGTTCTATGCCGCCAACAAACCGGTCGCTGCCGTCTGCCACGCACCGGGTGTGTTCAAGAACGTGAAGTCGCCCGATGGCGATTCCATCGTCAAAGGCAAGAAGGTCACCGGCTTCGCCAACTCCGAAGAGGACGCGGTCGGTTTGACGGATGTGGTGCCCTTCCTGGTCGAAGACATGCTCAAAGCCAATGGCGGTAAGTATTCCAAAGGTCCGGATTGGGGCAGCTATGTGGTCGAGGATGGGCACCTGATCACTGGGCAGAACCCTGCGTCCTCGGAAGCTGCGGCTGAGGCGTTGATCAAGCGCCTGCAGCAGTAAGAGAGTGCCTGATTGGTGACTGCCTGATACACGGCGCCGCCCTGTTCGGGGCCAATGACCGCTCCTGCAAGGAGTGCCGCGTAGGAGCGGTCCGTGGCCGCGAAGGGCCTCACCGGTTTCCCATGACACACCGTGGCGTTTTTTGCGGCCGGTGAACGCCCCAAGAGAATTGCTCGCACAGCGACAATTTCAAATTCACACGTTATATCGTAACATTCGCATCCCGATTCATTCATGGATGCCCGCCCATGGCCGACGCCGCTGCTTCGCCGCCCCTTACACGCACGCTTTCCACAGCCTCCACCCACGCCCAATCGCGCACGCGCATGCTGGCGATCGATGCACTACGCGGATTGGTCATGCTGTTCATGCTCGTCGACCACGTGCGCGAAACGTTTTTCCTGCACGTTCAGGTCAGCGATCCCATGGATCCGGTCAACACGCCTCCCGAACTGTTCTTCACTCGCATCAGCAGCATGGTCTGCGCTCCGGTGTTCGTTTTCCTTACCGGCCTCTCGGCCTGGTTGCACGGGCAATCCCATAGCCCACGGGAAGTCTCGATATTCCTCCTCAAGCGCGGACTGTTTCTGGTCTTTCTGGAACTGACGCTGGTCAACTTCGCCTGGAACGCGACCCTGGTGCCCACCACCTTGTGGCTGCAAGTGATCTGGGCCATCGGTCTGAGCATGATCGCGCTGGCCGCGCTCATCCACCTGCCCCGTACTGCGCTGGCGATCGTGGGTGCCGTCATCGTCGCCGGCCACAACCTGCTGGATGGCATCGTTCTGACCGCCGACTCGCCCCTCTTCGAAATCTGGTCGATCCTGCACCAGCGCGCGTTCCTCGAAATCACCGAGTTCACCCGCGCGCGCACGACCTACCCCATCCTGCCGTGGATCGGCCTGATCGCCCTGGGCTACTGCGCCGGGCCCTGGTTCGGTCGCGACGCCGACCCGGCACGGCGCCTGCGTCTGCTGCTGAACTGGGGTGTGGGTTTACTCGTGGGGTTCATTGCCATCCGCTACTTGAACGGCTACGGCGAGAAGCCATGGAGCGTGCTGGACGACAACGTCCGCACCTTCATGAGTTTCATGTCGCTGACCAAGTACCCACCGTCGCTGCTGTACCTGATGCCCACCATGGGCGCCGGCCTGCTGCTGCTTGCCTTGTTCCAGCGCCTCGAAGGCCGCCCGGTGCTCGAAGTGCTGTCACGCTATGGCGGCGCGCCGATGTTCTTCTATGTGCTGCACCTGCTGGTGCTCAAAGCCATGTACCTGATCGCGGTGCAGATCTGGGGCCTCAATCAGGGCAAGTACTACGGCTTCGACAGCCTGAGCGGGATCTGGCTATGGACCGTGGCACTGGCCGTCGCACTGTACTTCCCCACCCGCTGGTTCGCGCAACTCAAGCAACGCCGCCGTGACATCGGCTGGTTGAAGTATTTCTGAGCAAACCAGGGGAGCATGCAGGCACTACCGCTGGCGCCGGGTAGACGACCGTTGATCGCTGCCCGTCCCCGCCTGCCGGGAAATAAAAGGCGGTCGCGCAATTTAAATGCGTAGAGGGGGTCCGACCGGTAGGCGTAGTGCTAACATCACCATGATGTCAAAATGACATGTCGTGACAGGAGGTCGCCGCTCCCCTCCTTGCTTGGGTCCTTCATATGCTTGCAGCTGTTCCCGAAAACGCTACATCGAACACCGCTTTAAAAGGTCTGATCCAGGCAGCGGCGGCCATCACTCAGTGTTGCGGCGGCTTGCTCATCGAGGGTCCGCCCGGTGCCTGGCGGGTGACCGCCGCCTACGGTACGACACGGGAGGTGCCGGTCGATGCGGCCACCGAGTCCTGGCTGCGCATGCTGATGTCCTACGGCGACGTGGTCGACATCGGTGACGGCTCGCCCTTCATTCATTCGGTGCCGGATTTCCTGGGGTCGCTCGCAGACACCTACCGTGTGTGTATCGCTGTGAAGGACAGCAGCGATGTCCTCGCCGGCATCGTCCTGCTGGCGCTGACACCGCCGTTCAAGTTGCTCAGCGCTGCGCAGATCTATGCGCTCAAGACCCACTCGGTCGCTCTGTACCACACCGCTCCGCACCCGGCGGTCAGCAATGGCCCCACCGGGGTCATCGAGCGGCTGCGCCTGCTGGAGTCGGTGGTCGTGCATGCCAAGGATGCGATCCTGATCACCGAAGCCGAGCCGATCGACCTGCCCGGCCCGCGTATCGTCTACTGCAACCCGGCGTTTCTGGCGACCACAGGGTTCAGCCTGGAAGAGATCGTCGGCAAGACACCACGCATCCTGCAATGCGAAGAAACCGATCGCAGCACCCTGGATCAGATCCGGAGCGCGCTGACCCGGTGGCAACCGGTCGAGGTCGAACTGATCAACACGCGCCGCGATGGCACCCGTTTCTGGGTGCAATTGAGCATCGTGCCTGTTGCCAACGAAAAAGGCTGGTTCACCCACTGGGTGTCGGTGCAGCGTGATATCAGCGAGCGCAAGGAAGCCGAAGAAGGCCTCAGGCAAGCGCAGATCGACCGTGAGGAACAGGTGGCGTTGCGTTCTCGCCTGGTGGAGCGCGAGCGGATCCAGGAAGAGCTGACCTACGCGGCCTTCCACGATGACCTGACCCGGCTGAAGAACCGCGCCTACTTCATGGCGCAGATCCAGGAGGTCTTCAATCTGTCCCAGGCCGAGCGCGATGCGGCGGTACTGTACCTGGACCTGGATCGCTTCAAATACATCAACGACGGCATGGGTCACCGCGCCGGCGACATCCTGCTGCAGATCGTGGCGCAGCGACTGCAATCCTGCCTCACCGGCAATGCAGTCCTGGCGCGCATCGGTGGCGACGAGTTTGCCATCCTCCACACCGGCGAGGCGTCCAAGCAAACGGCCATCGAGACCGCAAAACGCGTTATCCAGGCACTCGGCGTTGCCGTCGAAGTCGAGGGTCAGGCGATCTTCACCTCGTGCAGTGTCGGCATCGTCACCCTCGACGCCGCGCACACCGGTTCCGAAGATCTGGTGCGCGACGCCGACGTCGCCATGTATGCCGCGAAGAAGCAAGGCCCAGGCAAGTGGGCGCTGTTCGACCTGTCCATGCGCCAGGCGGCGGTGGACCTGCTGTTGATGCGCAATGCGCTGAAACACGCCTTGGCGCGCGAAGAGTTCTACCTGGTCTACCAACCCATTTTCCACGCCGGCTCGCGCCGCATCGCCGGCGTCGAAGCGCTGGTTCGCTGGCAGCATCCGGTGCTCGGCAACGTACCGCCCGACGTGTTCATCGCCGTGGCGGAAGACATCGGCATCATCCACGAGATGGGCCGCTGGGTCATGCAGACGGCCTGCGCCGAGATCAAGCGCTGGGACGCCAGCCCCGCTGCGGGGTTGCGACTGAACGTCAACGTCTCCGGCGCTGAACTCAATCATGTGGGATTCGTAGCAAAGGTCGCGCAGATTCTGGAAAGCACGTCGCTGAGCCCACGCGACCTGCAGATCGAAATCACCGAATCGGTGTTTCTCAACGAACCGGAAACCGTGGCCATTGCCTTGGCCGACTTGCGCAAGCTGGGCGTGCACATCGCACTGGACGACTTCGGCACCGGCTACAGCTCGCTGGGCTACATCGACCGCTACCCGATCGATTCGATCAAGATCGACCGCTCGTTCGTCACGCGCATGATGACCCACCGCCGCACCATTGCGATCGTCACCAGCATCCTGTCACTGGGCAGCGCGCTGGGCGTCGACATCGTCGCCGAGGGCGTGGAAACCCAGGACCAGTTGGACAGGCTGCAATCGCTGGATTGCCCGTTCGTCCAGGGTTACCTGCTCAGCCCGCCGTTGCGGGGCGAGGAGATGAAACATTTGCTGGCGCTGCGCAACGAGAACTGAGCGCACCCGTGCGCCAGGCCAACACCAAGTAGCCTTTTGGAGCAGACAAAGGCTGAGCGGCGCGCTCAATGGAAAGGAGTCTGAAATGTAAGAATTGGCTGCGATATTGATCGTGGGCCTGCTGACCGGCTGTGCCTCCTACAGCGACAGAGGCACAGGCGAAGGCGGGCGTGAGATTGGTAGCAAGGGCTACACCGTACGCTGCGATGCCACCCCCGCCAATCAACCGGGCTGTTACTCTCCCCCGCCCTCCTACGCGTGGAACTTCATGAAGAACTTCCATCTCAAGCCGGGGCAGAACTGATCGGTTCGATCGGATGCCCTCAAGGCTTCCAATGACCCCCTTCAACGATGACCAGATTGGGATCGGTGTCCGCTGGCAAGTCCTTGCGCACGTACTGGTCATAAAGCTTGAGCAGGGCTTTCTCTTCGCCAAGCTTTGCCAACTCCTCGTTCACCCAGTCGCGCAACTCGGTGTTGCCCTTCTTCACGGCGGGCGCGATAGGCGCTTCGTCACCCAGCTTCTCGGCAAGCACGCGATAGCCCGGGTTCTGCTTGGCCCAGTTGAACAGCACCAGGTTGTCCTGGGCGTAGGCATCGCCGCGGCCGCTGGCCAGGGCCTGTAGTGATTCGGAGTTCTTTTCGAACTTCAACAACTTCCAGTCCGGGTGGTTCTTGGTCAACCACAGATCGGCCGTGGTGCCGGTGGTGACGATGGTGGTCTTGTCGGCCAGGTCATCGAGCTTCTGGACGCTGCTGGCATCGGCCACCAGCGCCTGCACGGCCACCCGCAGGTTGGGGTTGGTGAAGTCCACCACTTGCCTGCGCTCGGGTGTCACGGTCATGTTGGCCAGGATCAGGTCGACCTTGTCACTTTGCAGAAACGGTATGCGGCTGGCCGGCTCGACGCTGACGAACTCGATTTTCTTCTCGTCGCCCAACAGGTCCTTGGCGAAGCGCTTGCCCAGGTCGGTGTCGAACCCGACGTATTCACCTTGCTCGTTGACGAAACCAAAGGGCGGCTTGTCGCTGAATACCCCGACGATCAGCTTGTCGCGGGCCTTGATGGTTTCCAGGTAGCTGGTCGCAGGTTTCGCCGTCGCGGCCGGGGTGGCGGCCTTGGGCTCGGCCGGTTTGTCGCAACCGGCCAGCAGTCCAAGGGCGAGTACGGGTAGAACCAGGGCAGATTTGAAGTTCACGATGCTTTCCTTTTCGGCATGTTTTCTACGTAGGAAAACCTTTCCAGGAACTGCTGCGCGCGTGCGGTCTGCGGGGCGCTGAAGAAGGTTTCGGGATCGTTCTGTTCCGCGATGCGGCCGCGGTCCATGAACAGAATGCGGTCGGCCACCGCCCGGGCGAAGGCCATTTCGTGGGTGACGATGAGCATGGTCATGCCGCCCTGCGCCAGATCGAGGATCACCTCCAGGACTTCCTTGACCATTTCCGGATCCAGCGCAGCAGTGACTTCGTCGAACAGCATGACCTTGGGGTTCATGCACAGCGCCCGCACAATGGCGATCCGCTGCTGCTGGCCGCCCGACAGCTCGCGGGGGTAGGCGTTGACGCGTTCGGCCAGACCAACCCGAGCCAGCAGCGCCTCGGCCTGCTGCCGCGCCTCCTGGGCATCGCGCTTCTGTACCTGCAACGGCCCCAGCAGCACGTTCTGCAACACGGTCATGTGCGGAAACAGGTGATAGCTCTGGAACACCATGCCGATCTGCTGACGCACCCGGCGCCAGTCGGCATTGGCGGGCAGTCGCTGGCCATCGAAAGTGAAGGTGCCGCTGTGACCCAGCTCCAGGCCGTTCAGGCAGCGCAGCAAGGTACTCTTGCCACACCCGCTGGGGCCAAGGATCACCACCACTTCGCCTTCGCTCACGCGTAGATCGATGTCGGTCAATACTGGTGTGTCGGCGAATTTCTTGCTGAAGCTTGCGAGTTCGATCAATGCGCTCATGCGTGATTCCAGCGCCGTTCGAGCACGCGGGAGGCGGCCGACAGCGGATAGCAGACGATAAAGAAGAAGACGAACAGAAATCCGTAGATCAGCACCGATTCGTAGGTGCGCTCGATGATCTGCTGGCCAACCTTGGTGATGTCGACAACGCCGATCAGTACCGCCAGCGAGCTGGTCTTGAGCAAACGAGTGCAAACGTTGATGACCGGCGGGGTAAGGCGCTTGAGCGCCTGGGGCAGCAATACCCGGCCGTACAACTGGCCCAGGTCCAGGCCGATGGCCAGGCCCGCTTCGCGCTGCCCGCGGGGTATGGAACGCAGCGCACCGCGCACAACCTCCCCGATCTCGCTGGCGCCCCACAGCGACAGCACCAGCACCGCGCACCAGAACGCAGGCAGGCTGACGCCGAAGAAGATCGGCAGGCCAAAGAAGAACAGGTACAACCAGACCAGTACCGGAATGGCGCGAAACAGCTCCAGGTAGACCCTCAGCGGCACGTCCAACCAGCGTTTGCCGAGGCTGCGCAGCACACCATAGAGCAGGCCGCCGATACTGCTGAACAGGATCGCCAATGCGGAAATACCCAAGGTGCGACCGGCGCCGGTGAGCAGTTGCGGTGCCGATACCCAGAGCAACTCAAGACCCGAACTGGCCATGTTGGAGCCTCCTTTCCAGCAGACCCAGCAGCAACGACAGCGGCAAGAACAACAACACACACAGGCCGGTCATCACCGCCAGCATCTCGTAGGTCTTGTAATACAGGGCGATGTAGTTCTTGGTGGTGTAGAGAATTTCCGGCACGGCAACGGCCGACACCACCGTGGTCTCCTTGAGCAGGAACACGAAGTTGGCGAACAGCGCAGGCAGGCTGAGAATGCCTGCCTGGGGCAGGATCACGTGGCGCAGAAGCTGCCAGCGCGACAGACCGATGGACAGCCCCGACTCGATTTGCGCCTTGGGCACCGCTTCGATACCGGCGCGCAGGATTTCGGTCAGGTACGCACCCCCCATGAACGTCATGGCAATGACGGCCGCCGCGAAACCGGAAATCCGTACGCCCAGAGCGGGCAAGGCGAAATAGATGAAGAACAGCTGGATCAACAGCGGCGTGTTGCGGGCGAGTTCGACGTACAGCGGCACCAGCCGATGCAGCAGCGGAACCTTGAACGTGGCGATGGCCGCATTGAGCACCGCAACGGTCAGTGAACTCAGGATGGCTATCAAACCGACCTGCAGAGTGACGCCGACTGCCCGCACAAAGGCGGGAAGCGTGGACAGCGCAAACGCGTAGTCGAAAGTCATCGTCCAACCTTCAAACCGTTGGAAATGGACAAAGCGAACATCGGAAAGCGCCTGCGTATGACGTGCGGGCGGTGAGTGTAATCGACCGTTCCAGATCCAATTAATACTGAATAAACATAAGCTTAGACAGCGATCGCCCTCTGTTCCTCAGGTAGCGGACTTCTTCTGGCTCCCATAACGCCGGTTTTACCGAGCGCGGCTTGATGGCAACCTGAATCAACGTTACCGAGGCGATAGCCTGTCATGAAAGGTAACACTGTGATGCTGAACCCCACCGAGGCCTGAGGCGTGAGCACCACCGGGGATGTCTGGACAGGCAGGAAGCAGAGCTGAACGCGACCTGAACACTGCGATGAGACGAGCGATGAAGGTGTGGGAATGAAACGTGCATGATCACGTCAGCCCGCTGTCTTTTCACCGAGGGACCCTGCCCCATGCGCCATCTCGACACAGACTGTCTTGCCGCCTTCGTTGCGGTCATTGATTACGGCGGTTTCACCGCCGCCGGTGAGCGGATCGGCAAGACACAAGCGGCCGTGAGCCTGATGCTCGGTCGGCTGGAGGCCAGGGTCGGCCGCAAATTACTGGAGCGCTCACGTCGCGGAGTGACCCTGACCGAACACGGCGAACGCCTGATCGGCTATGCGCGGCGCATTCAGATGCTCGAAGATGAGGCACTCACGGCCCTCGAATGTGGCCAGGAAGCCACGCGTATTCGTATCGGCATGCCCGATGATTACCTGGAGACCCTGGGCTGTGAACTGATGCAGGCGTTCACGCAGCGTCATCCTCATCTTCAGGTGGAAATCATCTGTGATTTTTCCTCGCGTCTGGAAGCGATGATTGCCGAAGGCAGCATCGATATCGCCATCATCACCCGTGCCAATGGCAAGCTGCAGGGCGAGCTGCTGCGCTGCGAACCGATGCTGTGGTTCGCATCGCCAGAACACTTCCCCGAACAGCAACGCACCCTGCCGTTGTCGTTGTTCACCGACAGTTGCCGGGCAAGGCCGCAGATCATCGAAGCACTGGACCGCCTCGGCACGCCGTGGCGAGTGGTCAGTTCCTCATCCCATCTCCCGGGCGTGATGCATGCCGTGCGCTTGGGTACGGCGGTCACGGTGCTGCCGGCGTCCGTGGTGCCGCCGGGCTGGCGAATTCTGCGCGGCGAGCAGTTTCCGGAACTGCCGAGCATCGAACTGGCGTTGCTGATGCCCGAGCATGCCTTGCTCAACACCCGTCGCCTGGCCCACTTCGTCCTTGACCGATTCCGGGCGGCGAGTGCGCCTCACAGCAAGGCGATTGCGGCCTTGTAGCCGTCGAGCAGCATCTGCAGGGCCTCTTCGTCGTGGGCGAAGGTCAGGTAGACCCGGCCAAAGGCGAACGGCATGGTCGTCACGCCCTGGCGACGCAAGGCCTTGTGCAGGGCGAGGGTCCAGTCGCTGTCAGCCACCTGGACGGCTTCGGCGTAGGTGAGCGGGGGTGTTGCCGAACGCCACAAGGTGAACACCGAGCCGTAACCGGTGGTGCTGACCGCTATCCCCTTCTGCGCGAACGCAGCTACCAGATCGGCGCGCAGTTTGTCACCACGCGCAAGCAGAGCCGGGTAGTCAGCGCTCGCCAACTGTTTCAGCGTGGCCAATACCGCTGCACATGCCGGTGGCGCGCCGCTGTAAGTCCCTGCGCGGACGATCTTGCCCTGCTCGAACAACCCCATGTACTGCGGCTTGCCCACCAGGGCGGCCACCGGCACTCCGCTACCGATGGCTTTGCCTACGGTGGCCAGGTCCGCTTCGGCGCCCAGCAGGGTACCGCTCAGACCAGGATGCAGGCGCAGCCCCATCAAGACTTCGTCGAGGATCACCAGCGCACCATTGGCGTGGGCCAGGTCGCTGAGATGCTTCAGATAGCCGGGCGCTGGCGCGATGCAGCCGGCATTGGCCAACACCGGCTCCACCACCACGGCGGCGATGTCGCCGCAGTCACGGAACAACTGCTCGGCGTCAGCAAAATCGTTGTAGCGCAACAGCAGCATGCCGTCCTGTTCAGGGCGCTCGGTACCCGCCATCAGCGCCGCCGGTTGCCCGGCGTTGCCAAAGGCCACCGCGTCGTACCAGCCGTCGTAGCCTGCGGCGAACTTGGCAATGCGGGTGCGGCCGGTGGCTACCCGAGCGGTTCGGCACGCCAAGTGCACCGCTTCACTGCCGGTGTTGACGAAGATCACCTGGCTGAGCTCGCCAGTGAAGCGTGCCAGCGCCGCGGCGGCACTCTCCTCGTCGGCATGCGCGAACGAGGGCATCGGGCCATTGCGCAGGGCGGCGCTGCTGGCAGCGACGACCTGGGCCTGGGCATGGCCTAGCATCGTCGCGCCGAAGCCCATGGCGGTATCGACATAGCGCACGCCCTGCTCATCCCACAGCCAAGGCCCTTTACTGCGGCCGACCCCGAAGGCCTGGCCATCGATTTCAGGCAAAGCGCGGCCGCCGCTGGAAATTCCACCGATCAAATGTTTCATCTGCATTTCTCTACACAATGAGGGGGCTCAGTAGCCCATGACACGCGGCAGCCACTGGGTCAGGCCAGGGAAGAAGACCAGTAGGGCGATGGCGAATGCGGTGGCGATCCAGAACGGAATCAGCCGGCGCGATACGGCACCGATTTCGATGCGACCGACGTTGCACACCACGAAGATATTGGTGCCGATGGGCGGTGTGAACAGTCCCCAGCCCAGCGTCATGGTGAAGATCAGGCCAATCTGGTACGGCTCGAAACCGGCGGCCTTCGCCACGGGGACCAGGATCGGCGCGAGGATGATCATTGCAGGGCCCAGATCGAGCCAGAAACCCACCACCTTGAGCACCAGAATCACCAGCAGAATGGTCATCAACGGCCCGGTGTGCATATCGACGATCCACGACGCCACGGTGTGCGGTACCAGTTCGAAGGTCAGTATCCAGCCGAACGGCATGGCCACGGCCATGATGATCATCACCGAGCCGGTAATCGTCACCGCTTCGGTCACAGCAGGGAACAGATCACGCCAGCCCAACTGTCGGTAGATCACGGTGCCCACCGCCAGCGCGTAAAGCACCGACAGCGAGGCGGCCTCGGTAGCCGTGGCAAAGCCGGTCACGATCGAGCCCAGCACCATGATCGGCATCAGCAAGGCCGGCAAGGCACCCAGCAGGTCTCGGCGCAGTTCGGCCCAGTCCATCTTGCCCTCGACCTTGGGAAAATGTTCGCGAACGCCGACCACATACGCCGTCACCATGAACACCGCCGCCAGCATGACGCCTGGGATGACCCCGGCCATGAACAAGCCGCCGATGGAGGTGTTGGTCAGCACGCCGAACATGATCAGAATCACGCTGGGCGGAACGATGATGCCCAGGGTGCCGGACGCAGCGGTCACCGCGGCAGCGAAGGCCCGCGGATAGCCTCGCTCCTCCATCACCGGGATCATCACCTTGGCCACGGTGCCCGTGTCAGCGGTGGCCGAGCCGGTGAGGCCGCCATAGACAAAGGCGGTGGCAACGTTGACCAGGCCCAGACCGCCGCGCAGGCGACCGAAGCAGTGTTCGGCAACACGCATGATGCGCAGGGTGAGCCCGCCGCGGTTCATCAACTCGCCCGCCAGCAGGAACAATGGGATTGACGCGAGGGTGGACGAGTCGGCGCCGCGCAGGGTTTGCTGGGCGAGCCAGGCCAATGGCAGGTGCAGATCGCCGAACAGCAAGGCGGCAATGGTGCCACCCGCCATGGCCCACACCACCGGTAGACCGGCGAGCAACAGGCACACGAATGCCAGGAACAAGATCAGGACGGTCATGGGCGAACTCCGCTACGAGTCAGGCGGATCAGGCGGATCAGCGCCAGGACGGCAAGCATGGCGGCGGCACTGACCAGCGCTGCCGAGCTCAAGCCCGCCGGCCAGCGCAGCACCGGCGTCGGCGCCCAACCGGTACGCGCGATGAACGCACTGCCGCTGTACAGCAACCAGCCGCTGATGCTCAGCAGAGCCAGGCTGGCGAAGGCGTCCAGGCCTCGCTGCACAGAGGCTGGCAACAGGTTAGCCAGGCCCTGGAAGCGCACGTTTTCATGGCGGATCTCGGCAATCACGGTGCCGATGAAGGTCACCCAGATGAAGCCGAGGGTGGCGATCTCGAATGACCATTCGAACCCATGCAGGTTGAAATAGCGCGAGAACACCCCGGCCAGGATGGCCAGGAAGGTCACGGTGAACATCACCGCACCGGCCACCGCCAACGTACGCTCCGGCCAGCCCTTGGGCGGCAGGTCCGGATGTTGGGAAATAGACATGGTTACTGGCCCTGGGCGTCGCGACGCAACTGATTGACGAAGTCTTCACCCCAGACCTTGCCGAACTGGGCGTAGACCGGGCCGGCGAGCTCGCGGAACGGGCCCGTTTCGACCTCGTTGAACTTCACGCCCTTGGCTTCCATTTCGGTCTCGATCTTCGCGTAGACCGCTTCGAGCTGGGAGCGATACCAGGCGGTGGCGTCAACGACGGCTTTGTCCAGCGCGGCACGCTCGCTGTCGTCCAGGCCTTCGTAACGGTCTTTGTTGATGAACCAGAAGTTGGCAGACCACACGTAGTTGGACACCGAGACGTTCTTGGCCACTTCGAACCACTTCTGGTCGTAGAAATCCCGCAGTTCAGGCTCGACCCCATCCACCACGCCCGATTGCAACGAGGTGTAGACCTCGCCGAACGGGATCGACTGGCCCAGGGCGCCAAGCTGTTTGATGGTGGCCAGAATGACCGGGTTGGGCGGAGTGCGGATCTTCAGACCGTTGAGGTCAGCAGGCTTGAAGATCGGGTGCTTGCTGTTGGCGAACTGGCGAAAGCCCGAGTCCAGTGCCGAGAGCATTACAAAGCCGTGGTCCTGGCCCATGGTCAGGAATTTCTTGCCGGCCGGGCTATCGAGGTAGGCGTGGACCGCAGCGGCGTCCTTGAACAGGAAAGGCAGCGACAGGGCATTCAGACGCGGGTCGATGCCGTCGGTCGAACCGCCCAGGCCGATATCGATCGCTCCGGCGCCGACCGAATCGACGATCGGGGCCTCGTCACCCAACTGGCCATCCGGATAGAGCTGCACGTTCAGCTCGCCTTTGGTCTGTTCACTGACCTGCGCGGCGAAACGCACCATGGCCTGGTTGATCAGGCTTTCAGAGCTCGAGGCATGGGCCAGACGCAAGGTCTGCGCCGCCATCGCGCCGTTCGCGCCGATAAGCAGCGCCAGGCCGGTCAGGGCGCTGAGGGCGAGTTTTTTGCGGGGAAACGTTCCGAACATGGCGGCGACCTCTGGGTGAAATAGCGTCGAAGCTATTAATCACGACAGGTCGCCGGAGCGTCAATCGAGCGATGGCCTTTTGCGATTAAGATCCGAAATGTGACCATACGATTATTTATGGAAGCGTGGGATCCCCCCGTAAAACCTGGTCGGATCGACGCCGGGCGCCAAACGCTCACCGGTCAAGCTCGCGGTGATCCAGCAGATGTGAAACTTCGGCCACAGCCACTTGAACAACACTTTCTGGTCTTCCCCCAGGCTCATTTCACTGCACCTCAGAGCCGGTCAGGATGGCAATCAATCCGATCCTCACCCTTTGATAATGGTTCTTATCTCGTTTAGATTAGCGTCTTTCTTTTCAGGACCCTTCCATGTTCGAGTTGCAGGCCGCGTCTTTCTGCATCCCCGAGTGCACCCTCCTGCACCCCCTCGACCTGACCCTGCGCCACGGCCAGATCATCGGCTTGATCGGGCACAATGGCTCGGGCAAATCGACCCTGATCAAGCTGCTGGCCCGCCAGCAAGCCGCCAGCCAGGGCACGGTCAAGCTCGATGGCGTGCCCCTGGCGGACTGGAAAAACCGCGAGTTCGCTCGGCAGGTGGCGTACCTGCCGCAGCAACTGCCCGCCGCCGACGGCCTGAGCGTCCGCGAACTGGTGCGCTTTGGCCGCTACCCGTGGCATGGCGCGCTGGGCCGCATGAGCGAAGAGGACCATGCCCAGGTCGAACAGGCCCTGGAGCTGACCCACACCCGCGCCTATGCCGAGCGCCTGGTCGACAACCTCTCCGGCGGCGAACGCCAGCGGGTCTGGCTGGCCATGCTGCTGGCGCAGAACAGCCGCTACCTGTTGCTCGATGAACCGACCTCGGCGCTGGACATCGCTCATCAGATCGAAGTGCTGGGCCTGATCCGTGAACTGAGCCACAAGCTGGACCTGGGCGTGGTCGTGGTGCTGCACGAGATCAACATGGCTGCGCGTTACTGCGATCACCTGGTGGCGTTGCACAGCGGGCGGCTACTCGTTCAGGGGCCACCGGCTGAGCTGATGAACGCTGAAGTGCTGGAGTCGATCTACGGCATCCGCATGGGGGTCATGGCGCATCCGGGCGATGGCTCGGCGATCAGCTTCCACTACTGAGTGCCGATGCCGGACTGAATCAGGCCGGTACCCTGGCGGGATTCGCCTTCAGCGGGCAATTGCCGCACAGCTCGAGCTCGGGCAAGAGATACCGCACGCAGCAGACCTTGCGCTCGCGGCGCAAGGTAGGTTGGCCGCTGGCGTCGTCGATGGGCAGGTAGCGTACCGGCTGGAACAGCGGGTTGCGGGTGCCATCGGGGCGTGTCTTGGTGTCCAGGAGAGCGCGGCCCGGCGCCAGGCGTTCGGCAGGCATGCCGGCCTTGGCCATCAGGTTCAGCAGGTTTTCGAAGTAGTTGCCGGCGTTGCTCCACAGCACCTTGGGCGAGAGTTTGGTCTGACTGGCGAGGGCTTGGAACAACGGCTGCAGATGATCGTCGAGCAGGCCTGCGAACAGCTCGAACGGCTCGTTCACATCGGCGGCGAACGGTGCGCCTTTGTCGCTCAGACGAAAGCCTTGGGGCAGCGCGCCGTCGTCCAGCAACAAGGCTGTGTCGCCCAGACCCAGCGGCAGGCGCCAGCGCAACAGCAACGTGGCGCCCATCACCGGCGGCAACAGCTTGACGATGTAGTGCTTGGCCCACAACGATACCCAGGCACGGCGGTCATCGCCGCTGTAGCGCTGACCGAATCGCCGCTGCAGCTCGGCGAAGGCATCGGGCGCCAGCAGCTCGTCGTACACCGTGGCTGGCCGCGGATCGTCGGCCAGCACCAACACGTCCCGGTAGGCTTCGAAATCGCCGCGAAACAGCGGCGCAAGCACGTCTATCATCAGCCCCTGGCACCTGTGGTCATGTGAGCAAGTGAATGAGAAACAGCATCATTCACCCAGCATATCCGATCCGACGGTCCTGTTCAGCCATCACGCCGAGAGGCTTCGCCCGACCGCGCGGCGTGCGACGCTCGGGCGGTCCTGGTCGACGCCCTCCAGGCGCTGCTCCAGGGCAGCGGCGATCTCTCCCGAACGAGCCGGCAGCACCGACAGCAGCGTATCGCTCAGGCCGTGGGAATGCTGGCTGAAGCCCTGGATGAAGACCGGCGCTTCAAGCTCCGGGCGGGCGATCAACTGGTAGTCGCGGTCGACCCGGAAGTCGTCCAGATAGTCCTTCAGTGGAGCGAGCAGTTCGCGATGCGAGCGACGCTCGTAACCGGTGGCCAGAATCACCGCATCGTAACGCCGCGCTTCGGTGCTGCCGGTGGCCAGGTCGCGCAGTTGCAGTTGCACGCGGCCATCGACGTCAGTGGCGCTTTCGATCATGCGTCGGCAGAGGAAAGCATGGCGCTCGACGCCGGAGACTTTCTGGCGATAGAGCATGGCGTAGATGCGCTCGATCAGGTCCAGGTCCACCACCGAGTAATTGGTGTTGTGGTACTCGCGGATCAAACGCTCACGTTCGGTTTCGGGCTGATTGAACACCAGGTCGGTGTAATCCGGGCCGAAAATTTCGTTGACGAACGGGCTGTCGTCCGCCGGCTTGAGCACGGCGGCGCGCAGAATCATGTCGACCTGAACATTGGGGTAGCTGTCGTTGAGGTCGATGAACGCCTCGGCGGCGCTCTGCCCTGCGCCCACCACTGCAATGCGCATCGGCTCGCCACGGCTGCAGGGTTGAGTGGCCATGGCCGACAGGTAGCGGGCATGGTGGAACACCCGTGGGTCGTCCTTGAACGAGGCGAACGCCTGGGGGATCTTCGGCGTGCCGCCGGTGCTGACGATCACCGAGCGGGTCTGGCGCTGGACTTCGCGGCCCTGGTGCTGGCTGACCACGTTCAGGCGCTGCACCCGGCCATCCCCGTCCACGATCGGCTCGACCCGCAGCACCTGCTCGCCATAGCGGCTCTGCTCGGCGAACTGCTGCGCGACCCAGCGCAGATAGTCGTTGTACTCCATGCGGCAGGGGTAAAATGTGCCGAGGTTGATGAAATCCACCAGGCGACCGTGGGCCTTGAGGTAGTTGACGAACGAGAAGCGGCTGGAGGGGTTGCGCAGGGTCACCAGGTCCTTGAGAAACGAAATCTGCAGTTCGCTCTGGGCGACCAGGGTGTTGCCGTGCCAGCTGTAGTCGGGCTGACGCTCCAGAAACAGTGCGTCGAACGACCGGCCGCCCTGCTCCGCGCGCTCTTGCAAGGCAATGGCCAGGGCCAGATTGGACGGGCCGAAGCCGATGCCGATGAGGTCGTGGGGAGCCGTCGGGGTGAGGTGCTGCGTCATGTGACCGATTCCTTCCAGAAGAGGGTGAGGGAGCGAGGGCCGCAGGGTTGCCTGCGGCCTTCGGGTGACGTGTTCCTAGAAGACGCTCGTGGCCTCGGCGAATTTAGCCACCTCTGGTCGCTTGCCCCTTTCGAGGGCCGTGAGGGCCTGCGCCAGATCGGCCATGAAGCCGGGGTGACGGACGATGTCCAGGTGATGCGCACCCGCTACACAGCGCTGCTCGACCACCTCGACCAACCCGTTCCAGTCGCGCAGGCGCTCGCTACGGGTCAGAGAGTCCTCGGCCTGCCAGACGTGCGCCGCTATGGCCAGGGGTTCGAGCACATGGCGCGCGGCCTTCAAACGCTTGTCGAGCAATGCCCACTGCTCGAATTCGCGGGACAGCAGATCCGGTCCGTCGCAGGGCAATTGGCCGTCGTGGGCCAGTACGTGCTCGGCCAACGCGTCGCGTTCGCGCGCGTCCATCAGCGCGAACAACCCGCGCCATTGCGTCGCCATGGCCGAGCGCGCCAGCCAGTGTTCCAGCAGCGGCTGCGCGCGATCCCGGGTGGCAGCGTCCAGTGGCTGACGTGGATGAAAGGGCACCGACTCGAACACGTCCACCAGGCCGAGGAACTCGACCTGGGCGCGCCCTTGCAGCAAGCGTGCGGTTTCCAGCGCCAGTTCGCCTCCGGATGACCAGCCGAGCAAGGCGCACCGGCCCCCCTTGACGGTACGGACGATGTACTCGGCGTATTCGCCGGCCAGCGCCAGCACGTGGTAGCCGCGCCAGCGCTGCTCGGTGTAGACATGGCTGACGAAACCATACACCGGCCGATCGCCGTCCAGTGCCGCCACCAATGGCTTGAATTCGCTGCTGTTGACGATCAGCCCGGGCAGACAGAACAGCGGCACGCCGTGGCCGGAACGGCTCAGAAACACCACCTCGGGCTCGGCCACCGGCGGCGGTGTCAGGCGCTCCGCCAAGGTAGCAAGGCTGGAAGCATTGAGCACGTCCGCCAGGGTCAGCTTGCGCTCGCCTTGCAACCCCTGTTTGCGGATGCGCGCGAGCAGCTTGAGGCTGAGCAGCGAGTCGCCGCCCAGTTCGGCAAACGATGCGCTGCGTGGAATGTCGCTGCGTCCCAGCAGGTCGCACCACAGCTGCGCCAGGGCCTGCTCGGTCGGCCCTTGCGGGCCCTCGCGGGTCGGCAGCGCCGCCTCCACTGTGGGCAAGGCCCGCCGATCGAGTTTGCCATTGGCGGTGAGCGGCAGCTTGTCCAACACGGTCCAGTAAGACGGCACAAGCGCGTCCGGCACCTGGTCTGCCAGGGACTGGCGCAACGTAGCCACGTCGGTCTCAGCCGTCAGCACCACATAGGCGTGCAACTGGTGAGCGCCGTCTTCCCCGGCGACCGCGATCACCGCCGCCTCGCCGACGCCGGCCACGCGACGAATGGCCGTGGCGACCTCCCCCGGCTCGACGCGATAGCCACGAATCTTTACCTGATCGTCGCTGCGCCCCAAGTACTCCAGGCTGCCGTCGGGCAAACGCCGGACGCGATCACCGCTGCGGTACAAGCGCGCACCGGGCGCGCCATAGGGATCGGGCACATACCGCTCTGCGGTCAGCTGCGCACGCTCCGAGTACCCTTGGGTCACGCCAACGCCACCCAGGTACAACTCACCGACCACGCCGTCGCCCACCGGGTTGAGGTAGGCATCCAGCACACGCGCCTGTAAGCCGGGCAGCGGCGTGCCGATGGGCAAGGTTCGCGCGCGCAGGCGATCGGCATCGGCGGCGTTCTGGCACAGCGCACCGACCGTGGTTTCGGTAGGCCCGTAGTGGTTGAACACGCGCAGCTGTGGAGCAAGCCGGCGAATCTCGTCGAGCAGCGCCCAGGACGTCGCTTCGCCGCCCAGGATCAAGGTGTGCCGCGGCAACACATGCAGCGGATCGCGGGCATTGAGCAGGGCCTGCAAATGACTGGGGGTGATCTTCAGCACGTCGCTGCCCTGCTCGCTCTGCCATTGGGCAAAAGCGTCGGGGTCGAAGGCCTGCTCTTCGTCGGCCAGGTGCAGTACACCGCCCTGGCTGAGGGCGAGAAACAGCACCGTGTGGCCGAGGTCGGCGGCCACCGTCGAGACCATGGCGAAGCGGCTCTGCGCGGGCAACTGCAGGCGCTGGCCGACGCCTGCGACATAGGCGGCCAGGTTGGCACGGGTGGCGACGACGGCCTTGGGCGTGCCACTGGAGCCGGAGGTATAGATCAGGTACGCCGGCAGTTCGGGCACCGTCCGCGGCCAAGGCAGCGGCGATGGCGGCACGTCCAGGTCCAGATCGAGGGCCAGCCACGCAAGGTCCGGCACCTGGGGATCGGCGCCCAGCACCAGACAGACCCCGCTGTCGGCCAATACCGCCGCCTGCCGTTCTGTCGGCCAGCGCGGATCGACCGGCACATAGGCAGCACCACACTTGAGCACCGCGAGGATACCGACGACCATGGCCGGCGTGCGCGCGCTCAGCAGCGCCACCCGCGCGCCGGGCCCGACGCCCTGGGCGAGCAGGCGCTGGCCCAAGGCGTCGGCTGCGCGTTCGACCTGTGCACGGCTGAAACTCATGCCGGCGCCGGTCAAGGCGACGGCATCCGGGTCGAGCCGGTACTGGTGCTGCCACAGGCTCACTACGTCCTGGGCCTCGACCGCCGGTTCGCCCTCGTCGCTCTCGTGCTCAACGGCCAGTTCGAGCAGCCGCCGTTCGGGCTCATGGCTCACCGCTTCGGTCAGTGACAACAACTGAGCGGCGAAGCGCTCGATGCGTACGGCGTCGAACAGGTCGCACGCATAGGCGATCGACACCTCGATGCCTTCGGCGCGGTCGGTGAAGTCGACGCTCAAGTCGAAATGCACCTCCCCTGCGGTCAGCCCTTCCAGGCTCATGGACAGCTCGGCGAAACGCTGCGGACGGCTGGCCGGTTGCTCGGTGCACTTGACCTGAAACAGCGGGTGGGTACCGGCCTCGCGCGGCGGTGCCAGCGCCTGCACCAGTTGGTCGAACGGCAGCTGCGCATGTTCCTGGGCCTCGAACAGGGTGCTGCGCACTCGATCCAGCAGCGCGGTGAAGCTCTGCCGCTCATCGACGGCGGTGCTCAACACGCTCAGGGTGGTGAAGTAGCCCACCACACGCTGGGTTTCGGCGCGGGTGCGGTTGGCCAACGGCGAGCCGATGCGCACGCGGTCGGCGCCGCTCTGGCGCGCCAGCAGCAGCTTGAGCACGGCCAGCATGGCCATGAACGTGGTTGCCCCCTGCGCCTTGGCCAGGCTGCGCAAGCGCGCGCTGGTGTCGGCGGCCACCTGCACCCGGACGCTGGCACCACGGGCATCGCGCTGTGCACTGCGTGGACGGTCCAGCGGCAGCGCCAGAGGCGTGTGGTCATCGCCCAGTTGCTCGCGCCAGTAGTCGAGCTGGCGCGCCTGTTCGCCCGCCTCCAGCCAGCGCCGCTGCCAGCCGGCGTAATCGGCGTACTGCACGGCCAGCGCCGGCCATTGTGCGGCGTGGCCTTGGCAGCGTGCGGCATACGCGGCGGCCAGGTCTTCGATGATCAGGCCGATGGACCAGCCGTCGGCGAGAATGTGATGCAGCACGATCACCAGACGATGCTGCTGCGCATCCAGGCGATGCAGTTCCAGACGCAGCGCCGGGGCGCCCATCAGATCGAAAGGCTCCTGGGTCAATACCCGAGCCCGCTGCTGCGAGCCGGCTTCGTCCAGTTCCAGGCACGCCAGCGCTTGGAACTGATGCGGATGAATGCACTGCTGCGGCTCGCCCTCGGCATCCTGGGCGAACGAGGTGCGCAGCGCTTCGTGCCGGGCACGCAGATCGTTGCAGGCCTGCTCCAGCGCCTGGACGTTCAGCGGACCACCCAGGCGCAATACGCCCGCCAGGTTGTAGGCCGGGCTGTCGGGCTCGCGCTGCCAGGCGATCCACAGACCGCGCTGGGCCAGCGACAGCGGCGCAGTGGGCGAGCGCGGCACCGCGACCATGGGCAGGTCGGTGAAGCGCATGCCGTTTTCCTCAAGCCGAGCCAGGAAGGCCTGGCGACGCTCGGGGCTCAGCTCGGCAAACCGGTGGGCGATTTGATGCGGATCGATACTCATCTCAAACCTCGAATTCATCCAGCCAGCGGGACATGTCGTTCAGCCGCTCGCGGTGATCGGCCGCTGCGGCGAACACGTCGCTGGGCAGTTGCCGGGCCAACTTCTGCACGGTGACGTGATCGAAGAAAGCGTTGATCGGTAGGTGACAGCCGTGACGCTGCTGCAACTGGGCGCGCACCTGCATGACGCTCAGCGAATGCCCGCCCAGCTCGAAGAAACTGTCGGTGACACCGATCTGCTCCAGCCCCAAGACCTCGGCCCAGATCGCCACGAGCGCGCGCTCTGCATCGGTGCTCGGCGGGACATGGGCACTGGAGCTGCCCTGCCCTTCGGGCTGCGGCAGGCGCTTGCGATCCAGCTTGCCATTGGCCGACAGCGGCATGGCTTCGAGTTGCAGCAGCCGCCACGGCACCATGTACTCAGGAACGTGCTGGCCGAGGTGAAATTTAAGCGCGGCCTCATCGACGGCGTCGCCGACCCAGTAGCCCAGCAGTTGGTTGTCGCCGGCGATGACCACGCATTCACGCACCGCCGGGTGAGCCAGCAGCACCGCTTCGATCTCGCCCAGCTCGATACGCAGGCCGCGTAATTTGACCTGGTGATCGAGACGGCCGAGGTAGTCGATGGCACCGTCGTTGCGCCAGCGCGCAAGGTCGCCGCTGCGGTACATAAGCGAGCCGGGCTCGCCGTAGGGGTTGGCAACGAAGCGCTCGGCGGTCAGCGCAGGGCGACTCAGATAGCCGCGCGCCAGGTTGACGCCGGCGATGTACAACTCACCCGCCACCCCGACCGGCACCGGATTGAGATCGGCATCCAGAATGTGGATCTGGGTGTTGGCGATGGGACGGCCGATCGGCACGCTACTGCCGTCTTCACGACAGGCCCAGGCGGTGACGTCGATGGCCGCTTCGGTGGGGCCGTACAGGTTATGCAGTTCGCTGGACGTCTGCGCCAGCACCTGGCGCTGCAACTCGGCCGGCAAAGCTTCGCCGCTGCAGATGATGCGCTTGAGCGAGGTGCAGGCCGGCAACTCGCCTGCCGACACGAACGCTTGCAGCATCGACGGCACGAAGTGCAGCGTGGTGATGCCGTGCTCGACGATCAGCTCGCGCAACGTTTGCGGATCGCGGTGTGCACCGGGCGGTGCCATGACCAATGCGGCGCCGCTGAGCAGCGGCCAGAAGAACTCCCATACCGATACGTCGAAGGTGTAAGGGGTCTTTTGCAGCACTCGATCATGAGCGGTGAGGCCGTACTGGGCCTGCATCCATTGCAGTCGGTTGAGCAGACCGGCATGGCGATTGCCAACGGCTTTGGGTTTGCCGGTGGAGCCCGAGGTGTACAGGCAGTAGACGAGGTTTTCCGGGCTGATGAAAACGTCCGGCGCGCTCATCGGCAAACCGCTCAGGGGCAGATCTTCGAGCGCATAAACAGGAACATCCGCCGCGCCCGGCCATTTTTCCATCAGGTGATTCTGAGTCAGCAACAACGGACTGCCGCTGTCTTCGAGCATGCCCTGCAACCGCTCACGTGGATGCTCTGGGTCCAGCGGCAGATACGCGCCACCCGCCTTGATCACACCCAGCAACGCCACCACCAACTCCACCGAGCGCTCGGCACAGACGGCAACCGGCACATCCGGCCCAACGCCTTGAGCTTGCAGCCAATGGGCAAGCTGATTGGCGCGGGCATCGAGTTCGGCATAGCTCAAACGCGTGTCGCCATTTACCAACGCCAATGCATCGGGTGTGGCGCGAACCTGTTCGGCGATCAACGCCGGCAGGCTTGGATACTGCGGATACCCGCTATCGGTCGCGTTCCACGCTTCGATCTGCTGGACCTCGGCAGGGCTCAGCAAGGTCAGGCTGGCCAGTGGACGCTGGCTGTCCTCGAACTGCGCCAACAGCCCGGCCAGGTGTTCGCTGAAACGCAGGACATCGGCTTCGCTGAACGCCTCCTGGCGGTAGCTGAACTCGATCTGCAACTGCGCGCCCGCGTGGATCACCAAGGTCAGCGGATAATGGGTGGTTTCGTGGCGCTGCACGGGCGAGAAGCGCAAACCGCTGGCCTCGCCTAGGGCCTGCTCCACCGGATAGTTTTCGAACACCAGCAGCGTATCGAACAACGCCTGGCCACCCTGCCCGGCCCAACCCTGGATCTCGAACAGCGGTGTGTGTTCATGTTCACGCAGCGCACTGTTCACGCCCTGCAACTGCCGCAGCCAGTCGCCCAGCGGCTGCCGAGGGAGCGGCGTCTGAATCACCGGCAATGTGTTGATGAACAGGCCCAGAGTGCGTTCGGCCTCGGGCAACTGCGCCGGGCGACCGGCCACCGTTGCGCCGAACGCCACCGTGGCCTGCCCGCTGTAGCGCTGCAGCAACAGGCTCCAGGCACCTTGCACCAAGGTGTTCAAGGTGACCCGCTCGCGGCGGGCAATGGCGCTCAGGCGTGCGGTCGTCGCTGCATCGCATTGCCAGAGGTGCTGGCGGTGACCCACGCCCTCGCCCGCGCCGCTCACCGTGCTGGCGAGCAAGGTCGGCTCGTGCAGATCGACCAGGCGTTCACGCCAGAACCGTTCATGCTCGGCCAGATCGCGTTGCTGCAGCCATTGCACGTAGTCGACGAAACGCCTGGCCGGTTCGGCAGGCGGCGTGCCGCGATAGTGCTGCAGCACCTCCGCGATCAGCCGCGACGAACTCCAGCCGTCGAGCAACAGGTGATGGCTGGTGAGAATCAACTGGTAGCGTCGCTCGTCCAGGCGCACCAGCAGCACGCGAAGCAAGGGCACCCGCGCCAGATCGAAACCTTCGTCACGCTCCTCCTTCGCCAACGCCTCGACCGCACCGTCGCCCTCGCTCCGGTCACGCCAGTCGAGCAGGCGCACCACCGACGGCACGCTGCGCCGCACGGCTTGCAAGGGCTGGCTCAACCCTTCCCAGAGGAACGCGGTGCGCAGCACGTCGTGACGAGCGACCGTGGTATCCCAGGCCTGTTGGAAGCGGGCTGCATCCAGGCCGTCGATGGCCAGGCTCAGTTGGTTGAGGTAATGGCTTTCGTCGGGCGATTGCAAGGCATGGAAGAGCATGCCCTGCTGCAACGGCGACAGCGGATACAGTGCTTCGGTATCGACGGGCAGTTGCAGGCCATCCAGCGTCGCTTGATCCAGCCCGGCCAAGGCGAAGTCCGAAGGCGTGAAACGCTGTGCGTCGGGCTGCAGGCAATGTTCGATGAGCTGCTGCAACTCATCGCACCAGGCTTGGGCCAAAGGTTCGACCCAGGCCGAGGCGAGCCGCGCGCCGCTGTACTGCCAGTTCATGTGCAGCTCACCCTGACGCACCTGGGCATTGATGACCAGCTCGTTGCCCAACGGCGCATCGGGCGCCTGATCGTCGCCGCCACGCTCGCGGGCAAGGCGGAACAAGCCCTGGCTCTCCATGCCCAGATCGGTCTGGCCAAGGTAGTTGAAGGTGATCGAGGGTTGCGACCCGGCAGCCAGTTCGCCGCGCACCTGCGGCTCGCCCAGGTAGCGCAGGATGCCGTAGCCCATACCGTGATCGGGGACCTGGCGCAGCTGTTCCTTGATGCCGCGAATCGCCACGCCGGCGTCCGCCCCGGGGTCGGTGTGCAGGCGCACCGGGTAGACACTGGTGAACCAGCCGACGCTGCGGCTCAGGTCGACATCGCTGTATTGCGCCGGGACCTCGCGACCATGACCTTCCAGGGCCACCAGCACACTCTGACCGCCAGTGGCGCGCAAGACCACACGGGCCAGCGCGGTGAGCAGCAGTTCATCGACGCGGCTGCGATAGGCTTGCGGCGCCTGGGTCAGCAACTGACGCGTGAGGGGCTCGGCCAGGCGCACCTGACACTCGCGCACCTGGTCACGACGGCGGCTGCCCGCAGCGTCCAGCAGCGGCAGGCTGACGGCCCCGGCCGCAACCGTAGCGCGCCAGAAATCCAGCTCCGCCAGGCGCGCGGGCGCCTGCTCCAGGAGCACTTCGCCCCAGCGCTGGAACGCGCTGGTCTTGTGCCCAAGCGCCGGCGTCCGGCCCGCCTGCAACTGTTCATACACACGTTGCAGATCATCGAGCAGGATGCGCCACGACACACCGTCCACCACCAGGTGGTGAGCCACCAGCAACAAGCGCTGCCCCTGCGCCGTGTCGAGCAGCAGCGCGCGCAGCAGCGGGCCTTCGCTCAGATTCAGCAGGGCTTGGCTGCGGCTGCACGCCTGGGTCATTTGTGCGCTGTCGGTGACCTGCAACTGGTCCAGCGGCACTGTGGCCGTTTCGGCGTGAGACTGCTGCCAGTGCCCGTCGTCGTTCTCGACGAAACGCAGGCGCAAGGCGTCGTGGTGGGCCACCAAGGTGTGCAGGGCCGTTTCGAGCAGCGTGGCGTCCAAGGGTTCGTTCGGCTGCAGCAGGACAGACTGGTTCCAGTGCTGCCGCGCGCTGATCGGGCTTTCGAAAAACCACGCCTGGATCGGCGTCAAGGTCGCTGCACCGGTGACCGGCCCCTGCGCCTGGACGACACTTGCCTGGCGCTTGGCAACCTGGGCCAGGGCCCGAATGGTCTGCTGTTCGAACACCTGCCTGGGCGTCAGCAGCACGCCGGCCAGACGCGCCCTGCCGACCAGTTGCAAGGAGACGATGGAGTCGCCGCCCAGCTCGAAGAAGTTTTCGTTCGCGCCCACGCGCTCCACGCCCAGCAGCTGTTGCCAAAGGCCTGCCAGCACGGTCTCTACTTCCCCTTGGGGTGCGAGGAAATCGCCGCTCTGCGCGTGCCAATCAGGAATCGGCAGCGCGGCCCGGTCGAGCTTGCCGTTGGGCGTTACCGGCAATTGCGGCAACCACAGCAAGCGGGACGGGATCATGTAGTCCGGCAACTGCTCGGCTAGCGCCTGCTTGACCCGAGATTCCAGAGTCGATTCATCTGCCGCCGACGTGGCCACGCCATAGGCGACCAGCCGCACGCCGGACGGTGAAGGCCGGGCCAGCACCACGCAGCTTTCGACCTCGGGGTGCTGCTGAATGCAGGCCTCGACCTCGCCGGGCTCGATGCGATAGCCGCGAATCTTGATCTGCTGGTCGATGCGACCCACGTATTCAATGACACCTTCGGCGCCCCACAGCACGCGGTCGCCGGTGCGGTACATGCGCGCACCGGGTGCGCCGAACGGATCCGGGACGAAGCGCTCGGCGCTGAGCGCCGGTCGGTCATGGTATTCACGGGCCAGGCCGCTGCCGCCCAGGTACAACTCGCCGCTGACCCCGGCCGGCACCGGTTGCAGGCGCGCGTCGAGGATGTAGGCACGACGGTCACCCACCGGTCGGCCGATGGGGGCGTAGGCCGAGCGACAAGCTTGGCTCGCTGCGACCTTCCATACCAGCGGCGTGACCACGGTTTCGGTGGGCCCGTAGCCGTTGATCAAGGTGCGCGGCGCCAGGGTCTGGCGGATGCGTTCGAAGTTGGCCTGGGGCATGGCTTCGCCACCGAAGGAATACAGGTCCAGCGCCGGAGCCCGCCCCTGCGCCTGGGCTTCGGCGGCGAGCTGCGTCAGGTACACCGGCGGGAAGCCGGCGTTGGTGACCTGCTGTTCGACCAAGGTCTGCAGGGTGCGCGCCGCCGACCACAGTTCCTCGTCGCGCAGCACCAGGCTGGCGCCACAGGTCAGGGCGGTCATCCAGCGTTCGTGGGCGCCGTCGAACGCGAATGAGATGAAGTGGAATTCGCGGGAAGCCTCGCTCATGTCGTACAGCGGCGCGGTGGCCGCGCAATGCATGGCCAGCGGACCATGAGCGACCGCAACCCCTTTGGGCGTGCCGCTGGAACCGGAGGTGTAAATCAGGTAGGCGAGATTCTGCGCCTGCACATCGACCTCGGGGGCGTGCTCGCTGTAGTCGTCGAGCGCCTCGCGGTCGAGGTCGAGCAGCGGCAGTCCCGGCGTTTCAGGCAATTTCTCAAGCGCCAGCTGCTCGGTGATCAGCAGGCTCATGCCGCTGTCCTGCAGCACATAGCCCAGACGTTCGCGGGGGTAGTCCAACGCCAGCGGCACGAAGGCGGCACCGGCCTTGGCCACGGCGAGCAACGCCACCAGCAGCCGATTGGAGCGCTGCAGCGCCACGCCGACGCGCATCTCCGCACCGATGCCGCGGGCAATCAGGCCGTGGGCCAGACGGTTGGCTTGCCGCTCCAGTTCACCTCGGGTAAGGGTCTCGCCGGCGCAGATCAAGGCGACGCGCTGCGGGTCAGCAGCGGCATGGACGGCGATGCGCTGCGGCACACTGATGAACGCGTGCGGTGCGTAGTCCGAGGTGCCCCAGGCCATGACCTGGCGGTATTCGCGGCTGCCGAGCGGGCTGATCGTCGCCAGCGGCTGCTGGGCGTCCGCGATCAGGCCGAGCAACAGGCTGTTGAGGTGCTGCACCAGCGCCTCGACGCGCACCGCGGCAAACGCATCGCGACGGTAGCCGAAGGTGATGCCCAGCGCGTCACCGGCGAAGATCGCCACGGACAAGGGATAATGGGTGGCTTCACGTGTGCTCGATGCTTCGATACGCACGCCGCTGCGCTGGCGCATGGCGTGGTCGACCGGGTAGTTTTCGAACACCAGCAGGCTGTCGAACAGGCTTTGCCCGCTCAACCCTGCCCAACGCAGAATGTCCGCCAGTGGCGTGTGTTCGTATTCGCCCGCGTCGGCGCTGCGCGCTTGCAGCTCGCGCAGCCATTCACCCACTTTTTCGCCCGGCTCGCCACTGCCGATCACCGGAACGGTATTGATGAACAGCCCCACCACCGACTCGGCATCGTCGAGCGCCGTGGGCCGGCCCGATACGGTCGTGCCGAACACCACCTGCGCCTGCCCGGTGTAGGTTTGCAGCAAGAGAATCCAGGCACCCTGCACCAGGGTGTTGAGGGTCACCCGCTGGCGACGGGCGAATTGGCGCAGGCGCTGGGTGTCTTGGGCCGACAGGCCGCTGCGAATCACCCCATGCCCCGTTGCATCGCTCAGGCCCTGTGTGTCCTGGGCCGGCAGGCTTTGAGCGAGCAGCGTCGGTCCGTCCAGCACCGCCAGACGCGCCTGCCAGTACGCTTGCTCAGCCTCGCTGTCGCGGGTACCCAACCAGGCGATGTAGTCGCGATACTGGCTGCGCGGCGCCAGCGGCTGCTCGCCCGCGTAACGTTGCAGCACCTCGCCGATCAGGCGCGCACTGCTCCAGCCATCCAGCAGAATGTGGTGGAAGGTCCAGATCATGCGGCAACGGTTGGCGTCCAGTTGCAACAACTGCACCCGTTGCAGCGGCAGGCAGGTGAGGTCGAACCCTTTCGAGCGCTCTGCAGCCGCCCAGTCGTCCAGCGCCTGCTGGCTGAGCCCACGGGCATCGTGCACCTGCGCCACGGCCGGGCAGCGGCGCAGAACGGCCTGCAGCGGCACCTGCAGTTCGCCCTGCCCGAGGAATACGCTGCGCAAGGTGGCGTGCTGCTGCACGGTGCTGTCCCAGGCCTGCAGGAACCGCTGCAGATCCAGCCCTTCGAGTACCACATCGATCTGATTGACGTAGGCTGCCTGGACATCGCCTTGCAGGCTGTGGAACAGCAGGCCTTGCTGCAGGGGTGACAGCGGATAGAGGTCTTCCACGTCGCGTGCGGCCAGGGGCAAGGCGTCGAGTTGAGCCTGGGTCAGTCCGGCAAGCGGTACGTCGGCAGGTGTCAGCGCCGCGTTCTCCGGGGCCAGGCAGTGGGCGGCGAGCAAGCTCAGTTCGGCGCGCAGGTCGTCCAGCAGACACTCCAGTTGCGAGGGGCTGTAATGACTGGCGTCGGCCCGGGCGTCGAAGTGCAGTTGGCCTTCCACCAGGCGCGCATTGACCGTCAACGCATGGCTGAGCGGCGCCTCGTCGTCGCGCTGCCGGCCTTGCGGTTCACTGGCCAGGGTGAACAGGCGCTGAGCGTCGAAGCCGGTGTCGTATTGGCCCAGGTAGTTGAACATCACCTGTGGCGGGGCCTGCTCGGCGAGCGATGCCTGGGCGAACGACGGGCCCAGGTAGCGCAGCACGCCGTAGCCGATACCCTTGTTCGGCACCTGGCGCAGTTGCTCCTTGACCGCCTTGATGGCCGTGCCCAGATCGCCCAGGCCCGGACTCAGGCGCACCGGGTACAGGCTGGTGAACCAACCGACGCTGCGCTCGATGTCCAGGCCGTCGCTGTAGGGCGCAGGCAAGGCGTCACGGCCATGGCTTTCTAGGGCCACGCTCAGCGAGGTCTGGCCGCTGTGTCGGCACAGCACGCGGGCCAGGGCCACCAGCAGCAGTTCATCCAGACGCGTGCGGTAGGCGCCCGGTGCTTCCTTGTGCAGGCGGCGAGTCAGTTCGGCCGGCAGGCGCAGCCGGTGTTCCACGGCCTGGCCTTCGCAACCCAGGGCCTGAGCCGGTTGCCCTTGCGTCTGCGCGCGCCAGTATTCCAGTTCATCCAGCAGCGCCGGGCTTTGCGCGAAGGCCAGCAGCCGTTCGCTCCATTGCCCGAAGCTCGCGCCCATTGGCGCTAGCGTCACCACCCGGCCGGCGCTGTGTTGCCGGTAGGCGTGCTGCAAGTCCTCTACCAGCACGCGCCAGGACACGCCATCCACCACCAGGTGGTGAATCACGATCAACAAGCGTTGGCTGCCGTCGCTCAACGCCAGCAACGCGGCGCGCAACACCGGTCCTTCGTTCAGGTCGAGACTGGCTTGCAGGCGCTCGGCCTCGTGAAGGAAGGTTTCGGCGTCCGGCGCATCGATTTCCACCAGCAGGTCGTCGCGGGTGAACGCGGTGTAGCGTTGCTGCCAGGTGCCGTCGGCACCTTGGTGGTAACGCAGACGCAGGCTGGCGTGGTGCTCGGCCAGAGCCGCCAGGCTGGTGCGCAGTGGCTCGGCCTGCAAGGCCTGCAATGGGCGCAGCAAGGCCGACTGGTTCCAGTGCTGAGGCTGGGCAATGTCCTGGCTGAAAAAATAGTGCTGGATCGGCGTCAGCGGCGCCGGCCCGCTGGCCAAGGTCGGCGCTCGCTCTACACTCTGACAGGCGCTGCGTGCGGCCTGCGCCAGCGCGGCCAGGGTCGGGTGCAGGAACAGGTCACGCGGGCTCAGCTGCCACCCTGCCTGTCGCGCCCGGCTGATCACCTGCAAGGACAGAATGGAGTCGCCGCCCAGCTCGAAGAAGTTGTCGGCGACACCCACCTCTTCGACGCCCAAGACCTCGGCCCAGATCGACGCCAAGGCCCGCTCGACCTCGCTGCGCGGTGCAATGTAGGCCTCGACGGCGACCTGCCCTTCGGGGGCTGGCAATTGCTTGCGATCGAGCTTGCCGTTGGCCGACAGCGGCATGGCGTCGAGCGGTACGAGGCGCCACGGCACCATGTATTCGGGCACGTGCTGGCCTAGATGGGTCTTGAGTTCGGCTTCGTCGATCGCGTCCCCCACCCAGTAACCGATCAGTTTGTCGTCACGAGCGATGACCACGCATTCCTGGACGTTCGGGTGAGCCAACAGCACCGCTTCGATCTCGCCCAGCTCGATACGCAGGCCGCGCAATTTGACCTGGTGATCGAGACGGCCGAGGTAGTCGATGGCACCGTCGTTGCGCCAGCGCGCCAGGTCACCGCTGCGGTACATGCGCGAGCCGGGCGCGCCGTAAGGGTTGGCGACGAAGCGCTCGGCGGTCAGCGCAGGGCGACTCAGATAGCCGCGCGCCAGGTTGACGCCGGCGATGTACAACTCACCCGCCACCCCGACCGGCACCGGATTGAGATCGGCATCCAGAATGTGGATCTGCGTGTTGGCGATGGGCCGACCGATCGGCACGCTACTGCCGTCTTCGCGGCAGGCCCAGGCGGTGACGTCGATAGCCGCTTCGGTCGGGCCGTACAGGTTGTGCAGTTCGCTGGACGTCTGCGCCAGCACCTGGCGCTGCAACTCGGCCGGCAAGGCTTCGCCGCTGCAAATAATACGTTCGAGCGAGGTGCAGGCCGACAACTCGCCTGCCGACACGAACGCTTGCAGCATCGACGGCACGAAGTGCAGCGTGGTGATGCCGTGCTCGACGATCAGCTCGCGCAACGCTTGCGGATCACGGTGCGCACCGGGCGGAGCCATGACCAATGAAGCACCGCTGAGCAACGGCCAGAAGAATTCCCACACCGATACGTCGAAGGTGTACGGGGTCTTTTGCAGCGCTCGATCATGGGAGGTCAGGCCGTATTCAGCCTGCATCCACTGCAGGCGGTTGAGCAGGCCGGCGTGGCGATTGCCAACAGCTTTAGGTTTGCCGGTGGAGCCTGAGGTATACAGGCAATAGACGAGGTTTTCCGGGCTGATGACGACGTTCGGCGCATTCGTGGGTTGGCCGCTGAGCGGCAGAAGCTCAAGTGCATAAACCGGTACGCTTGCCCAAGCGTCCATCAGGTGCTTCTGAGTCAGCAACAACGGACTGCCACTGTCTTCAAGCATGCCCTGCAGCCGCTCCTGCGGATGCTCCGGGTCCAGCGGCAGATACGCACCGCCCGCCTTGATCACACCCAGCAACGCCACCACCAATTCCACCGAACGCTCGGCACAGACGGCAACCGGCACATCCGGACCAACGCCCTGCCCTTGCAGCCAATGGGCCAGTTGATTGGCGCGGGCATCCAGCTCGGCATAGCTCAAACGTGTGTCGCCATGGACCAACGCCAACGCATCGGGCGTCGCACGCACCTGTTCGGCGATCAGCGCAGGCAGGCTCGCGTAGGACGGATAGTCTTCCTGAGTGGCGTTCCAGGTGGTCAACTGCGCCTGCTCGGCCGGTGTCAGCGGCGCCAGTTCATGCAGCGCGCGCTCGGGCTGTTCCAGCACCTGTTCGAGCAGATGCACGAAGTGCGCGTGCCACGCCTGCACGGTGGAAGCCTCGAGCAGGTCGGTGGCGTAGCTGAAAGTCGCCGTGATCTGACCCTGAGGGTTTTCTTCGGTGGTCAGGGCCAGGTCCAGCTGTGCGGTCTGGGCCGTCTGCTCCAGACGCTCGAACACCAGGCCGCCCGCCTCCACCTCTCGGTCGCCACGTTGCAAGTGGTTGAACAGCACCTGGAACAACGGGTTGCGGCCCAGGCTGCGCGCCGGTTGCAGCGCCTCGACCAGATGCTCGAAGGGCACGTCTTGGTGAGCCTGAGCCTGCAACGCCTGTTCACGCACGGCCTTGAGCTGGTCGACGAAAGATGCTTGCCGCGCCACCTGCAGCGGCCAGACCTGAGTATTGACGAAGCAGCCCATCAAACCCTGGGTGGCGGCGGACGTGCGATTGGCCACCGGAATGCCGATACGCAACTGCGACTGACCACACAGCCGGCCGAGCCACACCCCGTAAGCCGCCAGCAAAACCATGAACGGCGTGGCGTGCTGAGCGCGGGCGAACTGGCGCAGGCGCTGGCTGAGGGCGTCGGGCAAGGCTTTGCCGATCCGGGCGCCGCGGTAGCTGGGCAAGCCGGGCCGCAGATGATCCACCGGCAACTCCAGCACCGGTTCCTCGGTGCCCAGGCGCTCGCACCAGTACGCCAGTTGCTGCTCGCCCTCACCCGCTTCCAGCCACAGGCGCTGCCAACGGGCGTAGTCGCTGTACTGAATCTCGAGGCTGGGCAAGGCATCGGCATCGCCCCGCAGACGGCGGGCGTAGCCGCTCGCCAATTCCTCGACGAAGAGTTCGACCGAGACGCCATCGGCAACGATGTGGTGCAAGGTGACCAGCAAGGCATGCCGCTCGGCCTCGCAACGCACCAGGCTCAAACGCAGCAAGGGGCCTTGGGTCAGGTCGAACGGTCGTGTGGCCTGCTCTTGCGCCAGACGCGCCAACGCAGCATCGCGGGCCGACACTGATACGTCGCTGAGGTCTTCGCGGGTCAGCGTCACGGTGCAGGCATCGACGTCGTGCACGCGCACCACCGGTTCGCCGTCCTGAGTGGGGAAGTCGCTGCGCAGCACCGCGTGTCGGGCCACGATGTCGACAATCGCCGCCTGCAAAGCGGCCTCGTTCAGCTCGCCAGACAGTTGCAGGCCACCGGTGATGTGGTAGGCACTGGCGGTCGGCTCCAACTGCCAGAGCAGCCATAGCCGCTTCTGACTGTAGGACAGCGGTGATTGCGCCTCGGTAGGTGCCGGGACGATCGGCAAGCGACGGGCGTCGATGCCTTTTGCGCGCAGTTGCTGCAGAAATATCCGCTGCTTTTGCGCTGGAAGCGCGTTGAACCGTTCCGCCAACGGGCGCAACGGATCGTCGCGCAGGCTCGGGCCGTGGGGTTGGCTCAGGTCGTTCATTCGATGCGCTCCAGTTCGTTCAGCAATTGGGTCATGGCGTCCACCTCCTCTTCGGGGGCGTGCGCCGGAATGTGCTCCAGGTGCCGAGCGAGCGCCTCGACGGTGGGGGTGTCGAACACCGCGCCGAGATGAATCTGTACGCCCAATTGGTGGCGGATCTGCGAAGCCAGACGAGTCGCGAGCAGCGAATGCCCGCCCAGTTCGAAAAAGTCATCCGTCACCCCGACCCGCGCCACGCCCAACACTTCGGACCAGATCCTTGCCAGGTCGCGTTCGGCGTCAGTGCGCGGTTCGACATGCCCCTTGACGGCCTGAACCTCGATCTGCGGCAGGCGCTTGCGATCCAGCTTGCCGTTGGCCGACAGCGGCATGGCTTCGAGGTGCAGCAGTCGCCACGGCACCATGTACTCAGGAACGTGCTGGCCGAGGTGAAATTTAAGCGCGGCCTCGTCGATGGCATCGCCGACCCAGTAGCCCAGCAGTTGGTTGTCTGCGGCAACCACCACGCATTCGCGCACCGCCGGGTGAGCCAGCAGCACCGCTTCGATCTCGCCCAACTCGATACGCAGCCCGCGCAATTTGACCTGGTGATCGAGGCGGCCGAGGTAGTCGATGGCGCCGTCCTCGCGCCAGCGCGCCAGGTCGCCGCTGCGGTACATACGCGAGCCGGGCTCGCCGTAGGGGTTGGCGACGAAGCGTTCGGCGGTCAGCGCAGGGCGACTCAGATAGCCGCGCGCCAGGTTGACGCCGGCGATGTACAACTCGCCCGCCACCCCGACCGGCACCGGATTGAGATCGGCATCCAGAATGTGGATCTGGGTGTTGGCGATGGGACGGCCGATCGGCACGCTGTTGCCGTCTTCACGACAGGCCCAGGCGGTGACGTCGATGGCCGCTTCGGTCGGACCGTACAAGTTATGCAGTTCGCTGGACGTCTGCGCCAGCACCTGGCGCTGCAACTCGGCCGGCAAGGCTTCGCCGCTGCAGATGATGCGCTTGAGCGAGATACAGGCCGGCAATTCGCCTGCCGACACGAACGCCTGGAGCATCGACGGTACGAAGTGCAGCGTGGTAATGCCGTGCTCAACGATCAGTTCGCGCAACGCTTGCGGATCGCGGTGCGCACCGGGCGGTGCCATGACCAATGCGGCGCCGCTGAGCAACGGCCAGAAGAATTCCCATACCGATACGTCGAAGGTGTACGGGGTCTTTTGCAGCACTCGATCATGGGAGGTCAGGCCGTATTCAGCCTGCATCCACTGCAGGCGGTTGAGCAGACCGGCGTGGCGATTGCCGACGGCTTTCGGCTTGCCGGTGGAGCCCGAGGTGTACAGGCAGTAGACGAGGTTTTCCGGGCTGATGAAAACGTCCGGCGCGCTCATCGGCAAACCGCTCAGGGGCAGATCTTCGAGCGCATAAACAGGAACATCCGCCTCGCCCGGCCACTTTTTCAGCAGGTGATTCTGAGTCAGCAACAACGGACTGCCACTGTCCTCAAGCATGCCCTGCAGCCGCTCCCGCGGATGCTCCGGATCCAGCGGCAGATACGCGCCACCCGCCTTGATCACACCCAGCAACGCCACCACCAACTCCACCGAGCGCTCCGCACACACCGCAACCGGTACATCCGGACCAACACCCTGCCCTTGCAGCCAGTGGGCAAGCTGATTGGCGCGGGCATCCAGTTCGGCGTAGCTCAAACGTGTGTCGCCATGGACCAACGCCAATGCATCGGGTGTGGCGCGCACCTGTTCGGCGATCATCGCCGGCAGGCTTGGATAAGACGGATACCGGACATCCGTAGCGTTCCAGTCCGATAATTGCCGTTGCTGCACCGCATCGAGCAGGCGCAGCTCGCCCAGGCGTAGCGAAGCCGTGTCCAGCGCCGGGGCTGCCATCGCCAGCAACAGGTTGCGCAAATGCTCGCCGAGGCGAGCCACGCTGTCCGCCGCGAAAGCGCTCATCAGATAGCTCAGTTGCACGTTCAGGGTATCGCCGGCATGGATCACCACGGTCAGCGGGTAATGGGTGGTCTCCCGCGAAATGACCTGGCCGAACCGCACGCCACTGCCGCTGCGCAAGGCGCTGTCCACCGGATAGTTTTCGAACACCAGCACGCTGTCGAACAGCGCCTGACCACCCTGCCCGGCCCAGCGCTGGATATCGAACAGCGGCGTGTGCTCGTGCTCGCGAAGTGTCAGGTTGAGCGATTGCAGATCGCGCAGCCACTCGCCCAACAAACGCCGCGGGCCGGGCGCCTGAATGACCGGCAAGGTGTTGATGAACAGTCCGAGCATGCGCTCGGCATCGGCCAGCGCGGCTGGCCGGCCGGCCACGGTGGCGCCAAAGGCCACGCTGCGTTGCCCGGTGTAGCGCTGCAAAAGCAGGCTCCAGGCACCCTGCACCAGCGTGTTGAGGGTCACCCGCTCACGTCGGGCGAACGCCGCCAGTGCCGCGGTGGTCGTCTCGTCCACGTGCAGGCGCAGGTCGCCGTGCCCCGCCTGCTCGGGCACTGCCGGCAAGGCGTCGGCCAATCGCGTCGGCGCATCCAGGTGACGCAGCTGGTCGGTCCAGAACGCCTCGCTCGCCTGCCCATCCTGACGTGCCAGCCAGGCCAGGTAATCGCGATAGGCGCTCGCGCTCGGCACCGGCGACTCGCCGCGATAATGCAAGAGCACTTCTTCGAGCATCCGCGCGGTCGCCCAGCCGTCGAGAAGGATGTGATGGCGGGTCCAGATCAGCTGGTAATCCCGTTCGCCGAGGCGCACCAGCAACAGCCGTTGCAGCGGCGGTTGGCGCAGGTCGAAGCCCTGGTCACGCTGTGCGTCGGCCAGTTCGGCTAGGTCCAGACTCACCTGCTGCGCAGGGCGTGCGCGCCAGTCCAGGTGCTGCACCGGCGAAGGCAGCTGGCGATGAATCCATTGCAACGGTTGCGGCAGATCGCCGTCCCAGACGAAACCGGCGCGCAGGATCGCGTGCTCGCGGGTGACACGCTCCCAGGCCTCCGCAAAGCGCAGGCCGTCCACGTCGCTCAGCGGCACGCTGACCTGATTGACGTAGGTGCTGCGGGTGCCGCCTTGCAGGGCATGAAAGAGCAAACCCTGCTGCAGCGGCGACAAGGGGTACAAGTCCTCAAGGTCGGCTGCGGCCACCGGCAGGGCGTCCAGTTGCGCCTGAGTCAGCTGCGCCAGGGGAAAGTCCGCCGGCGTGACGCCCGCGACCCCAGGGCTCAAGCAATGGTCGATCAGCCCGGCCAATGTCGCCAGATACCGTTGCGCCAGGGCTTGCACCATGACCGTATCGAAACGCTCGACGCCGTAGCGCCAGCTCAGGTGCAGGCAGCCTTCACGTACCTGGCCGGTCACCACCCATTCGCTGTCGGCCTCGGCGCTGGGGTCCAGGGAAGCACCCAAGGGCTCATCGGCCCAGGCGAACAGGCCACCGGCCGAACGACCCGGGTCGAACTGGCCGAGGTAGTTGAAGGTGACCTGCGGGGCCGTCCGGGCCGCCAGCTGCTCTGCCAGCTCGCCCTGGTCGAGGTAGCGCAGTACGCCATGACCCAGCCCCTCGCCCGGCACCGCGCGCAGCTGCTCCTTGATCGCCTTGATGGCTTGCCCCGGAGCGTCACTGCCGGGCGTGAGTTGCAGCGGGTACAGGGCGGTGAACCAGCCCACGCTGCGGCTCAGGTCCATATCCGCATCAGCGTCGGGGGTGCGGCCGTGGCCTTCCAGGAGGATGTCCACCGCCGACTGATCACTCCAGTGGCACAGCGTCTGCGCCAGCGAGGTCAACAGCAGCTCGTTGATGCGCGTGCGATAAGCACCATTAGCAGCACCGAGCAGCGCCTGGGTGCGCGCCTCATCGAGTTGCAGGCGCACCTGAGCGGTGTCAGCCAAGGCACGACTGCCCTGCGGATGCTGCACGTTCAGCGAAGCGGCCGAAGTCTGCGCATAGGCGCGCCAGTAGTCGCGCTCGGCCTCGCTTACCCCCAGTCGCGCTTTATTGACGAGGTACTCGCCCCACGCCTTGAAGCTGCTCGTGCGCGAAGCCAGTTCAAGCGGCAAACCCGCCAGCGCCTGAGTGTGCAGCCGCGCCAGATCCTCCAGCAGGATGCGCCAGGACACCCCATCCACCACCAGGTGATGGGCGACCAGCAACAGCCGCTGGCTGCCGTCGCCCAGTTCCATGAGCACGGCCTTGAACAGCGGACCCTGGCCCAGATCGAAGCCACGCTGGGCGGTTTCACACAGCGCGGTGATCGCCTCGGGGCCGGCGTCGCCCAGGCGCTGGCACTGCAGCAGCGAGGCCGTAGCTTGCCCGTGGTGTGCACGCCAGCGGCCTTCGACACGCTGAAAGTGCAGGCGCAGAGCATCGTGATGGGCGTACAGCGCGGTCAGCGCCTTGTCCAACGCCTGTGGCTGAAGTGTTTGCAGCGGCCGTAGCAGCAATGCCTGATTCCAGTGGCCGGGGACGGGTACCGCCTGGGTGAAAAAATGCGCCTGAATCGGCGTGATCGGCGCCTCGCCCTGTACCGGGCCGTTGTCGACACGGGCGTGGTCCAAGGCCACCGCGACGGCTGCCAAGGCAGCGATGTGTTGATGCTCGAACACATCGCGTGGCTTGAGTTGCCACCCGGCCTGCCGCGCCCGGCTGATCACCTGCAAGGACAGAATGGAGTCGCCGCCCAGCTCGAAGAAGTTGTCGGCGACACCCACCTGTTCGACGCCCAATACCTCGGCCCAGATCGACGCCAAGGCCCGTTCGACCTCGCTGCGCGGTGCAACGTAGGCCTCGACGGCGACCTGTCCTTCGGGCGCTGGCAATTGCTTGCGATCGAGCTTGCCGTTGGCCGACAGCGGCATGGCTTCGAGCTGTACGAGGCGCCATGGCACCATGTAGTCGGGCACGTGCTGGCCTAGATGGGTCTTGAGTTCGGCTTCATCGGTGTCGCCGCCTACCCAGTAACCGATGAGTCTCTCGTCACGGGCGATGACCACGCTTTCCTGTACGTTCGGGTGAGCCAGCAGCACCGCTTCAATCTCGCCCAGCTCGATACGCAGCCCGCGCAATTTGACCTGGTGATCGAGACGACCGAGGTAGTCGATGGCGCCGTCGTTGCGCCAGCGTGCAAGGTCACCGCTGCGGTACAGGCGCGAGCCGGGCGCGCCGTAGGGATTGGCGACGAAGCGCTCGGCGGTCAATGCAGGGCGACTCAGGTAGCCGCGCGCCAGGTTGACGCCGGCGATGTACAACTCACCGGCTACACCCACGGGTACAGGATTGAGATCGACATCCAGAATGTGGATCTGCGTGTTGGCGATGGGCCGACCGATCGGCACGCTGCTGCCGTCGTCGCGGCAGGCCCAGGCGGTGACGTCGATAGCCGCCTCGGTCGGTCCGTACAGGTTGTGCAATTCACTGGACGTCTGCGCCAGCACTTGGCGCTGCAACTCAGCCGGCAAGGCTTCGCCGCTGCAGATGATGCGTTCGAGCGAAGTGCAGGCCGGCAACTCACCCGCCGACACGAACGCTTGCAGCATCGAAGGCACGAAGTGCAGCGTGGTGATGCCGTGCTCGACGATCAGCTCGCGCAACGCTTGCGGATCACGGTGCGCACCGGGCGGAGCCATGACCAATGAAGCACCGCTGAGCAACGGCCAGAAGAATTCCCACACCGATACGTCGAAGGTGTACGGGGTCTTTTGCAGCACTCGATCATGGGAGGTCAGGCCGTATTCAGCCTGCATCCACTGCAGGCGGTTGAGCAGACCGGCGTGGCGATTGCCGACGGCTTTGGGCTTGCCGGTGGAGCCCGAGGTGTAGAGGCAGTAGACGAGGTTTTCCGGACTGATGAGAACGTCCGGCGCGCTCATCGGCAAGCTGCCCAGGGGCAGATCTTCCAGTGCATAAACGGGAACACCCGCCTCGCCCGACCATTTTTCTACCAACTCACTCTGAGTCAGCACCATTGGACTGCCACTGTCCTCGAGCATGCCCTGCAGCCGCTCCCGCGGATGCTCCGGGTCCAGCGGCAGATACGCACCGCCCGCCTTGATCACGCCCAGCAACGCCACCACCAATTCCACCGAGCGCTCGGCACAGACGGCAACCGGCACATCCGGACCAACGCCCTGCCCATGCAGCCAATGGGCAAGCTGATTAGCGCGGGCATCCAGCTCGGCATAGCTCAAACGCGTATCGCCATGGACCAACGCCAACGCATCGGGCGTCGCACGCACCTGTTCGGCGATCAGCGCAGGCAGGCTCGGATACTGCGGGTAGCCACTGTCGGTCGCGTTCCAGGCGCTCAATTGGTACAGCTCGGCAACATCCATCAGCGGCAGCCTGAACACCGACCGATCGGGCGCGGCGACCATGCCCTGCACCACCTGGGCAAGGTGCCCACCCATGCGCGCGATGGTTGCGGCGTCATAGAGCGCGGTGACGTACTCCAGCCGGCAATCGATGCCGTCAGGGTTGGCAATGACATCGAGGGTAAGGTCGAAACGCGCACTCTCCAGTTCCACGTCCAGCACCTGCACCTGCAATCCGGGCAGATGCAGGGCCTGGGCGTCCCGCGAATGGCGAAAGTTGAACAGCACCTGGAACAGCGCCGTGTGATGCAGATCGCGGCTCAGATTCAGGCCGTCCATGACGCACTCGAAGGGAAAATCCGATTGCTCCAATGCGACACGGCCTTGCTCGCGCAAACGACGGCACAGCGCACGCGTGGTCAGCGCAGGCTCCAGCCGTGCGCGGTACACCTGGGTGTTGACGAAGAAACCGACGATGTTCTGCACCTGGGCATGACTGCGCGCAGCGTTGGGCACACCGACGGCAAAGTCGCGCTGGCCGCTGTAGCGCGCCAACAGCACCTGCCAGGCGCCCAGCAACACCACGAAGGGCGAGCACTGCTGCAACCGGCAGAATTCACGCAGTGCCTGGGCCGTACTGGCCGGCAGGCGAAGGTCATGACGCGCAGCGTCCAGGCGCGGTTCGGCGCGACGCGGTCGGTCGCTGGGCAGTTCGAGTACAGGCACGTCCTGGCCCAGATAATCACGCCAGTAGGCCTGAGCCTGGCGGCCGGCCTGGCCGCCAACGTACTCGCGCTGCCAGGTCGCATAGTCGGCGTACTCCAGCGGCAGTGTCGGCAATGCGCGGTCGTGGCCTTGCAGGGCGGCGGCATAGGCATGGCCGAGGTCGGCAATCAGCAGCGGGTTCGACCAGGCGTCTGCAACGATGTGATGCAGGCACAACAGCAACACGGCACCGCCGGGGTAGCGCAGCAGACTGGCGCGCAGCAGAGGTGCCTGCCCCAGGTCGAAGGGTACGGCGACGCGTTGGCGCAGGGCTGCTTGCAGCTCTGTGTCGTCAGGCAGGTCGACGCATTCCAGATGAAATTCCACCTTGGGATCGATGACCTGCAGAGGTTGCCCATCGATCTGCACGAAACGCGTGCGCAGGCTGGCATGACGCTCGATCAGTCGGCGCAGGGCGGCCTGCAAGGCCGGGACATCCGGCTGGCCTTGAATCTGCAATGCACGAGCCGAGTTATAGGCCGGGCTGTGTACGTCATATTGTTGAAGAAACCACAAACGGCGCTGGGCGAACGACAGCGGCGCCGGTCCATCTTCGGTGCGGCGGACCGGCCCGCTGGGTGTGGCTGGCGCTGCATCGTCCAGTCCTTCGTCATCCAGTAACAGGGCAAGCAACTCGTCGCGGTCGATATCGGTCATGGTCAATCCAGTTCGCAAAAGAGGGGGCCGACCGGGGCCGGCCCGGTGTCAGTGGGCGGCCAGCCCTTTGGCGGCCAGGGCCTGGGCGCGCAGGTTGGCGCGCTCCTCGTCGCTCAGGCTGTCCAGCTCTCGGCGCAGACGGGCGATCTTCTCGAGGCGCGCCGGATCGGCGAGTTTACCAAGGGCGGCGGCCAGGCGGGCGGCATCGGGGTGGTCGAACACCAGGCCCGGTGGCACCTCGAGCTTGAACAGGGTGCGCAGGCGCGCGACCAGCTTGATCACCAGCAGCGAGTGGCCGCCGGCCTCGAAGAAATCGTCGTCCACACCCAGCGTCGCAGGTGCACAGCCCAGCAGGTCGGCCATGGCATCGCGCAGGCAGGCTTGCAACTCGTTCTGCGGCGCCCGCGCCGGCGTCCGACGCAGCGGCTGGCCGGGATCGGGCAAGGCATGACGATCGATCTTGCCGTTGGCCAGACGCGGCAGGCTGGGCACCGCGAGCAGACGCGTCGGGCACAGCGCCTCGGGCAGGCGCTCGGCCAATGCCGCGAGTAGCGGTTGCAGAGCATCATCGGTCTGGCCCTGGGCGAGTACGACGTAGGCGATCAGGCTGGCCATGCCTTCACTGGATGCCCACAGTCGCGCAACGGCCTGCTCGACGCCGGGCAGGGTCAGCAGCGCCGCCTCGATTTCGCCGAGCTCGATGCGCTGGCCGCGCAACTTGACCTGATCATCCCGGCGTCCCACCAGTTGCAGGCCACCTTCGGCGCGGTAGCGACCCAGATCTCCGGAGCGATACAGGCGCTGGCCTGGGTGGAAGGGATCGTCGATGAAACGGTCGTCATCGACCTGGTCCAGATAGCCACGGCACAACTGCGCACCTCCAATGTACAGCTCGCCCAGGGCACCAGTGGGCACCAGGCGCAGGCGCTCGTCGAAGAGGTAGACGCGGTTGCCTGCGAGCACGCGACTGAGCGGGACCCGCTCATCGTGGTCCGGCGCGTCCGCCCGCACCGGGTGGTAGAGCACACCGACGGTGGTTTCGGTCGGACCATAGTGGTTGAACAGGCGCAACGACGGCGCTTGCTCGCGCAGTTGCTCGACCAGCCTGCGCGGCGTGGCTTCGCCGCCGAAAATCAGCGTGCCGGGCAGCGGCGCCAGGCCGTTGTCCAGCAGCGCGGCGACGTGCGACGGTACGAACTTCGCCACGTCCGGGCGCTCTCGAGCCAAAAAGCGGCCGAAGGCGGTGCCCTCGGCAAGATCCGCCTCAGTGGCGATGACCAGCTCGGCGCCCACCTGCATTGCACCGAACAGCAAGGTATGGCCAAGGTCGACGCTCAACGGGCTGGTCAGCGCCAGACGCATGCCAGGCGCCAGGCCCAACGCTTCACTGGCCGCCTGGGCATAGTTGCGCAGCGCACCGTGTTCGACGAGCACACCCTTCGGCGCCCCGGTGGAGCCGGAAGTGAACAGCAGATACGCAAGGTGCTGATCGGTGAGTTGCGGCGGCTGGAACGGCAGCGGTTCTTCACTGCCCGCCTGCACCAGGCTTGCGCTCTGCCAAGGCCCCTGGGCGCTGCTCGATCCAGGATCACACAGCACCAGCGCCGGCGCTGCACGGTTCAGCAGGTCGTGGCGGCGCTCGGCGGGCCAGCTGGGTTCCAGCGGCAGGTAGTACGCGCCGACGCTGAGGACGGCGAAAATATGCAGCACGGCCTGCAGCGAGCGCTCGCTTTCGATGGCCACGCACTGGCCGACGCCGACCCCCTGCCCTTGCAGCCAACCGGCTCGGTGAGTCACGGCCTGGTGCAGCGCGGCGTAATCGAGGGACTGTTGGCCATCACTGAGGGCGATGGCCTGCGGGGTCTGCCGGGCATGCCGAGCGAGCCGCTGGGGCAGCCACTCGCCCGCCGCTGCCGTCTCGTTGGGGGCCAGGGCCAACAGGCGTTGGCGCTCATTCGTGCCCACCGGATCGAGATCGGCCAGGGCCACGGCGCCATCGACCGGCAGGGTGTGCAGCAAGGTGCGCAGTTGTTCCAGCAGCCCCTCCAGGCCAGCGACGCTGTACACAGCCCCGCTGGCCTCGATGGCCAGGTGCAGGGTGCCGCCCCAGACGCGTGCGCGCAGCAGCAGTTCGAAGGCCGGACGGCTCGGGTAGGCCAGCACCTGCTCGGGCGCAAGGCGCGCGTGCTCGAAGACGAACCCGGCCCGCAGTGGCGCGGCGCTGGTAGGTGACTGGATCGGGCAGTATTCCTGCCAGCCGAGATGATCGGCCAGACGACCTTCGGCCTGTTGCGACCATTGGGCGAAGAGCGCCGCAGGGTCGAGTTCGACGCGCAACGGCAGGACTTTTTCGAAAACCCCCAGGGTGTCTTCGAAGTGATCGTAGTCGCTACGGCAATCGTGCAGCCAACCACCGACGAACGCCTGCTGCCCGCTCAGGCGTCCCAACAGCACCCACCACAGTCCTTGCACAACGAAGTCCAGCGGTTGCCCCAAGGCCTCCGCCACGGCCTGCGCGGCGCCCAGAGTCGACAGGGGTACGGCGAGCTGCGCGTCCAGGCGTGACGCCTGCGGTGTCGCCGGGCTGCCACGCACCCCCAGGTGCAGCGCGTTGCCGCGGGCAGGGTCGACTTCGGCATGCTGCCAATAGGCCCGACCCTGGGCGGCGTCTTCGTCGGCGGCCATGTCCTGGCGCCACTGCACATACTGCTCATAGTCCACATCGCTGGAGACCGGCGTGCGGCCCTCCACCGATACCAGCACATCGGCGGTCAGACGCTCCAGGCTGGGCGGATCGAGGGCCAGGGCAGCCGCCACGAATTCCACCTCGCAACGGTCCTGGGACAGGGCTCGCCAGCTGACCGCCAGCACCTCCCCTTCCTCCAGCGTCAATGCGGGCGCGGTGGCGTCCAGTTCCACCCAACGCACCGCATCGCCCTGGTTGGGACAGGTCTGGCGCCAGCCGAGGAAGCCGGGCACCTGCAGCCAGCGTGTTCCGAGGACGGGCTGACCAGCCGCATAGCGTTGCAAGGCGGCTGCAAAGGTGGCTGATCCCTGCGAGGCGTTCACGGCGATGCGCAAGCGATGGCTGCCCGCATCAGGGCGCGACGGATCGCGGCCCAGCAGGCACGCCTGCTGTTCGGGGCTCAGGGCAAAGGTGTGCAGCGCGCTTGAATCGAGGCTCAGGTCGGTCATTGCGAATATCCTTGAACAGAGAGGCCGGCCATCTGGCCCGAGCGCTCGTCGGTGTCTGCGGCAGCGCCATCGAACACGCTGCGGTCGGTCATCTCGCCCATGGCCACGACGATTCGCCGCGGACCTTCGAAGGGGTCGCGGGCGTGCGCCACGAGCATGTTGTCGAGCATCGCCACGTCGCCGCGCTGCCACTGGAAACGCACCGCGCAGGCTTCGTAGAGCTGGCCCAGTTGCTCCATGATCCCGTCGTCGATGGGCGTGCCGTCGCCGAAGTACACCTGGCGGGGCATGTGCTCGGCGCCGACGATGCCCAACAGGTCACGGCGCACGTCAGCCTGCAGGCAGTAGTCGTGGTGCAACTGGACCTGGTTGAAGAACGACTTCTCCCCGGTGAACGGATGGCGGATCACCGCCGGGCACGGCGTACGAGTCTGCAGGCCGCCGTTGGCCAGCCACTCGAACGCCACGTCCTGCTCGCGGCACGCGGCCTCGACCACGGCGCGATCATCGGTCTTGTAGAAGTCGCGCCAATCCACATCGAAACCGGGGGTAAAGGTGCGCACGTACAGCAGGCCCTTGCGCTCGAAGGTCTCGGCCAGCTCAGTCGGCAAGGCGCGGTACATGGCGCGGCAGTCGACGATGGGGGTGGCGCCGCCCACGGGCGATGGCAGCTCGCAGAAGAACCACTGCTTGCGCGGCCAGCGGCGCAGGTGGGCGCTTTCGTTGTGAAAGAGGATCATCTGCCGCTCGGGGTAAGGCGTGGAGCGGTAGGTGTTGCGCCCGCCCTCCTTCTTCGGCAAGTCGCCATAGGCGCCATACAGACCCGGCTGGATAGCCTCGGCGAACGCCTCGAAGTCCTGGGCGGTGTGCAACCCGAAGCCTCGAAACAGCAAACCGGCATGACGGCGCAGGTGGGTTTCGATGAACTCCCGATGCTGACTGGCCCAGGCACAGGGATCGAGATCGGCGCTGACCGGCTCGATCACCAGCGGGAATTCGCTGTCGGCCGTCAGCGGTGTGCAGCGTACCGCCGGCGTGGCTGCTGATGGCGTGGCCTGGCGGGTGAACGATTTGAGCTTGTCGCGCTTGGCTTCCAACCGCGAGCGACCGCTGGCCGGCGCGACGGGCGCAGGCTGCAAGGCACCCAAGGACAGCCCAGACAGGGGCTGCTCAGGTGCGTCGAGAACCTGCTCGAGCAGGTCGATCCAGGCCGTGACCCAGGCGCGCACCCGCGCCTTGTCGAGGATCGCCGTGGCGAACACCCACTCCCCGTTCAGCCCTTGGGCATTGGGGGTGAGGAACAGGGCCATGTCGAACTTCGAGGTCTGCGCCGGCGCGGCCAGCAGTTGCGCGCTCAACCCCGGCACGGCGAACTGGCCATTGGGCATGCTGTGCAGCACGAACAGCGCCTGTACCAGCGGGTTACGCTGACGCTCGCGAGGTACGCCGCTGGCCTCCACGATCTGTTCGAAGGGCAGATCTGCCTGTTCGAAGACCGCCAGGGAATCCTCCCTGACCTGAGCCAGCCACCGACTGAACGGCTGCTGCGCATCGACCCGAGCGCGCAATGGGACGATGTTGACGAAAAAGCCAATGAGCTTTTCCAGCTCCGCCCTGGGCCGACCGGCGATGTCGGTGCCGTAGACCAGATCATTTTGCCCCGTGACGCGATGCAGCAACCAGTCGAAGGCGGCACGCAGGACCATGAACAGGCTGGCACCGTGGGCCTGGCCGAGAGCTTCGGCACGGGCCACCTGCTCGGCGCTCAGCTGGAAGGTCACGCTGGCGCCGTCGCTCTGCGGCGTCGCCGGGCGCGGCCGGTCGGTGGGCAAGGCCAGGTGCTGTGGGGCACGACTCAAGTACCCCGACCAGAAATCCCATTCCCGCTGGCGCTCGACGCTGCCTTCCTTGGCGTTCTGCCATGCCGCGTAATCGCTGTAGTGCAGGGTCAGCGGCGGCAATGCCGCTTCGCCACCGGTCAAGCGCGCCTGATACAAGACGCCCAGCGCCTGGACCAGTACGCCGAACGACCAGCCATCACCGATCAGGTGATGCAGGCTCAGCAGCAGCCGGTGCTCTCGATCGTTCAGGCGCACAAGGGTGACGCGCAGCAACGGCGCCTGCTGCAGATCGAAGGGTTGCCCGGCGGCTTCGGCTTCGGCCATGGCCAGGGCGGTGCTCTGTTCCGCATCGCGCAGCCCGCTCAGGTCGAGCAGCGGCAAGGCCAGTTCGAGGTGGTCGGCGTAGTGCACGCGGGCCACCCCGTCGGGCCCAGGCACGAAGGCGCTGCGCAGGCTCGCCTGATGCTGCAGCAGATCATTCAAGGCGCCGTGCAGGGCCTCGGGTCGCAGCTCACCGCACAGCTGCAGTTGCGCAACCATGTTGTACGCCGCACGCCGCTGCTCGCCGCCCAACTGCTGGGCCAGCCATACACTGCGCTGCACCGGCGACATGGCGTGGGGACCGCGGATATCCAGGGGTTCCAGTGGCACCCCAGCCGCCAGGCGCGGCGCAGCGTCCACCATGGCTGCGACCTGGGCAAGGGGCTTGGCGGCAAACAGCGCACTGAGCGGCAGCTCGACGCTGAACTCACTGCGCACCCGCGCGACCACCTGCACCGCTGCCAGGGAATGACCGCCCTTGGCGAGAAAGACATCGTCGCGGCTGATCTCGCCCGCTTCGAGCACCTCGGACCAGATGGCAGCCAGACGTTGCTCGGTCTGGCCCTGGGGCGCATCTCCCGAGCCGCTTGCGCAGGTGTCCGTCAACGGGCGGTGGTAGACGTGATAGGCGCCCAGCTCGCCGGTTTCCAGGCGCTGACGGCAGGCCGAGCGTTGCAGCTTGCCGCTGGTGGTCTTGGGCAAGGCCGCCGGCTCCAGCAAGGCGATGACGCTGGCCGGTTCCTGCTGGGTGTCGCTGACCACGCGGTCGATGGCCTCGATCAACGTCTGCGGATCGAATTTCTTCTGCGTGCTGCGACCGATCTCGGCCGCGATACCGATGCACTCACGGCCGTCGACCTGCACCGGGAAGGCCGCGACGCGACCTTTGCGCACCGCGTCGACGCCCTGCTCCACGGCTTTCTCGATGTCCTGCGGGTAGCGGTTCTGGCCGCGAATGATGATCACGTCCTTGGCCCGCGAGGTGATGAACAGCCCACCGTTGTAGAGGAATGCCAGGTCGCCGGTGCGCAGCCAGCGTCCGTCCGGCCGATCGAGGAAGGTCTTCGCCGTAGCCTCGGGGTTACGCCAGTAACCGCGAGCGACGCTGGGGCCGCGCACCCAGATTTCACCGACGGTATGGTCTGCGGCGGGCTCCAGCGTATGCGGATCCATCAGGCGCACCTGGTCGTCGAACAGCAAGCCCCCACTGCTGACCACTTCGGTGCCATCGGCGTCGGGCACCACTCGACCCTGGGCGAGTTCTTCGTGCTCCACGTGCAGCGTGTAGTAAGGGCCACCGCGAATGTTGCTGGTGACCATCAGGGTCGCTTCGGCCAATCCGTAACAGGGATGCAGCGTCGTCGCCGCCAGACCGGCCGCAGAGAAGCGCTCGACGAAATCGGCCAGCGTATCGGCGCGCACCGGCTCCGAGCCGCAGAACGCCACGCGCCACCGGCTCAGGTCCAGCTCGGCGAGGAGGCTGTCGCGCACGCTTTCGGTACACAGGCGGAAGGCGAAATCCGGGCCGCCGCTCAAGGTGCCGCCATAACGGTGGATCGCTTCCAGCCAGCGTGCCGGGCGCGCAAGAAAGTGTTGGGTGGTCAGCAACACCAGCGGCACGCCGGCGTAGATCGGCTGCAGCATGCCGCCGATCAGGCCCATGTCGTGGTACAGCGGCAGCCAGCTGATGAACACGTCGCCCGGTCGGCTGCCGAAACCCATCTGCAGCAGACGCTGGTTGTCCAGCAAGTTGGCGTGGGTGACTTCGACGCCCTTGGGTTCGGAGGTGGATCCGGAAGTGTACTGGAGCATGGCGATGGCCTCGCCCGATACCTCGCGCGGCTGCCAGCTTCGCGTCGGTTGCGCCTCCAGGTCCTGGACGCTGGCGACCACCGGCGCGCTTGCCAGGGTCAGGCCATCGCGCAACGCCAGCGATGCATCCAGTGCTGCCTGTTCGCACAGGATCAGCGAAGGCTCGGCATCCATGGCCATGCCTTGCAGGCGCTCGGTGTGGAACTGCCGATTGCGTTCGGGTGGATAGGCGGGCACGGCGATCAGCTCGGCATACAGGCAGGCGAAAAACGCCACGATGTAGTCCGGGCCGTTGGTCATCAGCAGCAGCACCCGATCACCCTTCACCGTGTGCTGGCCCAGGCAGGCGGCCAGGTGGCGGACCCGGGCATCGAGTTGAGCGTAGGTATAGAGTTCGGTGGTTTCGCTGCCGTCGCCGAGAAAGCGCAGCGCCAGTTGCTCGCCCTGGTGTTCGGCGCGCTGGGCCAGCATCTCGATGAGGGATCGGGGTTGAGGCTGGTGTGGGATGGCCATGGGGCGTCCTCCTGCAATCGCAAAAAATCGGGAAATCCGGGGGTGGCTCAACGCACGTCGGCACCGTGGGGCTCGGCCATGGCCACTACCACTTTGCGCGGGCCCTGAAACGGCGCTCGGCCATGGGCGGTGAGCATGTTGTCGAGCATCAGCACGTCGTCGTCCTGCCAGGCGAACTCGACCTGCTCCTGCTGCATCACACCGCGGATGTCTTCGAGCAGGGTTTCCTCCAGCGCGCTGCCGTCGCCGTAGTAGACGTTACGCGGGAGGTCCTCTTCCTCGACCAGGTCGAGCAGGGTTTCACGCACTTCCTCGGGCAGGTTGGACACATGGAACAGGTGCGCCTGGTTGAACCACACCGCGTCACCGGTACGCGGATGAGTCGCCACGGCCTGACAGACCTGCCGAGTGCGCAGGCCGCCATCGTCCTTCCATTCCAGGCCGATGCCGTGGGCCTCGCAGTAGGCGTGCACGACGCTGCGGTCCTGGGTGTTGAACACCTGTTCCCAGGACACGTCCAGGCCGTTGCCGTAGTTGCGGGTGTACATGAGCCCCTTGCTGGCGAAGCGCTGACGAATCCGTTCGCCCACTCGCCGATAGATGGCCCGGCTGTCACCGATCGGCGTCGCACCGCCCACCGGCGAGGCCTGCTGGCAGAAGAACCAGATCTTCATCGGCCAGTCGCGGGTGTAGGCCTGCTCGTTATGCAGCGGGATGTGCTGATGCGGCGGGTATTCGGTGGAGGTGTAGATCCCGCTGGTCACGTTGCTGCGGGGCGTGGAGCCGAATTCGTAAGTGAGCAGATCGGAACCGAAACCCACGGCGAAGCGGCGAAAGCGTTCGGCGTTCTGCACGTCGAAACCACGCAGCAGCACACCGCCGGCCTTGAGCAGTTGTTCATCGATCAGCGCCTGCAGATCAGGCAGGCACGCGGCCAGATCGAGACCCGGCTCGCGCGCCTCGATCAGCAGGGGCAACGGGGTATCGGCGTGTCGCAGAGGCCGGACATCGAAGCGTGAATCAAGCATGGAAGACTCCGCATACAGAGGAGCGCGCTCAGGCATGACTCAGCCCGGCGCGCGCGAGGAAGGAAGAAGCAAGCGAGGGGCGATAGGCCTTGGCCAGGCTCACCAGTCGGCGTAGAAAGTCGGCACGCTGGCGGTGCAGGAAGAAATGCCCGCCGGCGCACATTTCCATCCGGAACGGCCCTGTGCATTCCATTTCCCAGGCCGCCAGAGCGCCGACCGCGATGCTGTCGTCGCGCCCACCGAACACATGCAGCGCGCACGGCAGCGGCTCGCGGCAAGACGGCCGATGGCGCTCGCCCAGCAGGAAATCGGCGCGCAACACCGGCAACACCATGGCCAGCAACTCGGGGTCGTCGAGCACGACCTGGGGCGTGCCGTCCAGGCGCTGCAACTCGGCGACCAGCTCGGCATCGCTCATGGGCTGCGCCTGTGGGTTGCCAGCCCGCTGGCTGGGCGCGGTGCTGGCAACGGTGATGAGGGCGCTGGGCGCTTCGAGGCCTCGAGCGACCAGGGCGTGGGCCACTTCCAGGGCAACCACCCCGCCGACGCTGTGGCCGAGCATCAGGTAAGGCCCATCGATCAAGGACACCAGCTCGTCCGCCAGGGTGGCGGCCAGGCTCGGCATGTCCACCTGCAACGGCTCGTCACTGCGATGGCCATGACCGGGCAACTCGACCGGCTGCACGTCGATCCAAGCCGGCAAAACAGCACGCCATGCGGCGAACGGCATGGCGCTCGCCCCGGAACACGCGAAGCAGAACAGGCGGATGCAATCGGGTGGGACGGACACTGCGCGATCTCCTTAAAAGCAGTCGGCAAGCCGGAGTGGCCTTGCCTGGAACACTGCTGATAAGGACGAAACAAAACGGTGCAGAATTAAGCGTTATTGATAAAAATTATCATTTGCGGACGAACTGGACAGGGATCGCAGCTTGTCCTGAGCAGCTGGGTCGAATTACGCCCCAGCTGCTTGAGAGGTTCGTCAGACCACCGGTTGCAACTGCGTCTGGGTCGACGCCTCGCGATGGACGATCTGGCCGCGCTCGAGCTTGATCAACTGATCGGCGAGATGGAAGTAACGGTCGTCGTGGGAGATGACCAATAGCGTCTTGCCCTGGGCACGCAGCTCGGGCAGCAGCTCGCAGTAGAACACCTCGCGGAACGCCGGGTCCTGGTCCGCCGCCCACTCGTCGAACACGATGACGGGTCGACCTTCCAGACAGGCAACGATCAGGGCCAGACGCTTGCGTTGCCCCTGGGACAGTTCACGGGTGGAGAACGAACCGTTGCTGACACTGACCTTGTGATCCAGATGCAACTTCGCCAGCCACTCGCCGGCCTGGGTATCCACGCTGGCATCCGGCGCCTCGAGCAAGGTATCGAACAAGTGAAAGTCGGAGAAGACCGCCGAGAACAGCTGGCGATAGTCGTCCCACTCATCCTCCCCCACCGCTCGACCATCGACGCGTACCACGCCGCTTTCCGGGCGATAGAGACCGGCAATCAGCTTGGCCAGGGTGGTCTTGCCGCTGCCGTTGCCACCTACCAGGAAGGTGATTTCGCCGGGCTTGAGGGTCAGTTGCACCGGGCCGAGGGTAAACACTTCATCCTCGCGCTCGCTGAAGTAACCGTGGGTCAGGCCGTCGAGCGCCAGGGTCACGCCTTTGGGCGCCGGCGACGGCACGGGAGTCTGCCGTTGGGTTTCAGCCTTCAGCTGGGCCAAGGTCGCTTCGATCCGCGCACTGGCGACCCGCGCCTGACTCATCTGCGGCAGGTTCAGCAGCACGCCTTCCAGCGGGCCCATCATGTACAGAAACACCATCACGTAGCCGGTGATCACCGCCGCGTCGGAAGGAATCCACAAGCGCAGAAACAGCACCACACCGATCAGCACCAGAAACAGCAAACGTCCCCAGCCCCCAGTGATGGCAAACAGCATCAACCCCTTGGCACGGTTATGGCGCACCTGCTCGACGGCGCTGACCAATACCTCGTCGAGAAAGCGCTGCGCCTTGGAGCGATTGAGCTTGAGCTCCTTGGCACCCGAGACCATGGCGTCGAAATGACCGAAGAGTTCGTCCTGGCTGGAGCCGGCCTTGCGAAAATACTGAAGCATGTGCGAATGGCACAGGTGATAGCCCAGCGAACCGAGACCGATGGCCAGCACCGAGACCAGAAAGATCGCCCACGACAGATAGGCCAGGTACCCCAGGCAACCCAGCACCACCACGGCGCTGGTCACCAGCATGGGAAACCCGGTGAAGAAGTTCGACAAGGTCGTGGTGTCGTCGGCCAAGGCCGCCTGGATGCGCCCGCGCCCCGCCGTTTCCAAGCCCCGCAGCGGCGCCGCGACCACATGCCGGGAGATGTGCAGGCGCAAGGTGGCCAGGCCCTGCTGGCTGAGGTGCGCGAACAGCGCCCGGGACAGCACCTGGCTGCCCATCACCAGAGCGATCACCAGCACGAAAGGCAGCGCGTAACCGGTGAGGTCTTGCAGCGATGCGTTCAGGGCCTGGTTGATCAGCGCCACCAGCAGCACGTTGGCCAGGCCGCAGACCAGGCTCGCGCCGATGGCCACGGCCAACCGCGTGCGCGAAGCGCGAACCAGCATACCGAACAATGACATGGGGTCTCCTTGAGAGTCGGCGGGCGCAGGCATCACGCCTGTCGCCGTCGATAGTTGGGGTTACACAGGTAAACGAAGCCGGCGGTTGATTCTTTACCGCGATAAAGTCCATATGCCTACAGGGTATTGGGAAGCAAACGCAGTTGCTATAGACTCCCATTCTCCGCCAGGAGGCGATCGTTCTGCTTCGGAGTCAGCCTGCAATGTCCCTTACCCGCCGTCGAGCCCTGACCGGCCTGGCGCTGCTGCCAGCCGCACTGTGCGGTTCGTCTCTGGTCGGCGCTGCCGACGCTGTCGTGCCAACCGCCGTAACCCGAGCAGCGCCGAAAGTCGATATCGTCAGCTTCGAGCCCGCCCTCACCGAAAGCCTGCTGGGCCTGGGCGTCGTGCCCCGTGCCGTGGTCAACGCCGGTTTCTATCGCGAGTTCGTCGCCCAGCCCTCCCTGCCCGAGGATGTCATCGACCTGGGCCCGAGTATCGAGCCCAACCTGGAATACCTGCAACGCCTGGCACCCGGCCTGATCATCGGCACGTCCTGGCAGCTCGAGGGTACCCTGCTGCAGCGTATCGCGCCGCTGCGCACCTTCGACATCTATGCGGCGAACGCCCAACCCTATCGCAATGCCGGGCAAGTGTTGCTCGACCTCGGCGCTCTGGTCGACCATCGCGCCCAGGCGCAAGCATTGCTGGAACAGACCGACCAGTTGCTCGAAAGCCTGCGTGCCAGGCTCACCCCGGTCAAGGACCGCCCGGTGTACATCGCACGGCTGAATCCGGATGGCCGTCACCTGCTGCTGTTCGGCGCCAAGGGCATGTACCAGGCCGTGCTCGACCGCTTGGGCCTGCGCAACGCCTACCAGGGGCGAACCAACGCCTGGGGCGGCAGCCCGGCGGTGGGCATCGAGACGCTGCTGGAACACCCGGATGCCGCGTTCCTGTACTACACCAACCCCCGCGAAGCCGTCGCGGCGCAGCGCCGCCTGGACAACAGCCCCATCTGGCGCGCCCTGCCGATGATCCGCGAGGGCCGCATTCGGGCGCTGCCACGCTTCTACCCCAGCGGCGGCCTGCTGACCGCGCAACGCCTGGCCCTCTCGATCACCGAGCAGTTGCTCGCCATGGAAGCCAACCATGCCTGATTCCCCTTCACGCCTGCGTCGCCAGCCCGCCTGGCTGGCCCTTGGACTGCTGCTGATCGCACTGGCCTTGAGCGTGCAGCAGGCCAGTTCACTGCTTGCACACGGGTCATGGGACCACGTGTTCGGCCCGGTAATGCCCGACGATTTCTCAGCCCTGCTGGTTCGCTACAGCTACCTGCCACGCCTGGTCGTCAGCCTCGTGGTCGGCGCCGCATTGGCGCTGGCCGGGGTGATCTTCCAGCAAGTGCTGCGCAATCCGATCGCCGAGCCGACCACACTCGGGGTTGCCTCCGGCGCCCACCTGGCCCTGGCCGCCTGCGCGATCTATGCACCGAGCCTGCTCGACGGCGGTCAGGAAGGCGTCGCCCTCATCGGTGCCGGACTGGGCATGCTGGCGGTGCTGGGCCTGGCCTGGAGCCGGCGCATGTCACCGGTGGCGCTGATCCTGTCCGGGCTGATCATCAACCTGTACTGCGCAACCCTGAGCACCTTGCTGGTCTTGGCCAACCATGAGGTCTTGAACAACCTGTTCATCTGGCAATCGGGCTCGCTGAACCAGAACAGCTGGCAGGATGTGTATCACCTGGCACCTCGTCTGGCGGCCGTGGCCGTGCTCGCCGCCCTGCTCGCTCGGCCGCTGGAAGTGCTTGGCCTCAACGATGCCACGGCCGGCAGCCTCGGCCTGTCGCCTGGACGCATGCGCCTGCTGGCCCTGAGCGTGGCCGTGGCCTTGAGCGCCAGCACCATCGCCAGCGTCGGCGTGATCGGCTTCCTTGGCCTGGCCGGCCCGGCCCTGGCCCGACTGGCCGGCGCTCGCACATTGCGCCAGCGTCTTGTCTGGGCGCCGGTGTTCGGCGCCTTGCTGCTGGTGCTCGCCGACCAGTTGGTCCAGGCCTCGGCGCGCGTGCTGGGTGCCGAAATGCCCACGGGCATCTTCACCGCCTTTCTCGGCGCGCCGCTGCTGCTGGTGCTGCTGAGTCGCCTGCATGAGACCCGCATCAATCCACCCGCCAACGCCGACAACGTTCGCCCTCTTCCCCTCAAGCGGACCAGTTGGGTACTGCTTGCGGTGCTGGTCGTGTCCGTTTACCTCGCGCTGACCTGGGGACGCGGCGCGGACGGCTGGTATTTCAGCAGCGGTGCGACCTTCGATGCGCTGCTGCCCTGGCGCGCGCCCAGGGTGGCCGCCGCGTTCGCCGCTGGGGTGCTGCTGGCCCTGGCCGGCACCCTGATGCAACGCATGACCGGCAACCCGATGGCCAGCCCGGAAATGCTCGGTGTCAGTTCCGGTGCGGCGTTGGGCGGCATTCTGGTGCTGGTCATCGTCCCCGGCTTCAACCCCTGGGTGCTGCTGGCCGCGGCCATCGCCGGCGCCCTGATCGCGTTGCTGGCCATCGTCGCGCTGAGCTGGCGCAGCGCCTTCGCGCCAGACCGCATGCTGCTCACCGGCGTCGCGCTGAGCACCCTGCTCAATGCGTTCGCCGCCTTGTTCATGGTCAGCGGCGATTCCCGGGTGCTGCTCATGCTCAGTTGGATGACCGGCTCGACCTATCGCATCGACGCCGGCCAGGCGCTGGTCGTCAGTGCCTTGGCGGTGCTGTTCCTGCTGGTCACGCCGCTGTGCAACCGCTGGCTGGCGATCATGCCCCTGGGCGCCGAGCGCACGCGGGCACTGGGGATATCCCTGGGCGGCAGCCGCCTGGCCCTGCTGTTGCTGACCGCCGTGATGACCGCAGCCGCCACGCTGGCCGTCGGCCCCTTGAGTTTCGTCGGCCTGATCGCGCCCCACATCGCACGGATGCTCGGCGCACGCCGGCCGATCACGCAATTGCTGCTCTCGGCCATGCTCGGCGGCACGCTGCTGGTGCTGGCCGACTGGCTGGGCCGCAACCTGGTGTTCCCGTGGCAGATCCCGGCGGGGATCTTCGCAACCTTCATCGGCGGGCCGTATTTCATGTGGCTCCTGGTGCGCAAGCGCTGAACGGAATCAGCAAGGAAGCACATAAAGATGGGAATCAACCTTAAATAATTACGATTCCCATTCGTTACAATTCTACCTAAGCTATGCCCTGGAACCGCCCGGCCGGTCAGTACCCGGCAGGTTCCTGCGCGCTGGCACACGCGAGAAGCCACTCACGGAGAAGCACCATGACCACGCCGAACTTCACCCTGCCCCTGGCCGACGGCCGCCACGTGATCGCCCAGGTGGCGGACGATGGCAACGGCAGTCTGGCAATCGAAGGGATCGAACCGGTGCACTTTTTCCGCCAGGACGGCCATGTACGGCTGGAGAACCTGCCCGTGGCGTTCCCGGTCAGCGGCCTGCTCGCCCTGCTCGGTCAGGTCTTCTGCAATTCGTCCCGCGTCCCTGGGCTGGAAGTCAGCGCCCCGCTCGCCCTCGACCGCGCGCGCGACGCGGTGCGTGAAGGGGTGTTCGATACCCTTCTGGGCCACGACGGCCGCACCGCACGCCTGGCCTGCGCCCGCAGCAGCTTCTGGCAACACCCGCTGCCCTGGCTCACCACTCCATCGGCCGCCGGCATGCCGCTGCGCTACACGTTCAGCGGCGACAAGCGTCATCCGCAGCGCCCACCGATCCCGCACGGCGAGGTCTACCGCCGTGAACTGCCGGGCCTGAAGACCACGTTCACCCTGCGCACCGTCGACATCGGTCTGGACCTGGAACGCTTCAATCGCTGGATGAACCTGGAGCAGGTCGCGTTCTTCTGGGAGCAGACCGGCACCCCCGAGGAGCACGCCGAGTACCTGCAACAAATGCTCGATGACCCACGGGTGCTGCCGCTGATCGGCAGCTACGACGGCGAGCCGTTCGCCTACTTCGAGATCTACTGGTGCAAGGAAGATCGCATCGCCCCCTATTACGACGCCCAGGACCACGACCGTGGCTGGCACGTGGTGGTCGGCGAGAGCAAGCACCAGAGCGCCGGCAAGCTCAAGGGCTGGTTCCGCTCGCTCATGCACTACATGTTCATCGACGAGCCGCGCACCCAGCGCATCCTCGGCGAACCGCGGATCGACCACACCCGGCAGATCGGCTTCCTCGAATCCCAGGGCTACGGCAGGCTCAAGACCATCACCCTGCCGCACAAGCAAGCCGCCCTGTTGCGCCTGGAGCGCGAGACGTTCTTCGACGAGTACTGCCCGTAACCGCCGCCAATGGGACGCTCGCTGCTTGATGGGGATCATGCAGCGGGCGACATGATTTCAACTCACCAGAAAAACAACACTTCACACTCAGGAGCCGCCATGCCCGCAAAAAAAGTCTTCGTCTACCATCCGCTGACACTGGCGCTGTTGCTCGGTGGCTTGCCACTGAGCACAGCCTACGCCGCCGACAGCGCCAGCACTGCCACCTCGAGCGGCACCCTGGAACTGCAGGAAACCAACATCGACGCCAGGGTCCTCGAGAACCCGACTGGCCAGATCCAGGGTCCAGTGGCCACGCGCAGCACCAGCGCGAGCAAGACCGATTCGGCGATCAAGGACATTCCGCAGTCAATTTCGGTCGTCACCCGCGACGAGATGGACAACCGCAAGACCGACACCCTGGCCGAGGCCCTGAGCTACACACCAGGCGTGATCGCCCAGCCCGGCGGGTTCAGCCGGGTCGCCGACGACTTCGTGATCCGCGGCTTCAACGTCGGCTCGGGCACGGGCGGCATTCTGCGCGATGGCATGAAACTGCAAGGCAGCGTGTATGACGGCGGCATCGAGCCCTACGGCCTGGAGCGCGTGGAAGTGGTCAAGGGCGCCTCTTCGGTGCTGTACGGCCAACTCTCGCCGGGCGGTCTGATCAACACCATCACCAAACGCCCGACCGACACGCCGCTGCATGAAGTCAACGTCGAGTACGGCAGCCATGCGCGCAAACAGTACAGCTTCGACCTGGGCGGCCCGATCGACGACGCCGGGCAGTTCTCCTATCGCCTGACCGGCCTGTGGCGCGACAGCGACACCCAGACCACCGACGCGGACGACGACCGCCGTTACATCGCCCCCGCCTTCACCTGGCGCCCGAACGACAGCACCTCGCTGACCCTTCTGGCCAACTACCAGGAAACCCGCACCGGCTTCGCACCGCCGCTGGATTTCGACCTGACCACCTCGTCCGGCACCCGCTACCCCAAGGTCGACCGCGACCTGTTCACCGGCGAGCGCGGCTTCGATCACTACAACAACTATTCGACCAGCATCGGCTATCTGTTCGAACACGACTTCACCCCCGACCTGAAAATCCGCCACTCGCTGCGCCACTTCGAGGCGGACCTGAGCTGGGACTACATGCAGATACTCGATACAGGCAGCGCTGCCCTGCGCAACCGAGGACTGTTGGGGCGCAGACCCAGCATCCGCCGCGAACGCTCCGAAGGCTGGACCAGCGACAACAACGTGCAATGGACACTCAACAGCGGCCGCTGGCAGCACACCCTGCTGGCGGGCGTGGACTACTACCACAAGACTTATGACTCACACCGCTTCATTGGCACCAGCTCCTTTTTCAACCCTGCCAATCCTGTGTACGGCGTGCCGACCAACGCCACATCCGCCAACACCGGCTCGGACCTGCACAGCGCCCAGGCCGGCGTCTACCTGCAAGACCAGATCAAGTTCGACGACAAGTGGATTCTGTTGCTGGGCGGTCGCCAGGACTGGGCCGAAAGCCGCACCTACAGCTACCTCAACGGCGCCCGCACGCCACGCGATGACAAGAAAGCCACCGGCCGTGTCGGCCTCGTCTACCAGGCGGACAACGGCCTGGCGCCGTACATCAGCTGGAGCCAGTCGTTCCTGCCGGCGAACGTCTTCAACGCCAACGCCAACACCTCGTTCGATCCGACCGAGGGCGAGCAGTACGAGATCGGCGTGCGCTACACCCCGCCCGGTACCACGGCGCTGCTGAGCGCTGCGGTCTACGACCTTAAGCAGAAGAACTCGCTGAGCACCGACCTCACCGGCAACACCGTGCAGTTCGGCGAAACCCGCGCGAGGGGTGTGGAGCTTGAGGCCAAAGCGGACATCACCCCGAACCTCAGCGCCACCGCCTCGTACACCTACACCGATGCGAAGATCACCGACGATGCCGTGTCCGCCCGCGTGGGCACGCGCATCGACGGCGTGCCTTATCACATGGCCAACCTGTGGGCCGACTACCGCTTGACCGCCCTGGGCCTGCCTCAGGTCGTGGTCGGCGGCGGCGCCCGCTACATGGGCACCAGCCGCACGTCCAGCTCGGACGCCAACGAAAAGGTCTCCGCCTACACCCTGTTCGACGCAAAAGTTACCTATGAAGTCGACAAGAACTGGACTGTAGCCATGAAGGCGCAAAACGTCGCCAACGAGAAGTACCTGTTCTGCAACGTCTCATGCCGCTACAGCGACGAGCGAGCGCTGATCGGGTCGGTCAACTACCGCTGGTAACGGCTGACCAGGCACACGGCGATCGGCCCCTTTGGCAGGTACCAGATCCATCTGGCCCCCAAAGGAGCTGATCGTCGCCAAGACCCGCTTCACTTCGGCCACCTCACCTGGCCGGGGTCCCCAAAATGACGACGGCGCGTGACCCTGCCACGCGCCGCGCGGTCACGCGTACTCCCTCAAGCCCCCATCGCCTCACGCAAGCTGGCAGGGCGCATGTCCGTCCAGTTGGCTTCGATCCAGGCCAGGCACTCGGCCTTGGACGCTGCTTCCCTCACCGTTGACCAACCCGCCGGCACGGCCTTGAAATCAGGCCAGATCGAGTACTGCTGCTCGTGATTCATCACTACCAGAAACATCGTGTCTTCGCGGTCGAACGCCATTGCCTTGCCTCCTGAAAATTACCCAACGTACCTGCGCGTAGCACAGGCCTACCCCTCAGAGACGTCCCACACCCACCCAAAATTAGCCCCCATTTGACGAGCGGGCTAATTCCTTCACGCAATCCAGAAAACCTATGAATAGAACAATTTCTCATTTGACAATGAGAATCAACAACTCTACTTTGAGCGCCGTTACATGAGGACATACTTTCTGTCACTGCCCGCCGCAGGTATCAACATGCAGGATTCACGTAGCACGGATAACTCACTCCACGACCTCCCCTCGCTGCTGCAGACACTCATTTCGCACCGCCAGGGTCTGATCAAAATCGCCGCGCAAATCACCGGATGCCGCAGCCACGCAGAAGATGTCGTCCAGGATGCCTATCTGCGAGTGCGCAGAATGAAAGCCGGCATGCTGCCCTTCAACGCCCAGCTCAATTACATCTTCCGCATCGTGCGCAACCTGGCCATCGACCACTACCGCAAGCAGGCGACCGAACAGCGCTACTTCGTTCAGGACGACCAAACCCTCGACACAGTCCCCCAGATGTCCAACCCGGAGTCGATCAACGTCGACCGCCAGACCCTGGGCAAGGTCGACCGCGCCCTGGCCCAACTGCCCAAGCGCGCCCGCTACGCCTTCCTGATGTATCGCGTGCACGGCAAACCACAGAAGGACATCGCCACCGAGCTGGGCGTCTCGCCTACGTTGGTCAATTTCATGATTCGCGATGCGTCGGTGCACTGCCGGAAGTTCGTGGGAGCCGGGGCGGGTTTCTAGAATTTGGAAGGTGTGATGGGCAGGTCATGTTCGTGGCGTTCGAACATCATTCGCAGGGCGCTTCAGGATCGCTTGCTAGATCGGGCTTTGTATCTGTCACTCACTGGAAACGAAAAGCGCAGGTGTACGGCACAAATGCCTATTCGAACCGAGCGTTCATTTCTTCCAGGCTCACGGTCACATCGCTGTCTATGCCAGGCAGGCGCTCGATGGCCAGGCGTTCAGAACGCAGATCTTCAAGCTCATCCTGCAGCGCTTGATAAGCGTCGACGCTCAGCAGCACGGCGGCTGGCTCGTGATCATCGATGATGACCAGACGCGAAACTGCGCCGCTGGTGACGGCTTCCAGGTGCACGCTGAAACACCCAGCCATCGCCGTAGCGGAGACCGCGTGCCGAACTCGGGTTGATGATGCACTCATGCGTCTTTCCCTTGTACCGATGATCCCGTTCCCTTTACCTTCAGAGTCGGTCGACAGACGTGTTCAGCTCGCCCGACGCCTATTCATAAGCCCTGCAACCAGCAAGGCCACGCCAGGCACCAGCAGCCCTATGGACGTCCATCCGAAAGCCTCCTGACCTGAGGCACCGATCGCGGCGAAGGCGCAGCCGACTGCAAGCAGAGGGACGCCGACGAAGTAGAACGGGTTGTTGGCTTTCTTGGCCATAGTGGATCTTCCTGATTTTCGCGATTGAAAACTGTGTGCTTTGCGGTCATCCATGACATCAGAATGAAGGTGGCGCCGAACGACGTCGAGTTGGCGACACGTGGAAAGACATCTGTTACAGGGCCGCGCCTTACGTGTGTCTATGTCCTTCATCCAGGCCAATGGCTATCAAAAGCTCCGTGATTAACCCTCTTTCAGCATGTACTTACCGATTTGAGCTCGGAAAATAAAACCCAATCACTAGCGTTACCAAAGGCAGCGCGCCCACCTTTATCAGTTCAAATATCTCCGCCCACGCCTTATTGTCAGGATTGAACGCATATCCCCCCATTACCAACAAAGAGACCACAAATAAACCGCCGAGTATCTGCTGAGCGAATTTGAGCCTATCACCCTCTCCAAGCTTAACTGGCTTTTTGCCATGATCATCTGACGCGAAAACATCCTCGATATTCCGGTCTCCCGAGTGCATATGCTCCTGCGTCATCAAACACCCACCACCCGACCAACGGCTTCAAGCGTGTGGTCATCTTTCTCGCGGACGATACCCAACGAGAATTTGCCGGGCTTGCTCTTCTCCTCGTCGGCGATGGCCAATAGCGCGAACGCTCGGCGCATGGCGTCAGCCTTGCTGATGCCGCGACGTGCGGCGATTTCGGTAAGGCGATCGTCAATCTCGGTGCTTAGGTCTAATGTCATGCGAGGCATGGCGACTCTCCCGTTGTGTCATGAAGTACTGCAATAGTACTGCAAATTTAAGCATCCCTTCCATCAAAACGCTTCATCAGAGTCCGTTACCAGGCCGCTCATTCGCTACCGAATGTAAAACCCTCTCCAACATCACCCCCTTGATGCATAGTGTTTTCGCTCGGCGCACCATCCGGGACATGAGTCCGATTTCCACCCTCCTCCGCCGCCTAGAAGACCTGATCCGCCTCGGCGACCGTGCTCCGATCACTGACGTCAACCATCGTTTGAAAACTACTCACTAACGCTCCCCTGCGTAATCCAACGAAACGCCCATCCAACCTGTTTTCGCACGAACGACCGAGTGTCTTGGTAGACTTGCCTCCCTTAACGTTTCGTACAGATCCGACCTGTTTAGCAACCTCCTCGTCCGCCCGTTTTCCCAAGCGAATAATGGCCACGGCGAAAGCGGTAAAGGTCATAGTCAAGGTGGTACAACTTACCACCCACCCCACGAAAACATCCGAAAACTGGTACAAAACGCGCAGAGTAAAATGGTACAGAATGTAGCTGAAACGCCCGCCACACCTCGCCTGGAGCCGTCTCGCCGCTTCAGCGTTGCCCCCATGATGGATTGGACCGACCGCCACTGTCGCTACTTCCTGCGCCTGCTCTCGCGTCACACCCTGCTCTACACCGAAATGGTCACCACCGGCGCCTTGCTCAACGGCGACCACGAGCGTTTCCTGCGCTACGACGAGGCCGAGCATCCGATTGCGCTGCAGTTGGGCGGCAGCACGCCTGCCGACTTGGCGGCGTGTGCACGCATGGCGCAGGCGCATGGGTACGATGAGGTCAATCTGAATGTGGGTTGCCCCAGTGATCGTGTGCAGAACAACATGATCGGCGCCTGCCTCATGGCGCATCCGGCGCTAGTGGCCGAGTGCGTCAAGGCCATGCGCGATGCTGTGTCGATTCCGGTCACGGTCAAGCACCGCATCGGGATCAATGGCCGCGACAGTTATGAGGCGTTGTGCGATTTCGTCGGGCAGGTGCGGGAGGCTGGCTGTCGCAGTTTCACCGTGCACGCGCGCATCGCCATTCTCGAAGGGCTGTCGCCCAAGGAGAATCGCGACATTCCGCCGTTGCGCTACGACGTTGCCGAGCGCCTCAAGACGGATTTTCCCGACCTGGAAGTGATCCTCAATGGCGGCATCAAGACCTTGGAAGACTGCGCCGAGCACTTGCAGACCTTCGACGGGGTGATGCTGGGCCGCGAGGCTTACCACAACCCCTATCTGTTGGCGCAGGTCGACCAGCAGTTGTTCGGCAGCGACGCACCGGTGATCAGTCGTTTCGATGCGCTGCGGCAGATGCGTCCGTACATCGCCGCACATATCGCTTCGGGCGGTGCCATGCACCACGTCACGCGGCACATGCTGGGCCTGGGCACCGGGTTTCCCGGCGCACGCAAATTTCGTCAGCTGCTGTCGGTCGACATCCACAAGACCAATGATCCGCTGGCGCTGCTCGATCAGGCCGGGGCGCTGCTCGAAGGTCGCTGATCGCTGGGCGGTGCGCCAGGGCCTGGCGAGGAGCGCATACTCGATCCATTGAACCGTCGCGCGGCAAGACACTCGAATGTAGGTCTACTACCGCCCTTTCCCCTGCTGCACCCCGTTGGCCCTTGAGCCAGACGCAGCGCTCGGGTAACGTCATCCATTCGCAAAGGACAGAGCACGCACATGACTTCCAAGCTGGAACAACTCAAGCAAATGACCACCGTTGTCGCCGACACCGGCGACTTCGATGCCATCTCCAAACTCAAGCCGGTCGACGCCACCACCAACCCGTCGCTGCTGCTCAAGGCAGCCTCGCTGGACGGTTACAAAGACCTGCTGCAAAAGACCATCAGCGACAGCAACGGTGACGTCGGCCTGGCCTCGGACACCTTCGCGGTCGCCGTGGGCACCGGCATTCTCAAAGCCATCCCGGGCCGTATTTCCACCGAAGTGGACGCACGCCTGTCCTTCGACGAACAGGCTCTGCTGGCCAAGGCCAGCCAGATCATCGACCTGTACGAAAAGGCCGGCGTGGGTCGCGAGCGCGTCCTGATCAAGCTGGCCTCCACCTGGGAAGGCATCCGCGCCGCCGAGAAGCTGGAAAAAGCCGGCATCCAGTGCAACCTGACCCTGCTGTTCTCCTTCGCCCAGGCACAGGCTTGTGCCGATGCCGGCGTGTTCCTGATTTCGCCGTTCGTGGGTCGCATCTACGACTGGTACAAGAAGTCCACCGGCCAGGAATACACCGGTGCCGAAGATCCAGGCGTGCAGTCGGTAACCCGCATCTACAACTACTACAAGGCCAACGGCTACGACACCGTGGTCATGGGCGCCAGCTTCCGCAACATCAACCAGATCGAACAACTGGCCGGTTGCGATCGCCTGACCATCAGCCCGGAGCTGCTGCACAAGCTGGCGGAAGATGAAGGCACGCTGGAGCGCAAGCTCAAGCCTGGCAATGCCAGCGAGCCGAAGCAGATCCTGACCGAGGCTCAGTTCCGTTGGGCATCGAACGAAGACGCAATGGCCACCGAAAAACTGGCCGAAGGCATTCGTCAGTTTGCGCGTGACCAAGAGAAGCTGGAAACCCTGCTCACTGCAAAAGTGTCCTGATTCAGCACGGCGACACATGAAAAAGGCGACCGCAAGGTCGCCTTTTTTTGTGGCCGGAAAAGCTGCCTGGAAGTCTCAGCTGCGCTCGAGCGCGTTGACCAGGTCGTGGAAGGCTTCACGGTTGGACTCGTTCAGGCCCATGAGAATCTTGTGCGCTTCCAGCACTTTGGACCTTACGACATCTTCGGAAAGGTCCTGCGAAGGCAGATCGGTAAGGCAGTCGGGACAAGGGATCGGACGACCGACGATGTTGAATACCTGATCGAATCCCATGGACTGCAACAGGCGCGTGATGTCCTCGTGGGTCGTCACCACAGTCGGCAGCAATCCAACTTTTTGTCGGGACATGATCGACAGCTTGGCCAGCAAGCCCAAGGTGGTGCTGTCGATGCTGCGGGTTTCGGTCAGGTCGATGACGATGGCGGAAAAATCCAGAGCGGTGAAGATCCGCTCGATCGTCGCATCCAGCGCCGAGCAAAGCGTCAGGCGCACCTCTCCCACGAATTTCAACACGAACGTGCCGCTTTGTTCCGCAAACTGGATTCTACCAGTACTCATGCAAGGTTCCTGCTCAGCACCATCAGGGCGATATCATCCGGCATCTCCCCAAGTGTGGCCAGTCCAAACGTTTGCCGCAAGCCATCCAGGCTGCCGCCCGCTGCGCTGACGATTTCAGGCAATGCAGCTTCTTTTTCCTTCAGCGTCTCACCCGGTAGCAGGTCCAGTATCCCATCGGAAAACAGGGTAAGGCTGAACTGCTCCGGCAACGCCATGACGTGATCGGTATAGGTGGCTTCGTTGAACAGGCCGACCGGGAGACCACGCCCTTCCAGATAACGCGTCCGTTCAGGGGTGTACAACACGGGAAGCGGCAGATGCCCGCCTATGCTGTAGGTCAGCAACCCGGTGTGCTCGTCGATCACGCCGCCGACCATGGTGACATGCTTGCCCAGGCGGGTGTTGATCAGACCACGATTGATATGGCCCAACACGTCCGATGGTTTGAACTCGGGCATCGAACCACCGCGCCGTGATTCGAACATGAGGCGCGTGGTCATGAATTTCAACAGCACCGTGACGAATGCCGATGAAGCGCCATGGCCCGAGACATCGGCCAGATAGAACGCCACGCGATGCTCGTCGACCCTGAAGTAATCGACAAAATCCCCCGACAGGTACAACGACGGGATGATCTGGTGCTCGAAACTGAACCCGTCGGTGCTCCAGGGGTTCTGCGGCAGCATGTTCATCTGCACCTGGCGGCCGGCGGTCTGGTCCTCCTGCAACAGGTGCAGGCTGGCCTCCAGTTCACGGTTGGCCGTTTCCAGCTTCTCGCGATAGCGCCGGTTCTCCAGCAACAACCGGGAACGATCCAGCGCGCGCCGAACCGAATGCTCCAGAACGGCGAGGTCTTCCAGGGGTTTGATCAGGTAGTCCGCAGCGCCCAGACGCAGTGCTTCGACGGCGTCGTTCATCACACCGGCACCGGACAACACAATGACGGGGATATCAGGCGACAGCTCGGTCACCTGGCGAATCAGGTCCAGACCACCGACCTGCGGCATGCGCAAGTCGCAGATGACCAGATCGGGCTGCTGTTGCTCGAATACCTGAAGGCCCTGCAGGCCATTGTTCGCCTGCAGCACGCTGAAGCTGCTGTCTTCGAGGTAGGCCGCAAGGCTTGCGCGCACCACATCGTCGTCATCGATGATCAGCAGCGTTGCACTGGTTTTCTGCATGTGGGCAAACGGCGCCAGAAATTGGTTGTCGTAAGTAGGTCAGCAAAGTAAAACCTGGCGAAGACAGCAATGGATCGCCTACCTTTACTTCTAGCCTCTCGCAGAGGCGAATACAAGCGCTAGGTGCCCTGCGCATGCGGATGCAGAGGTGCCTTGTAAGGCGCAGACGGTACTCCCATCCGGCAAGCGTTTCAAGGGTGTTGCGACACGGGCCGGAGCCACTTGCCCGGCAAATTACCCTTGGTTATAAAAACGTCAATAATAGCAACCAGATCGAAGGACAAGCCATGAGCGTCAATGATCGTGACTACAGTGAGAAACGTGATTTCATCCGCATGACCGTGGATGCCCAGGTCGACCTTCGGGTTGGCGACGTTGTAGTTCCCGCCGTATGCAAGGATCTTTCGAGCACCGGTATGCAGCTGGAAGCCTGCACCCAGTTGCGGGTCGGGGACCAGGTCAGCGTCCATCTGCCCTCGAACCACCCTACCCTCAGCGACTTGAACGTTCAGGCCGAAGTGATACGTGTGGAAGATTCGGGGCACGAAGGCGCGCAGACCATAGGCCTGCATACCCTCAGCATGGAGTGAATGCAGGGCATGAAAAAGGCGACCCTCGGGTCGCCTTTTTCATGCCTGGTTACAATTAAAAATCGTCTTCCACCTGGCCGTCTTTGACGCGGAACTCGCGGTTCTGCAGATAGGCATTGCGCAGGAAGATGTACTTGTCGCCGTTGATGAGCTTTTCCGCCGACAGCAGGCTAGCGCGGGTATCGACCACGTTCACGCCCAGTGTCGTGTTGCGGGTCGGTACATGGTCGATGTAGCGGTACGGCGAGGTGTAGGTGTCGGGGTACTTGGCGAACGCATCGCGGACGGTGCTTGGGCCCAGCAGGGGCAGAACCACGTAGGGTCCACTGCTCACACCCCAGTAGCCCAGGGTCTGACCGAAATCTTCGTCGCTGCGCTGCAGGCCCATCTTGGTGCCCACATCGAAGAAGCCGAACAGGCCGAAGGTGGTGTTGAAGATCAAGCGCGCCGTATCGGTACCTGCCGCCGCAGGCTTGAGCTGCATGACGTTGTTGGCCAGGTTGCCGACATCGCCGATGTTGCTGAACACGTTATGGATGCCGTCTTCCAGAAACTGCGGGGTGATCCACTGGTAGCCCTGAGCCAGAGGCTTGAGTGCATAGGTGTCCAGGGTGTCGTTGACCCGGAAGATCGCACGGTTGACCGGCTCCCATGGATCTTCTTCCGCAGCCTGGGCGACCATGGGGGCCACGGCAAGTCCAAGGAGCAGACAGGCTCCAGCCACTCGGTCTATCACAGCTGAACCGGTCAGACGCATACAGGTTACTCCTTGAGATACGATTCGGTCGCAGGCGACCGTCCAAAAATTTGTGAGCCAGTATAAGGGGTCCAGGCCCGATTAGGCAGTGCACTTGCGCTCGCGGGTGGATGCCAGGTTCTGAACGTACCCATGCCAGACTTCCGGGTTGCCCTCAAGTTCACTCGCGGACGGGTTTGCAACCCTGCCAACTGAGAATCAGACAGGGTCGATACGGACCTTTGCGCACCGGGTGCGGTCCATGTAAGTGCCTATCACTCAAGGAGAACGTCATGCCAGCCCGCGAATTGCAAGAACAGCTCGATGAACTGCGCGAGCAACTGGACAAGAACCAGACGCTGTCGCTCGAGGAGCGCGAAGACATGCGCGCCTTGATGGAACAGATCAAGGCGCGCATGGAACTGGAAAACGCCACCGCCGACAACTCGGTCGCCGACAACGTGAACCTGGCCGTGGAGCGCTTCGAAGTCGATCACCCAGGCGTGGCCGGCGCTTTGCGCAACATCGTCCAGACCCTCGGCAACATCGGCATCTGACAACGTCACCCCTGCAGCCGCCGTTCCCAGCGGCTGTTGAATCGCCGCGTTACTGGCGCACGAGTCGGCCGTTGGCGAAATCCAGTGCTTCAGTGCTGCGGTAGGGGTTGATGTCCAGGCCGCCGCGCCGCACATAGCGGGCGAACACGGTCAGCTTCTGCGGCTGCAGCAGCCGCTGCAGATCAGTGAAGATCCGCTCCACGCACTGCTCGTGGAAATCCGAATGCTGGCGGAAGCTGACCAGGTAGGCCAGCACGCTGGCGTGGTCCAGCGAGGGGCCGGTGTAGGTAATACACACACTGCCCCAGTCCGGTTGACTGGTGACCGGGCAGTTGGACCGCAGCAGATGGCTGTGCAGCGACTCCTCGACAATCCTGGCCAGATCGCAACGCAGCAGTTCCGGTTGCGGGTGATCGTAGCTGCTGACCGTGATATCGAGATCATCGATGCACACCCCCGGCAGGCTGACCACGCCTTCGGCCTCCACCTCCTCCAGCCGCCGCACCTTGACGCCCACCGGCTTGCCGGCTGCGCCGGACAGGTCCTGCACCAGCACCTTCTCAAGCGCGTCCACCGAGGCGAATGGCGTCTGGTTCAACGAGTTCAGGTACAGCTTGAACGACTTGGATTCGATGATGTTCGGCGAATCTGCCGGAATGCTGAACTCGCCGATGGCCACCACCGGTTTGCCCGAAGGCAGCAGCCAGGAAAGCTCGAAGCAGTTCCATACATCCACACCCGTATAGGGCAGCGTGTCGGCGCTCAGGCCCAGCTCGGCCCATTTTGCAGCGCGAGGAATGGGAAACAGCAAGGAGGGGGTGTAGGTGGAAACGTACTCGCTGGACTTGCCCAGCGGGGAATGTTCGGCTGCGGGGTGCATGACATAAACCTGACTGAATGAACGGCATCAGTCTAGCGAATTTGCCGCCGCCCTGCATGGCAACGGTGGCGCGGTCACAGGACCGCGCCACCGTTGCCATGGCTCATTCGTAACGCAAGGCGTGCGCAGGCTCGATCTGCGATGCCCGATAGGCAGGATAGAGGGTCGCGAGAAAACTCAGCACCAGCCCAGCCCCGCAGATCAGCATGACATCGCCTGCCTGCAGCTCCGATGGCAGGTTGCTGATGAAGTACACGTCCGAGGTGAAGATGTGCTGCCCAGTGACGCGCTCCAGCCAGCCGACGATGGTGCTGACGTTGATCGCAGCGATAACGCCCAGCACGCCCCCGATCACCGTACCGGCCACGCCGATCACCGTGCCCTGGACCATGAAGATGCCCATGATCTGCCGCGGCGTGGCGCCAATGGTGCGCAGGATGGCGATATCCGCGCCCTTGTCGTTCACTACCATGATCAAGGTGGCAATGATGTTGAACGCCGCCACCGCGACGATCATCAGCAACAGCAGCCCGATCATGGTCTTCTCCATCTTCATGGCGCTGAACAGGCTGCCCTGGGTGTGGGTCCAGTCGTCGGCCTTGTAGCCCGTGCCCAGGCCCTTGACGATGGCGGCGCTGACTTCAGGGGCCGTGTACAGGTCTTTCAGCTTGAGCCGCACGCTCTGCACCTGACCCGGCTGCCAGCGCTGCATCTCGGCCGCATCCGCCGCGTTGATCAGGCCCATGGAGCCGTCCAGTTCGGCGCCGACCTTGAACACCCCCACCACGTTGAGGCGCTGCATGCGCGGGGTGATGCCGCCGGGCGCGGTGCTGACTTCCGGCACGATGAGGGTGATCTTGTCGCCCACGTTCAAGCGGAAGCGCCTGGCCGTGATCTCGCCGATGACAACGCCGAACTCACCGGGCTTGAGGTCGTCCAGACGCCCCTGAACGATGTGATCGGCGACGATCGACACTTCGCCTTCGCGAGCCGGATCGACACCGCTGATCTGGATCGGCTGCATCATGCCCTTGTACGACAGCATGCCGTCGAGTTCGGTGAACGGCACGGCCGCCAGGACCTCGGGGTTTTTCATGGCTGCGGCAGCCACCGGCCGCCAGTCGTCCAGCGGTTTCACGCCCTGGATCATGGCATGGGGCACCATGCCCAGAATGCGTGAGCTCATTTCGCGCTGGAAGCCGTTCATCACCGACAGCACCACGATCATCGCGAGCACGCCCAGGGCGAGGCCGATCATCGACGTCATGGAGATGAACGAAATGAAGTTCTTGCGACGCTTGGCGCGGGTGTAGCGCAAGCCGACGAAGATTGACAAGGGTCTGAACATGCAGAGGTAACCCGTTAGAAAAAAGAAGCTAGATCGGCACCAGGCGGCCATCTTCCAGGCGCAGTACGCGGTCCATCTGTCGCGCCAGGCTCAGGTCGTGGGTGACCACCAGAAACGCGGTGCGTAGCGATACGCTGAGTTCGAGCATCAGGTCCTGAATGCCTTGCGCCGTGTGGTGGTCGAGGTTGCCGGTGGGCTCGTCGAGCATGACCAGGCCAGGCGTGTTCACCAGGGCACGGGCAATCGCCACGCGCTGACGTTCGCCGCCCGACAGCTCGGCAGGCTTGTGCTGCAACCGATGGCCCAGGCCGACACGCTCCAGCAATGCGGTAGCACGCTGCCTGGCCTCGGGGATCGCAGTCTTGCCGATCAGCAGCGGCATGCAGACGTTTTCCAGCGCGGTGAATTCGGGCAACAGATGGTGGAACTGGTAGACGAACCCCAGAGCGCGGTTGCGCAGCAGGCCACGGGCCCGCTCGTTCAACGCCGAGAGTTCTTCCCCGGCCAGCCAGACGCTGCCGCGGCTGGGCGTATCGAGCCCGCCGAGCATGTTGAGCAAGGTGCTCTTGCCCGAGCCGGAACTGCCGACGATGGCCACTCGCTCACCGGCGTGTAGCTCCAGTTGCAGATTGTCCAGCACCACCACGGATTCCGGGCCTTCCTCGTAGGACTTGCCCAGGTTGCGACAACTCAATACTGCTTGTTCACTCATGCCCGACTCACTCATAACGTAACGCCTCCGCCGGCTGGGTACGCGCAGCGCGCCAGGCCGGATACAAGGTGGCGAGGAAACTCAGGACCAACGCCGCGCCGCAGACCATGAACACATCGTTGGCCATGAGCTGCGACGGCAGGTAATCGATGAAGTAGACATCGGCGTTGAGAAACTTGTGGCCGATGGCCTTTTCCAGCAAGGCAATGGCGGCGCTCACGTTCAAGGCCGCAAGAATGCCGACAACGGCGCCGATCAACGTGCCGACCACGCCGATCACCGTGCCCTGGACCATGAAGATGCGCATGATCTGCCCCGGTGTCGAGCCCAGGGTGCGCAGAATGGCGATGTCGCCCTTCTTGTCGTTGACCACCATCACCAGTGTGGAAATGATGTTGAACGCGGCCACGGCGACGATCAGCAGCAACAGCAGGCCGATCATGGCTTTTTCCATGCCGATGGCCTGATAGAGATTGCCGTGGGTGCGGGTCCAGTCGCGGGCATAGTAGGTCTGGTCGCCCAGTTGCTGGGCGATCTGCCAGGACACACGCGGCGCCTGGAACAGGTCCTCGAACTTCAGACGCAAGCCTTGCACCTCACCGGTTTTCCAGCGATGCAGCTTGCCCAGGTCTTCGAGGTTGGCCAGGCCCAGGTAACCGTCCAGCTCGCCGGCGCCGACGTGGAAGATACCGGTCACGGTGAAGCGCTTCATGCGCGGGAACATGCCGGCCGGAGTGACGGTGACTTCCGGTGCCACGAAGGTCACCTTGTCGCCAACACCGACGCCCAGCTTGGTCGCAGCCTTGTCGCCGATCATCAGGCCGAATTCACCGGGCCTGAGGTCATCGACCCTGCCCTGCTTGACGAAGGCGTCGATGATCGAAACGTTGTGCTCCTGCGCAGGATCGATGCCATTGAGCAGAATCTTCTGGACCTGCCCGTCATGGGTCAGCAAACCCTGCATCTGAGTGAACGGCGCGACCGCCGCCACCTGCGGGTTCTGCCGGACCTGCGCGGCCAGGGCTGGCCAGTCGCCGATGGGTTGGCCGGATTCGACGGTAGCGTGCGGGACCATGCCCAGCACGCGGGTACGCATCTCGTGATCGAAGCCGTTCATGACCGACAGCACGACGATCATCACGACCACGCCCAGGGCGAGACCGATCATCGAGGTGAGGGAGATGAACGACACGAAATGATTGCGTCGCTTGGCACGGGTGTAGCGCGCGCCAATGAAAACGAAAAGAGGTCTGAACATGTCGGGGCTTGTTCGGGTGAAAGAGGAGACGTCCTGCTGGCAGGGCGTGACGAGCAGCTTTACACTCGGACCATCGCCTCTACCCCGGGTTCGTCATGACGACATCAGATGAAGAAGATCGCCGCGAATACTATCGCATCGATGACCGCATCGCACTGGAAATCACCATACTCCCGGAGGTCGAGACGGCAGGTGAAGACATGTTGCAGGATGCGTCGCCGCTGTTCGACCTGCTCGGTGAAATGCACCTGGCCGAGTTCGAAACCCAGCACCTGCTGCGCCAGCTGAGCGAAACCAACCGCGCCGTGGAGGCTGTGCTCAAGGCGCAGAACCGGCGCATCGACCTGCTCGGCCAACTGGTCGCGCAGACCCTGCTGGAGCGTATCGGCGAACCTCGCCCGGTGGTGCTGTCCGAAGGTGGCCTGGCGTTCTTCCAGCAGCAGCCGATGACCGAGCGCACGCGCCTGACCCTGCGGATCGCGCTGATGCCACAGGCGCTCGGCCTGTCGCTCAAGGCAAGCGTCACCAGCTGCACTGCCGTGGGTGATGACCAGTTCGAGATCGGTACCCAGTTCACCGACATCAGCGATGCCCAGCGTCAATTGCTGGCCCGCTACATCCTGCACAGACAGCAACTGCAACGCCGCCAGGCGCGCGAGCGGCAAGCCCCGGCAATCGATTGACCCACACATTCATTCAAGGAGCGAACGTGACGCTTATCTACGGCCATCGCGGCGCCAAGGGCGAAGCCCCGGAAAACACTCTCGCCAGTTTCAAGCAGTGCCTCGAACACGGGGTGCGTCGATGCGAACTGGACCTGCATCTGTCCCGAGACGGCGAGTTGATGGTCATTCATGACCCGACCCTCAAGCGCACCACCGGGCGCGGCGGCAAGGTCGTCGAGCACGATGCCCAGGCGCTGGTCACCTATGACGCGCGCAAGGGCGGCCCGGGCTGGGTGTCGCCCTGCCCCATTCCACGCCTGGAAGAGCTGTTCCAGGCATGCCCGTTCGAGCACTGGCAGCTGGAGGTCAAGAGCGCCTCGCGCACCCGCGCGGCGACCACCGTGCTGGCCATCCGCGAACTGGCGCAGCGCATGAACCTTCTGGACCGCATCACCATCACCTCAAGCTCGCGGGAAGTGCTGCGCGCGGCTCTGGAATTGACCCCGGACGTGGCGCGCGGGCTGGTGGCCGAATATGCCTGGCTCGACCCGATCAAGGTCGCGCAGAGCTATGGCTGCGAAATGCTCGCGCTGAACTGGACGCTGTGCACCCCCGAGCGCCTGCTCAAGGCGCAGCGCCAGGGTTTGCATGTGTCGGTATGGACGGTCAACGAGCCTGCGCTGATGCGCAGACTCGCCGACTTCGGCGTGGACAGCCTGATTACAGACTTTCCCGGTTTGGCCAGCGCCACCCTCGGGAATCGCTGAAATCGGTCTCCCCGGCCGGCTCAGGCCACCGGCCGGAGCCGCTCAAAAAAGCCGGTTGAGGCCGTCGTAGGCGGCCACTCGATAGGCTTCGGCCATGGTCGGGTAGTTGAAGGTGGTGTTGACGAAGTACTTCAGGGTATTGAGCTCACCGGGCTGGTTCATGATCGCCTGGCCGATGTGCACGATCTCCGAGGCCTGGTCGCCGAAGCAATGCACGCCCAGTACCTGCAGGGTCTCGCGGTGGAACAGGATCTTCAGCATGCCCACCGGCTCGCCGGAAATCTGCGCGCGGGCCATGCCCTTGAAGAACGCCTTGCCCACTTCGTAGGGCACCTTGGCCTGGGTCAACTCATGCTCGTTCTTGCCGATCGAGCTGATCTCGGGAATGGTGTAGATCCCGGTCGGCACATCGTTGACGAAGCGCCAGCTGCCGTTGTCGACCACGCTGCCGGCCGCCGAACGGCCCTGGTCATGGGCGGCACTGGCCAGACTCGGCCAGCCGATCACGTCGCCCGCACCGTAGATCGTCGGCACCGAGGTGCGATACGCCTCGTCGACACTGATCTGGCCGCGGCCGTTGACCTTGATGCCGATGTTCTCAAGGCCCAGACGGTCGGTGTTGCCAGTACGGCCGTTGCACCAGAGCAAGGCGTCGGCCTTGATTTTCTTGCCTGACTTGAGGTGCAGCACCACGCCGTTTTCCAGGCCTTCGACCTTCTCGTATTCCTCGTTGTGCCGCACCATCACGTTGTTGTTGCTGAAGTGATAGCTCAAGCCCTGGGAAATCTCGGCATCGAGGAAACTGAGCAATTGCTCGCGGTTGTCGATCAGCTCGACCAGCACGCCCAGGCCACTGAAGATCGATGCGTATTCGCAGCCGATGACTCCGGCGCCGTAGATGATCAACTTGCGCGGCGTGTGGGTGATGCTCAGCACGGTGTCGCTGTCGTAGATGCGCGAATGGCTGAAATCGATGTCGGCAGGCCGGTAAGGGCGCGAGCCGGTGGCAATGATGACGCTCTTGGCGATGAGTTTTTCCTGCGCGCCGTTGGCGCAGATCACTTCAACCGTCTGCTCGTCGGAAAAACTGCCGGTGCCGAAGAACACGTCGACACGGTTGCGCGCGTAGTAGCTGGTGCGCGACGCCACCTGCTTGGCGATCACCCGCTCGGCGCTCTTGAGTACGTCCGGGAACGAGAACCAGCGCGGCTCGCCGATGGCCCGGAACATGGGGTTGGTGTTGAACTGAATGATCTGCTTGACCGAGTGGCGCAGCGCCTTGGAAGGAATCGTACCCAGGTGGGTGCAGTTGCCGCCGACCTGGCGCCGACTGTCGACCATGGCCACCTTGCGCCCGGCCTTGGCGGCGTTCATCGCCGCCCCTTCTCCGGCGGGGCCGGAACCCAGCACCACTACGTCGTAGTTGTAGACAGCCATGCGTACTCCTTCAAATCTGGCCGGGCGCCACGGCGGCGCCTGCGGCTGGCGTGCCCTCATCAGGCATCGAAAAACATGCGGTGCATTCTATAGGAAGCGCAGGCACCGCGGATGTTCACCCTTAGTCGGCGCGTAGCCTATTTTCCGTGGCCCGCAACGTCAACGATTGCCTGCGAAATTTTGCCACTCGAGCCCGGTCGCAGGCCCCTTCCGGTGCATAGGATCATGCGATTGCTGCGGTGGATGCCGGGGTGCCGGAGCCGGTCGCGGTTGCCAGAGCACTTTCATCGAGCAGTTCGAGCATCGCCGCCAGGTTCGGCGAACCGGCGCCACGGCGCCAGATCAGCCAGGTGTGCAGCCAGCGAAAATCCTCGGCCAAGGTCCATACGCTGACGTTGCTGCTGCCTGGCATGCTCTCCAGCATGCTGCGTGGCATCAGTGCCAATCCCGCTCCGGCGCTGACGCAGGCGAGCATGCCGTGATAGGACTCCATCTCGAAAATCTTGCCCGGCGCGGCGCCGTCGGCGACGAACCAGTTCTCGAAATGGCGACGGTAGGAGCAGTTGGCGCGAAAGGCATAAATGGTTTCGCCATTCACGTCCTGAGGTCGTGACACCGGCGCATGGCTGCGCGCGCTGACCAGGACCATTTCTTCGTCGAACACCACCCGTCCGTCGAGCAGCGGATGACGCAGCGGTCCGTCGACGAAAGCCGCTGCCAGGCGCCCACTCAACACGCTGTCGAGCATGTCGCCCGAGGGGCCGGTGGAGAGATCCAGCTCCACCTTCGGATAGCGGTGGTGATAAGCCGCCAGCAACGGTGGAATGCGCACCGCCGCCGTACTTTCCAGCGATCCCAGTGCGAAGGAGCCCTGGGGCTCGGTACCGGACACCGCCTGGCGCGCTTCTTCGACCAGATCGAGAATGCGCCGGGTGTAATCCAGAAAGCTCCAGCCGTTGGGCGACAGACGCAGACGCAGTTTCTCGCGGATGAACAGATCGACCCCCAGTTCGCTTTCCAGTTGCTTGATTCGCGTGGTCAGGTTCGACGGCACACGATGCACCCGTTGCGCTGCAGCGGCGATGCTGCCCTCCTCCGCCACCGCGCGAAACAGCTCCAGCTGAGTCAGGTCCATACATTCTCCAAACGAGATGGTTTTGGTTATTATTATTCAGTTTTAATGATTTAACCATCCTCGTATCGTGGCTGACATCTTCTCTCGACAGGTGAACGCCATGACCCATGCCATCTCCATGAACCCCGCCACCGGCGCCGAGCTGCAACGCTACCCGTTCGACAGCGAGGCGCAACTCGAACAGACCCTGGCCGGCAGCTCCGCCGCCTTCGAACAGTGGCGCTACGTAGCGCTGAGTGAACGCTCCGCCGTCATCGCACGCATGGGCGACGTCCTGCGCCAGATGGGCGAACCACTGGCGCAGATGATCACCCAGGAAATGGGCAAGCCCATCACCCAGGCCCGCGCCGAGGTCGAAAAGTGTGCCGGACTGTGCCATTGGTACGCTGAGCACGGCCCGGCGATGCTTGCAGCCGAAGCCACCCAAGTGCCTGGGCAGAAGGCGCGCATCGAGTACCGTCCGCTGGGGCCGGTGCTGGCGGTGATGCCGTGGAATTTCCCGCTCTGGCAGGTCCTGCGCGGGGCGATTCCCGTGCTGCTGGCCGGTAATGGCTATCTGCTCAAGCACGCGCCTAACGTCATGGGCAGCGCCACCCTGCTGCGTGAAGCGTTCGATCGGGCGGGGCTGCCCCAGGGCCTGTTCGGTGTAGTCAACGTGGAGCCGGCCGGTGTGTCGCGGGCCATCGCCGACCCGCGTGTGGCAGCCGTCACCGTGACCGGCAGCGTCGGCGCCGGCTCGGCCATCGCCGCTCAAGCGGGCGCGGCCTTGAAGAAGTGCGTGCTGGAACTGGGCGGCTGCGACCCGTTCATCGTCCTGGCCGATGCCGACCTGGACGAAGCGGTCAAGGCTGCCTTGCTCGGCCGCTTCCAGAACACCGGTCAGGTCTGCGCCGCGGCCAAGCGCCTGATCGTCGAATCCAGCATTCTGCCGGCCTTCACCGAGCGCTTCCTAGCCGCCACCCGTGCGCTGAAGGTCGGCGATCCGCAGCTCGACGACACCTACATCGGCCCCATGGCGCGTTACGATCTGCGCGACGAGCTGGACGGCCAGGTCCAGGCCTCCATCGAGCAAGGTGCCGAACTGCTGCTGGGCGGGCACAAGCTCGAGGGCGATGGCAATTTCTACGCACCGACGGTGCTTGGCAACGTGCAGCCCGGCATGACCGCCTTCGATCAGGAACTGTTCGGCCCCGTGGCGTCCATCATCGAGGCGCGCGATGCAGAGCATGCGCTGGCACTGGCCAACGACAGTGAGTTCGGGCTGTCGGCGACGGTGTGGACGGCCGATGCCGAACTGATCGAATACTTCACCGAGCGCCTGGAAACCGGTTCGATCTTCATCAACGGCTACGGTGCGTCGGATGCCCGCGTGGGCTTCGGTGGCATCAAGAAGAGCGGCTTCGGACGCGAACTGTCACACTTCGGTGTGCGCGAGTTCTGCAACGCCCAGACGGTCTGGCTCGATCGCCGCTGAGCTGTTCAAGCAGCGGGCTTGTGCGGCATAGTCATGCATTGCATCGTCAACCCACGCGCCGAGGCCCCATGACCCGCACCGTTCTCCAGCAGTTTCCCGCGCAGCGCGACGACATCGGTGACCTGACCACCCGTCGCCCGCTGCCGGGCCCTGGCATCGAGCAACTCGATCCCTTCCTGTTTCTCAACCATCACGGCCCGCAGACCTACCCACGCAACAACCAAGGTCTGCCGTTCGGCCCCCATCCCCATCGCGGCTTCGAAACCGTCACGTTTATCCTGCAAGGCGAGCTGTCGCATCTGGACAGCGGTGGCCACGAGAGCATCATCGGGGCCGGTGGCGTGCAATGGATGACCGCAGGTTCCGGACTGGTCCATGCCGAGCTTTTGCCACAGTCGTTCAAGCGCGAGGGCGGCCCGCTGGAGATTCTCCAGTTGTGGGTAAACCTACCCGCACGCCTGAAGATGACTGCCCCGGCCTATGTCGGCCTGCAAGGCGCCGACATCCCCACGATCACTGAACCTCTGGCCGAAGTCCGCCTGATTTCCGGGGATTATGTTTCCAGTACACAGCGTTCTGAGCGAGGGCCGATCGACTCGTTGACGGGTTTGTGTTTGATGACCGTGCACCTGCAACCTGGCGCCCGACTCTCGCTGCCAGCGCCGGTGGGCCATAACGTCTTTCTGTACGTCGTTGACGGCCAAGCCAGCGTCGCAGGTACCGCGCTGCAGTGCCACCACCTGGTCAAACTCAGCGACACGCACGACAGCGTAACCGTCGAGGCCACGGCCTGCGCCACTCTGCTGTACGGCCATGGCGAACCGCTGGGCGAGCCAGTGGCCAGTTATGGACCCTTCGTGATGAACACCCGCGAAGAGATCCAGCAGGCATTCGCCGATTATCAGGCCGGCAAGTTCGGTCACATCCAGGACTGAGTTCGTAGCGGTTTGCTGGAGCAAAACCTCATGAACAGGCCATACTCTGCATGAAGTCGACCCGATAATCACAAGAACCGGACTCATTCATGCAGAACAGCCTCAGCCCGATCGATCGGCGCATCCTGCGCCTGCTCCAACACGACGCCGACCTCTCGGCGGCGCAGGTCGCCGAACGCGTGGAGTTGTCCCAATCGCCGTGCTGGCGACGCATCCACCGCATGCAGGAGGAAGGGCTGATCGAGCGCAAGGTCGCCCTGCTCAACCCGAAAAAGCTCGGCCTGAGCATGACCATCTTCGTCAGCGTCAAGCTGTCGGGCCACGGCCGACGGCACCTGACCGAATTCGAGGAAGCCATCATCGGCTACCCGCAGGTGCTGGAGTGCTACACCATGGCCGGAGGCATGGATTTCATGCTCAAGGTGGTGGCCAAGGACATCGCCAGCTACGAGCGATTCCTGCGTGACCACCTGCTGCAGAAGCCCCACGTGCAGGAAGCCTATTCGAACATCGCCATGAGCGAAGTCAAACGCACGACCGAGCTGCCGTTGGAATGAAGGCTGGAAGGAGAAAAGAAAGAAAACGCAGACAAATCATTTGACATGCAAATGATAACGATTATTATTGAGCTCAACCGATCGAGAGATCGGTTGGATAATCCGAAGGGCCTTAGGTCGGACCTTCAGATTATCTCCTCATCAGGCTAATCACGGTTTTTGACCCGGCTTTTTGCCGGGTCTTTTTTTTGGCTCTTCAGGCTAATGAAGAGTGTTGCACGCCGTCGGTTTCGAACATCACCGACTTGAAGGCGCCACTGCAAAGATGGCGCGAATGATATCAAAAGAACATCGGAAAACGGAAGTCCGAACTCGCCTTCTCTCTACAGATGACCAGGATTCGCGCAAAAGGAGGTGTCTCCATGACCCCACTGCTCACGCCCTCTCATGATCTGTTGGACCTCATTCACGGCCAGCCGCACCGTCAACGCCTCTATCGGCAGTTGCGTGGCCTGCCGCGCCGAACGCAACAGGTGCTGCTCTACAGCCGTCTCGACGAACTGGACTACCCGGCCATCGCCCAGCGACTGCACCTGACCCTGGGCGACGTCGAACAGCGGATGCAGAGCGCGATGCGCGTCTGCTGCAAACCGCTTCTGCCGGGCCAGAGCCTGGCCATTCACTGGTACGTCAAACTGCAAAATCCGCTCACCACGGCCAGCGAGCGCATCGACTTCCGTCGCTGGCTCGACAGCGATGGCGCGCACCTGGCTGCCTTCCACGCCACCGAACTGCAATGGCGCCAGTTGCTCGCGCCCGCCACGCTGCTGGGGCATGACCGATGGCACCACAAGGCTCGGCAAGGGCTGAGCCTACGGGGGTGGGCGACCGCAGGCCTGGCCATGGCACTGGCCCTGGAGCTCATCAGCCAGAGTCTTTGAGCTTACTGAAACAGACCGAGCTGGCCGCCGATCAGCGTGTTGAAGTCGTCGTTGACGAACGGCAGGATCGCATCGGCAATGGGCTGCAGTTGTCGAGTCAGGTAATGGTCATAGTCGATGGGTGACTGACGCGCTTCCAGAGGTTCGGGCCCAGCCACCGTCATGACATAGCTGATCCAGCCACCACGTTGATACTGCAGCGGGCGCCCTGTCGATCGGTTGTGTTCATCGGCGATACGCGCCGCTCGGACGTGAGGAGGAACATTGCGCTCATAGTCGTGCAACGGCCTGCGCAGCCGCTTGCGATAGACCAACAGGCCGTCCAATTCACCTTCCAGGGTCCGTTTGACGTAATCACGCACATACGCCTGGTAGCCCTGGTGCCTGAAGATTTTCGAGTAGAGCGCTTGCTGGAACTCGCGAGCCAGCGGCGACCAATCGGTGCGCACGCTCTCCAGGCCCTTGTAGACCATCTCGTCCTGGCCGTCGGCGCGCCTGACCAGACCTGCGTAGCGCTTCTTGCTGCCCTCTTCCGCGCCACGAATGGTCGGCATCAGAAAGCGCCGGAAGTGGCTCTCGAACTGCAATTCCAATGCACTGTCGAGCCCATGTTCGCGCCGCAGATGATCACGCCACCACTGATTGACCTCGACCACCAGTTGCTTGCCGATACGAGCGGCATCAGCCTCGTCGTGAGCGCCGTTGAGCCAGACGAACGTCGAGTCGGTATCGCCATAGATCACCGGGTACCCGCGCGCCTCGATCAGCTCGCGCGTACGGCGCATGATCTCGTGGCCACGCAGGGTGATCGACGATGCCAGCCGCGTATCGAAAAAGCGGCAGCCACTGGAACCCAGTACGCCGTAGAACGCATTCATGATGATCTTCAACGCCTGCGACAGCGGCGCGTTGCCCTGCGCCTTGGCCGCTTCGCGCCCTTCCCAGACATTTGCGACGATGGCGGGCAGGCAATGAACGGTGCGTGAGAAGCGCGCGCCGCGAAAGCCGGGCACCGAGTGCTCGTCGTCGGGATTGGCCAGGCCTTCGGCCAGACCCACCGGGTCGATCAGGAAGGTGCGGATGATCGACGGATACAGGCTCTTGTAGTCCAGCACCAGCACCGACTCGTACAGACCCGGCCGCGATTCCATGACGAAGCCGCCGGGACTGGCTTCGGGCGGACGACGGCCGAGGCTGGGCGCCACGAACCCCTGGCGGTGCATCGCCGGCAGATACAGATGGGTGAAGGCCGCGATCGAACCGCCGCTGCGGTCTGCCGGCAGGCCGGTGACGCTGGCACGCTCGAGCAGGAACGTGAGCAGCTCGGTCTTGGCGAAAATCCGTGTGACCAGTGCGCAGTCCTTGATGTTGTAACGTGCAAGGGCCGGCTTGTCCTCGGCGAACATGCGGTTGATCTCGTCCATGCGCTGGTACGGCGTGGAAATGTCCTTGCCTTCGCCCAGCAAGGTCTGGGAAACGTTTTCCAGACTGAACGAGGGAAAATTCCAGGTCGCCGAGCGCAAGGCCTCGACGCCGTCGATGATCAACCGCCCGGGAGCGCCGGCGAAATAGTGGTCGTTGCCGCTGCCGTGCTCGCGCCAGGTCATTTCGGCGCCCCCGCGGCCCAACAGCAACGGGACGTTGAGGCGCCTGGCGTGTTCGTGCAGGACCCGCAGGTCGAACTGCACGACATTCCAGCCGATGATTGCGTCCGGGTCGTGCTCGGCGAACCAGGCATTGAGGCTCTGCAGCAGTTCCACGCGGCTGTCCCGGTAGTGCAGAGCGAAATCCATCTGACGGGTATCGCCATTGGGGGGACCCAGCATGAACACGTCGCGCTGCCCACAGCCCTCGATGCCGATGCAGTACAGCTCACCCTGGGCCGTGGTCTCGATATCCAGGGAGGCCAGGCGCAGTTGTGGACGGTAGCCCGGCGCCGGTTTGAGCTTGGCCTCATGGTATTGGCCATCGGCCTGCACTTGACCGTCGAAGGCCACACCGGCCGTGATGAAGCGCTCCATCAGGTAGCGCTCATGGGGGCGAATGTCGGCCTCGAAGAGCTCTATCCCGGCTTGCCTGAGCACCGTTTCCACACGCTGCAACTGGCCGTACTGCCGACAGTACAGCCCGGCCACCGGGCGCTGGTCGAAATCACGCAGGGCCAACGGTTTGATCTCGACGCCGGCTTCGTCCTCGAGCAAGCGCCGCGCCTGCTCCTGGTGCTGCACGGGCAGAAACGCGACCGAGGGCTGCACGGGCAGGCGCACGAGACGTGGGCCGGCGTCGGTCGCCAGCCACAGCTCGATCTGCGTACCTTCGGCGGTATCGCGCCAATGTCGCGTCAGGATGAAGCCCTGTTGTGGGGTCACGGCAGCAGGCCTTTAACGGAAAATGTGGGCGCGGCAACGGCACGTCCGGCTCATATGAAGCAACATCATAAACTGTACATCCATACACATAAAGCTTGCCTGTGGCGGCACGTCTGGCATGCTAGACCTCTGTACAGCTTTTCGATCAGGTTCCCATGCGGCTGTTTCTCTGCGAAAAACCGTCCCAGGCCAAGGACATCGCCAAGGTCCTCGGCGCCACGCGTCGTGGCGACGGCTGCTGGCTGGGCAACGCCGTCACGGTCACCTGGTGCATCGGCCACCTGCTGGAGACCGCACCGCCGGACGCCTACGACGCCCGCTACAAGCGCTGGGTGCTGGCAGACCTGCCGATCATCCCGCAGCAGTGGAAGATGCAGGTCAAGCGCAAGACCGCCAGCCAGTTCAAGGCGGTCAAGCGCCTGCTGGGTGAAGCTGGGGAACTGGTCATCGCGACGGACGCCGACCGCGAAGGTGAAATGATCGCCCGCGAGCTGGTCGAGCATTGTCGCTACCGGGGTCCGGTGCAGCGCCTGTGGCTCTCGGCCCTGGACGACGCCTCGATCCGCAAGGCGCTGGCGGCCCTCAAGCCAGGTGCCGAGACATTCTCCCTCTACCACAGCGCACTGGGCCGCTCGCGGGCCGACTGGCTGATCGGCATGAACATGAGCCGGCTGTTCACCCTGCTCGGGCGTCAGGCCGGCTACCAGGGTGTGCTGCCCGTAGGGCGCGTCCAGACGCCGACCCTGCGGCTGGTGGTGGACCGCGACCGCAGCATCGCCGATTTCGTCCCCGCCGCCTATTGGGCCATCGACGTGCAACTGCTCGGCGAGCAGACCGAATTCACGGCGCAATGGATACCACCGACGGACAGCTGCGACGACCAGGGACGGTGCCTCAACCAGCCGCTGGCGCAGCAGGCCGCTGCTGCGATGATGCAGGCGAACCAGGCGACGCTGACCAAGCTGCGCACCGAGCGCATGAAAGAGGCCGCCCCCCTGCCCTTCGACCTGGGCACACTGCAGGAAGTCTGTTCGAAGAAGCTTGGCCTGGGCGCCCAGGAAACGCTGGACGTGGCTCAGGCACTGTACGAAACCCACAAAGTCATCACCTACCCTCGCAGCGATTGCGGTTTCCTGCCACTCAGCCAGCATGGGGATGCAGGCGCGATCATCGCCGCGTTGGGCCGCGCCGATCCCGGGCTGACGCCCTTGCTGCCTTACCTGGATGCCCAGCGCCGCTCACGCGCCTGGAACAACGCCAAGGTCGGTGCCCACCACGGCATCATTCCGACCGCCGTCGCTGCAACGGCGGACAAGCTGCAAGGCAAATACCGCGCAGTCTACAGCCTGATCCGCGCCCGTTACTTGGCGCAGTTCCTGCCCAATCACGAATATGACCGTACCCAGGCCGACTTCGACTGCGCGAGCCACGCGCTGCGTGCGGTAGGCAAACAGGTGGTCGAGCCCGGCTGGAAGCGCGCCATCCCACAAGCCCTCGGCGCAGCCAAGGGCCGCGAAGCACCGGCGCCACAGCCCCTGCCACGGCTGACCCAGGGCCAGACCTGCGCGGTGCGCGAAGTGAAACTCAAGGACCTTTGGACCCAACCGCCCAAGCCCTTCACTGAAGGTGATCTGATCAAGGCGATGAAGAACGTCGCCAAGCTGGTCGAAGATCCGCGCCTGAAGCAGAAACTCAAGGACACCACCGGGATCGGCACCGAGGCCACTCGTGCCGGCATCATCCAGGGCCTGATCGACCGCGGTTATCTGACCAAACAGGGCAAGGCCCTGGCCGCCGCACCTGCCGCCTTCAGCTTGATCGACGCGGTCCCTCGGGCCATCGCCGACCCGGGCACCACCGCCATCTGGGAACAGGCACTGGACATGGTGCAGAGCGGCGAGATGTCGCTGGAGACGTTCGTGGCCAAGCAATCGGCCTGGTTGAGCAAGCTGGTGGAACGTTGTGCTGGGTTGCGCATGGTCATCAGTGGCCCGGCGCCGGAGGGTGCCACACCGTGGAAGAACAAACGCAAACGCAAACCCTCCAAGGCGGCCTGAGCTGCAACCCGTCGCTTGAAGCGCCGATACGGTCGGCTTGCTTTGTGAAATGGCGCAACACCCGGTAGGCTGCGCCGATCATTTTCCGCCAGGCCTTGCCCTTGATCGTGCTGCATGACATCGCTGTAGCCAGCGACTTCGACCCTACCATCAGCTGTGACCGCTGCGCGGCCAAATGCTGCCGGCTGGAAGTCATTCTGATCACCGACACCGGCGTGCCGGAACGCTTCATCGAAGTGGATGAATGGGGATCGGAAACCATGTCGCGTCTCGACGATGGCTGGTGCGCGGCACTGGACCGACGCACCATGAGTTGCAGTATCTACCTGAATCGCCCGTTGATCTGTCGCGAGTTCGACATGGGCGGCCCGGACTGCCAGGAAGAACGGCTGCGGCCGTAGGCGTCCGCGCTACGGCTCAGATCACCTTGACCGCACGACCAATGAACTGGATGGGGCCGGTCGGTCGGCCTGTCGTCGAACCCGACTTGGGCTCCAGGGTCAGCTCGAACAGCTGGTTGTTTTCCAGCGGTGGCAGCTTGTCCAGGGGCACATGCACGCTTTGTCCAGGCTCCACCAGCCCCAGGGAGACAGGGCCTTGCCAGCTGTCGGCCTTGGTCCAGAACTGCAAGGCTCGATCCGGCGGTACCGCCGTCTCGCTGAGGGGGATCAATTGCACTTCCCTCGAATCGCTGGCCTGCACGACCCAGCCCGGCGCCTTGTCCTGGGGCGCGATGAGCACGACCACATAGGCCGGTCCCGGCACCGGCGCGCGGACGTTGAACAACAGGGCGCCGAGCACCAGGGTTGCTGCCAGCCCAGCGCCCGCCAGGCCCCGCCATACACCCAGGCGATTCCACCAGATGGGTACCGGCTGCGCCCCTGCGCTGTCCAGGCTGCGCTGGATGCGAGGCCACAAGGTCGCAGGCGTTGGTACGGGGGTGACGCGCTCAGCTAGCGGCAGCAACCGCGCTTCCCAGGCATCGACCGCGGCGCGCAGTTCACGATCCGTGGCCAATCGCCGTTCGACCTCTGCGCGCTGCGCGGCGTCGAGCGTTCCGAGTACGTATTCGCTGGCCAGTTCTTCAGTATTCATGGGTTCTACCTGCTCGCTTGGTTCGCTCATCCCATGCACTCACGCAGCGCTGCCAGACTGCGTTTGATCCAGGCCTTGACCGTACCCAGCGGCGTTTGCAGCCGCTGAGCAATTTCAGCATGTGAATAGCCATCCAGGTAGGCGTGGTACAGGCATTGGCGGCGCTGCGGATCGAGTTGTTCCAGGCAGCCGTCGATTCGTGCGCTGCCCAGCACAGCCTCCGCTGGCTCCTCGGTCGCCAACCCGTCCAGGTCTTCATCGTTGAGGGCTCGCACCCTGGCGTGGCGCCGAATATGGTTGAGCGCAAGGTGCCGGGTGATGGTGAACATCCACCCCCGCGCCGAGCCTCGTTGGGCATCGAAACTGGCCGCCTGGGTCCAGATTCGCACGAACGCGTCGTGCACGATGTCCTCGGCCAGTGCCCGCTCGCCAACCAGGCGCAGGGCCACGGCGAGAAGGCGCCCGCCCTCGCGCTGATACAAGCCCTGCAGTGCCTGGCGATCGCCACGAGCACACTGCTGCAGGGCGACTTCGTAATCGAATGGATTTTCCGGCAAGGACACGAAAGACCGCCATGGCAAGTGGAAGAATGAAGTTCGCTGGGCAGTGTAGACCAGACGCGCGGACTTGCCGTTCCGCGCGCCGCTGCTACGGCATCGTTACTTGGCGGACCAGAAAATGTAGTCGGCCTGGTATTTCACGGTTTCTTTCTGGCCCTTCTGGGCAGTGGTGCAGGCGCTGGTGGGGGCCACGCCACCCTTGAGCGCGGTGCGCTGGATGTAGGTGACACCCTGCATGGCGCCCTTGCCTTCGGCGGGGTTGGCCTTGACCAATTGGTACGGCAGATTGCCGTCACCGGCTGGAGCCACGGCGACCTGGGTGCCGGTCACCTTGGAGCCGTCTGCCGACTGCCACGTGGCGGGCGGGCCATAATAGGTGCCCACCTGCTTGCCGGCACGATCATCGAGGACCGCCTTGGGGCCGACGAACGTCCATTCGGTCTGGCCGGCGGCATTGGCCTTGTCACGGCATTCATAGGTGATTTCACCCTTGCCGACGGTTTCCATCGCGACCTTGTTACCGGCCGGAACCTGGACCGGGGCAGGCAGATCCATTTGCGCCTGGGCAGTGGTTGCCAAAGCGAAGGTGGCGGCGAAGAGGACGTTGGCCAGGCAGAAACGGTGTGTGCTGTTCATCGCGTAAGCTCCAGATAAAGGATCGAGGCGGCAGCGCCTTGTGTGGCTGCTGTAGGTACTACTCGCGAGCCGAAGCTTTGGATGCACGAAAAAAAAAGATTTTTCCTATCACGTCCATTTACATGCGGCGCAACCCCTGTCGCTTATTTGGGTCCATGCTTAAGCCTGCCGCAAATTCCCGAGAGCCCTATGCCTTCCAACACCGCCGCCAGCGACAGCTGGCCACAGCGATTTCGCGACAAACCCTGGTTATGGACCCTTACCGGCGTGCTATTGGCCGTCAGCGCCGTGGTCCTGGTGTGGAGCATCGTCAATGCCTTGCTGCATGCCGACCGTCAGCACGCCTGGTACGCCCTGCTGGGTGGCACCGGCGGTTTCGCGGCGACGGCACTGGGTGCGTTGATTGCCCTGGCGCTGCGGGAGATTTCCTCGAAGGTGCAGGACGTCATGCTTGGCTTCGCCGGAGGCATGATGCTGGCAGCCAGTACGTTCTCCCTGCTGCTTCCGGGTCTGGAGGCCGCCAATACCCATACCGACAGCCCTGCGCTGGCGGCGCTGGTGGTGATCCTGGGCCTGGGGCTGGGCGTCGGCCTGATGCTGGCCTTGGACAAGGTGATTCCCCACGAGCATGAGAACGCCGGCAGACACGGTCCCAACGCCGAGCGGATTCACCGGGTATGGCTCTTCGTGTTGGCCATCACGCTGCACAACCTGCCTGAAGGCATGGCCATCGGCGTCAGCCTGTCCGATGGCAACCTGGCGGTCGGGATTCCGCTGACCAGCGCGATCCTGCTGCAGGATATTCCCGAGGGGCTGGCGGTGGCCATGTCGCTGCGGGCAACGGGCTTGAGTTCCGGCAAAGCCGCATTGGTGGCCATGGGCTCGGGCTTGATGGAGCCACTGGGGGCGATGGTCGGTCTGGGATTGTCGAGCGGCTTTGCACTGTCCTACCCGATCAGCATGGGCCTGGCGGCTGGTGCCATGATCTTCGTGGTGTCCCATGAAGTCATTCCGGAAACTCACCGCAATGGTCACCAGACCCCAGCAACGCTGGGCCTGATGCTGGGCTTCGCCGTCATGATGTTCATGGACACCGCGTTAGGCTGATGGTGGAGCGCCCTGGACGAGCCGTTGCGCGATCTGGGGCAGCACCTGCTCGCAGGGCTGTACGACCTTGACGCTGAGCAACCCATCCGCGCGGGTGCGTCCCAGGTTGATCGCGAGCAGCCGCTTGCCCTGACGCGACATTTCCTGACACAGGCGAAAGCTTGAGTAGGCCATCAGCGAGGAACCGACGATCAGCATGCCCGGTGCCGACGCCACGGCTTTCCAGGCCGCCTGAGCATGCGCAGGCTCCACGCCGCCACCGAAGAAGACCACGTCTGGCTTGAGCATATCGCTACCGCAACACGGACAGTGAGGCGTGCGGAAGGCCTCCAGAAAGCGCGCCGCCAGTTGCGCGTCGCCGTCCGGCGCAAGTACCGCGTGCACATCCTGCAAGTAGGGGTTCTGCTCTTCCAGCAACAACTGGACATCGTCGCGTTGCAGGCGCATTCCACAGTCCAGACAGACCACCCGATGCAGGTTGCCGTGCAGTTCGACGACATTGCGGCTACCGGCAGCATCATGCAGCCCATCGACATTCTGGGTGATCACACCGCTGATCAGGCCTTGCGACTGCAACGCTGCGAGCGCCTGGTGGGCGGCATTCGGCGAAGCCTGGTGCACGCCTCGCCAACCCACCATCGCCCTCGCCCAATAGCGCTTGCGCGTGGCGGCACTGGCGATGAAATCCTGATGCATGATGGGCGCGTTGCCGCGCCTGACGCCTTCGGTATCTCGATAATCGGGAATGCCCGAAGCGGTGCTGATACCGGCCCCGGTCAAGACCAGATAGGGCCCCTGCGCCATATGCTGGTACAGCGTATCGAGTTCGACCATGGCTGCATGCACCTCTGGTTGAGAGCTGTCGCCCGCACGGGCGCCACCGTTCAAGTTTGCGACAGCGTGACCTGACTGAGCAATTCATCTACCGCCCTGGCGCATTGAACGCGGTAGTCGGCGTGCAGCAGGCACAGCTCGGAGCTGCCCAGCAGCCGCAGCTTCGCGGCTTCGGCGACCGCTTGCATGTCGACGCCGCGCATCGCGAACTCTTCGAGCAGCGCCTGCATTGCATGGTGACGCTGGTCTGGACTGGACGTTGAAATCGACACGGTGGCTCCTCGGTGAAATCCTTGTTCGGGCTCATCCCATGACAATGACTGCCAGCGTCGAACAAATGCTTCGCCGCCGCGATGGACGGTCGTAGGCCAAAGGCCAGTTCTGCCATCGGGTTCACGCGCACGTCCCTGCAATCGCTTAGAATGACCGATGCGCATTGATCATCTATTCCGGAGCCCTACATGACCGCAGTCCCTACGAACACGCTTTGCATCTACCACGGAAACTGCGCCGACGGGTTCGGCGCAGCCTGGGTAGTGCGCAAGGCACTTGGGCCTGAGGTCGAGTTCCACGCCGCCGGCCACGGCCAGCTGCCTCCTGATGTCAGTGGTCGGCACGTGCTGATCGTGGATTTCGCCTACGATTACGCAACGCTCATGGCCATGGCCGCGCAGGCCTTGTCGATTCTGGTGCTCGATCACCACAAGACCGCCCAGGCAGACCTGCTCAAGGTGCCGGTGGCCGGGGCCTTCGGCGAACCGGTCGAGGGCGGCAACGTGCACGCCCTGTTCGACATGAACCGTTCGGGTGCGGGCCTGGCCTGGGACTACTTCTTCGCCGGCCAGCCGCGCCCTGCCCTGATCGACCATATCGAAGATCGTGACCTGTGGCGCTTCAAGCTGCCGGGTACCCGTGAAGTGCTGTCCAATCTGTTCAGCTATCCGCAGGACTTCACTGTCTGGGACACGCTGCTGGCAGCGCCGGTGGAGGATCTGCTGGCCGATGGCATCGCGATCGAAAGGCAGCGGCAAAAAACCGTGGCCGATCTGCTGCGGTCCACTGCGCGTCGCATGTCGATTGGTGGCCATGACGTTCCGGTGGCCAACATACCCTCGCTGTTCGCCAGCGATGCGGGCAACATCATGACCCAGGGCGAGCCATTTGCCGCGTGTTACTCGGACGGTCCCAAAGGCCGCTCGTTTTCACTGCGCAGCACGGATGAAGGCATGGACGTGTCCGAAATCGCCAAACAGTTCGGCGGTGGCGGTCATCGCAATGCGTCGGGCTTCCGCGTACCCTACGGCCATGAATTGACGCGTTGAGGCCAGGTGGAGTCGCCACCGTCCCCCGTTGTCGTGTTGGAGAGCGTCATATATGCCGCAGGAACGCCTGGATCTACTGAAGCTGCCCAAGGACGTGCGAGGTTCGATCAACGACTTGGTACGGGCACTCAATGCCGCGAGCACGAAGGCGGATGTCGAGCGCGAAGGCGCGCTCGAAATCGCGCTGATTCTGGGGCTGGAACAATCGCGCAAGCTCAAGCCTGCCGACATCGAAACGCTTTACATGATTTTCGACGATGCCAAGGAAGCGCGGCTGCGAGCCTTGCAGGATTGACCACCCGCACCGCCAGTCAAGCCGCCGCGCTGCCTTCGAAGGGTGCCTGACGCAGGCAGTTGCGTCCGGCGTCCTTGGCGGCATACAACGCCTGGTCCGCCGCCCCGATCAAATTGTGCGCCGTGACAAAGGGCGCAAGCCCCGTCGCTATTCCCACACTGATGGTTACCCGTGCCTCCGCACCCAGGGCCGGATGGGGCAGCGCCAGATCCGCCACCGCCGTGCACAGGTCTTGCCCCAGCTGTCTGGCCTGTTGGCCGTCGACCCCTACCCACAACACCAGCATCTCCTCCCCGCCGAAACGAAACGGCAGAGCGTTGGCTTGCGCGGACAACTGCTTGATGGTGGCGCTGACCTGCTTCAAGCAGTTGTCCCCCTGAAGGTGTCCATAGCTGTCGTTGTAGAGCTTGAAATGATCGATATCGATGAGGATCGCCGTGACGCGAGTCGCCTGGGTCCCTGCGGCCTGCCATAGCTGGGCCATTACATCGCCCTGATGTCGGCGGTTGAACAACTGGGTCAGCGGGTCGGTACGGGCCATGTCGGTGAGCTGCACCTCCAGCAGGCGTCCGCGCAAGGCATACAGGTAGCTCAAGCGGCTGCCCCGCTCCAGAAAATACGACGCCATCAACAGCAGTACGACTGTGGAGCCGTATAGAAAGGCATTGGCGCGCCACGTGACCGGGTCCATGAACCCGGCAATGTGGGTGGTGACCAGCTGGATTCCCAACATGCTGGCCATGGCGGCTGCCGCAAAGCGAAACGGTAACTGCTGGATCATCGTGCAGTAGACCATCAGCAACAACATGCCTAGCTGATAGTGCAAGCGATAGGGGCTGTCGCTGTAGATCATCACCACCAGCGGCATCAGCGAGGACAATACCGTGGCCGTCGCCGAGACGGTTTCCAGCGTACGACGGGAGGTCAGGCGCTGAGCCAGCAGCAGGATGGCGATGATCATCGGGGTGATCAGCAGCAGGCGCCCTACGGCCACGTAGGCAAACACGTCCTGGAGGGCAAGCCAGTCGCTGATCAGAAAGAGGTTGTAGATGACCGCGCCGCAAATGCCTGTCGACGTCAGAAATTGCAGGCGCTGACGCTGCGTGTCCGTCTCGTAGCGACGCTCCAGAGCGGGCTCGAAGGTGAGTCCGCCCACCCCGCCGGCGATGGCTTGCTCGACCATTGCCATGGTGTGCGGCTCAGGGGAATGGGCCGGTTGGGCTTGAACGGCTTGCATGGGACACCGGAGATGTGATTCAGAATTTTACTAGACTGCGCAATGATATCTTAGTGCCATTAGTGCAGGGCGATTGTCGGGTATCAATCGCATGAACGGTAGTGCCAGCTTACGAGCGGTCCTGCGTAATGAATCTTCCCGTCAGCGCCGTGTCCGATTCGCTAACCAACCAAATGATCGCCGCCATGGAAACGATTGTCGTCGTTGAAGATGAAACCCTGGTCCTTGAACTCCTGGTGGAGATTCTCGAGGACTTCGGCTATCGCGTCCGCGCATTCGCCACGGCCGACGAAGCCTGGCAGCACATCGTCAACCGCCCCTTCCCGCTCAAACTGCTGATCACCGACCTGCAGATGCCGGGCGAGATCGATGGAGTGGAGTTGGTGAATCGCGTCCATACCCGCAACCCGGAAACACCAGTGATCGTCGCATCCGGTTTCCACGGGGCCGCGAACTCCCTGTGCGACAAGAAAGTGCATTGGCTGGGCAAACCTTTCTCGATGGACAAGTTGAAAGGCATCTGCGAAAAACTCGCACCTCCTACCCAGCCCTGAAGTTGCCAACGCCCATCCGGCGGCAGTGACGCAGGGCCTGTGTATTCTTACCCGGAGCAGTAATGACTAAACGTACTACCCGAGTGACCGACGGCTTCACGGGCGATATCAGCAAGTCTGATCACAATATCTTCTTCGCCGCTGTCGAAACCACTCGTATGCCGATGATCATTACCGACCCCAAGATGCCGGACAATCCGATCATCTTTGCCAACAATGCCTTCATCGAGATGACCGGTTATTCGTCAAGCGAGTTGCTCGGTCGCAATTGTCGCTTCCTGCAAGGCCCGGAAACCGATCCCGACACTATTGCCCAAGTCAGAGCGGCCGTAGAAGCCCGCCGGGAAGTGGCCGTCGAAGTCGTCAACTACAAGAAGGACGGCTCGAGTTTCTGGAACGCCCTGTTCATCTCGCCCGTGTACAACGAATCCAATGAGCTCATCTATTTCTTCGCCTCGCAGCTTGACGTCAGTCGTCGTCGCGATGCCGAAGATGGCCTGCGTCAGGCACAGAAAATGGAAGCTCTGGGGCAGTTGACCGGTGGTATTGCCCACGACTTCAACAATCTGCTGCAGGTGATGATCGGTTATCTGGACATGATCCAGCGCTCGGTCGACAAGCCGCAGTACGAACAAGAGCGCCTGCGGCGCAACGCCAGGCACGCCCGCGATGCCGCCGAGCGCGCGACTACCCTGACGCAACAGCTGCTGGCGTTTTCTCGCAAACAGAAGCTGCAGGGCCGCGTGGTGAATTTGAACGGCCTGATCGACAACTTCAAGGAAACCGCCGAGCGCACTCTGGCCGATACGCAGATCCGCTACAGCCTGGCCGAAGACCTGTGGAACTGCCGCCTGGATCCGACCCAGACCGAAGTCGCGTTGCTCAACGTGTTCATCAATGCCCGCGACGCCATGGAGGGCCGCTCCCGTCGCACCCTGGCCGTCGATACGCAGAATGTCACGCTTGATCGGCAGGTGTCCTACGACGGACTGATGCCTGGCCGCTACGTCAGTATCGCGATCACCGACAGCGGTCGCGGCATGCCCGAATCGATCGTCAACCGGGTCATGGACCCCTTTTTCACCACCAAGGAAGAAGGCAAGGGCTCAGGACTGGGGCTCTCCATGGTGTACGGATTCGTCAAGCAATCCGGCGGCTCGGTGCGCATCTACTCCGAAGAGGGCATCGGCACGACCCTGCGCATGTATTTCCCTGCCGATGACAGCCAACCCCATGCCCTGACGCCAATCGAGGACACCCACGCCTATCCCGGTCACGAGAAAATCCTCATCGTCGAAGACCGGCCCGATGTCGCCGAACTGGCGCAGACCATTCTCGAGGAATACGGCTACAGCTGCGCCATTGCCTACAACGGCAAGGACGCCCTCAAGCAGCTGGAGAGCGACGACTTCGACGTGGTGTTCACCGACCTGATCATGCCCGGCGGCATCAACGGCGTCATGCTCGCCCGCGAAGCCAAACGCATGCGCCCCAGCATCAAGATCCTGCTCACAACCGGCTACTCGGAAAACTCCCTGGAGCGCACCGACGTGGGCGGCACGGATTTCCAGGTGATTTCCAAGCCCTATATTCCCAGTGAACTGGCGAAGAAGATCCGCCGGGTGCTGGAAGGGCCCAATGGGGTGAGCTGATCTGACTGGCGTGCAACGACTGGGCGCAATCAGCGGGACATTTGCCGGGCCGAGCCTGGCGGAGATTCGTTCAGCATGGTCCAGAACAGCGCCAGCGCTCCCACCGATGCGACGAAATCCTTGAACTGGACCGGCTTGAGCACATAGGCATTCGCGCCCAACTCTTAGGCACGGTCCAAATCCTGGTCTTCGTTCGAACTGGTTAGCAGAACAACTGGAATGCTGCGCACCGCCTCGGTATTACGCACAACCTGGAGCAATTTGAGGCCGTCTGCCTTGGCAATTTGAGGTCCAGCAGCACGATCTACGGACTGCCTTCGACGCGGTCTGCAGAGTCGTTCCTGCGCAACAGAAAATCCAGCGCCTGCACCCCGTCACGCACGACAACCACTACATTTGCCAACCTGGTTCGCTCAAGCGCCAGCAGTGTCAGCCCCAGATCGCGGGCGTTATGTTCGACCAGAAGAACAGGTTTCAACCTAGTGGCGTCACACTGGGAGAAAAAGCGCTGGCACATTAGCAGGTCACTGCATCGCGCCGGTGGTCCAGGTTTGCATGGATCGCACTGGCCTGGCGCGCATTCGTCGGCCTGATAGGTCGAGACCCGCATTCTGTGTAGAATCTCCCGCGCCGAGAAAGTCGGGGCGATAGCGCTCACAAGGGAAGCAGTGGATCTTGAACATAACGTTGAGCATGAAGCAGAAGATTGATCTACAACCAACGGACTATTTCGGTGTCTTGTACCTGATTCTGCCGGTGGTTTTCTTCTTTGGATTCTATACCACCCCCACCATCGCCCTACCATCGGTAGTCTTCCTGATCTACTGCATCAGCAGACTGAGGCCGATCCATTCCTCAAACCCCTCGCACTATGCGCTTCTTGGATTGAATGCGCTTGTGTCGATGGCAGTGCTCATCAACAGCGGCGCCGCCGGACCTCTGTATGTCACTGGGGACTGGTACAAGCACTATGCGATATTCAACGAGTTGGTACGCCACAGTTCCATCGCAGAACAGAGCTTCACGCTCCGTTACTACATTGGCGCCTACATCGTCCCCTCGTTTGCCGAGAAGGCCTTGGGCTCCTCCAACGGTATTATTCTAGCCACATGGCTCTCTCTGGGCCTCTTCATTTTTCTGAATCAACTCAGCACGTTGATCAATTCCGCACCCTTGAAATACATTGCGCCGTTCATCTTCTTACTGTTCAGCGGTGCCGATATCATTGGCTATTCCCTGACGGGATTCGAGCGCGGCAACATAAACCACCTCGAATGGTGGGCCGGCTGGATCGAATACAGCTCACCGATCACATCGATGTTCTGGGCACCACAAAGCACCCTTCCAGCCTGGATAGCGGTGGCATTCCTGATCAGGCGACCCACGATCGAGCAGAAACTTTTCGTTTCCCCTCTCATTCTGACGTCATGCCTGCTGTGGTCGCCGTTCGCCGCGATCGGCATCGCGCCTTATCTGCTACTGACACTGGTGCACCCTGGATTCAGGACGGCCGATATAAAGATCGTGCACCTGACGGGTATTGCCCTTCTGGCAGCACTGGTCGCCTACTACCTCACCTTCGATGTGCAGGGTATCCCGAGGCATTGGGTATGGAACAACCCGTGCCTGGTCAAAACACCTGGCGAGCCCTGCTTTACGGTTTCCGGATATCTGATTTTCCTATTATTGGAGGTCATACCCGTCGGCGCACTGGCTTTGTCATCACGCCTCTCGAGAAGCCCGATCACCCTCATCTCGCTTGCCGTCCTTGCGTTGCTCCCGCTCACCCAACTGGGGCTATACAACGACCTCGCCATGAACGCCTCCAAACCCGCGCTGGCGGCGCTCATCATCGGTATGATCATTTCGTTGCAGGGTCAGAGCAACGCCAGGCGACTCGCCTGCGCAGTCGTCATGGGATTGGGCATCGCGACGCCCGCCAGTGAGTCGGTCAGGGCCTTCACGCTCGCGCGTCATATTGCAAACGATGGCGATATAAGCAGTTTCGTCGCGCAGTTTCCCGATTTCGCCAAACAATACGTCACCACCGAGAAAATCTGGTTTTTGCGGCCGGAGTAAAAGTGCCTGTCGCCACCTTGAGAGAGACGCTCAAAGGATGCTTGAGAGTTACTGGGCAGTGCCTTGCAGGTTGGGACCAGGCGTCGAGCCTTTGCGGCGAGTCAGGCGCTTGCCCATCTGCACGCCCGGCATCTCGACGTACTTGTAGGTCAAGGTCGAGACCAGCAGGACCGCCGCCAGTTGCAAGACGACGATGCCGTTGTCGAGCCAGACACTGTGGGTCGAAATGTACTTGACCATGTTGGGCATGTCATGGCCCTGCAAGGTCTCTGTCAGGTCTGTGTGCAGCACTTTCGACAGAACGATGATGGCGCTCTTGAACACAAACAGAATGGCCGCGTGCGTCAGGTAGATCGAGAACGACAAGGCGCCCAGCCAGACGAAGAAACGGTGGTGCAGCAGTCGCGAAACCACGCCGCGCTCGAACGAGAATGCCAGGATCAAGAGACAGAACAGCAGGCTGGCATACACGCCCTTGTGATCGATGTCCGAGACCAGGAGGCGATAGCTTCCTAGGACCAAGGCAATTTCCAGCAGATTGAAGTCCACGGCGTCCAGGTCCAGGTCCTTGATACGGTCGTAGAGCACGTACAGGCAGGCACCGGCGAAGAAGCATGAAACACCGCGGAAGATCTCCAACTTCAGCCAGGACTCACCGTTCCACAAGGTGATGAAGGCCGCCAGGGACATGACTGCGAAGATCTTGATCGTGCGGGTGCGCGCCAGCACTGCAATGACGCCGAATACCAAGTACAGGTAGTACTCGATGCTGATGCTCCAGGCCGGATAATTGAACGAGCCGGTCATGGCACTGTTCAGCCAGGATTGCAGCAGAAGCAGGTTGGGCAGGAATTCGTGCATCGACGTAGCGCCACTGAATGCCGGTTCGTTGAAACTGAACCCTTTCTTCTCAGCCAATGAGCGGCCCAGTTCCAGTGCCAGGTAAACGCCCAACATGGTCAGGTGCAGGGGATAAAGGCGAGCCGTGCGACTGATGAAGAAATCTTTGTAATCAGTCGCGTTGTTCAAACGCTGGCCGTAGGTGTGGAACAACACGAAACCGCTGAGGATAAAAAAGAACTCCACGAACAGAAACGCGTGCTTGAAAAACTCGAGCTCGGCAATGCTTTGAACCACGTAAGTGTGGAACAGCACGACAGCCACCGCACAGAGACCGCGGAAACTATCGAGCACGACGAATCTTTTCATGGTTGATCCCAGAGTGTTGTAACCGTTGCCATCCCGGTGTCATGCCAAGAGACATGGCCCGTTGCCATTATTGGCGCAAAGCTAAACCAATCCTTTGGCAGGCACAACCGCAATCAGGCGCACGGTACCTCTGACGCGCAACTGACATTGTGCAGACCAACAGACCACCACCGTAGAGGTACGTGCAGTTCGGGTACACAGGCCTTTTCGGCCGCACAAAGAAAAACCCCGCAGACGTTAATCTGCGGGGTTCTCAATGATGGAGGCCGAGGTCGGAATCGAACCGGCGTAGGCGGATTTGCAATCCGCAGCATAACCACTTTGCTACTCGGCCCCAAACGTGAAGCAAGAAACTGCTGCACGCAAACAAACTGGAGCGGGAAACGAGACTCGAACTCGCGACCCCGACCTTGGCAAGGTCGTGCTCTACCAACTGAGCTATTCCCGCGTCGTGTTGACGGGCGCCATTCTATCTAATCGGCGACACCCGTCAAGCCTTTGATTCAAAAATAGTTTTATTTTTTCTCGGCGGTCGTGCGCAAGTGTGGCCAAGCGGCGCGCAGGTATTGCAGCATGGACCACAGGGTCAACGCGGCGGCGACGATCAAAAGTGTATAGCCGACGATGACCCAGAAGGTCATGGCCTTGGGGTTGGCCAGCAGGATGACCAGGGCCAGCATCTGCGCAGCGGTCTTCCATTTACCCATGTTGGACACCGCCACCTGGGCCCGGGCGCCGATCTCGGCCATCCACTCGCGCAGCGCGGAAACGACGATCTCGCGTCCGATGATGATGGCTGCAGGCAGCGTCAGCCAGAAGTTGGCGTGCTCCTGCACCAGCAGCACCAGCGCCACCGCCACCATGAGCTTGTCGGCCACCGGGTCGAGGAAGGCGCCGAACGGCGTACTCTGTTCCCACCGACGGGCCAGATAGCCATCCAGCCAGTCGGTTGCTGCCGCGATCGCGAACACCGTACTGGCTGCCATGTAGCTCCAATGGTAGGGCAGATAGAACAGCAGTATGAAGAACGGTATCAGCAGGACGCGCAGTACGGTAAGCAAGTTAGGGATATTCATCGGCACAACTGGCTGCAAGGTGAGATGGCATTCTACTCGCTGTGCAGGTTCGCATAAATCGACTCTGCCAGCTTTTTACTGATTCCCGGTGCCTTGGCGATTTCCTCGACACTGGCACGGGCGATTTCCTGTAGCCCGCCGAAATGCTTGAGCAGTTCGCGACGGCGCTTTGGCCCGACGCCTGCCACTCCTTCGAGGGTGGAGGTACGTCGGGTCTTGCCGCGCCGTGCGCGGTGACCGGTGATTGCAAAACGGTGGGCTTCGTCACGGATCTGCTGGATCAGGTGCAGCGCCGGCGAATCACCCTTGAGCGTGAACTCGTGAGCCACGTCGTTGAGGTACAGCGTTTCGAAGCCGGCCTTGCGCGTCGTGCCCTTGGCCACGCCGAGCAGGATCAGGTCGGGTATGGCCAGCTCGTTGAGAACGTCCCGGGCCATGTTCAACTGGCCCTTGCCACCGTCCACCAACAGCACGTCTGGCAGCTTGCCCTCGCCTGCCTTGATCTTGCTGAAGCGCCGCATCAGCGCTTGATGCATGGCTGCGTAGTCATCGCCTGCGGTAACGCCATCGATGTTGTAGCGACGGTAATCGGACTTGATCGGCCCTTCGGGGCCGAACACCACGCACGACGCCACGGTGGCTTCGCCGCTGGAGTGGCTGATGTCGTAGCACTCGAGGCGCTGCGGGGGCTCGTCCAGGTTCAGCACTTCGGCCAGCGCATCGAAGCGCGCGGCGACGTGCTGGCGGTTGGCGAGGCGTGCGCCCAGCGCCTGCTCGGCGTTGGTCACCGCCAACTGCTGCCAGCGTGCCCGGGTGCCGCGCACGCGATGGCTGAGGCTCAACTCGCGTCCACGCAGGGTGTCGAGGGCATCGAGCAACGCTTCGTGGTCTTCGGGAATGACGTTGACGATCAACTCGCTGGGCAGGTCGCGCTCGGAACTGCCGAGGTAGTACTGCGAGAGGAACGCCGACATGACCTCGGCGACCTCCTCTTCGATACCTACCTGGGGAAAGAAATTCTTGCTGCCCAGAACCCTGCCGCTGCGCACGGTGATGAGGTGCACGCAAGCACCGCCCGGATTGACGAAAGCGGCGATGACGTCGACGTCGCCGCTGCCGCCTTCCATGCTTTGCTGGTCCTGCACTCGGCGCAGCAGGCCGATCTGGTCGCGCAGTTGCGCAGCCTCCTCGAACTGCAGGTCCATCGCCGCCTTCTCCATGCTGGCCGACAGCTCATTGGTCAGCTGGTTGCTGCGTCCTTCCAGGAACATCACCGAATGGCGCACGTCCTCGGCGTATTCCGGCGCTTCCACCAACCTCACACACGGTGCCTTGCAGCGCTTGATCTGGTGCTGCAGACAGGGCCGCGTGCGATTCCTGAAATAGCTGTCCTCGCACTGGCGCACGAAGAAGGTTTTCTGCAGCAGGCTCAGGCTTTCACGGATCGCACCCGCGCTTGGGTACGGGCCGAAGTATCGACCCTTGGCTTTCTTGGCGCCCCGGTGAATGCTCAGCCGTGGAAATTCGCCGTCGGACAGAAACACATATGGGTAGGACTTATCGTCCCGCAGCAGAATGTTGTACGGCGGCCGCCATTCCTTGATCAGGGTCTGCTCGAGCAGCAGCGCCTCGGTCTCGTTGGCGGTGATGGTGGTTTCGATCTGGTGGATCTTGCCCACCAGCGCGGCCGTCTTGGGCGCCTGGCCGGTCTTGCGGAAATAGCTGGCAAGACGCTTCTTGAGGTTCTTGGCCTTGCCCACGTACAGCAGGCGCATGGCGTCGTCGAACATCCGGTACACGCCCGGACGTCCGCTGCAGGTGGCAAGAAAGGCACTGGGATCGAATGGAGCGGTCATGGTCAAAGGTTGGTGTCTACCATGCCATGCCGGACCGCCAGCAAGGTCAATTCCACATCACTGGTCACGGAGAGCTTCTCGAAGATCCGGTAGCGGTAGGTGTTGACCGTCTTTGGCGACAGGCAGAGCTTATCTGAGATGATCTGAACCTTCTGGCAGCCAACGATCATCAAGGCAATCTGGATTTCCCGTTCGGACAACAGGTCGAACGGCGAATGGCTGGTCTGTGGCTGAAACGACTTCAGCGCCAGCTGTTGGGCAATCTGTGGGCTGATGTAGCGCTGACCGGCGAAGACCAGGCGAATGGCCTGAACCATTTCCGCCAGCCCTGCGCCCTTGGTCAGGTACCCCGCCGCACCTGCTTGCAGCAGACGCGTGGGAAATGGGTCTTCCTCGCAGACGGTCACGGCCACCACCTTTATGTCGGGGTGGCTGCGCAACAGTTTTCGCGTGGCTTCGAGACCACCGATGCCGGGCATCTTGACGTCCATCAGGACCACGTCCGGCTTGAGCTCGCGGGCAGACTGCAATGCCCCCTCGCCCGACTCCGCCTGGCCCACGACCTGCAGGTCGTCGATATCGGCGAGCATGCGGGTGATACCGGTGCGGACCAGGTCGTGATCGTCGACTACTAGAACCCGAATCAAACGGACACCTCGTAATAGTGGTCTCGGGGAATGCCGCCACAGTAGCAAACATTGCCCCTCTGGACCTAGCTCAAAGCGTCAGGGATATGGGGTTGCACGTCGATGTGACAATCAATCCGGACGCTTTGCAGGCGCTATTTTTTTCTGGACCCTGCCGCGTACCGAATAGTTCGCCGCCATCTCGGCCATGCTGTTGGCCAGATTGCTCAAGGCTGCTTGCCCGGATGTAGGAAGTATCCGATATGTCTCTAGGACTTTTTCCTCGCCGCCGCTGAGTGCCTGCTCGGCGAGCGGTGTCCGGCGTCCCAGCACGACATACAGAACGTCGACGCCTATCGTCGAAACAGCCGCCAAGTAGTCGGCTCTGGGGGATCTATCACCATTTTCGTACTTGCCCTGGGCATTGGGTTCCACCCCGCCCACTTGGCCAAACTCTCGTTGCGTGAGCTCCAGACGCTCGCGCTCTTCCCTTAGTCGGGGACCGATTCCAGTCATTTGAATGTATAATCCTTTATCGAAACACCCGAAACGGTGCTGAAAAATACCACTTTGAACCATCTAAAACGGACTTGAACTATGCATGGTATACGGACTGCCGCACAAGCCAGGGCCTGGCTCGATCAGCAAGGGAAATCGGTACAAGAGTTTGCGCGTGAGCATGGCGTGGACCCCGCTACCACCTATCAGGTGTTGGCCGGACGCAAGAAAGGACGGCGGGGCGAGGCGCACAGGGTCGCCGTGCTGTTGGGCATGAAACTGGGCACCACCACTGTTCCTCTGGAGCAAGGCCAGCGCTGACGGGACGCCACCAGAAACGCTGTCAGCCACCGAGCCGGGGCAGGACATGCTCCATGCGCAGGAAGCTGTCCTGCTCGCCCACCACTTCGAACCCGTGGCGGCTGTAGAGTCGCTGCGCGGGATTGTCCTTGAACACCATCAGTCGTATTCGGGGCAGGCGCTCGCTGCGGGCCAGCAATGCGACCTGTTCGAGCACCCATTGACCGACGCCCTGACCCCGATGCGCCGGCAACAGATGCAACTCGCGAATGAACAGGGCCTGGGTGTCTCTGGAAAGGCTGATGTAGCCCAGCGATACCGTATCGCGGCAGATCACTCGGTTATCGCGCCAGTGCCAGGCCTGGTCGAAGCCGGCGTCGAGCCAGAGCAGGTCGTGCCGAGCGTAGTAAGGCAGCATCGCCTGCCGAGTGAGGTCCCGGGCGAACCGCAGATCGGCGTTGGCTGCAGGCCGTAGGTACAGAGTCATCGAGTCGTCTCCACTGCAAGAATGGGCTTGAATCCTTCGCCACGGCTGAAGTAAGCTCCAGCCATCTATCGGAGACGCTCAATGTCGCACAACACCCTCAGCCCTGCATCCTTGCCTGCGACGTGCGCAGCAATGACGGCTGTGCGTGCACCGGTAAGCTTTTATTTTGGGTATTGGTTTAGCCACTGGCGCGCCTGATACCCATCTCGGCGCCCATTTCGTAGGGGTCGCCTGACAGAGAATTCTCAACCCCCGGTCGGCTCCCCGACCGGGGGTTTTTGCTTTTCAGGGCTTCACGTTTTTCAGCACATTCTGTTTCAACCGGCACTTTCGCCACGAATCGAGGAGCGCTTCATGACCTACTTCACCTATTACCGTTTCGACACCTGCGACTTCTGGCGATTTAGCAACCTCCGTTCGGGCCAGCCTGCCGCCTCCGACCGGTCGTTCATGGGTGGCATGACCCTCAGTCCAGATTCCCCGGCACTTTGTCGAACACCTTGACAGGACAGCGCAAGCGGGCAACCACCCCGCCGCTGTCCAGGACCTTGATCATGAACAACAGCCTGACCGCTCTGCCTCGCACCACCCTCGTCCAGCCCCATGCGGTGAAGGACGCTGCCAATACATCGGCAACCCATCGTCTGCCCAGTCACTTCGCGCTCAAGCAGCAGTTGCCCGTACCGGACCCACTCGCAGCCCAGGTGCAGAACCACCGTCTTGCCATCCGCGCTATTCTCGAAGGCCGTGACCCACGCCTGCTGGTGGTGGTCGGCCCCTGCTCCCTGCACGATCCGAAGTCCGCGCTCGAGTACGCCTGCAACCTGAGCCAGCTGGCCCATGAGCTCAAGGGCGAAATGCTGCTGGTGATGCGCGCCTACGTGGAAAAGCCACGCACCACGGTGGGCTGGAAAGGCCTGGCGTACGATCCTTACCTGGACGGCACCGACGACATGGCGGGCGGCCTGACCCTGTGCCGCGACCTGATGCGCGAAATGCTGACCCTGGGCCTGCCGCTGGCCAGCGAAGTGCTGCAGCCAATGGCAGCGGGCTACTTCGATGACCTGTTGAGCTGGGTCGCAATCGGCGCGCGTACCACCGAATCGCAGATCCATCGCGAACTGGCCAGTGGCCTGGGCATCCCGGTGGGCTTCAAGAACGGCACCGACGGCAGTGTAGGCGTGGCCTGCGATGCCATGCGCAGTGCGGCACACGCTCATCGCCACTTCGGTATCGATCCGCAAGGGCACCCGGCGATGATCGACACCACCGGCAACCCCGACACCCACCTGGTGTTGCGTGGCGGCCACCGAGGCCCGAACTACGACCGGCAGAGTGTCGCCCAAGTCCACTACGACCTGGCCAAGGCAGGTGTGAAAGCGCGGATCATGGTCGACTGCAGCCATGCCAACAGTGGCAAGGACCCCCTGCGTCAGCCAGCGGTGTTCGACGATGTGCTGCAGCAGCGCCTGGACGGCGATCGTTCGTTGGTGGCGGTCATGCTGGAAAGCCACTTGCAGGAAGGCAATCAGCCAATCAGTGGGCACATGCGCTATGGCGTGTCGGTCACCGATGGCTGCCTGGGCTGGGCGGCCACCGAGCAACTGCTGCGTCAGGGCGCCCAGCGCCTGCGCGGGGTTGCCGACGCCTGAGGCATCAGCGCCTGCGCTTGCGTGTGCCGATCTGGATCCAGGTCGGCGCATGGTCGCTGGCGTGTGCCTCGTTGCGCACCCAGGCATCCACGCCGGCGTCCGTCAGGTACGGCGCCAGTGCCGGGTTGAGCAGCAGGTGATCGATACGCAACCCGGAATTCTTCTGCCAGTGCTGTCGGAAGTAGTCCCAGAAGGTGTAGATGCGCTCTTCCGGGTACAGCGCGCGTAGCGCGTCGGTCCAGCCTTGCTCGAGCAGCCGCGCATAGGCTTCCCGACTTTCCGGTTGCAGCAAAGCATCCTTGAGCCAGGACTTGGGGCTGTAGATGTCCTGGTCGGTGGGCACCACATTGTAGTCACCCGCCAGCACCACAGGATGATCGCTGGATTGCAGCGTCCTGGCATGCTCGATGAGGCGTTCGAACCAGGCCAGTTTGTAGTCGAACTTGGGGCCTGGCTGAGGGTTGCCGTTGGGCAGGTACAGGCAGCCGACCAGTACACCGTGCACGGCCGCTTCCAGGTAGCGGCTCTGCTGCTCGTCCGGATCGCCAGGCAGGCCACGGCGACTCTCCAGGGGTTGCGCGTCCCGAGCCAGGATGGCAACGCCATTCCATGACGACTGCCCGTGCCAGAGGGCACCGTACCCTACGGCTTCCAGCGCGCTGGCGGGGAAGTCCTTGTCGGCTGCCTTGAGCTCCTGCAGACACACGATGTCCGGCTGATCGCGTTCCAGCCAGGCGATCAGGTTGGCCTGATGCGCACGGATGCCGTTGACGTTGAAGGTGGCGATCTTGAGTTTTTTCATCCGTGCCGGGCTCCCTTGGCTGACTGGCCTTGCATGTGACCCTGCGCAGTCGCAATAGGTCGCGGGACGACAGCGTACGGCGGGCAACCAATTGGATAGGTCCGAGTCCAACCTGCGCGCCTCGAACATCGGAGATCACCATGAAAGTCCTTCCCTATACCGGCCTGGTGCTATGCCTGGCGCTGCTGCAAGGCTGCTTCGACAGCGCCGACAAAAGCACCACCAAAGGCAACAACGACGGCACACCTTCCTCGGTGCAAATGCAGAAACCGGATCAATCCAAGGATAAATAAGCGCCCGCGCCTGCCCGTGCGGGCGCTTTCATGAAATGATGACGACTTCCCCGTCCGCTTACTCTGCGCACAAGGATTGTTGCCCTCATGCCGTTGCAACTTGCCGCCTCCAAACGCCGCAACTCGCGCCTGCTGCTGCCCTGGTTGGCGGCAGCAGTGCCGCTCGTGTGTGGCGCGATCATCTTGAGCTGGGAAGCCGACCGCTCGCTCAATACGGCGGCGGTCCGCACCAGCCAGCTGGCAATCGAGCAATTCGAGCTCATCCTCGACAACGTGGCGGCTGCCGCCGATGCAGTCCTGCCGCTGTCCGGCCAGCCGTGCGCCCAGGTGCAACCGGCCCTGCTCGATCAGGTGACCCGGCGACCCTTCGTACGGTCGGTGAACCTGATCGACGCTGGCACACTGTATTGCAGCTCCCTGTCCGGCAATGTCAGCGAAGCAGTGGACCCGCTCGACTACGTCGATGGCCAGTTGTGGCTGCTGGCGGGCAATCCGGTCACGCCTGACCGCGGCTTGCTGATCTATCGTGCCACCCGTGGCCAGGCCAGCGTATTGAGCACCGTCGACGGCTATCACTTGTCCAACGCCTTGCGAATGATGGGCTCGGCCAACGCAATCACCCTGCAGGTGGGTCCGAACTGGATCGAGGCCAATGGCAAGGTGCATCAAGGCACTGCGCCCGTGTCGGCGGTGGCCCACACGCAGTTGAAGTCTGCGCGTTATCCGTTCAGCGTCGTCAGTGGCTTCCCGGCCGGGGCGCGCTGGACCTTGATTCGTGAACAGTACATCGGGATGTTCTCCCTGCTGCTGCTGATAGCGGCGGTCGCCGGTGGGCTCTGCCGGTGGGCCATGAGCCGCTCCCCATCGCGCTACCAGGAACTGCAACGCGCTCTGGATGCCGGGGAATTCGTGCCCTTCTTCCAGCCCATCGTGTTCAGCCAGGGGGGCGCCTGGGCCGGTGTGGAGGTGCTGATGCGCTGGCAGCATCCACGTGAAGGCCTGGTCCGTCCGGACCTGTTCATCCCCTATGCCGAAGACTGTGGATTGATCGTGCCCATGACCCGCCTGCTGATGAAGCGCACGGCGCAGCATCTGGCGGCCTGCCTGGATCACCTGCCGGCGGGTTTCCATGTCGGCATCAATATCACCGCGCGGCATTGCCAGGACCCGGCATTGTTCGACGACTGCAAGGCGTTCCTGGAGGCGTTTCCGCAAGGCCGGGTCGCCTTGACCCTGGAGCTGACCGAACGTGAGCTGATCCAGCCCTGCGCCGAGATCCACGGGCTGTTCGACTGTCTGCGTGGACTGGGCGTGAGCATTGCGATCGACGATTTCGGTACCGGCCAGTCGAGCCTGAGCTATCTGCAGCAATTCAAGGTCGACCTCCTCAAGATCGACCAGAGCTTCGTGGCCATGATCGGCGTCAACACCCTTTCGCGGCATGTGCTGGACAGCATCATCGAGCTGTCGGCCAAGCTCGGGTTGCAAGTGGTGGCCGAGGGCGTGGAAACCGAGGAGCAGCGCGCCTACCTGGCGGCACGCGATGTGAAGTACCTGCAAGGGTATCTGTTTGCCCGACCCATGCCGCCGACGGATTTCGAGCGAGCGCTGCGGCAGGGTTGAAAGCACGGCCTCTGAACGCACAGGTTGTACCCTGCTCGACCGCCTGAGATCATTGTCGGCTCAGTCAGGTTTTTTGCGTTTCGAGGCTCCCTTGTCCAAAGGCATCATCACATCCGTCACGGCGTCGACCCTGTTCGCCGTGATGTATTTCTATACCTCGTTGCTGGCGCCCCTGAGCGGCGAAGAGATGTTCGGCTGGCGCATGCTGCTGACCCTGCCCTGCGTGACCCTGTTCATGTGGCTCAGCGGCGATCTGCCGCTGATCGGCAAGGTCTGGCGTCGCATTGCCCAGCGCCCGGCACTGCTGCTCGGATCGATCGGTACCTCGGCGCTGATGGGCGTGCAGTTGTGGCTGTTTCTGTGGGCGCCGCTGCACGGGCGCAGCCTGGAAGTGTCGTTGGGGTATTTCCTGCTGCCGCTGACCATGGTGCTGACCGGGCGTGTAGTGTATGGCGAACAGCTCTCGCACCTGCAGAAACTGGCGGTGCTCTGCGCCGCCTGTGGTGTTGGCCACGAATTGTTCCAGCATGGCCGCTTCGCTTGGGAAACACTGCTGGTGGCGGCCGGCTACCCGGTGTATTTCGTGCTGCGCCGCGCGTGCCGCAACGATCACCTGGGCGGGTTGTGGACGGACATGTGCCTCATGCTGCCGGCGGCGCTGTTGTTCATCGTGCAAGGGCATCTGTCATCGGCGGATATGGACGCACGGCCGCTGCTGTACGTGCTGATCCCGATTCTGGGAGTGATCAGCGCCTCGGCATTGATCTGTTACGTGATGGCCAGCCGCTTGCTGCCGTTCAGCCTGTTCGGGCTGCTCAGCTATGTGGAGCCGGTGTTGTTGGTGGGTGTGGCGCTGTTGCTGGGCGAGAGCATCGCGCCAGACCAGTGGCTGACCTACTTGCCGATCTGGCTGGCGGTGCTGGTGTTGATGTTCGAGGGGGCCAAGCATCTGGCCCGCTCGCGTCGCGCGGTGTAATACCGCGCTACACGTCTACTGACTGCTTGCGCAGGAGCACCTGCTTGACCCGACGCTCCTCGACGGCGAGCACGGTCAGGCTCCAGTGCTCCCATTGCAGCGTGTCGCCTTGCTTGGGCAGGCGGTCGAGCAGGCTCATGACCATGCCTGCCAGGGTCTGGTAGTCATTGGTCGGCGGCGCATCGAAACCGATACGCGTCTGGATCTGCCTGAGGTCCAGCGCCGCGCTGACGCGATAGCCATCGTCCTGCTCGACGATGTCCGGCGCCTGCACTTCGCTGGCGTCGGGCAGCTCGCCTGCGATCGATTCGAGAATGTCGGTCATGGTCAGAATCCCGATGAACCCACCGAACTCGTTGACCACGAACGCGATGTGCGTGGACTGAGCGCGCATCTGCTCCAGGGCGTTGAGAATGCTGAAGCTTTCAAGCAGGTTGATCGGCTGGCGCGCCAGGCTGGCCAGGTCCGGTGCCTCACCGGCCAGCAGTTGCTTGAGCAGCTCTTTCTTGTGGACGAAACCCAGCGGCTCGTCGACCTGACCCTGAGCGATCAATGGCAGGCGTGAGTAGGACGACTGCATCAGGGTCTGCTCGGTGACTTCCCGCGACGCGTCCAAATCCAGACAGTCGACCTGGGCACGCACGGTCATGATGCTGCGGATGGGCTTTTCGGCCAGGTTCAACACGCCGCTGATCATCACCCGCTCGCGGCGATCGAACAGCGCCTCGCTCGGTTCCTCGCCCACCAGGTCTTCGATCTCCTCGTCCATGGCTTCGCTGGCCGGACGACGACCGCCGAGCAGGCGCAACACGGCGTGGGCGGTGCGCTCGCGCATCGGCCGGTCCTGGTGCTTGTGCTTGCGCCGTGCCCGCGCGATCTGGTTGAACACCTCGATCAGGATCGAGAAACCGATCGCGGCGTACAGGTAGCCCTTGGGAATGTGGAAGCCCAGGCCTTCGGCGGTCAGCGCGAAGCCGATCATCATCAGGAAGCCCAGGCACAGCATGATCACCGTCGGGTGGCTGTTGACGAAACGGGTCAACGGCTTGCTGGCGACGATCATCAGGCCGATGGAGAAGATCACCGCGATCATCATGATCGACAGTTCATCCACCATGCCCACGGCGGTGATGACCGCATCCAGGGAGAACACCGCATCGAGCACGACGATCTGCGCAACGATCGGCCAGAACAGCGCGTAGGTCTTGACCCCGGCCCGCTGCGCGACATGCCCTTCGAGCCGTTCGTGCAACTCCATGGTGGCCTTGAACAGCAGGAAGACACCGCCGAACAGCATGATCAGGTCACGCCCGGAGAACGTCTTGCCGAACACCTCGAACAGCGGCTCGGTCAGGGTCACCATCCAGGAAATACTGGCCAGCAGGCCCAGACGCATGATCAACGCCAGCGACAGACCGATCACCCGCGCGCGATCTCGCTGATGGGGCGGCAGCTTGTCGGCGAGAATCGCGATGAACACCAGGTTGTCGATGCCCAGAACCAGTTCCAGGACGATCAGGGTCGCCAGGCCGAGCCAGGCCGTGGGGTCGGCTAGCCATTCCATGGGAGGTTACTCGTCAGGCAGGAGAAGGATGTTGCGGGGAGCGCGGGACTGCAAGGTTCCGGGAGGGGGTTCATAGAGGTCTTGAGTAGTTTCGGAATCTGATCCTACCGCTGCCAGAACAAATTCCTACAGTGGGAAAGTATTTCAAAGATTGTATATCTGTGCCGTCTCCACCCAAGCCGCCGTCACGCGTCTATCGACGAAATTGATAGCAAGCTTAGTATCTACCTGAAAATCAAGCACTTTGTGCAGTGTTCATCATTCACGCTGATAGTTACCTTCGAACCATTCGATTCGTCGATGGTCGCGCCCGCGCCGCATCATCCGCCCCATCGTTAATGCTCCCTTAACTCACTTGGCGGATCTGCACATGCACCAGTCACTCACTCCGTTGCGTTTCCCGTTGGCGGCCCTTGCGCTGATGGTGATCAGCGCCTGCGGCAAAACGCCAGACGTTGCCCAGGCCCCGCCTGCTCCCAAGGTCACCGTGGCTCAAGTGCTGGAACAGCCGGTCAATGAATGGGACGAGTTCACCGGACGCCTCGAAGCGCCGGAAACCGTCGAGATCCGTCCACGCGTGTCGGGCCAGATTGACCAGGTAGCCTTCACCGAGGGCGCCCTGGTGAACAAGGGCGACCTGCTGTTCCAGATCGATCCGCGCCCGTTCCAGGCCGAAGTGCGGCGCCTGGAAGCGCAGCTGCAACAGGCCCGCGCCAATTCCGTACGCAGCGACAACGAAGCCCAGCGCGGTCAGCGCCTGCAGGCGAGCAATGCCATTTCCGCCGAGCTGGCCGAAACCCGCAGCAGCGCCGCGCAGGAATCGCGCGCCGCGCTGGCTGGCATTCAGGCGCAGCTGGACCTGGCTCGACTGAACCTGAGCTTCACCCGCGTGACGGCGCCGATCAGCGGCCGCGTCAGCCGCGCCGAGATCACTGCTGGCAACATCGTCACCGCCGACGTGACGCCGCTGACCAGCGTGGTCTCAACCGACAAGGTGTACGCCTACTTCGACGCCGACGAGCGGGTGTACCTCAAATACACCCAACTGGCCCGGCAAGGTCAGCGTGGCCAGACCACCCCGGTCTACCTGGGCCTCTCCAACGAGCCCGGCAACCCGCACCTGGGGCACATGAATTTCGTCGACAACCAGGTCAACCCCAAGACCGGCACCATTCGCGGTCGCGCGGTGTTCGACAACAAGGACGGCAGTTTCACCCCTGGTTTGTACGCCCGGCTGAAGCTGGTGGGCAGCGCCACCTACTCGGCCGTGCTGATCAAGGACGAAGCGGTAGGCACCGACCTGGGCAAGAAATTTGTGCTGGTGATGGACCCGGACAACAAGGCCGCCTACCGCAGCATCGAGCTAGGGCCCAAATTGGAGGGCCTGCGCATCGTGCGCAGCGGCCTGAACAAGGGTGACCGCATCGTCATCAATGGCCTGCAGCGCGTCCGGCCCGGTGCCCAGGTTGATCCCGAGGTGGCCCAGATGGCCAGCCCCGCGACCCTCGCCGCCCTCGCCGAACAGCGTCAGGCCCTGGAAGCCAGCAACACGCCCGCAACGCCGGTCAAGGTTGCCAGCGTTTCGACTCCACGCGGTTAAGGGATCACTGCGATGAACTTCTCTCAATTCTTCATCAAGCGGCCGATCTTCGCCGCCGTGCTGTCGCTGATCATCTTGATCGCCGGCGCCATCTCGCTGTTCCAGCTGCCGATCAGCGAGTACCCCGAAGTGGTGCCGCCGACCGTGGTGGTGCGTGCCAGTTTCCCCGGCGCCAACCCCAAGGTCATCGGTGAGACGGTGGCCGCGCCGCTTGAGCAGGCCATCACCGGTGTGGAGAACATGCTGTACATGTCCTCGCAGTCCACCGCCGACGGCAAGCTGACCCTGACCCTGACCTTCGCTCTGGGCACCGACCTGGACAACGCCCAGGTGCAAGTGCAGAACCGTGTAACCCGCACTCAACCAAAGCTGCCTGAAGAGGTGACCCGGATCGGCATCACCGTGGACAAGGCCTCGCCGGACCTGACCATGGTGGTCCACCTGACCTCCCCGGACCAGCGCTACGACATGCTCTACCTGTCCAACTACGCCACCTTGAACATCAAGGACGAACTGGCCAGGCTCAACGGCATCGGCGACGTGCAGCTGTTCGGCATGGGCGACTATTCGCTGCGGGTCTGGCTGGACCCGAACAAGACCGCTTCGCGCAATCTGACGGCCACCGACGTGGTCACCGCCATTCGCGAACAGAATCGCCAGGTCGCTGCCGGCCAGCTGGGCGCCCCGCCTGCGCCCAATGCCAGCAGTTTCCAGCTGTCGGTCAACACCCAGGGCCGCCTGGTCACCGAGGAAGAGTTCGAGAACATCGTCGTGCGCGCCGCCGACGACGGTGAAATCACCCGCCTCAAGGACATCGCCCGGGTGGAGCTGGGCTCCAGCCAGTACGCGCTGCGCTCGCTGCTCAACAACCAGCCGGCAGTGGCCCTGCCGATCTTCCAGCGGCCCGGCTCCAATGCCATCGACGTGTCCAATCAGGTTCGGGCCAAGATGGCTGAACTGAAACAGTCGTTCCCTGAAGGCATGGACTACAGCATCGTCTACGACCCGACCATTTTCGTGCGCGGTTCGATCGAAGCGGTGGTGCATACCCTGTTCGAAGCGCTGATCCTGGTCGTGCTGGTGGTGATCCTGTTCCTGCAGACCTGGCGGGCGTCGATCATTCCGTTGGTGGCAGTACCGGTGTCACTGATCGGCACCTTCGCGGTGATGCACATGTTCGGCTTCTCGCTCAACGCGCTGTCGCTGTTCGGTCTGGTGCTGGCCATCGGCATCGTGGTGGACGACGCCATCGTGGTGGTAGAGAACGTCGAGCGTAACATCGAGCTGGGCCTGGAACCGGTGGCCGCCACCGAGCGGGCCATGCGCGAGGTCACCGGGCCGATCATCGCCACGGCCCTGGTGCTGTGCGCGGTGTTCGTGCCGGCAGCGTTCATTTCCGGCCTCACCGGGCAGTTCTACAAACAGTTCGCCCTGACCATCGCCATATCCACGGTCATTTCGGCGTTCAACTCGCTGACCTTGTCGCCGGCACTGGCGGCGGTGCTGCTCAAGGGGCACGACGCGCCCAAGGACCGTTTCTCCCGGTTCCTCGACAGGCTGCTGGGTGGCTGGCTGTTCCGGCCCTTCAACCGCTTCTTCGAAAAGGCCAGCCATGGCTATGTCGGCACCGTCGCGCGGGTGATCCGCAGCAGCGGTATCGCCATGCTGCTGTACGCAGGCTTCATGGTGCTGACCTGGTTCGGTTTCGCCAACACGCCGACCGGCTTCGTGCCTTCGCAGGACAAGCAGTACCTGGTCGCCTTTGCCCAGTTGCCGGACGCCGCCAGCCTAGACCGCACCGAAGATGTGATCAAGCGCATGTCGGACATCGCCTTGAAGCAGCCCGGCGTGGAGAACGCCATCGCCTTCCCGGGGCTGTCGATCAACGGCTTCACCAACAGCCCCAACAACGGCATCGTCTTCGTCGCGCTCAAGGACTTCGACCAGCGCAAGGACGCCAGCCTGTCGGCCAACGCCATCGCCGCCGAGCTCAACGGCAAGTTCGCCGGTATCCAGGACGCCTACATGGCGATCTTCCCACCTCCACCGGTGATGGGCCTGGGCACCATCGGCGGCTTCCGTCTGCAGATCGAAGACCGCGGCAACCTGGGCTATGACGAGTTGTACAAGCAGACCCAGAACATCATCGCCAAGAGTCGCAGCGTGCCGGAGCTGGCCGGGCTGTTCACCAGCTACACGGTGAACGTGCCTCAGGTGGATGCAGCGATCGACCGGGAGAAGGCCAAGACGCACGGCGTGGCCATCAGCGATATCTTCGACACCCTGCAGGTGTACCTGGGTTCGCTGTATGCCAACGACTTCAACCGCTTCGGGCGCACCTATCAGGTCAACGTCCAGGCCGAGCAGCAGTTCCGCCTGGAAGCCGAGCAGATCGGCCATCTCAAGGTGCGCAACGATCGGGGCGAGATGATCCCGCTGGCGACCTTCATCAAGGTCAGCGACACCGCCGGCCCGGACCGGGTGATGCATTACAACGGTTTCGTCACGGCCGAGATCAACGGTGCCGCGGCGCCGGGCTACAGCTCGGGCCAGGCCCAGGCGGCGGTGGAAAAGCTGCTCAAGGAAGAGTTGCCCAACGGCATGGCCTATGAATGGACCGAGCTGACCTACCAGCAGATTCTGGCGGGCAACACCGCGCTGTTCGTGTTTCCGCTGTGCGTGCTGCTGGCCTTCCTGGTGCTGGCCGCGCAGTACGAAAGCTGGAGCCTGCCGCTGGCGGTGATCCTGATCGTGCCCATGACCCTGCTCTCGGCGATTGCCGGGGTGATGATCGCGGGCAGCGACAACAACATCTTCACCCAGATCGGCTTGATCGTGCTGGTCGGGCTGGCGTGCAAGAACGCCATTCTGATCGTCGAGTTCGCCAAGGACAAACAGGAGGAAGGCCTGGATCCGCTGGCCGCCGTACTGGAAGCGTGCCGCTTGCGGCTGCGGCCGATCCTGATGACTTCGTTCGCCTTCATCATGGGCGTGGTGCCTCTGGTGCTGTCGTCCGGCGCCGGCGCCGAGATGCGTCATGCCATGGGCGTGGCGGTGTTCTCCGGCATGTTGGGGGTGACCTTCTTCGGCTTGCTGCTGACACCGGTGTTCTTCGTGCTGATCCGTCGCCATGTCGAGCGTCGCGAGGCCCGCAAGGCGGATCGTGCGCTCACGCTTGAGGTACAACCATGAGTCATTTGAAACCCCTACTGCCCAGCTTGCTGGTGCTGGCCCTGGCCGCTTGCGCGGTGGGCCCGGACTATCGCGCGCCGCAGGATCTGCAGGCGAGCGTGGCGGCGGCCCAGGACACTCGCTACTACCGCGCCGAGGCGTTCGATGCGGTGTGGTGGCAGCAATTCGACGACCCGACGCTCAACCGTTTGGTCAACGAATCGCTGCAGGGCAACCGTGAGCTGCGGGTGGCCTTCGCCCGCCTCAAGGCGGCTCGGGCCATCCGCGACGACGTGGCCAACGATCGTTTCCCGGTGGTGACCAGCCGCGCCAGCAGCGAGATCGGCAAGAGCCAGATTCCCGGCCAGACCAGTGACCGGGTCAATACCGAACGCTACGACCTGGGCCTGGACATGGCCTGGGAAATCGACCTGTTCGGGCGCATCCAGCGGCAGTTGGAGGTCAGTGACGCGCAGCAAGGCGAAGCGGCGGCCGACCTGCAGCAGTTGCAGGTCACCCTGATCGCCGACCTGGTGGATGCCTACGGGCAACTGCGCGGCGCGCAACTGCGCGAGAAGATCGCCCTGGCCAACCTGAAGAACCAGCAGGATTCGCGGGGTATCACCCGCAGCCTGCAGGAAGCCGGTGTGGGCAATCAACTGGACGTGGTGCGGGCCGACGCGCGGCTCGCGGCAGTCGAAGCGACCGTGCCGCAGTTGCAGGCCGAACAGGTGCGTGCGCGCAACCGCATCGCCACCCTGCTCGGCCAGCGGCCGGACCAATTGAGTGTGGACCTGAGCCCGGCGCAGTTGCCGGCCATTGCCAAGGCCTTGCCGATCGGCGATCCGACCCAATTGCTGCGGCGCCGACCGGACATCCGCAGTGCCGAACGGCGACTGGCCGCCTCCACCGCGCAGATCGGCGTGGCCACGGCCGATCTGTTCCCCCGGGTCAGCCTCAGCGGTTTCCTGGGCTTCACGGCGGCCCGCGGTTCGCAGATCGGCTCGTCCGCGGCCAATGCCTGGGGACTGGGGCCAAGCATCACTTGGGCCGCGTTCGACCTGGGCAGCGTGCGGGCGCAGATCCGGGCAGCCAACGCCGACGCCGAAGGCGCGCTGGCCAGCTATGAACAGGATGTGTTGCTGGCGCTGGAAGAGTCGGAAAATGCCTTCAGTGACTACGGCAAACGCCAGCAGCGCGTGCAGGCCTTGATGCGCCAGAGCGAGTCGAGTCGCGCGGCGGCAGCGCTGGCCTCGATCCAGTACCGCGAGGGCACGGCGGATTACCTGGTGCTGCTCGACGCCGAGCGTGAACGCTTGAGCGCCGAAGACGCCCAGGCCCAGGGTGAAACCGAGTTGTATCGCGGCATCGTTGCGATCTACAAGGCCTTGGGCGGCGGCTGGCAGCCCGATACGCTGGCGCAGCGCTAGCCGGCAGCGCCGGTGCAACGGCTGCAAAGCCTGCAAAGCCTGCGGCGAATGATAGGATAGGCGCCGTCCCGGTCTCACGGGGCGGTTGCCAGGCGTGCGTGCCAGGCGACCGTCTTCGGCAGCCGATCCCGATCCGCAGCGAGCGCCCCATGATCACCATTCGCCCCATGACCTCTTCCGATTTCAACCGTTTCTGGCCCACCTTCGATGCGGTGGTTCAGGGCCAGCAGACGTACGCCTACGATCCGGCCATGGACCGCGAAGCCGCCGAACACACCTGGTTGCAGGTGCCCCTGCACACCTTCGTTGCCGAAGATGAACAGGGTCAGTTGCTGGGCAGTTACTACCTCAAGGCCAACGCGGCGGGTCCCGGCAACCACGTGTGCAACTGCGGCTACATGGTTAGCGAAGCGGCGCGCGGTCGAGGCGTGGCGCGGCTGATGTGCGAGCACTCGCAGCAGGTGGCGCGCGACAGCGGTTTTCTGGCCATGCAGTTCAATTCGGTGGTGGCCAGTAACGAAGTGGCGGTGGCCTTGTGGCACAAGCTGGGTTTCGAGACCGTGGGGCGCCTGCCGCGCGCCTATCGGCATGCTCACCTGGGGCTGGTCGATTGCCTGGTGATGTACAAGTGGCTGGCCGAAGAGCCCGCAGCGCCGACTCGATTGATCGGGCGCAAGAACATCGAGTCGGTGGTGTCCCGGCCGCGGCGCAGAAGCTGAATCGTTACTTGCATCACGGAAGTTGATGATGGCTATCGAAAAACGGAATTTTTCCTGAAGGGGCGGGATCAGCACTATAGGTCCCATTATTTCCCCTAGGATTTGTACCGATGAATATCAACCTGACCCTGTGCTGCATGATCGTCGTTTCGTTCGGAATTGCGCTGAGCCACGTTTGAGTGCTGCTTGCACTCGGCGGGCCATGCTCAGAGATTGCTCAAATGCTCGCGCAGGAAGTCGACCAGGACCTGCACCGGTCGTGACGTTTGCCGATGCTGCGGATACACGGCCGAGAGCGCCAAAGGCTCGGTGACGAACTCATCCAGTACGGTTTGCAGTTGCCCTGACGCCAGTGCGTGTTGAACGATGAATCGGGGCAGGTAGGCGATTCCCATGCCCGCCACTGCTGCCTCGCACAGCAACTCGCCGTTGTTGGCGCGCATGCGCCCGCTCACACCGATCACCAGCGGTTTGCCGCCCACTTCGAAGCGCCATTGCACCTGGCGCGCGTGGCCGTAGGGCAGACAGTCGTGGGTGGTCAGTTCTTGAGGCGTGGTGGGCAGGCCGCGCGCGGCCAGATAGTCCGGGCTTGCGCAGTACACGCGGGCGATGGAGGCGATGCGCCGGGCGATCAGCGACGAGTCTTCCAGCGTGCCGATGCGCAGGACCAGATCGTAGCCTTCGCCGAGCAGGTCGACGGGGCGATCGCTGAGGTCGATTTCGACCTGGACCTGAGGGTAGCGTTGCAGGAATCGAGGCATGAGCGCGCTCAATTGCGCCATGGCGAAAGACAGTGGCGCACTCACCCGCAACGTGCCGCGGGGTTCGGCGGCCTGGCCAGCAATGCCCTGCTCGACCTGTTCCACTTCAGCCAGCAGACGCACGGCAGAGTCGTAATAGCTCTGGCCCAGGGCGGTAACGTCCAGGCGGCGCGTGGAACGATTGAGCAGGCGTGCGCCCAGGCGGTTTTCCAGCTGCATCAAGCGGCGACTGATGTATTGTTTGGAAACCCCCAATTGCTCGGCGGCGGCCGTGAAGCTGCGCGAGTCCAGCACCTGCACGAAAAGCCGCATGTCTTCGAACGCGTTCATCGTCACTCCTTGGTTGACAATGCATTGTGGGTCAGGCGCAGCGCCCATACAACCGCAGCGCCCCCGGACGCGGCTCGCGCCGCTGCTACAGGGACCGCATTGCGCCTGTGGGAACATCGCAGTGACACAGTGGCAATCCGCATCCGGGCACACCCCGTTGGCACCATGGCAATCCGCGTCCGGGCACACCGCATTGGCACCACCGCAATCCGCGTCCGGGCACACTCCGTTGGCACCCCTGCACTCCGTGGCCCCGGAACACTGCAGGAAACCCTGTAGCAGCGGCGCGAGCCGCGTCGGCGGGCAACGCGGTGGGCCTGGAAAAACGAGCCAGAGAAAGGGTGATACAGCGCATCAGGCGCAAGGATTTCGATCAGCGGGCGAACCTGCTCCCGGTTGCACAGTCACACCCTTTAGTCCGGCGCTGAAGCCCACCGTCGGTCGTGCGGAAAGCGATAGAAAAGCGCTTCTGCCCCCGTTTCCCACCGTCACCCTCGACGGAGCCGTCGGAGCAGCCTCTTGATGAACAGTCTTTCCCAGCAGGCCGTGCCTGTTACCCCTACGCACGACCTGCTGCAGCGCTTCCAAAAGGTACGCCGCCACAGCGAACACCTGGCCAGCCCGCTCAGCGCCGAAGACATGGGCGCCCAGTCGATGCCCGACGCGAGCCCGGCCAAATGGCACCTGGCTCACACCAGCTGGTTCTTCGAAACCTTCCTGCTCGCTGAACAAGTGCCGCACTACACCCCGTTCGACCCGGACTTCTGCTACCTCTTCAATTCCTACTACGAAGCGGTCGGCCCGCGCCAGCCGCGTCCTCAGCGCGGTTTGATGACACGTCCGGGACTGGACCGCGTGCTGGCCTATCGCGCGCATGTCGATCGGCACATGGAAGCCCTGCTCAGCGGCGATCTGGACACAGAAGCCCGATCGCTCATCGAATTGGGTCTGTCCCACGAGCAACAGCATCAAGAGCTGTTGCTGATGGACATCCTGCACCTGTTCAGCGTCTCGGCGCTCAAGCCGGCGTACGACCCGGCCTGGCCAGCCGACACGGCCGGTCGCCGGGGCCGCTTCATTGGTCAAGCCGGCGGTCTGGTCGAGATCGGCCATGACGGTCACGGCTTCGCCTTCGACAACGAGGGCCCGCGACACAAAGTGTTCGCCCAAGCCTTCGAAATCGCCGACCGTCTGGTCACCAACGGTGAATGGCTGGAGTTCATCGAAGCCGGCGGCTACACCCAGGCCGGCCTGTGGCTGGCCGACGGTTGGGCCACGGTTCAGGCCGAAGGCTGGTATGCCCCGTTCTACTGGCAGCAGGACCGCGCCGGTGCCTGGCACGAGATGAGCCTGCGCGGGCTGCAACCGCTGCAACTCGACGCACCCGTGGTGCACATCAGCTACTACGAAGCGGCTGCCTTCGCGCAATGGGCCGGCGCACGCCTGCCCACCGAAGCGGAATGGGAAATCGCCGCTGGCAGTGGACACCTGCAGCAACTCGACGATGTAGCCTGGCAGTGGACGCAGAGCGCCTACAGTGCCTACCCCGGCTTTCAGCCTGCGGTCAGCGCGGTGGGTGAATATAACGGCAAGTTCATGATCAACCAGATGGTGCTGCGTGGCGGCGCCAGTATCACCCCGGTTGGACACACCCGCCCCACCTACCGCAACTTCTTCGGCCCCGGCTGCCGCTGGATGTTCTCCGGCGTGCGTCTGGCGCGCGACGTGTCGCCCTACAGCACCCGCAACGACGGCAGCGATGAGTTCGCCCGCGATGTGATCACCGGACTGTCGGCAGCGCAGAAATCCATCTCGCCGAAGTACTTCTACGATGCCGAGGGCTCGCAGCTGTTCGAAGCCATCTGCACCCTGCCCGAGTACTACCCGACCCGCGCCGAAACGGCGCTGCTGACCGAGATCGCGCCGCAGTTGGCCCAGTGGGTCGCCGACGATGCGGCGCTGGTGGAGTTCGGTGCCGGCGCCTGCGACAAGGTGCGTCTGTTGCTGGATGCGGTGCCGCAGATTGGGCTGTACGTGCCCATCGACATCTGCAGCAATGCGCTGGAAAGCGCGAGCGCCCGGCTGCGCCAACGCTACCCTGCCCTGCGCATCGCACCGCTGGTGGACGATTTTACCCGTGCCCTGCACCTGCCGGCCGAGACTCAGGGTCATCCGCGCGTGGGCTTCTTTCCGGGCTCGACGCTGGGCAATTTCACCCGTCCGCAGGCCGTACGCTTCCTGCGTTCGGCGCGCGAGCTGCTTGGGCCCGATGCGCGCTTCATCATCGGCGTGGACATGGTCAAGGATGCGGCCACCCTGGAAGCCGCCTATGACGACGCGGCCGGAGTTACCGCACGCTTCAACAAGAACCTGCTGACGCGCATGAACCGCGAACTCGACGGCGATTTCGACGAGGCGGCATTCGACCACCTGGCGCTGTGGAACCCCGAGTACGAGCGGATCGAAATGCACCTGGTCAGCCAGAAAGCCCAACAGGTCCGGGTGGCCGGTCGCACCTTCGCTTTCAAACCCGGAGAACGGCTGCACACCGAGAACTCGCACAAGTTCACCGTGCAGTCCTTCACCGAACTGGCGGCTGCGGCCGGCTGGGACGTCAGCCATCAGTGGATAGGCGAAGCCCCGCAGGTGGCGCTGTTCTGCCTGCGCTGACACATCGGCAGCGCATCATGAGTGAGGAACACCATGACCAAGGCTCTGGAGGAATACAACCGCAAGCGTGACTTCGACGCCACCCCGGAGCCTTCTGGCGCCGGGCACAGTGGCAAACGCGGCAAGGTGGCGCGGGCATTGCAGTTCTGCATTCAGAAACACGATGCCAGCCACCTGCACTACGACTTCCGCCTGGAACTGGACGGCACCCTCAAGAGCTGGGCAGTGCCCAAGGGACCGTCACTGGACCCCAAGGCTCGGCGCCTGGCGGTGCATGTCGAAGATCATCCGCTGGACTACGCCAGCTTCGAGGGCAACATTCCCGACGGGCACTACGGCGCCGGTGACGTGATCGTCTGGGACCGCGGGACCTGGATTCCCGAAGGCGATCCCCGCCAGGCCTATGAAAAAGGCAAGCTCAAGTTCGTCCTGCACGGCGAGAAGCTGGGCGGCACCTGGAACCTGGTCAAGACTCATATGCCCGGCAAACGCGAGCAGTGGTTTCTGATCAAATCCAAGGACGCTGCTGCACGCCCGTTGGCCGAGTACGACGTGCTCGTCGCCGAACCCGACAGCGTCATCAGCGAACGCACCTTGGTGCCGCACAAGCGCACCACCAAAGCAGCCGCGAAACCGGCGACCAAACCTGCGGCCAAAGCCACGTCCAAAAGCTCCAAAAGCTCTAAAGGCAAAGCCATCCAGCTGGAAGGTGCCAAGGCGGCCGACTTGCCCGCCAGTCTCAAGCCCGAATTGGCCACACTGGTGGACTCTGCACCCGAAGGCGACTGGCGCTACGAGATCAAGTTCGACGGCTACCGCATCGTCGCTCGCATCGACGGCGATCAAATCAACCTCTTCACCCGCAACGGCCACGACTGGACAGCGAAGATGCCGCGCCAGGCCAAGGCGCTCGCTGCCTTGGGCTTGCAGTCGGCGTGGCTGGATGGCGAAGTGGTGGTGGCCAACGAGCACGGGGTGCCGGACTTCCAGGCCTTGCAGAACGCATTCGAGAACGAGCGCAGCGGCGACATCGTTTTCTACCTGTTCGACCTGCCCTACCTCAACGGTATGGACCTGCGCGCCGTGCCTTTGGAGCAGCGTCGCAGTGCCTTGGCCAAGGTACTGGAAACCAACACGGATGACGCGCTGAAGTGCTCCGACGACCTTGCCGGATCAGCTGACTCGTTGCTCGAAAGCGCTTGCCAGATGGATATGGAAGGCCTGATCGGCAAGCGTGTCGGCAGCCCCTATGTGTCGCGGCGCAGCAGCGACTGGATCAAGCTCAAATGCAAGCGCCGCCAGGAGTTCGTCATCGTCGGCTACACCGAGCCCAAGGGCAGCCGCAGCGCGTTCGGCGCCCTGTTGCTGGGCTTGCACGATGCCGACAGCGGCGAGTTGCGATTCGCCGGCAAGGTCGGTACCGGCTTCAGTGAAGCCACCTTGCGCACCCTGCTCGCGCAGTTGCAGGGGTTGGAGACTGCCCGCCCGGCGCTCGCCAATCCTCCCACGGGCGCTCAGGCCCGTGGCGTGCATTGGCTCAAGCCCACGCTGTTGGCGGAAGTGGCCTATGCCGAAATGACACGCGACGGCGCCGTCCGCCATGCCGTTTTCCATGGCTTGCGCACTGACAAGCCCGCCAAGGAGATCACCCCCGAAATGCCAGCGGCCAAATCCGGCACGTCCGCCAAATCGGCAAGCAAGTCAGAACGGAAGCCGCGCAAGGCAGCCACCAAGGCCGACGACGCCGACCTGGTCGGGCAGGTGCGCATCACGCACCCCGAGCGGGTCATCGATGCCACCAGCGGCACCACCAAGATGCAGTTGGCCGAATACTACGGGCGCATTGCCCCCTGGTTGCTGCCGCACCTCAAGCAACGCCCTGTAGCGCTGGTGCGGGCGCCCGACGGCGTCGGTGGCGAGCTGTTCTTCCAGAAGCACGCCGGCCACCTGGCGATCCCGCACATTCTCACCTTCGACAAGGACCAGGCGGGCCAGGCTGCCATGGTCATCAACGATGGTCAGGCACTGCTCGGCGCGGTGCAGATGGGTACCGTGGAACTGCACACCTGGAACGCGACCGCGAAGGATTTCGAACATCCCGACCGCTTCGTACTCGACCTGGACCCGGACCCTGCCTTGCCCTGGAAAAGCATGGTCGAAGCCACTCAACTGACTCAGACCCTGCTCGACGAACTGGGCCTTGCATCGTTCCTCAAGACCAGTGGTGGCAAGGGCATGCATGTGGTGGTACCGATCACCCGCAAGCTGGGCTGGGACGAGGTCAAGGCATTCAGCCGCGCCGTGGTGGAACACATGGCCAAGCTGATGCCGGAACGCTTCACGGCCGTTTCCGGCCCGAAAAACCGGGTCGGTCGGATCTTCATCGACTACCTGCGCAACGGTCTGGGCGCAACCACGGCCTGCGCCTATGCGGCGCGAGCGCGGGATGGCTTGCCGGTCTCGGTGCCGGTCACACGGGAGGAAGTGGCGCAGATCAAGGGCGGCGACCAGTGGGACATCGACAGCGTACTCGAACGCCTGGCGGAGCTTGAAGACGATCCCTGGGCAGATTTCTTCAGCACCCGCCAAAGCATCACCGTCGCTATGCGCAAGAAGCTCGGGCTCAAATGAACCCATCAACTGCCGCGGTAGGTGGAGTAGCTGTACGGTGAAAGCAACAGGGGCACATGGTAGTGCTCCTGAGTTGCATCGATGCCGAACCGCAGGACGATTTCGTCGAGAAACGCCGGCGCCGTGGTGACGATACCGCGGCTGCGATAGTAGTCACCTGCACCGAAGTGCAGCTGATACACACCCGAACGGTAGTGCTCACCCTCCAGCAGCGGCACATCGCAACGCCCGTCGGAATTGGTCACGGCCGTTACCAGCAGTTCCAGCTGTTCGCCGTCGACGCGGTACAGACGCACTCGAATGCCGTTACCGGGACACCCATGTGCGGCGTCCAAAACGTGTGTGGTCAAACGTCCCATGGTTGATTTCACCTGTTCAGGGGGCGCGCCAACGGCGCACCGTGGTGGAGCGCAAGCGTGCGGTACGCGCCGCAATGGGGCGTGGCACCTGACACGTTGCAAAAACAAAAGCCGCAAAACACGCGTCGATACAGATTGCTGACCGATTGGGCAGGTTCTTTGCAAGAGCCTGCATCACAGTGTGTGCAAGGATACGGCCATCCAACGGCCCGAGACTCGAGCTTACAAATTGTCCATGCCGTTGTATACAATCGATTCAAGCCCGAAAACGCCTTCCCATGGCGCCTTTTCGAGCGCGTTCTGCCACGTATAAAAGGAAATCTTCGGTGAGCCTTGACTACCCCCGCGACCTGATCGGCTACGGTGACCAACCGCCCCATCCGCACTGGCCGGGCAATGCCCGTATCGCCGTGTCGTTCGTCCTCAACTATGAAGAAGGCGGCGAGCGTAACGTCCTGCACGGCGACAGCGAGTCCGAAGCGTTTCTGTCGGAGATGGTCGCGGCGCAGCCATTGCAGGGCCAGCGCAACATGAGCATGGAATCACTGTACGAGTACGGCAGCCGTGCCGGTGTATGGCGCATTCTCAAGCTGTTTCGCCAAGCCGGTATTCCCTTGACGGTCTTCGCGGTGGCCATGGCCGCGCAGCGACACCCCGAGGCGATCCGCGCCATGGTCGCCGACGGCCACGAAATCTGCAGCCATGGCTACCGCTGGATCGACTATCAGAACGTCGATGAAGCGGTGGAACGCGAGCACCTGCTCGACGCCATCCGCATCCTCACCGAAATCACCGGCCAGCGGCCGCTGGGCTGGTACACCGGGCGCACCGGGCCCAATACCCGTCGCCTGGTGATGGAGGAAGGTGGCTTCCTCTACGACAGCGACGCCTACGACGATGACCTGCCCTACTGGCAACCCGGCATGGATCGCCCCCACCTGGTGATCCCCTACACCCTGGACACCAACGACATGCGCTTCACTCAGGTGCAGGGCTTCAACAAGGGCGACGATTTCTTCGACTACCTCAAGGACGCGTTCGACGTGCTGTACGCCGAAGGCACGGAGGCGCCCAAGATGCTTTCCATCGGCCTGCATTGCCGACTCATCGGCCGACCCGGACGTCTGGCGTCGCTCAAGCGTTTCATCGACTACGTCCAAAGCCACGAGCAGGTCTGGTTCGCGCGCCGGGTCGATATCGCCAGGCACTGGCAGCAGGTTCATCCTTTCCCAGGCAGCCCGCGCCCATGAGCCACTTTCGTACCCTGCAGCCTTCCCAACTCAACCGTGCCGAGTTCGTCGCAACGCTGGGCGACATCTATGAGCACTCGCCGTGGGTGGCCGAACAGGCATTCGAGCGACTGTCGCCGCAACAGCGCGATGACATCGAGGCGGTGCATGCCTGCATGAGCCAGGTGGTGGCCGACGCCGACCGCAACACCCTGCTGGCATTGATCAATGCCCACCCCGACCTGGCCGGCAAGGCCGCAGTGCAGGGTGAGCTCACCGCAGCGAGTACCCAGGAGCAGGCCGGCGCCGGCATCAGTCAGTGCACGCCCGACGAGTTCCAGCGCTTTACCCGGCTCAACGATGCGTACCGGGCCCGCTTTGGTTTCCCTTTCATCATGGCGGTCAAGGGCAGCGACCGACGGCAGATCCTGGCGGCGTTCGAAACGCGGATCGATCATTCCCCCGAAGCCGAATTCGCCTGCGCCCTGCGCGAGATCGACAAGATTGCCCTGTTTCGCCTGCAAGCCCTGTAACCCCATAGCCCCGCCGCCGCACCCGCGGTGACGGACCGACTGTTCATCAACCCTCGTTCAAGGCAGATCCGTATTCATGAAAGCCTACGCCGCACCGTTCCAGAAGTACGTCAACCTGGCCGATGCCCGCCTCGGTACCCGGGCCATTTCAGTGACCGACGATTGGTTCGCCGACGTCAACCGGCTGTTCCAGCCCACCCCGGCGGTGTGGAAGGAAGGCGTCTTCGACGACAACGGCAAGTGGATGGACGGCTGGGAATCGCGGCGCAAGCGCTTCGAAGGCTATGACAGCGCAGTGATCCGCCTCGGCGCGCCAGGCTCGATCAAGGGCGTGGACATCGACACCTCGTTCTTCACCGGCAACTTCCCTCCTTCGGCGTCACTGGAAGCCTGCTTCATCAGCGAAGGCGAACCCGACGACCAGACCCCGTGGGTCGAAATCCTCAGCGCGGTCGAGCTGCAGGGCAATAGCCATCACTACCACAGCATCGACAACGACAGCGCGTTCAGCCATATGCGCTTCAATATCTACCCGGACGGCGGTGTGGCCCGCCTGCGCGTGTATGGCGTGCCGTTCCGCAGCTGGTCGAGCACCAGCGACGAGGAGCAGATCGACCTCGCCAGCGCCCTCAACGGTGGACGCGCGCTGGCCTGCTCGGACGAACACTACGGCAGCATGAGCAACCTGCTCAATCCCGGCCGTGGCATCAACATGGGGGACGGCTGGGAAACCGCTCGGCGACGCACGCCTGGCAACGACTGGGTCATCGTGGCCCTGGGGCATCCTGGGGTGGTGCAGCAGGTGATCGTCGACACCCTGCACTTCAAGGGTAACTACCCGGACAGCTGTTCGATCCAGGGTGCGTTCGTCAAGGGCGGGACCGACAGCCAGATCGAGACCCAGAGCCTGTTCTGGCGTGAACTGCTGCCCAGCCAGAAGCTGCAGATGCACCAGGAGCACAGCTTCGCGGAGCAGATCAAGGCACTGGGGCCGATCACCCACATCCGGCTCAACGTCTTCCCTGACGGCGGTGTGAGCCGACTGCGAGTGCTGGGCACTCTGGCCCGATAGCATCACTTCATAATAGGACCCAGCATGCGTACATTACCGATCGAACCCTTGACCAAGGCCGCGTTTGCCCCGTTTGGCGACGTGATCGAAACCGAGGGCAGCGCACACTTCCTGATCAACAACGGTTCGACCCAACGCTTCGATCGCCTGGCGGACGTGCAGCTGGGCACCGAGCAGGATCAGGCCGTGATCAGCATTTTCCGCGCCCGCACCTTGCCGATGCCGCTCACCGTACGCATGCTCGAACGTCATCCACTGGGCAGTCAGGCGTTCATTCCGTTGTTGGGCAACGCCTTTCTGATCGTGGTGGCGCCAGCCGGCGACGTCCCGCGCAGCGAAGACGTGCGCGCGTTCATCAGCGATGGTCGTCAGGGCATCAATTACCATAAGGGTGTCTGGCATCACCCGGTATTGGCGCTGCACGATCAGGATGACTTTCTGATCGTGGATCGCAAAGGCCCGGGCAACAACTGCGACGAGTTCTTCTTCGAGGCGTGCGACTTATTGTCGCTCGACCCGTCACTGTAACTTCCGGGGCATGGCACAGGGCGCCTAACCATTATAAGGACGGCTGGCTTAGTTGCCCTGATCAAGACTGAAACCATAAAACCAACGCGGCTTGCCAGTGGCTACGCAAACCCCTACCCTGCGCCGCCGCTGGAAGGCGCGGCGTGCGAAGTGGCTGAACCGCGTTAATTGCTGCATCACTGAAGACTGACGAATCTATCCGCCCGGACGAAAACTGGCTAACTCGGATGACCGGTCCGCGGACGCGTTGCGCGCGTTCGGCGGCAACTACAAGTTGACCTTCGGGACAACAAAAGAGGCGCCACTAGAGTGCCCACACAACTACCACACTTATTTGACCTGAGAGCGATTGAATGAAAACCACACTACCGAGCCTGTTTCTGGCTGCCGGCCTGGCCCATGCCAGCACCGCGATGGCCGCTGGCGACTGGCTGCAGTGGCAGAGCAACAGCCTGACCTACTTGGTGGGCAAGGACTACACCGTCAACCCCAGCCACCAGCAGACCGTGACCTACGAACATGCCGATGCCTGGAAGTACGGCGACAACTTTCTGTTCGTCGACAAGATTTTCTACAATGGCGAAGCCGATGGTACCAACGGCAACAACACCTATTACGGTGAGTTCAGCCCGCGCCTGTCGATGAACAAGATCTTCGATCGCACCTTCCGCTTCGGTCCGATCAAGGATGTGCTGTTGGCCATGACCTACGAGTTTGGCGAAGGGGATAACGAGTCATATCTGATCGGTCCGGCCGTCGACCTGGATCTGCCGGGGTTCGATTATTTCCAGTTGAATTTCTATAACCGTCAAACCGAAGGCAGCCGCGCCGGGGACAATGTCTGGCAGATCACACCGGTGTGGTCCTATACCCTGCCGGTCGGTCGTTCGGACATTCTCATCGACGGCTTCGCCGACTGGGTGGTGGGCAACGATTCGAACAAGCATGGCGAGTACCACGCCAATCTGCATTTCAACCCGCAGGTCAAATACGACCTTGGCAAAGCCTTGGGTCAAGGCGCGCAGCAGGTGTATGTGGGGTTTGAATACGATTATTGGGACAACAAGTATGGGATCAAGGACAGTCGTTATTTCGATACCCATCAGAATACGGCGAGTTTGTTGGTGAAAGTGTTCTTCTGATCGGGCATTGGAAGCTGGGCCAGTCATGGGTCGAGACCGCGTGCATCGCCGACGCGGCTCGCGCCGCTGCTACAACGACCGCGTAGCCCGGTTCTGGCCTCACCGCGCTCATCCAGGCATACCGCACGCACCGCCGACGCGGCTCGCGCCGCTGCTACACTGACCGCGTGCCCCTGTTCCGGCCTCGCCGCGAACCCTAGTGCTCGAACGCGCGGCGGAGCCTGTGCAGGCCTTCGTCGATGTCAGCCAACCCGGGGGCGGCGAACGACAGACGGATGCTGCTGGGGTCCGGGTCCTGGCCGTAGAAGGCGCTGCCGGGCACGAACAACACCTTCTGCTCGATCGCCCGCGGCAGCAATGCCTTGGCGTCGAGGCCATGCAGGCAACGGCCCCAGACGAACATGCCGCCTGCCGGCGCACTCACCTGCAGATACTCCGCCAACGGCTGCAACCCAGCCAGCATGCGCTCGCACTTCTCCCGATAGCCCTGCGCCAGACCCGGCAGTGCCCGTTCCAGCGCCCCTGCCGCGAGGTAATTGGCGGCGATGCGCTGCGCCCAGGGCGAGGTGCACAGGTCCACGGTCTGCTTGGCGACCAGGCAGCGCTGGCGGACCGCCGAAGGCGCCACCATCCAGCCCACGCGCAGCCCTGGCGCGAGCACCTTGGACAGGCTGGACAGATGGATCACCCGCCCCTCGGCGCCCTCCACCTGCCGACTCAACGCCAACAGCGAAGGCACTTCCTCGCCGGCAAAGCGCAGCGCACCGTAAGGATCGTCTTCGACCACCAGAAAATCGTGCGCGACTGCCAGCTTCAGCAGCGCCAGACGCCGCGCCAGGGGCAGACAGGCGCCGGTGGGGTTGGCAAACGTCGGCACACAATAAAGCATCGCGACATCGCCACGCGCACGCCCTGCCAGCTGCTGCGCCAAGGCATCGGTGTCCAGACCGTGGGCATCGGTGGCCGCGCTGAGCACCTGCGCCCCGGCCAGGCGCAACGCCTGCAGCGCCGCCGGATACGTCGGGCATTCCACCAGTAACGACGAGCCGGGGGCCAGCAACACCTTGAGCAACAGGTCGAAGCCTTGTTGCGAACCGGTTGTCACTATCAACTCATCCGCCCTAACCTCCACACCACGCCGCGCCATCAGACTCACCAACTGTTCGAGCAGCGCCGGCAAGCCTTCGGTGGCGGCGTATTGCAAACAGTCCAGGGGGGCTTCGCGCATGGCCTGCTCCGCGGCTTCGCGCAGGCCGGACTCGTCGAAAAACGCCGACGCCGGATAGCCACCGGCAAAGGAAATCATGCCCGGCACCGACAGGTACTTGAACAGCTCGCGTATGGCCGAGCCGGTGGGGTTTTCGAAGGCAGGCGTGAATCGGTAATCCAGGGCCATGACGGTGCTCGACGGCGAATGTGCCGAAAGTATCGAGGCTGGCGAACGCCGCTCACAAGCGAGATTATTTCCAGATGTCATGCCATTGGGTGCTGACAGGGTCCACGCCCGCAAACCACAGGCCGCGAATGACCTGGCTTCTACAGCTATCGCCAGACGGAACGCACGCCTTTATCATGACTCAGATACTCATGGCACCGCGCCACTGGACTAGACAGGTCGTGTCTAATCTGGGGAAATGCGCGCCCCTGACCTCAGGCTTTCATCTATGCCCATTGCCGAATGAACACCTCTTCCCGCTCGATCATCTGTGAACACTGCGATTCGCTGTTCGAATCGGTGGCCCTGACGCATGGTCAGAAAGCCGAATGCACGCGCTGTGGCGCGGTGCTCGAACGTGGCCAGCGCCTGAGCATCCAGGCGCTGTTCGCCCTGGCGCTGACCGCAGCCATGCTGTTCATTCTGGCCAACGCCTTTCCGGTGATCAGCATCAGCATGGAAGGGCTGAGCAACGAGGCCACCCTGCTCGCCTCGGTGGAAGCCCTGGCCCAGGGCCGCATCACGCCGATGGCCGCGGTGACCGGGTTGACCATCATTCTCGCGCCCCTGTTGCAGATCTGCCTGCTGTGCTGGCTGCTCGGCTTCGCCACCGCCGGACGCGCCGCGCCCGGCTTTCGTACCTGCATGCGCGCGCTGGAACACCTGCGTCCCTGGAGCATGCTGGAAGTCTGCCTGCTGGGCATTCTGGTCGCCATCATCAAACTGGCGGGCATGCTCGACGTACACCCCGGCTTCGGCCTGTGGGCACTGGGTATGGTCACGGTGCTGTTGATCCTGATTTCCGGCAAGGGCATCCGCCGACTCTGGGACGACCTGGAAGGCCAGCTGCGATGAGCGAACCGGTCTACGCGCGGCAACTGGGCCTGGTGCTGTGCCACACCTGCGGGCATGTGTGCCAGGCAGGCGAGCACCATTGCCCGCGCTGTCACTCCACCGTCCATGCGCGCAAACCCGACAGCATCGCCCGGACCTGGGCGCTGCTGATCGCAGCATTGATCTTCTACATCCCGGCCAACCTGCTGCCGGTGATGCGCACCAACATGTTCGGCAACGCCAGCGAAAACACCATCATGAGTGGCGTCATCGAGTTCTGGCATGGCGGCTCCTGGGACATCGCCGTGCTGATCTTCTTCGCCAGCGTGGTCGTGCCCTGCATGAAGTTCCTGATCCTGGGCATGCTGCTGGTAACCTGTCAGCGCAAGAGCCACTGGGCCATGCGCGAGCGGGCCCGCCTGTATCGCTTCATCGAGCTGATCGGCTACTGGTCGATGCTCGACGTGCTGGTGGTGGCACTGGTCGCCGCGCTGGTGCAATTTCGTTCGCTGAGTTCCATCGACCCGTTGCTGGGTATCGTGTTTTTCGGTCTGGTGGTGGTACTCACCATGCTTGCCGCCATGAGTTTCGATCCCCGGCTCATCTGGGATGTAGAGGTTGAAGATGTCTGATCGTCCAGGTTCCACTCCCGCGTCCCCTGCCGCTGCACCGGCGGTCAAGACGCGTCGTTTCAATGTCTCGCTGGTGTGGATCGTGCCGATCATCGCGGCGCTGGTAGGCGCCTCGATGCTGATCAGCAATGGCCTCAATGCCGGGCCGCAGATCGAAATCAGCTTCGAGACCGCCATGGGCCTGGAGGCCAACAAGACCCAGGTCAAATACAAGAACGTGGTCATCGGGCAGGTGACCGCCATCGCCCTCAGCGACGACCGCAGCCACGTGGTCGCCACAGTGGACCTGAACAAGTCCGCCGAAGGCTTCACCGCCGAGGACTCGGTGTTCTGGGTGGTGCGCCCACGCATCGGCGCCAACGGCATTTCCGGCGTGGATACGCTGCTCTCCGGCGCCTTCATCGGCGCCGACGCCGGCAGCTCCGAAGAGCGCAAGCGGCAGTTCGTCGGCAAGGAAACACCGCCGGCGATCACCTACGGCGAGCAAGGCAAGCGCTTCACCCTGCACACCGAGGACCTGGGTTCGCTGGACATTGGTTCGCCGGTCTACTACCGCCGCATCGAAGTCGGCCAGGTGGTGTCCTACCAGTTGGCCGAAGACGGCAAGGGTGTCGATGTGGAAATTTTCGTCCATGCCCCCAACGACAAGTTCGTGACCACCGACACGCGCTTCTGGAACGCCAGCGGCATCGACCTGACCGTCGGTGCCAGTGGGCTGAAGGTCAACACCGAGTCGCTCTCGACCATCCTCGCCGGCGGCGTCGCCTTCGTCGAACCCAAGTACAGCCCCAACGCGACGCCGGCCACCGAGCGCTCGCGCTTTGACCTGTTCGCCGATCAGGAAACCGCCCTGGCGCCGCCCGATGGCGAACCGCGCTACATCAGCATGAGCTTCAACCAGTCGCTGCGCGGCCTGGCGGTCAACGCCCCGGTGGAGTTCCTGGGCGTGAACATCGGCCGTGTGGTATCGGTGAACCTGGACTACGACGCCAAGACCAAGAGCTTTCCCAGTGTGGTCGGCGCAGTGATCTACCCGGATCGCCTGGGCAAGGCCCACGAAAAACTGCTCAAGGAAATGGGTACCGAGGACGATGAGCGCTCGGCGAAGCTGATGTCGGCATTCGTCAAACAGGGTCTGCGGGCCCAGGCACGCAGTGCCAACCTGATTACCGGGCAGTTGTACATTTCCCTGAGCTTTTTGCCCAACGCAGCGCCAGTGGCTTTCGACGTCGCCGCCCGCCCGCTGCGCATTCCCACCGTGCCCGGCAGTCTGGACAAGGTGCAGGAGCAGTTGCAGGGCGTGGTCGACAAGATCAGCAAACTGCCGCTGGATGAAATCGCCAACAACCTCAACGGCAGCCTGAGCGAAATGCAGAAGACCTTGCGTCAGGTCAACGCCGAGGTCCTGCCGCAGATGCGTGGCACCTTGCAGCAGACCCAGAAGACCTTGGCCGCGGCCAACTCCACCTTCGCCGACGACTCGCCGGAGCGCCAGCAGCTGAGCCAGGCCATGGACGAAGTCCAGCGCACCGCCCGCTCGGTGCGGGTGCTGACCGATTTCCTCAGCCGCAACCCCGAAGCGCTGATTCGCGGCCGTACCAAACAGGGTGAGCCGGACGCCTTCCGCAGCCCGGGCAATACTTCACGTGAAATCCAACCGGAAGCTCAACCATGATCAAACGCAGCCTGATACTGGCCGCAGGCCTGGGCCTGGGTGCCTGCAGTTCGCCGGTCACCCACTACTACACGCTGCAGGACACTGCGCCGAGCGCACCCTCGCGCTTGGCTGCGCCATCGTTCCAGTTCGAAATGCTCGCAGTGCGCATGCCTGTGCAGGTCGACCAGCCGCAGCTGGTGGTGCGTCAGGATCGAGGCAATCTGGCGATTCTGGAAAACGACCGTTGGAGCGCGCCGCTGGCCGATGAGTTTCACGACGCCCTGACCGATCGCCTGGAACGCCAGTTGGGGACACGTGATCTGGCTGGGTTGCCCAAGGATGCGCAAAAGCCCGTGCTGTCCGTACAAACCGACGTGCGACGTTTCGATTCGCTACCGGGTCAGTATGCGCTGGTCGACGTGGTGTGGAGTCTGGGTATGCGCGGCGGTGCGCAGCCGCGCCGTACATTGACCTGTGCAAGCCAGATCCGTGAAACGGCGGGAGTTGAACTGAGCAGCTTGGTGGTGGCACATCAGCGGGTGATCGATCAATTGGCGAAGCAGATTGCAACCACCGCCCGCCAATGGGCTCAAGGCAACGGCGCCTGTCCTAGCTGACGGCGCGCGGCACGGTGCCGAGGGCTTTCTCGACACCGTCGAGCAACTGACCGAGCGTCCATGGCTTGCGCACGAAGCTCACCGGGATGGTGACGCCGGAGCTTTCGGGCGTTTCATGGCCCGACATGATCATGATCGGAATTTCCGGCCAGGTTTGCGCCGAGTAGTTCGCCAGCCCTGCGCCGTTCATGCTGCCGGGCATCAGGATATCCGTCAGCAACAAACCGACTTCGTTGGAACGCTTGTTCAGAAACTCGAGCGCGTGGTCCGCAGATTCGACACCCTCGGTCTTCCAACCTTCCTCGCCCAGCAGTTCGCAGACGAACTCGCGAATCAGCGCTTCGTCTTCGACCACCAGAACCAGGTTCGCTCCCTTGGAAGCACTGTCGATGCGCGGCGAATCAGTCATTGCCAAATCCTTCTGTGTACTTGAATTGATTGAGGAAAGTTACCGCCGCGATGGCGACTCCCACACTCAGGTTAGGAGAGCGGAAAAGCTTGTGAATTCCATTTGTCGAGGTTGCGCCGACGAACGGTAATCGGGCGAGGTGGCTTTGCGGGGACAGCGTTGATCAGGCCTGCTCATCCAGGATGATGCCGCTCTCGATCCGGGCCTGCTCAGCAGCGTGTTCCAGGCCTTCTGCGCTTGATGCATGGAGGAGGTAAAGTACGTCGCCCTGCGCCACCTGGGTGCCCAGATTGACCTTCAGATCCATGCCTGCAGCCTTGTCCCCAGGTGCCCCTGCGTAGCGGGCGAGTTCCGCCAGTCGCCAGCCATCGAGTCGCGCGACCCGACCCGCGCAGGGAGCGCGCACGGCCCAGGTCAACGGGCTGGGCATGACCGGCACCCTGCGTCCCTGAACCTCGATGATGCGTTCGAAAGCGGCCAGGGCGTGGCCACCGTCCAGCAGGTGCTCGGCACGTTCGCGCCCGGCTTCGACACTGCCGATGCGCGGGTCCCAGGCCAGCATGCGCGCGGCAAACGACAGCGCCTTCTCGCGCAGGTCGGCAGGCGCTTCCGGAGCCCCTTCGAGCACCCAGCGTACGTCGCGCACTTCCAGGGCCGGGCCGATGCCGCGCCCGACCGGTCGCGAGCCGTCGGTGGCAACGGCCGCGACGGTAAGGCCCAACAGAGCGCCAACTTCCTCGAACAATCTGCCCAGCGTGTGCGCCTGCTCTGCGGTCGCCAATTTGGTGCGCGGCCCGAATGGCAGATCGATGATGACGTGGGTCGAGCCAGCGGTGAGCTTCTTCGAGAGGATGGACGCCACTGCCCAGCGCGTGGAGTCGATACCCAGCGGTCGGGTGATGGCGTTCATCACTTCGTCCAGATGAGAGTGGTTGAGGCGGCCATTCCAGGCGATGCAGGCGCCCGTCTGGGCAATGCAGTGCTGCACCTCTTCAGGCGTCAGTTCCACCTCGGCCAGCACCTCCATGGCATCGGCGGTGCCGGCCGCGGAGGTGATCGCCCGGGACGACGTCTTGGGCATGAGCAGACCTTGCGCCGCGACGATCGGCACCACAATCAAGGTGATCCGGCTGCCAGGCACGCCCCCCATCGAATGCTTGTCGACCACAATCGGTCGATTCCAGCGCATGATCGGGGCAAACCGCGTCCGCACGCGCGCCAGGGCTACCACTTCGGCGTCCGACAGGTGCTGGCTGGCACTCACCAGAAACGCGCGGATCTCGCTGTCGACATAGCCGCCGGCAATGATGTCGCCCAGCACCTGCTCGTACTGGGCCTCGTCCAGTTCGTGCCCCTGCAGTTTGCGCAGCAGCAGCGGATGACTGCTCGGCAGCGGCGCGTGGCGCTGGGCAACGGTTTCGACCGCATCGACGAAGCGACCGATGCCCTCGGCCAAGGTGCCGTCGTTGGCGACGCGCAGGGTTTCGATGTCGGCAGGTAGCGCGTCGACCTGACGCAGCACGCGGGCACTGGCCTGCTCGGCGGTCTCCCGACCGCGCCCCAGAATGCGCGCGGCCAGGACCTCTGGCGAGGCGGTGATTTCGATCACCACCAGATGCGGCACACGAGTGGCCGCCTCCCGGATCATCTTGCGCGAGCCGTTGGCGATGACATGACGGCCCTCCTCCAGCACTTGCAACAGCTCGGCGGACAAGCCATAGCTCAAGCCGTGAGCATGCCAGCTGAGCAGGAACGCCCCTGCCGCGACGCTGGCTTGAAACTGTTCGGGGGTCACGCCCGCGTGGTCTTCCCCCGGCGCTCCGCTGGGGCGCGTGATGGTGCGGCGGGCGAACAGGTAGCGGCCGGAAGTGCCCAGGTGGGCGCGCGCGCCTTCGATGAGCGAGTCCTTGCCCGCCCCGCTCGGCCCGACCACGAAGAAGAAAATACCCTGCGCCATGAATATGCTCCGCCTTGCCCGGGCCGATGCCGACCGGCGCCTGGCCGGATCGAGCGTGTGAATGAACGCGACACGGTGCGCCCCCCGCACACCGAAGCCGGCAGTCTACGCCATTATTTGCACGCCAGTGCTGGCACCCATGCTGCAGGGATCGAGCGCAGCGATTATCATCCCCGCGCCTGCATCCCATGGGACGCGTTCATCTGCCTAGGAGCGGTCATCGGCCGCTTTCACCTGCGTAGGAGCGGTCATCGGCCGCGAAACCGGCGCTGCAGTGCCTTAGGCAAACCGCAGTGCAGCTTTCGCGGCCACGGACCGCGCCTACGGGGTTTGTGGCGGATCATCACCCTGTCTTCAACGCTCCAGGAGTTCATGCATGTCGCCCATTTCCGGCCTGACCGAGCACGCCAGCGCTGACACGTATCGCAAGATCGTCTGGCGGTTGATTCCGTTTCTGTGCTTCTGCTACCTGGCGTCTTACCTGGATCGCATCAACGTCGGCTTCGCCAAACTGCAGATGCTCGACACCCTGCACATGAGTGAAACCGCCTACGGTCTGGGCGCCGGGTTGTTCTTCGTCGGTTACATCCTGTTCGAGGTGCCCAGCAACCTGGTGTTGCAGAAGGTCGGTGCACGCCTGTGGATCGCTCGCATCATGATCAGCTGGGGCTTGCTCTCCGGGTTGACCATGTTCGTGACCACCGAGTGGCACTTCTACCTGCTGCGCTTTCTGCTCGGCGCAGCCGAGGCCGGGTTTCTGCCAGGGGTGCTGTTCTACCTGAGCCAGTGGTTTCCGTCGTACCGACGCAGCCGCATCATTGCTCTGTTCATGATCGGCCTGCCGCTGTCGAGCCTGATCGGCGGGCCGCTGTCGGGCTGGATCATGGGCAATTTCGACGGTGTCAGCGGCCTGCACAACTGGCAGTGGCTGTTCCTCCTCGAAGCCATACCGACCGTGGTGCTGGGCGCGTTGTGTCTGGCCATCCTGCCCAATGGCATTGCCGATGCCAGTTGGCTCACCGAGCGCGAGAAAACCGAACTGCAAACCGTGCTGGCTCGGGACGAGAGCGAGAACCGAGGCGGCCACTCGTTTCGTGCCGGCTTTTTCGACATCAAGGTATGGATGCTGGGCGGTATCGATTTCTCGATTCTGTTGAGTGCCTATGCCATGGGGTTCTGGCTGCCCACCTTCATCCGCAACGCCGGGGTCGGCAACCCCGGCGACATCGGCCTGCTGGTGGCCATGCCCAGCCTCGCCGGACTGATCGGGATGCTGGCCATCGGCGCCAGTTCCGACAAGCACCGCGAGCGGCGCTGGCACATCATCGTGCCATTCATCGTCGGCGCGGCGGCCATGTTCCTCAGCACCTTCTTCACCCAGAACGTGGCGGTCACCGTCTTGCTGTTCTCGGTGGCTTCGTTGGCCATCATCGGTGCGGTGCCGGTGTTCTTCAGTCTCCCGGCGACCTTTCTCAAAGGGACTGCGGCGGCCACCGGTTTTGCCCTGGCCTGTTCGCTGGCCAACATCGCCGGGCTGGTCAGCAATTCCCTGATGGGCGTGGTCATGGACCGCTTCCACAGCCCGCAGATCGCCCTGTGGATTTTTGCCGCCTGCCTGCTGCTCAGTTGCCTGCTGGTACTGGCGTTGCCGGCCAGGACAGTCAATCGGTGAACGACTTGCGTCGTGGCGCGTACTGGCAATCTAAGCTCAGATCCAAAAGGTATTTATAGTTGGTTTTTTAGATCATTTAGCATTGGGATCCGGCGTGCCAGCCGGCTCTCCCTTGCCGAGGAATGATCTTCATGACCCTGTTTTCCCGCATGTCCACACCGCTGCTGGCCGCCATCGTGCTGCTTGCCAGCTTCGCCAGCGTGACCCAGGCAGCCACCCCTGCCGAGGTTCGCCTGGACTACGCCTACTACTCGCCCACCAGCCTGGTCCTGCGCCATTTCGGCTGGCTGGAAAAAGCCCTGCCCGGCACCAAGGTCGACTGGGTGCTCAGCCAGGGCAGCAACCGCTCGCTGGAATACCTCAACGGCGGCAGCATCGACTTCGCCTCCACGGCTGGCCTTGCAGCGGTGCTGAGCCGCGCCAATGGCAGCCCGATCAAGACCGTGTACATCGCCAGCCGCCCGGAATGGACCGCCCTGGCGGTGCGCAAGGATTCGCCGATCAAGACCGTTGCCGACCTCAAAGGCAAGAAGATCGCCGCCACCAAAGGCACCGATCCTTTCCTGTTCACCCTGCGCAGCCTGCAACAGGCTGGGCTGAGCAAGGATGATGTGGAGTTGGTTCACCTGCAGCACGCCGACGGTCGCATCGCGTTGGAAAGAGGCGACGTGGATGCCTGGGCCGGCCTCGATCCGCTGCTGGCAGCCAGTCAGCTGCAAGCCGGCTCGACGTTGCTGTACCGCAACATCGAATTCAACAGCTATGGGGTGATCAGCGTCACGGAAAAATTCGCAGCCGAACATGCCGACACTGTCGAGCAGGTCATCAAGGCCTACGAGCAGGCCCGTAGCTGGGCGCGGGAACACCCGGACGATCTGGCGGCGCTGTTGGCCAAGGAATCGGGGCTGCCCCTGGATGTGGCCAAGCTGCAGCTCTCGCGGACCGACTTCAGCGACTCGCAGCCAGGCGCCAAGCAGATTCAGGCGCTCAAGGCCGCTGCGCCGATCCTCACCGCCGAAAGCCTGGTGCGCAAAGGCGTGGACGTCAACGACGTGGTCGATCAACTGATCGAGCCACGCTTCGGCGCCCAAGTGATCGGGAAGCAGTGACTTCATGAGCGCGTCGGAAAACACCCTAGCCAAGGCAGCGCCGGCCCCACGGCGCGCTTCACCCGCCTGGCGCCGCGGGGCCAAGGGCTGGTTGCTGCCGTGTCTGATCGTGATCGTGCTGGAGATCGTGGTGCGGGTCGGCTGGATCCCGGCCTACCAGATGCCGGCGCCCAGCGATGTCGCGCTGACGCTGGTCGAGCTGGCGCAAGGCGCGCTGGGCAAGCACGTGCTGGCCAGCGTCGGTCGCGTGCTGGCCGGCTTCGTCATCGGTGCGTCCCTGGCCCTGGTATTTGCCGCCTGGGTCGGCCTGAGCCGGGAAGCCGAGGCCTACCTGGAACCCACCTTCGCCGGCCTGCGCGCCATACCCAGCCTGGCCTGGGTGCCGTTGCTGCTGCTGTGGCTGGGCATCGACGAGACGTCCAAGGTCGTGTTGATCGCCATCGGCGCGTTCTTTCCGGTGTACGTCAACGGCGTGGCGGCGATTCGCAACATTGACCGCAAGTTGGTGGAGGTCGGGCAGATGTATGGCTTCAGCGCCCGTCGGCTGACCCTGCGCATTCTGCTGCCGGCCGCCATGCCGGGCTTGTTCACCGGCTTGCGCAGCGGCCTGAGCATGGCCTGGATGTTTCTGGTTGCCGCCGAACTGATTGCTGCCACCAAAGGCCTGGGTTACCTGCTCAGCGACGGCCGCGAAACCTCGCGGCCCGACATCGTGCTGGCGGCGATCCTGGCCCTGGCGGTGCTGGGCAAGCTCAGCGACGGCGTGCTTGCGGCCGTCGAAAGGCGTTGCGTCAGTTGGCGCGACACCTTCACCGGCGAAGCCACAGGGAACCGATCATGAGCGATGCCTTGCTGAGCATTCACGTCCGGCGCAAGACGTTCGGCGAAACCCTCGTGCTGAAGGACGTGAAGTTGCAGTTGCAACCCGGCGAGGTCGTCAGCCTGCTGGGCCCCAGCGGCTGCGGCAAAAGCACCCTGCTGCGCATCGCTGCAGGACTGGATCGGGACTACAGCGGCGAGCTGAGCAGCGCAGGTGAGTCGGTGGCATTCGTTTTTCAGGAGCCGCGGCTGATGCCCTGGTTGAGCGTGGCGCGCAACATCGGCTTTCACGATGACGGGCACTATGACCAGGCCTGGGTACGGCAGCTGATCGAGGAAGTGGGCCTGAGCGGATTTGCCGAGGCGCTGCCCAAGGCATTGTCCGGCGGCATGGCGCAGCGGGTGGCGATTGCGCGGGGCCTTTATTCCAGGCCAAAGGTGCTGCTGCTGGACGAGCCGTTCAGTGCAGTGGATGCGTTTACCCGGATGAAGCTGCAGGATTTGTTGCTGGATCTGGCACGGCGACATGACATTGCGCTGCTGTTGGTGACCCATGATGTGGACGAGGCGCTGTACCTGAGTGACCGGGTGTTGGTGATGGGGCATCGGGCCAGTGGCATAGGCGGTGGGATCGATGTGGATCTGGTGCAGCCGAGGGATCGGCGGGATCCGGTGTTGGCCGAGCTGAGAATACAGGCCCTGACTCAGCTGAAGTCAGCTCATGTGGTTTGATCTTTGTGTATGGCTTGAGGGCCTCTTCGCGGGCAGAGCCCGCTCCCACAGGGTATCCCAACACACACTGGATCTCTTGTGGGATCGGGGCGGGCGGCGAGCCCTCTGCCCGCGAAGAGGCCGCCACTGCCTTACAGAATAGGCTTGCCCCCAGTCACCGCATAGCGCGACCCAGAGATGTAGCTGCTCTCATCCGACCCCAGCAGCACATAGATCGGCGACACCTCGACCGGCTGGCCCGGACGACCCAGTGGTGTCTCCTCGCCAAAGGTCTTCACCGCTTCGGGCGGCATGGTCGCCGGGATCAGCGGCGTCCAGATCGGGCCCGGTGCCACGCTGTTCACACGAATGTTCTTCTTGCCCAGCAACTGCGCCAGCCCGGCGGTGAAGTTGGCGATCGCGCCCTTGGTGGTCGCATAGGGCAGCAAGGTCGGCTTGGGCATGTCCGAATTGACCGAGCTGGTGTTGATGATCGAACCGCCCGACGGCATGTGCGGTACCGCCGCCTTGCAGATGCGAAACATCGCCGTGATGTTGATATCGAAAGTGCGCACCCACTCCTCGTCCGGAATTTCGTCCAAAGATTCGTGGCTCATCTGGAACGCGGCATTGTTGACCAGCACGTCGATGCGACCGAAACGCTCGACCGTCTTCTCGACGATCGCCAGACACTGTTCCCGCTCGGCCAGGTCGCCCGGCAACAGCAGGCATTGGCGTCCGGCTTCCTCGACGTAGCGTGCCGTGTCCTTGGCGTCCTCGTGCTCGTCGAGGTAGGAGATCACCACGTCGGCGCCTTCACGGGCGTAGGCAATGGCCACGGCGCGACCGATACCGCTGTCACCGCCAGTGATCAGGGCGACCTTGTTGGCCATCCGGCCCGAGCCCTTGTAGCTGGTTTCGCCACAGTCGGGCAGCGGATTCATCTTCGACTGCGTGCCCGGCACCGATTGCTGCTGCGGCTCGAACGGCGGAGTTGGATAGTTGGCCATGTGTACCTCGAAAGTTGACGGAAAACCTTGGCCGATTCGACAGAGGCTGTACCCCGTTGCCGAAACGACACAGTGTGAAAAGTCGACTTCCCTGCCGGCGCAAAAGTTTGATTTTTCGCCCAACCGATTCACCGTGCCCCGTGCAGACGCAAGGAATCTCTCGCGCCAAGCTGAGTCACAACCCTGTAAGCGATGCATTTTCATTCAGCAGCCAGAGAGGCATTCATGAGCAACGTCGAACTCGAGCACGAAGTACTCACCCGTTTGCTGCACGCGCATCCCCATGGCCTGGGCAAGGAAATCCTCGACAACTATCGCGGTGAAAAGGCCGTCGCGGGGATGATCAAGACGCTGCAGGAAAGAGGTCTGATCCAGGGCAAGCCGGTGACGGTCGAGGACCATGAACCGGCGCTGGACTACCCGATCAAGCTCAGCAGCGCGGGTGTTGAAGCCGCGAAGAAACACGACGCCGAGAAAGGCAGCAATCCGCACGCCGCCTCGTAGAAGGGCGTGATTGCAGAGGGCATCAAGTCAGCTTGATGCCCTTTTCATTCGTGATTTGGAAAAGCGACGCTGCCGAAAGGCGAACGCTCAGGCGCAGGTCGCGGCCTTGACGAAAATCAGCTGCAGAAAACGGCTGATGTGATGATCCTGCGCATAGGCATCGGCCAGGCACGCGCGGGCCTTGTCCAGATGCTCCTGCAGACGCCGCTTCACTTCATCTTCCCCGCACAGGGCCATGAAGGTCGACTTGCCATCGTCCTTGCCCAGGTCTTTCGCCGTGTCCGGGCTGCGATCGTGCAGATCGTCGTAGAGCTGGAACGCCTGCCCCAGCTCCAGGGCGAAACACTGCAGCACGGCTCGCGTGGGCGGTGGCGCATCGCTGATCAGATAGGCCATGTCCATGATCGCGCTGAACAGCACGCCCGTTTTCAGATTGTTGGTGGCGGCGATCTCTTCGGCAGTGCGCGGATGCAGCCCGTCACGCAGATCCTGCAACTGACCACGGGCCAGGCCATGGGCACCGATGGCGTTGGCCAGGATCTCCACCAGTTGCGTGCGAATCAACGGCTTCAGCCCTTCGATCCCCGCCACCACCGCAAAGGCCCGTGACAACAGGGCCACGGCGGCCAGAATGGCAACGTCTTCACCAAAGGCCAGGTGCGTGGTGATGCGACCGCGTCGCAGCTTGGCGTCATCCATGCAAGGCATGTCGTCGAGCACCAGGGACGCGGCGTGCACCATCTCCACGGCGCAGCCCAGGTCCAGCGCCGCTTGGTCGCTGGCGCCCAGCCCGTTCGAGGCCAGGATCAACAGGATCGGACGCATCCGCTTGCCCGGCGCCAAGGCACCGTCGCGCATCGCCGTGGCCACCAGATCGCGCTCGTTGCTCGCCACGGGCAGCAAGGCGTCCAGCCGCGCTTCGATGGTGCAGCGCAGCAAGGCCATGTGCTCGGTAAAACCAGTATCGCTGGTCGCGGGCGTATCAGCTGTCATCGTTCCCTCTATTCTTGTTTCGAGTCCTGCGGGGCAGCCGGGGACGAGATTTCGGCAGGGTTGGGCCCGGGCGGAAACGTTCGCAAACAAGGAACGACTGCTCACCGCAGATGCCTGAGCCTGTGAAGATGGACATACGTTATGCGAATATGAGCGCGCCGTACAACTCTCTACCATGGACAGACCGCAGGCAGCCGTAAATGATCCTGAGCAATGGAGCTGACATGAAGCCCGACGAGTTGAGTCGACGCAAGGATGACCATCTGGATATCGTCCTGGATCCGCTCAGGGCGATCACGCGCATGGGCGCGGGCTGGGACACTATTCAGTTCGAGCATTGTGCCTTGCCTGAGCTGGACCTTGCAGACATCGACCTGCGCAGTTCCCTGCTCGGCATCGACCTGCAGGCGCCGTTGCTGATCAGTTCCATGACCGGCGGTGCCTTTCGCGCCGTTGCGATCAATCGGCACCTGGCCGAAGCGGCGCAGGCCCTGGGCATCGCCATGGGCGTGGGTTCCCAGCGGGTCAGCCTGCAGACCGGCAACGACCAGGGGCTCACCCGCGAGCTGCGGCGCATCGCCCCGGACATCCCGCTGCTGGCCAATATCGGCGCAGCGCAGTTGCTCGAGAACGGTGGCATGGACCTGGCCCAGCGCGCGGTCGACACCCTGGAAGCCAGCGGTTTGATCATCCATCTCAACCCGCTGCAGGAGGCCGTTCAGCCCGAAGGTGACCGTCACTGGCGCGGCGTACTCGCTCAGATCGCTCGGGCGGTGACGGTGCTCAAGGTGCCGGTGGTGATCAAGGAAGTCGGTGCCGGGCTCTCCGCCAGCGTGGCGCAGACCCTGGTCGAGGCCGGTGTGCAGGTCATCGATGTGGCCGGTGCGGGCGGGACCAGTTGGGCTGCGGTCGAAGGCGAACGCGCAACCCGGGCAGCGGACCGCGCGGTGGCCATGGCCTTCGCCGGCTGGGGCATTCCCACCGCCACCTGCGTGCAGACGGTCCGTCAGGCGCTGCCCGACGTACGCTTGATCGCTTCGGGCGGCGTGCGCGATGGCGTCGATGCGGCCAAGGCCATCCGCCTCGGTGCCGACCTCGTCGGTCAGGCCGCCAGTGTGTTGCCGGGCGCTACGCTGTCCACGGAAGCTGTGATCGAACACTTCGAAGTGGTCATTCGCCAGCTTCGCGTGGCCTGTTTCTGCACCGGTTCGGCCAATCTGGCAGGGCTGCGCCATGCCCGCCTGCTCGATCCGCAGGCTCTGCCTCGATGAGTCATTTCGGCGTTGTCGCACCCGCCTATTACAGTCATTTCCACGCGTTGCAGGCGCTGGCCCAGGAGCTGATGCAGCGCGGTCATCGAGTCACCTTCTTTCACCAGGCCGACGCGGCGCGTTGGGTCACGGCCCCCGGCATCGGCTATTGCGGGCTGGGCGCCGCCAGCCACCCGCCCGGCAGCCTGCAACGCAGGCTGCGCCTGGCGGCCAGCCCCGGCACACCCTGGGGCCTGCGGCAGATCATCGAGCAGTTGGCCGCCACTACACGCATGTTCTGCGACGAACTGCCGCCCGCCCTGGAGCAACACGGTGTCGACGCGCTGCTGTGCGATCAAATGGAAGCGGGCGGTGGCCTGGTCGCGGAAAACCTGGGGCTGCCCTTCGTCTCGATCGCCTGCGCCCTGCCGGTCAACCGCGAGCCGGGCCTGCCGCTGCCAGTGATGCCGTTCGCCTACGGCACCGACGAGCGCAGCCTGCACATGTACCGCGGCAGTGCGCAGGTCTACGACTGGCTGATGAAGCCCCATGCCCGCGCCATCCAGGACGCCTCGAAAGCCCTCGGACTGGCGCCGCGCAGCGCTCTGCACGAGTGCCTTTCGCCGTTGGCGCAGATCAGCCAGACGCTGGCGGGCTTCGACTTCCCGCGCCAGGCTGCGCCGCCGCATCTGCACGCGGTCGGTCCGCTGCGCACCGCCACTGCGGCCACCAGAGGTAGTTGGTCGATCGACCCAGGGCGCCCGTTCGTCTTCGCCAGCCTGGGCACCCTGCAGGGCCAGCGTCTGGGCATGTTCGAGCAGATCGCCAAGGCCTGCCGGCAACTCGACGCCCAACTGCTGATCGCCCACTGCGGCTTGCTCGATACAGCGGCCGAAAAACGCCTGGCTGTGCTCGGCGCCACCTGGGTCACCGATTTCGCCCCGCAACAGTGGGCGCTGGAACAGGCCGATGCAGTGGTCACCCACGGCGGACTGAACACCGTGATGGATGCCATCGCCAGTGCCACCCCAATGCTGGTGATGCCCATCGCTTTCGACCAGCCCGGCGTGGCCGCGCGAGTCCGCCATCATGGCCTGGGCCTGCAATTGCATCGCCGCGCCCGCTCGCCGCGCATCGCCCAGGCGCTGGGTGATGTCCTGGCCCTGTCGACCCAGCCCTTTGCTCGCTTGAGCGCGGAACTGGCCAGCGCAGGCGGCACATCGAAGGCAGCCGACATCATGGAAACCGCGATAAACACCCGACAGCCCGTATTGGCCGGAGCCTTGGCATGACGTACGACCTGATCCTGGCCGGCGCCGGTCTGGCCAATGGCCTGATCGCCTGGCGCCTGCGCCAGGCGCGTCCGGAGCTGAACATCCTGTGCATCGATGCGCAGCAGAGTCTGGGGGGCAACCATACCTGGTCCTTTCACGACGGCGACCTCACCGCTGAACAGCATCACTGGATCGAGCCGCTGGTGGTCAAGCGCTGGCCCAGCTACCAGGTGCATTTTCCCCAGGTATCGCGGGTGCTCGACAGTGGCTACGCCAGCATCACCAGCGAGCGCTTCGCCGAGGTCATCACCCAGGCGTTGGGCGACCGACTGCGCCTGGGTGAAACCATCACCGAACTGGGCCCGCGCCACGTGCGCCTGGCCAGCGGCGAGACGCTGCAAGCCGGTGCGGTCATCGACGGTCGCGGGGTACGGCCCAGCCCACACCTCGTGCTCGGCCAGCAGGCGTTCGTCGGCCAATTGCTGCGACTGGAGCAGCCGCACGGGTTGCTCGGGCCGATCATCATGGACGCCCGGGTGGATCAGGGTGATGGCTACCGCTTCGTCTATGTACTGCCCTTTTCGGCCGATACCGTGCTGGTGGAAGACACTCACTATGTAGATCGCCATACCCTGAGTACCGAGCAGCTGCGCGAGCACATCGGCGAGTACGTGCGCTGGCAAGGCTGGACGGTCGCCGAGTGCCTGCGCGAAGAACAGGGCGTGCTGCCGATTACCTTGGCCGGCGACTTCGAGGCGTTCTGGCAGCAAGCGTCTGGCCAGCCGCTGTCCGGCCTGCGCGCCGGCCTGTTTCACTGCACCACCGGCTATTCATTGCCCCACGCGGTGCGCCTGGCCCAATGGCTGGCGCAACAGCCGGTCATGGACGCCGATCGCCTGTTCACGGGCATCCGCGACCACGCCCGCGAGCAATGGAGCAACCAAGGTTTCTACCGCCTGCTCAACCGCATGTTGTTCCTCGCCGGAAGGCCCCAGGACCGCTGGCAGGTCATGCAGCGTTTCTATCGTTTGTCGCCCGCGTTGATCAGCCGTTTCTACGCAGGCCAAAACCACTGGCGTGACCGCGCCCGCATTCTCGTCGGCAAGCCGCCCGTGCCCGTCGACGAGGCCGTGCGCGCCGCCCTCAGATCTTCTCCCCGGCAGTTCGAGAACCCACATGAATCCAGCTAAAACCGCCATCGTCATCGGCGCAGGCTTCGGCGGCCTGGCCCTGGCGATCCGCCTGCAGGCCGCAGGCATCCACACCACCCTGCTGGAGAAGCGCGACCAGCCCGGGGGACGAGCCTATGTGTATCGCGACCAGGGCTTCACCTTCGATGCCGGCCCGACGGTGATCACCGACCCCACGGCCATCGAAGAGCTGTTCACCCTCAGTGGCAAACGTATGGCCGACTACGTCGACCTGCTCCCGGTCAAGCCGTTCTACCGCCTGTGCTGGGAAGACGGCACGAAGTTCGACTACGCCAACGACCAGGCCGAACTGGACCGCCAGATCCATGCCCTGAACCCACCGGACGTGGCCGGCTACCAGCGCTTCCTGGCCTACTCCCAGGCGGTGTTCAAGGAAGGCTACCTCAAGCTGGGTGCGGTACCGTTCCTGTCGTTTCGCGACATGCTTCAGGCCGGACCGCAACTGGCACGCCTGCAGGCCTGGCGCAGCGTGTATTCGATGGTGTCGAGCTTCATCGAACACGATCAGTTGCGCCAGGCGTTCTCGTTTCACTCCTTGCTGGTGGGCGGCAACCCGTTTGCCACCTCTTCGATCTACACCTTGATCCATGCGCTGGAGCGCGAATGGGGTGTGTGGTTTCCCAAGGGCGGGACGGGGGCGCTGGTGCAAGGCATGGTCAAGCTGTTCCAGGACCTGGGCGGCACCCTGGAGTTGAATGCGGAAGTGGCCGGCATCGACGTCGAGAACAATCGGGCCACGGCCGTGCATGCCCGTGACGGTCGCAGCTGGCGCGCCGATTGCCTGGCCTCCAACGCCGACGTGGTGCACACCTACGCCGACCTGCTGGGCAAACACCCGCGTGGTCGACGCGAGGGCAAGCGCCTCAAGGGCAAGCGTTTCAGCAACTCGCTGTTCGTCATCCATTTCGGCCTCAAACGCCCGCAGCCGCAGTTGCAGCACCACACGGTGTGCTTCGGTGCGCGCTATCAGGCGCTGATCCACGAAATCTTCAACGGCGCCGAACTGGCCTCGGACTTCTCGCTGTACCTGCACGCGCCCTGTGTGACGGATCCCAGCCTGGCGCCGCCGGGCTGTTCCAGCCACTACGTGTTGTCGCCGGTACCGCACCTGGGCAACGCCGCCATCGACTGGTCGGTGCAGGGGCCGCTGTATCGCGACCGCATTTTCGAATACCTGGAAGAGCACTACATTCCTGGCCTGCGCGAAGACCTGGTGACCTGCCGTATCTTCACCCCGGATGATTTCCAGACCGAACTCAATGCGCACCTGGGCTCGGCGTTCTCCCTGGAGCCGGTGCTGCAGCAGAGCGCCTGGTTCCGCCCGCACAACCGCGACGCGCAGTTGAACAACGTCTACCTAGTCGGCGCCGGCACCCACCCCGGCGCCGGCGTACCGGGCGTGATCGGTTCGGCCAAGGCGACCGCCGGGCTGATGATCGCGGACCTGCATCCATGAGCACCTCGGCGCCGGATCCGGCGCTGCGCGATCATGCCGAACGGAGCATCGCGGTAGGCTCGAAAAGCTTCGCCGCAGCTGCCAAGCTGTTCGACGAACGCACCCGGCGCAGCGCGGTGATGCTGTACGCCTGGTGCCGCCACTGCGACGATGTGATCGATGGCCAGCAGGCCGGTCACGACGCCGTGTCGATCACCCCGCAGGAGGCACAGCGCCGCCTGGCGCTGCTGCAGGCCCAGACCCATGCGGTCTATGCAGGCGTGCCCGCGAGCGAGCCGGCCTTTGCCGCATTCGCCGAAGTGGTGCGCGAGCACGACATTCCCGAGCACAATGCCCTGGAGCATCTGGCCGGTTTCGAAATGGACGTGCTGGACCGCCGTTATCACACTAAGGACGACACGCTGCAGTATTGCTACCACGTCGCAGGCGTCGTCGGTCTGATGATGGCGCGGGTCATGGGCACCCATGACCCGCGCACCCTGGATCGCGCCTGCGACCTGGGGCTGGCGTTTCAGTTGACCAACATCGCCCGCGATATCGTCGAGGATGCGCGCATAGGTCGCTGCTATCTACCGGCGCAGTGGCTGGAAGAACTGAACATTCCGCTGCAGGACCTGGCGGCGCCCGAGCATCGGCCGGCGGTGGCGGTGTTGGCAAGGCGTCTGGTCGACCTGGCCGAGCCCTACTACGCCAGCGCCCAGGCGGGCCTGGCCGCCCTGCCCTGGCGTTCGGCCTGGGCCGTGGCGACTGCGGCGGCCGTGTACCGGCAGATCGGCGTCAAGGTGGTTGCGGCAGGCAGTCATGCCTGGGACACCCGTGTCTCGACCTCCAAGGCCGAAAAGCTGGCAGCGGTCAGTCAGGGATGGTGGCGTGCAGTCAGCGCTCGCTGGCGGCAGTGGCCGAAGCGTTCGACTCAGCTGTGGAACCGGCCTCATCCGCCTTGCGCAGAGGCCCTTGGTGCAACGCCCGCAACTGAGCGCGCAAGCGCGTCGTAGACGGCGCGAACAGAAAGCCGAAGGACACGCAGCGGTCCTTGCCCTCGACTGCGTGGTGCATCAGGTGCGCCTGGTAGAGGCGCTTGAGGTAACCCCGGCGCGGCACCAGATGGAACGGCCAGCGCCGATGCACCAGACCGTCATGGACGACGAAGTACAACGCGCCGTAGGCGGTCATGCCAGCGCCGATCCATTCCAGCGGATGCAGACCCTGGGTCCCCAGGGCAATCAGCACGATCGCCAGCCCCGCGAACACCACCGCATACAGGTCGTTCTTCTCGAACCAGCCGGTGCGCGGCTCGTGGTGGGAGCGGTGCCAGCCCCAGCCCCAGCCATGCATGAGGTACTTGTGGGCCAGGTAGGCAACGCCTTCCATGGCCGCCAGAGTGATGAAGAAAACCAGGCTGTTGAGAATCACTGCTGCGCTCTGCCAAGACGGATAGACCGCCATCTTAACGCAACCAGCCCACCCGTGGCGTCACGCCGGCCGGCTGCTCATCGGCTGCTCAGCGCAGGCTCCACGAGACGCCGGCGTAGACACCCCGGCCATCGCCCGGCGTGGAACGTGCAACATCGCGGCCCTGGTCGTCGTAACCGGGGGTGACCGTGCTGGCGTAGCGCTTGTTGGTCAGGTTGCCTAGGTCCACCCAGGTCTGCCAGCTTTCATCCGGTGCCGAGTAGCCCAGGCTGGCGCCGAACAGTGTGTAGGCCGCCGCATGGTAGGAGTTGGCGTAGTCCACGGCGATGCGCGAGGCGTGCTGCACGTTGAAACCGGTGTAGACGCCGCTGGGGTGGTCGTAGCGCAGTTCGGCCTGGTAGTAATGTCGAGGCAGGCCAGGCAGCCGGTTGTCGCCGAAGCGCGCGTCGTCACGGTAGTGGAAATCGCTGTAGGTGTAGGTCTGGCGCAAACCCAGACGTCCGGCCTGCTGCCCCTCCCACAGCGGGCTGTCCAGGGCCAGTTCGACGCCTTGATGAACCGTCGGGCTGGCGTTCGCCTCGCCGATCACCTGCGAGGTGGTGGCCGTGGCGGCCTGGGTTTCGACACTGAGCAGCTCGTGGCGTACCTGCGAGTAATACCAGGCCAGATCCCAGCGGCCGAACCAGGCATCGCCACGCCCACCCAACTCCAGAGTGGTCGCGCTCTGGTTGTCGAGCTCCACGCCATTGCTCTGCAACCCCGTCGCCGCGCCGCTGCCCGGCGCGAAGTAGCGGTTGGAGCCCCAGATCATCGACCATGGGTGTGGCGGTTCCACTGAACGGCTGAGGTTGCCGAAGACCTGCACCTTCGGGCTGTAGTCGTAGCGCAGACCCAGGCGCGGTGCGTAGTCCCAGGCGTGCTGGCTGACCCGGTCATGGGTCACCGGGTAGCTGACCTCCGTCTCGCGGCGGGTGTACAGCGCGGCGAGCCCGGTGGTGAGCCAGAGATCGGGCACCAGTTCCAGCTCGTTGCTGACATACACCGTATGGTCGGAGCCTTGATAGCTGTAGTCCCGGGTGCGGGTGCCTGGCGCATACCCGGCCGTGTTGCCGACCGGTACCCGGACGAATTCCGACACGCCGGAATTGGGCAACGCCTTGGTGCTGCGCCACCCCACTGTGGTTTTGCTGGCGTGGCCGAGCAGCACGTCCTGGCGCACATAGTTCAAGGTGCCGCTGACATCCGTGTAAGCCACCTTCATGCGGTTGGTGCCTTCGCGCAGGTCCATCGGATAGTCGTGATAGACCAGGCCGGCTTCCAGGCGGGCATCGTCGTCCAGGTGCCAGGTGGTCTTGTTGGCCAGCCAGGTACTGCCCGGTTGAATGCGCTTGGAATCGCGTGCCAGGTTCAAGGCATTGGCCGCGCGGGGATCATGGGCGATCTGCGCCCGCGTCAGCTTGCCCGGGGTGTCGTTGTCGGTCTCGCGATAGCGGAAGAAGAAGCGCGTTTCCAATTGCGGACTGAAACGGTAGCCGAAGTTGCCTGCCGCACCACGGCTGCCACCTGCGCTTTGGTCCTGGAAGCCGTCGTAGCTGGAATCGGTCACGCTGAAATAGTAATCGGCATCGCCCAGCACCTGGCCGGAGCTGATCTGGCGCTTGCTGTAGCCATGAGTGCCGACCTCGTAGCGCAGCTGCAACTTGGCCGCATCGTAACCGGTGTGCGTCACGTAGTTGATGGCACCGCCCAAGGCCAGCGCGCCGCGATCGAAGCCATTGGCCCCGCGCAGCACTTCCACGCGGCTCAGCCACAAGGGCTCCAGCAATTCGTAGGGCGTGCCACCCGGACCGGTCAGCGGCAGGCCATCGAACATCTGGTACAACCCCGACGAATGCGCCCCCGGCCCACGGTTGATACCCGAACCGCGGATGGAAATCTTCGCGCCCTCGTTGTTGGCGGCGCGGGCGTAGATACCTGCCTGGTTGCTGAACAGATCCTCGTTGCCCGAGAGCCTGCCGCGCCCGACCGCTGCGGTGTCGATGAGGTTGCTGGCGCCTGGCACCGAACGCAGTGCCAGGTCGGCTTCGTCGATCTCGCTCAGGCGCGCCTCGTTGACTTCCACGGCCTGCAATTCCATCACCTGCGCCGCCAGGGCGGCGCTGGGGGCGCCAAACAAGGCGGCCAGGCCCAGAACCGGCCATGCCGGCGCGCGAGGCGTGGTACAGGTGGAAAGGCAATGCAGACGGCCCCGGACGCGAAGACGGGGCGCAGACGGTTGCGGCATGGAACACATCCTTGAAAAGCAGTACGCCCGGGCGTTCCGGGTCTGGCAGATAGCGTGGCCACATCTGTGGTGGCCATTGGGGAGGATTGACGTTCCCGCGAGCGCATTGAGCACATCGACGAGCGAAAAGGCCCGCGCCGATCACGACTCGCTGCGCAGCACCTTGAGGTAATGCGTGCCCTTGACGGTAAGGGCCAGCCGCGTGCGGCCGTCTCCGGTCACCGTGGTCACGATATAGCCGACCAGCAGCAGGGCGCGCAGCGCAAAGCCGTCCTCACTGGTGAAGGCTTGCCACTCGGCGCACTCTATCAGCGTCAGCAACCGCTTGTAGTTGGCCTGGTCTTCGGTCATCAGCGCCCAGCCTCCATTGCGTCCGTTGCAAGTGCGGCCAGCTTACTCAAAAGCATCGGCCAAGGCATCGAAAAACACTTTTGGATGTCCAATGGTGTAGCGATGGATATGCGCAGAGGGACGTTGAAAAACTAATGGCAATGAACAGGCGCTTTCAGCCACTATCAGCTATAGCTCTTACAGCCCCGGGCGTTTTGCCGGTTCCTCGCTGCCTCCTCAACACCGTCCGTCAAGGGTGATTCCATGGCTTCCATCGAAACGGTACTCGCCGGGCTTGACCCGCCCCTGAAACACGAAACCGAACTCCACGATGGCCTGCTGAAACTGACGCTGACCGACCCCAACGTTCCAGCCCATGTAGAGCGCAGTCTTTCGCCGCGTGAATACGAAGACATCATTCTGTTCAGGCTGCTCGTGCTGCATGCGGTCAACGAAATTCGCGGCAAGGGTTCCCATGCGCCGCTGGAAGTGATGCCCGATATCGAATGGGCCGCCCGCACCTGATTGCAGAGGTCTTGCCAGGTATGCGGCAACTCGTCGCCGCCCTGCACATTTTCTGAATCTTTCCTGCGTGTCACAACTCAATGATGAGTCAACGCAGGAGATCACCATGCCGAACCCAACGCTGTTCATCATTGACTACAGGCTCCATGGAGCGGAAAAGTCGTTCATCATTCGTCTACCCACGCTGAACAATGCCGATGCCTGGCATTGGGCGAGCTGTGACGCAGGGGTCGGTGTCATCCCCAAGTTCGGCCGCGAACGGGTGCAGAAGGTCAGCAAGCCCAAAGCCGAGCAGTACGGGATTACCGATGTGCGCTGGAGGCCGTCCGGTCAACAGGCGCGCGAAGAAGCAGGGACCGAAGCAGCGCATTGAGTCGCACGATCTCCGCTTCGCCGCGCGCCTGCCGTCTCAGCCGCATCTGCATGACCCTGTAGGGGGGTTGCCCACGCAGCCCCCCTCAGTCTCCCGGAAGAGTCTTACTCGTCCACCGTTTGCACCATTGAACCCTCCCAGCCTTCCGACCTCGATACCGCTGAGCTAGTCTGCCACTGACACGCTCATTTGCCGCATTGTCGAAAATGCCGCACAGGACACCTCGCGCCGCGACAGGGCGCAGCCATGAGGCCTTTCATGCCAGGACGCAATCCGCTACATGCCACGAGCGATGAAAGCGCCGAGCCATTATCTCGGCACGCAGGGCGCAATTCGGCCCTGTTTCGTCTCACCGTCACGTTCATCGTGCTGGTCATCTTCACCTTCACGGGCGTCGAGGGCTGGCGCGCCTGGCGCGACTACCAGCAGGCGTTCGCCACCGCACGCGATTCGGTCACCAACCTGGCCCGCGCCACGGCCCAGCATGCCGAAGATGCGATTCGCCAGGTCGACGTACTGACCGACGCCCTGGCCGAGCGCGTGCAAGGTGACGGCCTGCAGAACATGAACGTGCCGCGCATTCATGCGCTGATGCAGCAACAGGCGCGGATCATGCCGCAGTTGCATGGGCTGTTCATCTACGACGCCAGCGGACAATGGGTGGTGACCGACAAGACCGGTACGCCGGAGGCGGCCAACAACGCCGACCGCGATTACTTCAACTACCATCGCACCCACACCGATCCGAACGTGCGCATCAGCGACGTGGTGCGCAGCCGCTCGACGGACGAATACATCCTGCCGATCTCGCGCCGACTGAATAACCCGGACGGCAGCTTTGCCGGGGTGCTGCTGGGAACGATTCGGGTCAGCTACTTCGTCGACTACTATGGCGACTTCAAGATCGACGATCGCGGCGCGCTTGTCCTGGCGCTGCGCAACGGCCGGATCCTGGTGCGGCGCCCGTTCCTTGCGCCGGTGCTGGGCAAGACGCTGGAAGACAGCGAGATCTTCAAACGCTATCTGCCGGTGGCCGACGAAGGCGTGGTCGAGGTCAAGGCGGTGGTCGACAACACCTACCGCCTGTATGCCTACCGCGCATTGACCAGCTATCCGCTGGTGGTGGAAGCCGGGCTGTCGCGCGAATCCTACATCGGCCCCTGGCGGCGCGACCTGCTCAAGACCGGCCTGGTGCTGCTGGTGCTGATCGCAGGGCTGAGCGGCTTCGGCATGATCGTGCTCAAGCAGCTGCGCGAACGCATCGCCATCGAGGAGGAACTGCGCCAGGCCCATCAGATCATGCGTGACATGGCGCTGACCGACAGCCTCAGCGGCCTGGGCAATCGGCGGCGGCTGGACATGGCCCTGGGGGCCGAAATCGGCCGCGCTCGCCGACAGCGCGGCTGGCTGGCGCTGATCATGCTCGATGTCGACTACTTCAAGCGCTACAACGATCGCTATGGCCATGCAGCCGGCGACCGCTGCCTGCGCCAGGTGGCCGACGCCATCGTGAAGGTGCTCAAGCGCCCTACCGACCTGGCCGTGCGCTATGGTGGCGAAGAATTCACCGTGCTGCTCCCGGGTACCGATCTGGAAGGCGCGGGCGTGGTTGCCGAGGCGATCCTGCAGGCCATTCGCGACCTGGGCGTCGAACACCTGGATCATCCTGCGGGGCACGTCACGGTCAGCGCCGGCATCACCGCTGCCCAGCCGGCAGTGGAATGGGTCACGGCCGCGCAAATGCTGATAACCGCCGATGCCTGCCTGTACACCGCCAAACACAAAGGCCGCAATCGCTGGCACGCCTGCGCCACTCAGAGCGGAACGTGACGAGCGTGTCGACCCGATCCCGCGAACCCATTGGACACATCGGCTTGAACTTCCCGTGTTTCGTATACCTCTGCTACTAACACCCCCCCGATTCCGATCAAGAGGCTACGCGAACAATGAGAGCACTCACCTACCATGGCGCTCACGACGTCAAAGTCGACACGGTTCCCGATCCAGAGCTTCAGGATGCCGACGACATCATCCTGCGAGTCACGGCTACTGCCATCTGCGGTTCGGACCTGCACCTGTACCGAGGCAAGATTCCCACGGTCGAACACGGCGACATCTTTGGCCACGAATTCATGGGCATCGTCGAGGAAGTCGGCTCTGCCGTCACCGCGGTCAGCCCGGGCGATCGCGTGGTCATTCCTTTCGTCATCGCCTGCGGCAGCTGCTTCTTCTGCAACATCGATCTGTTCGCTGCCTGCGAAACCACCAACACCGGCCGCGGTGCGATCCTCAACAAGAAGTCGATTCCATCGGGCGCAGCGCTGTTCGGCTTCAGTCACCTGTACGGCGGCGTGCCCGGCGGCCAGGCCGAATACGTGCGTGTCCCCAAGGCCAATACGGGCCCATTCAAGGTGCCTGGCACCCTGTCGGACGAGAAGGTGCTGTTCCTGTCGGACATTCTGCCCACCGCGTTCCAGGCGGTGAAGAACACCGAGATCGGCAAGGGTTCGAGCATCGCCATCTACGGCGCTGGCCCGGTCGGTCTGCTGTGCGCTGCCGTCGCGCGGATGCTGGGCGCCGAGCGCATCTTCATGGTCGACCACCACCCCTACCGCCTGGCCTATGCGCAACAGGCCTATGGGGTGATCCCGATCAACTTCGATGAAGACGACGATCCGGCCGACACCATCATCCGTCAGACGCCTGGCTCGCGCGGCGTGGATGGCGTCGTGGATGCAGTGGGCTTCGAAGCCAAGGGCAGCACCACCGAAACCGTGCTCGCCGCCCTCAAGCTTGAAGGCAGCAGCGGCAAGGCGTTGCGCCAGTGCATCGCGGCCGTGCGCCGTGGCGGTGTGGTCAGCGTGCCGGGCGTGTATGCCGGCTTCATCCACGGCTTCCTGTTCGGCGATGCGTTCGACAAGGGCCTGACCTTCCGCATGGGCCAGACCCACGTTCAGCGCTACCTGCCCGAGCTGCTGGAGCACATCGAAGCGGGCCGCCTGACGCCCGAGACGATCATCACCCACCGCATGTCTCTGGAACAGGCAGTCGAAGGCTACAAGATCTTCGACAAGAAGGAAGAGGATTGCCGCAAGGTCATTCTCACACCGGGCTCGCCGACCATCGAAGCGCCCATAGTAGAACCTGTCGCAGGTGTCGTACCCGCGCTCTGAAGCACCGCACCACGAGGCCGAGCTCTGCTCGGCCTTGCTTTGTCCGGCCCAAGGTGGGGGCCTGACTTGGTGATGCGAAGGCGGCGATACACAAGATACCGTCGTTCACATGGAATGAAACGAGCACTGCGAGCCGCTGTCTAGAGCTGTAACAACCCATTACCGTGAGTCATCCCTATGTTGAAGTTTCTTGGCAGCACCGTCGGCATCATCTTCCTGATCGGCCTGGTCGTGGTCATCGGCCTGTTCAAGCTGGTCTTCTGATTCCTGCCGGGGCGCTCATCAAGCGCCCCTGTCCGCCCGGCTGCTCCTTTCAGCTCTGCGAACCCTGCTCCACCACGTCCAATACGTTCTGTACCGCAGCAGCCTCCAGCTGTCCCGGCGCCGAAGCCTGGCCCAGGCTGGCATAGGTCAGGGCCGATCCGCTCAACTGCCCCGCCAACCGCCATAACTCGTCTATCAATCAGGCCACACCCGCCATGGCCACACCCTGCCGACCGTCGAGCTTGACGTGGTACATGGCCTTGTCCGCCGCCTTGAGCAACGTATCGAGGTCTTCCCCATGCACAGGGCACAGGGAAATCCCGATGCTGCCCGACAGCGACAACTGGCCTACGCAGGTGGCGATCGGCTGCTCGATTGCGTGCAGCAACTGCCGCGCTTTGAGAATCACGCTATCCGGGTTGGCCAGGTCCGAGACCAGCGCCACGAACTCGTCGCCGCCGTAGCGCGCCACCGTGTCATAGTCGCGAATCGCCTCGCGCATGCGTTTGGCCAACGTCTGCAAGACCTGATCGCCCACCGCATGACCTCGTTCATCGTTGATCTGCTTGAAGTGGTCGAGGTCGATCAACATCACCGCAAAGGGAATGCCCTGCTCCGTCCACTGGCTCAGCGCCTGGGCGAAGCGATCCGCCAACAGGTAGCGGTTGGGCAACTGCGTCAATACGTCGTGGGTGGCCAGGAACGCCGAACGCTCGTGTTCGAGTGCAGCCGCCTCGATGGCCGAAAAGTGCCTGACCAGCACCAGCGGTACCAGTACCAGGCTCGCCAGGAGTACGCTGAGGATCACCAGTACTTCGGGGCCCAGCACATCCGCCAAGCTCAGCTGTCGCTGGAAGGTCAAGGACAGCGGTTGCGTCGGGCTGTCGACGAATACGTCATCGGTCAGCCGCGGCAAGACCAGTTCGTCCCACCAACGGCTCGGCGCTGCCTCCATGGCCACGACCTGGGTGTTGTGATCATCGCTGCGCAACCGTGCGCTGACAGCCACCCGCGGATCGCTGTTGTGGCGCACGATCGCGCCCAGCAGCGCGTCGGTCCTGATCACCAGCATGGCGACCATCGTGCTGCCGAAGAAGTTGGGCAGCGTGTTCTGAGCATCCTCTTCGGGGCGCAACACCGATTTCATCAGAATGTAGGCATCGCCACCTTCGTACAGAGCGAAAACGGGCGTCGCCACCGGCACGGAACTCTGGTGGATACGCACCAAGGCGTCGCTCAGATAGGGGACGGTCTCGAGCCTCACGCCGTAGATCACATTGGTCTCCGGCAACTGCGGCGACATGAAGAGGATCGGCCATGTCGTGTTCATGCCACTGCGGGAATCGACCACAGGCGCAGGCGGTGTGAAATCCTTCAGCTGGAAATCCGGCAACCAGGTGCGCCGCAGCAGGGCCGCGAAATTGCACTGCTCGTCCTGAGGCACACTGCGCGCCACTTCCAGCATATAGATGTGCGGATAAGCCGCCAGCACGGCAGCGCCATACCGAGCGGCCGCGTCGGTATCGCTCTGCTTGACCGCCTGCAGGAACGCGGCAAACCCGGCCAGCACCGCATCGTTGGTGTCGAGCTGGTTGCGCACACTGCTCGCGATGCTTTGCACGTACTCCGAAAAGCGGGTTTCCTGCCGCTGGATTTCCGAGCGCAACAGAGAAAATGCCGAGAATGCGATCAAGCCGAACGCCAGGCCGATAAAACCTGCGAGCGATGGGCGGCGTCTGATCAACATCGTGGCAATATCCAGCGCACAAGCGTGCACAGACTGTAAGGGTGAGAATCGTCGAAGAGATCATGCTGGCGCACGACAGGCTCTTTCTACGACCGGCATGGGGGCGGATTGCATGAGCAGTCGCCCTTGCCTCGAAAGCTAGCAAATTGCCATCTTAGCGTCTACAGCGGCTTGTCACCCGTTTGCAATCAAAACGGCACAACGACAAACGCCCCGATGCGGTCAGTCGATGACCGCATCGGGGCGTTCGGGTATTACGTTGTTAACGACGCTTCTTGGTCGATGGCTTGGCCAGTTCGAACATCAGCACCGAACGCCCGGTAACGGCGTACTCGGTACCGAAATCAAACGACTCGCCTGCCTCGAAGTCGGTCTGGTTGGTATCCAGTTGCAGAATCCAACGCTTGCCTTCCGGTACTTCCGGCAGGGTGAAACCGACCACGTCATGGTGCGCGTTGACCACGATCAACAACGAATGGTCGACCCCGGCGCGGCGGATACCACTTGACTGAGTGCGACCGTCGAGCAGGATGCCCATGCAGCGGTTGCTGCCGTCCTGCCACTGCTCGACACCCATTTCGCTGCCGTTGGGCTGGATCCAGCTGACGTCCTTGATGCCCAGGCTTTCGTCGTAGGCACCGGTGAAGAAGCGATTGCGGCGCAGCAGTGGGTAGCGGTTGCGCAGCTCGATCAGGTACTTGACGAAGTCCTGCAGCTCGGTGCTCTGCTCGCTGATGTTCCAGTCCACCCAGCCGATCTCGCTGTCCTGGCAATAGGCGTTGTTGCTGCCACCCTGGGTACGCGCGAACTCGTCGCCGGCCAGCAGCATCGGGGTGCCTTGGGCGAGGAACAGCGTCGCCAGCAGGTTGCGCATCTGGCGGTAGCGCAGAGCGACGATTTCCGGATCATCGGTCGGGCCTTCGACACCGCAGTTCCACGAGCGGTTGTCGGAGTGACCGTCGCGGTTGTCTTCGCCGTTGGCTTCGTTGTGCTTCTCGTTATACGACACCAGGTCGTTCAAGGTGAAACCATCGTGAGCGGTGATGAAGTTGACCGACGATGCCGGCTTGCGACCGCGACGGTTGAACTGGTCGCCCGAGCCCAGGAAGATCTTCGCGAAGTCGCCGAGCATCTCGTCGTCGCCCTTCCAGAACGCACGGGAAATGTCGCGGAACTTGTCGTTCCATTCCATCCAGCCCGGCGGGAAGTTGCCCACCTGGTAGCCGCCCGGACCGCAGTCCCAAGGCTCGGCGACCAGCTTGACCTTGGCCAGCACCGGGTCCTGACGGCAGGCGTCGAGGAAACCGCCGCCTTCGCTGAAGCCGTGAGCTTCGCGGCCCAGAATGGTCGCCAGGTCGAACCGGAAACCGTCCACGCCCATCTCCGAACTCCAGTAGCGCAGGGAGTCGGTGACCATCTGCAGGACGCAGGGGTGGCTCATGTTCAGGGTGTTACCGGTGCCAGTGTCGTTGATGTAGTAACGCGCATCGTCCGGCATCAGGCGATAGTAGTTGGCGTTGTCAATACCCTTGAGCGACAGGGTCGGACCCATCTCGTTGCCTTCGGCCGTGTGGTTGTAGACCACGTCGAGAATCACTTCCAGGCCGGCCTTGTGGAAGCGCGAGACCATGACCTTGAATTCGCCGATCGACGAACCCGCCATGTAGCGCGCATGGGGCGCGAAGAAGCCCAGAGTGTTGTAGCCCCAGAAGTTGTGCAGGCCCTTTTCCAGCAGATGATTGTCATCCAGGAAATAATGCACTGGCATCAGCTCCACCGACGTCACACCCAGGGAACGGATGTATTCCACCACGTCGTTCTCGTGGAAGGCAGCGAAGGTGCCACGCTCGGTTTCACGCACCGAGGGGTGACGCATGGTGAAGCCGCGCACATGGGTTTCGTAGAAAATGGTCTTTTCCCACGGCACGTTCGGCTTGGCCGTACTGCCCCAGGTGAAGGCCGGATCGATCACGCGGCAGCGTGGCATGAACGGCGCGCTGTCGCGCTCGTCGAACGACAGATCGCCGTCTTCGTGGCCGACGATATAGCCGAACAGCGCGTCGTCCCACTTCAGCTCGCCCGAGATCTGCTTGGCGTATGGGTCGATCAGCAGCTTGTTGGCATTGAAACGGTGACCATTGGCAGGGTCGTACGGACCGTGCACACGGTAGCCGTACAGAGTGCCCGGGCGCGCATCGGGCAGATAGCCGTGCCAGATCTCGTTGGTGAATTCAGGCAACGCGATGCGTTCGATCTCTTCCACGCCATCGGCGTCGAACAGGCACAGCTCGACTTTGGTGGCATTGGCCGAAAAAATTGCAAAGTTGACGCCCGACCCATCCCAGGTCGCGCCCAATGGGTACGGCAAGCCCTCGCTCACACGGCTGGCGGGACGTTCCTGGCTCGACGCACTGTCATTCATTGATTGATCAGACATGATCAAACACTCCGGAAATAGGTTGAGCCTGAGCTCTTGGGTAGACGACCAAAACGGTCTATTGATAGAAGCGCGCGCCGCGTAACAGTTCAGGATATTTTTCAGACGCTCTTTATGCCCATTCCTGCAAGCCCTGATGCTTGATTGAACGCACGAGCGTAATGGTGCTCTTAGAACAAGCTTTGCAAGAAGAGCGCAAGCGCCCTTGAAGAGAATGAGTTAACCCAATGCGTATCCTGCTGATAGAAGACGATCCAATCCTGGCGCTGTTGGCCGAGATAGCGCTGGAGGAAGATGGCCACGAGATCATCGGCCCCGCGTATGACGTGGCTGGCGCGCTGTTGCTGGCGCAAAACCATGGCATCGACATTGCATTCGTCGACATCAATCTGGACGGTCACGACGAAGGTGTAGGCTTGGCGCAGACGCTCTACGAGCAGTTCAATATCCACTCGCTGTTCGTCAGTGGCCAGATCGATGTGGCCAAGGCCAACAGTGGCTATGCGCTCGGGCTGCTGTCCAAGCCCTACAGCCCCAATGACCTGTCACGCAGCGCCCACATCGTGCACGCGCTGGTCCAGGGTGAACTGCCCTTGAATCGACCGCTGCCAGTGCCTTTGAAGCTCTTCACCGAATCGCGCGGCTTATATGGAAAGAAACATGAGTGAACCCACGGATCTCTTGCGCCCGGGAACAGGGCTTGGTGAAACCGAGTTCCGCGAGCTGGCCGACAACGCGCCGGTACTGATCTGGCGTGCCGGTGTCGACAAGCAGTGCGACTGGTTCAACAAACCCTGGCTCGATTTCACCGGCAAGACGCAGAAGCAACTCTGCGGATACGGCTGGAGCGACGACGTACACCCGGAAGACCTGGACCTGTGCACACGCAATTATGAAGAGGCGTTCGATGCCCGCGTGTCTTTCAGTACGCCCTATCGCCTGCGCCGACATGACGGCGTCTACCGCTGGTTCCTCGACCACGGCGCACCGTTCTACCGCCAGGGCGAATTCGCCGGTTACTTCGGCAGCTGCACCGACATCACTGCACAGAAAGAACTCGAGGCCCATCAGGACGTCTTGGTGTCCGAGCTCAACCACCGGGTCAAGAACAACCTGCAACTGATCATCGCGTTCCTGCAGATGTCGAAGTTGCGCGCCCAGGGCGACGAAGCTCGGCAGTTGCTCGAATCGGCCATCGCCCGTATTCAGGGGGTCGGTACGGTGCAGGCCGAACTGTATCGCAGTGCTTCGGGCACCGTGGACCTCGCGCATTACCTGCCCCATCTGATCCGGGCATCGATCGAAGCGGAAAGCAATGACAGCATTCATTTCACCGCCGACGCCGACACCGCCTACGCGCCCTTCAAACTGGCATCGGACCTGGGGCTGATCGTCAATGAGCTGGTGGCCAACGCCATTCGCCATGGCAATCGTCACGCGACCCAGATCCATTTTTCACTCAAGCGCCTGCCCAGCGGCGAACTGCAGTTGACGGTACGGGATCGTGGGCAAGGGTTTGCTGCGGCGCAGCTCAGCGATAGCGGCGCAGCACGGCCCAAGCTCAGTGGCCAGGGCCTGATCGGCGCACTGGCCAAACGCTGCGGCGCAGTCCTGCACCGCAGCAACGCGGGCGGCGCCGTGGTGACGTTGACCTTGCCGCATCCTTAGCCTGCGCCGTTGAACTCGTCATGGTGTTTGGTGCTTTAAACCCAATCAGCATGACCAACCAGGTGAATGAATCCGGCATCGCCTTGTGTCAGTCCAGCAGATTCCTCGGAGTTGGCGATAGTGAATGCGACCTGCCCACGGCTCGTACCTGCGTCCAGCAAGTGGACCCAATGGGCGAGCCCCCCAGCGTCGCTGCCTCTGTCCAGGACATTGTGATACAGCTTTTCGACAAAGGCTGCATTGCTGGCATTGGGCAGGCTTTGGGAAAATTCGGCAGATTGCACAAAACCATCCGCAACCTGGGCACCGGCTCCGCCTGCGGCGCTTTGGGAAAGCCAGGACTTCAGGCCTTCGATGTCGGGGGCACGACCCAGAATGGTATACAGACGACCAATGCTTGCTTGCGCCGAGTCGAGAACGAACAGTTCGCGATCTGTGAAATCGAGAACATTGAAGCCATTCAGGTCGAAGTGCGCAGCGGCTCCCGTCGCACGACTGACCGATAGGGTATCGTTATCGAGCGCGCTGATCGTGTAGGCCGATGCAGCGTCGTTGAAAATAAAGGTGTCGATACCGGCCTTGCCGGCCAGGTGCGAAACCGCATTGCTGTCAAGGATGACTTCCTGCTCACTGATCTGATCATCACCCGCCGTGCCGGTGGCAACCCCCTTACCCACTGCCATATCCAGAGTGTTCCAGGCGCTATGAGCCACGATCCTGATGAACCCCGTCTCGCCTTCCGAGAGGTCATGGCTCTCGCGCGAATTCAGGAAGCCATCAGCGACCGTTGCTCGACTCACACCCGCCTGCAGCAGAGCGTTCCAGGACGACACACCTGATGCCTCGCCTGTGCGATGCAATACAGTCTGATAGAGATCAAGGACAAAATCCTTATCACCCAGCAAGCTGTAGCGCTGCATCGCTTCAGTGGAATTCAGAAAGGCATCGCGAATCGCTGCATCCGAAGTACCCATCGCCTGCTGCGTCAGCCAGTGATTCAAACCCTGATAATCGGGCGTCCGACCGAACAGTGAGTAGAGCCTGGCAACGTCAGCCTGATCCTCGGTGAGCGCGATGTGATGTGTATCCATCCCGAAACTTAACGAAACAGTGGCGTCACTCTCGGTATTGAAGGCGCCATACCGGCTGCGAAAAGCCATGAGCAGCTCGTCAAGATTGGCATTGCGGTCGCTGAAAGCCAGCTTTTCGACGCTTGAAAGTGTGTCCACATCGGACGTTTGCGCATCATGAACGCTGAGGGTGCCATTACTCACGAGCGCGGCATCGTAGGTTGCGAAATAGCGCGCGCCCGCTTGGGCATACAAAGCGGTGTCGATGCCGTTGCCGCCGCTGAGGATATCCGAGCCCGCCCCTCCCATCAGCCGATCGTTGCCATCGCCGCCCTGCAACTGGTCGTTGCCTGCGCCCCCGTCGAGAACGTTGTCACTGGCATTGCCTATCAGCGTATCCGCGCCTGCACCGGTGATAGCGCTCTCGATCACCGTACCGCGCGCGATGGCAACATTCGATAAACCGCCGTATACGCTGGAAAACGCTTCACTTCTCAAATCGACCGTCTGAGCCCCGCCATAGGCGCTGACATCGATTCTGTCGTTGCCGCCTGAATCGTAGATCGTGCCCACCAGGCCAGGCACGAAAAGGGTTCCGGCCTTGATGTCAGCGTTGTTCAAACGGTAGGTATCGTCACCCGTGCGGGTAACGGCGGTGCCGTACAGCGACTGGATGGCGACGATATCCGCCAGCATCGGCGTGACGACATAGCCGAAAGAGGCATTGGAATAGGTATTCTCGTCCTGACTGAAATAGGACATCACCGAGTATTTCCAGCTGTCCTCTTGATAGAAGGCATTGTTGGGAAAGGACGCGCTGCCGTTGTAGTTGCCTGCATGGCCCAACCCCAGCGCGTGGCCGATTTCATGGATGTAGGTTTGCACGTAATACCAACCGTAATTCACCCAATCGGAAGCGATGTTGACGCTGCTGTCCGAGATGATGCTCCCTGCATAATTGGAATTGGCGTACGCGCCGCTTTTGTTTTCGCTGAAATTGATCGCACCAGCAGCGGTGGTTTCCACAAACTTGAGGCCACTGACGTTGGTCCAGGTCTGCAGCGCATATTTGGCAACAGCCTGAGCGTTTGCGCTCAAACGGGTCAGGTTGACGGTGAGCGACTCACCAGCGTGGATATTGAAATGATGCTGGGAGCCGCCATAAGCGTCGCGCCAAAAGCCATCGGTCAGGTAGTTGGCCTGCTGGTCCAGCGTCAGGTGCTCAAGTTTAGCTTGGCTGACGGCTGTCTGTTTACTCACCTCTTGGCCGATCACTCCTTGGGCCCAGAGTTGGGTGAGTGAATCGCACATCGAACACATGTAGAAACTCCGGGGCGAGGCAGGCCTTGCCAGGTCAATGACACAAGAATCAGGTATGAATGGGTGATGAGTTCAAGCCGCCAGGCAAGCTTCGAAAGCGGGCGTCATGGCCTTCACACGCGTCCGACCTGCCTTGGTCTTGACGATGGTGCTGCTCTTCGAGAAGGAACGACAGGGCAAGGGCGAAGACCCTCGGTGCCCATTTCCTGATGAAGCTATCGGCACAATTTACTTAGACTGAAGGGGGGGCCGCCGAAGAAATACGGCTGGAGGAGTCGCAAAGAAGCGCCTTGACTGATCGTGCGCTGTGCGCAAGCCACACTGCGAAACGTCATGACCTCCCCCCTTACTGCTGCGGCCCTACAACGGGCTGCCTTCGTCGGTCTTGATCAGCCCGGCCAGAATGTCGCTGCCATCGCTCTCTGCAAGCTGTGCATACCATTCCCGGGTTTCGTCAGGCATTTCGCCGTGGATGATCGCCGCCCGTTTGCGCGCCTTGGTCACCAGGCTCGCCACCCGATCGGCTCGCGCCGACTCATAGGCTGCCAGCGCAGCCGTCGGCGTGCGTTCGCGTTCGATGCAGCGGGCGAGCACCCAGGCATCCTCCATGGCCTGGCAACCGCCCTGCCCTATGTTCGGCGTCATGGCATGGGCCGCATCGCCCAGCAGGGCGACCCGTGTACTGACCAGATGGGGTACTCGCGCGGTGTCGTGGATTTCCACACGGGCCACGGCTGCGGGGTCCAGGCGCTGCAAAAGACGCTGAACGGGCTCGGGCCATTGCGCGAAATGCTGCTCCAGTTCCGCGCGATAGTGCTCACGAACGTTCGGTGTGCCGGCTGGCAACGGCACGTCGAAGAAGAAATACAGTTCATCGTTGCCCATGGGCATCAATGACACCCGCTTGTGCTCACCCACGTACTGAACCCATTCATCGGCAGGCGCCAGGTCCGGCGACGCCTTGATCCGGCCGTTCCAGTTGACGTAGCCACAATAGCGTCGGGGAACCGGCTCCCCGGCAATGGTATCGCGCAGCAACGAATGGGTACCGTTGGCAGCGATCAACAGATCGGCCGTTACCGTTTCACCCGTCGACAACCTGACCTGCACGTCCGTCTCGTTTTCCTCATAGTCCACGCACGCCACGCCTAGCGTCACGTTCTGCATCCCGACCGCTTCCAGCAAAATGTTTTGCAAACGCGCCCTGGCGATGGGAAACGCCCGGCGTCGAGCGTACGTGTACAAGGGCTGCAGGTCGAACCGCGCGAGCAAGTGGTCCTGATGATCGCTGTAGCTCATGCTCTGCATGTGCCCGCCAGCCTGCTCGATGGAGTCGCCCAGGCCAAGCGCATCCAGCACGCGGACACCGTTGGGCCAGATGGAAATCGCTGCGCCGACGGGGGCGAGTTCTGCCGCACGCTCGTAGAGGTGCACCTGATGGCCGGCCTGCTGCAAGGCTGCAGCTGCGGTCAAGCCGCCCATGCCGGCGCCGGCAATGACGATGTTCAAGGATTCCATGGTCTCTCCGCTGAGATCGGGTTTGCCAATCACCGTGCAAAAAGCTGACCAAGTGATCAGGAACCGTCAATAGCGTAAATCACGCCTGCCGGTGCAGCGAAGGCGGCCCATGATCGGCGTCAAACCAGTGCGGCATCGTTGAATGCGCACCGGTTTGCAGCACCAAGCTTCAACGCAAAAGGTTGTTCTTCGCCAGGTTCACCAGCTCTTTGGCACGTCCATCGAGTACCGCACGCATCATGAACAGGCCAAAACCTTTGACGTTGGCCGCGGTGATTTCCGGCGGCATGATCAGCTCCTGACGCTCGCTGACCACGTCCACCAGCACCGGGCCATCGTGCTCGAACGCTTCGACCAGGGCCGCGCGCAGATCCTGCGGCTTCTCCACGCGAATACCCTTGATGCCCATGCCTTGAGCGAACGTGGCGAAGTTGGGGTTCTTCAGCTCGCAGCCAACGTCCACCAGACCACTGGCCTTCATTTCCATCTCAACGAAGCCCAAGGTGCCATTGTTGAGCACGATCACCTTCACCGGCAGGTTGGCCTGGCTCAGGGTCAGGAAGTCCCCCATCATCATGCTGAAGCCGCCATCCCCGGACATCGATACCACCTGACGCTGCGGGTAAGCCGCCTGCGCACCGATGGCCTGCAACATGGCATTGGCCATCGAACCGTGGTTGAACGAGCCGATCAGACGGCGCTTGCCGTTCATCTTCAGGTAGCGTGCGGCCCAGGCCGTGGGCGTGCCCACGTCGCAGGTAAACACCGCGTCTTCGGCTGCCAGCTCACTGACCAGTCGGCTGACGTACTGCGGATGGATGATGGTGCTGTTCGGACCGCTCTCGGCCAGGTCATCGAGACCCTTTCGAGCGCTGTCGTAGTCCGCCAGTGCCTTGTTCAAGTGCATGGTGTCGGTGCGTTCTTCAAGGCGTGGCAGCAGTTGCTGCACGGTGTGCTTGATATCACCGATCAGGCCGATGGCCAGCGGGCAGCGGTTACCCAGGGCTTCCGGCTGCAGGTCGATCTGAGCGATGCGCGAATGTTCGGGAAAGAACTGCCGGTAAGGGAAGTTGGTACCCAGCATCAACAGGGTGTCGCACTCTTTCATGGCATTGAAGCCGGAGGCGAAGCCGATCAGACCGGTCATGCCCACATCGTAGGGGTTGTCGTACTCCAGATGTTCCTTGCCACGCAGCGCATGCACGATCGGCGCCTTGAGCTGCTTGGCCAGGGCGACGACTTCACTGTGGGCGCCTGCGCAGCCGGCACCGCACAGCAGCGTCACACGCTTGCCGCCGTTGAGAAACTGGGCGAGTTCATCGATCTGGGCGGGCTCGGGCACCACGACCGGTTTCGGTGGCGCGATCCACTGGCTCACCGTAGCCTCAAGTGGGCTCAGTGCCACGTCACCTGGAATCACCACCACCGCCACACCGCGGCGACTGATCGCCACGCGCATGGCGCGCTCGAGAATCTGCGGCAATTGCTCGGCACGCGAGACCAGCTCGACATAGTGGCTGCAGTCCTTGAACAGTGATTCCGGGTGCGTCGCCTGAAAGTAGTCGATACCGATTTCACTGCTGGGGATGTGCGCCGCGATGGCCAGCACCGGCACACCGCTGCGGTGGCAATCGAACAGGCCATTGATCAAGTGCAGGTTGCCCGGGCCACAGCTGCCGGCACACACCGCCAGTTCACCGGTAAGGTGAGCTTCGCCACCGGCAGCGAACGCACCGGCTTCTTCGTTGCGCATGTGTATCCAGTCCAATCCGCCCAGCCGACGCATCGAATCGGTAAAACCATTCAATGAATCGCCGACGACGCCATAGACGCGCTTGACGCCGGCTTGCTTGAGAGTATTGACCATGAAATCGGCTGCGGTAGGCATTCGGCGCTCCTTCAAAATATAAGTTCAAGGATCTGAGTACCGGCCTGCCGACGGTGTTCCAACCGATTTATTAACAAAAATATAGGATCGGCCCGTTCATTTCTCCGCACCGAGCTTTTATCACTGACACTAAGGGCCTGGGTCACCCTGAAGGAGACGGGTATCCAAACGCAAGAAAGCCCGACAGATGTCGGGCCTTCTTAATAAGCGCTACGCGAAGCTTGAGCGAACTATCAGTTCAGCAATTCCGCTGGCACGGTGCCGCCGTTTTCGGCGAGCTTTTTCATCACAGCCGAATGCAACCAGGTGTTCATGGCCGCCGAGTCATCGGTCGAACCGGTGTAGTGCAATTCTTCGGCAAGTTCCTTGCGAGCGGTCAGACTGCTGTCCAGACCCAGCAGTTTCAGCAAATCGACGATCGAAGTGCGCCAGTTCAGCGTCTCGCCGTGATTGGCGGCCAGCGCTTCGAGTTTTTGAGCCACATCCACCTGGGTAATCGGCGCAGCCGAAGGCTGGTTGGTCACGGTGGTGGTTGGCGAGGCACCTGGCGCCGGGGCGGCAGGGGTTTGCGTAGAAGCGTCTGCGTCCGGAACCGCGTGCTTGCCGATACCCAGTTTCTCGAGGATGCTGCTAAAAAAGCTCATTTCGTATCTCCAGATTTCTTGGCTGCTGCCGTGGATTCGGCAGCCTACTTAAGACCTGACCCCCCGGGTTGCCGAAAAGTTTTATCGAATCGGCGACATTCCCCACACCCACCTTCCCTACGATGTGACTTAAAGTGTTAAAACACGTTATTTAGTTGTGGCGTGAATGCGCGTACTGCGCCAGAATCCTTCCTCGATACCTTTACCGTTCTTATCTACGATCCATATCACGATCCATGCCTGGGGATACCAATGTCCAAACTTGCTGAATACCGTCAACTCGAACGTCATCTGGCCGAACAACTTGCCGCACTCGAAGCCATGAAAGGCGACAAGGGTCTGGAACAGGAAATCGAGTTCGAAACCAAGTTGCGTGCGTTGTTGGGTGAATACAATAAAAGCCTCAAGGACATCGTCTCCATTCTCGATCCGCAGCATGGCGGCAAATCGACCAAAGCCCCTGCCGCACCCGAGAAGGCAACCCGCAAGCCGCGCTCCTTGAAGACCTACAAAAACCCGCATTCGGGTGAAGTCGTCGAAACCAAGGGCGGCAATCACAAGACGCTGAAAGAATGGAAAGCCGAATACGGTTCCGACACCGTTGAAAGCTGGTTGAGCTAAGGGAGCCTAAGTCACACCCACCGGCAGGCGGCGCCATGCGGCCCGCTTGCCGGACTGCCCCTTCCCTTCCGATACCCTCCCTTCCGAAGATTGCCGATGTATCCCACCACGCCCGATGGACGCTATTTCGTAGTACGCGGTCGGCTTTGGCGCTGCAGCAATCCTACCCTTCCCGAAGACGTGCGCCAGCACTGGGTCAACGCGCTGATGGATGCCCGGCGAGCCGTCAAGGCTGCCAAACACGCCGAAGATCTCCAGGCATTGAAACAGGCACGTGCGCAGGTCGACGCCGCCAAGCAGGCCTTGGGCGAAAGGGGCGAAGTGTGGTGGACCGACGGCAGCGCCGACATGAATCGACGCATGGCGCGCAATACCGTTTATGCGGATTGGTATGCGGGGCTGGATGAGGCATCGCTGAAGTAGCGCGCCACGGCAAGGCTGGACCGCGCCGAGAATACCCCGGCGCGGCATACAGCGATCAAACGCTGACGGTGGGTACGCCATCCATCAGCTTTTCCAGGGTGATCGGCAGGTTGCGAACCCGCTTGCCGGTGGCATGGTAGACCGCATTGGCCACCGCCGCCGCCAAACCGGTCACACCAATCTCACCGACCCCACGCGCACCGTACTCGTTGAGGTTGTAGTCCGGGTAATCGAGCAGAATCACATCGATTTCCGGCTGGTCGGCATGCACCGGCACTACATATTCGGCATAGTTGTTGTTCACCGGCATGCCATTGCGCTCGTCGTAGTCGGTGGACTCGAACAACGCCATGCCGATGGCCATGACGATCGCCCCTTCGACCTGATTACGCGCGGTCTTGCCGTTGATGACCTTGCCGACGTCGATGGCGCTGACCACGCGAGACACCCGCAGGCGCGAGATGCCCGGATCCCAGCGAACCTCGACGAAATGCGCGCCGAACGAACTGAAGGCGTGCTTCTTGGTGTCGGCCATGCCGGTATGGGCCTCACCCTCGGCACTGGCGATCTTGAGCTTCTTCAGCACTTCGGCGAATTCCAGGCTGGTCGAGCCATCCTGCAGACGACCGTTGCTCACCGTGATCGCTTCCGCCTTGGCATTGGGCAGCCCACCCTCCTCGGAAGCGGCAAAGCTCTTGAGTTGGGTAAGCGCTGCACGGGTGGCCTCGGCCACGGCGGGCAGTGCGCTGGCCGTCATCCAGGAGCCGCCGGAAACCGGCGCGGGTGGATAGGACGAATTACCCAGCTCCACCGTGATCCTGTCCAAAGGCAGACCGGTGATGTCGCTGACGCACTGGGCGAGCACCGTGTAGGTACCGGTGCCGATGTCCTGGCCCCCGCAATACACCACGGCACGGCCGTCGGCGGTCAGCGAAACCCGCGCTTCGCAGGGCGTGCGGAAGGCATCCCAGTTGCACTGCGCCATGCCGTAGCCAATGATTTCATGGCCATCACGCATGCTGCCGATACCGGGCTTGCGATTGGCCCAGCCAAAACGCTCCGCACCTTGAGCCAAGGCTTCGCGCAAATGGTTACCCGACCAGGGCAGGTTTTCCTGCTCGTTCTGCTCGGCCCAGTTCAACTGACGGAACGCCAGCGGGTCCATCTTGCAGCGCTCGGCCAGCTCGTCGATGGCCGACTCCAGCGCAAACAGACCGGGTGCTGCACCCGGCGCACGCATCGAGGTCGGTGCCCCGCGGTTGACCTGGACCGTGCCGTGGGTGACCTCGACATTGGCACACGAATACAGGCTGGCGCTCATGCCCCCGCAGTTTTCGACGTACTGGTCGCCGATGCCGGTGGTGTTGAGCGATTCATGCCGCAGCGACACCAGCTTGCCCTTGCCATCGGCGGCCAGGCGCATACGCTGCCGGGTTTCCGGACGATGGCCTACGGTGGTAAACATCTGCGCCCGTGGAATCACCAACTGCACGGGGCGGCCAACGACTTTGGCAGCGGCGCAGGCCGCGACCGAGTGTGGCCAGATCCACAGCTTGCCGCCGAACCCCGAACCAATGAACGGCGCGCGAACTTCGACGCGCTCGGTCGGCAGGCCGAAAATCTGCGCCAGTGTGTTGCGATGGACCACTACCGACTGGGTCGATTCGTACACCACCAACTTGCCGTTGTCCCACATGGCCACGGTGGCGTGCATCTCCATCGGGTTGTGGGTTTCCACCGGCGTCGTGTAGGTGGCATCGACCGTCTGCGCACCACCATCGAACGCACCGGCCGGATCGCCGCGCTTGTGACCCTGCCCACCATCGGCAGCCGCCTTGCGCTTCAGACCCTGCTCCAGATTGGCTGCAGCGGCACTTTCGCTGTAGCTGACCTTGACCTTGTAGGCCGCCTCACGGGCGTGCTCGAAAGTGTCGGCCACCACCAGCGCCACGAACTGACCGGCATAGCGCACCACGTTGTCTTCGAAGGGCAGCCTTTTTTCATCGGTACGCGAGCCCGACAGCACGCCGGCCAGGGAAAACGGCACGGGCGAAGTATGGAACGCCTGGGGAAAATTGCCGTGGTGCAGAATTTCCAGCACGCCGGGCGAGCGCCGTGCAGCGTCGATGTCCAGGGACTTGATCGAGCCACTGGCTACGGTGCTGTAGACACCGTAGGCGAAAACCATGCCCTTGGGCTGATGGTCGGCCGCATAGTGCGCGGCACCGGTGACCTTCAGGCGACCGTCGACGCGGCGTGGGGATGCCCCCATGATTGACTCGCTCATGCGATGGCTCCTGTGCCCAGTGTGGTGAGGTTGCGCACGATGGCCTGCTGCCCCAGCGGGATCTTGTAGGCATTGTGGGCATACGGCTTGGCGCCTTGCAGGGCAATGGCCGCGGCCTTGGCAAAATTCTCCGGGGTCGCCGCCGCGCCACGCAGCGCACGCTCGGCTTCGAGCGCGCGCCACGGCTTGGTGCCGACGCCGCCCAGGGCAATGCGCGCCTCACGGATAACCTGACCGTCCATCACCAGAATGACCGCGCTGGAGGCCAGGGCGAACTGGTAGGAAGCACGATCACGCAGCTTCAGGTAGGCGGATTTGCCGCCCGCCAAAGGCGCGTTCAACGTGACGTGCGTGATCAATTCGTCAGGCTGCAGGGCGTGTTCTTTCCAGGGCGTCGCGCCCGGCAGCAGATGGAAGTCCTGGAAGTCGATTTCCCGTTTGCCGTTGGGGCCCTGCACCTGAACAGTGGCGCCGATCGCCGCCATGGCCACGCACATGTCCGACGGGTGGGTGGCAATGCAGTGATCGCTGGTGCCCAGTACGGCGTGCACGCTGCGGTTGTGCCCGCCGATGGCAGCGCAGCCGGATCCGGGTGTACGTTTGTTGCAGGCAGAAACGCCGTCGCGGAAGTAGTTGCAGCGCACCCGCTGCATGACGTTGCCGGCCGTGGTGGCCTTGTTGCGCAGCTGCGTGGTGGCTCCCGACAGCAGCGCCTGGGACAGCACCGCATAGTCGCTCTTGATGCGCGGATGATTGGCTAGTCCGGTATTGGTGACCATGGCGCCGATGCGGGTGCGACCGTCACTCAAGGTCTCGACCTGATCCAGCGCCAGGGCATGCACATCGATCACTCGATCGGGCTGCATGATGTCGATCTTGACCAGATCCAGCAGCGTCGTACCGCCAGCCAGAAACGCCGTGGCTTCGTTGCGGGCATGGGTGGCAACGGCCTGTTCGGGGCTGGTTGCGCGGGTGTATTCCAAGGCTCTCATCAGCTGGCTCCCTGTACTTTGCCATGGGCATCCTGCACGGCGGCGAGGATGTTCTTGTACGCGCCACACCGGCAGATGTTGCCGCTCATGGCTTCGCGCACGCTGGCGTCGTCGGCACCGATGTTCGGGTCCTTGATGATCGCCGCGGCCGTCATCATCTGGCCCGAGGTGCAGTAACCGCACTGAAACGCGTCGTGGGCCCAGAAGGCTTCCTGAATGGGGTGCAGCTGACCATTGCGCTCCAGCCCCTCGATGGTGGTGATTTCGTCACCTTGGTGCATGGCCGCCAGGGACAGGCAGCTGTTCACCGGCTGGCCATTGATGTGCAAGGTGCAGGCGCCGCACTGGCCATGGTCACAGCCCTTCTTGGTGCCGGTCAGCTGCAGGCGATCGCGCAGCACGTCCAGCAGCACGGCATTGCCAGGCACATTGAGGGTGTGCGGCTGGCCGTTGACCTTGAGCGTGATCCGCTGCTCGCCCTTGGCCAGCGGCTTTTCGCTGTCATCGATGGGCGCCAGCTGTGCGGCCTGGGCCCAGACCGGCGCAGTCGCAGCCGCCATGCCCGATATGCCCATGGTCCGCAGAAAGTTGCGGCGCGACGGCGTGGTCAGTTCCTTGAACAGCTCGCCGGAGCCTTCGGGATCTGAGGAAGTCTTTTCGGTCGGATCGGTCATGTAGCGGTCCTCATCTATTTTTTTATGTCACGAATCACGGTCTTGCTGTGCCTAGGTGCAGACATCTGGAGAGCACCATTGGTTGATGTCGTACGTCAGGTCGGTTCGCGGTTTGGTTTCAAAGCGTGTCGCACGTCACGCGCCGCCAAGGGGACCGCGCCCGTCACAGTCCTGCGAACGCAATCAGCACAAAGACCTTCAGTATGCATTCGGCCACAACAAGGCCCTTGCCCAATCGAAGCGCGTTCTTGCCTATTCCAATGAAAGGAAGGAACGATACCCGCGCAGCGCCGGGCTAGCCCTCGCCACGCAGGACGGCGATGTCACGCTTGGGCGGCGCGCCGAACAGACGACGGTATTCGCGACTGAACTGTGAGGGACTCTCATAGCCGACCTTGAACGCCGCGCTGGATACGTCCTGTTGTTCATTGAGCATCAAACGCTTGGCTTCGTTGAGCCGTAACCATTTTTGATACTGCAACGGACTCATCAAGGTGAGTTGCCGAAAGTGATGATGAAAGGTCGGAGTGCTCATCTGAACCTTTGCCGCCAACTCGTCGACACGCAGCGGCGACGTATAGTTGAGTTTCAACCAATCGATGGCCCTGCCGATTCGATACCCCTGCCCATCCACCGAAGTGATCTGCCTGAGCCTTCCGGTCTGATCGCTCTGCAGCAGGCGGTAGTGGATTTCACGCTGTATCAACGGCGCCAGTACCGCAATGGATTCCGGCTCATCGAGCAACGCCAGCAAACGCTCCAGCGAACCGAGCATCTGCACGGTCACCGACCCGATACCCACGCCCCTGACCCTGCCCCTGACCCGGTTCCGATCGCGGGCTGCGGGCAGATCGCTCAGCGCGATCAGCTCGGCGAGCATGCGCACATCCAGCCTCAACGTCAGCCCCAGGCAGGGCTTGTCGGGGCTTGCGACGAGCACCTCGGAGTTGGCCGGCAGATCCAGAGACGTGATCAAGAACCTCGACGTGCTGTACTCGTAGCCCTCCCCGCCCACCCACAGACGCTTCTCGCCCTGCGCCACCAGGATGATGCTCGGCTCCACCATGCAGGTCACCGGCGGTGCGGGATGATCACGTCTGAAAAGCCCGAGGCCGGGAATGTCCGTGGGGTAATCACCTGGGCTGGCAATGCGCGAACCGATCATGCGGGCCAGCCTTTCTGGCGCCGATACCGGCTGGAAAACTGTGTCGACTGTGTGGGTCATAAGCACCTCGGACTCCTGCAGCGACTTTAACCCGCCCTCGACTATCCGTCCTGCCCCGCCCTGAACACTCATCGAATCAGGCAAGTAATCCAGTGAAATGCGCTACAGACCGTCTCATGAGCACAGGAGAATGCACATCCCAACACTCATTGGAGAGGCAACATCGGATGGAAAGGTCTCCGACACCTGTCACCCAGCCCCCTCGATCCTGGGGCGCGGTATTCGCCATGTCATTGGCCGCCTTCGTACTGGTCGCCTCGGAATTCATGCCCGTCAGCCTGCTCACCCCCATTGCCTCGGACCTGCACATCACCGAGGGCCAGGCGGGTCAGGGCATTTCCGTATCGGGGCTGTTTGCCCTGTTCACCAGCCTCTTGATCGCATCCGTCGCCGCTCGAGTGGACCGCAGACCACTGCTGGTTGCCCTCACCGTGCTGATGATCGTCTCCGGCGCAGTGGTGGCGTTCGCGCCCAACTATTGGGTATTCATGATCGGCCGGGCCGTGATCGGCGTCGCGATTGGCGGATTCTGGTCCTTGTCGGCAGCCACCGCCATGCGCCTGGTCCCACAAGAGCAGATCACTCGGGCCATGGCCATTGTCAACGGTGGCAACGCACTGGCGACCGTAGTCGCGGCCCCTTTGGGCAGTTTTCTCGGAGCACTCATCGGCTGGCGCGGCGCGTTCCTGTCGCTGCTCCCCATCGCCGTCGTGGCCTGTGCATGGCTGCTGGCAAGCCTTCCCTCCATGAAACCGCAAGGCGGATCGAGCAGCAGCAATGTGTTCCCCTTGCTGAAAACTGCACCCGTCGCCTTGGGCATGCTCGCGATCAGCGTGTTTTTCATGGGCCAGTTCATGCTGTTCACCTACCTGCGTCCGTTTCTGGAAACGGTCACGCACGTCAGCGTTTCCACCCTCTCATTGATGCTCCTGGGGCTCGGAGTGGCCGGGCTGGCCGGAACGTTCCTGATCGAGGCCTTCCTGAAGCATGGGCTGCACCGCACGCTGATCGTCATTCCCCTGCTGATGTCAGCGGTGGCCCTGGCGCTGGTTGCCTTCGGCAGCTCGACGACGGTGACCGCTGTACTGCTCGGCTTTTGGGGACTGGTGGCGACGGCCGCACCGGTGGGCTGGTGGACCTGGCTTGCGAAGACACTGCCGGACGACGCCGATGCCGGCGGCGGCCTGATGGTGGCGATCATCCAGTTGGCCATCGCCTCTGGCGCCATCGTCGGCGGGCTGATCTTCGACGCAAGCGGCTACCGTGCAACCTTCGAGTCCAGCGCAGCGTTGCTGGCAATGGCCGCGATTCTGGCGGCGATTGCAGGACGCGCCACATCCCGTGCATCGGCTTTCAGCCGCGCAGCAACGGACTAGGTGCCAGATCACTGCCCGCCCTTGCCCAGAACGCTTCGGCCGACTGGCCCAGATGGCCTTTTGGCCGAGTCAAATGAATCTCCAGCGGTATGTCCCAGTCTTCGTCGAGCGCCCTGACCAGCCGGCCCTCCTGAACTTCCTGCTCCGTCAGGCTCTTGGGTAGCCAGGCGACGCCTTTGCTTTCCAGCGCCATCGACATCAGGACGGCCGCGAGATGGCTGCTGAACAGAGGCTGCAGATGAAGGTAGTCCTCCTTGCCCCGAAGGCGGTGAGTAACGATCCGCCCCAGACCTGATTGATGGGTATAGGCCAGGTAAGGAAGTGCCGCCGGCGACGTACCGACATGAACGCCGGCACTGGCGAGCGGTACCAGAACATCTTCACCCACCTTCTTGCTGACGAACTGGTCGGGAGCCAGCAGCGGTGGGACGTCGGGATGACGATGGCAGAGCAGAAACTGAACCTGGCCGTGTATCAGCATCTGCTCGCAGACGGCCATGCTGTCGGAATGCAGCTGCACCGCTTCGATCGGCGCACCGGTTTCGGAGCTGCGCAGCCACTTGGGAAAAAACGTGAACGACAGCGAATGGGTCGCAGCGAACTTGAGTGACCGGGCCGACACGCCCGCCACTTCCTGAGCCTCGTTGCGCAGCCGGTAAAGGTGCCGGGCCGCCTCCTGCGCGCCGGGTAGAATCTTGCGCCCTGCCTCCGTCAACGTTGCGCCATGGGGCGTGCGCACGAGCAATTCCACACCCATCCAGTTTTCCAGCGAGCGGACCCTGCGGCTGAAAGCCGGCTGGGTGATGTGACGTGCTTCGGCGGCGCGCACGAAGCTGCCGTATTCGGCAAGCGCCGAAAGATCTTCAAGCCAGACGAGTTCCACGGGCCATGCCTTCTGTGCATAGGGTTCGGCATTAATAGCATTGGGCGGGTGACTGCGCAAAGCATAACGTGAGGCCACAACCAACAAGAGGAACCCTCCATGCGCATCGTGGACATTCGTGAAAAGACCGTCTCCATTGCCTCCCCCATTGCCAACGCCTACATCGACTTCTCCAAGATGACCTGCTCGGTGGTGGCCGTGATCACGGACGTGATTCGCGATGGCAAGCCGGTGATCGGCTACGGCTTCAACTCCAATGGTCGTTACGGTCAGGGCGCGCTGATGCGTGACCGCTTCCTGGCACGCATCGCCGAAGCCGATCCCGACACCCTGATCGATTCGGCAAACGACAACCTCGATCCGTTCGCCATCTGGAAAACCCTGATGACCAACGAAAAGCCGGGCGGTCATGGCGAGCGCTCGGTCGCCGTCGGCACCTTGGACATGGCGGTGTGGGATGCGGTCGCCAAGATCGAAGGCAAGCCGCTGTATCGCCTGCTGGCGGACCGCTACCGCAACGGCGTCGCGGACGACAAGGTCTGGGTCTACGCGGCGGGTGGTTATTACTATCCCGGCAAGGACCAGACCAAGCTCAAGGCCGAGATGCAAAGCTACCTGGACCGCGGCTACGACGTGGTCAAGATGAAGATCGGTGCCGTACCGCTGGATGAAGACATCCGCCGTATCGAAGCCGTTCTCGAAGTGGTAGGCGATGGCCGTCGACTGGCCGTGGATGCCAACGGCCGCTTCGATTTGCAGACCGGCATCGCCTATGCCGAAGCGATCAAGCAGTACAACCTGTTCTGGTATGAGGAAGTCGGTGATCCGCTGGACTACGCCCTCCAGGCCGAACTGGCCAATCATTACGAACTACCCATGGCCACCGGCGAGAACCTGTTTTCCCATCAGGACGCCCGCAACCTGCTGCGTCACGGAGGCATGCGCCCCGATCGCGACTACCTGCAGTTCGACTGCGCGCTGTCCTACGGGCTCGTGGAATACATGCGCACCCTGAAGGTGATGGAAGAGCTGGGCTGGTCTTCGCGTCGGGTGGTGCCGCACGGTGGCCACCAGATGTCGCTGAACATCGCCGCCGGCCTGCACCTGGGCGGCAACGAATCCTACCCGGATGTGTTCCAGCCATTTGGCGGCTTCGCCGACGGCATTCAGGTCGAAAACGGTTATGTCGGCCTACCGGACATTCCGGGCGTCGGCTTCGAAGCCAAGTCGGCCCTGTACGCCGTCATGCGCGAACTGGGCGAAGGCTGACCGCCGCCCTTCTGCGGCCTGCCCAGAACAGGCCGCAGACGCCGGCGTCGGACACCGACGCCACGCCACACGCCCATCACAACAATAAAATGAGGTGCTCTCGTGGAAGTCTCCAGATCTCGCTGGTACGGCCAGCTGTATGTCCAAGTGTTGATCGGCATCATCATCGGTGCCGCCATCGGCTATTTCGCCCCCAACATCGGCGCCAAGCTACAACCCTTTGCCGATGGTTTCATCAAGCTGATCAAAATGCTTCTGGCACCCATCATTTTCGGTACCGTCGTCGTCGGCATCGCAAAAATGGGCAGCATCAAGGAGGTTGGCCGCATCGGCGTGAAAGCCCTGATCTACTTCGAGTTCCTCTCGACCATTGCGTTGGTCGTAGGCTTGATCGTGGTCAATATCGTCAAGCCCGGCGTCGGCATGAACATCAACGTCAGTGCACTCGACGCCAGTGCCATCAACAAATACAGCCAGGCGGCCAGCGAACAAGGCGGTACGGTCGAATTCTTCCTCAACATCATCCCGCACACCTTCGTCGGTGCGTTTTCCAACGGCGTGATGCTGCAGGTCATACTGCTGTCGGTACTGATGGGCATAGCGCTGGTTCAATTGGGCGAAGTCAGCAAGCCGCTGATCAATACCATCGATCTCTTCCTGCAAGGGCTGTTCAAGATCGTCGCCATGGTCATGCGCCTGGCGCCGCTCGGCGCAGGCGCCGGCATGGCGTTCACCATCGGCAAATACGGCATCGGTACCTTGCTGTCCCTCGGCCAGTTGCTGGTCGCGCTCTATATCACGACGCTGATATTCATCGTGGTCGTGCTGGGCGCGGTAGCCCGCTGGTCGGGGATGCCGTTGATGCAGTTTCTGCGCTACTTCAAGGACGAAATACTCATCACGCTGGGCACCTGCTCCACCGAGGCAGTGTTGCCGCGCATGATGGTCAAGCTGGAGAAGCTGGGTTGCAGGAAATCGGTCGTGGGCATGGTCCTGCCTACCGGGTACACGTTCAACGCCGACGGCACTTGCATCTACCTGACCATGGCAGCGATCTTCATCGCCCAGGCGACCAATACCCCCCTGACGTTCGCCGACCAGATGATTCTGCTGGCCGTGTTCCTGCTGACATCCAAAGGCTCGGCGGGCGTGGCAGGTGCCGGGTTCGTCACGCTGGCGGCTACGCTGACAACCATTCACTCAATCCCTCTGGTGGGTCTGGTGCTGCTGCTGGGTATCGACCGGTTCCTCAACGAAGCCCGTGCGGTGACCAACCTGATCGGAAACGGCATCGGCACCATCGCGATTGCAAAGTGGGACAACTCGTTCGACGCCGAAACCTGCCAGCGTGAACTGGCAGCCATGAAAGACGAAAAGGCCGCGAAAAAAGCGCTGCTGGCGCAAAAGTGAGAGGCCGTGCTCGCCACGTACGGGCATCACGACTCATGGCGCAGGACCGTTGAGCACACCGATTAAACGTTGTTACAACTCACTAGGCCATGACGGTCTGGCTTTTGGATGCCCTGAAAGGCTGACGACAGATAAACAATCGTACGTGAAAAATGGTGTCCCAGGCGGGGTTCGAACCTGCAACCTTCCCCTTAGGAGGGGGATGCTCTATCCAATTGAGCTACTGAGACACACAGCGACGTACCGGGCGGCACGACGAACGGCATGCATGTTACCCAGCCAGGCCCGGTTTGTCATGCAGCATGGAAAGGATTTTGCCTTGTTGAGTCGCTGGAAAACCCAGCTTCAGCGTTCATGCATTTTGCAATACTCAACTGCACTCGGCAGTGCAGGATGCAATATCAAATTGCCCTGAGCACAGTGCATACCGCTGAAATCACTGGGTTTTTCCCAATTTCTGAAGTTGGCACGCCGCCTGCTACACTCGATGTTGAACAACGCTTCGACATTCAGGCTGCGGAGAATCTCAATGAACAGCGTCCTCTTGGTGCTCAACGCTATGACATTGGTCATCCTCATTGGCTTTCAGTTCCACAGCCAGACCACTGATCCTGCGCTGGTCCATGTCGATGCTGCCCGCTTCATCCCCGCCCCCGTCGCTCGCGTTGCGTCTTCCAGCACCGAGGCGCCGCTCACGGCCGCCAAGGGCGTCAGCGAGCCCGCCACGACCCAGCGCACTGAACGCTATACCTTTTAAGGAGTTGCAGATGTCGAGATACGCCTTGGCATTCATGTTGATTGCCATAGCCTGTTGGACCAGCGCGTTCGCGTTCGGACAACACGCGTCTGCCTTGGGGATCGCGTTGCAAGCCGCTGGCGGTATCGCCAGTCTTGCGTTGTTGCTGGCGCTGATCAAAGGTCGCAGGATCAAATTCGATCCCCTGTTGCGCTAATCGCTCACAAGATCGACACCTGTCGGCAATCAATGCTAGCAAATGGCCCAGATGTCACTATGCTACCCCCCAAGGTAGCTCGCGCGTGCTGTGCGCAGTATGCACAAAGCGGGTCAGAGCACCTCTTGAAGAGATCTCCACTCTGTATGTGAACGTGTCCTGGCAGATGCGGCCAGCCTGTGCAAAATACAGTGCAGGAGGGGCTGGCAAAATGCCACGATTCGGATCATTATTTGTCACAGAATTGGCGTCAAAGCTATGTCGCATTAGTGCATCATAGCGCCGCATCGGCAGGCTGGAACAATTTGCCGATCGGCGTGTCCTAACCGACATCCTGCGGCCTACTTCAAGAACCGCTCCCCCTGAACTTATCGGTCATCACTATGCGCCCACTCAAACAGGCTGTTTACTCCAGCCGCACGGCTGACAAATTTGTAGTACGTCTTCCTGACGGGATGCGTGAGCAGATTGCTGAGGTGGCTCGTAACCATCACCGCAGCATGAACTCTGAGATCATCGCACGCCTGGAACAGAGCCTGATCCAGGAAGGTGCCTTGGGTGAAGAGTTGAGCATGAAGATGGACAGCCCGGAATTGTCCCTGCATGAGCGTGAGCTCCTGCAGCGTTTCCGTCAGCTGTCGCACCGACAGCAAAATGCACTGGTGTCCTTGATCGCCCATGACGTCGAGGCCGCAGCCGAAGCGTCATGAACACCGCCGCAAAAAAAAGCCAGCTCTAGAGCTGGCTTTTTTGTGGGTGACGAAAGGCTCAGGCCGCAGCGTGAACGCGCGCGCCCAGCACACGATCGACTACCACCGCCACGAGCAGCACAGCAACCGACGGCACCAGCCAGGCCAGGCCTTGTTCACTCAGCGGAAGGTCGAGCAAGGATGCTGGCAACCACTGCGAAAGGCCCGCGCCCTTGATCGCATCGATGAGGCCGAAGAGCAACGAGACAAGCATCACCGGGCCAAGAATGCGCGACTGCGAATACCACAACCCGGCGCAGAAACTCAGCGCCACCAGCACGATGCAGGGCGGATAGATGGCGGTCAGCACAGGGATGGAAAACGCGATCAGCTTGGTCAAGCCCAGGTTGGATACCAGGAGCGAGAACAGCGCCAGCAAGAGTACCAGCGTCTTGTAGGACAGTGGGAGGACTCGGCTGAAATACTCGGCGCAGGCGCAGGTCAGGCCAACAGCCGTCACCAGGCATGCCAGCGAGATCAGCACGGCCAGGAAACCACTGCCCAGCCCGCCGAAGGTGTGCTGCACATAGGCATGTAGAACTGCAGCGCCGTTGGTAGCACCGGCCGCAACGGCGTGGCTGCCCGACCCAAGACGAAACAGACTGATGTACACCAGGGCCAGCCCTACTCCGGCAATCAGCCCGGCGATGATCGCGTAGCGCGTGATCAGCTTGGGCGACTCGACGCCTCTGGAGCGAATGGCATTGACGATGACGATGCCGAACACCAGCGCACCCAACGTATCCATGGTCAGGTAACCATTGATGAAGCCGAGTGAAAATGGCGCAGCGACATACTCGGGCACCGCATCACCGCTGGGACCTACCGGCAAGGCAAACGCGGCAATACCCAATACGGCCAGAGCGATGATTTTCAGCGGGGCCAGAAATCGCCCTACGGTATCGAGCAGACGTCCGGGGTAGAGTGAAACGATGTATACCAGCAGGAAGTACACCGCGCTGTAGAGAAACAGCGCCAGCGGCGTTTCACCGGTCAAGGGCGCCAGGCCTACGGCAAACGACACGGTGGCGGTGCGCGGCGTTGCGAACAACGGGCCCACCGCCAGATAGCACACGGCGGCCAACAGACCACCCGCCAGCTTGCCGATCGGACTGCTCAGCGCATCCATCGAACCGCCGACCCTGGCCAGCGCCACCACGGTGATCACCGGCAGACCAACCGCCGTCACCAGGAAGCCCAATGCCGCCATCCAGACGTTCGGCCCAGCCTGCAGGCCGACGAAGGGTGGAAAGATGATATTGCCCGCGCCTACGAACAAGGCGAACGTCATGAAACCAAGCGCCAGAATATCCTGGCCTTTAAGCACTTTCATTGGAAGGAAACCACGTCAATAGATTGGAATTGAGAGAGGTTTTCCCCATGGATTGAGGGAAACACGGTCGACCGGATGAGGCCAGACTGAATGCGCAGGCGGCTGCCTTGTGGGCGGGCCCGGCAAAATGGCGCGTAGAGTAGCGAAATTCGACGCCCCTCGCACTGTTGCAGTGCGAAGTGTCCGCTGAGTGCACCTGAGTGTCGCATCGGTGCAAGACTCAGCGGAAACGATACAGCTAGTTCCAGAAGCCTCAGGCGTGAGGCCCGGACTTACAGCGCCATGTCGGCCGCTGGGTTGCTTTCAGCTTTCGGTGCCGTCTGGCCTTCGATCGGGTTGGCAGCGGCAGCGGCCTGGTCGATCACAGGAGGAGCAACAGCCAGCTGCAGAATCTTGGCGGTGTAGTTCCACTCTTTCTGCACGGCTTCCGGCGAGTTGTTCAGCGCAGTACCGTAGCTAGGCACGATCTGACGCAGCTTGGCTTGCCACTCGGGCGTCGCGACCTTGTCCTTGAACGCCTTTTCCAGCACGTTGATCATGATCGGTGCTGCGGTCGATGCGCCTGGCGAGGCACCCAGCAAACCGGCAATGCTGCTGTCCTTGGAGACGACGATTTCAGTACCCAGTTTCAGCACGCCGCCCTTGTCTGCGTCACGCTTGATGATCTGCACGCGCTGACCAGCCTGCCACAGACGCCAGTCTTCTTTCTTGGCGTTGGGGAAGTACTGCTTCAAGGCTTCGTAGCGATCGTCATCCGACAGCATGACCTGACCGGCCAGGTATTCGATCAGCGGGTACTGCTCGATGCCGACCTTGGTCATGGGCCATACGTTGTGCAGGTTGGTGCTGGTCAGCAGGTCCAGGTAAGAACCGTTCTTCAGGAACTTGGTCGAGAAGGTGGCGAATGGGCCAAACAGAACCACACGCTTGCCGTCCAGGACACGGGTGTCCAGGTGCGGAACGGACATGGGCGGTGCACCGGTCGATGCGATGCCGTAGGCCTTGGCCATATGCTGCATGGCCACGCTCGGGTTCTCGGTCACCAGGAACGAACCACCTACTGGGAAGCCACCGTATTCCTTGGCTTCTGGAATACCCGAGTCCTGCAGCAGATGCAGGGCTGCACCACCGGCGCCGATGAACACGAACTTGGCATCGGTTTCGGTCTTGGTGCCGTCTTTCAGGTTCTTGTAGGTCACGCGCCACGAACCATCGTCATTGCGCTTGATGTCTTCAACTTCGCTGGAAAGCTTCAGGTCGAAGCCTTTCTGGTCCTTCAGGTGACCGACGTACTGGCGAGTGATCTCGCCGAAGTTCATGTCGGTACCCAGCGGGCTCCAGGTGACGGCCAGTTTCTGATTGGGGTCGCGGCCCTCCATCATCAACGGCACCCACTTCTTGATCTGCTCGTGGTCCTGGGAGAACTGCATGCCGGCGAACAGCGGGCTCGCCTTCAGCGCTTCATAGCGCTTCTTGAGGAACTCGATGTTGTTGTCGCCCCAGACGAAGCTCATGTGCGGCGTGGAGTTGATGAACGTGCGCGGGTTCTTCAACACCCCCACCGTCACCTGGTGAGCCCAGAACTGACGGGAAATCTGGAAGGCTTCGTTGATCTCGATCGCCTTGGCGATCTGGACCTTGCCGTCCTTGTCTTCCGGCGTGTAGTTCAGCTCGGCCAGGGCCGAGTGACCGGTACCCGCGTTATTCCATCCATTGGAGCTTTCTTCGGCGACAGCGTCCAGGCGCTCGACCATTTCCATCGACCAGCTCGGCTCGAGCTCGTTGAGCAGCACGCCCAGCGTGGCGCTCATGACACCGCCGCCGATCAGCAGGACGTCGACTTTCTTCGCTTCGGCCGCTTGTGCCGACACCATCCCGATGGACAGAGCCAGACCCAGCAGCGCTGTGTTCGCTTTCTTCAACATTCAGAAATTCCTAGGATAGAACGTCATCCATCCGTCGTCGCGACCCGGAACAGCCAGCATTCATTGGCAAATCCAGCGCACACGGGCATTCAGAGGGACTGACGGGCAGACATACAAGACCGTACGACAGTGCTCGGTCTCACTTTCATGTCTCTCCTGCGCTGACTTCTTCTTGTTGAATATTGTCTTCAGCTACTTGAGCGACGCTGAATCCTGCGGCTGCCGAGGCAGGGCCGTACAGAATTCCACAACTTGATTTGAACCGCTTGATTCGACCCACTTGACACAGACGTCAGCCACGCTCGGAAGAGACGATTTAACGTTTCAGCGAGCTGCGACAATCTGGCGGGTCGACATAGTACATGAGGCTCGCTAACGCAACCATCCCAAAGTCGCAGAAAGCTTGTACTGCCCTTGCAACAATCGTCTCGATTCGTTGTCGCCGTGAACTCATCTTCCAGAAACACAAAAGCCACCCGAAGGTGGCTTTTGCGACTACGCGTGCAGGTAAGCGAAGCTTACTTGACCGCCCAGCCAGTCAGCTCGGCCAAAGCCTTGCCGATATCAGCCAGCGAACGCACGGTTTTCACACCAGCGTCCTGCAGGGCTGCAAACTTCTCGTCTGCAGTGCCCTTGCCGCCCGAGATGATTGCACCGGCATGGCCCATGCGCTTGCCTGGAGGGGCAGTCA